>Ga0207886_10043_pt1 | contig 422151 bp, 446 predicted proteins | sample LinPmetageLP35_FD_184048 | JGI IMG/M metagenome (GOLD analysis project Ga0207886, IMG submission 184048) | Marine viral communities from the Pacific Ocean - LP-35 (SPAdes) | ecosystem: Environmental > Aquatic > Marine > Oceanic | place: Pacific Ocean | collected 2009-08-31
CCCTAACCCTAACCCTAACCCTAAATAATATGATTTTTTAGCTTAAAATCTTATTTTTAAAACTAAAAAGCAAATATGCATCGATTTTGTATGTTTTAATAACGCTTATTTCAAAGTTATTAAGCTTTGGTTTTAGAAATTAAAGGTCTCGATTATTAAAGCTATTCTAATTAGCCAACAATGAAATATAAACAAGATGAGTGTTATAAAAGATTATAATCTTAATAATCTAGTTGTAGGCTACGCTGAAAAACGTAAAGTTCAAAGGAAATAGCTAGATTTACGTGCTTGGATGACAATTATTAAATGTATCTCTACAATTAAAATTTCAATGCTATTAGTTGTAATTTATAAGGGAAAAGATGTTTAGCAACAGTGGTTTCCGTCTTCCCGCCACTACCATAACCAATCAACAAAAGCATTATTATGTAATGCTCCTGGGAATATTATTAAGGAATTTGGCTGGGGAATCAATTGGAGTCAGAATATGCATCTCCAAACTGGGTTGTGGTACTTTCAAGATATGCAGAGCTATGTTACGCAAGTGGCTGACGAAAATCTGGGATCCAGTTCTTCTTCGAATACCAACGAATTAGATAATTATTGATTTTTCGAACACCAACGACTCAGTCGCCTCTTACAAATGAACTCCGTTCCTCTTACATCAGTTGCCCATCTCGTTCACCTTCATTTATTACATCCTCACTCGGTTCCTTGAACCTCTAAGATTTTACTTGTGTCGAAACCAAGTTCTGGAAGAAAATCATCGAATGTCTTGCCCGAAAATGGAGCAACGTCCACGGCACAGACGGCACCCTGCGCTGGCAAAACTCCATCCATAAAGTAAGTCTTCACAGCTTTCGCAGTGCAAAGTGAAGCCTGACCCAAACTTCCATGCTGCAACTCGTTAGTTGACATCGTCAAAAAAGTAATTATACTTACCCCGAAACCATCCTGCCGAAGCACAACACTGTCCACAAATCCAGAACTGACATTGAACGCGCCCTTGATAGATGTCGCCGAATCGAAAGTATTCCCAATCAACATCACCGGCGTCTTCGTCCGAATATTCTGGAAGTCCCCTTCGTAATGTTCCTTGGCTGACATCTTCCACTGGGCACACATGGAAAGAAGAACTGGTGAGTTATCTCCCATAATCTTACTCGAATATTCCAGCATCTCAATATCAGGTATCATTTCCTCCAAGCTGCTCCTCCTATACCTCTTGTCGGAACAATGAATACCATATGGCGAATCATCAGCGCTATCACCAGTCAAGACTGGCGGATTCAAGGCTGCAAGCTCCGCTGCTCCTTCGAGATATTGCGTGCCGTTGTTGACGAGTAATCCATTCAATGCCTTGGCGAACCCTGGGAATTTCTCCACATTGTAGAGACTGGATCGAATCATTGACTTGATGGTAATGTATTCCACGATAGAGCCTTCTATTTCGATCGGCTGGTATTTAATGTCGTTTATCATCTTCCAAATCGAAGCTTCGAGGTCCTGTGTACTTGTTTTGTTTCCGGCAAGAACGCAGTCGTTGGGGGAAGCTAGACATGCCCCAAGAAAGGCAGAGAATGCCATGTCTGCGTCGGAGAATGCTTCTGGCTCACTAGGAAGGTTAGAAAAATACTTTGAGAAGAGCGTACGACTCACGGTCCACTGTAGTATTGATGCGCATTCATCACTCCATCCAGAATTACTTTGTCCATGCGATCAGGGAACATTGACACAACAGTCGCGCCGAGTAAAGTGCCGTACGAGAATCCTGCATTTGTTAGATTCGCCCTTACAGGAAGATAACAATACCTACCCCAATATCTGAGCAGTCCATCTTCACCAAGTGCATCGACCACTTGCAACATGTCTCTTGCCGTGAATGCAGTCCCGATCAAAGTCCCGTTCTCTCCAGCATTCTTTGCACATTGCTTCCCGAAAACCTTGTTCGTAATCCACGTGGCTCCCTTTGCAATGTCCGAGGAATTCGTCAAGCCTGTACCTGTCGCTGGAGCAGCAGAAGCTTTTTCGGTGTCGTTTGCATAACATTGGAATGTCAAAGTATCTGCGGTTCCTCTGAAAGAAGTCAGCGAGAATCCTTTCCAGTTGTTGAAGAAAGACCTTACCTCGGATCGATGCCGATCAAATCATGATAACCTCCAGTGAGCCTGATTCTGTCAGCGAGCTCTGGTTGAAAATTCGACGTACTCACGCTTGCAGAAGACGAGCTCTCCCAGCTAGACTCGTGCGGACTTCAACTCCAGGACCTCCGAAGTTGAAGAATATGCTCCCCTTGGATGGGCCATTGACAGCCGGAACTCTAAGGAGTTCGAGATTGAGAGTTCTATTTGAAGTCAAATCGGTGTAATCGAGTGGAACTGTGAAGTTGGCACAATCGATTGGGAGTGTGCCATTGAGAGAGCAAGGACCCCAGTTGATGCTGTTGGTTCGTGATTGTAGGAGAGGTGAAGCTGTAGCTCCGGTAAGGAGAAAAAGGAAGACTTTGGAAACCATTCTGATTTTGATGATTTATTTGAATGACAACTAACACGAAACAGCGAACCCATCGTGATTAAATAGATTGGTAAATGAGTTCTCCCGTACTCTTCAAAAAACAAACGCTGCGTCATAAAGATCCTTCTCGGTGAAGATCCAAGAGTTTTGAGGCTTTGAGTAGCGGTCGAAGCTCTGTTCATCTCATTTTGGACTGGTCTTGACATAATTCCAAGCCTTTTGGAGCTCTCATCAAGGTTTACTTGTAGATTATATTCCCCCAAGGGCAAGACTGCGGCGCTGCTTCGTTCCTGGCGCTTGGTTCCGCCTTTTTCTGACTAGCACAGCGGTACAAGAAAGCTTGGCCACAGGTGTCAGATGTCTAAGCTCGTGGCCATTTTTAGAGCAGTGGTCTTCAATGCCAAGTTGATCGCCAGGCCAAGACCGTATTCAGTACAGTTGTCACTTTGCCAGCTGCGAGACATCATGCTGAGGATTTCGAAGAAGTCGGGTTAGCGACGAATTGATGGGCTGGCTCTATTGCTAGTGGGGTTGTTCCGTCCTCACGGGTAGATAAACAACTGCACGTTGATCCTCCGTAGGGGAACTGCGTCACAACGCAGAGCCAAGAGCCAAGCGGGGTTTGCAGATGATTGTGGATATCGAGTTTTGATTGGTCAAAACAACGACGTGTCCAATAGCAATTCAAAGCATTGCCGAGACACAAGATCTCATATTGGAAGAGTAATGCTTGTTCACTGCTTCCCTTAACGAGAATGCCATGAAAATGGAGGCCAAATCTTAGAACCCGGATGGGAAATTCAATGTCCACGATACGATTCATCAGGAACTTGCCCACCAAAGCACTTCAAAGTATGGTAGATCTCTTCGCAGAGTGGAGCCTGTAATAACACTCGTCTTTCCAAATGTTCCAGTCAGTCAGCACTTATCAAGGTGGAAATAAACCGACAATCTAAACAAGGCTATCTTAATTCAGGACATCTGCTCTATGGAACGCCAGTACCAGCTCGCAAACCCTGAACCCAAATCTAATTCGCGGTAAACTTACACGCCAGCCACTGCGCTGACAACCTCGCCGACAGCATCATTGGTGCCTTTCTGAGAAGTCTTCGCAGTCATAGCCGACAGCACAATCAACTCCAAAAATATGTCATCAACAGGAACAAATAACTCCAACTTCCTTTCCCCAGATCCTGGAAAGCCAGCTGACCGCAGGGAAGCCAACTTCGTCCCTGAACTATCCTTTAATTCCAATCCGGTCCCTGTGATTTGGTTGACGCCCCATTTGAATTTGCCAATAGGAGACACAAGCGTGAAGTTTCCCGACAACGAGTTTTCTTTCAGGGAAGCCGTCTGTCCACGATGGTTGAGGTCGATTGTGGACGAAAATGTGTGCATAATGGCATCTCCAAGCTTATTCGCTGGATCTGCATGTCCGCGAAAGATTGAGACATTAGGTTTAGAAGTTGAGGTGACGATTGTGAATACTGGCGGTACGTCTGCGGGATACCCGAGTGGATGTACGACGATGTGATCTGGGATGTGAGGCGACGAGCGGATTGAGAATGTCGAAGCTGCGGGGGAGCCGCCGGAAGATGAGGAGATGAGTCGCGAGATGTATTTACTCATGGCGAAGGATGGGTTTGACGATTTTATGAATTGGTTGAATGAAGACACTGTTGAGTGGTTGAACGATGTACTTTAATTTGGTGGAAACTTTCATCGGATAGTGGTGCTCGTTGATTTTGTGTCTGGATGCCGAAGAGCCATGGCAGAGTCCAGCCAGGAATATATATTAGTCCGATATTCTATGAGGGCCATGATTATCTCGTTCTTTTGTGAAACCATTCAGCGCTGCTTGCAATAACTTTTGCTGTGCCGTGCTAATAAAGTTGCAGCTGTTTGTACAATTTACGTACATGTGCAAGCAGATCTCATCCGTTTCGGGTTATATCGTGCGCTCTGTCGCTTAATCCACCAACTCGACACAGCCCAACAACACTGACTGGAATTGTGGGGAAGTGCTTAAGCCAAGATCAGCTCAACTGGTAGGGCTGTGATATTGATCCAGTGGCAGTATCTGCCAAGTATTTGTTGCGTCACTGGAAGCACAAGGCCGATCCCTCAGCCTTGTCCGACAACATCATGGGAATCCATTGGCTGTAGACCCCTTTTGTATGAGTGTTCAAGATGGAACAAATCAGCGACTTTGCCGCTGCGGGATTATAAAGAAGGTAAATTCCCACCCCAATTGACCACCAACAGCGCTTTCAACATCCAAATCGAGACAAACCACGCGCCTCATCATGCCTGGCGTCCCGTCTAGTCGGGGCTGCGATGCTTGTCGGAAGCAGAAAAAGAAGGTTTGTTCAGCCCTACCTTCAAGGAGGGAGCAGCAATCTAAAATCTCCAGTGCGACCAATCAAAACCAGCTTGTGCCAGATGTACAAGGCTCAAAATCAATTGTGTAGGCGGCGGTCAGCAACGGTACAAGTTCAAGAATCAAAGCACCAAATTGGAAGTTGTTCGAAAGTCACAGCCAGCTTCTCTCGTCTCGCCACCCAGTAATGGGAGTACCATGTTGCTCAGTGACTTCATCTCTACCTTGGGGATCATTGACGTGAGGTACGACTTGACATACTATGGAGGGTTCCTCAGTGATATCCCGCGCCGACTGGGAACCAATGATGCACTTGATGCTTCCGTTGGTGCTTTAGCTGCATCGTTTCCATACGTGCACACAAAACAATTATCCCCAGACATGCTGGACAAATATGGCAATGCCCTGAGAACCCTGCGACTTCATATGAGCGACCCCGCAAAAGCCTACACTCCAGATACCTTGTGTGCAATCTATCTTATGGACATTTGCCAGGTAGGACTCCGCTTGCTGTTTCAAGACTCGGTTGACCATTCAGTCATGGATCGGGAGGAGGGATGATCTTCTGCAAAGTCATGGAGAAGTCATGGCACATTTCTTGAATGCTGCACCCGTGGACAAATGGAGAGACAGCTACGAGGTGGAAATGCTGGTTACGATTTGTGCTGCAGTGGTAAGCCAGTAACTCAAGTCAAGAATCTCGCTGACCTACAGGCCATGGAAAGTTTCGCAAATCCCAAAATTAATCTCGACGAGTTCTTTGCCAAGCTAGATGATGTTCATGGTACACAGTATGGCCCGCGAAGATATTTTGACGAACAGAGAGTGCCTTTAAGCATCACTTTACCTGGCCTCGCAAACGTGGGGAAGTATTTCCGAGATCCGGAACTTTACATTGTGGAAATCGCAGCCATGTATCAAGAATCGCTCCTCGATTACGCGATGGCTCGAAAACGACTGGCGGTCGCAAGCGAGACCATGAATGCAGTCCGAACACCTCTACAGACGTATCCTGTCACCAAACAATACACAGCCATTCAAGCTATGGTCGGCTTGGTAGGTTCAATCGTCTTGAACATGGGAAGTGTCCTTCGGATCTTCTCGCCAGACGATATTACACTTTCCGTAGAGTCAGCAAAGGTTTCCTCGGAATTAATGCTGTTGGCTGAGAATGCAATGCAGTATCGACCTTTGGGTTCTTCATATATCCCTTTCTGTCTGGTTTCTGCGTGGGCAGCCGCGGATGGGAGGACAGAACAGGCAGAAGTCGAAAGAATGTTGGAGGAATGGCAGAGCGATTTCCAGGAAACGAGGTGGATAAATATAGCGAAATGGTTGAAGGATGGATTTGAAGATCTACGGCTCAGGTTGACGTTGTCTCAACTGAGGGTGATGCCGGCTGAATCGGTAGCAACAATCCACGATGCTCGGGTTGGAGGTCCGAATTCATGTTGTATCCAATAGGCAGAAGCAAGGCTACTCGCAAATAGAATACATGAGGGCATTTGCCGTCGTTTCGATCATTGATTCATGTTGTCTGGTCGGACGTGAGGCCACGAAGGTTAGCGATTCGGTCCAAAAGGTTCGGGGCTCTTACCCTGTAAGTTAGGCGACATAAGCCTGAAGCTCGATCCAACCACATTGAGCGTGCCGCCAATATGGCCACCGAGCCCTCATGCTGTGGTTGGTCTTGCATGATGGAACTCGCATATTCGATCAGAGTCCAATGCTTCTGACCCTGCGAAAGGAACGAGACTGAACTGTCTAGCATAACTAGGCGCTTGTTGGCAAGGGGCAGCCCGAGATGAACGCTGTCCAGCGATACTCCAACACACTGTAAGCCCGACCAGCCTCAGAAAGCTTCAGGCATGGCTCACATGGCAGGATAAAACACACAAAGTGACCTTGAAGTTCCATTTTGGATGTCTTGCATGAAGGCTGCTGGCCCACAAGCCATTTCGCGAAGCGTGGCATTCATCCGGAGTGCTTTGGTCTGTCTTTCATGCCCAACGTCAGCTTAGGAACGAGGCTGGCGCTTCTTGCCGTTGTTGCCTAGGAAGGGCTTGATATCCTCTCTGAAAGTGTGGGTGCCAATGGGCCCCATTGTTGCATTGAGAGCAAAAGAAGCAATGATTTGCTGTCAGCTTGGGGGCGGCCAGAAAAGCCCAACAGCTTCTGTGTCAATGCCAGGCTGGAGCATGTGAAAGAATGTTCAGCCTTACATTGCCTTACATTGACTTTCTTTTTCGTCCTCGATCGAACCGCCTCCCAGCGTCCCAGACCATCACCCATCCCTGAACATACTCATTTATCTGTTACAGTTGGATATTCCCTAATGCGGGCCAAGTCAGCTTGAAGATTTCTTGCCGGACCGGTGAGTAGAAAGCATCCTTCTAGATGCAGCCTTGCAGTGTGGGATATCTGCACAGGTGTCCAATGTTACTTTTAGTTTCTTGAATCTCCTGAGATCAAGGACAAAACAAAATCGGGCAGGAAAGCTCTCCTGTCAGCACTCTTGGGGTCTGAAATGCGTGCTTGGGGCTTGAGAAGTTGCCATATGGTGGTGCACGGGTTCCTTCACCGGACTACAGTCCTCCCAGATCTGCAAGTTGTCAAGCAACTCAGATAAGCCAAGACTTTCATCGCAGCCTTGTGCGGCTGGATTCCCATTGTGGCTGGTGATACAAGAAGAAGTCCGCAGAGATGTATTGCAGGTGTCCGCTGATGCTTAAGGTGGTTGATTTCCATTCGTCCGCCCTATCGTCACGGTCATGTTTGTTTTCTCTTTCACCGGCGTGGTTAATCTGTTGCACAACTTGCACTTTGGTGAGAATGCCCCAATTAAACTTCCAAGGACGAGGTTCAAGTCCTGCGATAATGCATATGAACTGTGAGAATTTCCGCGGTCTTCATTCTCTAGTCATCATTCATGAAAACTGAATTCTTTAGCTCAACAATCTGGCTCCCAGGCCCTCAGGATCACCCAAGATGACAAGCGAGAAGCCATCAACAGAGCACATCGAGTAGGCGCCCGCCCAAAATGCTCAGGCCGCTCTGGATGCGGTAAGTCCTCCTTCCTCCTCGACCATGGACGTACTACCAAGTCCCCCGATACCTCGGTCAAGAGCACCGAGAACGACTCCAAGGACAATTCAGCTGGTCCCAAAGTCACTATAAAAAGCGTACCGAATGCTTCCGCAGTGCAGCCGAGCAAGCAACAGGCACACAAAACTACCACTCGCTTGCTTCAAGCATTTGAGGACAAGTGGATCTTCGAAACAATCTGTTGTATCTGGGCTCTATGCAATTTGTTTACGATGATAATCGCTCTTGCGGTACGCCAAGATCGAAGCATTCCAAGCTAGCCATATTCGATATCCATCAATTCTCTGATCTCCGTCTATACCGCTCTCTTGGAAGCTGCAATGATGGTTTTTGTCGCTGCTGGTAAGCGAAGCCAACGCCAACCTTCCTCTCGGCTAACACATCTCAGCAATAAGTCAATTGAAGTGGCACTAGTTCGATGAACCTCATGCCCTTGCGGACATAGAAGATTTCGACGGCGCCACGAGAGGACCTTGGGGTGCTTGTATGCTGATCCTGACCACGCGCAAACAGTATGTCCGCTTCTCCACGTAGGAGTCTGTTGCTGATCTGACAGTTATCTCGCCTCTTTTGGTGCTCTGATTACCGTGCTTGCCCTCGCGATCGATCCGTTCTCACAGCAGATCATACAATACTACACCTGCATTCAGCCACTTCCAGAAAGCACTGCGAGCTTTCCCAGGACTAATAACTACACGGAGGGAGGATTCCTGGGCAAGCCTGGCTTTGCTGAACTCGACAATATGATGGCTGCGGCAATGTACATGGGAACTATCGATCCACCAGTCAATCCCTCTTCAAACATCCCGTTCGAATGCTCAAGCGGCAATTGCACCTTTCCAGCTGCCCAGAATGCAACCTTCTCCACACTCGGCATCTGCCACTCCGTCATGGTTTCAACCCACATCCGGCCAAATATCACGCAGAATATCACGGTGGGCTATTGGCTTTCGGACTTGTCATGGGAAATTCCAGCCGACAACATGAATTATGCCGAAGCAGATGTTGGGTAGGATAACCTAAGTACATCCGGACCAGCTAAATCTTTGGTGACAGTCGCAAACAGTCACTGGAAGATGATGGCAACCAAGAAGGTTCTTGAGAATGGCCCTGGCTTCACACCTGACTTTGACGCTCTCTTTACTTTCGACGCTCTTATGTTGAAGGTGAACTCGTCTTGCAACGTCCTAGACAGTGACATCCACTTTACCAAGCAATGTGAGAAGCATCCATGGGCATTCCGTGCCTCGTTGTACCCATGCGTCAAGACGTACAAGAGTTCAATCGTCAAATCCATGCCAGAAGAAATTCTGGTCTCGACATTACCACTGCGCAAAAACAACTCCTCTGCTGAGGAAGTGACTACAGCAGCCAACTTAACGTACTCCCTTACAACAGACAATATATTGATCGACGGTAATTGGCAGGAACGTCAACATTCCGACCATCCAACCGCGTCCGAAGTACATTGAAGGTCTGGCAGCTGCCATGACAGCGATTATCCGTCAACGTGGGTCGGGAAAGGTACTGGGAACAGTGCAGGTTGCGCAGACTTGTATTCATGTCAAATGGGCTTGGGTGTCGCTGCCAGCTGGGCTGGTGGGAGTGACCATTCTGCTTTTCGCATGCACAATCCAGAGTTGTCGACGCAGCGGTTTATGGGATTCAACTCGAAGCTGGAGATGTTCAAGCCTCGCTCTTTTATTTCATGGCTGTGATGATCAGATGCGTAAGAAGATGTCAAGAACAGTGTCGAACAAAGAGATGATGGACGCTTCAAAGGCAGTGACTGTAGAGTTGAGGAGGACAACCGATGGATTGAGGTTTGTTGAGCGAGCAGGTGCGTAGAGCAAAGATGTATGTGGAGTACGAATCGCGCGGGGAGAAATGGAGGCAGGCATGGATGTTCGTGTATCTCATTGCAACACCGTACAATATTTACAAAATCGCATTTTCCAAGCGACCTTGCATCGTCCAAACCCCAATCGCATGACCCTGCCCAATGCTTTACTCAATAGGCTGACCCAACAAAGTTCCAAGGGGAATGCAAGCAAATTGTGACTTGTCGCCTCGAATTGGTAACGAAGAGCAGGTACCAGTCAGAAAGAATCCATTGATCTCTCCGGCATTACATGATTTTCCGACATCCGACTCTGTGCAGCGTTGAATGGGAGTAGCTTGAGGAAGTGCCGACGCGACAGCAAGGAGGCTGAGGACGGGAAGGAGGGAGAACTGCATTTTGCTGTGAAAGCCAGGTGAGCAGCCGTATCAAGATCAGACACATGGAGACTTACGACTGTTTTGGAGCGGGGAAAAGTGCTGAAAAGATGATGATTGAATCTGTTGATATGCTTGCTGCCGTAATAACTATGACTTGTCGATAAATACAAAGCTGTGAGTGCGCTGCGAACCTTTATGTTTCAACATCCTTAGACTTTTCCCCGGATCTGCGCCGTTGAGACCATAAGATCTACCGAATGATCCACACCGTCATGATGCAGACCTCGGTATGTCCCTGGTTCAGCGACGGTTTGTTAATCGCGTTGAAGATCTTTGTCGATCATCCAGAAACAAAGCGACAATTCCAGGAAAGTAAACAGCTGGACGATACTAGATCAACCCCCACATTGCGGGGTAGGCGCTTGAGGAGCACCGAGGCCCAGCGAGAGTACAGGCTCAAGCAACCACGAGATTTTGAAGGCATATCAACCCTGACTGACACGAATGTCGGGTATAGTTGCAAGTCAAGATCAAATTGAATAAAGCTTTTGCGTCATCCCTACTGACAACAAGTTCCCAAACTTTCCTGACGTTCTTGTTTTGAAAGGAAATATAGGGGCTCGCTTCCCGGTACAAATGCGGCTGCAGCACAAATTTGTGCTGTGAAGCTGATGCGACACCTCGGCCTGGGTTCCGCGTTTCCAGACTTCAACTACCTACGCACGACAACAAACAACATCCACATCAATCATAAGCTTGGAACTCCGATCGACTTCCAGGAACCTACTGCTTGTGGATAATCACGATGTCCTGCTCCTTTGATCATTGGCAAGCGTTGCAGCACCAGCCAAAACGCCATTAAAGCAGAGCTCCGATAACCATTCCTTCGAGGGTTCCGTCCTACATCTGCCCTTCTCGGGACTCGACATGAAGATGGCGGTTCATACACGGACTCTTCCTGTGTACCGGACATAAAAATAATGGTGGGAGAGAGCCCTCTGCCAGTTGTGACATGGATTTGGACAGTTGGAGAGGCCTGCCGGCGTGAAATCCACCAATTCTTCTGCTTGGCATTCTATACAAACTCTTGCTGGGTTGCGCCTGCGAAGGACATCGTAGCAACTTCGTCGACTTTTGACCACATCGGCAAAGAAAACCTCAGCAAGATGTTCACTGACGTTCGGCAGATTGACATCGATGTGCACTTACGCAGAAGGCGAAATGATACATAATCTGCTCCCGGATGATGATCGTCGCACAGTTCTTATGAATATTGAAGAACTAACGACCGTGTGTGTAACTCATCTTCTTTTACCAGACATTTTCTAGTTTGATGTAGGATTTGAATTTCTTAGGCCCAAATAATGGTCTTAAACGTGTTTACTCGATCCCACCTAATAGTGTGTACCAGTCATCTGATGTCTAAGCAAAATAACCCTTCCTAGGCATCCATATTAGCGGCCAGAACCTCTTCCCATGTTCATGATTCAACGAAATTCGTGCCTCAATAATACAGCAACTAGCATAGTGATAACTTGGATCAAAAAACTCTGGCGCAGAAATGGGAAACAAAGCATTTAACGATGAAAGCATCGATATTTATCTCCGATGGAAAGAAAACAGCTTGCTCTGCATTAGGAGGGTAACTCTCCTCAAGACTTCCTGCAAGGTCAAGTTGATAAAAGCTTGCTTTTAGGCCCCGCATACGAAAGATAAAAGCGACAGCTCATATACCAACTAAAAAGGATACCATGTCACTCCTAGAAGCATTCAATACCATAGAAGGAATTATCTTTTGTAAAGGCACCAGCGAGAATACTGTTCTCCTCAAAAAGCCCAAAGATACGATAGGAAAGGAGAACATTCGCAACATCGTTCTAGAGCGCGGTGTAGACCAGAAGTAGGAGAACATCCTCAGAACCTTTTCATTGGTGTTGCCCAACAATTTATTCCAAGACGACTATAGCCAAAGATGCGGCCATGTAAGCCTACTGTAACAGTTTTGCGGGGTCCGAGAAGCCAAGGCCGGTGCTCATGCACTAGTACACGAGTGGGGGGCGATTTTGGCGAGTCTTGTGCGGGGCGGAGAACTTCTGTAATTGCTCCGGACCTGGCCTCAACCACATTTTGTTTCCGCGTCCCTTGCTGGAATCTCCGCATCATCATGACTCAGGAGTTCGGGGGAGGATGTAGCGAACTTGATCCCAATATGTCGTAATCACAAGCAAACAATGGCAGACGCGCCTTGCAGACCTTAAAGTTCGTATAATAGACTGAAGAGACACGCTTTCTTGTTTTCAGCCGCATACCTTCGTACGCCTTCACATTTGGAACGCTGCACATTCTTCTTCTTGCCTTCACTCGCGATCAAGTTGCTAGCATGAACACCATGTGTGCTTCCATTGCCCAAGTCATCGCCGAGCATCATCACAATGGATTTGGACTTTTCACATCAACCCCCCGACTATCGTGGCGTTTCAATGAGGCCTCCGTTAAAAATTGGAAACAAGTCTCCTACGAGATTAAAGTCGTTCGGCACGGCCGAGAAGAGCACTATCAAGTCTCGAGCGGGGAATCTGTGCTCGTGCCATGGCCATCAACCCCCCTCTCCTCACGTGAGAAGGCGTCCATCAAGATCTCTGCGAAAGGTTAAGACGGTTCAACAACTGGCTGGAGTAGTCTTGATATCGAGGTAGCGCTGCTAGACCGGTCTGATTGGGGAGCTAAACTCATATCCGGCCCTCGTCAAGATGCTGCCCTTCCAAAGCGACCATTCTGTCTCCGGAAAACATTCACCGTCGCCAAACCCCAATATGCAAGACTCTATGCGACCGCACATGGCATCTATGAAGTTGAGATCAACGGTCAGAGGGTTGGTGATCAACTGCTGACGCCAGGCTGGCAATCTTACAAGCATTTCCTACACTACCAAACATACGATGTCACTCACCTTCTCCAAGAGGGCACCAACACTATCGGGACTTCCATCGGCGAGGGATGGTTCGCGGGAAGATTGGGACGACCTGGTAGTATAAACATTTTTGGAGACCGAATGGGTTTCCTTGCACAGCTCGAAGTTGAGGGCAAGGTCGCCGTGCTGACAGACGAGAGCTGGGAGCATTTAAGTAGTCCTATTACGGCTTCCGAGATATACAACGGAGAGATATTCGACTCGAGCCTCTATGATCACGCATGGTCAACGAAATCAGAGAAATCGGGCACGAGTGGCAAGGTTGAAGTGCTTCCATTTCCCTCGGCTAAACTAATCGCTCCTGACGTCGCTCCTGTGCGGAGAATCCAGGAATTTAAGCCACTGGAGATCATCACAACTCCAAATGGCAAGAAAGTGCTAGACTTTGGACAAAATATCGTGGGATGGCTCAGATTTGAAAAAGATGCACCGGGTAAGGGTCCGCAAGAAATACTCATCAGGCACGCCGAGGTGATGGAACATGGAGAACTTGGAACTCGCCCATTACGAAGTGCAAAAGCAGAACTGTCGGTCAAGCTAGGTGGGAAAACCAAAGGATATGAGCCCAAGTTTACATGGTTTGGTTTCAGGTGAGAATGATCTTACATTAAACGATGCTTGTTCTTGCGGAGACTGGTTAATGTGTTTAGATATGCCGAGATCAATGGGTACGATAATCTTAGTCTTGACGACTTTACGGCAATTGCGATTTCATCGGATCTTCGCCGGACAGGAACTTTCACTTCCTCCCACAAACTCATCAACAAACTTCATCAGAACACCGTCTGGTCGATGCGAGACAATTTCGTATCCATACCAACGGACTGTCCACAAAGAGATGAACGGCTAGGCTGGACAGGGGACATTCAAGTTTTTGCCCCTTCCGCAAACTTCCTTTTCGATACTTCTGCCTTCCTAGGTGACTGGCTTCGGGATTTGGCCGCTGAACAGAGGGACCTGGGTGGTGTGGTACCATGGGTCGTTCCCAGTGTTCCGTTTGAACCTGGAAACCGTCAAAACCGTCCCGCAGCCATATGGGCTGATTGCGCCGTCATTACTCCTTGGGATATGTATACATATTTTGGAGACAAGACCACCTTGGAGACTCAGTGGGAAAGCATGGTGGCCTGGCTTGATCGAGGCGTGCCCAGAGATGAGAGAGGATTCTGGACAACAGAATTTCCACAGTTTGGGGACTGGTTAGATCCTAGGGCACCTCCCGCATTTCCTGGACACGCGTCAACGGACCCCTTTCTGGTTGCAAACGCGTATCTCATATACACGATAAACTTAGCAGCTAAGATTGGTCGAATAATCGGCAAGACTGAAAAGGCTGAGGAATATGCCACTCAGTCGTCGAGACTGCTCGCTCTGTTTCAAGAAGAATACATAACTGCTACCGGTCGCTTGGTGTCCGATACACAGACCGGCCATGCTCTTGCTCTGCGCTTTGGTCTTCTACCCCAACATCATGTACAAAAAGCAAGTGATCGACTGGATTGGCTCGTACGCTGGGAAGTGTTCAAAATCACGACGGGCTTTGCAGGAACCCCGATCATCCTCCAAACGCTTGCCGATAGTGGCAAGCTGAATCTCGCGTATAGAATGCTGGAGGAGAAGGAGGAACCAAGTTGGCTTTATCCCATCACTATGGGGGCTACCACCATTGTATGTTCCCAGGTTTCTATTATCATTGTATTTCATATGGGCAACGCTAACAATATCTAGTGGGAAAGATGGAACTCGATGCTTCCAGATGGCACAATTAACCCAGGTCAGATGACATCTTTTAACCATTACGCCCTTGGATCTGTCTGCGCCTTCCTTCATAACACTGTTGGTGGGCTCTCTCCATTATCTCCTGGTTGGAAGACTGCGCTAGTTAGGCCTCAACCTGGTGGCACAATTCGTCACGCATCGACGTCTTTCGATTCGCCGTATGGCTTGTATGCCGTGTCTTGGAAGATTGAAGGTACCCAAATCGTGACAGACGTGACGGTCCCACCAAATGCTGGAGCCAGAGTCGTATTGAACGGCATTGATGAACTTGTAGGAAGTGGGAAACATCATTACTCAACTACATGGGATGCTGAGAAGGATTGGCCGCCTGCACATATAGCGGGAGCTCAAGGTGCTCCCAAAAAACCTTCTCTATAAACAGATAGAAAAGATAATTGCTGGTTGTTCACTCAAAAATACGAGATCATTTTTGAAGAGCAAGGTCACTAGAAGTCTTCATATTCCTGATGTTTCTTGACACTGTATATTTCGAATATTCATTTTGCCCTCAAAGGTTAGTAGAGGCGACGAAATTGACGAGAATGAAGACAGATAATGGTAATGTGGCACATTTCAATCACCATTATTGAAAAATGTCAATCAGACAGCTCCGCTAAGTTTAGGTCTTGCGTGTGAAATCGATCCTGTGTCCACCTACTACTATTGCTCACCTGTTATGGCCCGTATTCAGGTCAAATACAACGTCCATGATACATAAATTTCACGTATTACTGACATAGGCAGCACAAGTAGAATGTGCTCGACTGAGCCTTGATTTGGGTACATCCACCATGTGCGTCTACTATGTCCTAACGCATCAGCGACAGGCGAAAGAACAGGAGTGTTGTTAGTGGCAATGCTCTCTATGGCGGTTCATTCTCACAAAATCCTCCTTCACGACAGGCGACAGCTGCACAAATTCCTTTTCGATCTTCATTCTCATCTCCTCGACCACCTTCCACCTCGTCGTAGCGGCGCCATAGGATGCGAAATACTCGTTGGCTCGAACCGCACACATCAGTGTGTATGTTGCCATGAAGCTGCCAATCTCGGGTCAATAAAAAAAGTTCCATTGAGAATAAATTGGAGCAGGGGAGGAAGATAAATAATTCGAGGATGTTGCACACCTCCTAATCGGTCCGAATGGAGAAGCAATCAGCCATGGCTTCTCAGACATAATTCCCATCTGTAGCGGAGTATTCAACCCCGCAATCAAGCATTCTTCAACCCCCTTCAGATCTTCCTCGGTCAGACTCTCTACCGGACTGTGCAGAGCTTTGTACACGAATGGACGGTGAATAACAAATCGGGCAGCCCAGTAGCGACCTTTGATTTGTCCTAGCAGGTTGTTTGGGTATGACTGATAGAATAAAGGGTCCGTGGGTGAAAGTATGAGGGTCGAGAGAAGAGAGGCCGAAAGCGCCGTGGGAATACATTGAAGCCAGTTCTCAAGTTGAGAGTTCAGTTCAGATATTAGGGATGTAGGAATGCCAGAAAGGTCTGGACCAAGGTTGGCAGTCTGATCTGTGTTTATGTGAATTGAGAACAACCGTAGATGAAAGTGTGTTTTGCGCACCAGTTCCGTATATACTTTGTAGTATGCGATTCAAGAGACGGCGAAGCGCGATGTGTGCAAGAAATACGAATTGATAATCGGCATGAGCAACAGAGTGTGCCCCCTCCCCAAATGGTAGAGGAACGACGTCTTCGAAATGTGCCAAGTCGCTCTTCGGAAGATCAAGCTCTGCTGTGATATTGCTGTACGGAAAATATAAGCCCTGCCTTGTCTCCACGGGAGTATAATTACCTTTCAAGGATATAAGCTACCCAAAAGCTTCGGACAACGTCCGCACTACAGCATCTTGGAGAACTCCTTACCCGTCATTCAGCATGGTCAACGTTGTGGTCTTGAAGTGCTGGCTTACACTGAAAATAGACTCAACAGAATGGCTGCTGCTTCTTGAATAGAGAACCAGAATTCATGGGTCCGCAGATTCTGCGAATAGTACAGACTGTTTCATCATGTAAGCTACCAATTGCTCCAAAGTGATCATGGTTGAGTCTCTCACCCAGTAAGAATGTAGCACTGAGCCGTCTCGCACTTGCCTCTAGGCAGAAATGGCAAGATTCGACGTGCGGTATTGAAGAATTTCAATCCTACCGGGTTGGTGGAATTATCCATCCCTGCGTGACCCCACGCGGTCTGTCCATGGTGATAGGCTGCCTGGCTACCCAGAGCGAATACCAGGAGCATCAGGCAGCTGTCACTATCATCCTGGACACCGTTCTCTAGAAACTTGCGAAGACTTACTTGCAGAACCAATTCCTTGTCTAGAACCGGGTACAAAAGATGAAGGTCCAAGAAATAATAATCCATGAGCTGCCGGATCTGTACCACGGTCATCGAATCACACCACTGGACCGACTCCGAAGAGTCGGAAGAAGCAGACAGACAAAAGGGGATATTTGCAAGCACTGCCAACGGCTCTCGAGACAACTCGGCGTTGATAGAATAATATGGATCCATTCCTGCGACTATATGCCGAAGACATGGCCAAGTATATAACTTATGCGCTGCTGTTGCATGTTTGAACTTGTCAGTCGCCCCGTATCTCAGATATCTCTCTTGAGGATTTGGGTCAATCGAGTCTCGCGGATCCGGATGAGAGTTCCATCGTAGAGACGCATTTTGATCAGCTGAGCTAGATCTACCGTCATTTGATCATGTCAACTCCGGCCAAACAATGGCATCCAGATGATCGAAATCATACCTTACGCTTGCGATGGTGGGTAGCCGTGCCACCAGCACATCTGTTTTGAGTTCCAGAGCTCTTAATGAATTGGAAATATTCTCTAGAACAGCATCTAATCTTCTTTCTCGTTAGCCATATAGATTGATTCAATCAATGGAAGGATTAATACTTAGGTCGCCTTGGTGGTCCGTATACACAGGTCAAAGCCATGGTTTGACAAGTCCCGCAGACGGGCTTTCTTTCGTCGCATTTGCTCTTTCGTGACCGACAGGAATTACAAGCCTAATGCGAGAATTAGCTTCCTTCCCCTTCGGCGTTCAGAAGATGGAGTCATCACGATTCGAGCCAGAGGCCCCCGTCTTGTCGCTGGATTTGCCAGATCATCATCATGTCGATCTTCGATGATGGGATGCCCTAGTTCAGGATCTCCATCATCATCCGGGTTTGTTTCGATGGAAGTGGTGATGTTATCAAACGTGCGTTTGGACATTTCCGGATTAACCGTACTATTCAAGCCGCATATGCTGATGCTGAACTGGTAAAGATTGTTCTGGTTTGGGAAGCTAAAAATACGAAGGCCGGGATTTGCTTTACAAAGCGCGAGAAGAACACCAGCTTGTGATAAAGCATCGACTAAGTGCTAGTAACTACACAGTAAAGCTTTCGCATAGTTGTTAAGAAGGAGGTGCCTTTAAACAAACTGACAATATGTTGTTTGACAATTGAGAGACGGCGTCGCTAGGAAGTTGTCCGGAACTTTAGGGAGTTTCCTCTGAGTTTTACTGCACCGTGGCTCCCCCGCACCGGACTTGGCCAGGTCTATTACGTGCTCACCCACCAAACTTCCAGAATGAGACAATACATTAGCTGTCATTAGCTGTAGATAACTCAAACCCACCAAAATTTGGCTTTGTTGGCGTGACATTGAGGCTCATTCGTTTTTATCTTCAGTTGACTTAGAATCCCAGCGTCGCGTTCACGTACATGGGAACTAGTGAGAGACTTCGTAATTTAACACACAACAAGCCACAACACATTTGCCACGTTTCTTCATTTCGTTCTATTGTATATTCTAAATATTGCAAGACTCTGATAAAACGAATGAGCAATGTATGATCTGTAAGCAGTCCCAACGGCCGACTAATTCACCCAGAGGAAGCCGCCACCCGTCTTGAACCTGCTGGCGCACTTGATATTTCTCGAACTTGACGCTGCTTCAACCAAAAAGGTGGCATCAGCATCGGCACGCCAACAATGTGGTCCATCATCCCAGTATGAGACGGCAACCTTATCTAGCAAAGCCGTAGCAGTCATCGTCTGCCCTGGTTCGATATAAATTTTGTCGAAACCCTTCAGTTCCCTGACCGGACGAATGAGACCCGACTTGCTTGTTTGTGAAACGTAAAATTGGACGACTTCCTTGCCCGCCATGCTGCCGGTATTTGTGACGTCTACACTGACCGTGATGTTCGATTCCGGAGATGAGAACTTATCATTGCTTAGAGTGAGGTTAGCGTATGAGAAGACGGTGTAGCTGAGACCATGGCCGAATGGAAAAAGCGGCTGCGACAATATTTTGTCGTAATGGCGGTATCCCAGAAATATTCCCTCTCCATAATACACACGGTCGTTGCCACCAGGATAATGGTAATACGATGGGTTGTCTTCGAGACGGACGGGAAATGTGACAGGAAGCTTTCCACAGGGGTTGATCTTTCCAAGGAGAACATCAGTCAAGGCCCGTCCTTGCTCTTGTCCTTGATACCAAGCCTAAAACCGTTAGCTACGCGTGGAGATATTGACGGTCGAACAAACCTGAACTACCGTACTCGCTTCTTGGATCCAGGGCATCGATACTGGGCCGCCTGTCTGGTTCACTAATACTGTATTTTTGTTGACTTTGAGAACTTCTGATATGAGGCTGTTGGTATCAAGTGGAAGCTCCATGGAGATGATATCTGAAGTCTCGGTTTCCCACTCGTTGTTTCTGCCTACCACCACGATCACCAGGTCACTTTCACGTGCTAAGGCAATTGCTTCGTCGAACGAATTGGCTGTTACTTGTTCGAAGAATCCGACTCGTCCTCCGTCCATGATCTCTTCGCGCAGCATATCTCCGTGGTAAGTGAATTCTTGTCGCTTTGGCTCCCTACTAACGGCCTGGAAGACTAATTTGTAAGAGCGACCAGCTTCCATCTTCCTCTCAATGCGCTCCTCCGGCGACCCGTAGCTCATGAAGAGGCTCGACTTTGGAGAATTAGCGTGGCGATCAATATCAAGTAATACCTCATCATCTAGGATGAGCTTTCCAGGGCCGCAGGTTGATAATGAGAAAGTGTGTAGACCCGAAGTTTTAGGCGTCAAGATTGTGGTAGCGCGGTACGAATAACGGTCCCCTGTAGTCAAACACGGCGGTAGTCCATCATAACAAATAAGATGCGAACTTGGCCTGTTCTCTGTGTGTATGACATTGCCCTCATGTTTCGTGTTTGTCCACCACTCCATGAAAAATCCTGGTTCTCTGGTTTTTGGATTTGTCATGATGCTTGGGTCAATCAAGGGAATATATCGGTGGGCAAGCAGGCCAGGCGCATGTGATATCTCAATGCTGCTGTCACCCTTGACGGCTTCCACGAAACAATCTTTCGGATTAGTAGAATAATGCGCAAGAAGAGATGACGAACCGCCTCCAGATGCGATGGAGATGCCAGCGTTGGGCCCAATGAAAGCAATCTTCTTGTGTCGGGAGACGTCCAAAGGAAGTAGATTAGCTTCGTTTTTAAGCAAAACAATACCTGTTGCTTGATCAATATAATTATTAAAAGGGTTGAATTTGGATGGGGATACCTTCAGCAGCTGCTTTCTTGAGTATCGCTCGATGACCTGGCAGATCTACCGCTTTTTCTCTCGACTCTTGCCAGTCAGGATTTTTGTACTTCCCGGTTCGGTGTAGGAGTTGCAAAACTCTGCTTGCACATATTGTAATATGCTCTTCGGTCAAATGCCCTAGTTTCAGAGCATCGAGGATGTGTTTCCCCCGTCTTCGTACGGGTCCTGGCATTTCAAGATCCATCCTATGCCACGACTCTAAGTTTTCAGTTCCAGAAATGTAGAGTCTTCAAGCATACCCGTTAATCACACTGGGCACCACTGTGTTGGTCCCAAACCAGTCGCTCATCACAAGTCCATCAAACCCCCACTCCTCTCTGAGAATCTTCTGCAGGAGTTCCTCATGCGCAGAGCAATGTATTCCATTGATCTTATTGTAGGCTGTCATGACGGTCCATGGCTTGCTGTCTCGAATTGCAATCTGGAAAGGCTGGAGATGGATCTCTCGAAGTGCTCTTTCCGAAATGATCTCGTTGATCACGAATCTCCGTGTTTCTTGGTCATTCGCAGCAAAATGTTTGATACAGGCCCCGATCCCGGCGTCTTGAAGAGACTTGATATACGTCGCCGCGAGCTTGCCTGTTAGGAAAGGGTCCTCGCTGAATGCCTCGAAGTTGCGGCCTCCCAGAGGTGTCCGTGGAATACAAACTGAAATGTCTTATTGAATGAATCTAAAGATGGGGAGAGTCGTACCTGTTGGTCCTAATAACACATCAACCTCTTTACTGCGAGCCTCGTCCACAAGCACGCCACATACCTCCTTCATAACCTCTTTATTCCAAGTCGCTGCCAATGAAACCCCCGAGGGAAGGAATGCTGCTGGAACTCCGTCTGTCCATAGGCCACCACGAACGCCCACAGGGCCATCCGAAGTCTTGATCTCGGAAATTCCGAGACGTGGGATGGCATTCGTGCGCCACAAATCCTTGCCAGCAAGCAAGAGAACTTTCTCTTCTATTGTCAGTCGCGGTAGGACGGTCGCGAGATACTGATGTTCGTCCTCCAACGCAGTAAAATCGGTCATCTTGATGTGCAACGGGTTGGAAGTAAGAGAGTAACAAAGGAGGCGAGTTTTCGCAGCCAGAGAAAGGGAGGAGAAATGAGCGTCGAGGTCGAGCTCGTGCGGGCAAGGAGAAGATGGTAAACTACAGCTACTTGACCTCATTGACAATCGTAGAGCCCTTGTGGGGTTGATGTACACCATAACCGGGGTTTGGGAGCTCAGATGCTATGTACAATGCCGCTACTAGCTAAGATGGAGCAGGAGAAGCTCTTACCGAGCTCTCTCGACCAGCATCGGAGAGAGTGTGTTGGAACTCCGGCCCTGATTGCTTGGCGCTCTAGGGCTATAGCACTTGGCAAAGTTCTACGGCCCCGTATCCTTGGCATCAGCAGGAGTGACGGAGCAAAGTCGTACGCAGGTCCGATCCCTGCACTCTGGTCCTTATTATGCGAACATCCTCTTCTCCTCCCCGCAATTTCGCCTACTCTGTATTAGTTCTAGCAAAACCTGGTTGAGCGAATCGTTACCTCCGTCTGAATAACTCATCATGATTTTTGCTACTCTTCTCAGCAGCTTCGACATCCGGATCTCCTCGCATCTGTTTACCCCAAACCCCGCTCCCCAGAGCTTTTCATTCATGCTGGTGGACAGTGCCATTTAGGGCCCCCCTTCTTTATGTTTAGTGCCAAGGGAGAACCAAGCTTCTAGCACCCCATATCAAGATTCTACTTAGGGAGGCCTTGAATCAGTTGTATAAAAGCGAGCATCTTCGCCATCAAGACTCCAGACTTCGACATCATTCACATTCATCTTCTTTCATCATGGCAGCGTCTCAACCTTCCACCATGCCTGAATCTTCTACAGCCGACAAGCTCAACGATACCATCCAGCCCCAGACTTCCCATCTGGAAGATGGTCACAAACCCCGCGACGGGCCGCTTCTTAAGTCATCGTTTGATGAGCTTGGTCTGTTGACTACGGTCAAGAAGTTTTGGAAGGTGTGCACTTCTCCTTCTCATATTATTCATTCTTCTTCGACAAGGACCGGACGTGGTACTGACCGGTGTGGATTTTAGGCGTGTCTTGTCTGTAACCTCATGTGTATTGCTGCAGGCGCGGACGGCTTCCAGATCGCTCTCAACGGGAACATTATTGCCAATCGAGGCTTCATCAATCACTTTGGTTTCCCCGACGCGACCGGACGATATACATTGGACGCCAACTATACTGCGCTTTGGGGCGCCTTGCAATCTCTAGGGCAGCTCATTGGCATGGTTCTTCTAAACCCGGTATCAGACAAGATTGGCCGGAAGATGACAATGTATCTGTTATGGGTTATCCTTGCTGCTGTATGCCTTGTCCCTCAAATTGTTACTGATCGTCAGGTCGTTTTGCTGTGCCGGACTGATGTTTTTGCTCTAGTCCCTTTTCCTTGAAACGTTTGCTAGGAACTGGCAAGATTGGGCTGGCGCAAAAATACTAGCAGGTATGGGAGTCGGATGTATTCAGGCGACTCTTCCAATCTATGTCACCGAATGGGCCCCTGTGAACGTTCGCGGTGCCATGCTCTTCTGCTATGGGTTCTGGAACAGGATTGGAAACTTTCTCGGTCCCCTTGTTCTAACTCTCCGAGAGAGGGTGGATCCTCTCGACTATAAGACACCAATTTTGACGCAATGGGGATTCTTGGGCCTGATGTTACCGATGATCTTCTGGATTCCAGAGACTGCTGGTACGTTTATCGAGAAGAGTAGGCTTTCTTGTCCGCTGACTTCGCACGTTTAAAGCCTATTATGCCGAGCGCGATCAAGATGATCGAGGAAAAGCATCCCTTCGACGAATCAATGGGAACGTTGAAGGTTATGACGTCGATGCAGAGTTCGCTGTCATCCGGAATACTATTATCCGCGAGCGCCAGGAGGCTGAAGAACTCGGGCTTCATACCAAGGGACGGAAAGCTCTTCTTCGTTCTTATCTGGAGTGCTTTAAGGGAACAAACGCCGTTCGAACTCTTGGTGCTGCTGCTCCAATCTGCGCTCAACAGCTTACTGGTCTTTCTTTTCTCAATACTTATGCGAGCTTGTTCTTCAGACAAAGTGGTTTTACCGATCCGTTCTTAATTACTACCATTCTCAGTGAGTATTCGTCAATTGACTAGCAGATGCTGGTAGCTGACTTGACTTGCTTCTAGCTGTTATTGCATTGGGAACCTCTATTGCCTTGATCCTTTTCACCGATCGATTTGGTCGCCGAAAGGTTGTTTTCACTTCTGCAATAGTCTGCACATTCACCATGCTTGTTGTTGGCATTTTAGGTTTTGTCCCAAAAACGACGCCCTTACAGAATTTCCTGATATTTGTGGCTTGTGTGTGGTCGTTCTTCAATGTTGCTTGTGAGTCTTGTTCTCGACTTTTGGTAATTACCAGCTAATGAATGATGTGAAGTGGGAAGTCTGGGATGGGCATTTGTGGGTGAAGTTGCATCGCAGAAACTCCGCGCAAGAACAGCCGGCTTGGCTGCAGGATCTTCTGTCCTCTTTGGTCTCACATTCAACACGTCCGTTCCTATTATGTGTAAGAATTTTCAATTCCCCCCTGTACCTTGTTTGTGCTAACCCTATCTCTAGTGGATGTGAACAATGCGAACTGGGGCTACAAGACTGCATGGCTTTTCCTGGGCACTGGTATCGTTGTGACTGTACTCGTGTACTTTTACGTTCCAGAGCCGTCGCAACGAAATTCTGCAGAGTTGGATGAGATGTTCGCCAAGAAGGTTCCTGCGAGGAAGATGAGGAAATATGTTACCGACGTTCAGAAGCAGGGATATGGCCAATACGTTGAGACTCAGGAAAAGATTTAAGGCTACCAAAAAGAGATACTTTGAATACTTTCATGACACCCGTGTCACTCGTGCATTGGCGTGAAAACGGCCTTGTATATATTGTTCGATCATTTGGTAATTGTTTATGATGTCGAGGTTGAAGTTGTGAACAATACAAGCTTAATATGAATAACCTTTATTGTGTGAAATGTTTATAGAATTTTGTAGTGTTAGATGTATAACCATTTGATAAACATTTCCTGAGGTCCAGCCTTTCAACCCAGGAGCGTACTTTTTTAAGTCGGCGACGGCATCTCCGTTTCAGTTCTTATTGGAAAATTAAGGGCCAGCTTATGATATCGCCAAAGAGTATATTTTCTCCTGCATTGCTTCCGGCTTTGTTTACTTACTTTCCACGACCCCACTTTACCCCGCCACCAGAAGTCACACCGCACATTTGCAACGCCAAAACTCCTTGTATTGAGGAATCAATGCCCGAAGGTCAGTCTGGGATGCGAAGTGACTTTTATAATGTCGAAGCACGTATTTCAAACTAAGAAATTGGGGGTTGGGACGTCGAGCGGACTGAAAGTGCGGGGTATTCATTTAGGGGCCTCGCTAAATTTTCAGGGGTATCCGGCACACACTCTCCGTGCAGAGCATTGCTTCACATGAACGCAAGACAAGCATTGATGAACAGATATAACTTTGTTTCTAAACTCCCAAAAAAATTCCAATCCAACGCCACATCCCGTCCAATCCACATTTCGTACCTTACATTTCCGTTTCAACTGCATCTCGTTAGCTAAATTCCACTCAGTGCGTGGGGAAAACTCACTTCCAGGTTCCTTCCCCGTCATACTGAACCTGCCCTTCAATCTATGCCCAGCGACCTTAACTTCATCCTTCAAGAACTTCATATGTCTCACAGCCTTGATATTCATCTTTCCCCTCTGTTTCCGATGTAATTCGTGCTTCGAGTGAACCTTATCCTGTTTTTGACGACGCTTCTTCAGGTCCTCATCTTCAATCTCTGAGTCCGTGAAGTCTTCCTGGATGTTCAAAGATTCCCGGTCATCAGATACAATGGACGAAGGGACAGATGTGTATTGTTGGAGTTCCGAGCCGAAACCAGCCCACTGTTCATCAGTAGATGTCTCGTGGTAATTTGACACTTCTTGCTCGTAGCCTGGTGCCTCGCGTGGAACTTTGACTGGGTCAGGTTCGTCTTCTGCATCTGACTCCTCGGATCTCGCTTTCGTGTCGATGCTGGACCGGCCTTTGATGGTTCCAAATTCGGAGATGGTGTCACCGTTCATGCTGGTTCCTGCTGCTGTGACTTTGCCTTCTTTGATTAGTTGCTTGACGGTATCTGGGGTTTCGCGCTTGACGACGCGTGTGCGGTATCCTTCGGCGACGGTGCAGAGCCAGGACTCGTACGTCTCGCGTTGATCGTTGTTCTTGAGCCATTGAAGATGCGTATCGTCCATTCCCATCTTGAAGCGGACCGTCATCTTAATAGTACCAACTCGGTCGGCCTTGATCTTGTCCATCTCGATGTTCGCGATGTAATTCTGGGTCATTTGTTTTGGCATTGGGGTTTTGTATACGGGGATGCTGAGGGCGGTTTCCTTGTTGTCAATCAGATCGGTGAGCCAATAGATCGCGTATGCAACAGCCTTGCGGGATCCCTTGTTGAAGAATTCCAACCTGATTGGAGACTGGTATCTGCGTCTAACTGGAGCAATGATGCGATGCTTTTGCATGTCTCGATGGGATTCCTTGACTCTCATCAGATTCCAGGCAGTACCTTGAGGATGTTGTTCGATCCAGCCTCGAGAAATAGCAGATTTGCCGACATCTGTATGGACTTCGATTCTTGATTTTGACAAGAGACCACTGTTGTCATTCTCGACCAAAACCTTGTCACCCAGAACTTCGAACGAACCAAGATCCCAACCGAGCATGTTTCGAGGCAGTTGCAAGCCGACAGATCTGAACAGGACTGACACCATGATTCTTCCATACCCCATACCGCCGTCGAGAGCAAAGATTCGAGTGACCTGGGATGATGTGTGAAGGACCTCGCTCAATTTAATTGTGATGCAACCAAGAATTGGATCGTGTTCGCGATTGAGACTGTTTCTGCAGGTGATTGTGAAGATAGCATTGCGCCAATCTCGGACGAATCGTTCAGTTTGAGCATTGAAGATCGGATTTGATGAATGGACTTTGGTACGTGTGCGGAAGACCAGCTCGTCATCTTGGAGGACGGTGCAGTACGAAGATGGGAGTGCGTCTCCTTCTTCGTCGGTGTTTTCTCCAGTAATCTGCGCAGGTGTCCAAGGTTGGTAGCTTCCAAAACTTCCTGAAGGTCTTTCAACCTCAAGATTTTCAATTTGGTGGATGAGGATTGAGCAGATACCAGAAGGCAAGGTTGGATCTGGTGGTGTCGTGGTTACTCCAACCTCTTGATCAGTCGTGACAGTTCCCTTGTCGTCTTGAAACTCGGGACGATCACGAATCTCGGCTGGAACACTGTCGTCCTTTCCGTCCGTCTTCATAGACTCTTTGAAGTTTGCGCGAGGGAAATATCCAATGTCCCAGTACAGATGACCAGACAATGTTTCTCCCTTGTCATCTTTGAGCTCGTCACGTCTTTCCACGATGTTGTTTGCATATTCCTTGATCAGATCGCGGAGGTCAAACTCAATGTTGCCAACTTTGTCGTCTTTTCCGACCGTATCAGAATCCCAAAGTTCCACGGACAACTTCTCTCCTGAGGTGAGTTGGTCTTGGTAGACCAATAGACATGTCTGCTCGTTCCAAGATGGGTCAAGCTCTTGCTCGATAATTCTCGTGCAGTAAACAGGCTTGCCGAATTCCGAGAATGCCAGTGTGATGAATGGGTCACTCTTGCCAGATTTATCTTGTGCAGGAATACCCTCGGCGCGCTTGAGCTTGACGTAAATCAATCCAATGGCATCGGTCTCCTTCTTCACAGCATCGCCTTGAAGGATCTTGGACATGTCCATGATCAGGGATTTGGGAGCGACATAGATATCAAGAGCGGCGGCGATTGAAGAGTTGATGAATCCAGAAATCAATGGCAGATCAAGAACATTGATGCCCTTGGATGTGAGAGGCACCGCGGACGCATCGATCTTTGGGAGGCCCATAAATGTGAATGTAAGGTTGCGGAGGAAAGGTGGGTTCGGAGTAAGTTGGAACCGAAGGCGGACGGTTCCAATGATGCCATTGAGTTCGACAAAGATGGGAAGTGGTACGCCGAAGAGACCTTGGACACCGAGGTAGAAAACGACCTCAAGATGCAAGTTCTTTGCCTTTCCAATGACGCCCTTTGCTGGAATGGCGGAGTATGCGAATGAGGCTTCCAAGTTGTCTGGGAAGTTAGCGGGGTACTTTCGCGGTGCCGGCAAACTTACAATACTTCATGCTGGGATCATCTTCTCCCTCCAACTCACGCTCCTCGTGTTTCTTGTCCATCTCCTCCTTGCTGAGTCCTTCACCAGTGGCCATTTGTTTCTCGTGTCCCTTCTCCTCATCTGCAGATGGTAGAGATCGTAGGGAAAGAATTTTGAAAGGTTGATCACCAAGACCGATAGACGAGACTTTGACGTTTTGAATCAGAGCAGGTGGAACAGATGCCTGCATGACATCTTCGAGGGTATCTGCCATGGCCGCGAACATTTCCGGATTGATCAATCCCCAGACAACGCCGACCAGCGAATTCATCCATTCCACTGATTCAGGTACCAGAGATTCGGTAGCTGCCTGGGCTCTCTTCCGTTCGGCATCCCAATTGACTGCATTTGCACTTTCTTGGATCCCCCGTAGCCAGAGATGGATTCCTGAGGAGAGGATGACTCCGGCAAATATTGATCCAATCAATCCCTTGATTCCACCACCAAGGAACATCCAATTCAAGGCACCAAGTCCAACTGTGGCTGCAATTGTTGTGTAGAGTATTGTTCCTTCGAGTGCGTAGAATGATTGCTTGAGATCTGCGATAGGTACTGGATGATAAATTACTCGATGGTTCTTCGAGTGGTGTAGGAGATCTGATGTTTTATCGGGATTTGCTTCAGGAGGGGCGAGGTCATCCAAAACTGCTCTGTAGTCTTCTCCATCTCCTTTTGGTAGATGAGGGGGTGGAACGCCCGGGATGTCCTTTGGTTGAGGAGCACGATCCGAATCGATTGCAGCTTTTGGGACTGTGATCTTCGGCCGGGCAATTGAGTCTGCGAAGTCTCCATCCACGTCCTGAATTACGACCTCATTCTTTGTTGTTGGATCGATTACTCGTCTTCGCGATGCAGCCTTGGCTTTGGCGACCTTCTCTGGATCCTTTCCGGCTGCTGCTTTTGATGCATCGGCATTTTGAAGACTGAGTCGTTGTGCAAGTTCTTCTCCGAGTTTTTGAATTGTAGGAACCTGGAAATGTTAGACAAGAGGACAGACATTCATTCTGTTTCCTGCATACCTTGTTCCTGGCAGAATATGGCTTCATTGTTGGTGATTGAGGGGTTGCAGCGAAGGTAGAAGCTTGGAACTTGGAAGCTCGATACACCTCCTAACTTCACAAGCAGCACGAATTCCCGATCAACAATGCAAAGTAAACAAATGCACTGAAAGTAAGATATTGAAGCTCTCGAGGTCAATTCTTCCTGCTCACAAGCAGTTGGGCAAGGAAAGAATTGGTTGCGTGGTGTCTCTCGATGTTGCGGCTCTCCATGACGTCAATGCTGAAGCTCATCCCTGTTGATCGCCGCCAGGATTCCGGACAGGCCAAGTTTGTGGGGAAACATGACGTCGGTGAGCTTAGCCATAGGGATGGGATAGGATGCTTTCACAAGGAACGCAATCAATGATGAATGCCATGCAATAAGGAAAACTTTGAGTGTCTTGACTTGAATCGCATGAAGATATTCCCACTTTGTGGAATTGAACACTTCATTCTTCGTCAAGCTCTTCTGGGAGAGGAGTTCTAGCATCTCTGGTTCACGCCAACCCCTCCCAAGCTACCCAACACAGCTGCGAACAGCTCCAAAATCACCACCATGGCTTCAGGATCAGATCAGTACAATACTGGAGCAACGGGAGGAACAATACCAGCTTCAGTCCTTCTAGGAAACAGCGAGGATGTCCCGGAGATTGGGGATATCCCTCGATATTCCAATGGGGTTGAGAAGCCGACAGAGAATTTGCCAGATGCGTCTACAGTGAAGCCAACAGGTGGATTGTACAGCACTTGGGAAGGCATTCAACCGAAGGACGACGTCAATGGCAGCGGAATTTCCAGGAAACCATTACCTTCCGAGTCTGCAGCTGTCCTCGAATCAATTCCTACGAATACCCAACATTCTACCGGAGATGCGAGTCTGGCAACTGGCAAACCACTTCCTCCGACTCCAGCAGTTAGCACAGCAGACCTCACATCTCAACCAACAACAACTAGTTCTACCAGGAACACGAACACTACTTCTCCGCCTGCCACGGCTTCGACTAGCACCACATCACCACCTGCAACCAGCTCTGCGAATCTGACCGGAAGCCCTTCTGCCGATATTCCTCAGAGAAAAGAAGTACCACGAAGTGTCAGTGGTCGTCCTCAGCCCGTCGACCCAACGCCCTACGGCCAAGCATATTCCGCTCGAAATCCTCCTCCCACGGTCGAAGGATTCCGCGAAAACGAGAAGAAGCGACAAGAACAATCGAAACAATACTTTGCAGAGGGAGGAAATGAGAAAAGTAAGGATGGCAGCAAGGCAGCAGGAGCGGCAGCAGATACCACTGGACATGAAAGTACAACCAAGGAGGAAGATGGAGCTCGTGCTGGCGCGACGGAGGATGTTCCGATTGGGGCAGAGAAATCGAATGTTCTCTTCCAACCAACTCCTAACGTCGATCTCACGCAAGCATTTAAGGCAATCCACAAAGATGCCTTGACTGTCTCGTACGTGATCTGTGCGGCCGTGGTTATCCTGGACTGGCTGTTCATCGGTGGAGGTTGGAAAGGATTGTTCAAATCACTTTTTCCAGCCGGTGGAGTGGCTGCCGGTGTTTACTTCATTCTTATCAGTGTGGGAAATACAGCCAGCAGTCATGGCATCCAACAGGCAGAACCCAAGGTGGAAAAGCTGAGATATGTCCCAGAGTCTGTCGAATGGATGAACAGTCTGGTGGGAACTCTGTGGCACACTCTCCAGCAGGAATTCTTCGATGGAATCGCTACCCAAGTCAATGATACCATCAAGCCCATGATTCCCGAAGGTATCCCGGTTGTTGTCAAGATAGCCAAACTTGGTCATGGTACTGTTCCAGTCCGGGTCCTGTCGATGCGGTCTCTCCCCGACTCGGAATTTGGAGCCTTGGTCCCATCTCATGGTGATCAACGAGATGGATCGGCTGACGAGAAAGCAAAGCGAGACAAGGCAATTGAGCGGGAACAGGGCGGTGTTTTCTATAACCTCGAGATTGCTGTTGCGTACCACGAAGCTCCCCTCAAACCCCGAACTGATTCAATGCATGTCGATATTGTGGCAATGCTTGGTCCAGTCCCGCTCCCCATATTCGTTCAGGTCAAAGAATTCGTCGCTACAGTTCGTGTTCGATTACAAATGCACCCGGATCTGCCATTCTTGAAGAACATGACATTTGCATTGACCGAGAACCCGAAAGTCAACACGGCTGTGTCGCTTGGTGCTCCTTGGGCTTTCGATCTCCTTAACCTCCCCCTCATCGATACAACTCTCGTCTCTCAAATCAATGCTGCAGCACAAGATTTCGTCCAACCCAAGTCTATGAGTCTCGATATGACTGTGTATGTTGGTGGATCAGATCAAAAGGAAGACACCGAATCCATTGGAGTACTGTTCGTCAAGATTCATCGTGCTCGAAACCTCGCTCGTCAAGATAGCAGAGGACCAGGCGCCGATCCATATCTTACGATCGCATTTAGCAAGTACGAGAAGCCGATGTATGCTACTCGAATCATCAAGGGTGATAGGAATCCTGTCTGGGAAGAAACTGCAATCATCATGATCAAAGCTGAGCATGTCAAGAGAAAAGAGAATGTTCTGCTTCGTCTCTGGGATTCTGATACCACTGGTTCGGACGATGTTTCTGGTGTGTGCGAGTTCCCATTACACGAGCTTGTCTTGAAGGCAAATGAGATGCAAAAGCGGGAAGATCAATTGCAGGGTGATGTTGAAGGAACAGATGCGGAGGGTATTTTGGAATGGGAGATCGGGTATTTCCCCCGCGCAGAGTACCACAAAGCCTTACGAACCGACGCCAAGGACCCTCGCGACCATCGTGGAGAGAAAGTTGAGGTTCCCGAAGAGGAGAAGGAGCAGAATGCGCAGAACACGGTTCCGGATCCAAACCTACCTTCGGGAATATTGGGCCTGACGATCCATCAATGCATCAACGTCGAAGTCAGCAATCCGAACAAGAAATCTATGGGATATGTCGAGGTTCAAAGACAGGACGATGATGGAGAGGATGAAGGAGATGCAGAGAATATTAGTGTCGACTACATTCCTTCGCTGTACGTTTCTGCCGATATCAATGACCAGTTGGTCTACCGAACTCGAACCAAGCATATCAGCAATACGCCGACGTACAATTCCTCGACCGAGACATATATTCGCGATTGGAGGCTGGCCACATTAAATCTCTCCGTCTGGGATATCAGAAAGAAATCTGACGATTGCCTTGTCGGTGTCGCTTCTGTGAAGCTATCTGAGATCTTCCACGAATCTTCTTCTGTCGTGAAGTTCTATGATTTGAAGGGTGGCGAAGGTACAGGGCGGATTCGAGTCAGCATGATCTTCCGATCGATGAAGATGAAGCTCGAGGAGTCGCTTCTGGGATACTCTGTGGGATCCTTCGTATTCTCTTCGCCCATCGTCGCCAAGGGAGATATGTATACTAGCAAGATCAACATTCGAGCTGCTGGATCAAGACGTGCGATCAAGAACGGGAGTTCTTCTGATGGTGGGCATAGCTGGACACTGGACAAGCCAAAGAATATCATCCCAGTCAGCCATCGCTACTTGAGTCCGGTCGTCATCGAATTCGTGGGGTCTGGCTTGACAGAGAAGATTGGCGGCCCTCTTGGAAAGAGCAAACACTACGCCGTCCTCTGGCTCCACAAGCTAGTCGACAACAAAGAAGCCACCTACACGCTCCCAATCTGGAAGACCAACAACAAGGATCGACTTCTCCAGAACGTGGTCGACTCCCCAGACGACACCATGACACTCGACAAAGTCGGCGAGGTAACCTTCACCGCCAAGTTCAAGGCCGGAATCGACGAGGCCCACGAGGAGTTCCTGGATGGGCATAACCAGTGGTGTACGTTTAAGGCGTGGAAGGCCGCGCGAGAGTCTGGTGAGTAAGTGTGGATTTTTGAATTGCGGTGATACTGCTGACTTGGGATTTGTAGGCCAACGGGACGAACAAGCCAATAGAGAGACGAGTGGGCTTGTGGATGAGCTCGCGAAGGGGATCACGAAGAGTATGTCGGTTAAGGTTTGATGGGGAAGAGAGGGAAAATAGGGGAATCGGAAGGCGTTTGTAGAGATAGTTAATGGAGTTTTTTGTTTTAGTTCAACGTTGTGCCGTATAAAATCCTGGTGATTTCAGCGTTCGTACCCTGAACTTTAACGCATGCAGCCTCTAACTTCAACGTTCAAGCCTGAAGCCGCCCAAGGTTCCCCTGAGCGCTCTCGCTACAACAACTCTGGGGCAGCCATCTTGAGCAGCATCGCAAAGGTCTGTTCGACTTTGATCTACACATGTCTATAAATCAGCTAAACTATTCAGGTAAGCACATAAGTAGATCCTTCATAAGTATTGTTAGCTTATCGACATAAAGAGGCTTCGGAAATACTGAGAAGTCATAAAGCAACGAACACATTCTACCTTTGTATTAGGTTGTAATTAACAGCGCCCAGTTTCAGTCATTTCAACATTGTATTTTTGGTGTATACTTGGGAATCTTGAATGAGAGTCGGCGCCGAATGTCAATTGCGCCTTTGACTTTCCTCGATTTTGGGATATCATATTCCATATTCCCATATTGATTAAGAGTAACCACAGACCTGGAATTCTTATGTTCCCAGGAGTTTGAGATAAGCAAAGGCTTGCGATTTTAAGAAATCATTCATGTAATTGAATAATCATGAATATACATAGCTTTTATTTGATGAAGAGTTTTAGAGTTTTGTACCCTAAATTTGCATTAGAATCTGGGATATAATATCGTAAATTCTTATACTCATTTGAAATATCAAATCACAGATTCGAAAATTTTATGTTTGTAAGAATTTTAAAAAATAAAAGACTTGTGAATTGTGAAAGTTCATACATATAATTTAGTAATCACAAATTCTTCGTTGCTAATTGAGACAACTGTTTGATTTCCGATCATTAGCGACGACACTTAAACTTTTCAGTACTCACATTTGCTTCAAAGAAATATTTCCTTCATTCTTTTTGAGATCACAATTGAAACCTCCCAATCCTATTCCTTGCCAGCTCCGTAAACCAAATCGCATTACCCGGCCCGTAATGCACAGCAATATTGACTCTTGGGTCCACACTGATCGGAGCCTCAATCAGAGTTCCTGGCTGCTTGACACTTGTGATCTCTCCCGTGTTCGGATTGAGCTTGTTTACCGAATTCCTCGTCGCCGTGCTGAACCACACATTTCCCTCGCCATCAACCGTGTTCTCCGTCGGGAAGCTCAGCAAACTCGTACTTGGGAAGGCTTTGATCTCTCCAGTCTGAATGTTGACACGACCGTTGTAATTTCCAGTGAAGGCTGTGAACCAGACATATGTTCCTTCGGCGTCTGACGTCTCGGCACGGATAACGGCGCAGGAGGAGAGCGGTATGGGAATGTCATATTCGATGATCTCACCGGTGTTGAAGTCGAGACGTCCGACTTTGTTGGCAAAGAATTCGCAGAACCAAGCGTATCCGTCTGAGGCGACGTAGATGCCCAGCGGCCCTGCGAGTGGTGTTGGAGGACGAAAATCTATGAACTCTTCGGTGTCGTAGGTGAAGTACGAGATAACGTTCGCGGTTGTTTGAGTGTAGAGCATCTGGGTAGATCAGCAAATATTCTTATACAGCAAAGAGAGCGCATACTCCTTCCGGTCCTCGCCACATATCATTGAACGGCTCCAAATTCCCAATCACGCTTGGTAATTCGCCCGTGCTTGGTGGCGTGAAGACTTTGATGTCCTTGGTTGTTGGATTGATCTTGATGAGTTCATTTCTGATTCCACTTGCAGCGTAGAGAAATCCATCACTTCCTGGTTGAATGACACAAGAAAAGCCGGCTCTTCCTCCCAGATCTCCCAGTCGAGGATTTGTGAGGTTTACGGAAGGGACTTGGTACTCCGTCACCTCTCCAGTGGTGGGATCAACACGACCGATTGTGTTGGTGATGAAGTTGGATGACCAAATCGCTCCATCAGGGCCAGTTGTCAAATCGCAAGGACCTGTCAGGGGTGTTCCGAAAGGGTAGTAGGTGAAGCGGGGATCCTGAGGAGAAACTTCTCCGGGGAAGTTCTGGGGAGCTGGAGTGGACCAGACTTGGTCGAAGAGCGCTGCTGCGCCGAAGATAGACAGGAGAGGATACATTCTTGACACCTGAAGGCCGGGTATTCCTACCAAATGATATGAAAGGATGAATATTGATGAGCGACTGCAATACTTATGGTTAAACTGATTCTGGCCCGAGTTGTTGATCTTCAGGCTTATACCAGAAGCAAGAGTAGTTGCCACCCTCACCAACGGACGGGAATAGCATCAAGGATTAACAAGATCACTTACAGCGACTAAACAGCCACTTCCCCGCAAACTAAGCAGACTGGCTTCATCTTAAATATTGCTTCAATTAAGGCCATCTGAAGAGAAAGAGGAGCCACTGATTAAAAACGTAGGTGGGGTAGCGGGATGTGCGAATTGATCTGCAGCACTTGAGTTAGGCTACCGACAGCCGAGTCAACCGAGGGGAGCGGAACGCTCTTTAATACTGAGAGGGGAGATTGACTTGTTGATACAGCAAACTATCGTGACTCGTTCATCTGACCAACAGTCCGACGTTTGCCTGCTGAAGCCCAGTCAGTCCCTCGGAACTCTTGAGATTGTACGTCATTCCTAAGTTCATTGTGATCAGAGGCCGTATCTCATGGTGCGGCTGACAAGATGAAGAGGAGCGGGAGACACCAACCCTTACGATCGGCAACTCACTGCCGCCAAGAACTTCATGGAGGCAAAGGAAAGGAGATATTACTGCAGAATGAATTGAATCAAATTGTTGTCTATCTAAAGCTCGTGCATTCAAGTTTGGTCTGCCCACTGATGCCACAAAGTCTGCGTGGCTATCCAACGGTACAGTTTCGCATCCTGGTACGAATCTGATGCGACTTGACCTTCCAACCTGGTAGGACGTCGGACGGAGCTTGCAGGAGGATGCCGATCTAGCATGCTCTGAAAACAAACACCAGAAATCGCGATGTCGCATATATAAAGTCTCTCATGCCTTTCAAGCTTTGCGGGTCCTTACAGGCACTCAACCCAAGCCGAAGCAGCAACGCTCCGCGTATGCGAACTTCGCCGCTTCTAAATCCAAAGAGCCAGTAGTCCTCACAGCGGTTCATGGCTTGAGAATAGCCGGTGCTTGAGAGGTATCGCAGTCTTCGACTGTCTGCGTGTGCTGTCTACTTGTTCGTCTTACTTCGGGCGTCCGAAATTCCTGCGAGTGAGTGTGGTTTCCAATCTGGATCCTCTTCCCGTGAGCCTTTTTCTATTTGCGGATTGATCGATGACCATCCATATGTTTCCTCCCCTCTGTATTATTGCCCAGCCATAGATTCGTCTTAGCGACTCTGAGTATGTGAAATGCATAACTTCTAAGTACAATGCGGAAGGCGAACCTGCCAAGTCCTCATCTGGCGTTAGCACATCAAGGTGTCCTTTCCTTGTAGACCAGCAAACTTGAGAGCAACTGCTATTGAGAGCTCGCTTGGGCTTCAGACGTGTCGTCTTCGTTGTCTGGTCGTCGGCTTTGGTCTGTCTATAACTTCCAGGTGTATATTCTGGATCCTTGATCGTTATATTGGCGATGTTCTTGTTCGTCTCTCCTTGACATCTCAATACTTCCTTGTCGACGTATCCTGGCCATCTGTCTTTCAACAGTTCCTTGTTTGCGAACGATGTTGGCTAAGCGTGACTCCCTGCTTCTATCTAGAATCGGCCTTCTGCTGGCTTCTGAGCGCTCTCTGTATATCTCCTCATGGTACATTCTGTTCTCACTCCTAAGACAGCGTTGGAATCGGTCTCTATGCCTCTCCAAAACGCGGCGTGCCATTTCGAATTTCAGGGCTTGGGCTTGATGGCGGCTGGCGATGTAACTCGGGAGCATCGTCTTTGAGCTCTGCAGATTCTTCCTCATTGTTCCCGGTCCTTGATGACCCCGGAGATAGATCGCTGTTGTTTGCGACACTGGCTTGGGGTTGCTGAGAATGAGATTCCTGGCTGGCAGATTCTGAAGCAGATGATCGATATTGAAGATGGGCCTTCGACGGCCGGGGATGCTTTGCCGGAAGGTCATCGTCTCGAAGAACTGAGAGTTTATATTCTGTCCAATCTCTGAAAGGTCTGCGCCGGACAGTAGCGTTATCTTCTTCGACGTCGTCGCCCTGCACCTCCTCTGTGAACGCAACGGTACGACCTGTTCCATCAGTTATATCAAGATTGCCAACCATATCACACCCCTTACTCTAGAAGTTGTTCTTACCGTGCTGGTATCTCGATCTTCTTGCTGTGGAGCGCTGTCCTCCGGAGCAAACGTCGCACCGGCCTCGTCTACGCCAGTGCTTGTTCCGCTTCCAATACCCACAGATTCTCTCACGCCATTTGCATGGTTGTCGTCTTTCATCTTCGCCGATTTGGTTGTCCAAAATTTTGGAGATTTCGGGCGATTTCGTGATATTTGTGGGAGAGAGTAGGACTTGTGCTGAGGAAGATAATTTAGTGCGGCAAATAAGCGAGGATGCCTCGTGTTTACGCAAGGCTGAGATTGGACTTCAGCTTCGAACACTTGGGCCTGAAATGCATGAAAGGGGTTTCTAATTTTATTTGAAATAGTACCCCGATAGAATCAGAGGAAGACATCCATATCTTGCTCATCAAGAAGGCTCGTTTACATGCGAAGTCCAAGAGTCCAAGCGATGTACCAAAGTAAACAGAGACATTCGCAGGGTCTACTGGTCTGACTTTTGACTTTTGACATTCCAATGTTCTGAAAAGTATCGGTGACTTTGACTAAATTGACGGCCGGCTCTGCAGCCTCGTCGGAGCCAGCCTTTCGTGACGTCGCCGTCGCCGTCGCCAAAATCGCGCTAGAAAGAATTGCCCACAAAGATCTCGCGATCGCCTCAACTTTTCGGATTTACCAGCATTAACAACACCACTACTATCGCCAACCAAGGACGATGGCATCAGATGAAAATCAGTCCACGGATGGGACTCAACATCCGTGGGAGTTTAAACAGAATATGAAGAAGGTGATGGACGATTGGAAGGATCGTCGCGCTAACGAAGGCAGACCTGTCACTCGGGATGAGTTGCATGGGATGAAGGCATTCTGGAAGTCGAAGCTGAAGGAGGTTCGGTTAGAGTACCCCGGTCGGGAGTATCTGCAGGTCTATTATGCCGAGGGTAGGACTTGGATGCACTATGGTAGGTACTCACCGCGTCGCAGTTGAAAAGCTGAATGCTGACTGGCATTTGCCACAGGCGATCACGCAAACCTGGATGGTTTTCGACCCCGCCCTATCCCTCTGACTCCACATCAGATTGCGAAGCGCCAGAAATCCAAGAATTTGTCTGCGAATAACCAGATTGGTGGTTCGACAGCTAACACAACAGGTAATGGAAGCACGTCTGTGCCAGACGCTGCGAAGGAACCTGGTAAGGCTGGGGGCCCATCCGAGCAGAAAATCCAGGAGAATGCAAGGAGAGCTCTGGAGACGGCCGAAAAGAAATCCGCTAAGCTTCGATCAGGACTTCTTGGACAAAGGCCGCGATCTCTGACATCGGGAATGGTCAGTGCTGCGGATAAGCTCTCGCTTTACCTGCGAGAGCAGTACGGGCTCCGTCACGTAGGGAAATGGAACGACTGGGCTGGTCTACCATTCAAGAAGCGGCGCATCACTGAAGACAGAGCCCGCTATGCTAACGTGTTGAATACAGATTGGCATGCCGGAGAGTTGAAGTGGATCGACGACTCTTTCCGAGAACTGGTTGGTTTGGGATGGTATCACAAGCTGGCTAGGATGCACAACCCGAAGGAATCCGAAGTTTGGGTAGAGAAAGAAGCAGAGAGATTGAGGATGGCGGATTGGAAGTCTGCTAAGCTCACCGACGACGAGATCGTCGCGTTGCTCGCTGCGGAGCATATGATTGGACATCATGATGAGCAAGTGAAGAAGGAGAAAGAGAAAGCGGCGTTTTCTCGGACTATGGATGGACTTGGGGAGGAACTGAGGAAGCTGTCGATTGATGATTCGGGGGATTCTGATTCTGATTCGGACGGAAAGGAGGCTGATGAGCAGCAGAGAACGAAGAAACGGAAGTTTGATGAATCAGAGGGCTCTGATTCTGATACTGACTCCAAGGTTCCTTCGGCTATTGAGCGAAGACCGAAGAGGGCATATCGCAATGCTGCTAGTCTAATATCACCGGACGGGGATACCAGCAAGCCTATGGCGAGTGAGAATAACGCGGGAGGGAATCTGGCACATGTTCCTGGAGGTAGCGAAACTTGGACAGAAGAGATCCAATTCGCGGATGATGAGAATGAGAACGGCGAGGAGAAGCAGGAGGGCATTGAGACCAAGATCAAGACAATGGATTCGGTCAAGATCAAGGAAGAGCCCCAAGACGAGTAGATAAGTGGACCTGTCTCGCTCTATCCTGCGACGCGGATCAGGTCAGAGACAATGGCTATTGTCGACGACACTGGCGAGAAGGAGACTGAGCTTGCGACAATGTTTGTTGTCACCAGCGAGGCCCAGATCGATGAGGAGGGATCCAAGCCAGAGATAATGGTTGTTGTCGAGCCTGAGATGGAGTTACCAGGATTGGATGTCCTGCGTAGCACTCCACCCTTCCCATCCTCATCACTGCGAATATTGAGCAAATAGATAGAGACCATAGTGTTGGAATCAGTAATTGTGCTTTCCTGCAATTCGAATCAACATACGGTGACCCTAACTTCTGGTTTCGTGAGTTCCTCGTGACTTGGTGCAGCCTATATCCATCCATCCATCCCTTCATCATCCTCGACACACTATCAACACACCTTGCACCTCGTCCTCCAAGCAACGCCGCCCTTCTACCCGTCCACAAGAGCCACACCAAAATTCCAACGCTCCTAATCGCGTATCTCTACTTCTACATCGACGTCCTCCCACCTCCAACCATCGACCTTCCCCCGCAAGACCTGCCAGACAATACCAACATCAACAAGCGCACCACGAGTTCCCGATAGCCAGCGAGTACAAAAGCGACCTGCCCTATTTTAACACCTTTATCGCAGCCAATGTTCCAAATCCAGCTTGTGACTTCCGCCCTTCTTCACTGCCTCTCCTCCTCACCACTGCCTACGCCCCATCTCCCGGCCCGGCCCGGTTCTCTCGAGCACCTCCACCACGCTCTCAATCATCCTCGATCCTCCATCCTCCATCTTCCATCCACTTATTCGCTTCATTCGCACCCTACAACCAGACACCTATCTCTTGCGTTCTACTTCCAACCTGCAGAGCAAATCCCTTGATCTCCCGGAATAGCACGGCAGAGAGCAAGCTAGACGGGTCCTTTGAAATGGAAATGGATGATGGTCGTGAAGTCGTGAAATCGGTTCGTGACTTTGAATGCCTGCCTCCAGCGGCAAAGCAATCTAAATGACACCTAGCTAGATTGCTAGATGACTAGGCAAGATATCAGCGCGAGGTGGGTGAGAAGCAGACACTTTAGCAGTCATCAAGACGCACATGTTGCACCACCTTACCTTGGGATGGCAACCAGGCTTGGCCCACTCTCCTTCGCGCCCAAGAAGGTCTTCCTTCCAAATAGCCGTTTCACATCTCACATCCCCATGAGTAGAGGTAAGATTCATTCATGACTTTATTTTTTTTTTCACATTGCTGCTTCCTATCTTCTATCTAATCCTTCCTCCTTTCCATCCACGTAACCTTTTCTCACATCCCCTTTGCCCAATTCTCATCTCCCACAGCTATATCTTTCAATCGCTCCACCCTTTCAAAGATCCATCAAGGGTCCATCCATCCACACACATATAACGGCGCGATCCGATACCAATCCAGCAGTTTCCCTTCGCAAATGTATACATACACGAACATACCATACTTCCTTTCCACGAACCAACTAACATCCCAGTGTAGTTGTCTGCCGTCGAGCCTGTGACTTCATTTTTGTATAGAAGGCAGCATGTTCTGGATCCATTCTTGCAAGCAGAATATCCCCAAGCCAAGTCGAGCCAAAAAGAAAAAATCGGTTTCCACATTGAACACCTGCACCTGCACCGAAGCCGAAAAGGAAAATGAAAATGAAAATGCAAACTCCTTTTATCCCTGTAAATTCAAGCGTTTGTTACATTCATCTCTGTTAAATCATTAGCGAGATTCGATCAATTGCTGGGGAAAACATACCCTTCCTCGTCTAGAGTTGACTTGTTGCTCCTGCTGCATGTATCCCATTCCTTGCATGCCCATCCCGGCATAACCATACCCCATTCCAATATTGCCAAAGCCAGGTGGACCAAAAGCATTTCCACTCAACATTGGACTTGGTTGAGGCTGAGGAGGCTGAATCGGAGTCTGGTTGCGATAATTCTCAATCGAAGGACTACTGTATCCAAATCCAGATTGCATGGGAGGGTAGAAATTGTTCATCTGAGGAGCCGCTCGCGCGAGGAGAGACTGCTGGTATTGAAGCTGCTGCATGTTGATAGGAGGAATCTGAACAGCCGGATTGAAAAGTTGAGGCTGTACGCCGTACTGATATCCAAGATTCGAGTCCATGCTGTCGGTTCTCTGCATACCCATATCATATCCGGGCTGTGCCATCTGAGGGAAGAATTGATTTCCGTATTGTGGAGCGATATGAGCTTGGCTGTGATTCGATCCAGGTCTTTGACGATCGTTCGAATGGCTGGAAGGTTCACGAGGTCCAGTACTTCCATTTCGAGTAGAAAGTCCAACCTCGTCCATCAATCTCTTGTATCCTTGGGCAGGTTGAGCCTTGAGTCTAATAAGAACATTTCGGACATTCTCAACAACATCAGATCGGATGTTCTCATCAAAGAATGGAGTCGTCAAGACCTTGAAGATCAAGGTGGCACCACAGGCGTGGTCGGAAAGGATGGCTTCAAGAGTCTCGTCATTCTTGGAGAAGAAAAGGGCCTGAAGAATCGTATCCCGGGCATCGGCCTCAAGCTTCTGGTTGATAACCTTGAGAACTGTAAGATACGCAACTTTGTGAGTACATAGGTGGACAAGGTTGGGCACCAATTGAGGGGCCAGAACGGTACGGCGTTGTGGGAACGTGCAGGTATCCAGGAACCAAGTCAAGAGCAGCGCACCATTGGCATTGGTGGCCAATTGAACGCTATGAAGAGCAATAGCAGCCGCAAGCATTCGTTGCTGTTCCTTTGTCGAGTGGTGGCTTTCAAGACAAGCTCGCATTGCTCGGGCACCATATCGTCCTTGGGCAATCTCCCACATCTGACTGAGCATGGACTCAAAGATGAAATCGTTGAATGGAGATCCAAACTTCAAGCAGCATTGGAGCACGTAATTTCCGTACTGATCAAGGAAGAGTGGGACAGTGTATGGCTGGAGATTCTTGATGATCATACCCATCTGCTTGGGGGTCTTGCACACATCAATAATCTTCTGGGCAGCCCAGGTACCGTTCTTATGAACACCAATCTCAGCCATGTGAGGAGCAATCTCAGTCAACATAGCATCCCGCATATCATCCGAACAATGTTCAAACAACTTTTGAACAACCGTGTTTCCAAGGTAATCAGAAGACAGCTCTGCAATCTCTGGCAGCATCTCGGTAGCGATGTTCTCAATCTCTGCCTGTGACCAGCTTTGATTATCGATCCGCTTTCTGATATCACGAAGCTTAGGAGCATCGTGGATTCTGTTGTGCGAAGGTTCTGAAATGGCGGGGATCTCGGATTGATATCCCTTGAATCCAATGGCAGACTCAAGACTGTGTGTGATCTTGATCTTGTCGTCCGGTGTAGCGCCAAATTCGGAGACAATCTTCAAAATCTCAGATTTCATGTCTGGGAGAGCTGGAATGGTCAATGGAGCAGTTCCTGGTCGAGAGATAACACCGGCGTCACCATTAACACCATTCTCCTTGAATGGGTCAGGACTTGGTGAAGGGAACGTTCCGTCAGGACCAGGGGTACCAGAGGGAGAAGGAGGCTTTGCGAAATTGATTCGTACAGGTCCAGCACCAGGGAAGATTTCAGTACCATTCATCGATTGCTTTGCAGACATTGCACTCTCGAGACGCTCGTAGTTGACAAAACCGCAGTTCTTGTGCGTAAGGACACGAGCTGAGATAATTGGACCATGTGCCTTGAACATTTCCATAAGAGTCGAAACGGTAGTGGATGGTGGAATGCTCCCGAGCCAAAGAGCTCTGGTTGGTCCTTCCAAATTGTCCTCCGGGTTGAGATGATCATTTCTGCTGTTTGATCTGCCAAGGGACATCGCGGCTACAGCAGCAGGAATATCGTCATACTCTCTAGCTTCTGCCATTCCAAGATCCGAAGCAGTGATGCTACTGTCAAGACGAGAAGCAGATGGGTAGTAATGCTTCAGCAGACGGGAAGTAGGAGATTCGAGAACACCAGCGGTTCTGGCTCTTGGTCGGTTGACAGAGGCTTGATTGGCAAAAGCTTGAACGGCAAGATTGTGCTGTTGAATAGCAGCATTTGTGGCAGCAAGTTGCATATGCAATTGAGCTTGTTGGGCTTCGTATGGTGTCATATTTCCAGATCCATACTCCTCCTCTTCCTCTTCGGCATATTTCTCCTTTGCATTCACAGAGTATGATCGGAATCGGTTCTTGTTGATATCGGCGATATTCGCAAGGAAAGGATTTGCCAATTGAGCTCGAGGTGGTTGTGGGGTATCTGCCAATCCAAGGTAATCCAGAGTTCTCATCTGCATATCATTCTCTCCAGTTCCTTCTCTTGAAAATGATGATTGTGCTGGTGAGCTTGGTTGATTCGAACCTGCACTTGCGATGCTGGCGAGCGTGGATGTACGCTCTCTTCCTGAAGCCCAATTTGTCGAGAAAACCGAAGGTCCAAATGGTCCGGCTCCATTGGAAAATTGACTACGTTGTGGCATTGATCCAGCACGGAGTCGAGACAGAAGAGCAGCATTGCTAGCTGTAGAGTTATGTTCTGGCATTTCACCGATTGACGATGGAGAAGGTGTTTGGAAAGGACTGTGGGATGGAGTTGGTCGAGAAGTCTTTGCCAGAGAAGGCAATGGTCCCAATCCATTTGTAGCACCACCTGGAGAGAATCGAGATGGGGCCGTACCAGCTCTTGCTCTTCTCACTGTAGCGGGGAGACTTTCAGGTGTAGGAAGTTGTGCGAAATCGGGGAAGCCATCGGTTGGCGATTCGGGGATATTCTCACGAAGAGGAGTCGAGTTTCCACTGGTTGGAGGTCCCCAGACATTGACTGGCAGACCCTCCTGTGCTTGAATCTCTCGAGCTCTGTCTTCGTTAGCCTAAACCCACCGTTTCGATCAATCTGCCTACCTCTTTGAGAATAATCTGCTTGCGCTACCACCCAAATCGTGCGATGGAGAGCCGGCCCCCGATCGCGAGTTATTGGCCATCTTCCCTGCAGAATTCAAGCCACCTGGCAATCCAAAGGGGGATCGTAGAGCGTTTCCGCTGGAGGGTTCCGTGGGGGAATTGTTGGCAGTCGAAGAATTTGAACGTGTGAGTCCAGTAGTCGGAGGTAGGTATCCAAGCGTAAGGTGTTCAGATCTTGCAGATGACATTATAGATTATTCGTCCACCAAAGATCTCTCGAATCTGGCACGAGAGATGGGTAGGAAGTGTATTCGAATGTATCGCGAGGATAGCTGTCTGTCAATTCAATGACGGCAGAGGTTTCGGACTCGACGGTAAAGGATTCCGAATCTATCGATGCGAGGGTCGAAGCTGTGAGCTGCCAAGGGTATGTTGTTTTGCGTTGGAAGGATTGTGGGTATGGCGGACTCGTGTTTTGGAAATTTCCGACAAAGGGTCTGATCTATTAAAAAGGGCCGCTTGAGGTCACTCGATGACGGCGCCGCAGAGAAGATCGAATGGAAGGAAGGTAAGGGAATGAGAATTTTGATGCCGATGGGGTCGGTTGTCCGGTGAAGTACTGATGAAGAGGTCTGCAGACGGTCGTGAATGCGAATAGGTAGGGTGATGGTGGTCGACCGAAGGTAGTGCGCTGAGACTGAGTTCGAGTACTGACGATTAAAGTTTCCGGGAAAGGCAGAAAGGGGATGATGCTGTTGATGCTTTGCTGGCCAACATGCAGACGATGATCATTAATACAGGAAAGCGAAGCTGTGAGACGATGAGGTCGAGATGACGAGGACGTCCTTTCGATAGAAGGGAAGGGAAGGGAGGGAGGGAGGAGAGGGTTGGAGGTCTGGAGGAGATAGTGGTGTTGAAGTAGATGAAGGAAGGTATGGGCCTATGAGCCTGGCGTAGGGTTTGAGGAAGGGAAGGGGTCAGGCCAAATCGTGGATTTGCGGGTCGGGGGGTTTAGCGTTGTGGCTAGGTTTGGTTCACTTCTCGCTTGTGTTGCGTATGAATGAATTGCATCAGGGCAAGGAGGGCATGGACTGGGTGATTATACATGGAAGAATGAAAAGGGATCGGAGGACAGGATACGCAGGAAAAACAGAGAGGGCTGAGATCAGGGTAAGGATAGAGAGAGTAGAGAGGATGGAGAAGCAGGGCAGGGCTGGGCAGGGTGTTTGGTAGCAAAGAATAGATAGAATAAGCAGGGGAAACGGGCTGATCAGGATCAAAGAGACAGGGCTAGGGCTGTCAACGTCTCTCCAAACTGGATGGATTGGACTCAAATTGATGCTGAAAAAGAACTCTCGTCTCCATACTAATCCAGTATAGTCCACGCTCACGGTACTTCAACTCTCTGTCCTCTCCCCCCTCGTCTCGCCGCAGAAACTGTTCACTGTTCTCCCTTGCCCTGCCCTGGCCTGGATGTTCCCTTCTCGCCCCGTCCCAGGCTGGTTTAGTGGGTAGCGTGGCCGTGTTTCAAGAGGCAGGATGTGCCAACAGACCCTGGACAAGACTCCAAGAGACCCGACGCAGAATTCTGGCGGGCGAGTGACATCGTCGGAAAGAGATCCACGAAGACCGGGATATCTCTGGGCATTGAGTTGAGGCATGGATGGATGGATGGATGGATGGATTGAAGCTCGTGTGTTGATTCTCTATTTATATTCTACCCTTGCAGTATCATTTTCATCCGGTGAAAGTAACAAGATCTCTTCATATCTGGGTATTCTTGATTTTGTCCTATTTTCTGGTAAATATCCACCTAATCTAGCTGCATGATGCCGGGGTCAGTCATCGTACGCCAAGTTGGGATGACATGAGATCTATCCATAGAAACGAGCGAGGAAAAAAAGGGGCAAGCCAACCATGCATCACATCACACACACATTGGACTGCCGTTTCACATAATTCCGTCCACAAGTCAGCAACCTTCCTCCTGTCGATTCAGCAGCCTCATCACCAGATCTACCTGTATTGCGAATTTACAACTTCTTGGCATGCTTCTAGATCGTTTGAGTGCGCGTAAACTTCGTCGTCTACTCTACTTCTTACTGACCTTCTCTTCAGCTTGGAGGTCTAGATGGGAATGACTGCTCATTGCATTGTTATCGATAGCAGCCTTTCGGACGTTTCATCTGACCGTTTCCGTCATTTTGACGTTTTCTCACTTCTGTATTCGGCACAACAGACTTCTTGTTTGCGAAGCACATACGGAAGAAGTACGAACCTCGTACCGGTTCGGACATAGTAATCAACATCTTAATTAACACCATCAAGCCGGATTCCGAATCGAACAGATTTACCCGTCCTTCGTGGAAGCCAAAGTAAAACTCAACAAACTTTCCCAGGTGTTCGGTTGGCAGTTTCAAGAAATCGGCTATGGCTACTATGAAAGTCCGACTCCAGTTTCCAGTTTCCAGTTCGAGTTTCTATTTTCATCTCTCCTCTTGGTGAAAAGTCCGTCCCAGCCCTGCGCAACAGAGCCGTTGCGTTTCTGAAAATAAATAATATGATACCTGCCTGTACCTGTCCTGTACGGTACTTGCCCCACGATCAGTGCGCGTCTCTGCCTTGCATCGTGTTTGCTTTGCAAAATATCCACCAGCATGACCGTTTGATTCGGAGCCAACTAGTGGAAGAAAACTTGCTCTCGTGGACGATTTCTAAACGGTCGCATCGAACTCTACGAACTGGTGCGATTGAGTTGGGATGATTGAAAGCATCCTTGTATCATGTAGAAGACGGAGAACACGACAGACGACGCGAGGTCGAGGCGAGGCGAGAGAGAGCATAAAGGGGTAGTCAGAGAGACGCGCTGCAGCCAGCCTATTCCATGAAATAGATGTTTGGATTAGATGCGAGATGGGATGCTTTACTGTGTTGGTGTATTATGCGATGCTACGGTATATTCGGTACCGTACTTCGGCCTTCCTTCTCGTGAGTCGTGTTGTTCGGCTTCAACTGATTGTTTGATAATAAGGAGGACACGATTTTGGTGCCGCAGTTCGTACGGTACGTGGTGGAATGTTTGCATTGACCTTCGCCTTCTCCCTGCGCAAGACGAGGGAGTTGGAACTGGAGTTGACGAAATGGATGTTGCAAAGCGTATGACGTGGAATTCCTCGTGTACCCCAAAATCCCCCTCTCAGCTGGAAACTACGCAACGCCGTTGTCTCTTCGTCAAAATCTCATCTCATAGCTCCTCACATAACCATCCTCCTCTTCAATTCCCAACAGGGGTAAACACACCTCTCTTTCCTCCGATTATCATGCAAACATCCACTGCATCTCAACGACCGAACCGCGCATAAGCCCAGCATCACCATCACAATCCCATCGCATCCAATCCCTCGTATCCAATTGGTCCATCCCCCAAAATCACGCCCTCGCACACCTACATGGATGCACCACCGGCTTTCCCTCTGATGATGCGCCCGTTCCCGATCTGCATTCCTGAAACACTAGCGTCATGTCTGCGACGGAAGGAATCTGGAACAAAGGCAAGTCGAGCCGAGCGGAGCGGTTTCCTCGGCTTGGTGTTGGTGAACTGAGAGACTTGTATGGTTGTGTATGGAACAGATCTAGGCTTAAGAGCCTCAATTTGATTGGCATGCGTGGGTGAAGCATTTATATTTATATCTTCACAGATATAGATGGGATTGTTTCTTAGATCTCCCACGATGAGTTTTGTTCCAAGTCTTTGGGAGAGACCAAAACCTGCTCATTGAAATTTTCTCAGACTGTCCTCTCCTCTACTTTCCTCTCCTCTCCAGATTGACACAATCTCCATGGACATACCTGCCCTATTCCTTTCTGCTCTTAGGCTTCAAAACCATCAGATAATTGCGATATACTTCGATAGCATGGCTACATATGCATCCTGATATGCGGCTGCAGCTTTCGGTATTGGACATTCCGCTCCATGGTGATCTCGGCGCTGGCTGCCTTCACTCCGGATTGACGTAATTTCCACCAACGAAGTACTATGGAATGATGATGTGCATCGAATCGTCCTTGTGGCTTTGTCAAAAGAGGTTGGAAAATTTTCTGTTCATTTGATGCAGAGATGTCTCTGCTGTATCTCAAGAAGTATAAGCAAATCGCGGACTTGTGGTTGTGTTTGTAAAGTCGAATAAAAAAGGGACGATTGACCTGTTTTTCTCAAGGACTCCAAGAAGTTGGATAGAATCGCCCACAAGAAAATTACTCATCGCATCCAATCAAATGCACCATTAGCTACACGACTTTTACTTCTGTGCCCTAGAGTCCGGCAGTCGAGTATTTACCATCCCTTAGAAGCTAAACTACCCCGCTTGAACTCGCTCCTCGCTTAAAGTTCGGGGTACTTGTTTTGTTTCCGATGTTATATCTTCATATCTCGTCTCAGGAATCAATTGATGCAATTTCCCTCATGATCTTTCGATCTAGATCAGCTATTGGCAGTCCATGTCCTTGCGGCTTTCTACTCGGTGGCACAGCTTGAAGGAAGGCGGGGTAAGCGGGCAATTCAGGCAACGACATCATCCTTCAATTCGACGTTATCTACAGTTCTTCTCTCCAATACAACATACAGATAAATCGAGTGCAAGCACCATTCATCCCAGCCATCATATCCATAGGAGATAATTAAGTTTCATTCTACGATCTCCGTCCATCCCATAATTTTGAGCTTCACTCTGCCCACAACATGCCCGTCACAATCAAACCCGCACCCCACGGCGCCAACGCCCTCAACACAGCAAAATGCACACCCAGCCCCAACGCCCGCGAACTCCTCCGAGGCTTCATCTCCGACACCAAGATCAAAAACGACAACATAATCCAAAGCACCTTCCAAGACCTAACCCCCTCATCCAACATCTACGCCTCCCGCAACGGCCTCGTCGACGGTGCCGTCGCTGCCTACAACCAACACTACCACCTGACCATCCGCCCCGACGACATCTGGATCGCGGTCCTCGCGCAACTAAACATCTACATCAACGCGCACTCCGAAGAACTCCGCAGCATGTTCGTCGACCACGCGGGGCAGAAACACCTCGAGATCATGGACCTGTCCGATATCAAAGGGACGGCGAAATTCGGCGTCGATTGGGGCAAGTTCAGTTTCAAGATGAGCAAGATGATAGCTGCGAATATCAAGGATGCGAGTTTAAGGGAGTGGATTTTGCCCCAATTTAGCACGACGACGAAGGTTGATCAGGCGGTCGCATCGATTATGATGATGGCTACGCTGCAGAAGTTTTTCTCTTATGGGTGTGGCGTTTGTTGCGGGTTGCCGTCTGTGACGCTGCTTGGGGAGAAGGAGGATTGGGAGAGGTTGGCGGAGAAAGCGGAGAGGTTGATGACGTTTGGGGAGGAGGCGGGGACTTGGTATGGGTTGTTGAAGCCGGTTTTGGAGAGGTTTGTGAAGTCGTTTGATGAGCCGGAGGCGGAGGAGACGAAGGATTTTTGGCAGAAGATTGCTCATCGATCGGGTGGGGGGTCTGGTCCGTCGTATTTGAGTGTACGTTTTTCCCCCCTCTGCAGAGTAATTGCGCTGACAGTTCTAGGGCTGGATCACCGCGTTCTGTTTCTGGGGAAGTGATGGCAAGTCATTCTTCCAAGCTGGGTACAATCCAGGTGATAACCCTGAGATGAGTAGTATGGGAAGTCCCACGCCAGTTCTGCAGCTTGATGGTGCTCGATACCATCGAATTGAGACAGATGATGTTCCACCTGGCTGGGCATCTGTTCCTGTGAAGCTGAACGATGATGAAGTTGTGACAGACTGTGTCATGATGGCTGGGCTGGTAGGTACGAAGTACAGTAGTAGCGGGCAGGAATTGCATGGTAAGACTGAGACTGGTCTGGATACTCTTTCGATTGAGACTGGATGGTGGATGTATGAGACGTATACTGAGGAGGAGATGGCAGCTGCTAAGGAAGAGAGGAATAGGGTGTTCAAGGAAAAGTATGGGTTTGACAGTTACTACGACTAGAGGGGTGGAAAGCGGAGTTTTGCAGAGTACAGATGCAGACGAACAAGGATCGCAGGATCTTCACAGTCTGGAAGATCTTGAAAGGGAGGGTTCCAGAACTTGGAAGTTGACTTTTCTTATGCAAGAACAATTGTCAGATTCGCGCTTCCGTTCTTAGCACCTTTTGCTCATGGTGTTATATCCAATCCTTCCTCAATCTATCACCTCCATACCAGAGAATAAAGCTTCCAGAAGTCTAGAATCGGGGGTACCATGGCGGTTCCAGGTCGCTGCTAGCTCTCTCCTAACCTCGTAAATACTGCAAAGCGCGCAGTTCGCTCTCAAGATGCAATCCAGGCCGACCCAGGCGTTTTTCGTCCTTGATCTTGATCGTTTCCCGTTTTCTTCCACGCATGCCATGAACGCCTGAGTACTTTCTTCTTGACCACTTTCCCGTGTACAAGCCAGCCCAGAACTGTACGACGCTGAACAGTACTTAACTTTATTTTGACGAGACCGCGAAAAGTGACCGAACTGGAATTAATCCGAAGGCGATGCTTCTCGCGAGCGAGGGGTGGACGAACTGATCGACAGGATGAGATCTGGCGGATCCGAGAAATTGAGGCAAGGCAAATGATTTCCTGAGTAGATCGAGCTTCTGGTGATCTGATCTAGTCCAAGATCTTCTGTAGCTTGGTATCCGGATCCGAGCTTAGAATTTTTGAACGGTGGCGAGCATCTCGACTCCACCGCGAGATACAGTATCTCCTCTTTTCCAAAGCCGAACGACCTCCTGAACGATCGCGATCCTCGCATTTCCCTGTTCCCTTCTCTTTCTCGCCCAAGTTCCCAGCCCCCTCACGCCCTCAACTTTCCATCCTTTCCTTCATCATTCTTCACATCTAGCGAAGCTCTTCTCAATGGCCACGGTTAACGAATAATTCGCCCTGCACGAAGCCTCTACTCGATACAGAGAATGAGTGAAGCGATAGGATCGTACATGCGAAAAGAATATATGGTAGTGTACAAATGAGCAGAGTGAGTGTTTGATTCTGGCCACCATTGGTGTATCTGCTCGTCGATGTCGACATTGTGGACTTTGAAAGAGGGAACTGAAGAGGAAAGGGGTTCAGTAAATAATCGTGTCGGTTCCGTGGCGAAACGAAACGAGGCGAGGCGAAAACCGACACACAGATCTGGAGAACAGCAACTCTCGAAAACTCGAAGAAGAAAGTAAAGAATGGAATTTAAAAGAGCGAGTGAATTGGAACCTCTCCAAACTATCCATGGGGTACAAGACCCTTAAATACATACAGCCTGCTATCTAGCAAGCAATCTACCTACCGCTCCACAAGCTAGATCTCAGACAAGCAATCTCCCAAGCCTCGTCACCACGGCGGTGTATCGGGCCCGATGCGCCGCGCCACGCCGCGTTCGATGAACTTGAATCGTGTGCGAATCCCACAGGCTTTCACTTTAAAGAGGATACAATGAGCCGAAGAGGCTGATCAGTTCCTTGGTTCTGAGAGATATTATTGCAATTTGCAGTTTGTGGGCTGATGAATATGAATAAGTGGGTTGTTTGGGAGGGTTTTGAATAGGGATTGGGGGAATTGGGTACCGATAGGCGGGTAAATAGGGGTACAGGAGTACATCCACTGAACTTTCAGGGTGTGTGGGCCTGGAGGTGGGTGCTGTAAGCGAGCGGGAGTGGGGAGGGGAAATAGGGGTTCGGGCAGTCGGGGTCCTGGCTGAATGGGGCATATTTGGCGAGTCTTGGGAGGAGGGGTTGTTTACTTTCAAATCGTTCCTAGCAAAAGAATAGCACCACCTTGCCTAGAGAGGCATCAGGATTGGCAATGAAATGGGACAATAGATCAGTGAAGATGCATCGCGATGCGTAATAGGTTTCCCAATCAGACAAGTACTCGAAATAGGGATATTCCGGGGGTATAGAAGGGCTATGCACCTGAGGATTGATTACACAACGTCGAATACACGGAATATAGGATGATATAGACCTGCATTTGGGTTCAATAGATTGTGACTAATTTCTAAGACTAGGTGCAATGATGGCGAGAGAATCATTTCGACCTAGCAGAAGCTTCGGCGAACTCATGTCCGGTCTGTAGTCCACATCCCCGAAACTTCTCAAGGCTTCGCGCATTTCCCACTCTTGCAAACAAGATCATCCGAACAATCATCGTCAGTTGAGCAAGTCGCACCTATTCCCATCATCAGCTTCCAACATTTACCAAAACCATCTTTCCCATGAGTAGGTACGGGAGGGGGAGACTCACACAAACAATGCCCTTCCCACGTACAACCGCCACATCTCCCACCCGTACACACCAGATCACCATCACAGTCATCTGCATTTGAGCAAGTAGCTCCTAGCCGTGTCAGTTCATGCAACCTCGATCATGTTTCTTGGATTTATGAGAACGAGAGTTAGAGTTAGCACCAGAATGAGAAGTAGTAGATTTCGGACAACAGGTTGCCGAAGAGGAAATCGAGGAGGGTTTCGAAGGAGAGGACGAGGATTTTGAATGAGAGGAGGAGGGTAAGGTAGCAGAGGAAATTGGGAAGGAGGAGGAGGAGGAGGATGATGAAAATGAAGAAGTGAAGCAGTCATCACCAGCACAATGTCCCGTCCAAGAACAAGGCGTACAAGTTGCCGTGGGCGCTTTCGATGTCATCGTGCTTGTACTCGTCTTCGTACTCGTCGTCATGCTCGTCGTGCTCGTCGTCCCTGTCCCACCAGCAATCCGCTTGACAAGTATATCCCCCAAAGTAGCAAGACTGGCTTCGACCTCCACGGCATTTTGGGCTTTCCATTTCGCTCCGTTGGCGCCTGGAACAGCATCTGCGCCTGTGAATGTGAGGTAGAGGACGTCTGTTTCGTCGTGGCCGTTGTTGCCGTTTACGATGTTGCCGTAGCAGAGGGTTGCCATGCTGATGGAAGCTTCGCCGATTACTGCTCGGAACCCATCGTCGCCGTTTTCGTCGCCCCAGATGCCGTAGAACTAGTTTTATTAGCTTAAGGATCAACTGGACTCCAAAAAGAAGGAAGAGGACGAGAATGGCTGAGATGTTAATTTGGATAGGAGAAAAGAGAACGCACCATCTTCCCACCACAAACAACCGCCATCAGACCCAACTCCCTAACCCCATCTTTTCTAGGGTCATAATTTACGAATCCGGGATTGCTTCCTACATTTCCAAATACGACATATGGGTGGATAAAAGCGTCGAGACCAGAGACGCCTTTGTTGTACGATGCAACGGTGTCTTCGAATGAGGTGTGGGATTGTGTATCTTCAGAGGAACCACAGCGGCCGTCGTCGGCGGGACCATGTTGGATGCCGTCGCAGTCCTGTGGGGGTTAAGATTTGTATATTCAAGGAGATGAGAGGGGGAAGAGGGAAAAGTGAGACGTACGATATCCATATCCGCCAACGCACCACCGGTTCCCTGGAGGTAGATGACACCTTCTGAAAGGTGATCTCCACAGTATGAGAATGCTATAAGATTTATTCTATCAGCCAAAGCCCGAATCAATTGCCTTCCTCTTCCCTTCCTGAATTTTCCTCTAAGTAGAGAGATGAGCGTCGACTTACTATTCGGCGGATCATCCTTCGCATAAAACCCCGTCTTCAAAATATTCTTACAATTCCCCGTCTTCTTGACATTATTATACAGTGCTTGAATATTCGGTGGGACATCACGAGCTGAGACTTGCGCTGTGAAGAGCGCGAGGCTGAGGGTGATGAGAGGGAGGGTTGGTGGGTGGGGAAGATGGAAGCGCATTTTGATGGCTTGATTTTGGCGAAGATGGAAGATCGAGTTGGGGTAGAGGTTTGGTATGTGAAGTGTGAGGAGGGACTATATGATTTTAGAAAGAAAAATGGGAAATCGTGAAGAAATAGCTTAGGAAAGGCTGCTGAGATCCTGAACCATGGTACAGCCTCTCATGACATACCCATCTGGGCACCACTAGACCACAACCAAAACCACCGAACACCATCGTGCCCGCCAGACTTGCAGTAAAAGTGGCACAAAATGGAACGCTGACACTTGATCATCTCTGTACCATTTCCCCTTTCGCGACCTAGTGCTCCATTGAAGCTACACGAACCCCTCGACCATTTTCAGCCCCAGGTCTTGGCACTTGCTTGTTTTATTTACCCGGAGTTGCTTTGTAGGGTGACATGCATTCATTTTCTGCATAGAGTATGCAAGTAATTGTCTTCCCGTGCGGGAGATGATGTGAGATTGGGGGTTGAGACGAGGCTGAAGCTATTGAAAGCAACTGCAGATGCATGATCATCAGGAGATACTGTTCAGCTGGAGTCGGGCTAGAGAGGTCAAGTTTGGTACGATGTAAGGCTAGTCTGACACTTCGTCGGTTCTGGATAAACACCGTTTCAAGAAACCCCGGGGGGCTAGACATTTTGCCTTCTCGAGTGTTAGGTGATCAAGTCGCTTCCTTTCCACTTGCAAGGTTGGAGACTGGATGCTGGAATATTTTTGTCGCTGGACCTGGACATTGCACAGGATATCCAAATGCAGGGTGCGATCAAGAACAGAAACGGCAGAAGCCAATATATTCAGATCATCTCCGATCAGATCAGGACTCTGTTCTCCTTTGAAGCCAGATCATCCAACACACGGGCGAGCGAGCTCCGCCTGAATCCCATGGATCGGCTGCTTGTGATATCAAGCATTCGAGATGTTCGGATTCAGAGAAGAGAATGCAAGGCAGGTGATTGACAGGCCAGCTCTTCTCTTCAAGATGTGGGACTGACGATAATTTGCAAGCAAGTGAGGTACGGGACCGAAGAAGGCGAGTTTCCAAGAAGCGGAAACAGAAACAGGAACAGAGAATGAATAAAGAGAATAAAGAAAATGATGGATGAAGTGAGAATACGAAAATGCGTGTACATACATACCCATCCATCGCTTTACTTACAAATCTCAACAATACTACCTAGGCTTTTTTAACTTGCTGGACTGTAGTAATCCAAAATGCGGGGTAGGTACCTATCATGAGCAACCAGTTCGAACACAAAGCCAGAGCACGCCAGCTTAAACAAGAGAAGGGGAAGCCCCCGCTTGTATCTTCTGCTACAGTACTGGATCAAATTAAGCATTTCCCCATGTTTAGGAAACCCAATTATAGATTGAAGAAGCGGAGTCCACCTCCGGAATTTCAAAGCACGAAACTTGATTCGAGGTCAAGGAGGGGGATTAAGTCATACCACCACCATCACACTGCCGATTATTCCGAGACATACCCCACCCTGACTACACTTCTACTTCGTACACATCAACTTTCCCTTGCAAATGTATTCATCTCTCTGTGCTCCTCACTTCTTTGCTTCGATTTCATGTGTTCAAACATACTCTCTTGTATTTGTGGTATCTCCATTTCAAACGAAAGAAAAATAAACAAATAGTCCCAGAACCGCTGTCTAGTCTAATCTTTGTCTATTCATGCATGTACGAGAAAAACAATACACTCCCTCCCATCAACGAACGTTGTATCAAATCGAACGGAAAGCCTTCCATCAAGAGGAAAGAGAGAGAAAAACGCCAGATCCCTTCTACACAAAAGACAGATCCTCTATCCATGTATCATCCAGAACCGTTCCATCCATCTATCCATCGATCGATCGATCGGCCGCCATGCTCTCAAAAGCCGCGATTGATATACAATTCTATATCCCAAGTCTTTGCATCTCTTTGAACAGTGGATATCCATCTAACCATCAGCCAAAAGAGGAAGATTAGCTCTCAACTGAGCAGATTGCGATAGTCGTCTCCTAGCATCCAAGTTCCTCGAACTCGACATCGCCGTCGCCATCGCGCTCTTCTCCTTAGTCTCCTTCTCCGCAACAGCAGGGGCAGGAGCCAAAGCAAGCGGTTGCGTCTCTCCCTCACGATTATACAGATTGCGGAACATATACACGCCTGAACCCTCGGCGCCCTTAGTCTCCTCTACGAACTTGCATGTACGCTGATTCTTCCAGAAGGCTGTCCAGAAGGGGGTCTTGACATCGGCGATGTAGTGCTTGCCCATGACACGCTTGATGTGCTTTGAGGCCTCGCCGGCGTGGTAGAAGGGGATGGTGGAGATGAGGTGGTGGCAGACGTGGGTGCCGATGATGTCGTGGAAGAGGTGGGTGTCGATGAAGCCGAGGTCGCGGTCGATGGTTGCGGTGGCGCCGCGGGCGAAGGTCCAGGTCTTGTTGTCGTAATGTGGCATTGCTGCGTCGGTGTGTTGGAGGAATGTGATGGCCACTGTTATTACAGACTTGTTAGTATCCCAATTCCTGCCCAAACAAAATCCGAAGCGGATTGCAAGCAGAAGAAAGGACAAGAAACTTACCAATCCAGTTGTTAACCCACAACCACGGAACACCCCACAGAACAATCACATTCCAGCTTCCAAACACCTGTCCTGCTACCACGAGACCAGCAATCATAACCGCAACGCCCAAATCCGACAGCATGATCAATGGCAGCTCATTCTTCTTGAAGAAAACACTGTCCTCTCCATAATAGAAATGCGAGATCTTGGCTCCCTTCGCACCATTATACTTCTGGCCCGTCAAATTAAACAGGAGATATCCAGGCCATCCAAACAATTGATGGACCAAATCATGCCAGAGCGCAGCAATTGGTGAATCCTCTGCCAGCTCCGCAAACTCCACCATGTTCGCCTTTGCCTTCGCCCCAAAGTTCGTCTTGATCCACGAGTCGCGCGTGTGTGGCACGAACGCCGTATCACGCTCCATATTGCCGGTGGCCTTGTGATGCTGCGAGTGCGAGAGACGCCAGCTGTGGAAGGGAACAAGCAGGAACGAGTGCATGATAAGACCCATGGTGTAGTTGAGGTATTTCGACTTGGAGAAGGCGCCGTGGCCGCACTCGTGTGCGAGGATCCAGATGCCGGTGAAGACGAAGCCCTGCACGGTGGTGTAGGCTGCCCAGGCGGCGAAGCGGAGGTAGGGGTTGGGGAGGAGGGGGATGTAGGTCACGGCCAGGTAGATGAGGACGGAGAGGTAGAAGTAGTCGCGGACGACGTAGGCCATGGAGCGGAGGATGGAGGGCTTGAAGCACCAGGCTGGGATGGCGTCGTGGATTTCCTTCATGGTGAAGGTGGGGAGTTCGAAGACATTGCCGTGGAGGTCGAGATGGGTCAATTGTTCTGCTGGGACGGTGGGCTTCGAGGTCGAAGTAGCTGCTGGTGCCGGACTGGCAGCTGGAGGAGCCATGATGGGCTGGCTGGCTGGTGATGTGAAGGGGAGGAGGAGGAGGGATGGAGGGTGGAAGCTGAAAGGGATTCGGGAGGTGGAAAGGAATGAAGAGAAGGAAGAGACGACGGATAGGTATTATTTTCGAATTTATCTGTCTCGAAATGTCACCTTGGCTGGATCGGGCTACCCACTAGGGTCTCGGGTAGGGTCCATTTAATTCCTCAACCCTTTTTCCGCATGGACCAACCACCACCAGGGCACGTCGGTCAGTTTGAGATTGGGGATTGGTTGGCATTTGATTGTGGATACATAGATAGGTATGGGCATTGGGTTAGGAGGCGGAGGGGCTTGAAACATTTCAATTGACAGGAGAGAGAGAGAGAGAGAGAGAGAGAGAGAGAGAGAGAGAGCTGTCCTTTGAACAGGTATGGAGGTATGAAGGTATTCGAGTATGAAGCTATCCTACTGACATGTGCATTTCCTTCTTTTTCAGCTCGAGACGCCTCGGCTTCAATCAATTGACTTCTGTCCTCTCCTCCAAACCATCCTCTCCTCTCCCACACAAATCAATTCCATCCCCCTCCCCCTTTCAGACCGCTCTCTGCCTCCAATTCTCTTGGCTTTCCCTTGGAATCCATCTTCACAGCCCTCCCACATGTCAAAAACCCACGACACGCAGCCCGGCCAGGCCAAAAATCTGCGAGTGCGACGTGCGACGGCATCTGCATGAAGGGTCCCACTAAGCCCAATCAAGGACAGTCAAGACGAGACCCTTGACTCGCTGGCGTGTCTGATTGGATTGTACTGATTCAGATGCACGAGGATTGGTTCGCTTGGGAAATAAAGATCTCAACGATTATGGAGTGACCCCTTGATATTTTTGGGACTGGGCGACAGGGTGGATCGAGGAGATGGAGATAGCCGGGGAGGTGGACTGCGCTCCATTTTTTCTTTTCTCCCAAGCCTTGAGCTCTTCTTTCTGTATTTATACCTAGAACATAGGAGATGGGTGTGTGTTCGGACGAATGGATAAATATTCAATTGATACTTTCCTCTATAAGAACTAGAATCCACGCAGAATCTCATTCTTGTTTCATCATTTGTTAGATGGCGAATCTTTTCAGGAAACGTCAAACATGTACCTGACTAGCTCGAAGCCGAAGCAACCCTATCTCAGGGTCCTACATTACACTTTCAGGGTCTGGTCCCTTGACAGGACACGAAAACTTTCTCTTTATCTTGCAGCTGCATCCTGTAATAAATAGTCAGGTGGCTTTTTACAATTGAAATGCGATACATTGATTGGATAGCCTCGTCTCGCTTGCTCTATTTTACTTCGCATTTATTGTTTTTCGGTACGAGCTTGACGAAGCGATCCGAGTTTCGATGCTCGGGGTCGGGAAATGGCACGATTTTCATGAATAGCGGTCTGCAAATCGTGCCATGGATGTTGTTCGTTTGTGCATGCGGTATTTTTTCGAACCTCGATCCTCGAACCGTTGAGAGTTGGAAGGGATCATGCCAAGAAACGTGATTCCGGATCGTCAGGTCCGGTTGTTTTGGTACTGGGTCAATTATGTAGATCTGTGGATGACAGAAGGTGGCGAATTGGTGAACTTTCAGGGAAACAGTAATGGAAGAGGGCAATGGGACTTTTTTGTGGCTTCATTCTCTTTTCGTGGCTTTCGAAAGACTTCAATTTGCTTTGAAGCATTGAGAGCTGTGCAGCATGCTTTTCCTTGTTCGGCCAAAGTCAAAATTATGACTGAGTCCGGCTTCACATCCTCTCCACAAACGAGCTTCCGCAAGATAGGATTTGATTTTATTAACCTTCATCGAGTCGTCGTGCTTGCTGGAGAAAGTTCCACTATGAGGATGCTTCAGTTCCGTTCAGATGCGGATGGAATTGGGAGAAATCCAAACCAATTCATGGCTGGCAGCAGCGCTCCGTGAATTGATAAACGAGTAAAAGCATTGCCAGCTTGACAACATCTGCTGAGCTTTCGCTTATTGTCTCGATCTTATTGCTGTTCGTTGTTCAGTCCTGTTCCAGATGGCGAAGTGATCAATTGGTTCCTATCGTCGCATTATCTGTTTGTGACTTTATCGTGCCGGCGTACTTTAATATTCGTGTCGCGTTTGTGTTGGATTGCGTCAGTTTCTGAGTATTTGGCATGCTGGGCGATTTCAATCGTGAGAGGAAAAGAAAAGAAAATAAGAAACCATTACAGATTTCTCAAGCGAGAAAAAAGTACATAACCTCTTAAGACGAAGTTAATGATACGGAAAGACGAGCGAGAAATGCTGAAGAGCTCAATCAGGCAAGCAGCCTTCGAACTCCTCTTGCTCAACCAAGGGTAGGTAGGTATGCTTTGGAGGTATGCCATTGGAGGGGACTTTTTTTTCCTATACGTGTTTGATAAAAATAAATTGTCAAAAGACCACGGGAACAAATAGCTGAAGAAAAAATTGGCGGTTGTGGCACAAGAAGTTACATGCGATCAATGTCCTTCGTCCCTTCGTCGCTTCGTCCCCATCTTGCTCCGTCTTGAACTTATCAGGCCTGTTCTTATACAAATCGCCAGACCCATGAGCAAAAATGCTCTTTGATGTCAGAGATTGGAAGATCAGTCGATCAAATGCGAATTCTTACTTCCTAGATCTTGGTAGGTGTACTCAATGAAGACCTTGTGCAAGGCAATGATCCTAAGAGTGTTCTATGTTCAGGGGATGGCGGGTGTAATATCCTGAAAGCAACGACTGCCAAACAAGAGCTCGCTCGAGGTGCGGCGTAAATACATCTGAATATCCCAGAACTCTGCTGTGGCACCTTCCCCAGTATACCTATCTCGTCCTACAACGTCTTCACCTCACAACCCACGCGAGATCATCCGTGACACCACATCTGTATTCTCCGACCCAGCACGTTGCCGAAAAAGATTTCCTCGTGTTGTACAATGCACTTCCCTTTTCGTGCTCTATTCATCTCCATTCAGCAGGAAGCCTGTCCGATCTTCGGCTGGACTTGACGAGGGAGGAGAATGCGCGAGAACACGACATCAACAACGCGATCTCACCTCAACGTCAAATTCTCGCATCTCCATCTTTCCAATTCTCCCGTGCGTATCGAAATCTCCAACGATAATCCTCAACAGCGAAGATGTTCTCCACAGTCCTCGTTCCGTTCTTGACCCTCTTCCACCTCATCCTCGGCGCTCCCATATGTACCACGATCTTCATTCCCGTCTCTGTCCAGGCCCGCAACGCACATTTCCCACCCGACTTCACGACCACCTCTCTCCTGTCCATTGTCGGCGCCCTAGGTGCTGTAGTCTTCGACTCCTTGGTCACGGATACGTATACGATCGTGGGTACTTACTGCGAACCAGAAGTTCTGGTGGAGAGTAGGAGGGAAACTGTACAGTTGCTTGTTCATGGAGCGACTTACACGAGAAGCTGTGAGTGCGCTTCCTTGGTTCTCATGGCTGTTGAAGAGTAGGAAGCTCATCTCGCATGATAGACTGGACGGGAGATGGTTTCGAAGAGCGGTATTCGTGGGTAGCTGCTGCTTCCAAAGCTGGCTATCCAACTCTGGCTATTGATCGACTTGGGAATGGAGATTCGTCACATCCTGATCCTCTTCTCACTGTGCAGTAAGTCGCCTTCTTTGTTCTCCTCTACGCAACTGGAATTGAAGCATATGCTGACCTGACTGCGGCTGACAGGTACCCCGTCGAAGTCGAGACAATCCACCAAATCATTCTCAAGCTTCGCGCTGGATCACTCCCTTTCCCACTGGCAGGCAGAAAGTTCAACAAGGTGATCTACGTAGGCCACAGCTACGGCTCAATCAGTACGTCTCCTCCATCCCTCTCTTCGTCCTGTTAAACCCAGCTCCAACCCCCAAAAGCTAACCCCTTCCAGTCGGCAACGCCCTCGCAACCCTCTACCCCCTCGACCCAACCTCCCTAATCCTAACCGGCTGGTCCTCCACCTTCATAACCCTAGTCCCCACCGTTCTCACCACTGCCGTCATCCTCCCCGCCTCCCTCGTCCTCCCGCGGTACCGGTCTCTCCCCCTAGGCTACCTAACAATCTCCTCTCTCCCCGGCTTCCGCGCCCTCTTCTACTCCTCCCCCACATCTTACAACGCCTCCCTTTTCACCTACGACTTCGCCAATCGCGGGACCATAACAGTAGGTGAAGCTGCTACATTGGCGTTTGGTGTTAATACGGCGAGTGCGTATACGGGGAGTGTATTGGTTGCGACGGGGCAGCATGATGCGATTTTTTGTAATATTTTGGGGGTTGATCTTTTGCTTGGAGGTTTGCTTGGGACGCAGAGTGAGTGTGGGGATCCGAGGACGGGGTATCTGGGGGGAAGTAGGGTGTTGTTCCCGAAGGCGAAGGTGTTTGAGGCGGTGGTTGTGGAGGAGGCGGGACATTGTTGGCAGTTGCATTATAGTGCTGAGAGGGGGTTTGAGAAGATTAATGAGTGGTTGGGAAGGCAGGGTTTCTAGGATGGGATGTCGAGGAGATATCGCCTGGAGAAGGAAGTGCTGGTTGGAGTCAATTAATCCTCCCCAGGAGAAGATTGGTTGGCATTGAATCTCTTGCTAGAGCGTCTAGCTTTTGCACATACACATCAAACAATTTGCGAAACTTTGTTGCTTTTCAAGCGTCTTTGGATGGTCGGTGCGGAGAAGATGTTTCGTCCTCCTTTACGATTGCAGAGCCAGACGAGCACGTAAGTAGATAAATAGGGCACAAACCAAAGAGTATGCAGGGCCATCATTGCAAAGTAGGGTGCGAGAAATACTTGAGATGAGATTGTTAATTCATTTCAATTCGATCTAGGGCCAGATGGCTGAGGGATCTACGACCGAGAAGCGTCGAGGAGAATTGGACAAGTCTGTTGATTTTTGGAGACAGGTAAGCGAGGATACTGTATCCGACGGTCGACAGCTCAGGCTTCGGACATTCTGTCTAAGATCTGTTCTATTCATAAGCAACTTACGAGGGCTATGTGCAACACATTTTCGTAATAAATATGGGTATGTGAAGATCCCACTGATGCTAGTGGAGCGGGCCCATTCGTAGGGAGGTTCGCCTTAGCTTTACTCAACTGGTCAGCAGGATTAAAAGCTACATGGAAAGCAGCTTACATTGTGACTTGTTCAAGTTGATCAGATGATGAAGATGACCGAATCCTCGCACTCTTCAAATCGAGACTTCCACAACGGCTTTTCTCCCTTTGGAACTACTGTGATGAAAAATCCCACTCGGCGGAAAACATTATCGCCGACATCGTCGCATTGAACCAGGACGAGCCCATAACCCTCAACATAACCATCGTTCGAGGCCATGGTACCTATTAGCAAAGACCACACATTATTCTTGTCAGGTATCTCCTTTGGGATGTTTTGTGCGGATCCATCCCAACTGGACTCTTCTTCTGTCTCTTCGACATCGGGCCAAGGCACACAGCATCCACCACCACGAAACCACAACTTGTCCTTCTTGATTTTACCTCCCAAGAGAGGGCCCCGCAAGCAGATCCAATCTCCCACAGGAGCTCCGTCTACACTAGGAGTTGCGTCGATACATGTCCCCATAACCTGTGTCCTCTCTAGGAAAGGTTTCTCTGTCCGGAATGACAAATAGTTGACGTTGCCGTCGATGGATGCCCAAGACCACGAAGGGGCTCTATATTGGAAAGGAGCACAGGTAATGACCTGATTTCCGTACAGCAGCCACTGCTGCTTCCAGAGTAGATCTCGAAGCAAGGTCTCTCGCCAGAGTCCGGCAATATAAGTGTAGTTTGTTGCCTCTCGATATACTTCAGCCAGCCCCGATATTGCAGGAAGCTTGTCCGTCTCGTAGGTTAGACATCGAGAGGAGTAGTCTTGTACAATCATATGCCAGTCCTTATACAGCGGCTTCGATGGCATCCTGTAAGAGATGATTTTCGACAGCTTCTGCCCGTCTTCGCCTTCTTGTTTTTGATGACATTCCCAGTACATTTGATCAGAGCCGAAAATTAGAATACGTGAGGACAGCATTCGCTCCTGCAGCCCCCAGGCTCGGCTGTAGAGAGGATCTTCCTGCAGAGGAAACTTATGCTTCCCAGGGTCGGCTTGGCGAAGAAGTCCATCGTGAACGTCAGCGCCATGTGCTGCCGATAACGTCAAGAAAGCTCCTCCATAAACCTCAGCCATCTTCACAGATTCCGCTGACCAATCCTCCGGCGAGTCTTGAACGATGCATAATGCATCAATCCAGAGATATCGGATGCCTAGTCCTCGCGTGATCGAGATAGCATCCCTGACAGTCTGCGGAATCTCTCTCCACGGAATGCTTTCTTTCAAGCTGTCCAGGTTTCCAAGTTTGGTGACAAAGTTCTGCTTATTTCCCCAACAGTAGCTCAAAGCCAGGTAGCGAACCTCTGCAGCCGCGCCCTCCTCTTTTCGGAAATGTTGCCATGATTCCCGGTCATGTGACTGATTGAACTTCTGCATCTGATCCTGCTTGGTGGCAACAGGTCTCTCTGGAACAAAAAGAAATGGATCTCTACTTCCATCCGGAGGGCCAACATCAATGACACGGGTTGGGAGCCCTTTCCCGTACCCGCGGTATCTGCAATCTTTGTGATGTTTGAGGCATTCTCGAAGCCATGGTCCGACTTGTCGTAGAGTATTTTCCCGCCATACTGGATCTATACCCGGCTCAGATTTATAAGGCATTTGGCGGTATGTGTTAAACTGAGTGGCGGCGAAGAGTGACGGTTTCGTTTGACAAATTGCAAGATAAGTAGGTATAGAGTTTTGAAGGTCTGATGAGAAGGGAGCCTGGTACCTAGGAAGCCTAAAATAAAATAAGTCACGCAAAGTGACTACTCTCATCAGCGCTTAGGAAGTCCAATCCGAAAACTTCAAAAGACAGAGTACTCAGTCCCTATTAAAGTACAGACTATAAAAACAGATTTCAAACATTTCTAGGTATGGTTTTCGCAAATTGATGTCTTATCACATGACACAACCTCGCCAAAACACGCGCTAGGCATCACCTTTCCACCTCTACGTGTGAACTTTTTTCTGCAGCGTTAGAACTCATTTCATAGCTATTGTCACTATCAAATCATTCCTTACCGACCTCAATTCTCAGATGCAACCTTTCAGTATGGAACTAGTTGCGCAATCAAGTCTGGATATCCGAATTCTGTACCCCTCAGGACCTCGGCTAGGCTGGACCAGAACCCGAGATGCACCAAACGAAGTAGACCCCTGAGCTAGCACCAAATACCACCAGGGCAGAAAGCTGTCCACTTTAGTCGAACTCTGATGATTTCATATTTCACATCAACCAGCCATTAACGAAGGCGGCGCGTATGCCAGTGCGTTTCGAACCATGCGTCGCTTACTGTGGGGTGTGGCGTTGATGACAAGCTGCTTTTTCTCGGCAACAAATTATTGACTACCACGGCCTAGATATTGATATATCCGCAATGCGCTCTTTCTTTCTTCGCTTAATACCATTATTACTCGATTAGAAAGTGCAGCTACTAGTGTCATTGCATGATTGACATCAGGAGGCTTTCTCTCTGACTCTCTTCATTGGGGATCTGGCTATGACGACAAATTCAACTGCTTTGAGATCGTCCCGTTCAATTCAATCTCTCCTTGTCAACAACAGCCCATCATCCCGACGCTTTGCACCCCTCCTCTACGAGCCCACCATTTAGAAAACCGTCCCCTTGGTCTGCGCAATCTTCGCCACATTGATATTCCTAATCAAGAAAACCCACAAGAAAGAAAGAACCATGATACACGTCCCCGCAATCAGCATCTTCTCCTGCGCATACCCATACGCCTTCTGGATGCCAATCCTCGTCGGGGTGCCAACAGCATAGCTCAACTGCGTATCCAGATCCCCATAAATTGTATCGAAATCCGCCTGCGCCTCTTGAGGCAAGAAGCGCATCAACGCACCAGGGAAGGTATTCGTCCAGATAGCGCCACAAATCGAGTTTCCGATCGCGCCGCCGATGTTGCCGGATACGTAGAGCAGGGCGAGCACCGCGGCGACGTGTTGATGGTCGGAGGCGGCAAGGACGGCGATTTGTTCGCAGATGATAATGATGGCGCCGCCTACCGAGATGAAGATCTGGCACATGACAATGTAGCCGATATACTGGTTTGGCTGGCGGAAATGGATCATGAGACCTTGGGCGAAGATGTAGAGTGGGACGGCGAAGTACAGGAGCCATTTGAAGTAGCCTGTCTTGCGGATGAGGAGGCCGACACCAAGGAGGAGGGCGCCGGAGAGGACGTCGAAGGTTGAGCCGACGTATCCGGCTTCTGCGAGGCTGAGGTTGGAGACCACTTGCAGGAAGGAGGAGAAGTAGGAGTTCCAGCAGTAGTAGGAGATTTGGTAGGTCATGCAGAGGGAACAGGCGCCGATGACGGTGCGGTTTGTGAGGAGGTTGACGTTGAGGAAGGGCTGCTTTGCGAGGAAGGTTTCGTGGAGGCCGAAGAGGATGAGGAGGACAAAACCGACGATTATCATGGCGATTATGTAGCCTGATTTCCAGCCTTGAGGGGCGGTGTCTGCGAGGGTGAAGGGGAGGAGGAAGATGGTTAGGCCAGAGGCGAAGAGGAAGACTCCGAGGGCTGGACGGGTTAGCTGTATTCGCTAGAACGCGAAGGGAACTTACCATCAAACTCCTGAACATAGAACCAGATATTCTGGATCAAAGACCGGCCACTGCTTTCACGGACCACAAGACCATGGGCCTCAGCCTTCTTGAGATGCATCTTCAAAATGAAGAAAAGCGGAGCAGCAACGAATGGGAGGATGATGGAGAAGGCACCGAATCCCCATCTCCAGCTGACTTTGTAGTAAAATTCATCGGACACCTTGGCACCTGCGAAAGCCGTGATAATATACGGGGAAGAAGTGAATGCGTAAGCAAGACCTCGATTCTTGAGCTTGGAGACATCGGCTGTGATGACATCAACGCTGTAGATCAAACCTCCGAATCCGATGGAGTAGAAGACCTGATTTGTTAGCCGAGAACATCGAAGTGTGGTGGGATATGTACCTGAGCAACACAGAATGTGGTAAGTCCATTACTTGCAGCCATGAGAATCATTCCCAAGGTAGCAAACCCGACCATGAGCAGGAAACCCTCGGCACGACCCCAGAGATCCAACATCTTGGCAAGTGGGATGTAGATCGCTGCAGTCATACTGTTGGAAACGATATAAATGACCGTCAACAAGGAATGAGCCTCGAAGGCACTGGTTGCGAAAGGTACGAGATTGTATAGAATCGACGACTGCATGGCGTTGACAAAATACAACATCCACATACTGCAGGATGTCAGTCCTGGACTTTCCAATGCGATGGGAGACTTACTTGAAAAACACAGCAATCAGGTATGGCTTCGTCCAAGTCAAAGTAACAGCCTCAACTTGCTGGACACCACGTTGAGCATCCTCAGCCGGAACGACATCCTTCTCCGGATCATCGCTGGCCTGCTCCTGGGTTGGAGCGATACCATCACTGACAGTCGCAGCATTCTTGTCATCAGCTGGCAGCGTCATATCAACAGCAGCAGGCTCTTCCTTCTTGCGAAGGAAATCCGGCTTGAATCTCGAAAAGGTTGAAGCTGACATGGCTGTTTTCGTCTCTGTTGTTGATCGTGAAGGGGAAAACTGAAGCTCTGAAAAAAGGGCAGGGGAGCTTAGCTACTAGTACTCCTCAGACTTGGCGACGCAAGACGCAGTAGATCGAGAGCGGACCCCATCGAGGAAACATTGGGACGAGCTCCGCTGGACTGCATGCATGGTTGATTTCCCGCCCGCGGTAACCAACAAAAGCCATGTGAAGAAAAGGAAATGGACAGCCGAGATCGGGACCGACATCCAGGGATTTGATGCCTCCCAATGCCTTGGACTTAGACGAGGCTGGATGTTGGTTTGAGGTCTAATTTCTACTGGTATGTCTAGGTGTGATGAGGCTTTTGTGGCGATCCGCAATTGTTTTTCATAGGCTTTGCACGGATTGAGAGCGTTTGCCCGAGAACGACACGCCACCAAAGTAGGGGACGGCTCGTTCGGTTGCGTCGATTGGTGGTGGAATTGAACGATGTGGGTAGTCATTAGAACCTTTTATCTAATCAGATTGTAATTTCTCAACACGGGCAGACTGGAATGGAAGTTAAGCCGAGAAGAAGTTGGTGGATCTGAATATTTGTTTTTGGATTCCGCAAGTTGGGACGTTGGGACAATTGATGATTGACAGATCCGCGATTGCTTGTCGCGACTCAAGCTTCTGCGCCGCTCATCTTTTCCTAAGAAAATCCTTCGATGAGCTTGTGTTGCCGACAAGCTTTGCTTTTTTTCTTGGAGAGGGGGAGGTGTCATCTGATAAGATGAGATGATCTGATTAGATGGATGCCGCTCGTACCGCATGCAGGCGTCCACTTTAAAGTGGTTCGATGTGGATACCAATTATTAGTCCACGTCTTTGATAATTTCGTCTTGAGACTTGGGATGCAAGCCATCGGCTACATGATTCTTTGAGATGGAACGGCGACTCTGCATCTCTCACGATGGCTGCAGAAGCATACCCGAAAGTGTGGGCTATACAGTAAACGGAGTTCTATTGATTGAAGATTGTGACAGCATCTGCAGATTGAGTGAGAAATGCTTGAAGCTCTCAAGGCCGCACGATTATTCCCAGCTTCAGACAGCGCACAAAGTAGCGAAGGTGAACCTTCACATTCCCTTCTGTCAGGCTTTGTCTTCGTCCTGATTTGTATTTCCGTGTTCATCAACCATCAAGCCCACGATCTCCACAACCTCAAACTCAACCCTCCCTTCCCGCCAAGCGCAGAAGGAAATCCTCAACTTGCAGAATTTTCCATCACCCCTCCATCCCTCCCTTTCCAACCACTCACAAACCCCAGCCTGCATCGGCCACGCATCGGAGCTCCTCTCCTCTGCATTCTGGACACATACCCTGTGCGTCAACCAATCGATGCCTGCCATCTAATCTGATTAGATCAATGTTTTAGGTTATCAGATCCCGCTTTCTGCCGTGCGCCGAGCCCCTGCCCGCTTTCCTCGGCGTCCACACTTCGCTTCGAAGGTCTGAAAGCATGTTTTCGTGGTCAAGGATTTTCTTTTTGGTGCATGGTGCGTGTGGCGAGTCGTGGAAGGATTGCGTGAGAGATCCACTGGTGACTGTGCAGATTGATATGCGAACTCCCTGTGGTCGAATGGAGTTCTTGGAACGCTTGGGACAGAGGGCAGTTGACACTTTCTCGCTCCACTCTGGCCATGGCAACAGGAATGGAATGACTGCCGAAGTATGAGTCGTCCAATACTTTCTTTTGTCGGGTCTCAAATTTTGGATACCAAAGCAACAGCAGGCGTTCTTTTTGTTGAAATCCAAGAAGGACTGAGATGTCACGGTCTGTACCCGCTCCCGATCTCGCATTCTTGCCTTCAGGTCGAGCAGAGACCGATCAGATGAAGTAAAGAACTTGAATGACAAGAATCAAGTAGACACACACGTATGCAGCAATTCGCTATGCCTGCCCCTCCAGAACCACAGTGGAGTTCCGCTCCGGCTCGGCTGTCTAGCTCGGTAGTCCAGGTTCACGATGCAATGCTGCTTTAAAAGCGGCAGAACACAACTTCAACCCCACCACGAGAAACTGTTACTAGGTAGCAAGCTGCCGATCGGTACTTACCTAGGTAGGGAGGTGGTACTGCGGATCGTCGTGAGGGGTGCTTGTCAGATGTCATCGGAGCGGTGCATCATTCCCTCATGCAGGGCAGGACAGCTGGGATGGAGGGGACAGCTACTTGAAGAGAGCTAGATGATAGCTGCCCGCTTTTGAGTTTGCTGCTTTCGTAGTTTTTGTTCGAATTGCTTTTGAATGAATTAATAATATCAACTACTTGGTGAGTGCTAATCTTTTGGTCGTTGCTTCTTCCTGAGGGCGATTTGCAAACTGGGACAGTTCTCGCCCTGGAATTTGGTTGGCGTGGAAGTGATGTAACTGACTGATCTGACATAGCTGATCGATTCAAATGTAAAATACTCTGCGCTTGCAAGTGACCTACCTGGAACTTCACTTGAAGAAGGCGAACGAACGAAAGGAATGTGAAGCAAGGAAACAAGAAAATAAAGACCAACTGCCTCTGCAATGGGTTCCATCCAGGTCGAAGATCTAGCCACTGGGACAGAGAATGTAGTTCCCAGCTCCAAATCGGTCAGAAAATTCGAGGTTCCTGGTCTCAAAGCTTCAACCGACAATTCAACACCAACAGACATCCGCGAAGGTCTCATCCTGCTGTCGTGGCTCATCGTTCTCCTCCGCACACGCGAAGGAACTGTAAACTTTGACTGGACATATCTATCCCGCGAAGATGGCGTCGAACAAGAAACGAGGTTGCGATGTTTGAAAATGGATGAGGTGATGCCGGGGGTGGAAAGTACAGTTGAAGAAGCGAATGCTGCGATTTCGAGGTATATACAGGATGTGGCGCCGAGGAGCGGAGAGGCGAGGAATGTCGCATTGCTGCTGAGCAGTGTTTCGTTGGCTGATGAGGAGAAAGAGGTGAGTTATTCTTTGTAGACTGAGAGTCCGATACTGATTTTGAAGGGCCTTCAACTCGAGCTTCGCTTTCGAGATAGTCTGCTTGAAATTCAGGCGGTGCGCTATCCCAATAATATGCTCCCTTTCACGATCTCACATCACACCTCAACGCTTGTCGATACAATACACGCCTGTATCTCCTCACCATCCGCCGCAATATCAGCACTCCTCGCCCCGACAGCAAGTGATCTCTCTGCAATATGGAGCTGGACATCACCACTACCGCCAACTTACAATTCCTGCATGCACACGATGATCGCTTCTCGTGCTGCATCTCACCCAGACAAGACAGCAATCGCATCTTGGGACGGCGATCTGACCTATGCGCAGGTCGATCGGTATTCGAGTATTGCAGCCAGAAGACTTCGGGACCTGGGAGTGAAGCTGCATGATTTCATGCCCGTATGTTTCGAAAAATCGAGATGGACCGTTGTGGCTGTACTGGCGGTAATGAAAGTTGGCGCAACAATGGTGATGATGGACCCATCCCTTCCAGTCGGAAGACTCCAGAATATGCGCGACCAGGTCGGCGCACAGATGGTTGTGTGTTCGAGGAAACAGCAAGAATTGGCAAGAGAGATATTGCCGGAAAGACCAATGTTGATAATCGACGAAGAGGCATTCGAAAAGAATGAGGATCTACCTGTTTTGGAGGAGGTCCCGTCTGATGCGCTGATGTACATCATCTTCACATCCGGGAGCACAGGAACGCCGAAAGGTGTCAAGATCTCGCATGAGACTTACACAAGCAGCGCAATACCGAGAGCAAAAGCTGTCGGGTACACAGAGGAATCTCGAGTCTTGGACTTCGCTTCCTATGCATTCGATGTCAGTATTGATAGTATGCTGCTCACCCTTGGTAACGGCGGATGTCTGTGCATTCCATCAGACGAGGACCGACTAAACGATATCAACGGAGCGATGAGGAGAATGCAGGTCAATTATGCAGGTCTGACGCCCTCTGTCGCTCGCATCCTGGAACCGGACGTTATTGCGTCGCTTAGCGGTCTGGGTCTTGGAGGAGAAGCTGCTTCCCCACGAGATGTCAATTTCTGGGGTCAGGTTACCAGAATTATCATTGGATATGGTCCATGTGAATGTACGATTGGATGCACAGTCAACAGCAGCGCTGCGACTGGCAGAGATTACATTTCGATCGGACCCGGAAATGGAGCGGCGATCTGGGTTGTTGATCCCAACGACCATAATCGATTGATGCCCGTTGGCGCTGTAGGAGAATTGCTCGTGGAAGGCCCAATTGTTGGACAGGGCTATCTCAACGACCCAGAAAAGACGGCAGCCGCCTTTATCGTTGATCCGCCATGGCTTGCCGCTGGTCATGGAGATTTTCCGGGTCGAAAAGGCCGGCTGTACAAGTCTGGCGACATTGGAATGTACGATCCCGATGGTTCTGGAAATATTGTTTTTGTTGGACGACAAGATACGCAAGTGAAATTGCGAGGGCAGCGCGTGGAATTGAGCGAGATCGAAAGTCAGCTCAAAGCAAGACTTCCTTCAGATGTGAACGTGATCGCAGAAGTTATCACACCTCAAGGATCAGGTGGGCAGCCAACTTTGGTCGCATTCATCGCGCCTCAATCAACCAAGGGACTTGCGAACGACGAATTGAAGCTAGGAGAGCTGTCGGAGGATTTGCGTCTGGCATTAGCGAAAGCTGACGCAGACGTGAAAGAGACGTTGCCACGATACATGGTACCGAACGCGTACATCCCACCGAGCTACATACCTGTTTTGATCTCAGGAAAGACGGACAGGAAACGGCTCCGAGCGTTTGGAGCGAAAGTGGACTTGAGACAACTCGACCAAGGCTCCTCAAGCACTCCATCTCGAGAGCTTAACGAGCTCGAGGAGCGACTGCGCCAAGGATGGGGAGAAATATTGAAGATTGACTCCGAAACGATCAAGCTCGAAGATAATTTCTTCGCTCTAGGCGGCGAGTCTTTGACTGCCATGAAGCTGGTTTCAGTCTGTCGATTGCAGGGTCTTGACCTTTCAGTGACTAGCACATTTGGTAATCCTACACTGGAGGCAATGGCAAGCACTGTCAAGGTTAGCAGCTCCGAATCAAAGGTGGAAACAGCAGCATTCTCCATGATATCTCAAGACGTTGAGAGCGCTCGCATTGAAGCAGCAGAAGCATGTGGATCAGATCCATCAGCGGTCGAAGACATTCATCCTTGCACACCTACCCAAGAGTCCCTTTTCACTTTCTCAATTCGATCGAGCAAAGCCTATATCGCCCAACGTGTGGCCTGCATACCTACAACAATCAGCGTCAAGGCTTGGAAGAGAGCATGGGAGGATGTGGTCGCCGCAAGTCCAATTCTGCGAACTCGCTTGGCTCAACTTTCGGAACCTGGTCTGCAGCAAGTAGTGCTCAAAGGGAGCGTATCTTGGAGGACTGCGACCGATCTGACTCAATATCTTGAGAATGATCGTATAGAAAGAATGGAGCTAGGGCAAGATCTAGCTCGGTACGCCATCATACATTCGGACGGAAAGCAATACATGGTCTGGACAGTCCATCATGTTCTTTATGATGGATGGTCGGAGCCTTTGGTGCTGAAGAATGTGAGCAATGCTTTACAAAACAAACCATTCGAGCTGCAGGCGCAGATGAAAGATTTTGTCAGGTATGTGCGGGACACAGATGAAATCGCCATGCAGGATTTCTGGCGACGTGAATTGGATGGCGCTGTCGGCCCACAGTTCCCTCGCCTGCCATTCAGGGACTACTTGGCGACTCCGGACTCATTCCTCGAGCACCAAATATCGCTCGAGACAGTGGCTGGCTCGCCATTTACAATGGCAACATTAATTCGTGGTGCTTGGGCCCTCGTCGCATCACAGTATACTGGAAGCGACGACGTCCTCTTTGGCGAGACACTGACTGGTCGAGATATTCCACTTCCCGGGGTCGAGGGTATCGTAGGTCCTTTGATCGCGACTGTTCCTGTTCGAATTCGCATTCATCGCACGACCACCATCGAATCGTATCTTCAGACTGTTCAGCAGAGCATCCTTGCCCGCACCCCATATCAACACATGGGCTGGCAGAATATCCGGAAGGTCAGCAAAGATGCCCAACATGCGTCCGAAGCAGGCACTGGTCTGGTTATCCAGCCAGAAGCAGAATATACTGGGAACGAGCTTGGGTTTGAGTATGGAGATGTCGTTCGCGAGGCACTTCATTTCAATCCATACCCGCTCATGGTTGCTTTCGGTATCCACAAGGGTGGACTGAGAGTCTGCGCGAACTTCGATAGCAGTCTGATCGAAGTGGCTCAGATGGAACGAATGCTTGCACAGCTTGAAGTGGCTTGCTTTCAACTATCAAAAGACCTGTCAAGGAAACTGGACGAAGTTTCCTTTCTGCCTGAAGCAGAACTGAACAGGATCTGGCAGTGGAACCAGACACCCCCGTTGGTCTTAAATGCTTCAAAACTGCAAGCTCATGTGTCAGTGCAGCCAGGGACTGCATATCCACGAGCTATTATTCCTTGGGTGTGCGATCCTCGAAATTCGTCCATTCTGTCTCCAGTCGGATGCGTGGGCGAACTCTGGCTTGAGGGGGCCATCCCAGGTGAAGGTGTTGAGTCACCTGTCTGGCTCTTGGCTGGAAGCTCAGAGTACCCTGGTCGAACTGGAAAAGTCCAGCCGACTGGTGATATGGTCGAGTTGCGAGAAGATGGCACTTTGATATTCGTCGGCCGAAAAGATAATGTCCTTCCAACCCAAGGCCATGTCGTGGATATTCCAGGGCTCGAAGCTCATGTCGTAAGACATCTTCCAGCAAGCGTGCGTTCTGCCGCCGCCCAACGCAATTTGTCAGACCAGGAGGATCCAGAATTGATTGTGTTCATCGAGCAGCAGGGTGCCGAAGAAGAAACTGAGATTCTGTCGGCATCACACGAAGTAGGTTGCGACTCTGGCAGCCAGATGATGGTTCTGGAAAAAGTTTCGGGAAGTCTGATTGAAGCAATCAAGAAGCTGGACAAGTCCATCGAAAAGTCTTTGCCGTCACACATGGCCCCATCATCCTACGTGGTCGTCGATAAATTGCCCACTAAGGAGGGGGTGATTGACCATGCGATTCTCAACCAGCTCGCCGCCAATATCCCCAAGAACATCCTGGTACAGCTGGCCATAGGGTTCACGCAGGCTTGGGTGAACACAGCACAGAGCAACCTGACCGCGACGGAAGATATCTTGCGAGCTGCATGGGCAGATATCCTGGGCATGAAACCAGAGCAAATTGATGTGGAGGATAATTTCTTTCGACTCGGCGGTGATTCGGTCCTGGCGATGAAATTGGCGTCCAGCCTTCGAACTCAGGGGCATGCGCTATCAGTGGCAGATATCTTCAACCACATGCGTCTTGGTGATGCCGCAAAGATTCTGAAAGTCAACCAGGTGACGCAGCAGAAGTTGCAGCCCTACAAGCCATTTTCTACACTGCAAAATTCTGATGTCGAATTGTTCTTGTCAGAGGTCGTACGGCCAAAACTTGCAGACCCAGTCTGGGCCATTCAAGATGTCTTGCCAGTCACAGATTCTCAAGCTCTCGATATCACAGGAACAGTCCAAAGTCTGCGTACATCGATACAGTACACAATGCTGTATCTCGAGAAAGGAATCGATCGAGAGAAACTGTTCGATGCTTGCAAACGTCTGGTCAAAACCCATGATATCCTGCGCACCGTCTTCATTGAGCACGAATCGAAGTTCTTGCAAGTCGTGATAGAAGATCTGGAATCTCCTGTGGCCATGCATCAAAGCGAAGGTGATCTCGAGAAGTATGTGACCGAGCTCTGCAAAGCCGAGATCACTTCAGAGTTCAAACTTGGATCATCGTTCTTGAAACTTCTTCATGTTGAAGGCAAGGAAGGTGAATGTCTGATAATCGGCCTTTCGCATGCTCAGTACGATGGAAGCTCTCTCCCCATGGTCCTTCGTGACTTGGAGGCGCTGTACAGTGGAAGTAAGGTCGAAGAATCCGAACCATTTTCCTTATATATGGCACGGGTTGGGATTGATGGGGTCCAGACGAAGGCGATCTCGTACTGGCGCACTCTTCTCAGTGGTTCAACGCTGTCAGCACTCGAGGGAACTTCAGTGCAGCCAACGGACAAGGCGATATTCCAGACAAAAACCGTCGACATCTCGCAGCGACCTGATGAAATAACCACAGCAAACTTGCTCACAGCCGCCTGGTCGCTGGTACTGGCTCGACGTCTCCAGAAGCCAGATGTAACTTTCGGTGGCATTACTTCTGGCAGAAACATCGATCTCGCGAATGTTGAAAACGTCATGGGTCCTTGTTACCAATTTACGCCGATTCGAGTGGCGTTCCAGCAGGGTTGGACGGCCATGGACCTTCTCAATTTCGTACAGAGACAGAGTGCGGCATCTTCAGCTTATGATTTCCTTGGGTTTGACAAGATCTCCAAGAATTGTACTGAGTGGTCCCCCGAGGCTCAATTCTTCGACTCGATCGTTCATCACCAAGACTTTGAGGATTTCGATACCATGCCTTTCGCAGGTGGCTCTGCAAGGGTGGAGATCCTGAACCCGCATGGCGATGCTGCTTACCCTTTGAAGGTTGTCTCATTTGTTCGGGATGGGCAGACATGCGTTGGAGTGGTAGGAAGTGAGAGAGATGCCGCGTTTGTTGATTCGAGCCTTGATGAGCTGGCTACGACGGTGGAGGAATTGGCGACGAGAGAAAATCATGCACTGCTTGATGAGGAGATGTTTTAGGTTGCTGCAGCCTCAATACGAATTCGGCGCAAGGAATAGAATGTCTGGGTCACTAGCGATGCTGAAGCACAGGAGCATGAGTACCGCGACGTGACGCCATCCTGCTGATGGTCACGTGTCTGCGATGATGTTTCATTTTCTGTAATGACTTGTTGGAGTTCTGCGTTCAAGGTCACTTAAATATATATATATATATATATATGTAGTTCTAGCGAGTTAAATATCAATTTGAGTTACGAATTGTCCGTTCCAGACAAGTCCTGGAAGAGAATCTGAGCTGTCGCCTCCTTGTCGCCTAGCTACACTCGGGTGGACTTGTAACTTGCACCGCTCCCTCTTCTCCCTTCTCAACTCGAACACAACAACACAACAAACACCACGTCGCCCATAAAGGAAGATTCCCAACTCTGTGGTACCTGAATATGCAATCGCTTTACCAGCGCCCACAGCCTCGGGTAGGTCTCGAGGGATTGCGTCCAGCGCTGTGGGCGGCAGACGAACAATTCTTGGCCAGGTCTACCTTACTGTCGATCCAGTTCATGCCGCCAGTCAAGCTTCACAAGCCGACGAACAAGAATATCAAAAGCGGCAAGCTTTCTTAAGCACAATTAAATCTTTCGAATTTCCACTCCCCTTTGTCGATTCAGACACGTCCGATATCGCAATGACGGGACCAGCTCAACCCTTGTGCCTTCTCTCCTCACACACCTTTTTTTGCCACGGCGACTTTGTTCGGGGAGGCCAGTGCAGCCGGGAGCAACCCACTCATTGATCGCAATTGGATTTTATCTAATCTTATCAGATGAAAATTTTCTCACGCCTCATCGATTCAGTCTAGTTGATCCGGATGGCGTGGACTCATGGTACGTCCTCGGGAAGATGCTTGCTGCATGATGCATGCATGGCACCTTGAGAACCACCTCGGCGAAAGATCAAAAAGGAAGTTCGATCAAGGGTCTTTTACGTAAAGTGACTCTTCAAAATGGCAGCACCTAGATGCAGACATTCATGCATGCAGGCGGTACCGTGGTACCGAGCAGCACGAGAACCAAGTCCACTCAAGCATTTGCCTAGCCAAAAGTCCCAGCATAGTCGATCGATGGGTCGCTGGGACGAAGCTTGGTTTGGAGAGTTCGCCGATCCTTTTTTGCTCATGAGGAATTGATCTTGCTCAGTTCAATGTCCGTTTGCTTGAACCCGACACCAGCATATTCGAAATGGCCTTCATCAAACAACTCGCGGGCTATCCCAGGCTACTTCTTGCTGGAAACCCATCCGCACGCGACATTGGAACACTTGTGATAGCTATCGTTTCTGCAATCGGCTCTGGAATTCCATTCCCAATCATCGGCATCATTTTTGGTCAACTTTTGGACGATTTCAATGCCGCTACCTGTGATCAAGCCGAGACGAGTTCGGGGGGTGACGAGCAAAGTGATATCAACAGCAGAATCCTCTTGATTGTCTACCTCGCCATTGCCCAATTCGTATTGATCTACGCTCATTTGCTATGTTGGACATTGACTGGAGCTCGACTTGCTCAAAGATTACGAGAAACATATCTGCAGAATCTCCTCCGCCAAGAACCATTATTCTTCGATAACCTCCCACCTGGAGAAGTCGCATCCCGACTCAATACTGATATTCAAGCAATTCGGTCTGGTACATCTGAGAAAGTTGGAATATGTCTGTCCAGTTTCTCATTCTTCGTCACGGCGTACATCGTGGCGTTCATCAAGGATACGAAGCTGGCGGCAATGCTCATCTCGCTGATCCCAGCGTACTTCCTTATGTCGTTTGTTGGAAGTCATTACATTGAGAAATACTCTGGTCTCATGTCCGATTATGCTGCGACAGCCTCGTCAATCGCTTCAGAAGCTCTTTCGAACATTGTGGTGGTCCAGGCTTTCGGCGCGAATACACGATTGGAGGAGAAGTTCTCCAAGGAACTCAAAGCATCTGAGCAGGAAGGATTAAAGAAAGCTACAGCGGTCGGAATTCAATCTGGAGTTTTGTACTTCGTGGCATACTCCGCAAATGGTCTGGCCTTCTGGCAGGGAAGTAAGCAGATTGCGGCTGCTGTTCGACGTGATAATGGAGGAACTACTGTCGGAGCTGTGTTCACAGTGATCTTTATTTTGGTTGAAGGTGAGTTGGCCATTCTTCATGCCGGCAATTCTAACATATTGCAGCCTCCCTCCTCCTCAGTCAAGTGGCGCCATTTCTCCACATGTTTGTGGCAGCTGTTGCTTCGTACCAAAAGTTAATCGGAGACATCGATCGAGTCCCAACCATTGATGGCACAAGCGACGCCGGACTTCGACTCACACAATCCGAAGCCGGTTTAGAATTCAGGAACGTCTCATTCACCTATCCTTCCAGGCCAGAAATCACGGTTCTGGACAACATCAATCTCAGCATTCCAGTCAACAAACACACGGCCATTGTCGGGCAGTCCGGAAGTGGAAAGTCAACTGTCGCAGCGTTAGTGGGAAGGCTATATGATCCAACGGAGGGGCAGATTCTATTTGACGGTCATGATCTGAAAGATGTCAACGTTCATGATTTAAGAAGTTTCCTCAGCTTGGTGCAGCAAGAACCCTCGCTTTTGGATCGATCCCTGCTTGAGAATATTGCGCATGGCTTAATCAATTCGAGCAATCCTAATCATGCGCATCTGAAGCCGACACTTCTTGGTTCCGCTCTTGCAGATCTGGCAAGCGCAGTCAGAGATGGCGAGAGCCTCGACGTTGCAGCTGAGAAAGCTGGATCAGAAGTGGTTGAGATCGTCAACCTGGTGCAAAAGGCAGCTGTGCTTGCGGATGTAGATTCTTTCATTGTTGCATTACAGCATGGTTACGGTACAGTCGTGGGATCAAGCGGAAGACTGATCAGTGGCGGCCAGAAACAGCGGGTTTCTCTTGCCAGGGCACTCGTCAAAGACCCCGCCGTTCTCATCCTGGACGAAGCCACGGCAAGTCTCGACTCGAGAAGTGAACAGCGCATTCAGCGAGCAATTGCAGGGATCTCGAGCGGTAGAACCATGATTTCAATCGCGCATCGCTTGTCCACTATTACTAATGCCGACAATATCATTGTCATGCACAAGGGACATATCCTGGAGCAGGGAACCCATTCAGAATTGATGGCGAAGAATGGATCGTATGCCGAGCTGGTCAGATTACAAACCATGGGATCAAATCCAGCAAAATCCAGCTCTGACACGATCAGCAAGTCTGACATGGAGTCTTTGACTGACATGGATACTGAAAAGAGTCTGTCAATGGATGCTGAGAAGGGCGAAATGGTTGCCAGTGAAGTCGCGGTCGAACCTGAAGAAGAAGAACCAGAAACCCCATCCAAGACACTGTGGTCGCTGGTCAAAGGCTATGGACCTGCTCTACGCCCTCATCTTCTCATGATCTTCGTCGCTCTCCTTGGGTCAACAGCCGTGGGTGGTGCATTCTCTGCCGAAGCCGTCATCTTCGGAAATACAGTTGGAAGTCTAAATCCCTGCAAGAGCGCAGACAGCATCCGAAGTCGAGGTGAATTTTACGGACTCATGTTCTTTGTACTGGCCATTATTGAATTCTTCGCAAATCTGATCAGTTGGGCTGGCTTTGGTTGGGTGTCGGAGAAGACTGTTTACTCGGTCCGGGTTCTGTCCTTCAGATCGTTGATGGAGCAGGACCTGCAATGGCATCAATCGAAGGGTCGGACGCCTGCGATGCTGCTTTCTTACATCACTCGAGATGGCAACGCGTTGGCTGGACTGAGCGGCTCTGTCGTAGGCACATTGTTCTCCATCACGGTCAATCTCATCGCTGCCATCATCTTGACGCACATCATTGCATGGAGAATCGCGCTGGTATGCTTGGCTCTGGTACCGCTCCTTCTGGGGGCTGGTCTCATGGAACTTCGAGTCCTCGGTCAATTCGAGGAGAAGCATGAAACGGCATACACGAAGTCCGTCGACATCGGCGTCGAGGCAATCACATCTATCAAAACCATCGCCTCTTTCTCTTTAGAGGAAGAGACTTTACAGACCTACCGAAAGTCACTGAAGGGCCCAAGAAAAGAGACGTTCAGAGTCACAGTCCAAGCAAGTCTCTGGCAAGCGGTTACCTACTTCCTCGGAAACCTGGTTAATGCCCTAGCGTACTGGTGGGGAGCCAAGCAAATCATCGCAGGCAATTACACGCAGACACAATTCTTAATTGTGGTGTTCTCGCTTCTGGTCAGCGCCCTCCTGTGGAGTCAGATGTTTGCGCTCGCACCTGAACTATCCAGCGCAAGAGCAGCAATGGCTAGAATCTTGAGCTTGATCGAAATTGGTTCCGATAAGATGCAAGGGAATGTTGGAAAGCTCACGGCAGACGTGGAAGCCACAGGTGAGAAGCAGTCGTCCACACCTACAACCCAGGCATCAAGTGTTCAGCTTCGCGACGTGCATTTCTCGTACCCCGCTCGACCAGATATCAAAGTCCTGAATGGCCTTTCCATCGATATGAGACCCGGCAAGTTCTACGCCCTAGTTGGACCCAGTGGTGCAGGCAAATCGACAATCATCTCACTCGTCGAGCGATTATACACACCTTCCGCCGGCGGCATCCTGATTGACGGCGTCGACATCACCAAGAGCCGCTCTGTCTCATTCCGCGATAACATCGCCCTCGTCCCCCAAGAAAGCGTTCTTTTCGAAGGCAGTATCGAGTTCAACATTAGTCTCGGCGCGCGACCCGGGCACGCCGTAAGTCGAGCTTCAATTGAAGAAGCCTGTAAACTGGCCAACATCCACGACACGATCATGGCTCTACCAGAAGGCTACTCCACACTCTGCGGGCCCAATGGAAATCAATTCTCTGGAGGGCAGAAGCAGAGGCTGTCGATTGCTAGGGCGTTGGTTCGGAAGCCTAGTTTGTTGATACTGGATGAGTCGACGAGTGCTTTGGATGCGGAGAGTGAGAGGTTGTTGCAGGATGGGCTGAGTAGGGCTGCGAGGGGCATTACAGTTATTGCGATTGCGCATCGGTTGCATACTATTAGGAAGGCGGATGTGATATTTTTGATTGAGGAGGGGAGGTGTGTGGATAGGGGGAGTCATGAGGAGTTGCTTGAGAGGAGTGAGAGTTATAGGGCGAATGTGATGCATCAGACTGTTGCGGAATGAGGGAGAGAGTGGCTTTCTCATAATCAAATTTATACGTGGAATAAGGGAAACAAAGAATATATCCCCAGAGCAGAATTCATGACATGAAGTTGTTCTCCCATTAAGCTGCCCATACACACCATTCCTCCATACCGGCATTTCGTCGCTTCGAGGGACTTCACTGATACAGCACGACTTCTCACAACTTCAACCAACTATTCGCGTCTCGTTCGACTCTTAATTATTTCTGTCTTAAGTACAGCATCACATTCAATCAATCAATCCCATAATCTATAACGAATTCACCTTTCCCGAACCCAAGGCATTCTCAACTCCACCTTCCAAATCCCAGCCCGGCATGCATCGCACCCGCCATCCTGGCCCGCCAGAATCCCTCCTCTCCCTCTAACAAAACAAATACCCCATCGCGTTAGCTGGTCCATACCACAATCCCCTTGGTATCCCGCGGCTGTCGTCGGCCTCGATTTCTTCGATCTGCAGCGGACCCTCCACTGCCGTATGAGTTACTGTACCCATTCAAGAAAGTGGACGCCTTCGCCTCCGACGCCAGCGCATACAAAGAGGTGGAGTCCCGCCGCCCTTTGCCGTGTAATCTAATCAGATGGGGCCATTTTAGTGCATGTACAAGGATTGGGGGACGGCAGGGAGCTCGCTTGCCGCTCTAAACTCTTTTTCTACTGTACTTTACCGAATGATCCCTGTCCTGAAGTGAGAAGCAAAAAAAATCTAATCAGATCAGATCATCCGGCGAGGATCTTATCAGATTTTTCTGCGACGAGTGGGGGGAGGATCCACGCAATGGAACAATGTGCTGTCGTATCTATTACGTTTTCCTGTATTCGTGTGCAGCATGTGAAAGGCTGAGATGTTGAGGCCCCGAGTGTGAAGCAGAGGAAGCTTTGCCGATCTCGGTGGTGGGGTGGATAGAGGGGTTGATGGATCATGGATGTCAGGGACGAAGCAGTCAGTCATGTCCACTGCTGTCATCATCGTCGTCGTCGTCGTTCATTTTGTTTTGGGGGGACATTCTCGAGATCTTGGTTACTGGAAGTCATAATTGAAGAAGCAATTATCACACGTTAGAAAGCTGACGAGATTCAACGGATGAAAGAAAGTTGGGTAGTTGAACATTCCTCTCGTCAACCTTGAAGCTCCGAAAATATTTGAGCTCAAAGCACATATTTATCGATCAATTATCTTGAACTCCAAGAACATCTTCAACCATTTGCCAGCGCCTGTAAACAATATCGCGGCCCGCTACAGTACTCAAAATCAAAATGGGCTCCAAATTCTGGCCCAAAGGAGGTCTCCCAGGAATCCTCCACCACTACGTATGTCTTCCTCCTCTCAACTACATCAAATCTAACAACACCCCCAGACCGAGTCCCTCGTGACATTCGAATACACCTTCACCATCACAAAACCCCACGCCATAATCTTCATCGGCGGTCTCGGCGATGGCCTCGCAACAACATCCTACATGAGCGACCTCGTCACCGCCCTCTCACCAACCCCCTGGTCCCTCTTCACGCTCAACCTCTCTTCCTCGTACGGACAATGGGGGACCGGACATTTAGATCGCGATACTGATGAGCTTGCGGAATGTATATCGTATATCTCAGCGTATAAGGCGTCGCAGGCGCAGAGTACAGAGGAGAAGAGGAAGGTCGTTGTGATGGGTCATTCGACGGGAAGTCAAGTCGTACTGCATTATCTGCATCGTCCGAATCCACACCGTGGAACATACGTCTTTGATAAAGAGCTCGTGCATGTGCAGCGTTCTGTACTGGATGGTGCGATAATGCAGGCGCCTGTTAGTGATCGTCAAGCTATTCATTGGATCTGTAAGGAGGGGTTTGGAGAGAAGAGTCCGGAGGAGATGCAGGCTGTCTATGAGGAGTTGTTGAGGCTTGCTAGAGAAGCGGAGAAGAGTGAGGAGGGAGGAGATAGTATGGCGCCGTTGAGGCTGTCGAGTGTGATCTATCCGCATCCGATTAGTTTTAGGAGGTTCTTGAGTTTGTGTAGTCCGGATAGTCCTGAGAAGCCGGGGGAGGATGATTTGTTTAGTTCGGATTTGAGTGATGAGCATTTGAAGACGACGTTTGGGATGGTGGCGGAGAGGGAATTGCTGAGGGGAAGGTTGATGGTGTTGTATTCGGGGAAGGATCAGAGTGTGCCGGATTATGTGGATAAAGAGGCATTGATGAGGAGGTGGCAGAAGGCTGCTGATGAGGGAGGCGAGAGGGTTGGAAGCGGGAAGGTTTGGGACGAGGAGTTTACGGCTGTTATTCCAAATGCGAGCCATGCATTGAGTAATGACGACCAGGCTGAGCCCAGGAAATTTCTGGCAGAGAAAGTTCTGGGATATCTTACGAGGGTGGAGAAAGAGTAGATAGTAATTGCCCCAATGTCACAACGATAATTCGAAATTCCCATCCTGACGAAGATGCTTCGAAACAATAAGCATTCCCAGTTACCTCCATCCTAGCCGAGCTTCACGGGATTGACAGTCGTGCTGACCAGCAAGGGGGTAGTGTTCGGAATTGACAAAGTTGAGATTCATTGGTCCTCCAGACAAACAGAGCGGGGTATCAAGAACAACAAATACATGCACGAAGCATTTCCCTCCCAAACCCCTAATGCACATCCCTATACCATGTTCCATAACTTCGATTCCCGAAATCATTGACAAGAAGAAGAACCGGAAGGAAACAGTCTCTCAGCCCGGTCCCTCAGCCAAGCGAACCATTTCACTTCTCAACCTCAGCCCCAGCCTCAACTTCAGCATCCTCCTTCTTGGGACCAAACTTCGCCCACAAGAATTTCGACCAAGTAAAAGTCTCCGCAGTCCCAATAATAGCAACAGCTATATAAACAACGATCTTGACTGTTCGGGTTGCCCCCAATTCTTTGAAGCTGGCCGCGCCGAATGAGGGGTTTGGTGGTGGCGGTGGGGGTTTTGGTGAATTAGGGCCAAAATTTTGTGTACGGAGTTGAGGATGGGTGGAGATTGACCTGGATGGATGTGAGAGATGGGTTGGTGATGATTGAAGTCGTTGTTGGACGTGTGGTTGATGGGTGAGGTTGGTTTGAGGGCGGGGATGTGAGGCGCGCAAGTGTGCTGCGGCGCGGATGAGGGATGTGCACATTTTGAGTCAGAGACCGGGGGAAATGATCGCTGAGTATATGAAGACGATATCGTGAGTTTGAAGGGATTGGGCGACTGTATTTGTCTGTGGTTGAGGAGGATGAAGAGAAATAAAGGGTGATGAGTAAGTCGGGAGGTTCAGGAATGTTTCGGGCGGCACAGACAGGAGCGCTGCATCAAGCCTGTTCGGGGCATCTAAGCGATGTTTACAATCACGATGTGAGGTCATCAAAGCTACAAGAGTGTCACTGGACCGCAGAAAGTGTTTCGCGCCTCCTATAAAACAATTGCTTTGGTAAATTTTCAACCATTTCTGTTAGATAGAAGTTCCTCTGAATCTCCATGACAAGAATGCGACTTCATTTCCCTCCTTGTCAGCAACTGAAGTAGGAGAAGCTCCCAGTATCCATTCTCGTCCACCCCGAATGCAATGCGTACGTTCATCTCCTAAGCCCCAAGCCCCAAATCATTCCTATAACTCGAAATCGAGACTTAGTGACTGTAGAATCCCGCATGTTTAGGAGATCGAGTTGCGGTAAGACACTCGTGAATTCAACCTGTTCCACGACTCAGCCGTTACCTTGGGAGACACAGTTCCTTGAGGATCATGCTTGTGGAGCAGGATTTCAATGCCCTGCATAATATCTGCCTTCTTAACTGTGTCCATATTTGTGTAAGCAAGGGAATCGCTACACTCCTTATTGAGGACAATCTTAAGACATCTCAGCCCTGGAAAATGGAAGAAGAAGGCGAGCTTCTTGGACAACTCGCCTAAGTTGAGGGAGATGGCAAGTTCTAAGCCCAAAGAGAAACAGCAGTACCAATTACGAATCTCTAGTTCCTCGATTATATTGAAAATAGTTGGAGATACCTCCTGTATGCGGTGTTGCCATTTCCAAGATTCATCGTGCATGATGTAGCTAGTGGTGAAAAACATGGTATCCAACTTTGGGTTGTAGCATATTGGGCGGACACAAGTCCCGACATTAATCCCTTCAATTCTGATGCCAGGGCGGAGAATAATGCTGTAGTACTTTAGCGTGTCTCTTCGACTTTGTTGATTGACGTGGAGAGTGTGTGGTAGTCCGCAGCTAGTGTCGATGCCATAAGATCGTTTCCGATCCCCGTCGCCCCCAAAAGATCGCGCGACATGTTTATCCATGTTGATAAGTCTGCCACGTGGAAAGGAGAAGCGCCAAATAGACAGTCTGATCTCCAAGGGTAGGCGAGAGAAGTATATGAACTTTTCATAGATCTGGAGGAAGAGGTTTTGGAAGAGATCGGGGAGTTCGGCGAGGAGACAGCATGGTCCGCAAGATTCGATAACAGACATTGCACTGGGCAGAGAACGTTAGGTACTGCGAATAAGTCTATTTAGGGCGCGGCTGTTACTTATCATGAAGGAACGACTGCCTTTGCAACTGGAATGACACTGCTGCGCTCTTGTTGGGAAGCATTCGCTTGAGAGACGTTGGTGGAGCTTATTGCAGAATCCATTTTGTTTGAGTGTCTGTTGAGATGTTCCGATCTTTGTGTGATTTCAGTATCGGTCGAAGTTGGAAAATTTTGTGGGGCATTGCGAAAGATTGGGCTGAGGGAGGCGGATTAATGTGTTGCTGCTAAGGTAGGACCGCGTGGGAATGTGAGGCGCCAAATCAGGATTCTGAGTTCGATGTGCAATTTTTTGAAGCAGGCGAAGGTATCGAGAACTTTGCCAAGTTAGAGAAAGAGTTTTGCAAGGAGGTCTGGAAGCTCTGCTGCGAGGTTGAGAGAGTAAGTGCTTGCGGCTAGGGGAGAGGGCGAGGAGGGACTGTAAAGAGGTGTCCGTATCGGCTTTCAGGTGCATAATCATTTGAGGCGTTACTGCAGATCTGGCGTTGTAATGGTTTCTGCCATAGTGATCTTGATTTTGCTGTGCTCAGGATCCGAGGGTGTATTTGAAATGGTGTGTTTTATTTGTTCGACCGAAATTCTGTTGGAACTGATCTCAAGAATACATGAGTAGTCTTTGTCATGACCTAGCTATGTCTTTAAGAAATCTGCAGTCGCTCATCGCCGACAAAGTGAAGCACCCATATTCACTCCCACTTATTGAGTGAAATCATGCTTTATTTCCTTGACGTGACAACCTGGTTAGCGCCGTTCGCCTCGCTTGGGTGGTCACTTCCCTTCCTCAAACCGATCCAGGTACTGCTTGACCATCGTTGAACCGCAATCTCGACAACAAAAACCATCTGGCCCTGCTTTGGATGTTGAACTACGCATCGTACCCACTTGACTGACAGCATCGACCTTGAACGAAAACCCGATCTATTGAACATTATCGAAACCACGCCCTCACGCCAGGCTCCGACTTCAAGTAAGACACCGAAACGCAATTGAAAGGTGAGAAACTCCACTGTGAACAGGCCGAAATTCGTTGACCGTTTTACCAGCCAGAGCCCCCATCTCTTTGCATCATGTCCGATAATATCAGTCTCCTCGCCGTGGGTGATCCCAGTACGGTCTCCGTCCCAACCCAGCCTGCAGAGGTCGCCCAAGCCGAAGTCAAGACACTCGACAAGTTCACACTGTTTCCGAAACTGCCTCTTGAACTCCGACGCTCAGTCTACCGATGGTCATTCCCACGAGGACGGCTGGTCAGCGTCGCCAAAGAGTTGTTTGCACCGCATCATCGTAGAGATGATAACGAAAAGTTTTCTTTTCAAAACAGCATTGCGTTGCATCACGCTGAGGCCGGTATTCCTCTGCCCACAACTCTTTTCGTCAACATCGAAAGCCGAGAACAAACCCTACGCCACTATTTTATCTTATTCCGAACCGATCAACCCAATGACGAGTACGGGTTTAGATTGAACCGCCATCCTGAGCGACCATTCTGCTTCAATCCCGACCTTGAGACTTTGTACGCAACTATACCCTCCTTTCACGAACATCTCTGCGGGCCATGGATTCAATTCATCAAGCGCGAGCACCCAAGTGCCCTTCAGTCTGTTTGGACATTGCGAATGAGAGAGCACGATGGCTACGTGCCCAGTTGGAAGGGGCTAACAGTCTGGGGATGTAGTCACTGGAATCTGCTTCTTGCTTTCAGTCATATAGAGACACTGGAATTTGTGTACACTTCTCGGAAAGACCTGCTCAGTTGGGGAACCAAAGGGGAAGTAGAGACTAGGACTCGGGACATCATCGCAGGGTTCGTTGAAGAACATAAGGATTTCTATGGGACGGAAACTTGTCTGCACTTTCCGAGATGCCGAGTGAACTTGAGCAGGTGAGCCTTCGCAGAGGTGTAACCGGTCTTGATCTACAGCTGGTTCTACACTCTTGATGTGGATGGGAACTCGTGGTTAGTACGCGCTAGATTCGTGGGCGTACGATGGCCTCTACCGGTAAGAATGGTAGCAATCAGAAAATGAGCTTGTTTACAACCATGTGCTTACTTGGAGGAAGGACGTAAAAATGCTTTATGTGAAATTGTGAGTAAACAAACAAACAATGTAGATTGGATACAAGTCAACAGCTCTAACATTATGAGCTAGGTCCAGCACATCAGAGGGATTGAAGCTGAACTCAAATCACGCACAATAATCCTGGCCCAATTGACGCGTAGGTTTTGGCGTGTCTCGCTACTCGAAATAAGTGGCGCATGTCAACACCACTGGCCACATTCAAGAATCCCTCGAGTGACGTCTTCAATATCACAGAAGACTTCCTATGGTCGCATCGTAGAGCAGAGATCGTTTGTTTCAGACAAGTTTGTCATTGCGGCTTCAACCTTGAACAATTTCAACCCCGCGGAGACCCCTCAACGGTGCGTATTCTTTGGAAGAATTGCGAGATATCACTGACAATGAGCCAGACAATTTGAATTCTCATCTCCATGTCTTCTACCACCATGCCCACTGTCGCATTGTCCGCCGTAACGTCTGCCACCATCATATCCAACGACAAAGTCGCCGAGGCCTTCAATCTCCTCTCCCACCTTCCCGACTTCAACGAAGAGCTCTTCATCCAACTCGGCGATCCCCTCGACACCTTCGCCTGCTTCCCTGACCTTCCAGCCGAATTGAGAATCAACATCTGGCGATTGAGCTTTCCTCGTGACCGAGAAGTCAGCATCGGCCTCGAGCTGATCCACCACCACGCCGGCGTCTCGATGCACCCGCTCGCGAAGGCAGCCGAGAAGCAGCGTAACAATGCTAAGGCTCAGCTCCCTGCGACTCTGTTCGTCAATCGTGAGAGCAGAAGCGAGACTCTTCCGAATTACATGATTGTCTTGCCTGAGGAGTTTGCCTGAGGAGTTTCTAGGCTATAAGAAGAGGTTTGGTGGAGAGTTTGGTGGTAGTCCTCCGTTGTGCTTCAACCCACATCTGGACACACCATATGTCACCCTACCGTCCCTCAAGAACTGTCTTAGCTATACGTGGTTCGAGTATCTGAGAGAACTGCATCCTTAAGTCGTGAAATCGATCAAGCACCTGAAGGTTCGGCAATGGAGATACAAGCTTGATGTCCACCAGAACTGGGAGGAGTAGGAGGATTATGCCATTCCGGAGACGTATCGGGAGGAGTACCTGAGCCAGTTCTTACAGCTCACTAACTTGGAGGAGATCACGTTCATCCAGGACTATGGCGAGTATGCTACCGAGACATCGGATTCTCGTGGAGAATTGAGCCTGGAACTGGCCAACTACTTTGAGGAGCATGAAGATGAGTTTAGCGGTGGTCCACCAACGTTTACGATCCAGCAGGAGAAGAGACATGAGCATGAGCACTAGAGGTCGGATAAAGCAGTTTTTGGTGGACTTTGGATGGATTGGGTCGTGCTTGAGTGTTTGATTGGAGGATATTCTTGCAAGGGATGGCTGGTGGGTGTGAGAACCTGACAGAGAGCTTGTTCTGAGGCGCACTCATGAAGCCCAAGTGGCGCTTAAATATTATGTATACGGACCTGAAAGCTGTTCAGATTGAGAGGTCCAATACAAGCGTTTCCGATAGTCATGTTCATGAAAGTATTCTCGAACCGTCTGGTTCAAGTCAACGCCAAGACCGAAACGGCCCTGGTGGATTTCTTTTTCGAAGTTGTAGAATTTTGGACCCAGAATCTTGGTAACAACTTGAAGAGGAGACAAGGTATTTTCAAGCGCAGAGATCACAACTTCCGGTGTAGCTGATCGGCCAATATAAGCTGGGCTAGTGGCCTGAAAGTATACCTGAAGATTCCGCAAACGGCTATCCGCTGGGAAGATCTCTTCAATCCGGTTCCTGAAGTCTTATTGTCTTGCAGTTCTCCATTCCAGTTGGATACGTGCACATATAGATTGAGCAAGCCTAATTGTTGGCGGGAGGGGAGCGGCTAATAGATGTCGATTACCGAGGAAGAAAATGCCGTTGTTTGAGATGTCGATGTCAAAGTAGACGGCTGCATTGTAGAAGGTATCCAGGGCTTCATTCCGAATCAAGTGGCATACTGATAGTATTTCTGGATAGCAAGGTCCGTCATGCCTTTGTGGCCTACCACACCACTCGTCCGGCTTAGTGTTTGGTGCAAGATATCTGTAAACCATGATCCGTATTTCACGAGGAAGCTCAAGGAGATGAAATGGCTGGGTAGCCTCCATCCTTCCTCATGTTAGATATCCACTGACTCGAGCACCGGGCCAAGGCTACGTAAGATGTAATTTTTAGAATTTTTGGAGGTGAAGCTCTTGGTTTCTTCACCTCCTTAGGCCGATTGACCCGCGATCTTCGGGTGGAAATCTGGGTCTAGAAGGGATATTATAAGGAGGAGGTGGCGATGGAGCAGGTAGAGCAAGTACCCAAGCTAAGTCATGTCAAGTTATGTAGATCTAATCTTACATTAAGATGGAGGAATACCTGGCAGAGGAGGAGGAGGAGGTGGTGGTGGTGCGATAGAGGACATCATCTGAAGGTACAACACACAGCAATCTTAACAGTATATATACTTGGGTGCAAGCTCGTTATACAAGACTTCCAAGGTTTTCTTTTTCCAAAGAGCAAGAAGGTTGAAGATTCTGAATCTTGAGGAAGTGAAGCTACTGGAGGCCCCCTTGAAGGCGGCTCAGCCTCCAAGGCAACAGAGGCCCCACATACACGTGACCAGTTCGAGCACTTCAAATGTTGCTTTCCCAGAATCAAGTCTTCGAAAAGCAATGCGCCTCATCGTCCAGACAAATGAGATACGGTTTTGAAGCTGCATGGCTTGCAGCATCAACTGAATGGATTCCCGCGCATTTCGAGCGACCAACGATACCCTACAGCGTAGCTGAAAATTCATCAACCAGCTCCCAGCATTATCGCGAACCTACGAACGCGGTCATCAGCCTTTGTTCGCCAACAGAACCCTCTTTGCTCTAATCAACCTCACTTCGACAACTACTGATAAGAGATTACATCTTGCGTGCAGGATAATCGATCTGCCGATTCAGAAATCAAAATGACGGGTCCTGTAGCTTCCCTGGATGCGCCTGGAATCAAGGCAGAAGGGGACCTACTATTCACTATGCGCTCAGAAGTAGCAAGTCTTCTGGACCGAAGGAATACATCATTTCCAGGGGCCCAACCTGTCAGTTTTGCCCGCAGACATCTAGAGGCGCTGTTGAAGCAGGAGTATGTATTCCCTATAAGTGGGCAAACCAGGTCTAATTCTGCATAGTTACTATGTTTGCGAAAAGTCCGATGGAATGCGATATCTTCTATACCTCACGTCGGACAACGAAGGAAACGAAATCCACTACCTCATCGACCGGAAGAACGACTACTGGTTCATACCCGCTGGAGCTCTGCACTTCCCTGTTCCTCGCGACCAACAAGCATTTCATACAAACACGTTGATCGATGGCGAGTTGGTGTTTGATAAAGTACCTGGCGGAGGCACACAACCGAAATACTTAGTGTTTGATTGTATGGTGCTCGACGGAAACAGTCTTATGAACCGCACGCTCGACAAACGGCTCGCATACTTTAAAGAACGGATTTTCGATCCGTATAAGCATCTATTGGAGGAATACCCAGAGGAGAAGCAATACATGCATTTCATCGTGGAGCTGAAGGCCATGCAATTCTCATACGCAGTGGAGATGATGTTTCGACAGATCTTACCAAAGCTACCACACGGAAACGATGGCTTGATTTTCACATGTCGAATGACGGATTACAAGCATGGCACGGATCAGAACATCCTGAAATGGAAGCCAGAATTGGAGAATTCGATTGATTTCAGGCTACAATTGGATTTCCCACAGATACAGCCAGATGCGCAGGATAGAGCTGAAGGGATCACCAAACCATACACAGATTACGATGCCATGCCAACCTGCAACCTTCACGTCTATGCAGGCGACGGCAGGGAGGATCCATACTACAACACCATGTACCTGGAGGAAAAGGAATGGGAGGAATTGAAAGCCCGGGGAGAACCCCTCAATGATCGGATTGTGGAGTGTTTTATGGATTCGCAGAAGCGGTGGCGGTTCATGCGGTTCCGAGATGATAAGACGAATGCCAACCATACGAGTACGGTCGACAGCGTGATCGAGAGTATCACTGATAGAGTTACGGAGAAGGATCTGATTGCTGCTGCGAAGGGGATTAGAGATGAGTGGAAGAGACGAGCGGCGGAGGAGTCGAGTAGAGAGAAGAAGGAGCAGGAGAGGAAACGTGTGGCGAGTACGGGCGTTAGTAACGGACCGCCGAAAAGGAAGGCTGAGGAGCAAGGTTCTGGTAGGCCGAGTCCTGGGCCGCCTGGGAAGTAAATTGAAGCAAGTCGAATCGATCAAATTCGGTTTGAGGATTGAGATATTATAGATTGGATGGGAGGAGCTACACTGGATACAGGATCGCGAGGGCTCTGAGCCGTTTGGTACTTCTCTGCGTGTTGCAGGAGTGCGGCGTTCGTTTGGCTGGCTGGCTGTTCATAGTGGAATTTGTCAACGGGTGGGCCTCGTCATTTGGCGTCTTGGGAAATCCCTCACCGATGGGTACACGTGGAGACAACTCTCAGGGTATATTCAAGGTGGGAGGGAGGCTTTAAATACGTGGTGTGTTCTGCTCTGGTTTGCTTTATGCTTCCTTTGGAGTCGGGCCTGATTCGCCTTAGAAGGATGGGCTTGGGTGGGGTATTGCTTCCGTAGAGGTTGGCGATTCGGCGTCCTCCTCTGCTGCCAATGGTAGATACAGTAGTCGGCTGAATGAGAAATGATACCTTTTACCCCGTTCGTGGGTGTACACATTTTATTTCCTTGAAATGTTTTGCACATTTGAATGAGGTTTGTAAATTGATTGCTAGTTCTATCTAATCTTTGCTTTTGTCTATGTAGAAATATCCGCGCCCATCTAACCTCTCTACTGTGGGATGATATGAAATGTGATCTTGAAGACAAGGTAAGAGATGAACCTCGCGTGTCATGATAACGACTCACTACTTATTGACGCCAGGTGAGGTTCTCATTCACTTACGTACTCTCGAGCCAACTATCCCGCGCACATCTCCAACCTGACGGCCATGTGCTATTTAATGAAGGGCCTAGGGATATATGCTCGCATAACTTATTGATAGAAACCACCGCATGACCTTGAAACTCAAGCGCATCGAAATATCGCGCAGCAGTTGGCCTTTCCACACTTGTTCCTAGGCAACCCTCGCTTAAATCGCAAAAATCAACACCCACAAACTAGCCAAGCACGTAACTACTCTGACGCTGATGCCTCGGGCAATCGAGGCTCCAGCAGTAGGTGCGTGTGTGATTGTAATCGGACTCAAGAAGCTCGTTACTGTGACGATTCTTGGTGCTGGTTGGCTGCTGGTTCCGTAGACGTATGTCGTCACTGCGCGATACGACTTTGTGGATGCTTGGGGATTGCTAGTTGAATTAGCGGTTGGTTTGTCCAAGGTTGTGGACATCGTAGGCATCGCGAGTGGACCGATCAGGGGAACTGGAGTATAATACACTGGTGTGGATGGTGCTTGAGACGTGCTTGCAGAAGACGCAGTCGCGAAGGATAACTCTGGACGAGGGGAAGCTGGTAGTTCAATGCCTGGCGTCGGAATCGCAACGAAAGGTAGAGGCGGTGGTGGCATTGTCCACATTCCGCTCCATGACTCCGGGGTTGAAAAGGTGCCCTCGTCTGGTGGTGGGGTAGGAATGTCTGTAATTAGTGTTGTGCAATAGGCTGGAATGCATGTGATTGATTCTGAAGTGGTTGTTGAAGAGGGCGTGCTTGTGGTGCTCGTCGTTGTTGGGGGAAGTATCGGGGTGGACGTGCCTTTTGAGGTGGTATGCCGTAGAGAGGATTTGCTTGATGCGCTCGTAGGTTTTGGTGACATGACTGGCAATGGTGTGCTTTTTGATGAAGTAGTGGAAGGCAACGGCGTGCTAGAGCTGAGCATGGGTAATGCAGTAGCAATGGGCTTTCTCGTCACGGTGCGAATGCTAGTGACGATGACTGGGATCATCACGATGCTTTGGCTGATTGACGTAGGCTGGATTGTAATGGGGACGGCCTGGCTGAATGTCACAAAAGTCGTTGGAACAATGGTGGTACTTGAAGAAGAACTCGACGTAGCAGCCGAGGGAGGAACCGAGGAGGCTGTCAAAACTTGGGAATCAGAGCTGGGCTTGGAGGAGGAAGAGACTGCGGTGCTCAATGTACTTGCCGAACGAGTTGACGCTGAGCTTGCGGACATCGATGTTGCGACAGCCTGGCTCGTGGAAGATGGTGAGCTTGATCTCTGCAACGAGCTTGGGACCAGGCTGGGGGTAGCAAAAGTGGATGTCGTCTTGCCGGACGAACTCGCAGTTCCAGATTTGGTCACCGGCACGACAGAGGGAGACGCAGCATCCTGTGCAACGTAAACGTTCAACGCCACGATGCCGCCACAGTATTGATGCTTGTTTCCTGCACAAGGCATATTGCAGAATATTGCATCGTCGATTTTCGAGGATCCTCTAAGCTCGTTACCACACCAACACTCTCGCCCATATTCGGCTCCCGCGTACTTGTATGGATAGCATGCTGCAACACATCTTTCTATTGTATTCTCGTCATACGGGAAGAAGGCGTCTCCCAACGCACGAACGATGAGACCTTCGGCATAGCAGCCGAGAGATGTGTAACCACCAGCCGATGGAACTGTCGTTGGTTTCGAAGTTGATGTCGCAGGGAAATTGGCGGATTTTGCTGTTGTATCGGGGACCGGTACAAAGGAGATGGACGGTCCTGAGCTCGAGCCTTGTACTTGGGATTGAGGGTTCGGAATAGTGCTAGCAGGATTAGAGGTTAACTCGAAGGGAGTGGATGGCACACCTACAGCGATGGAAGCACGGAAGTAACGATGACAACTTCCTCTACAGTGGATGTAGAGATCAAGATCGCAGATCTGGTTGATCTCGTGCTGACTCTTGAGGTAGGTGAACTATTTAAGTTTTAGAATAGTCAAGCTGGATGATGGAAATATTCACCCTCCAAGGAAAGAAGTGACAGTAGTAATTGCTTGAATCTGAAGAATGTCGGTGGCTGGAATGCTGGAGTTCGACGTCAATTTCTTGCCAGGAGTCAAGGTAGTGATGATGTTCGCTGGAACAACGACAGTCAACCCGTTGACCACACTTGAGACGAGGGACACCCTCGTAGCCAGAGCTGGACTGGCTGTGACTTGTCTTTCAGCCAAAGTGTGACTGGAGGCGTACATGTGAGAGGAAGCTATGGGTTGTCGCTGAGCAAGGGTATGACTCGAAGCGTAGATGTGTGAGGACTCGTAGGTCTGGATCTTCGTCGTGGAATCTTAATAGCATTAGAGGAGGAATGAAGCCATGAAGAGCAATACATACCAACGCCTTGGGGATCGAGGCTTGCAAAGGCAGTGCCAATACATGCTGCCAGCCATAGGTTCTTCGATGAGAGCTTCATAATGAAGGTGAGTTTGTATATGTGAGATCCTGCGTTACAGAGAAGCGTTGGTGGGTAATTTGTGAAGGTATTGCTCTTATAAAGTTGGAAGATGGAGGGAGGTGAGGAGTCCCGGTCTGGCGTGTTGTGCGAGAGTTGATAGGAGGCGAACCAGACAGCGATGGAAGAGGAATGAGCTGTACTTATGCCAGCGACGGAGAGAAGTCACGCTGAAGGGTATGGAGAGAAGTGAATCGTGAAAAACCACAGAGCTTTTACCAAGTGCGAATTGTGTAGAGTGCTGAAAGTAAAAATGACTCGAAGCAGGGTTATATCAAATCAGTCCGTCATCTGGCACGGCTCGTTTACACTCAAATACTCCATCTCGGCGCGATACTACTCAAAGTGATCACCTGGACTGTTGAAGAGCACCAAGACTCATACATCCCTTTGCTTGGTACATGGTCGCTTCTTATGACAGGTTCAGGCCGAGGTGCCATATTGTTACTGTTCGGCTTGGATCTCAGCGTCGGTAGCTCGCCATTCTGTGAAACACACAAATGATTGCGAGGCGACCTCTTCAATGCTCTCGTGGATTTACTTTGACTTCATCAGCAATTCCTTCCCCTCAAAGGACAGTTGGAATGATAGGTAGGGAAACAGAGCGAAGAGATTGCAGAGCAGAACTAAAATGGATTTGACAAATGAATAGATAAGCAATCGAAGAAACAGGAAAGAGTCTACAGAAGTAAATAAAGAGGCTAAGCAGACTATGTACTGGCCCAAAGAAGCATCAAGCTCTTGTAGGAATGTTCTTAACAGGATCGTAAACGCCCAACCTTTGGATTTCACAGATGCATGACATAAGGATTGTAGGAAAAAGAAACAAAGAAGTTTCCAGGCTTAAGAACTTTAATGCGCACAAAAGTTGGACAGCATTATATCCCTTGCTTCTCCAGACGTGGGGAAATATGAAAAGTGATGACGAGTGAATTCGATGAGAAGTCGTCTCCCTAGCGGGACCTCGTCAACGCGTCTCCATCTCAACCGCTTGTGCGACGCGCGAAGCTGACAACACCACATCCACCCGCCACCTTTCCAGACGCCAACCCACCAAATCGCCAAAAGTTCAATTCCTACCACCGTCGCGAATATTCCCTTCTCTCAATACAGCGACTGGAGTTTTCAATTCGAAATGGCCCCGCGCCGCGGAGCGGAAGCTGTGTCTGAGGAACCTGAGCAAGACCTCGTGAGACTTACCTTCAACGAGCCTCTATCATGGCGCGCTGGAAAGCCGATTCCCACAGGGGAACTCTTGAGAAGGCTGGATACTCTTGCGAATGAGCTGCGGGAGATGGATCAGGAGGAAATAGACAAGGACTCGTTCACCAAAGTCGCGAAGGAGCTTGCGGGGCAGAATCTCTTGGGCCACAAGGACAAAGGTGTACGCGCATTCGCAGCTTGCTGCTTGGTGGATGTTCTGAAACTTTGCGCTCCTGATGCGCCGTTTACGCCTACTCAGCTCAAGGTATGCCATAGAAGCTTTACTTGGAGGGAAGTCTCTAACAATAACTAGGATGTCTTCACGCTCTTCGTTACTTCCATCCTGCCAGCACTCTCAGACCCTTCACACGCCTACAATGCGCAGCACAAGTATGTCTTGGTTTCACTGGCGGAAGTCAAGAGTATTGTTCTCCTCTGCGACATTCAGAATTCCGATTCCTTGATCCTGCACCTGTTCAGCTCCTTCTTCGACATGATATCTGGGTCTACGAAAGCTTCGACAGGAGAGTCCATTGCGAAGGACGTGGAATACCATATGACACAAATGCTGGTAACTTTGGTAGATGAAGCGCAAAGCTTGCCTGCGAATGTGGTGGATATTATTGTAGCGCAGTTTCTACGAGCTGCGACACCAGGAGGAGGCAAGGGCAAACAGGAGGTGGATGGGAAACAGACAACACTGCTACCGAAGGAACTCCCAGAAGCATACAATATGGCAAAAAGCATTTGCAATCATTGTCCTGAGAAGATGGCGCGTTATGTCAGTCAATACTTCAACGAGGTGATATTGGAGGTTTCAACTGGAGCGCCCCCAAAACCCAATGGACACCGAAGAACGAGCGATGCAGCAGATTCGGATGATGAGGATGTGCCTGCTGGTCCGACCGAATCAGATTTACAAGAATTGGCCAAGGCGCATAGACTTTTGCGGGAATTGTGGAGGGCATCACCAGCTGTTTTGCAGAACGTAATCCCGCAACTGGAAGCAGAACTGTCTGCCGACAATGTACAGTTGAGGACCATGGCCACCGAGACTCTAGGAGACATTATTTCTGGAATTGGTGCCGCGGGACCACCTCCACCTCCACTTATGGATCCTGCTGCTTACCCTCCAGCGAAATTGGAAGACTATCCTCAGAATCCTGTTTCAGACAGCATTCTTACGACACCAATCTCGCCCCAATCATTTGTCCAGACCCATCCAAGTGTCTATCAGAGCTTCATGGGAAGAAGAAACGACAAATCTTCAGCAATTCGGTCTGCTTGGACAACAGCCGTTGGTCGGATCCTCATCACTTCTGCAGGAGGTATTGGTCTCAGTCCGCATGAGGAAATATCCTTGGTCCAAGGGCTTGGCGAGAAGCTGTGTGACTCGGATGAGAAGGTCCGACTTGCTGCAGTAAGGGCTGTGAGCAGATTCAGCTTTTACGACATCATGTCAAAGCTTTCTCCAAATGGATCTGTCAACAAGTCTGGATCTGTACTCTGTAGCCTCGCTGACCGAGCAAGAGACCGCAAGCACGCTGTGAGAACCGAGGCCATGACAGCTCTTGGCAGAATTTGGGGTGTGGCTGCTGGCGAGATTGCTGTTGAGAATGAGACCGTAGCAGATGCTCTAGGCGGCATTCCTACCAAGATCTTTGACTCTTTCTATGTGAACGATTTGGAGGTTAATGTACTTCTAGATCATGTCATGTTCGAGCAGCTGATCCCGCTCAGTTACCCCCCAGCGAAGAAGGGCAAAGCAGCAAATGGAGACTCACAGACTCAGACGAATGGGGATGGACCATTTGATGCAGACAAGATCCGCACGGAGCGAATTCTGTTGGTCGTCAAATCGCTAGATCAAAAGGCTAAGAAGGCCTTCTACGCTATGCAATCTCGGCGGACAACGTATTCCCAAGTGCTTCAAGTATTTCTCAAGCGGTGCGAGGAGTTCAATGGTGGCGTTATTGAGGGAGATGCGAAGGATGTCAAGAACAAACTTGACTCGACCATCAAATGGCTTGCAAATCTGTTACCCGATCCAATGAGGACTACACAAGAGCTGCACAAATACGCGAAGCTACACGACCGAAGATCTTACCAACTGCTCCGATTTGCCATGGCCCCCGAAAGCGACTTCAACACAGTCTTTAAAGCTATCAAGGAGTTCCAAAAGCGCATAAACGCTGCACCAAATGCACCAGCCGGTCTCCTTGACACTCTCATACCCATCATCTACCGTTCGGCATCTCTGGTCTATAATCGAAGCCATCAACCAGTCATTCTACAATATGGTCGGACTGATGAAAATGGTTTGGCAGCCACAGCACGCAGTGTAATGAAAGAGATCTCGGACAAGCATCCCGAAATTTTCAAGGCCAGCGTCAAGGAGCTTTGTAAATCATTGGAAGAACAGGCTCCATCGAAAACGCGAGCAAATGATGCTGGAAGTGTTGACACTTTGAAAGCTCTGGCATCCTTCGCCATGGAAGCAAAAGAAGAGCGTAAAAGCGAGATCAATCCAACCACGAAGTTCACGCAAACTCTGATCAACTTCGCGCTATACGGAACCCCTGCAAAGGTTGCCAAGTATGCTGTCACCATTCTTCATTCAATTGAACCAGCAAGGAAGGAGATGCATATGAAAGATCTGGTCGACAAAGCTTTGGATGGTTGGACGTACGGCGAAGATCATTTCTTGACGAGAATTGCTGCTGTGTCACAACTACATTTGCTTGACCCGAAGCTCTTAGAAGATTTGAATGACGAGATCATCGATATCACCACGCAGCAAATCCTATTGAAAACCCGAACCCCAAAGACAGACGACGAACCACAGTGGCAATCCGATGAAGAAATGGATGAAGAATGTCAAGCGAAATGCTGGGCCATTAAAATACTGGTCAATCGTTTGCGAACCACGGATGACCCTGAAATCGCCAAAAACATCGCAGTACCAGTCTACAAGCTTTTGAACAAATTGATTGTCAAGAAGGGGGAATTATCAAAGCAGAATGACACGCCAGCCCGCCACAGAGCACGTCTACGCCTTCTGGCAGCACAGCAGATGCTGAAGCTGTGCAAGATCAAGACATTCGATGAACTCCTCTCGCCAGTCGAGTTCAATCAGCTAGCACTTATCGCCCAGGATTCTCTGGCAAACGTGCGTTCTGGATTTATCGAGAAGTTGCAGAAGTACATTGTCAAGGGCAAGTACCCGCCCAGATTTACGACTATCATGTTCATTACTGCTTTTGAACCGGTGGTTGACTTCAAGAACTCCATCATGACCTGGATTCGTTCTCGGGTCAAATTGTGTCGAGATACCAAAAGCACGATTTTTGAACAGCTCTTCCCTCGCCTCCTCCATCTGCTGGCCCACCATCCGGACTTCAGCACAGAACCTTCTGAACTGGCAGATATCGGAAAATACATCATCTACTACTTGTCCACTGTCGCTTCAGAGCCTAGTCTCGCCCTAACATACAAGTATGCAGAACGTGTCAAGCAAGCACGAGACCTCATTCCCGGAGATGAAGATAATATCTACATACTCAGCGATCTTGCCCAGACACTAATCAAGAAGTGGGAGGAAAAGAAAGGCTGGAGCATGCAGACATACCCAGGGAAGGTCGGTATACCTGCTGGTTTGTTTGGTGCTCTACCGAGTCATGCGGTTGCTCAAGAGATTGCTGAGAAAAACTACTTGCCCGAGGAGGTGGACAAACTGCTTGATGGACTGGTCAGGAAGGCAGAACAGAGGAAGGTTGGTATTCTACTGCACAATGTTTCGCACACAGCTAACAATATCGCAGCAGAAACGAAAGTCCGATGACCACGAGGGTCGTCCAGCAAAGAAAGTGAAGACGGAGTCCAAACCACGGCCAGTCAAGGTGCCAGCGCCCAAGAAAGAGAAAGTCGTCCGTGAGAAGAAGACACCAAAACCAAAGAAGTCTGCTGGAGTATTTAGCACACCAGATGCTTCGTCGGTTGACAGAAGGAAAAGTGGTCGTGCTGCCAGTGCGCGGAAGAGTTATGCCGATCGAGATGACAGCGACGACGATAAAGAGATGTGGCATGGGGTGGCTGAGTGGGAGTACACGAACGAGGATGGGACTCGAATTGCTAGGCCCGCAACTGAGTCGGAGGCAGAAGATGAGGATGCGATGGAAGTGGACGAGGAAGCAGAAGAGGAACCCGAGGAAGAAGAGGAAGAAGAGGAAACTGCGGCTTCTCCGGAACCCGAAGGAGAGAAACAAGAGGCATCACCCTCCCCGGAACCAGAGCCCGAGCCTGAGGAAGAAGAGGAAGAAGTCGAGCCTACACCTCCCGCATCGAATGGCAAGCGGTCTCTCCCATCACGTTCAAGTGGCCGCAAACAAGCACCAGTTCCTACATCATCTGCAGCAGCGACTCCAGCTAAAGCAACGCGGGCAAAATCGGCTCCGAAGGCCAAAGCGGTCCCGAAGGCGAAGAGCCCTGTTGCAGTCAAGGCTGCGACAAAGCCTAAAGGAAAGGCACCTGCTGCGAAAGGGAAGAGGGCTGGAAAGGGAAAAGCAGCGAAGGAAAAGGATATTTTTGATATGGACGAGAGTGAATGAGAGGTGTCTTCATAACTGCACGGTGTAACAAGGATTAGGCCCAGGGATGTTTGAGTATAATACCAAGGGGGGAGATGGATATTTGCTACTGGCTATTGATATTCCGGTCGCTGGATGGACTGGGTCTTAGACATGGATATGATATGATACCAGAGAACGAGTGCAGCGCTTTTGTTGTAGCGGTGATGGATGCACATGCCTTTATTGGTGTATTTATGGTTTAGCTAATATTTGGCTTTTTCTTGTGGAGAAACATACTCTTTGCATACAAAGTCTGTAAAACTTGTGAGTCCATGGTTCTTGACAATGTGGGAAGTGTCAATCACAAGAGAGAGAACCAAAGGACTGTTTGCCAAGGCTCCGCTCCACAAATTTGAGCTCCTCCTTCTCGATCCACTTATGTACCTTCTCTCAACACTACGAATGACATAATTATTCCACAATTCGTGGTAAACAAAACAGCCAATTCACGAAACCATGTCTCTACCTCAAGAAATCCTCACCCGGATCGCAATCCAGTGCACCCCATCCACCAGAGCGAACTTCCTCACTGCCTCCCACGCCACACAAGCAGCCGTAGAGGAGATCGCCTGGGACAGCACTTACCAGCTGCTGAACAGCAGAATTCCCAAATTCATATACCTGTATCAAGGTCACCGTATCCGTCTCCTACGAAAGGCAGTCTTCGCTTTCGAATTTCCTGAACTCAGACCCTCGAACTACACAGAATACATGAAATATCCAGATACCGATGACGAGGACGAAGAACCCTACGTGCCAATCCCATGTCGTGAGACAGCGTCAGAGTTGAAAGCTAAAGATGAGATGCTCACGAATCAACTCTCCCAGCTATTCAACGCTTTGAAGATTATCGAGGAGCGGGAGCTCGAACTCGGCAGCCAACCCGTGGATCGAACCCTCTCCCTCATCACGCCCACTGTACCAATCCACGGCCACATCTGCGAACACCGCCGATTTAGCAGTTGGAAATTGCACCTCCTCAATCTTTCAAATCTCCCTTCCCTCTCCTCAATTCGCACACTGGTCATCGGTGACGACGCAATCTTTTACACGTATATGTTTGAATCACCATCAGCATGCGAGCGACCTATCGATCCATCCGTAGTTTTCCAACTGGCGAGTAAGTTGCCAAACCTAGAGACGCTAGATGTGAGGTATTTGTATGAGGGGATCCAGTATCCGTATGAGGCGGAGGTGAATAGACATCATAGTCGGGTGTGGGAGGGGCCGAGGAGGGATGGGAGGTGGGATGCTGCGAGGGTGATGGGTGACTTGGGTGCTGGGGAGAGGTTGAGGAATTTGGTGGTTAGGTTTGGGGAGGTGAAGGCATTTGTTCATTTGGATCAGGGGGTGGCGATGCCGGATCTTTGTTGTTCGGCGGGGTATGATCCGTTGAGTAAGGCGCTGAGGGTGTATTCGGGGAATTTGGTGACTTTGGAGGTACAGGGTGTGGTGGATCAGACGTTGTTTTGGCCGGTTGAGGAGGAGGGAGAATCACGCCCATTTTGGCCACGGTTGAGAAGTTTGAAAGTAACGTTCCATTCTGCGGCTCCGTCTGGGAGGTGGTATTTCCAGGGACAGAAGGGCGAAGGCGGAAGTGCTAGCGGATTTCAGATAGCGGATTGTCACTATCCTCCTATGGAGCCACAGGAGGGAGATGATGAATGGGACGAAGACAGTGGACGTTACGAAAACTCCTCACCGAATATGTTCCGGACAAAGCCGATTGATGAAGAGGTTGAACAGCTTTTTGGGGCATTCGCTAAAGCGTTGGATGTCATGCCGGTGCTTGAATGTGCAGAGCTGTTCACGTTCTTGCATTTTGAATCTAGTGATGAGGAGAAGGTGAATTTGCTGGGCATGGAGGGGAGCAGAGATCCAGAGATGGAGATATCAACGTGGAATGTCATCTGTCGGTGGGGTGTGAGATATGTTACTGGGGGTGCGAATGCGAGGCTGGAGTGGCATGTGGGAAGATGGCGGCCGAGCAGAAAGCTGGAGAAACTGTTCTGTCGCGTCATTCCTGAGGAGCATTGGACTTATTCGTAGTTTTCCACGCATGCGTCTAAAATGTCTGAACTTTCAGGATGCAATAGAGCTGCAATCAGGTCGATGTTTGAGCGGGGATGTGGGTATATATTGTATTTATGGTAGACTTGGGTATCTTGCTAGACGAAGGTACTTCTTAACATCGACTCCATCCCAAAAAGTTCAAAAGAATGACTTCACTTGCCAAACCCCAGCATCAGAAGACACATTATTAAACATTACCAGCGATCATATACACCAACCTCATTACTTCCCCAGCCACTCCCACTGGTGCTCATCTTTCACCAGCCTCGCTTATCCTAAACAGTGTTCTCAGGAGTTGTAACAGCAGGAGCTGGAGCCGCTGGCTCAGCAACAGCTGGCGTAGCCGTAGGATCAACCTTCTCAACAGCCGGTCCCTCAGGATACTCAGCAGGAGCCACACGTCCATATTGAGTGAAGTAAAGATTCAAGCTACGATATTCCAACTTCGTAATCAAGAACAAGACCGCGAAAGCGAAGAAAGGCACGGTGAACAGATCCAAGATACCGATATAGATAAAGCCAGAAGTGACAGAGATGACATTCCCGCCATCATCGACGCCCCATGCGATGGGGTACAGGAACCAGAAGAAGACGAGGTAGCCGGCGAGGATGAGGTAGGACTTGGTGATGTTGAGACGCTTGGCGGTTGTGAGGCCGCTGGTGAGGAGGGAGGCGGCGAGGAGGAAGTAGGCGAAGGTGCCGAAGACGAAGAAGCCCCATTTGTAGGTTGTGGCTACGAGGGCGCCGGAGAGCCAGGAGGATACCCAGATCCAAGTCAGGGCGATGTTGAAGATGATGGTTGCCCAGGAGACGCCAGAGATGAGACCGATGGCCAGGACGAGAGGCGTCCAGCCTACGAACCTAGGTTGTGTTAGAATGATCTTAGGGTTAGGAGTACTCACGGCGGCTTACCAGTTGATGTACCGGACGTAGAAGATCTGTCGGAGTCCGTCATCTTGGGTCGAGGTCTCGACTGGAGTTGAGCCAAGATCAGATGCCATGGCGAAGTACGAGATGGTTCCAACGAAGAGGGAGATTGTGAAGAGGTAGTGGAAGATCTTCTCGCCAGCCTTAGCGAAGTAGGTGAGGCCGATTACGACAAGAAGGGACAAGGCATAGATGGCAGTCACGGCCCAAAGCCAATCAGATCCATTGGTAACAAGATGGAAGTCTCCCACAGGAGGGTTGATCTTCAGAGCATCATTGGTACGGGCGACGAGGACATTCATTTTGATGGCTTGGGGAGTTTGATGTTTTAGATGGGAGGCTGGTTATGATTGAGGGATGAGATCGCATAGAGAGGCTGAGGGCGAGGAATATATAATTTGCAACCCAACGTGAGGGGAAGATGATATCAGATCATCATGGGAACATCGGGATCTGACAAACGCCCTACCAGTACAAAGAAAACTTCAGAGGCTGACGTGCATGCCAAATTCCAAGAGTCTCGAACATTCTCAACAACAAAAGTCGATCATTGGAACACTGCAGCCTCGTCGCAACCATTTGAAGAAAAATTCCCACAATCAGATGATGACATGCGGCAGAGTCAACATGGAGGACCGTGTGATGATGCTATTCCGGAAAGGATAGACAGCATCTCACTGCGTTGTTGGCGCCCAGACTCCAGTCGTCGGCAGCGACGGCGAGCGTGGTGGTGCCATTATCATGAGAAGTGATGTTGTTGGTTGGTAGGAATCTTTTGCTGGGGGATGATTGAAACTCGGGATCTTCGGAGACATTGTCCTCTCCTATTGGAAGACCATGGCAAGCCAACCCGCGAAGGAATGCTAGTGATTGACTCATTTACCGACATGAGAACAAGCATTACTAATGCCGTGCAAGGGTGACATGTGGTTTTCCACTCGAATCTCGACTTCGAGATATTGCAGTCTGCAGGTGCTGCTGCAACTCTGGCACTGCGTGAACGAATGATTGGGTGTGTGGAATAAAAGCTCCGGCACTTCCGCGAGCTTTGATGGATACTGGGATGGCCTGGGCTTAAAGGCAGTGACGTTAGTGTAACCTTCTGACATGAGGTAAGATATCGTGATTTCTGGCCAACGAAAATGTTGTGATGCGGCACCAGCACTTGGCAAGAATCCTTACTGCGTGGGAAAACACGGCTACCATGCTTCATCCAATACAACAAGGATCACAGTGCCGATCGAGTGATAAGAATTTACGCTCGCAGAGGAAAAATTAGCTTCCATCGCACCATGAACCGCATTTGAGAGTGGCAAAGAACCAGTCACAATAATGAATGTAGCCCTAACCAATGCTCCGTTCGTTCCTTACTTTTCCAAGAACCAGAATGGCTCAGGCTGCTCGACGACAACTTCTGGCACCGTAGGTCTGTCCCTTTTGAAGAGATCTAAAACCAAATTATTACTGCAAGCTGCCGCAACATCCTTAAACACAGTCAGTATTGCATGTTATAGTTCTGGGCCTGACGTACCAATGGAGTTCTGTGGCTGTTGTCTTCTGCCATTGGATCTAATCCCATCTCCATCAGGAATTTGAACCCATCAGCATTTGGACCACGCTTGCCAAACACGTAGAAATTGAAACGGTCGTTGTGGTTCACCTTCTTCGCCATAAGATGAAGCAGAGTTTCGCCCTCACTATTCCTAGTGTACATATCCGCCCCAGCTTTCAAGAAAGTCGAGAACGGTTCTTGAGATTCGCTTGTTATAACCGGGAAGCTAGTGAAGTACCTGAACAGAGGGGTTTCGCCGAGGTTGTTCTTCTCGTCGATGGGAACACCTATTTCGAGCAATCCATTAAGCAGTAGCTCTTGTTTCTCTTGATCAGGGAGGAGTGCTGTTGCGAAATGATGGAGAGGAGTATTTCCATTAGGGTCTTTCAGAAGTGCATTTGACCCGGCATCCCTGAGATTCCTGACGGCCCACCAGTTTGATTTTGCAAGTGCAATATGCAGAGCTGTAAAGCCTTTCTTGTTTGGTTGGTCGATGATTGTCTTTCCGCTTCCAAGCAACAGACTAAACCCTTGCTCGTATTGGGATCTGTTTGAACCACGTTCGGCAAGAAAATGGAAGACGCTATTCCCTTCATTGTCGACTGCTTCCAAATTTCCACCTCGTTGGTAAACAGAAACAAATGCCGATGGATCCCCTGCATATCGTGCTCGAACTTCTGCCACTCTCGCATCATACGTTCTAGGGTCTCCAGGGCGGTTGGGTACTTGGGACGGCTCCCGCGTACCAGAGCGAGACTGAGAAGCAGCAAGGAGCAAAGTCTGGCCATTTTGGTCTCGATGCTCAAGATCAAGCCCCTCGAGATCCAAAAATGGCTGCATGATTCCACCAGTCTTAAAGACATCATGTACGAGAGTCGCGTCCTCGCGGAACTGTAAGTACGGATCGGCGCCATGCTCTAAAAGCAGCCTGACGATTTCTGTTGCGGCGATGTGGTCCTCCGGTGTGTTGAATTTGCTGCTTGCTGCATGATGCAGGGGTGTTGAATCGGGGTCAGGGGCCCCAGGTCCTCGATGTGACATTGGCTTCGATCTGTCAACTCTTCTTTGCTTTGCATTGCAGTCTGCTCCGGCTTTCAGGAGAGCCGAAACTGCAGCAACGTCGAGGGATGTGATTGCAGAGAACAGGACGGGCTTTTCTCCGAGTGTCACATCGGCACCATGTCCTATAAGCAAAGTCACAAGTTCCAAATCGTGCATAGCATGGTTCAGGCAGGACATCCCATCGTTATCCATACTGTTCGGGTCTGCACCATGTTCGAGGAGGATTTGGACGGTCTCTTTTCGACGATATGTCTCAAATGAATGGCTTGGCGACACAGCATAATTGAGAACCGATTGGCCGAGTTGATTCTTCAGCTCTACATTGGCGCCTTTGCTCAGCAAATATTTAATCGCGTCCGTCTGCCACCATCTGGTCCCGCTAGACAAGATATGGAGGGGAGTCGGCCCAGCAGCATCGACGCCAGTGTTACCAGTAGGATAGACTTTCACCACAGGCTGAATGTTGACGTCTGCCCCAAATATCTCGACCGCAATCTTGATGATGTCTAGATTCGGAAGCTCGCTATTCACAGCAGTAACCAGATATGAGTCAAGGGACTTGCTACGCTCGCCAGAGCGGATCCCATTGATCCAGCCGGATGTCGCGACAGAATGCCCCAAAGACTGGAATAAATCTGCATACCCGCATTTCACCAGAGTAGTAAGAAAGTCCGAGTAGCCGTCGGTGTTGGGAGAGAAGTCCACACCGAGATTCGGGAGGGTTTCGAGAGCGTTCAAGCGTCCCAAGCTAAGAAGATTATTGCAGAGTGAACCATGTGCCAAGCGATTTTGCACATCTTCCTCTTGCAAGACGACATTGCTCAGACTGAGCAGATAATTCTCTTGAAATCTGGAATTCCGGCTCGCTCCTAACTCCCCATAGCTTCGCTTCTCTTCTCTAGCTTTGGCATATATTGGTTCCATGAGAGGGAGCAACTCATCTACCATGTCTGCGCAGCCTCTCTGGATAGCAAGATCGATAGGGGATGATATACGTCCAGAGAAAGCAATTTCCGCACCGTGCTGAATCAAGAGCCGGATAATCTCTTGAATCCTTGCCGTTTGATTTCCAGGGCGGACGATATTCCACATGGATTGATGGGCGCCCCAAGAATGACTTTGTCCCTCTGGATCTGGCCGGGCTTTCTCATTGATCAAAATCCCACAGGCTCGTGTCGTCCCAGTAGGCTTCATGGACCACAGCAATTTCTCTTCTTCAATCTCGGCACAAGCGTGAAGTGGCGCGAGGTTTTTCTTGTCCGAAATGTTCACATCAGCGCCAGAATCTAACAAGATTGCAACTGTCTCTGGTCTACCCGAGCGACATGCATAGTGTAGTGGTGTCCTTCCGTAGTCGTCGACGGAATTCAATAGGCTGAGCACGTCGCTTGTGCTTAATTTCTCAATGAGCAGGCCCACAATGTTGGGCTGTCTGAGCCTTGCAGATATATGTAGAAGATTCAATCCTTCATACGTTACTGCCTGAAGATCTGCACCGTAATTCATAAGCTTGGACAGAAGCTGTTCCGATATAGCAGCAGCAAGATGCACGGGGCGAATGCCATTGTTATCTTCAACATCGATGCTCGCTCCGCATGGAGACTGAAGCACGAGATCGATGGTCTTGGAGATGGAGTAGGAAGGAGGGGTTTGACTACATATAACATGCAAAGGTGTTTGGCCGAGATTGTTCTTCGCAGTTGGTGGGACATTGAATTTGAGCAAGATTGCTAAAATATCAGCAAGGTTCTCTGCCGTAGTCACCCTAGAGAATAGCTCGTGCAAAAGATTGTTCCCTGCGTTGTTGAGGGAGAGCGGGCTAACACCAGCTTCGACAAAGAAATTGATCTACAATATATCAGCTTGGCTCATCGTTCGAAGTTGAAGTCGAGAACCGCAGATGTCATCCGAGAGTCCTGGATCACTCAGCAGGAGAATGGAATACACATACCGCCGTGACATCGGGAGTCTTCCTACATATGCGATGTAATATACTGTTGCCTTCGTAATCGCGACAATTAACATTGGCACCTAGCTCGACCAAATACTGAACAGTCTTCTGGAAGTTATAAGAGTGTGTATCTGTCAGTCTAGATAAGACAGTCCGGCCACTATGATCCTTGGCCTCAAGATCCGCCCCAGCTGCGAGGAGCAGTGGAAGAGGTGATTTGCCATGTCCAGGATTGAGCTCTTTCAGGACATGAATGGGAACCTCGCCTTTCTTATTCCGATGGTGTGCGTCAGCCCCAGCACTGAGAAGGACCTGCAAACCTCTCTCCGGGTGGTATGACTGCGAAAGGAGAATGTGTAGCGGGGTATTGCCATTTTTGTCTGCGACGTTCCAATCAGCCACCCGAGAGAGTAAAGGCTCGAGAGGCAACTCATGGATAGAATTGACCATGCAATGGAGAGGCGTCTGCCCGTCGGACGAGCGGTCGTTCATGCTTGCTCCTTTGCCGAGTAGCAAATCGATAAGTGGGCCGCAGTCTTCATGGAGGTTCAGCAGGTGGAGCGCGGTGTGGCCCAATTTGTCTCGTATTGTAGGATCTGCACCATTCTCTAGTAGCAAGACTGATAGGCCGGCCTGATCCTTGTTCTTGACGCTATAATGAAGTGGTGTATTCCCCTCTTTGTCGATTGGGTTCATGTCGCATTTGTATTTGAGGAGTTGAAAACACTTCCTCATGTTCTCGTCGTCATGTTGCCGCGAAAAGCTTTGATTTGTCACCCCGCAAATTGCGTGTAGAGGTGTTGGTCCAATCTTCCCTTTTTCCATTAGATCGTATATAGTGTAGCCCTGCCTGTGATGTGTATTCTGTGATATTTTGTTCGCATCAGCTCCCTTTCTTAGCAGAGACCGCATGACGTCAGAGTGAAGTCCGGATGCAGCGAGGAATAGAGGAGTATCTGGATGACCTGGAGGATCCGCTACGACACCGGGAACGGCTAGAAGTAGATCGACCACTTGTGATTTCCCAGTCGCTGACGCCCAGCACAATGCCTGATGGAGATTTTCGATTGTCAAGAATGGAATCATTTCTCGTACGGAGTCGACGGAACCAGACTGAGATGCATACATTAAGGGACTTTCCCCAATACTAGAAGGGGAACTGCCACATCGCCGGTCATAATCTTTCGTCTTTCCAGTCAGGGCTAAAGGTGGTGTCAGAATGTTTCAGGACGTATAAGATGATGCAGTGAATAGTGGGCACTTACGACTAACACCAGAATCAAGAAGGAGCTTGACAATTTTGTAGTGATTCCCTAGGGCAGCGTAGTGCAAAGGCTTCAAGCCATGATCATCATCCACGTCGGGATCTGTCACAAACTTCAAGAGTGAAGCAACGACTTCAGTGTGTCCTTTAGCTGACGCCCACGATAATGGTGTTCGAAGTTGGCCATCGCCAGTATTGCTTTCAGCACCATAATTAAGTAGATAGCTGGCGAAAGCGGCCATTCCGGTCCATGCTGCAACGTGCAATGGGGTTATCTTGGCGAGTTGGTAGGTATTGGCCCATGTCATGTCTACCCCTGCGTTGATCTGGATGTCAGTAATTCCTCAGTCATTTATGGCTTGGGGAAGAATAATAAAAATGAGGAGCAAAGTACTTTAAAGCAGTTGTTACTTATTGGGGGAGGAAAGGAGATTGCTTGGAAAACTTACATGCTGAGAAAGCAGGATTATCACTCCTCATAAATGCATCCAATTGGGACAGAAGTGACCCATCAATGTCACATTTGCAGGCGTGGACATAGAAGTTGTTCATAGCATAATCCAAGAATGGGTGCTTCATCTTGATCGCTTGCTGGGTCTGCTTCTTTGGGCTATAGAAGTCGTCTTCTTCCTTGCGCTCTGTAAGTTTCCAATCCGTCAAACACCCCGAGTCCAGATATTTAAAGCAGGTGACAGCCATCGACCTGTGTGCAGCAACAGAATCAATTACCGGAAATTGTGGATGAGAATGATTGCCCGCAGGTCTAGATCTCCGGCTCTCGTCCATAAGAAATTCCGTGAAAGAATGATGAATGACTGAAACGGTCTCATCCTCGAGAATCTCCAGTAGTGGACCGCATGCTGCACGAGCAATCGCTTTCGCGTCTTTGCTGCTCTTGCCGCTTCCCCTTTGCAGATCTATGACAAAAGCGAGTTCGAGAAGACGAAGGGGCCTAGACGAGTGGGTAACCCATTCGAGGATGGTGAGCTGAAGATCTTGTGAAACTCGTGATCGGAGAGAGTGGTCGATCAACATGCCATTGTACATGTCCTCGAGTGTAATTGGAAGCCATGTCAAAGATCGCTCGATATATTTGATGTCAGGTACCATCTGCTTCAAGTGATCGAGGAGTTCATCCATCATGAGACGGGCATAGAGGAACGAGCCTTGAGCCTTGCCCCCGATAGCTTGCTTGATAGATGCCTTCAATTCGCCTTCAACATTGGCAAGCTGAAGGCGATGGTCCACGTAGACAGCAATATCTTTATCTACCTTGAGTTGTTCCAGCCGAATTTGTAGTATTGAAGGAGACCTGAAGAAGGCTTCGATTTGTGGTAAAGGTCTGCTGGTAAGAAGAACCTTGATCGATGTAGGCTTCCGTTTGCCAAGATTGACAAGATTCGCAAAGAACTCTTGTTTGTCGATATCCATTTCGTCTAAAGCATCGGCAACGCAGTACACCTTCGGAATGGAAACGAGCGCGGAAACCAGATGCTGCCATAACTCGTTCGCACTTATCGTCTCCAAGCTGCGGTGCTCATCCACATAATACTTCATTCTTGTTTGAAGTTGAGGAGATTGATTCAGAATCATGGATATCCAATCTCTGACCATAGACTGCGGGTCGTGATTTGTGGTGATTATCTGACGAAAGAAGAAGAACAGGACTGGGACTTTCTCTGTCTTCGCCAACTTATCAGCAAGCATAGCAGCGAGAACACTCTTTCCAGCACCGGCAGTTGCCTTGAGCCAGAGAGAACCATTTGCGGGTGATTCGTGCCATTGTTGATAAGACTCCGTTTCTTGGACCCATTCCCCGGTCCCTGGAAGGTATGAACTCAGGTGCTTGTGGTACTCGCTCGACTCGGAATCAAAATCTGTAGGTTCAAGCCATTTCTGAATCTTGGCAAGGACCTCTGGTGGCTGTGGAGCCACGCTCGTTTCGTTGTAGTCATTGATATCCTCGTCGTCCACGAGAACAAACTCATGGCTGTCGTCTGAATCCATGCCAAAATGACACCAATCTAGTTAATGTAAGAAGTAGACTTTGGGAAAATCGGCACGGATCATGGGATGCGAAGTTCTGATAACAAGTCGGAAATCTAGTATACTTATTAAATGATAATGCGAGGAGAAATAAAGATGCTGGAAGTCGAAGTCGAGATCAGGCTCCAACCCCCCAGCATCGAAGGAGCTGCTGCGCCGCACTGCCTGATCATCGCGATTCGTTAACGGCTTACAGAGCCAGTAGGATCGCGAATCAGCGCCATAAGGCAAATGTATATTTCTAAGTTCATAGCTTACACAAAACTCATGTCTACCTAACAACATGGATACGGAAGAAGTCGAAGGTTTGAATAGAGTTGTCTAGTTGCTTCGCTACTGCTGATTAGTCAGCTGGATTTTGTTCCCAACAGTTCCTACGTCTCCAGCACTGCGCAAGCTTGTCCAACTAATCGGCCTTCTCATGAAGAGAACAGCAACGCGAATCCTTTGCCGAAGCAGACGACATCAGCTCAGCACCGCGAATAAGGAGGACAGTGAACTAGCTGTGGAATGGAGGGCGGAAATCCGGACGGTCTGTGAATATGGGAAGATAGAGGTGGAACACACAGCAGCAAGTCGACGCTCGCCCGTCCATAGATGCTACTGAGGACGCAAACTTGGCGAAAAGGCTCATGGCTGCTCTATACACATTACACCTGTCTGCGACCAAATTTTGAAGCTTCAGGACATTGGAGGCACACAGTTTCGACTGCTCGGTGTTGTCTATCTCGATCCAAGACCCCAGCGTCCTATGTTAGCACAGAATGGGGCAGTAGCCTGGGAATAGTTCAGGTAGGAGGGGCAATGGCTATTCAAGTCACCATTTCCCGATCCAATCGAAAACTGCATCAATCATGTGGCAGGATGTGGATCGTGGCGTATGCGAATAGATTGACCTATCATTACGTACGTCCGGGCTCTTTTGCAGGAACCCAAAGCTGGAAGGGCATAGTCTTACAAATTCTCTAATACATTTCTTACTTTCACACTTCACACACTTTACGAGCTTTCCTGTGCTCGACGCCGCTCAACTAAGTCTCAGTCAAGTCAACTAAGGGATCCCGCGGCCTCTATAATGTGCGGGGTACTAGCAGAGCGGGGTAGTTTGCATTCGAGAAGCTCTTGATTAACGTTGATGGTTATTCAAGTGAATAGCTGGGCATTTCACTGTCTCTCTTCTCTTGGAGATTGTATAGTCGTATATGGGAGAAATACTCGAAATAATTCGTTGACTACTCAAGCCAAATTGCTTCCTTCCTAAGAAACTTGGAAGGATCTTATCAAGATGTCGGATCTTGTCGAGTACTGATCTTCATACTCCACCTGAACTCACACTTGGGTGTCACTGACAACTCGTCAATTCAAGTCGCTGCTCCAGCTACAAATGGATCACCTGGGGTATTGCATTCATAGATGTCGTCCCCAGAACGGCAAGTGGAAAGGTCAAGAGAAGGGGCTAGCCGCAATCAAAGCTTGTGTCAAGAGAGAGCAAAATCTAACATAAAAATACGTCAGATCAACTCAATCCTATATCTTACTGCCGGCAGCCTGAGAAATCGGTATTGCAGCTTTCCCATGTTCTCCTAGTGCAAGGATATCACCATCTGCATTGCGCAGAATACAGGATATATGAGCTACTGATTGTCAGCCACAAAGCTCTGAATTTACAGAGGAAGACTCACCCAATCTTTTCCCAATCCCCTTCACCTCACAATCAACATAAACAACCTCCCCACCCGGCACCGGCTTCAGGCAAGTCACATTCAAGGTCCTTGTTAATCCTCCGAAATGCCAGAACTCCTCTGATGAAAGTGGTGCGACTGCCATTGTCGTGCACATGTCCACTAGTAATGCTTGAGCGCCTCCATGCATGAATCCCCGGGGATTCTGGAAGTTGGGTGTTACAAGGATGGAAAATGTAGTTTTGGCACTTGGTGCTGAGGATTTGCTGTTTTGGGTGATTGAGGCCGATTCGACTTTGATGGCTTTCATTAGGGGGCCATCGAAGCCCTGTAATTTGTTTTAGCCATGCTCATTGATAAGACGGGTGAACTATCGTAAAAGCTGTATGTTGTAAGAAAGCTGCATACCTCGTAGTCTGGGATGTTCTTGTAGCCGTCAATGAAGGCTTGAACTCTAGCCACGGGATCGCTTTTCTTGACGGCAAACAGGATATCCCATGGAGCCATGATGAAAAGATATTGAAAGAAAATTGTGAATAATGTCATCTCGTCGCTCAGGCAGATTCGAAGCCATGAACGCAAGTCATTGAGAGAGAAAGTTTGCCGAGGTGATCTGAGGTTATTGCCGGTAGCATGGCATCTTCGGCAGGTATATGTGCCAATAACCTTCGTAGGTTCCAGTGATCCTCTCTTCAGCGTTCGACTGGCGTGGGTAGGCTCATCCAAATAGTTTCCGATCATCTAGGTTATTCTGAATACAAGCCAGTAATGGACAATCTGCCAGTGCAGAAATTAATATCTACTTAAGTCTTGCTGGACACTGTTGGGAGACTTCAGGCAATACTCGCTATATTTCCAGGGTTGATACCTGATTTCGGGGGCTACATTACCCCGCACTTAACTGAAGCTTCTGAATGCTTAGCGAGCCCCGACTGCCCGCCGCCAAAACACCTCTGCGTTGAAGGGGAAGGAGCCTGAAGATTACTAGTTGCTGAGTGGGTAATTGTTCTTCCAAAACTTTGCGACTGCTTCAAATACTCAACCTGTACCTGATCTTTACTTGATCTGTACTTGATTAAAAATCAACAACTTTTTCAGAATCCTTTCACTTCTCTATGGAAAACAGGAGCATGCCCAAACTGTCGATTGTAGGAGCATTGCTGAGTCATCGAAGCTACCTCATTCCGCGGTATCGCCAGCCTGATATCTCACGCCGAGAACAGCTTTCCTGCTTGCCACATTGAAGGCATACCCAGCGAACATGCAGGACACACCAATCCATCTATTAATTTTCAGTAGCAGTTACGACATACAATACTGAAAAGGGCGAAAGCGATCAGGGCGAATACGATAGCGGCCTGCTTTGCGAGCGGAAGTAAGCTCCCAGCATGAACAGCGACATCTCTTGACAAATAGCTACGACAATGCCCCCGTTAACTTCGCGCCCCTTCAACATCGGGTATCCGCGCTTTCCCATATTTCCGGCGGTTCGAAGTTTCTTGGGCATAGAGAAGCTCGTTCAGTGATAGGAATATAGGAAAACACTCTGGTTGGTATTGCCTGAACACAAGTTTCCCAATGCGCGCGGAGCATTGCCGGTGGGAATACTGAGAAAGGACTGCCCCCATGATCAGTATGCGTTTGATCGGTCAAAAGGAAGATATCCCAAGGTGCTTCATCCTGTGCAGCGATTCAGGCCGCCACACACGGAGTTTCTTCCCTTTGGAAGGCTGTCAATGTGCTGCTGCAGCTGACATATGCTCCCACGGTTCGACCTTCCAGCCACAGTCGGACTATGATTGTCCACCCAGCTGAGGGTCTGACGTATCTCGATCTGTGCTCGCTTAAGAAGTTCCTTGCAGTTATTCTTGATAGCTTAAAGTCATGGCCACGGCGATGGAAGCATTTGCGCTATGTCTTTGTCGCATTCCTGTCCGGCACTCTGGAAATTGCGAGTACAAGAGCAATGATTGCATCGATTCTGGCTTCTGTTGAAGCATTTGCGCTGTAGGCTTCAGCTTACCTGTTGCAATACTACAATGCAGCACTTCATTTCAAAGGTGTGGAAAATTCTCCGCGATCGTGGACGCATTGCTTCACAAGTTCATCTCATCTTTCGCGAAAGACAACAAGCTCACTTCTTCGTCAACGGTCCGTATCACCTTCATTTTGTGGAATGTTACGAGCGCGTGTTTGTCTTGTCTGCAGGGTTTGCATCGGTGAATCCGACTTTCCGTTGATGGATTTGTTGCCGCTTCTCTTCGTCTGATCAACTTCACGGACGTCCGGTGGTGCCTCGTCTGAAGTCAGATCAGCATCTGAAGTTCTTCATCGAGATGGTCCGGCAATACCCGAGTCGGGCGTCAAGCTTTTGATGATCAACAGTACAGTGCGGACTTTTGATGCAAGAACTGCGAATCATGGAATAGAATTGCTGCCCACATCTAAGCATTTGACGGAAGATGCCGTGAGCTAGGTAAAACAAATCGATAAATCCCCCTCTTCCAGATGTCTGGTCTCACGTTATCGATATTTGAGCGGTGAATAGTGATGATCGTACGATCGATACTGCAGCATGCGCATGCGCTGTCTCGTGTCAAGCTGGTGGCCGGCCAAGCACAATCAAGCCCTGTCAGCCTCAACCCAACAACAAGCAATGAGGATCTGCGAGAGGGTTACAGTGGCACAGCGGCTTGGTATCCATCCATACATGCAGCTGGATTGAAGTCTGGAGTATGACATATCTCTGACTGCTGAGAAGCCAATTATCGTCTGATGTTTATCACATCGTGAGACGATAGAGACTTGCAGTCAGATCAAGGTTAGTACAGCCCTACCAAGATGAAGGATGACGAGAATTAATTTATGGCTTTGCCTTCAGGATGCAGCAGAATATCCGTTACGGCGCCACCAATGAGCGGCACAGCGTCGTTGGCGCAGGCGCGCGCCTTAAAATAACCCAACCCAGGGTCCGACCGCCTATTGCGCCCCAGTTAATGGATCATGCCATGGAATCACGTTATCTTGGGCGTATTCCTGTCTGGCAGCGAAAGGCAGCGAAACATCTGTTGATGGTTACCATGGAAAACAATGTTGTCTATCATTTCGGACGCTTCGTCTATCAAATTCATGACCATTTACTGCGAAAAATACAAGGTAGGTAAGAGGGGTGATGATCACTGTGAGGTACCAATAACCTTAAATGTGCTAGCTGGCCGAATCCTTAAACTGGCCGACAGGTGCGTCGGGGCTGACATTAAGCTTACAGAATTCGCCTACGATCACACCACCAACCAACGCTCTCGCTTTCGCTCTCGGACTGGCTGCGGCCTTCCCCCATCTCAACCATGCCTCGAAGGAATTCTCAGCCTTGTGAACCGGGGCCTTTTCCATCATCGTGTCGGTGGAATCTTTCAGTTGGCGGAATGGCAGCTTGGATCTCCGTACCACGTTCTTCCCTCGTTTTTCACTTTATCTGGCAGGTCCCCAGGATGGATAAAATGATGAAACCAATCTGGATCTCACTCTTCTCTCGTTTCGCGTCCAGCTTCATTTATTTTCCTTACAAGCAGTAATCTCGCGAGAGCATTCTCGGTCAGAGTCTGCCTTTTGCCAATCGATCTTGTAATAGAAGCCTGTTCGAAGGCCTCGTGCCTGTGTGGAGCCAAATCTTCACTTGAGTGATCCGCAGCCTTCGCTAGTGCTGTGCCTCGGGCAAGAAGTCTGAGAGTCAGCGTATTACAGGCTTGGTTGAGTAAGAGGCTGTGTGTGTGTCTGATGTGAGTCTTCCAGTAAAAATATCTTTGTTTACTGTTACCAACATGAGGCAGCTTGAATCCTGTGCAACATTCCTACTGTTGGATGCACCTCTTCCGATATAAGAAGTTCGGAACCCGCCTTTGCATGAGGAGGATCATACACATTCGCTCTTCGTATAACGGCATTGCTTGTTTTCCTTCGTACTCATCTTTCGTTGTCTTTTATACGCAATCATCTGCTCGTTCATAATATATCATACTTCCTCGAATAGGAAGACACTGTCTTATTATGTTGCTCGGAGCGTTTTTCTCCAGCGCCTTGGTCTTCGGACTTGGGTCCGCATCTGTCATCCCAGAATCACGTTTTCAAGAAAGAGGTCAATACACCGGACCTGCGCCTGAACATGGATGGCATAAAGGAGTAGGATGGGGCCACAATGACAACAGGAACTATCATGGAGGTAATAATGGAGGATGGGGACAGAAGAACTGCGAGAACGGTCCAAAGTCCAGGAGTTGCTGGACAGGTGACTTCACAGTTATGACTGATTCTGAAGAGAGGTGGCCGAACACTGGGAAGACTGTTCACTTTGATCTCAACATCTCAAACACGACTTTGTCGCCAGACGGTACACCGAGACAAATGCTGGTGATTAATGGGCAGTATCCTGGACCGGTGCTCACTGCAGGTAAGTCACATTCTTGCATGAATTAGAAGACAATCGCTGACCCAAACAAGACTGGGGAGATATGCTCGAGATTGATGTAACAAACAGCATGCAAGACAACGGGTAAGTTGCTTAGGTTCTGTGTTTGGCTCTTCTAACATTTCTCAGAACCAGTATTCATTGGCACGGTTTTACTCAGGTCGGCTCGAGTACTGAGGATGGGTAAGCATCAATTCCATGTTTCGAGAGCAATTACTGACCTCGGCAGCGTTAATGGTGTTACTGAATGTCCAATCCCACCCGGAGCCACCCGCAGATACTCTTTCAGAGCTACGCAGTATGGAACAACCTGGTACCATAGCCATTTCTCCCATCAATACGGAGATGGCATTGTCGGTACCATGCAGATCAACGGCCCTTCCTCGGCCGACTACGATATCGATTTGGGACCTGTCGCGCTCACTGACTTCTATTACAAATCCATGTGGGAACTTGGACGTGTTGCTGATGGTACCACACCAGCGGCTAAACCAGGACCTCCATCAGCAAGCAACGGTTTGATCAATGGCGCCAACATGAACGTTGCGAAGACCGCCGGTCACTACTTCAACACCACTTTGATTCCTGGCAAGAAGTATCGTCTTCGTCTTGTCAACACAGCTGTTGACAACGCATTCATGGTCTCTCTTGATTCTCACGAGTTCACTGTCATTCAAGCAGACTTCGTTCCTATCGTTCCATATGAGACTGATTGGTTATTCATTGCCATCGGACAGCGATACGATGTCGTCTTTACTGCTTCTGAAGATCCAGCAAACTACTGGTTCCGTGTTGAAGTCCAGAAAGGCTGTGGCGAGAACGACAACAACGGTCAGATCCTTGGTATTTTCAACTACAATACTGTGCCGCTTGCTCTGCCTACTTCTAAGCCAGTCGCAAATTACACTGCTGGTTGTGATGACGAAGTCGATCTGGAGCCTGTCTTGAAGAAGAGTGTACCAAAGCATGAGATGAAGAAGGTATATGGTTATAACGGCACCAGCACTTTGACTGTAGGACTGAAGCAGAACGAGAAGAAAGTCTTTTACTGGACCATCAACGGGTATATTCTCCATAACTTTACATCAAATTCGATCTAACATCCATAGAAACTCGATCAACGTCAATTGGGACAAACCGACCCTCCAATACGTCAGTGAAGGAGACAATTTCTTCATGCAGAATCCCGAACTCGGTATCATTGAGATCCCACACAAGAACGAATACACCTTCTGGGTAATCCAGAACTCCAACGGCGTCGCCCATCCCATCCATCTCCACGGCCACGACATGTTCGTCCTCGGTATTTCCGACCCAGCAGACATCGCACCCGCGCCTGTGAACGGCACCGCCAAACCCACACTCTTCACATCAGACAACATTGATGACTTAAACTTCGACAACCCGACTCGACGCGACGTAGCTATGTTACCAGCGAACGGATGGCTAGTCATTGCGTTCCAGACTGATAATCCCGGAGCGTGGCTCATGCATTGCCATATCGCGTGGCATGTAAGTGAGGGTTTGGCGGTGCAGTTTTTGGAGAGGCAGAAGGATATCCCAAAGAGTATGAACTTGGCGAAGGTGAAGGAGAATTGTGAGGCGTGGGATAAGTGGTATAATGGGCGGCCGCCGACGAAGGCTGATTCTGGGTTGTGAATGAGGGAAATGAGAGCTGAAGGAGTTTGGGGTGTGGGATGGAAAAACTGGCGTTCATATTTACTTGCATGGCGTGGAGTTTGATAAAGGTGCTGAGTAGCATCGATGCATTGCAGGAGTTGGAGGTATTTGTGGTGTTTGTTTGAGACTTGAGAAGGTTTAATGTCTGAGTAGTATTCAAGTTTTTGAATTCAAGCCTTGTCATCGCTCTGAAATCCTCACTCCATCCCGTCTCATCCGGCTTATCTCGTCCTTCATTCCAACCCTTCGCCCTCCTCGCCTACTTACACATCTTACATCTCACCACCTCACCTCAACTCCTCCCCACCCCCATCAAAAAGGCCACCCTGAGACCCAACCCCCCAAAAAGCGTCCCATAATTAATCCACTCATCGCCATTCCAGTTCACCAAATCCCCCATCCTACTAGGCGCAACCCACCACGCCGCGTACAAATGTCCAACATCCGCACACGCCATACCGACAATGACGGCTAACCAAACGCTTTTCTGGCGAGTGAGGCGCAGGACAACGCCTTCGGTGATGGCGAAGAGGATGTATAGGGAGGCGATGTTGAGGAGGGCCATTGTTAGGAGAGGGTTGAGGGGGACGGTGCGGGTGGTGGGCGACGATGGTGAGAGGGAGGGGGATGGGGTTGAGAGGGCTAGGTAGGCGGGGAGGGGAACGGTGCCGGAGAGGAAGCGTTGGGGGTTGAAGATGCAGAGGTAGGTTCCTGATAGGGCGCCGAAGGGCTCGAAGTAGAGGAAGTAGAGGCGGTACAGGAGGGAGATGTGGGTTAGGGACTTGGGTGGTGCCATGGTGCTTGGTTGCTTGAAGCTTTGCTTGAGCGGGCTTGGTTACGCTTGTCGTGGTGTGGTGTGGTGTGTTGTGTTGTGTTGTGTTTGGCTGAGCGGCGAAGCGAGAGGACTGTGGAATCCAGTGGAGTGGCAAAATTGACTTGTGGATTTGGTTGCGGTGTTGGATTCTGAAAATTCGGTGCCTTGTTGATGTTGGCGCGATGGAGTGAGGTCGGAATACACGTAGGTTTCACGTAAACCTTAAGTCGCAGTAAGCTCACGTGAAGGAGAACTCAAAAGACCGGCGCCGGCCTGGTTGGTTTTGATTTTGTACGAGGTCTATTTCTGGAAACTGCGTGAACTGCTTTTGGGTCTCTCTGGTCGCGCTATGGAGCGAAGGCCGATTTTCGATGAGTGACCTTCTGGATGAGCAAAGTCGAAGCTTTGCTGGGCGACACACAGTCTTTAGCGTGGAATAGTAAATTATATAACTGAGACAGTAGCCTCGAGTAAATTTGTTCCGATGTTGTGGATTGGAGCTCATTCATAATGTTTGTTCTTACATCGGATTCAGGAAGCAAGGCCGTACCAATTCCACCTAGGAACTCCACCGACCCCGTCATGATCGCAAACCCATGTGCTTGACACGCCAGACGGAAGGCTCCGGGCGGGGGCTCCAGCTCCCCGGATTCAGAAGCGAGGCTAGAGCTGACATCGCAAGGCGAACGTACGGTAGTGCATGCTTGGTGTTGTTGTGGCGTCAGCCAAAAGTCTAAGAAATTCAGTGTTGTACAATATTCCGACTATTTCATCTCAATGTGGCTGGATTAGCGGGGCGCGGGAAAGCTGCATGGCTTATACGCGCTTGTTCGTCTACTGTAGAAAGATCATGTGACATCAAATTTTGATTTGACCAACCCCTATAAGTCCAGCTCGTGTAACCGGCTCGTGTGACAAACAGAGCTTCAAAGTATCCATTCGTGAATCAAAACCAGATTCTTTTAATACTCTCCACCTTTCAATGTAACAAAAAACCTCTTTGTTGAATATTAATGAAGTGATGTTGTTTTCAGGAATGCTTGAGAGAAAGCGGTAATGGCAACTGTTCGTTTGACGGGTTTGGGGACTTGAAACTACTCAGTGTGACATAGCCGTAAGTGGACTGTGACAAGACCTCCTCTTCTAACAGGAGACTTGAGAAATGAATGTTAAGTAAGATTACTAACTAATCTTTCGAAAGCGTACTCGGAATGGGAAAATCTGCTACTATATTCTCGCCAATGGTGTATTCACTTGCTACTGACCCGTGGGTACATTTGATTAGTGGGTGTATCTCAAAGTTATCTTCTTGCAAACACCTTTAAACATGGTGTTCTGCGTACTGGAAAATAGCAATGTTGGAGGATTAGTCAGCAACATGCAGTTCACCAGAGGACGGCAAATATCACGCTGACGTCAGCTTGAATTTCTCTGAATTGACAAGTCGCTGTCGACATCTCAAGATTGTAAGAAGACAAGATAAAGTAGAAGAGTCCTCGCAACAATGGTTTGTACACATTTCACCGCTGATAGTTGCATTTTGAAACTTCGTCACTGACGTCTCGATTGGCGCTCCAGGTCTGTGAGACATGTAGAGCACGGAAGACCAAATGCGACGGGCGCCATCCACGCTGCGGATTCTGCCAACGATTTAATATCCAATGCACATATAGAGAATCGGCTCCGGTAAAGTAAGTTGGGCTCAGTGCAATTTCGTCGCCATCGAGGCGTCGCGATGCTGAGAATAGTGTAAGATTTACGTTGACGAATGCGCACTCACTTTCAATAGGAAAGATAACACGCTTTCGCAAATTCTCGAGACTTTATCCTCAATAGATCAGAAGGTCAATCTGCGATTGCTCAGAGAACCTACGGACACAGAATCTACTGGGACGAGTTCGGCACCAGACCGCGACCTGACGCAAGAAAGGTCACCTTCTCAGTCAGCCATTGGCCATGAAATAGCCGATTCTAAAGTTAGTGCTCAAAACTTCATGATGCCACTAGGCTTACAGGAAACCAAGCTCTCTGACCTGCCCACTCCGTCTAAAGGAGATCACTCCTTTCCTTGGCCTGTTATTCAAGCACTATTACAGTGCAATTCTATAAATCTATCCCAGTGGGATGGTGGAACGCAGAGCGTCGAAAAGTGGCTTGTCGATATATCGCAAGACTTCGATGCCCCTTTATTGCGCGGTAGCCCTACAGATATTCATTACGACGATAATGCAATGTTGAATCTGAAACCAGGCCAGCCAATAACGTTGAATAGAGGATACGTTGAGGCGATCTGCTCAATATACTTCGAGACATTCCATTGCACTTATCCTATTCTTGATCGATCACACTTCTTCTCGACTATATTGCCTGACGTGTGTAGCAAGTCATTTGACAGGACCGATCCAGGCTCTGCCTTGGTTCTATCAGTCCTCGCTCTGGGGGTCCTTGCTCAGGAAGGTGCATCAGGAGTCCCTATAACAGACGAGGCAGGCCGGCGGACTGGTATCAGAGGTGGTTCGGCTGAGCGACCCCCTGGCTTGGATTTTCTGAATGCAGCTAAGAGTAGACTGGGCATCACATTGGCTGAGTGGAGTCTAAATAGCTTGTCATCACATATCCTCTGCGCGTAAGTTCAAGTGCCCTCTCAATTAGGGATATCGTTATTAATCAGGTGAATGCTTAGAGCCTACTACTCACAATGCTCGCGTAACCTGGTATTTCCCATGACCCCGGAATCTTGTTCATCTACTTATCAGTTAGGAATACTGGCGTTTAGCAAGTCTAAGCTGTACTATATGCAAGAGTTTGGTGAAAAGGTATATCCGGTAATGCAACATATTCCTGCTGTTTCTGAACAAGATTAGCATAGATCGAGATGATACTGTTGCATACGATCGCATTTCGCGGTGTTATTGGATGTGTGTTATTATAGAAAGGTAAAGTATAATTTCGTCTTCATGATTCATATGCTGACACCACGAGTTAGTGGCTTGACTGGGGAGCTTGGTATGGATAGTACAGGAATCCTGGATTTACAGGATTACGTACCTTTGCCCAGGTTTTTATCCGAACCGGGAAACCATGTTATAAAAACGGACGACGATCTTTTCATTCAATATCACTTCCTAGCGCAGGTGACGCTTAGAACACTTATTGACCGAATAAGGTCAAGCTTGCCTACAGCTGGTACATTTGCATTGATCTATCCACAGCTTGGCTGTTTCCTAGCAAAAGAGCACTAACTATAGCTCAGGGAATATGGTCCGTAATCTTAAGCGACAGCCTGCAGCAGCCCTCGTCCAAGAACTTTCTCGGCAGCTCATCAACTGGCGCAAGCATCTTCCAGCAGCTATAGCATGGGATGAAGACCAGCCTCTAGAGCCGGTGGATGATATAAATATGTCAAACTCTGGCTCTTCCTCCTATGAAGAACAAGAGAGACATCCATCCATAGCAGATCACCGACTGATTATGAATGCGGCACTGCGAACCCGGTATAAATATGCCGGATACCTGATTTGGAGACCTTATATATATCGTGTATTGGAGGTTCCCATGGAAATAACACGAGATGAAATCGAGCATTGCCGTAAAGCCTACAAGGTCAGGATTCCAGTGGATGTAAAGAGAAATCACGAGGCACAGCTTTTGCTAACTGCTCCAGGACTGTTTAATGTGGCCACTAGCATCAATGAGTTTTCGAAACCAACGCCGCCTCGTACCACACCTTTACGAGTATACGCATACGTATGTGTCGAAATCCATGTTCACTTCATCGCTCTTCTATACCAGGTGTATCATTCTTCGGTTGAAAGGTAAGTAGAGCTAACTTGGAACACAGGTTTTTCGGAATTCTTCTACTGTTACACGTTTCCTCCTGTAGCAAGGCTCTTAGGTCGGTTATTGATTCAACTCATCTATTCCAGGGGATAGAGGAGACAAAGGCTTTATATTTAGCCTGGATTAGAGATATGAAAGTTGTGCATCCCGTGGCAAACTGGTGCTGGCACAAGCTGCGGATTATGTACAGTGAGCATCCGTTAATGCACGACTAGATCTTGCAGGTGTTCAAGAATCGTTGTCGAATTGCAAGCAGAACGAAGTCTATGTAAAGAATTGAAATGGCAATCTGTAGCAAACTCGACTTTATATGATAATTGAGGCAGATCCGATCCTCAGCAGAAGGCATCCAAATTATCACTGCAGCTGATTTTGGTTTTTGTACACGTGTCATCGAAGATGGCAACCACTAAAAATATGCAGCTAACTCAATTCTAAGATAGGCATTTGATATAGTTAAGAGATTGGCTTTTGTTTGTTCTGAAGTAAAAATAATGCAGAGGCTCGTTGCGTCAACTACAACTGAGGTACAGACTATCGATCAACTCCTTCGGCTGTGACGGAATTTGAGGTTGGCTGGAGGAGAAGTTGAAGAAATCAGAGAACAATCAACTCGAATTAGCAACAACCGCGCCAGAGGCGTCATATCAACTCCGCAAATCTCCAAATTCCAGAAACTGGTGAAACGACGGGAGCGGCCGTAGTGTTTTGGGGTCATAGCCATAGCGCACGGTGGGCAAGGCTACAACCCTACTAAGCTCTTAATAAGACAACGTGCACTCATTTTCTAAAATTGTAGATGAACTAATAAACACTTTTGTGACTAAAACCCCAGGTCCAAGCTTTCACATCAATGTTTGAAATGTACATTTGTCATTAGAAGCGAATATCCGTTTATTTGAGTAACACGCAGTAAGAGCAGATTATTCGCCTCTTGTCATCTATCTAATCATGCTTGTCCCAAGGAACAAGTGCATCTGGGCCAACGGTTTCCTTCACGAGACGTTCGCTCAACTCCCACAAAGCTGCGCCGAGAGCAGGATCTGAGGCCTGGCTGCTCTCCTTTCCTGGCTTTCCCTGGACGGATGTTAGTTGTCAAAATAAGCGCAATAGAGGCAAACAGGTTTTTGCGGAGGTCTTCCACAGCTTGAAAACTTTAGTAATTTAAAAACTTACAGGATCGATCAAGTAGAAACCGTTCCAACCCTTTTCTTCAACTTCGGGATCTGTTGCGGCATATCTATAATTACGTTAGTGGTGCCTGCAACATAACCAACCTATCGAGGACTTAAAATTGACTTACAAAGCACTATATGAGCCCTGCTCAACGTCACGACCTCCAGCTAGCATAACAGCAGTGATGATTTTGCCGAACAGTCCCGGGTACGCGTTCTTCCACTGCTGCTGCATAGCCGTGTTCACCTATTCAACGTCAGGTCAGTGTTCCATAGCAGGTGGAGAGAACATACAGCGCCTGGGTGAACGGAAAGCGCAAAGATGTTGTCATGATTCTTCTCAATCACCCGTTTCACTAAGCCGTACTTGACACCTAAGATGATGGCCAGCTTTGACCTCCCGTACAGGTGGGTGCTGCCGAGTTCGGGATTGTTAATCTCTTCCAGAGATCCAAAGTGCACAGTTGACGGTGCGCCTCGGTGCATTTCGGAAGCTTCGAACACAATGCGAGGGGCAGGCGTATCTGGTAGTCGAGAGGTCTTTTGGAGAAGAGGATAGAGGAGGCTTACGGCGTAGAATTGGCCGAGCCAGTTCACTCCAAAGTGTCGGTCGATGCCATCAGCGTCCTCTCCGTACTGATTCGCGTTGATACCGGCGCTGAGAATGAGCTTTAAAAGAAGTCAATAAAGTTATTACCAGGTGGATTCAGTTCTGTCATCACACGTACCAGGTCCAGCCGTTCCTCGTCCTTAGCAATCCGAGAGAATACCTCCTTAACTTCTTTGAGCGAGCCTAGGTCGCAAGGTGTCCATTCAATTTGTGCCTGTTCTCCAACCTCCTTTTTGATTTCGGAAATGGCGGCGTTGCCTTGGTCTTCTTTGCGATTGATCATGATTACTCGCGCATTCTGTTGGACAAATGCTCGCGCAATCTCATAACTGGCTTCTGGTTATCATCTTGCCCCCATCACGGTCTTCTAGAACATTACTTGCCCGATTCCAAAAGCTCCACCAGTAATAACAGCTGTGCGGCCACTGAGATCGTGGGTGACCTTCTCAGGCCCGACGATGGGGTGGAGGACGGATTGCATATTGAAGGATGATTATGATAGGAAGTTGGATGTATGATAGTTTGTTCGCAACACTTTCAGGGAGGCCTACAACAAATTTTTGAATGAATATCGTTTTCAAAACTCCCTGGGAGATGTTGTGCCTGCCGCCTTGTAAAGGTTTGCTGAAGCAATAGAGACGTCATTTTCAATGACATCAGGCAACACGAGCTGACACAATATGCTAATTATCTTGTCTCTCTTTCTGGCATGCGTCATATAATTCACACAATATATTGAATACTGAATTCGCTTGTTTCTTTCTACATACGTCACGAACAGACATGATGGAGTGCGCAGCTAATGATGACATGTCCCCTTTCTGCGAAGGTTTTAAAAGTCAGGCTCAGCCTGCGACCGGGTTTCTGACGCAAAGATCCTTCGGATTGCGGCAGAGCTAAAAACCATATTAGATTCACGCAGCTTGGATTTCAGTACTTTGTTGTCGACCAAAATGGCAGCTACACACACGGGACCAGAGGCCAAGCACAACGCTTACGAGCAGCCTTCCCACAAAGCTATCGATGAAGGCAATCCAGCTCATTTCGCGCCTCGTTGGTTGGTACTTGACGATACCAATATCGATCTGATCACATTTACAGCGAGCGTTGCTGCTGTGTGCTCGGCTTTCCTCTTCCCCTCATTCATCAAGCTCTCCGTACTTGTGCCAGCAGCACTCATTTTACCTCTACGCCTTTTTTTTCCTCGCCCAAAAACCCCGGAGGGTCTGGTACTCATCACTGGTGCCTCGAGTGGTATCGGTGCAGAGCTGAGTTACATCTTCGCAAAAAAGGGGCACGACTTGATTCTAGTTGGACGAAACGAGGAGCAGCTTGAGGCTGTTCGGCGGAATGTGGAGGAGAAATATGGAAGGAGTTCACATACCATCTCGACAGATCTGTCTCTTCCAGGTGCGGCGAAGCAACTCTATGACCAGGTTATAGAGAAAGGGTATCAAGTGGATGTTTTGGTGAATGGTGCAGGGCTTGGTGGTGCAGGTGATACCTTCTCACAGTCAATTGAACTAGTGGAGCGGATGACAATATTGAATTGCGTGTCACCCGTACAGTTGACGCAACTCTTTGGTAAAGAAATGATCGAGCGAGGCTACGGATGGATGCTTCAGATAACGAGCGTTGGCGGTAAGCACGCTAGTTTCGCATATTAAAACAGGATGAGACTTCCTAATATAATATAGGTTTTATGGCTAGTCACGGACAAAACGTGTATCATGCAACAAAACACTACTTGCGCGCATTCTCCGAAGCACTCTCACTCGAACTCCGAGCATATCCTGGCATTGTCAACACTCAACTCTTACCAGGCCCGACTCATACACAATTCATCACTCATGCACATGCGGAGGAGACGTTCATGATGGCAGCTAGTGGTGCAGTGGAGGATCCAAAAGCGGTTGCACTTGCTGGGTATAACGGACTGTGTCAAGGCAAGAGAATGGTCTTCAGCTCCTGGAACTCCGCCTTCACCTCTCTTGCAATGCAATTGGCGCCGCGCAGCGTGCAACTTACTATTGCTAGTATTACCAATGCCCCATTGAGGGGATGGGCAAGAATTAAAGAGCCGGAAAAGGACCAGAACGCTCGCCTGACACAAGAACCTGACCGATAGATCCTGGGGTACTTATATCATAGCAGTGTGCCTTTGGGTTTAATCCAGAACTCCTGTCAATCAATTCGAGAGAAGGAAACAACCTCAAAAGTTTAGGACTATCAAAAACCTCGCCTTTCGCTAAGTTCAGGTCCGGTACAGCTTGTACTTATAGAACCAAATGTGTTGTTCGCATTCTATTTTTTGTCTCAGTCGTTATATTTCTGGTGATCTGGCTGTAACGTGATCATATACCTGACTGCAGCTCAGCGAGTGGGGAAAGCCCAATGTTAGAGCATTTTATTGAGAGTTAAGAGCTCGTAACATTGCAGCCAATCAGGGCATGGAGAGTTCCAAGGATTCTGTCCTCTTATGGGTGAAAGCAGTTTGACGTTGATCTATATGAGAAGAGTAGTTCTTTTAATGTATTTCATCCATTAAATTCGACGGATTTGATACCAGAACATGACTCTCCAATTGGCTAGATTGAGCGAAAAACAATGGCTCATGAGCCACCGCTGGCGCTGTCGTTATCAGAAATATGTGTGTTAGGGTGGGGAGCTAGCTTAGTTAGCTATCCCTCTAAATCTCTGTGCCTACGTGCAAGATTGGGATTCTCTGCTTACTCTGAGGCCGGTGTTAGGAAGAGTTCACGTGTGGGGCACATGGTGATTGCCTCCCTTTTGCCGAGCATATGAACCAACGTCACTGTAATTACGCAAATAATATTGAAGAGTTGCCCTGTAACCAACAAACAGGATTCGTGCAGATGACGTGGAAAACTCAGTGCTCATTGCACTTTCAGTTTCGTCGTGGCCGAAGCTGTTGGTTTGAACTTCCCTCTTAGGACGCATCTTCGCTTTGCGCATACTCGTATGCATTAAGGTCGCTTAGCGTGAGGTCATGTCAATTCAAAGAGCTTTGACCTCGCTTCCGGGCCACTCCCGGAGATATCTTCCCGTAAGTGTTTGATATTACCAAAGCTTGCGTGGGTGAGTTTGAAAACAAAGATTTTTTCATCATTTTGTTTACATACTGCCCATCCTACCCATGCAAGAGATGAGGAAAATTTGTGAACAGACCAGTAGGGATGCATTACGTAAGCAACGACTTTGCAGATGTCATGTATTTTTCACCACATGACGTGTGACGTGGTTTGATATTGTGCATTTGATTGTTCTCAGCATTTAAGAGCATGACGAGGCCTGCATAACTTTACAACATTTACGTCACCTTCACAGTTACATTCAGAATTAACCTTAGTCTTCATAACTAACTGTTTAATATTACTGAACTCGCGAAAACAAGGCTGCTTTTTTTGCATTTGCTATATTCGCCCCTGTATTGTTGACGAGCAACTCCGCAATTAAGAAGCCGGTTTGGCTATTAACAGCAGAGATGTAGATGTTCCCGCAGCATCTTTGTGATTGTAAGATGGTATTCGGATGATATTGTGTTGTAGGGAAAAGGGACCTTGATGATGGCGGAATCTATGGGAGCGGTGATCTGGTACTGCATTTTAAATTAAGTTCACTTGACAGCTCAAGACTGGACCAAAAAAAAGTACGAGGAGCTGTCGGCTGCCAACCAAACGGTACAACAGTGACCATACTCATACTACCGTCATCGCGATCCTAGAAATTCACACACCTCAGCTTTGACAATTAGGATGCTCAAACGTAATGCAAACTAGCATTGCTGGATGACTTCCGCAGAAATAGTGGCTCATGCTTTCCAAATCAACAATGACGAAAGCTGCAATCAGAAGCTCCCCGCGACGCTGTTTTCATGGAGTAGACAGGTTCACAGCACTCCGTAGAAATCCCTCTCGAAAAGGCATGGCACGCCCTTCGATATTTTCGAGGACATGTTTGGCGCAGTCATTACCAATGTGGCGGACATTTGGCTACGGCAACATTGAAGGAGGTCAGCTCCGGTAGATGATGAAATGGCGAGATATCTCAAATGACGAGGCTCTGGCCCTCACACGTGTAATTGTAGATGTTTTACTTTTTTTAATCAAATAATATTGGTAAATTTTGATAGGTCGCGTTTGATACAGGACCGTTCCTCATACCTGGTATGCTCTCTTGACAAATGAGAGTATTATTGGAATATGTCATGAAACAGTTGTGCCAATCAATGCTTGAGGTGTCAGAGACTAGCGGCAAGGCTGCACGCAGATGGCATGATTTCCATGGTCCCCTGGAATGCCTGGAAGCCTTTCGGGCAATTTCCAATCACATGTGAAAGTTTATCTCTGTGACGATATCTGGAGATGACCTGCCCAGTTCTGTAGATGTTAGATGAGGTGCTGTAAGATCACCCGAAATTTGTCGTCCTATCCAATCATAAAGTTCCAAGAAGAGTTTCAAGGAATAAACAGGAAGGAGATACAAAAAAGCTACGAGAACCCAAGCATGAACTAGGTCAAGGGTAAACGGAAGTCGTCATACCCAAATTTCAACATAAAAGCAATCCGTTTGTGCCATTGCTTACTTCGAACCAGACACCAACTTCACCGTAAGCCAGACAACTACTCAACTACTCAACTACTCAAGCTACAACATCATTCACGCCTCGTCAAAAATCATCAAAGTTGCTCAACTGCAGTTTTCCCAGAACTCGCGATGTCCTCCTCAATTCTGGAGCGCGGTAACGACGCCCTCAAAGTCAATCGCCCAGATGCCAACCGCCACCTCACCACCAACGGTTCCAACTGGCTTTGGGCCGTTACGGCAGTCTTCGCCGTCACTCTCCTAGGATGGTTGGCCTGGACTTTAATGCGCTATAAGGCCAAGACCAGTGCTCACAATTCCAAACACGGTGACAAAATCGACCCTCAGAGAGACCCTCAGATCGGTGTGCAACGAACCGCCGTCGCAGTCATCCCCCTCTACCGTGAACGCATCTTCCACTATCTCTGGTCTCTAGCTGCCTTCATCGGCTTTATTTCCTACTTCACCATGGCCGCCAACCTAGGCAACACTCCAGTCCGTCAATATATGCATAACGACGGCAACGAGAGTCAGACTCGCTCGATCTTCTACGTCCGCTACATCTACTGGTTTCTCGCATGGCCCCTCATCGTCACCGCTAACCTGCTTGTCAGCGGTGTCTCCTGGGCAACCATCTTCTTCGCTGTCTTCTTGCAAGAGATCTGGGTTGTTTCATGGCTCTGCGGCGCTTTTGTTGAGTCGTCGTATAAATGGGGATACTTCGTCTTCGGTATCTTCGCTTACCTCGTCCTCGCGTACTGGATGATGGTCTGGGGCCGCGAGCACGCAGCGCGCATCAACACTGGCAAGAGCTATACTATGTTGGCTGGCTTTCTTGTGCTGGCGTGGATGGCGTTTCCGATTGCATGGGGCCTGAGCGAGGGATCGAACAGGTTGTCTGTTACCGGAGAGATGATCTTCTATGGCATTCTTGATCTGATTGCTGTTCCGATCTACGGCACACTATTCTTGATCTACAGCAAGCGCTTCGCTCCTAACTTGTTCAACTTCACTCAAGCTGGACGTGTCTTGGGCGTTGAACATCATGGCGAGTCGACGCAATACAGTGCTGCTCATAATAGTGGTGGCGTTGTCTAAGCTGCTCCTCAGGAATGGCATTCTCGGGCAGGGGGAAGATCTTGGTAAGATGAATGAAGGTATTAATATCAGGAGTTTAAGATTATGATGGATATTTTTAGAAGATCTTGAAGTGGTTATTAAGTGTAACGGTCCTTTCGAGTTTTTTGTTCCTCTGTACAACCGGCACTTCTTCAAAAGTGATGCTTGCCACAATACGCTTTCTCTTGATAGACTAGCCACATCTTCGCTGATCCTTCACCCAGTAATATAAAATATATATACAGAGTCGAATTTCCTTCCCAATGAACTGTCTTTTCCACAAAACGAAGTCCCATCATCACTTCAATATTTATCTGTAAGTACTCGAGTAAAGTGGCCAGACCACGTGGCCATAGGTTCCTGTCGGAAAACAAAGTTAAGTTCGGTATAGCGCGAGGAATTTGAGTGAACACTTGTCAAAATACGGTAATTCGCGCCCTATTCCCCCAGTTCTGTAACTCAAATGACGCAGCCGTCAACTGTTACCAGCACGATATCACTGTACTTTACAATTCGTTCGTAGTTACACTCTTGAGTCTAAAGGACAGCTATCTAGTCTGGGACAGATACTAAAGACGCTCTACCACAAAAGCGCCTTTGTTTACACACGTGATCCACCGTGTCTACCCCTCGGTCATTCACGTCTGAATTTGCGAGGCTTCTTCCATTTTTTTGCTCCTGAAGACGGCTGGAATTTCTGGATCCTTTCAGCTTACTTTATACCTGTCGAGACATCCGCCTGCATAGTAAGCAACATAGCATCATATCCATCATTCTCATCCACCACCTTCTTCAGATTCTTCTTCCTCTGTCTCCGCTCCGCGCACTTCCTCCTCCACGTCGCGACCGGCATGACCGAATCAGGGCCTTGCATATACGTCCCCGGATGACTGATAACAAACACCAACCCGGCGAAGAAAATGGGTATACTGTCGAAAACATACTGGTACCACTCGACATTCAGAATCTGATTTTCGGACGTCGTGCCATTACTGAATTCTACAAGCCTGAAGATAATCCTTACTGAGATGAAGATCAGAGATGCATAAACAGCATACAGCAATCTTCTCCACATCTTTTTCTCAATCGGTAAAATTTCGGAACGTTCAAGCCTCTGTATCGCGACTTGGAACTTGACAGCGAGACCGATGAAGAGGATGACGAAGGCTTCTTGAAGCGCGATACCAGCTTTGTAGATGTTGAGACCTGTTTTCATTTGTTGCGGTGGTGCGCCGACACCTGCCATGCCGCCTCCTATGAGTTGGATGATGAAGCAGATTATGTCGAGGAGGACGAAGATGGTTGCGAAGGTGCTGGCTTTGAGGTGGAGGAGGCGGTGGGCGGGGATGTAGAAGTGGATCATGCGGCTGAGGACTATGTAGGAGAAGGCGTTCATCCCTTGTGGGTTGTTAATGAGATGATTTTGATGGGGAAGTCGTGAGAGTGGAAGGCTTACAGAGTGGAGCGAGGAGAATGGACAGTTGAGAGACGGTGAGGAGACCTTCTGATTGTTGGTGTTTTGCACTGAGGGCGCGGAAGGTGAAGCCGATGGTTTCCCAGAATAGGCCCATGCTAATAACCCAGCTATAGGACTACTCAATGTCAGCACACTTTCTTGCGACTCTGAGGAGAACTTACAGTCTTGAGATAAATCGCTTCTCCGATATGCACCAATGTTATCGCTCCAAAGATTCCTGCTGTCACGACTGCAGCGACGAAACTGGGGTAGTAATTCCATAACGCGTTGCAAGTTCCGGGTGGGACGTGGCCGTTCTTGTCGGGTATGATGGTCTGTACGCATGTCGGTGTTGGAAGGTGAAGGTCGAGCGATTTGAGGGAGAATTTGGAGTGTGTGTATTTGAATTCGGAGATTGTGACGCTGGGAATGATGACGGGTGGGATGGTGATATCGACGCGGGCACGGAGAATGGTGTGTGTTGTGGCTTTATGTACAGAGACAGAAGTCGGAAAGGATGCTGCGAGTGTTGGCCAAGTGAGAAGGATAATGTAGAGGAACCTTAAGGAGAGACTTGTATGATGCATGGTGCGTTCGAGGAAGGATCGTTGAGGCCAGCTCGGTGAGATGGAGAATGGTCTGTTGAGGTAGAGGTGCAAATGTGTAAAGAACAGTGATATCGAGAGGTACTTGCTGTCGATATACGAGAATGATACAGCGAGCTTTCCAAACATATAGAGATTCAAAGTACAGGAGGAAGTCAACAGGAAATCCATTGCTTCGCAACAGCGCACAGCTACCGTTTCAGGATACGGTCATATCTCTCCACTGCTATATCAAATAGTCTAGATTCGATAGAAACGAGGCAGTACCTCCGCGACCACGAGTTGCAAAATATTGTTGCAGACCGCAACGTACGAAGAAGCCAATTGCATTGCTCAGAAGGTCGTAAACATTGGTTATGTAAGCTCGTCGCTTAGGTGTTGTGGAGCCGAATTACCCCTGAGTTCACGATTGGGCAAAGCCCACAGGGAAGATGTATGTCTTGGAACAGGAATGTGTCACTTGCACTGCTCTGGAAGCTCATGGATAATCTCATTACCATGCCTAGTTGTTGACATGATCTTTGCCTTTATCCGTTGGGGAAATGTACGAGCCAGAAGATCCTTGGACTGCCCTTGCGCAAATTGGATCTCTGGAAGCCCAAGATACTTCCATTTTTTGCTGGAAACGAAGATTGGAGAATTGACGATCATGCTAGTAAATTCTGAGTCACATTTCTTTGATCCGAAATGCTCAAACAGGCACATGGATGACTAAATCAGACGCTACTGTCGTGCTGGTATAAGCAAGGCTTGAATACAGAAGCTGAGGAAATTTGGTATAGAACTATGTTATCCCGAACGTCGAAGGGTATTGAAGAGAAAATTTCCGAGGTCATGTTGAGAAATGAATCGATCAAACATAGCGTTGAAAAGCTGCTGAAAGTCGTGCCTTTCTTATTTTTGTTAAGAGACTTATGGCACAGTTTTGCGCAAGGAGAATCAGAGATCTCGGCGAGTTTGACACAACTTTGTTGTCGTTCTTATTTTAGTTGTCAAGTGAATTGAAAATCCATCGGCTTAGCTTGTCGATATGTATCTCTGAACGACAGATTTCCAATCGAGTCTCTGTCGGCATGAGGTAGGACGATAAACAAGAAGTCAATAACGTTTTCCATTAGTGCAAGTTATGTGACCAGATGCTCCCTGAAGTTTCCACGCCAACGGGAGTAAGGTCTTGTGAAAGAGGAAAGAGCAAAAATAACCAAAAGGGATAAATAGTCCAGCAAGTCCTGGTGAAGTGATTTTTTTCGTTTCATCAACCTTTGAGCAATCCAGTAGCTAGAATCCCCGAAATTGCGATAAGTTTCCCAGATCACTCGATTTCCAATTAACTTACACCCATCATCTCGATGGCATCATTCACTAGAGTAAACTTTTGGAAAGGGGTCTCAGTTGTATTAATAATATTGCAAAGGCCGGATTCTTTGGACGGCTCTTACAAATCAGGGGTTGATTACTCACCCAGGAACAACATCAGACTGGACCCCGCAATCTGTCAAATTGAGCCCTTAATGCTGACTCACCCGGTTCATCTCAACATCTCCTGAAGAAGCTCACCTGCACCTGCATTTACTTCAATACACACTATCTCGTCTCGTCACACACGATCAAGCACCCTTCCTTGAATGTTGCACCGCACATCGTGGCTATCGAATCCAAATTATCCGTCACATAGCACAACCTCAAATTACCCCGCGGTCGATCAATCAACCCCGCGCCTCACCTCTCCCCAACCCCCTACCGTAGTTGAAGACACGCATCAGAATTCAACCCACAACACCAGAACACAATGTCCGTCCGCGAAACCTACAAGATCGCACACACCGCCCGCTGCAAACTCCAACTAGCCGCCGACCGCCCCGATCGCGACTTACGATTTATCCTCGGCCACGCCTTCACACTCGACAAGCTCCGCCTTCGCATCGCCGAGATCGAAGTCAGCGGGTCCAGCGACTCTGATTCCGAGCCTGAGGACGATGGTAGACAGCATGCAGTGTGTAGTGGTGCTGTGCCTGGACCTGGATCTGTGCCAGAACAGGGGATGCAGAGACGTGTGAGCTTTCAGACGGGTAAGGCGGGCGTGAAGAGTGAGAAGGATAGGAAGAGGAGTCCACCGCCGCCGCAGCCGCCGATGTTGGAGGAGGATACGGAGAGTGATTCGGACTCGGATCAAGACGATATAGAGAATGATGATGGGGAGGGAGAGGAAGAGGATCTGGGACTTGTGAGGTTTGGATCTGCGGCTGCGCAGCCAACGAGGCCTAGGATTGTAGGGGATGATGAGGATGATGTGGCGCCTGATGAGAGGGATGTATTGGAGGGGCAGGAGGTCGAAGTCACCGATCCGAAGAGGTATTCGGAGGAGGAGCTGAAGAAGCTGTGTGAGGGCAAGGGGAGCGAGGAGTTGAAGGATGCATATTTTGGGGTTGCGGGGTGTCCTTGTCATGGGGAGAAGGGGCCGAGAGTGGAGAATTTTTGGGAGTTGCCTAAGCAGGAGGGGGGTGTTGGGCCTAGGTTGGCGGTTGTGCAGGTTGCGTAGGGTGGAATCATCATGAGAGGATGAGAGGCATGGATTGGGTTTGCGGTGGATTTTATATGGCTTGGAGTTTGTGGGGTTTCTCTGCGGAGTATATTTCAGGGTCGATATTCCCACATGGCGCAGGATTACATAGCGATATTGTCTATGCAAACAGGCATACAGCTTTTCAATAAAGCCATGATTTTATTTCTCAAAGAATACAGCGGCGTCATTCCGTTTCAAGTGACACACTTTGAAAGTTTGTTGATATGGGATGCCCTCTCCGGGATCGTTCAAGCACAAAGCTGCAGAAGCAAGAGAGGTAGGCAATTGGATAGCCAATTGTGGTACGGTACTGTCATCGCAAGTGTCAAGTCCTGCCTGGTACCCAGTGGCAGGAAGATATTGTTTTCCCCGTTACTGTCTAATAATGGCGAAAAGAAGTCTCCTCCTCAAGCGACTGGCAGACCGAATGTCACAGACCCCCACTCTCGATACCTCGTATCAATCCTTCGAAGTCCAGCAATGAGATCGATGGGCAATCTAGGCTCGGCTGAACTTTCGACCGAATAGCGGTTGGATGAAGCCTTTGATACTCGGATGTATCTCGCTTCGGTTTGAGTTCTTGCAGGACGCGAGGATCGAAGGAGCTTCGAGGGCGAATGAAAGTCAATATTGGATGTGATTCGAAGTATGGATTATCGTGATTGACGATAGCTTTCTTGAACCATGTAGTATCGTGGTTGGTCGGAAAGGGGTTTGGAGAGATGGTGAGAGGACCTAAGTCGAGCTTTGCAGTGTATGGATGTAGAAGTGCTTGTTAGCCATTTATCCTTACCTACCCTGAAGTCAAGTCTTCAATCAGGCGGCCTTTTGAACATTGCCTTTTGCACATTTGGCAAGATCGGTGTTGAGCTGGGGGTCAACAAAGAGCAAAGGAAGCGACACATAATCTGCATAGACAAGAACGGTGAAGTCGGATAAAGAAAATGAACTCAATAGACGGCAAGCGATAGCCAGACTTCCTTTGATTTGTTATCGTACCTGGAGTCCACACCAACAGATTGTGATATTGGACCTTGTTGACATGGGTGATCGTCGGCACACGGGGGACTTCTCTGAGCGTGGGATCCGAGGTACTGTATCTGGTAATAAAGGACCTGGCTCTCGGCATCGGATGTAATTGAAAAGAGCGAAACATTCGAATTGATAAACGGGAAATAGAAAAGAGCGAGACCAATTACGTGAAGCAACAGTCAAGTTCATCCCTTGCACGTGAAGAACCACTAGGCAGGTACATAGGTACGAGCTGTACGAGTAGCTTAGCACGGAAGAGCCCGAACTTTAATTCCTAGAGAAAAATGCAGCAAATTAATGAACTTTGAATGCTGGGCCGATTGACAGTAAGACCTATCTGGCTGTATACAACGGATTAGTGTAGCAAGATCGCAGGATATGCGGATTCTTATGTGCATCGGTGGGATGTTCGACCGTTATGAGTCTTTCGAATAAAGAAAATGATGACGACTACAACTTTATATTGACATATGTCGTCTGCCCAGCCAGGAATGTCAACATGCATGCATTGACTTTGGTGTGACAGCGGAGAGTGAAGAGCGCTGCGTGTCCGCCATTGATTGATGACATAAGTGAGTCAACACCCGATTCGACCAATCGCTGCAACTCCACGTCTTCACATCGGACTTGCGCTCTTCCAAAAAGTCCGCCTTGGAGATTTCTTCGCCAATCATACCCACTCGATACGACAACTGAACCAACGCCAACCAGCGCAGCAGAAATGGAGCTGCAGGGCCAGAACAGCCGTTGACGCACTCCTAGATCCACAATAACGCACTCGCTAATCTGACGCTCGACGATTCGGCTTTCATCTCAAGGCCGAGAGTACCAGAAAATGCCTGCACAACGGATCGGAGGCTGAAGGTACATCCGGATGGGTAGGCTTTAGGGGCTTTTGCAGGGGCTTTGTAAGGCTTTTGGCCCATTGGTTTCGTGCTTCGGGTTCTCAGCCTTCTCTAGTGGGTCCCTTTGATACGTAGGGGACCTTTTTTTATTTCTTTTATAACACTTTGCTAGACCCCGAGTCTGTCTTGGTGGCCTGTTTCATATTCTTAATTCACGACATTCCACCTTTCTTTCCCGAACAACACGTCTCGTTCTTCTCTTTCTCTCTTTCCTTTCTAACCTTTACATCTTGAATCGAGGAGGACAACATTGATCAAAGGAAGCCGAGATGGCTGACCATGAGACCGAGGGCTTCGCGCCCATCGTTCGCGAGAAGACGAACAAGAGTACCAAGAGCAACAGGGTATCACGTTCGTACACCAACACATCGTTCATGTCCATGTCAAGGAGACGAAGCAGTCGAGGCCATGACGAATCAGATGAGGAGAACGACGACGAGCCGATTTCGAGTGATTGGAGTATGATGCCAGAGATCAAGGCTTTCGCTGAGCAAGGAGAGAAGGATTCAGTCAAGGGTCGCAAACTTGGTGTTACTTGGACGAATCTGGTGGTGAAAGGTATCGGAGCGGATGCTGCTATCAATGAGAACGTCGGATCGCAATTTAACACACTCAGAGCAATCAAAGAGGGACGACATGCTGCACCACTGAAGACCATCATCGAAGGATCCAGTGGATGTGTGAAGCCTGGAGAGATGTTGTTAGTCCTTGGTCGACCAGGAGCCGGATGTACATCGCTCCTCAAGATGCTTGCCAACAAGCGCCTTGGGTATGCTGAGGTTGAGGGTGATGTCCACTGGGGAACGCTTGATCACAAGCAAGCCGAGCAATTCAGGGGCCAGATCGTGATCAACACTGAGGAGGAGCTCTTCTTCCCATCTTTGACTGTTGGCGAGACCATTGACTTTGCAACAAGAATGAAGGTAAGTCGTCGCTCTGCATGGTTTCGGGCCGTCCTTCAAATCTCACTTCGGACTATCGCTTAAGCTGGATGTCCAACCACAATAGAGGGCGTTGTTGAGGATCGTTTGCTGACTGTACCAGGTACCGGCCAACCTACCATCTAATATGTCGAGTCCTCAGCAATTTCAACAAGATACTCGCGATTTCCTTCTGAAGTCCATGGGCATTTCTCACACCAATGAAACCAAGGTCGGAAACGAATATGTTCGAGGAGGTCAGTAGAGCACATCTCCTGTGTCAGAAGAGCTTTACTAACAGGCAAACAGTCTCTGGTGGTGAGAGAAAGCGAGTAAGCATCATCGAAACCCTCGCAACAAGAGCTTCAGTTTTCTGCTGGGATAACAGCACCCGTGGTCTTGACGCCAGCACTGCTCTGGAGTACACCAAAGCCATCCGAGCTATCACTGACATCTTCGGCCTGGCATCAATCATCACCCTTTACCAGGCCGGTAATGGAATCTACAGCCAATTCGACAAAGTGCTTGTCCTGGAACAGGGAAAGCAAATCTATTACGGTCCACGAAAGGAAGCAAAGCCTTTCATGGAAAGCCTGGGGTTCATCTGCGCTGATGGAGCGAACGTCGCTGATTTCTTGACTGGTGTCACCGTACCCTCTGAGCGCATGATCAAGCCCGAATTCGAGAAGTCATTCCCCCGTACAGCCGAAGATATCAAGCAATGCTACAATAAATCCAGCATCAAGACATCCATGGAGGCTGAATTCAACTACCCATCGAGCGATGAAGCAAGGACGAACACTGAGGATTTTCGTATAAGCGTCACACACGAGAAGCACAAAAGCTTGCCAAAGAAGTCACCTCTTACGGTTAGCTTCGTCACCCAGGTCCGAGCGGCCGTTATCCGCCAGTACCAGATCTTGTGGGGTGATAAGGCGTCATTCATCATCAAACAAGCTTCAACTGTCGTCCAGGCCTTGATCGCCGGTTCTCTTTTCTACAATGCTCCCGATAATTCCGCCGGTCTATTCGTCAAATCTGGCGCCTTGTTCTTCGCCCTCCTGTTCAACAGTTTGCTTGCTATGTCTGAAGTCACTGACTCCTTTTCTGGTCGCCCCGTCCTCGCAAAACACAAGTCATTCGCGTTATACCATCCTGCAGCATTTTGTATTGCACAGATCACAGCCGATATACCTGTGCTTCTGTGTCAAGTCTCTGTCTTTTCGATCATTCTGTATTTCATGGTCGGACTAAAAATGGATGCCGCTGCTTTCTTCACATTCTGGGTCATCGTCTTCGCCACTTCCATGGCAATGACTGCACTTTTCCGTGCCATCGGAGCTGGGTTCACAACCTTTGATGGGGCGAGTAAAGTCTCTGGATTCATGATTGCTGCTCTCATCATGTACACCGGTTACATGATCCGAAAGCCACAGATGCACCCTTGGTTCGTCTGGATTTATTGGATAGATCCTCTCGCATATGGCTTCTCTGCCATCCTAGCCAACGAGTTCAAGAACACCATCATCCCCTGTGTTGGCAACAACCTTGTTCCGAATGGCCCAGGCTACGCTGATGCCGCATTCCAGGCTTGCTCAGGAGTTGGTGGCGCCACACAAGGCGCAACAAGCCTTACCGGTGAACAATACCTCGCGTCACTTTCATACTCTCCCGATAACATCTGGCGCAATTTTGGTATCCTTTGGGCCTGGTGGGTTCTATTTGTCGTCATCACTATCGTTTCGACAAATGGCTGGAAAGCATCCTCTGGAAATAGTGGCTTTCTCTTGATCCCTCGCGAGAAGGCCAAGCAGACCAAGCATTTGACTGAGGATGAGGAGACTCAGGCTGTTCGTAAAGTCGACCCTCCTACCTCCAGTGGCTCATCCGAAACGAGAGTTGAGGAAGAACTCATCCGCAACACATCGGTATTCACCTGGAAGAACCTCACTTACACCGTCAAGACACCTTCCGGCGATCGTGTTCTCTTGGATAATGTTCAAGGATGGGTCAAGCCTGGTATGTTGGGAGCTCTCATGGGATCTTCAGGTGCCGGAAAGACCACTCTCCTCGATGTTCTCGCGCAACGGAAAACCGATGGAACGATCAAAGGCTCAATCCTTGTTGACGGTCGCCCTCTCTCGATCAGTTTTCAGCGATCTGCCGGTTACTGCGAACAACTCGATGTTCACGAACCTCTTGCGACTGTCAGAGAAGCCCTTGAATTCAGTGCTCTTCTCCGCCAGCCAAGAACGACACCTAGAGAGAAGAAGCTTCAATATGTTGATACTATCATTGATTTGCTTGAAATGCACGACATTGAAAACACACTGATCGGAACTACTGGTGCTGGTCTATCGGTCGAACAGCGCAAACGTCTCACCATCGGTGTAGAGCTTGTTTCTAAGCCAAGCATCCTAATCTTCCTCGACGAGCCAACATCGGGTCTCGATGGCCAGGCTGCATTCAACATCGTCCGCTTCCTCCGCAAACTCGCAGATGTTGGACAAGCCGTCCTTGTTACCATCCATCAGCCATCTGCTCAACTCTTCCTGCAGTTCGACAGTCTCTTGCTTCTGGCCAAGGGAGGTAAAACCGTTTATTTCGGCGACATTGGTGAGAACGCGTCCACTCTTAAGGAGTATTTCGCCCGATACGACGCTCCGTGTCCACAAGATGCCAACCCAGCTGAACACATGATTGACGTCGTTTCTGGATCTCTTTCGCATGGCAAGGATTGGAACCAAGTATGGCTCGACTCCCCAGAACACGAGCACACCGTCAAAGAACTCGACAACATCATCGCTGAGGCTGCAGCAAAGGAGCCAGGTACCAAAGAAGACGGCTTTGAATTTGCAATGCCGCTCTGGGAACAGACCAAACTCGTCTGCTCTCGCGCCAACTTGTCCATGTGGCGTAACACAGACTACGTTAACAATAAGATGGCGTTGCATATTGGTTCCGCTCTCTTCAACGGCTTCTCGTTCTGGAACATCGGCAACAGCGTCGCAGATCTCCAACTCCGCCTTTTCACAGTTTTCAACTTCATTTTCGTCGCACCCGGTGTCATCGCCCAGCTGCAACCACTCTTCCTCGACCGCCGAGACATCTACGAGACCCGCGAGAAGAAGTCAAAGATGTACTCTTGGATCGCTTTTGTGACAGGTCTCATCGTTTCCGAGCTTCCCTACCTCGTCATCTGCGCAGTCTTTTATTTCGTTTGCTGGTACTACACCGTCGGCTTCTCAGGCGACAGCGGCAAAGCGGCATCAGTCCTCTTCGTCATGGTCATGTACGAGTTCGTCTACACCGGAATCGGACAGTTCGTCGCAGCCTACGCTCCCAACGCCGTCTTCGCCTCGCTCGTCAACCCCGTCATCATCGGAACGCTTGTCTCCTTCTGCGGTGTCCTTGTCCCCTACGCGCAGATCACGCCTTTCTGGAGATACTGGATGTACTATCTAAATCCGTTTAACTACCTCATGGGATCTCTCCTCGTCTTCACGACATATTCCGAGCCTGTGCGCTGCACGGAGCAGGAATTTGCTGTCTTTGATACCCCCGGCGCGGGACAGACTTGTGGGGAGTATCTCCAGGGATACATGCAGGGTATGGGGGCGATGTCGAACTTGACGAATCCGGATGCGACGGGTGGGTGTAAGGTGTGTGTTTATCGCACTGGTGCGGATTACCTGGCTACCATTAACCTGCCCAAGTATTATTATGGATGGAGGGATGCGGCCATTGTGGCGCTGTTTGCAATCTCTAGTTATGCGATGGTATATCTGTTGATGAAGTTGAGGACAAAGGCTACGAAGACTGCGTCGTAGTCTTCTCCTTACCTTCACGCTTCCTCTTTCTCCACTTTTCTCACATCATTTGCTTTGCTTCTCTCCAAGCGAGCGAATTCTCTTTTGTATATAGGAGTCACTTGTTGACATGGCGTTTTAATAGATGGAATGATTGATCGATGGATAGCAAGAGGATTGCTTGCTTGTACAAGTACTACCGCATAGCGAGCTTAGATATTAGATACGATGCACGGGGTGGATCACTCACAGAAGGCGAGAAAAAGCCTTGGGGTTATTATTTGGGAAAGAACAATTTGTAATGAAAAAAACGAATGGACAGGTAAATGTTCCTAGAATAGACTATACAGTCTGATACTTCTCTTCTACTTTTCTCGGTTGCAGAGTGAAAACATTCTGCTCCATGAACACTTGCTCTACGTGGAAGTCCTCGCTTTTGGTGACTTTGAAGGTGATTTGTATCATTCCAGTGATTAAAGATAAGATTTGACCTGGCCCAGGGAGGGGAAAGCTAACGCAAAATATAAAACAATTTGTTCCCCGACCTGGATAATTTCTAGACAAAGCATGACAATCTCATTCGGGTTCTCTTGGCTGAAGGTGTGATCCATTCCCTGATTCTCGCAATTCAGCTAATCTTGCACCAGGACAAACAAGGATTTCGGCAAAGACTTTTAGGGGGTGTCCGGTAAGCGAGGCGGAAGTAAACAATTGTCAAGTACGAAGTGTTTTGCGGAAAATTGACAACAATAGATATTCCCACAGGGGCTTACTACACAAAGATTTTTATGGTGATTCGATAGCTTGAGAATGTGGAATTACAGTAATATCTCTCATAGCTGCGCTTCAGATCCGCGCGAGAAAGAGACGATGCTAGTCAAGGAGGATGGATGTGCATGCCGGTTGGAACATTGCGGTGATGCCTTCTCTGAAATTTCAGCCTTGCATGCATTTCTTCGTTCCACTTCCGGTAGATGACTGTTGATCTGGTCTTTATGCTCGCAGAGTGGTGATTGGCTGGCAGCCTAATTTTGTTCTTGGAGTTGAGCTTCATCAATGGCAGGGGTGAATAAGCGTAGCGCAGGATTCCTTAATGGGTCTCTTCACTGACATCCATGTGAGAGAGATCATGAATGCGATTCACCATTTGATGATTGAGATATGAGGCTGTAAGATTGTGAGACAGACTTTGATTCAAGGCAAGGAGGAAAGGTGGATCCACTGAGCAATCTTCAGAATCGGTTGATGCACTTCTCTTTCGACATCAGCTGTGAAGTGGGCTGGTTAGAAACTCTTCTTTTTGCTTGAAATTGAAGTGCTTGAGAAATTCTGATCTTTGCTTCTCGACAGGCAGAGATATCAGGGCTCGAAAAATTCAAAACTGCACGGATTGATGTGAAGCGGAAATAAAACAACCAAGGTTTTAACAGCAGCGTCTAAAGTCTCGCCCAACCTTTCAGTTAAATTCTGACGTGACGGATTTCTGCTATCTCTACGTGATAATTCATAAGCGAATGGACTTAGAAAAGCTCTTGAGGTCGTGATCGTACACAGGAAGGACTGGAACGATGCTCCATGTGCATCTGGCGTGGCCGATACGTGCTGCGGTGGCAGAAACTTGAAGATGAGAGGTTTGTATTTATGCACATTCGGGACTTCAAGAATGATCTTCCGGTCCCGTAGCTGCTTGAGGTGGTAGTGAATTCATCATCCATGTAGGCAGGAGGTTTGATCCCTTTGGGGTCTTACTTTCATTAACTCTCCTACTAACTCAGTCACTCTATGCTGAAGCAAGCAGTCTAGTAGCAATGCTATTCTAGTGCTCACCTAGCTGCGACAAAGCTCTTTTAGTGGAGTTGATATACCTGAGAAGTACCATTGATTTAACAAAGGCTTGGATTACGCTAAAATCTCATGTTCTTACAACAAGATGGGCAGGAGACCTGTGAACATCGGCCAAGCACTATTTGATCACCAGTCATAACGCAAACGTTTAGAATCGCGTGTAGCAGATAACCCAGAGCATTCCTGATCAAATTCCAAGCCCCGCTTCCCTGGATCCTTCCAAGAAAATGATGGAATAGTTCTCCTTTGCCTGTCGAGGACCAGCGGCAACGCAAAGTCTGCTGTTCTACCTATCTTATACGAATCCTGAGCTGCCATATTCAGAACAATTCGAAGGTTCTTATGGGAATCACTTGGGACAAGAGTCGAGTAGCTTTGCTCAAAAGTCGTAGACTCTGGGATCTTAGTGATCACTTCTTTAAGTCTCGTCCCATCTGCTCGTGCTGTTGTCAGTGTGATCTCTCCATTTTTGTTTTCTTGTCGAAGAGCCGAGAGTTGCAGTTGGCCCTTGTGTCTCGAAAATACGGGCATAGTTGTTGAACTCAACGTTCGCTGCTTAGAATCGACCAAAGAGCAATTCTCATTGTCTCTGAGATGGTCAAACGGCACGGAGATCGCCGATTGGTGTTTTGCACTTCGGTCTTCGGTGCTCCCGATTTTGGATGTAACGGCGTTGGAGAGCAGGGGCGCAATGTGCAGAAATACAGGAACTTTGTCCAGTACCGTCAAACCGTATAGGTAATGACCGCATTTCGAGAATTGCATCTGATTGAGAGTTGCTCCATAGACTTCCCGCAGCTTGTTTCCTTTAAGATTGATTAGCCAACAATCGGAACTTCATATAAATTCCATAACACTGACCAGCTCCATCAAACCTCCACAACGATGTCGTTCCTGAAGCGCATAATGCTATTACTGGTGCAAAAGGATGGAAGCAGGAGATACTGCTAAGCGGACTACCATCAGTCCATGTCGAGGAGTCAAAAGTTCTAAGCCCAATTCGTGTCATGGCGACCAATTTAAACAAAGGTTTTATGCCTCCTGGGGTGGAGTTTTCGTAAGCATTCAGCACCCATGCATCTGGAAGCGTACTGTCTGGTGCTTCGTGGCCCTCCAGCATGAGGAGAAAGTTTTCGTCCGTCGAGAACGAGTAGTGATACCACGGGTAACACTTGTGTATTCCGGATCGTCTCTGATGAGCGTGGCAGTTGAGTTCCTCCGCGAGTAAAGAACTGCCATCGACAGCGTTTTGCGGGAGGTTTGGCCATCTGTCTGTTGTTGGAAAGAAGTGGCAGCTAGACACTTGGATCATCTGAGACTGTGTTTGAGCGGGATCAACTATGTCCATAGCAGCATGATTCGCTTGAACAACAACATCTCCGATTACGACGAGTTTGAGTGAAGGAGAAAAGGTGACTGGTAACCGGAATGATTGGTTGTGCATGTGCTTGTGCTTCTGGAAAATTACGTTACCAGCTGGAAGTTCGAAGTGGACATTTTTGATTTTTTGCAGGGTCTCCAATGACCATATCTGATAGCTTGACCTCCACGGGGATAGGCTTTGACGGGATCTATTCCGCTTATTATGACTTACTTCGGTTAGTATGCTACCGCATTCTGGTGATGTGAACTTACTTTGGCGGCCACACTTTGAGCACACCGACCTCAGACCCAGAGTCTGAAACCTGGGACGCCAATAGGATAGCATCCACATCTTCCGGTGAGCTCAGAGAGACCAGGTTTGATACATTGCTACCCACCGAGAACTCAGACTGGGCAAATGTTTGAATGCTTGGGAGCCAGATTTCATTCGGATGTTGTTCCAAAACACGACCCCACTGTCGTTCAAGATTCGATATGTACGTGGACAGCGAATCCAATTTCGCAATGAGCTTGGCGACTTTTGCTGAGGTTTGCAATCCTAGTATCTCTAGAGCAGACCTAATGACTGCTGGGAGGTCTCTCTGACTTGGACAAGTACCAAAGATCCACCCCGCTTCAACCCACATGCTAACAAACTCCGGACTCGACACAGCAACAAGGATCTGAGATAAGAGGATCTTGTACTCGTCAATGGCAAATGTGTTCTTGATATCATCTCTCGACTCAAATTGAAGACACTTCCACGCATGGCTCTCCCAGTTTGATGTTGCGTATTGCAAAAGTGGGAAACGCTCTTCCAAGAGGATCGAAGTGATAGTTGTCGATGAACAGCCACTCAATGGACTGTGGGGGACGTCATTAAGCATATGGGATATGCATAGGACAGCCATTGTACGGTGAGCCGAGTAGATCTGCACGTGGAAGGGCCAAGGACTGTTCCGTCGGGATTCTGCTTTTATGAGAAACTCTGAAACTGAAAGGTGTATGAAGGCCACAGTTCCGTCTGGTCTGATTTCCACCAAGGAGCGACACATTTGGACTAGAGAATTATCGAAGTCCTGAATTTGATCTTCTGCTGACATAGCAGTATCCTTCTTGACGGCTAACAAGATCTTCAATTCCTGGGTCGTCAAAGGACGAAATGCAGCAATCAAACATTGGAAGACAGTTTTTATCCGATTCCACTGAGTTTTGGGGGTACTCTTCTCGACCTGATCTAAAATTTTCATGAACAGTGCATCCAAACCAGTGAAGACGTGAATCTGCTCTATCGCGTCCAAGCGATCCCGAGGGGTCAGGAAAGGAGATTGCAAGTATGCAATCATGAGAATTGCCCAGAGGAAAATGGAACTCGAATTATGAGCGAGAATTTCCACAATGGCGGCCGCATCATCGGGTTGCCTCCTAGCAATCGCACCTTTCTCGAGCAAGGAAAGAACGTGACAGTGTAAATATGCTTGAAGATCTTGAAGATTCTCTTGAGGACCGAGTAGTATCTGGTTGCTTTCCGATTGGCGTACATTTCCGTAATGTAGATGAGGCCTGCCGAAAAGTAGGATCCTTGTCCTTGTTCCCTTCGTGAGCCGTTCAAGCTCAAGAACGAAATCTACATGGTTAGAGCACTCATCCATTCCATCGAACACGAAATACGCCGGATTGCATCGTTCAATATAGAGTTCAAGAATGTCGAGAACGTCTTCTTCTGATGCAAACCGTTGCCCACTTCCGGTGACATTCTTGATTAGAGAGGCGATATCAACAAGTTCCCTCCAGCCCTTCACGTTGTGAGTATGAAGTAGCTGCATCAAGATCGATCGAAATGCATGGCGCCCATGAGAGAAATCCGGATGTTGTTGGTCAAAGTGGAAAAATGCAACCATATGATTCTCCTTGAGACGATCAATAGCAAAGGTCGAGAGGACTGTCTTGCCATAGCCAGGTTTTCCTAGTCCGGGTAAGGATTATACTTTCTTCGCTCGAGCAAAGACATGACATACCTGAAACCACTAATACCCGGCTTGAGAAATCCTCATCTGGAGGAAATACATTCTCTTTTTCGATCCAGTTACGAAAGATTGGGAGATTGAAAAACCATTGTCCTGTCTTCATTACCCGGCTTCGGCAGGCATCATCGTATGTGGCTCTCCAAGCAGGGGCAGAGACCCAATCTTTGATCGCATAATGCCTAAGTTCTGATTCATATTAGTTCAATTCTGGGATTTGACAAATCAGAACTGACGTAGCTCATCTGTCTCCATCTTATTTAACTTCTCTAGGCCCTCCTCTCGCGCCTTCGCGTTCTCTTCGAGCTCTCCTTCTACTGCATCAAAATGCCACAGCATTTCTTGCTTGTAAACCTTATCAACGGCTTCTTCAAAAAACTTTCTGTGTTTATCGAATCGAAGAAGTATCTTTGAAAAACGCACATCGAACGGGGTCCACATCATATCCATAATAAGCCTTGCCTTGAACCGAATACCTGCTGATGTTATGCTGTGGTAGGCTGAATATAGCTAATTCTACTTACCAATACGCTTAGTACCAAACAAGTTTCGGCAGTCGCAACAGAATTGCATTATATCAGCATACACAAGGGACAGTGATTTGACCAGACGTTCGTGGCTCAGACTCCACTTTCCATTTTTTGATCTCCCTTTCAATATGTCGAGATGTAGATGATATGAAGGCAAATGTTCTGCCATTTGTTCGAACATGACTGCCAATCTCTCGAAAAATGTCACATAATTGCTAGCAACCTAGAGGCACTCGGAAATTAGAGCCGCAAAGGGGTCGATTCCTGTCATCCAACAGGGCACATACCTGGAAGACTAAACGTGCAGCTCCCCATACAAGCCCTGCCCACTCTGGATGACTCGACACAAAGATGGAAACCACATCGAAATATGGCTTGATTGCCGAACCAAACCCGTCAATTTTTGCGCAAGCAGCGAGTAGTCGTGATTCGTGCCGGGATTCCAGGCTCTTGATGTGATCTTTTAGGGAGACTCCCAGCTCCTGTGTGGTCCGAATCGCTTTGCACTTCAGTTTGTCTTCATCTGAAAACTCCTCTTCAAAAGTCAAAACCGCGTCTGCAAATATTTTCTCTGCACTGAGCAGTCTGTTCTATAAATCAGTATTGAACTCTTCGTCGGATTTTTCTCCGTACTTCTCTTTCTGATCCTGTTGTGATTCCATCCTTAAATATTGAAACTATAGCTGTCGATACGCAATCGGAATGATTATCAGGATGCGGAGGGTAGGTGGGTGAGTTATCAGCATGTTCCTGGCACTGGCACAGCCTCGCTAGGCTGCCTGTGTGTTGTTCTGTTATTTCTTGTCTGCATTGCATAGCCCCACGACTGGCTCGTCTGACCGGCCAATATCAATCGATCTAGCGATCATCGCAACATCAGCTGTAGCTTGGTCATTTTCCCCTGCTTGGCGAATAATTGTACTCCTCACTCGACGTCCAATTACTCTCAGCAGATAAGCTTGATTGTAGTCCCTTGCCAATACTGCGCATATATGGAGACAGCTGAGTGATTCGATGAGATAAAATCCAGTGAATATGATTGTTCTTGCAAATGTAATCTGAATGCAGAACAGTCTGCCACCATAGAAGCACTGCTTTAGTAGAACCTGCTTGAGATGTCAACATGGCGCGTTACGATTTAAATGAATTAAGGGTATCATTCTCCTATCTCTATCTCCGTGTATTCAGATATGATGAATCCTCGCCTAGCTCGTGAAGAACACAACCAAGAACCCCAACCAACTACCCACAACACCCACAGCCGAGTAGCTACTCATGAACATCAATGGCAAGAACTCCAACTTCTCACCCCAAATAATCCCATGCAGCAAGCTGCAATACGCGATGAGTGGTATGCTGACAGCTATATACACCAGACTGAAGCGATCCAGCAAGAAGAATCTCGGCTTGTTACTCGCAGGCGCCAATCTATCGAACGCAAGCAAGAAGATTACAAGCCAGAAGATAGTGTATACAGTCTTAATCGGGAACTCCGCAGCCGTGAAAAGGAGCGGGAACAGCGAGACATGACCTGCTACGGCGAGAGGGCGGAAGGCCCCTAGATATCGGCGATCTTTGAGTGCGATGAGTGAGAATGGGATGATGACGAGGAGAATAGCTTTCTCGTGGACGTGCCAGCCGAAGAGGAAGGATGCATAGCCGCAGAGAGTGACAGCGCCGATGAATGTGTCCCAAGTTGGGTCAAAGAAGAGCTTTATGAGTGGGATGATTTGGAAGATCAGGGTTAGGATGAAGGTCATTCGGGCAGTGATCTCGGGGAGAACTGCGAAGGAGGAATCGCCTACGAGACCCCGAGTCACGCTGTTGATTGCATCTTGGTTGACAGGAAGTTTGAGGTACGGGGCAGCTGCTCTGGTTAGTAATTGCTCGTTGAAGTTTGGACGAGACGTACCATAGATCAGGATCCGATCAGTGAAGGAATACATCGCCCATACGTTCGGAGCCCAGTAAGCATGACATAACCCTCTAGAAAATGGGAATAATCTGCTCAACAACTGCGGTATCTGACCCCAATACGCGAATGGTCCAAACGCGGCACCGAAAATTGCAATTATTCCCGTCCCAAGCTTCAATGCGTTTCCGAACTTGATGTGGAAGATTGACTTCGGTCCCAGACAGTATGCTCGAAGTAGATAGACGAAATATGCTGGTGCTAGGTAGAGGTAGATGTGCTTTAAGCAGAGGAGAGTTGCGAAAAGTAGTCCACTGGCTAATGTGGTTGACTTTTTCCTCGCCAATACCAGGGACAGAATCAAGAGACCGTACATAAATCCATTGTATTGAAAATGAATATGATCAATGATCAAGAGACCGGGAGAGAGAAGGATCGAGAGCGCAGCGGCGTGAGATGCTCTTTTCGAAGCTGGCGGAGACGATTGGACGAAGCTAGAAAGTCAGCATTGCCCTTCCTGAACATTCTTGCAGACTTACAGATAAAGCGCAAAGACCAGAACCAGCTCGGTGAGTATCACACTCGCTCTTTGGAAGTATATTGTCTGCCAACTATCATATCCCAAATTGAACACCTTCAGCATTTCCGGATCTGCCAGCTTTGCGCCTTGGGATAGTACCCATTCGAAATATGCGAAGAAAGGAGGATAATCGAGAGTCCATTCTGAAGTCTTCTCATAGTACCATTCCTGAATTGGTAGGCTGTTGGTAATGGCCAGCCAATTCCTATGGACCTCGAAATCGGTGGATTTGCTGTAAAGCTGTCAGTGGGGCTTTGAAGTTTGGACAGCTGGTGAAAGACGTACTAGGCGGGCAGTAGTAGCAATTTGAATGCACTTGCTACTACCGCACACTGTGCTATCGAAGGATACAAGTCCGCCATCTACACATCTCTTTGCACGGAATCGTGGTGTTGGGGTGGTTACTGCTTAACGTTTCGTTGTGCTGAAGCCAAAAGTCCATCACTGGCCAATTGTACTGCCACTTTCCACCGCCCTGCCAGGGATAATCAACAGCAATCATTGGTCAACAATCAAAGCTCCATCATCTCTTGATATCTTGACCAACAACCCAGTTTATTATGGACGCAGCATTCATACCGTCTGAGCTCGTAGTCAAACATTTTGTTTCTCACAAATTCACCCTGGAGCTTGGTCCTTCTATCACCAGTCTAGGCAGACCCATCCGCAACGTGATACTTGCCGCGGTTGTGATATATTGCATCGGTGATATCGTCCGTGGTTCCCTGCAAGCTGTCCTCAAGAGCTCCGGGGGAAACAGAGGAGACACAAAGGACAAGGACTGAACTGATACAACGCGGCTAAAGCCAGATTGTCGCAGCTTTTAAACACGACTTTCTACTATTCTCTCATTATTTCTTCCAAGGTTGACGTTGCAATTGAGCGACGATCGAGCCCGGGTTGAGCTTTCTATGCTAGCTGCTGGATCAGTACATTAGAAGAAAGGCTTCTCCAGGAGCTTTGGGTTTCGAAAGCTCAGCTTAGCAGCTATGCATTTCTCAGCGCCTCTCTCATCCCTTGCTTCAGCTTCTGCCTTATTCTTTGCCTACGCGCAAGCTTCATACCTACACAATGATTTGAGCTTTGGTCACCAAGATAGGTAGGCTGTCTCTCCTTTTCCCCTCCCATAGCTCTCTAACACATTCCAGAATCTCTCCAAACCTCCGCGCCATACCGAATTGGCATCTAATAGGCAAACCTGACCCTCCAGAGATCCTCTCCAACAAACTGGTCCTCACTCCTCCCGCACCAGGCAATCAAAGAGCGGCAGTATGGTCGGAGAAGCAATTACAACATCAGTACTGGACGGTAGATCTGGATTTCCGAGCTACGGGGCCAGAAAGAGCTGGGGGTAACATGCAGCTGTGGTATGTGAAGGATGGGCAGAATGTAGTAGGGACGAGCAGTATCTATACCGTTGGCAAATTCGACGGATTGGTGCTGGTGATTGATCAATATGCTGGCTCAGTACGTTTCCCCTCTGCCGAATGCACACTCAGATGGACAGGAGAAACCTAACAATAGAGCAGGCAGGATACATACGAGCCTTCCTCAACGACGGATCCACAGACTATAAATCCCACCACAGCATCGACAGCCTCGCCTTCGGGCACTGCGAATACGCCTTCCGCAACCTCGGCCGCCCCTCACGAGTAGCAATCCAGCAATCAAGCACCGGCTTCAAAGTCTCCGTCGACGGGCACCTCTGCTTCGAAAGCAACAAGGTGAAGCTCCCGCTAGGAAACAACTTCGGCCTCACAGCCGCCAGCGCGGAGAACCCCGACTCCTTCGAAGTGTTCAAGTTCGTGACGACCACCGAATCACACACACCCGACATCCTCGATCCAGCACAAGGCAACGTCGGTTCGCAGCAGATCCTAAACTCAGATGTTCATGGACGGGCGGAGGATAAGCCGAGGGGAGGGGGAGAGATCCCGTCGTATAGCGACCCTGTCGAAGAAGCAGCTTCGAAATATACTTCTAGTAGCGAGCAGTTCGCAGATCTACATAACCGTCTCCAAAGCATGATGAAGCACATCAGCGCCACAAGCCGCGACCAAGCACACTGGCAGACGCAAGCTCAAAAGACCAGCGAACTGCTCGCTGAGCGGTTGTCGCGGATTGAGGCTTCTTTAGGGGAATTGCATAGTCTGCGTGAGAGGATCGATGCGATTCAGGCGGATGTTAGGCAGACGAAGAGCGATTTGCATAATCAGCTGGACAGGCATGTGGCGAATATCCAGGGGGAGGTTAGGGATACGCATAGTAGTTTGACGGGCAGGATTGAGAAGGGGAGTGGGATTGGGAGGTTTGTGGTTGTGGTTGTGGGGAGTCAGGTTGTGCTTGTCGGGGCGTACTTGTTGTATAAGAGGAGGAGAGCGGGGAACCATATGAAGTATTTGTGAGTCGGGGAGGGAATGAGTGGTGAGGTACCTATTTTTGGGGGATGGAAGAGTGTGCGACTTGGGATGGGAAGAGGATCCTGTATTATACATTTGGACTTGGATGGGTTGGGATTTTGAGGCGAGGGGAGTAGAGAAGAGAGGACAGGTGAAAAGGGTGTTAAGCGAAGCGCCAGAGAATGAATGCTTCGCTCAATGCATTTGTATACACAAACGGCGCGAAGGTAGAAATACAAATGAATGATTTCAGGATATCGACTTCAGGTCTCTCACTTTCAATAGAGTATTGACAATGGGTAGAGCTTGATGGGCTTGCTTTACTAATTTGCCGAGCTCCAGTAAACAGACGAAGCAATGCACATAAATTGTTCTGTTCGTAGAACTCGACTCACAAGTCGACCGCCAAATTCATCAATGTCATATATCTGGATTGAATTTCATCGATTCCTTCCTTTCCCAACACACCACAAACGCCAATCCCTGCATTCTTGCATTACAAGATTATAGTGTACACCTACTTTTTCTCATGTCATCTCGCCACTCCTTGTTCCAGCTTTCTCTCCCACTCCGCCGACCTAATTAGATATAACTAACCTTAACACCCATCCCCGCCGTCCTCCTTACCTTGTCCCATCCACCACCTAATATCCTCCTCAACCTCTCCTTAACATCCCTCCTGCTAAGCACCACCAAAAAGCCAATCAGAAATGCTAGAAACTGCAGTATAAACAACGGTCTAGTCTGAAAGTGCACCGCCATACCCTCGACTAATCTCTTCACATTACCCAGGACATTACTCGCGCGAGTGAGCATCGTAGGTGGTACTTTCCGCGCATTGGACGCTGCGGAACTGCGTGCTGTAGGTGAAGTGGAGGGATGCGATCTATCGTAGTTCTTCGACGAAGAACCTTTCGCAGAACCAGAGCCACCTCGTGCTGAAGAGCGGGATTTCGAACTCCCTGGCCTAGGCGGTGTATCCTCAACTCCATAATCGACTTCACTACCTCCAGCCACAGACCTCGGACGAGGTCTCTCTCGCTTAAGACGTTCTTCCTCTTCTCTTCTCCTCTCGCGCTCTTCGTTCTCCAAGCGTCGACGTTTAGCGTCCTCGATATCTTTCTTCAATTGCTCTTCCTGGTACCGACGTTCCTCTTTCTCGCGGCGTTCAGACTCGTTCTGTTCGTCTTGGAGGCTTTGGAGGGCTTGGAGGAAGGCTTCGCGGCGCTCTTCGTCGAGGACCGAGGAGATGGTTATGAATTCGCGAGCGTAGTCCCACTCGTTGTTGCGGAGGAGGACGTGCAGGGTGTAGAGTTCTAGGATCTTGACGCGCGCGTTGAGGTCTCGAGGGGTGTCGGTTCCGCTGGTGGGTTGTTTGCTGGGGCTGGGGCCGCGACGGGGGGAGGTGGGTGTTTGGAGGCGGGAGGAGATGTCGAGGTTGGGGGTGGTGGAGGAGGCGAGGTAGTTTTCTAGGCGTTGTTGGTTGGTTTTTTGGGTGCGGGCGTGGGCGAGGAGGAGGGTTGCGCTGGGGAGTGTTAGTATGAGACTGTCAATTCGGGTATCGGGGTGAAAGTAAAGACAAGTTTAAGAAGAAAATGCTCACAGGTTTATCACAACATCTGAGTCGACGTCCCCCTCCACCCCTCCGTATCCATTCTTCACCACCTCCTCCCAGACCTCACCGTCCCGCACCTTGGTTACTAAACCCCTCCACTCGGAGCTACCAAACGCCTGTTTCCCCTCGTCTGGATCCAGCTCAACTACCGCATTCAATATTGTGAGGTATAAGCTCCAGACTTTAACCCGCGTCGTCTTTCCGGCTTTCGAGATGGGCGCAGCTTCCGGGTCAGCATTGGTATCGTCTGTAGGCGGCGGTGTGATAACAGGCAGGATAGTTGAAAGAGATTCGGGTAATCGACGCGTTAAGAAGAGTGTAGATGATTGTCTGTAAATCTTGGATATTTGCGAGGTGGCCTGCCGCGAGGTTGTCGAGTTTAATGAGGATATAGAGGAAGTGAGGAGTTGTGATGAGGACAGAGTCTCTCTGGTTGGCGCGAGGGTCGTCGCGATTGACCCGTTGGAAGTCATCGTGTAGAATGGGCCAGAGGACACGAATGAAGAGAAAGGGAGGAAAGGGGGAGAGCGGTGTCGTGGCTGGAATGTATTTCGCGATGCCCTGGCATCTGAAGACGGGAATGCCAGAGAGGTTCAAGTCTTGGACCTCGGTCCGGCGCGGGGAGCCTGTGATTTGTTGAAAGAAAAGTGGGTTTTATGTAAACATGCATGGGTTATGCGATTCTTGGCTTTGTTGGTGCAAGGCAGGCGAGGCTGAATGAACAAACATTCAACATCCCGTCGTCAATGAATTATGGCTGACCACATCACTTGACGGTAGGCAGCATTGAATAAACAAACGAAAGATGCAAACTTTGCTTAGTAATTGACAGTTGATATCCTCCTCGATCTTCTGAGAACCTGCTCTTCTTGTCTTCTTCTCCAGCACCTGGCCTTGCCACCACACTAAGGATTCAAGCTGGTGCATCTACAATCTCCTTACTTCTAGACTCCAAAAGCTGAAAGAAGTCCCCACCATGTCACTGGATATAAGTCTGCCTTTCGCTCACTTTTGCATTTGATTCGGTTCTTGGCACTACAACCAATATCTCCTTCCTCAATCGTCAACTTCACTCCACGCCAGTTATCGGCTCAGTTGCCAGCCTGTCTTCCATGCTCTTGTCCTCAACGAAGAAACTTCTTCCTTCAACAACAAAAATCATCCGCCAAAATGGAGGTCGATCAAGCGCACTTCCGTCGGCAGCTGCTCCCGATATTGAAGAATATTGCGAATGCCAGCTTCGTTACGTTTGACCTGGAGATGAGCGGTATCACTACTCGACCCAAGTATTCAGCTGGAGATCGAGCTCACGATATTGGCAAACCCAGTCTGCAGCAGCAGTATGATGACATGAGAAGCGCTGCCGAAACCTTTCAAGTTTTGCAATTCGGTATCACCTGTGTTGAAGAGGATCGTGAGAAGGGTATGTGGAGCTTTTGTTGATTTAAGTGTTTGCTAATCGTTACCAGAGTTCTATCTTGCTCGACCGTACAACTTCAACGTCAATCCATTATCCGCCGAGGGAGTTGATCTAAGACTGGAAAGAACATTCACATTCTCCACCAGTGCATGTGACTTCTTGACCAAGAATGGCTTCGACTTTGGCAAGGTCTTCAGAGAGGGCGTTCCGTACTTATCTCGTGATGAGGAGGATGAGCGTCGTGTGGAGCATTCTCAGCGAGCGAAGAAGAATGCCTCTATTCCTGATATTGTCGTTGGTCCAGAGGATTTGTCCACCATTGAGTTCAGCCGACTTGCTCGCAAGACCATCAAGGATTGGGTCAATGATCCAAAGGTGTGTAATCTGGCATTACTCCTGAATTTCGTGCTGAATCAATCCAGCCCGACCTAGATTTTGTCAATATTGGCAATGATGCTGGTAGTCTGAATGGTTTCCAACGTCGACTTATCCATCAAATGGTGCGGAACGAGTTCCCAACACTCCGAACCTTTGCCCGAAACGATGGCAGCTTTATGCAAATCGAGCGCTTGGATCTCAAGAAAGAAGAAGAGGTATGGAATGAATCTACTTTTGCAGCGACGAGTCTAATCCATGTTTCCAGTTCCAGAAGAGAAAGGATGCTCGCTTCAACACGCTTGTCGCCAAACAAAAAGGTGCGTAGCTTCTGAGCGCAGTCCGCCGTACGCTAACAGCTTCAGGCTTGAGATGGATCTTCGAGGCTTTGACAGGTGGCGAGCTATCTGACATCGATCCGGATTGGTTCTGCAGCAAAAGCGCCGAGGACTCTGAAAACCAGTGGTACAAGGCCCAAAAAGAGTTCACTGAAGTCACCGAGGTTCTTCGCAACAAGAAGCATGTCATTGTCGGCCACAACCTCTTCGCCGATCTTGCTTTCCTCTTCCGGACCTTTATTGGACATTTACCAGTAAACGTCAAGCACTTCCAGGAAGATATTCACGCCCTCTTCCCGTATGTTATCGACACCAAGTACATCGCCACATATGGCGCCGACGCAATGAGTACTCGATCCAACCTGAAGGAACTTCTCGCCCCCTTCCGCAAGATCCACGTTCCTCTCATTCTCCTTCATGAATCCCACACAACCTATGGGGCCGAGTTCGGCAAGGAGCACGAAGCAGGTTTCGACAGCTGGATGACCGCAGAGCTTTTCGTCAAGCTTGCTGCATCCAAGCGTCTTGAAGTCAACGGGAACGCCGACTCCGATTCTGAAGACTCTTCTGACTACTCCAGCGGTGGTGTCCGCCTCAGCGAGACCTATCACACTTCTTCCAGCAGTTCCGTCCCACCTGGCTGGCATGCTAATCAACTCAACGTCAATCCATATGCAGCCCTGAGCCTCGATTCAATTGAGGAAAAGGACAAGAACATCAAACAATGGCTTCCTGCTTTCAACAATAAGTTCTGGGATATCTACGTCAACAAGTTGCGCGTCAATGCCAGTGAAGGAGGTGTTTGTGATCTGGCTGAGCGGGAGGATGACGAGCGTCTAAATGGATTGCGCCGTCGAGCTCGCAAAGTCTTGTGATTCGTGGGCTTGGCTTTTGAGTTTATTGCTATGATCGCGAAAGATATTTCTTGCATGCATGAGCATTGGCGTTGTGGGATGGTGGCGTTGCGTGAATGAATGGAGTAACGGCTGGGAAATGGATGGAGGGCACAATTATGGTTCTGGGGCGCATGGATGGAATGGAAGCGAGCACTGACAGGAAGTCGCACACGGTGATGCTATTCGGGCGCTCGACTCGACTCCAAAACAGATCACTGATAGTATTGATTGAGGGATGATACCAGCGACCCACATCCACCATTACAGGCAATGAATGAAACCTGTGGCATCTTGCTGCGACCCATTTTCCTGTTTCCCCCAATTATCTAGCTGCTGATCCTGCAGTCCTAAGCACCACTATGTCATTGTGTCAGTAAATACTCGAAATAGCTTTTCTTTCATGGATAAAGAAAGTTGGGTGTAAAGCCGTTATGTCGGCCCGCCATTCAAGTCTTTGGTATGTTGACCCTCTATCTCGCTTATATCCAAAGACAACTGCGACTCCCTTTAGATAGCTCTCTGCCTCTGGTTCCAATTCTTTATTCACAATCTTCGAAATTCTTGTGTTTCCTTACCAGACTATCAAGACAGACGATCAATTGCTAGAACACTTGCACATCCGGGTGTAAAATCCAGCAACTCTTGTCACTGCATCCATTCCCACTCCTCCCACATCTCAGAGTTCAGCAGCTTGTTACTTCTTCGCGCTATCCAGCTAGCACTTCTCAATCACTACTCACCACCACTACGCCTCATCACATCCAGATCCGCTTCCACCATTCAAATGGATTCCCCCCGCAATCCAAGCACCCCCACATTCACCCCCTCCCCTGCTCTCCCAGCCTTGCCCATGCCAACTCGTGACATAGACATAGACATGAACACAGACACAAGCGTAAACACACCCGAAGGCGCCACAACACACTACAGAACACTGAACTGCTGCCAATGCGGCCATAACACGATGATGTTCTGGAACTCGAAATGCGCGGCTTGTCATCATGAGAGGTGTGGGAATTGTGATGTTATCTAGGTGTTTAACGCTCCTGGAGAGCTTGATGCTGAGGATGGATTCTGTGGATGAGTTTGGCAGGTGAGTGGAGGGCTGGTCGTTCGAAAAAGGGTAAGGGTGAGGATCAGGATCTCCTGGAGAAATGTCGATACCTTAATTGAGAAGGAGGAACTTATGTGTTGAACCCCCAATTTGTTGGGATTGTTGAATTTGTGAATTGATAGTCATATGCTTTGTGATCGATTAGTATATGAACTTGATAGAAAGCCACAGCGCTCGGTCTTCTTTCAATAAACAGGAGAATTTCTACGTGCCAGGTGCTTTCCCTCACACAGTCAAACTTACCGAATCGCTAAGCTGTACAATCATTGTTCCAATTAAAGTCCGTCCCTACGTAGAGAGACTCACCTCTTGACGAGACAAGTCTGGTCGTGGCTTACATCTCGGTAAGATTTAAAACGTGTGGCTACGTGTATCTCACCCGAGAATTCCCTCTTCCCGACATCCTCCGATCCACATTATCAGTGAACTTCCTACTCTACTGGGCACGTTGGTCAGTATTCCAGATGTGGCTCATGGAAGTCTTGAGACTGATTTGTATCTTCTGAGTTATCAGGCTCCGTCGCTGCCTCACTTCAATCGATTCCATAGGATATCGAGGCACAGAGTTTGTTTGCATATTTGCAGAGCGCAGTAATGTGAGGATATGGGGTTGCTACTGTCGAATTAATGGGATAGTACAGACATGTGCTATGCTTTCCGGGGGGCTAATACTTGACTGGCTCTGTCCATATTGTCCTACCGTGGTGATGGTGTTGTGAAGGAGACTAGTAATGGGCAGCGATCAGGCAACAGCGGTTCGTATGCAGGTGCAGCCATGTGCTTTTGGAAAATTCGAGAAACCGTTGTCCCTCCATCTGACAGCGCGATGTCCACCCCCTACATGAGTTTGACCAGCAGTCCAGCCTCTGCAAACTCCAATTTCATCCTGCATCACAAAAGAGCTTCCATTCAGCAAAACTGAATCCGCTATAATGGCAAACAATGTTAAGTCTGTTGTGAGTTTGATGGAAGAAATGAGAATCGATGACAAGGCATCTGAGGTCGATAATCCTGGTCACTCGAGTTCATCTCTTCAAAAATCGATCCAATTGCTCGATCAGTCTGCCAAAATCATTTCCTCCCAAAAGCAACAAGCCTGTGTCTTAGCTGGCTCAACAATCCACCGTAATAGTCGGGATATCACAGAAATCTGTTCGCTCCACAGAATAGCCAGCGAAGTTACAGAAGTAATTCGTATTCTTGATAATGCCGCCAACACGCTCAGAGATGCCGCAGAACTGTCAATAATTGCCTTTCTCGCTTCCCTTGGGGAACAGGGTGGGGCTAAAGTCCGCGACGGGTCTCTGCTTCAGCGCATGTTATCACACTTCGATGAGCAAATACGAAGCATTGTCCGAGATGTTCTAAATGATGCCAGCTATCGCAATTGCGTTCCATGGAAGATCGCTGAGGAGTGTTACAATCAAGCAGCTAGTTACGCCGGTGCACTACATTCCAATAACTATTTCATTGAGCGCGACGAGGCTTGTCTTGAATGGCTATATGACCCTGATTTTGAGGCCGAGGAATATTATGAACACGAAGATCGCCTGGAGATCGACGACGACTATGCCAAAGCTATGGAAGAACGAATGGAACGGAAACGAGAGGAAAGGGAGCAGGAAGAGCAGAGTTGGATTGACTTTTGGGTATTGGTCCTTCACAGATGCCCTGACGGACCGATGCTGTTCTACCCACCAGCAATTCGCGAGGTCAAGCTTCAAACATTTGCGACTACAGATATGCCACAGTACTTGTTCCGGACATTTGATGAAAAGAGCTCAGGAAGAAGCGACGATAATGTAGTGGCTTCGATGGCGCGTGTTGCTGATTCGCCCGAAGAGAGCAGAAAGGATCTTCTGTCTCTTCCAAAGACCAAGCAATAGACATGCTACACACTCATCTGACTAAACCGTGTTGCGGTGGAGAAGACTCTGATAATTTAATGTCATGGACAAGCTCTCTACTGTTCGCAATTCAATACGCGATCTGGAGACGCCGTAAGTTTGGCTGCAACCCAGCGGACATCAAGATATGCGCCATAGATACCAGGAGATTTCCGCAAGGGCAATTTGCGCCGGATCTATGGCTTCTTCAAGCGTATCGCAACACTGCTGCACAAAAGGGTGGGAGGACTGAAAAGTTCGTCCGCTTCCGTCTCGAGGATACAAGATACTACAATGGAGAATACCTTTCTCAAGGATCAGTGAACCATGCCGGTCGATCATGTGTAGTCTCTTTAGAAATTCTGGAGGAGTCTGGGCTCTATGAACTATATCCTGAGTTCGCCGAGGTAGAGGGCACGGAGAGATGGACGAACCGTGTGCGAGAACTGCGGGAGGGTTGGTCCATCGAGCAAAAAACGACCGCTCGAGAGGTTCAGCTGGCGTCACTTGTAGCAAAGAGATGCTTCAATACCTTCGACACACCTCATATGATATTAATACTCCTAGCATTCAAAGCCCGCAAAATAACAGGTATAGGTCTTTTATCCAGTATTATAATGAAGTTTGTTAATGATGACAGTGATTGAAGGAGATGTCAGAGATCATAATAGATACTGCCCAGAATGGACCCGCAGGCCAGATGAGCTCCGAAGATATGTAAGTGCAGCTGGACTGTTAGAATCACGAAGCCCAAGTAGGAACGGATGGGGCGGTGCATTCCTCTCTTTCTTGAACATATAAATAGTCAAAGAAATGTTTGACTAAGTCGACCTTTTACATGTATTTCGTTACTAGGTTAGCCATTATGTTTCTAGTATTATAGGTTAATCTCATGTGTTAAGCATGTTCAAGGTTGGCTCCATAGTAGAAGAAATGGTGAATAGAGGCTAGAATTTGCGGCGGTAGGTTACCAGCCACGGGCATGCATGTGACATTACGCTACACACCTGGACAGGTCTAGAAATAGTGGTTAGGGAGCCCGGAAATGAACATAGTATGCTTTGACTAGGTCAATGCATATTAACAAGCACCGAAACATGTGATTTTCAATGTAAGAATGGAGTGACTTGTTGGCGTATCACGGACGAAGCATTTATGGAAACCTTGAAAGGTTGATGGAAAGTAGATGAAATGGGAAGAATTAAGGGGTCATACTTGTTGATAATGGTTCAAGCTTAATGTACGGAAATTTTGCTCCTGGGAGGGGTGACGCTAGGGGACCAAACAGCCTATGATAGGTTCGCAGGCAGCATACACATCTTCGTAGCATCACGCAGTATGGAGTCCTCCTTGTCCTCTTCCAGTAACTGTGATATATAGCGATGATATTATTGCCTCAGTCTAGGCTCAACAATAGCAAACGATGTATTTATTGCGCTTTCTCATCTCTAAGCTTTGAGGTCGTTCTTTGTTCTGCAAATCCTTATGACAAACAATGTTCTGTCCAGTTCCTCACTCTTTACCATCTTCTTTCAGGCTTTCGGTTCATTGATGGACTCCTCGCCGACTGCTTCAACAGCGATTCCATTGCTCGCATTAATGCACCGGTTAATACCAATGTTTTTAATCCCACTACCCACGTCCGAGATCATCTGCCAGCCTATGACTTATCTCCGGCACTCAACACCTAGTCATCAATTCTCACGCATCCTACCAGATCTACGATCCATTCTTTATATCGAAATGGATTCCCTAAGCACGCCAGCTGGTCATCTATTGCCCGCCCTCTCCGCAGTGTCTATGCCAGGCACGAGAGATACGACTGGTATGGAACGCATGTCTGAAATTGTTCTGATAGACACACCAGAGGGAACCAAAATCTGCCACAGGCTACTGATCTGTTGCAACTGCGGCCACAGTACGAATATGATGTGGAGGCAGTCCTGCGGTGCTTGTGGCCATGCAAGGTGTGGTGCGTGCGATGTTATGTAGGTCCCTACTGCTAGAGAGGTTACCGGAACGGTGCGAGGTAAGCTGAGAATGCTGGCCATCTCTTGGATGGATGATGGATCGTGGTTTGAGCTGCCGAGAGTCTGAATTTTAGACTTAGCCAAGGAACATACGGAGCTACACTTGAATGGTTGAAGTTCTCTGGTTTGCATGCGTGTGTTGATCACCTGGTGAAAAGTGACAATGGTAGAAATGAAATGAGAGACATTGACTTAGAATGTGAAGATAGACCAAGTGAATATGTTTTGAGGAGAAATGCTGAAGGCTTTCAGTTGTTCTCAAGAAGTGAACAGTCGTCTGTATACCAAGCTTTGTCTACCTACTTGACGTTTATACATACGTTCTGAGACGAGACAAGACTCAGAAGAAGGCATTATAGGTATTTCAGTTTAAAAATCTTGAAGTGTTCAAGCATGGTAGGTGGATCGACTAGACAAGTGCGCGAGACCAGCTCAAAGGCGAGCGTCTGTATTGTGCCTCGATCGGTGTAAAGTAGATTATTATGTTTGGAGCAGCCAGCAAATCAACCTCTCCAATTTTTCCATGAAAGGTCCTGCCTTTTGAAGCCGGCTTTCTGGTGTTAAGTTCCATGTTTCTTCTAAAAATCGACCATACAGGCCGCGTACAATGTAGGCATTCCTCCCCTCTTTGCCAGTACTTCAAGTTGTTTCAAGGCGTGTTGAAATGGAGCGGGACAGTAGATATTCGGCTCGGAGCGCGACTTGAACCCTCCGTTGACATATATTGATGCCTCAGATCTGCATCATGATTCGCAAAGTTCAGAAGAAAGTTCAAGATATGCTGATCAAGGTTCGCGCAGATCTTAGCGTACATCTCTTTTAAAACAACCGCACCAGCGTCGTTGATATCATTATCAGGTCCGCGACAGCCGGGGATGATCTTGTTATGTGCCGAGGGCGGTATGTACTGATGTTTGTGGTTGCTGAGCCAGTTGTAGCAAAAATAACATGCCGGCTTGCTGCATCCAATGTACTTGTCGTCATCTACAAATTTCATGTGTTTAGACCGACTAAAGCTATCAGCCAACTGCAATTCGGCATGAACCCTGGTCGTGATAATCCTTCGAGATTCTAGATGGGCACGGGCTCCACCAATGCCGTTTGTCGGAGAGTCGATGTCGACAATGGCTCGGAGGGCAGATTGGATTTGTAAAGGATTTTGAGATGCGGAATCTATGCAGATGGCTCGAACAATCTCATAAGGGCTCATGTACTCGGGATCGATCGTCATATCTCGTGACTCTGGAGCTTCGACGGTGCGAATACCAGAGATATTGCGAAGGTCTGGAACTTTCATCACAGCCCTGACGACCGTGTTTGCCGACGAACGAGTTGCACCAAGACGACCAATGTAGTGTGCCAATTTTCGAAAGTCATCGTCAACAACCTTCGATCTTGCTCTGATTTCCTCAACTTCTGTTCCTCGCATAGCGTAGCAAAAATCAACCAGGCCCACCAAGGTTGTAGCTAACGATGGCTCAGATAGTTTCTTCAGTTTCGACCGTAATATGTTCACTGAGATAATCAGTGGCAATATTAAAGCAGGAAAAAATCTTACTATACCCATGCCATTTCCTTTTTCTTGCCTTAGTTTCATTCTACAATTTCTCGCGTACGGTTGCATGACGCCTTTATAGTACTTGATTCGAGAATGGCAAGTCTGCACAGCAAGACGAAGCACATCATCTTGAACTTCGACTTGATTTCCAGGATTTACCACTTGCAGCAACTGTAACATTCTTTCTGCGTAGATCTTGACATCCCGGCGAATTCCTTCATTTGCAGCGAGCCAGAGTATGTTGCTTAGTGGAAGCCTCTGCAAGGCCGCTGCAGTAACTGTTGGACCTCCTTTTTCAATATCGCATAAATATGCAAAAGAGTCCAGAAAGTCCCTACGAGCCTCGCAAATAGAGTCACTCGAATGTCCTCGTCGTGTGTAGCCGTCTTTCCAGCCAGCTAGCGCCTCCAAGAGTGCTATTTTGGGGTACATGCTTCTAGTTGCGCTGCGAAGCCCTTGATCCAATGGCAAGGCTGCAAGGTCTATCCCGTCTTGTTGTATCATGGCGCGAGGAGCGGTAGGAATAGTATTTGTCGTCATTTTGAACCTTCGATGTTAGATACTGATGCAGAAGGAATTTTGACTACGCAAAAACAATTGGAGTGAAAAATGCAGGAATAAAATCTATCAGAGTGGTTGTGTCTAGGAGTTCCGATTGATTCTTATCGCTTCCAATGGTGCATGACCCCGCCCACTTGAGCTACAGCTGAAGTTACACAAAGAAATCTCCCGTGATCTTGCAGAAACAGCCCCTGAGACGCGGGGCCGACTGGTATTCCACGTGCAGCAGTGGTTTGGGAAGTCCTGGGCTGTGAATTGCGAGTGTCTGAAGTTTGGAACGGAATTTGTCGTTAAAAAAAGTGTAGGTCCGAGCCAAGTGAGAGGCCGGACCCATTTGCGTATTACGAGGCCCGCGGGTATCAAGAGTCTAGGCATGGGTGTGGTATTCTGTATTGGTTTGGTTTTAAGGGATATTGTTACTAGTCGACCTCGCTCGAGATCCACACGCTCCGACATGCTACCATTTCTCTAATTATCATAAAACTTCCTCTCAAATTTGAAGCCAGCTCCGTCGAGCCTGTCGATGAACTTCTGTCCCAGACACGCCGGAGTGTAGATGCCGCCAGACAGATCATGTTCATCGCGAAGGATCGAAATCGCTGCTTCAGCTAGTGAGAGACCGGTATCTGGGGAGTATCAGCCGTGGTCTTAGAAGAATAAAGAGAAAGCCCAAGCACTCTGGCGGGCTTGCTCGATAAGAAACAGGTACTCACAAGCATACAAAGAACCCTCATACTTCGCCCTGCAGAATGCTCTAGGTGGATTCGGAGTCTGCACATCTGGAATGCCGATACCACGGTATTCAACCCGATCATTCTTGTACTGTTCCCTGGTCGGTCCTTCGCCAGGCTTGTAAACATACTTCCTCGCAATCGTACGGAACAGCGGGATAGCGAGTAACATCGAGCCGATCATGAGTCCGAAATGAATGGCAATGGCACCAAGATAGTTTCGCGCCTTCATATATTCAGAGAAGTGGAAGTTTGGACCATAGGTCTTGTCTCCTCCCAGAAGGGCCCAACTGCGGTAAACGATTGGTCGATCTGCTGTTCCTCCTAAAGAGCTGGTAAGGATTCCGAGATCTGAGACGGAGCGGAAACCAAAGATCTTTGTGACGATGGATTTGTAGGGTTGGGCTTTTGGGACGGGAATTGGGGAGATGCCGCCTGGTGCGTGTGCTGCAGCGATGTCTTTCAAGCTCCATGTGTCCATCAAGGAGAGGACTGTGTTTAGCGTTCCGCCAGATGGCGCAGAGCTAACAAATGTCAGCTTGTACAAGAAAGAAGTCCGAAGTACTTACTTGAGATCGTGAACCGAAACAATGACTTCTCCTGTAGGAGCAGATAATCTCTTTCGGATCATGTCTACCAGAGTCCACGTGACAAGATCTGCTGGAGCCGATTCGATTCCAATCTGAGGAATCATGATGCAACCGTTTTTCTTTGCTGTTGTTTCATACTTTCTGATCATGTCTCTGACGAAAGGGATCTCTCCAGTGACATCGAGGTAATGGGTTCCATTTTCAGCACATGCTTTGAATGCATGTTCACCGTACATGCCATATGGCCCGACAGTTGCAATCAGAACTTTTGTCTTCTTGGCTAATGCATCCAAGTCTGTATCGTTGAGCTGACATACTTCGATGGCTAGACGGTGTTAGTTGAGATGCTCAAGTTTCGATGGACCAACGCAATCTGGGTCCTGCATTTTAGCGCTTACCTGGTTGGCTCCTATCAGGATTCAGGCTCTTGCACTCTGCTGCTACTGCCTCTAACTTTGATGCGGATCTTCCAGCTAGAGCCCACTTCAAGTCGGTTGGCAGGTTCGTTGTTATGTGTTCAGCTGTAAGTTTCCCAGTGTAACCGGTGGCGCCAAAAACAACCAAATCATATTGACGTGATGACATTTTGAGGATGGATACAAGCTCTAATAGGGGCTTTCAATAATACCTTCGAATATCCAATCTCCAAAGTTGACGATAAATTAAGGTGATCGAAGATTTCGTGTCAAGTCCAAAGCAATTGAATTTAAAGTACAAGAAACAACATATGATACTCTTCAAATGCTCAAGCAGATACTCAACATTCCCTGGAAAAGCCTCGGCAGAAACAAGTATCCCGAAAGAGCTTAGCTCAGCATCACATGATACTTAGAGCTGGCCCCGCTAGCGTAGGGCACCGGCTCGCTTACCACCCACGAAGAAAGAACCTCAAATTTTGGCTCCATCTTCAACGACACAACTTCAAACCCGTTCATCACAGCAACCTCAGCCAAGATGACGAAGAGAACCAAGAAGGTCGGTGTTACCGGAAAGTACGGTACTAGGTATGTAACAAATCTACTTTCAGCGCGTCGAGCCGTATTTGCGCGCAGCCAGAAGCACAATTTCGAAAATAACCCTCCCCCGTCGACAATTATCAACTTGAGCACGGCGCGCAATGGATTAGAAGGAAGAAAGAATCGGCACAGAAGCAGAGCGCTGACAATTTCTCGTCATTCAGATACGGTGCCTCCCTCCGAAAGCAAGTCAAGAAGATGGAAATCACTCAACACGCCAAATATGTCTGCACATTCTGCGGAAAGACCACCGTCAAGAGACATTCTGTCGGAATCTGGAACTGCAAGTCGTGCCACAAGACCGTCGCTGGAGGAGCATACACTGTGTCGTACGTTTACATTGATACCCCGGACGAACTTTCTGTCCAGATGAAGGACTTCTGCTAGACGCAGAAGATCAATAAGGGGTAATACTGACTATCACGATAGAACACCCGCCGCCGCTGCCATGAGATCGACGCTTCGACGATTGAGAGAGATTGCGGAGGTTTAGAGGGTTGGGCTGGGTTCTTTCGGTTGGCATTTGCTGGTGTCTGGGATCGCACTCTACGACGGGTACGGGTACGAACTACGAAGTTGCTACCACGAGGAGCACAAAATAAAGCAATTCTAAAACGCACGCCTTCTTCCGTCTATATTTCCATGGCGATCAGCGGAGATGGAGAATTTCTCGTGACATTTGAGAGTCGTTGTGATTGGGCATTTGGTGTTAATGCTACCTAATCGATGTGTAGGCAACAAGCACGGATACCATCCGTCGAAGTCTGCCTGGTCTATATACATTTCTCTTTCCTGGGTTCGTTTCCGGTTCGAAGCGTCGAGGATCCATTCAAAGGCGGAGTCTTTTCCATTGCAACAGTATCGAGTGACAACTGTTCACCTTCGCAGAGCAAAGCAAAGACATGGATCAAAGTGAGGCTGGCGATGAGAGCCTCAGACATTTCGGCACTCTTCACGCAAGGCTTCCTGCCTGCCTTCAGAATGCGCAACGATCACGGACCTAAGGCGGTTCGTTGCCTCGGGATGCCTTGTCAGTCACTGGTATTTAAGAGGCTGGTCCCGCTGTTGAGTTTTCATTTTCTGCCCTTCTTCTCGTGACTCACGCTTCTCCTAGTGATCATCCAACTGCAGTATCACTCTCAAGGTCCTCAGATACCTCACTTCATGAGACAACAAGGTGGGTCACCTGACAGGTGTATTGGATGGCTGATATAAGATTTCCATGTTTCCATTTCATTTAAGAAGTTTCACCACTCCTGGTCTAGATCACGAAATCTAGATATCGGACGTCAAAAGCCACTGGCCAATCCCAACGCATCTAGGCAGAATTGCCTTCCCATCTGGGCCATATGCACCTGTTGCAGCAAGCACTTTGACTTTTCGGCTTGTCGGTCCTGATTTGGCTCGGGATATCGAGGGTTCAAAAACAGTACCCTCCGCCCAGGCACAGGATCAGACAAGACATCAGTCACGGTCCACTGCCACGTTGGACAGCCTGCCCCCACAATAGGCAATAGGCTTAATACGAGTCACTCGATTACCACGACAGCAGGACGGGACAACCGCCCTCAACCACGACTACCAAGACCACGACCACGACCACATTCCGCTGTAACTGGGGGGCCAGCCGCTTCACCGCTTTCCAAGTGGTTGGAGGGCCTTGTCGGAGAGCGGGGTGAGAAGCATTGGTCTGATTGGCTTTCGGGCTACTATTTCGCGCTAACTAGTAAGCGACCGACCAAGGTCCTTCCCGCAGCTCGCAGCCAGGCTCTCCAACTTCATTCATCCTTCAAATCGCCTCTGCCTTCAATATATCAACAACCTCGCGAACCTCGCAAATCCCCCAAAACTTCCAAAATTCACTCCCAAAATCCCACAACCTTTTTCATGACTTTCTCCCATTCCATCGTCGCACACTTTCGCAAATTCTTTCGTCAGCATGGCTGACTCCTGCATCGTCTGTCTCGAGGACTTGGACGCCGTTCCTGATCCAGCCGTTCACGATGATCTTCAAGATGCGGGCGAAGTGGCGGCACAGGCTACTGATTTGGACCTGCCACAACCACATCCCAGCACAACCACCAACAATTTGGCGGTTGCTTTGATTAAACCCTGCGGTCATGTTCTACACGACGAATGTTTGAGGGAATGGTCGCAGCAGGCAAATAGTTGCCCCATTTGCCGCCAAGCATTCAATCTGGTCGAGGTCTTAGATAAGGTTGGAGGTATGTTACCCCTTGGACCCAAACAATTTCCCAACGCAATCGCACAATCTGCGAATTGTTTCTCCTTCTGCGAGCGATTTCTCCGAGTCAGATACGTTCTTCTGGTTTGAAGAGCTTACCTGTCAGGGCTGAGTTACTTGCTGCAGCTGGTAGTCAGCCCAAGGAGGGGCAATGTCACATTCAGCTATAATTATTTCAGATGCTAACTAATCTTGCTAGGGAACGTTCTATCGGAATACGAGGTCGAGGATAAGAAACAAGTTGCCGAGTTTGATCCTAGTGCTTGGATTGAAGATGAGGAGGAGGAAGAACCAGCACAACCCTGCCCAGTCTGCGGAGGGACAGACCAAGAAGAGGTACGCATTATTCCTTACAATTATATTGTCATTGAGTCGAGGGATGGTATTTCGTAAATTGTTCTCTGACATCCCTTTTTGCGCAACGTTAATGAGCCATGGGCATTCACTGACTCCACGACTGCAGGTCCTTTTGCTCTGCGATTTATGTAATGCTCCTTACCACACACACTGTATTGGTCTCGATCGCGTTCCGCATGGCCACTGGTTCTGTCTTGAGTGTGAACATCATGGCGCCTACGAGCGAGCTGCGTCACCATCTGGAGCACCCCTCACAGGAAGACTGGGGCCTAGAACGACGGCCACAGTTCGCAGAGCCCGCCGCCGAACAAGAGCAGATCACTGGCAAGGCGCTTGGAGTACTTTGAGTAGGAGAATTCATGATGTGGCAGGACTGGATCTTGATTTCTCCGACGACGACCAACATCTCACCGAATACAGAGCAGCACAACGCAGGACCAACAATGAGAGAAGAGCTTTCAATCAGTGGCAACGTCGGATTAATATTGCAACCCGACAAGGAGCCCGAGATGCCTTTCGCGCAGCCGTTCCATCAACAATCCGCCCAGAAACTCCCGTCGAATCAATTGAGGAATCGAGAGCATGGTCAGCATTTGAAAAAGCCAAGGACATCGACACAGCCAGTCCCAATCGACGCAAAAGAAAGTCAAGATCTGTCACAGCTTCGCCATCAGAAGGCCCGTCAGTGCCAGCAGAGCCAGAGCGCAAGCTCAAACGTCCACGCACTCGGCGAGTTCTAGACAGGCCAGAGTCAGCAGCTTCACCTTCCGCTTCGAGTTCAAGTCGTCCTATCAGCAACCGCTCAGGATCGCCAAGTACCAGAAATATGAACGACACCAATGAACAACCATCATTTCTCTCATCGCTCCTGAAAGAGGTGGAAATGCATCATGGCTCAGATGATGAGCGCTCTACCTATTCCGCAACTAATGTTTCGGCCCCCAATAGAGTCACAAGCCCTGTTGATTACTCTTCACCAGCAGCGTCCCCTACTTCGTCCTCACCCTACCACACGCCTCGAGCGATGTCTACAACTCCACCCCCACACGTTACCGACCGATCAAGATCGCCACTGCGACTCACTTCTCGTATCGAACCAATATTTCCTCCTGCCAATTATTCTCCAAATCGATCGCCCCCAGACAAGAAGACCGAGAATGATCATCAATGCTCTTCTCCAACAACCGAGATTCGGCAACCAAGGCCCAGACAAAGGACTGTGAGACTACCTCGCTCAGAAGATACGTCGCCTGTCCGAGCCGCTATGTCCATCGAAGCCAAAGAAGGAATCAACAAGATTGTCAAATCTGCACTTGCACCACACTGGAAAGCCGCTGCGCTGACCAAAGAACAATATGCCGACATCAATCGCGATATATCAAGAAAGCTGTATGAGATCGCAGCTGAGCAACAAAGCAATGACGATAGCGGCCACGAGCTAGGAAAGATTGCTACGACAGAGGTAGCAAATGCTGTAAAATCATTGACGGCTTGAACGATGAACACGTACATAACGACTGACATGGCGAACTGGTATTGCTTTTCGGGGATTACAAGGCGTAAATAAGAGATACCCGGTACAGGCATTGGGAGGCGATGTTTGACTGGCGTATATGGGGGAATGAGGATTATCTTCGTTCAAACGACTGGATATGATTTGGCACTTCCAGGTCGCTTAGCGGAAAGCATTCTTTGCGAGATATTTGCATGGATTGCTTGATACTGTGTATAGATGAATGGTTCAAATTATTACTCGTTCTAAGAACTTGCTACTCCTTGACTCGATTTGTGATTTGTTTTTGTGTGATCCTCTGCTCTGACGATACATGTTTGTCATCCGGTCTTAAGGTGCTGTTCAGAAATTCGTGCACAGGAGTAGCACTTGGGACAGCAAGGACTTCACCGACAGCTCACTAATCGGGACCCTCATATATCACAAGTAAAGTATTACTCAGGCTACGAATCATGATCCGCGGAAAGGGGTCTCAAACACCAATACGTTTCTCTCATCAGCTCATGAAGATGTTCTCTGGTGAGGAAGCATGTCTTTGCTCATAGTCATCTCACCGAGCTTGACCAGCAGGTGAAGCGCAGTAAGAGACACGAATGCAGCATTCTGGTGTCATTGTCATAGTGAGTACACGGGCCGACTATGGTAGGTCAAGCAGGTCGGGCAAGCTGGCCCGTGGAAGAAGAGCGATTACCACCTAACCGCAGCTCACAATACCACTCAGCACCCTCATAAGCTATCTATCTCTCCCTGCCTCACCAGGCATTTCTCTGCTCCCATTACAACCCAATTCAAGACAAAGAAATGTCAACAGAAGCTATCTAACGATTCCCTTGGGACACAATCTTACTAGGATTGGGATTGATCACCGGAGTGACCAGAAGGTTCCGTTAGCGAAAAAAGCCTGTGTATTGCTCTAGGCACCCGTAAATGACCAAAACGTTCTGAGATGAAGCGGGTTCTGGTGATAAGAATGGATGCCTTGGATATTGAAAGAAGGAGGTGTCTTTGGATGCGCGAGGATTTTTCTTATGTGCGAGTAGGCGGCTAGGCTGCTTTGGGGTTGGTGTAGTCGAAGGGCTGGATTATGTAAGCAGAGTCTGGAAATTTTGGAGCTTCTGGGTTGATGGATTGAGGTTAGGAGACGAGTGCTGGTTTTGGATTGAAGAAGAGTGAAGACGTGGAAAACTAATACACGTCTCCTTTTCGATTCGATACATTTTCAAGATGACGGCAAGCAGTAGAGGAAGCAGAGCTGCCGCCTCAATTCTTCGTGAGTTGAATCCCAGGGGATCGAGGAGAAATACACAACTGACAGTCAACACTAGGATCATCACGACGTTCTCATCCCCTCATCTGCTCCGACTGCATCTCGCACATCCGCGCGCGAGCATCTCCAGCATGCAATCCCATCACTCAACGATCATATGCCGTTGCGGCAACAGCTCTCAAAACCAACGATTCAGCGCCAAACTCTTCCCTCCCACATCTCTCCGACATGCAACCCATATCTGCCACGACCCCAGAATATATCCCCAAAGCCGGGATCTTACTCTCGCGAGCGCCGCTCCTTACAGCTCCCCAATCACCGTTCGAGAAGGCCTTCTACTTCTACCAGAAACGGCTGAACGAGCGTCTGGCTATGCCGTACGCGAGGTACTTCTACTTTAAGAAAGATACGCCTGCGGATACAGATCGTAAGATCAAAGAGAGGGAGAGGAATTGGGCGGCTGCGCGGGAACTGGGCGGATACAGAGCATTTGGCAAGGAGGCTTGGAACGATGAGTTGTTGTCTGGAGAGACAGACGCGGCTGGTGAGGAGGCCAGGACGTTTGGTAAGATGGGGATCGCGGAGCCGAAGTATATTATTGAGAGTTTGGTGAAGGATGCGAGGGTTAGGGCTGTGGAGGGCAAGGATGGCGCGGCGGTGGAGGTTAAGGAGGGGGAGGGCGAGGTGGAGTTGGGTGCTGGGGAGGGAAAGGTTGAGAAGCCGTTGAGTAGGGTGACGGAGAGTGATAGGAAGGGGGATGTGAGGAGGTTGGATAGGCAGTTGACGAGGACGTTGTACTTGCTTGTTAAGCCTGAGAAGGGGTCTTGGAGGTTTCCGCAGGGTGTGTTGGAGGGTAGGGAGAATCTGCATCAGGTTTGTTCCATTCTCCCTTTTTGTTGTCACTTTCTAATAAGACACAGGCTGCGGAACGTATCCTCGTCCAAACAGCAGGCGTCAATATGAACACCTGGATCATCGGCCACGTCCCCATAGGACACCACGTCGTTCCCCCAGCATACACCAAAACCACCCCCGAAACCCCAACACAGCAACTCCAACACCCGGGCTCAAAGACCTTCTTCATGAAAGGTCGTATTATGGCCGGACAAGCTGATCTAGCGGCCAATGCATTCGGTTTGACGGACTTCAAGTGGCTTACCAAGGAGGAGATTAAGAAGCATGTCTCGACTAGATACTGGAGCTATGTGCAGAATATGCTAGCGGATAGGTAGTCGGGCTGTTTATGGGGCATTGTACAAAATGGGAAGGTGTGCATGCATGAAGAGTTGTACTGTAGCATAGCATAGGTAGCGCTGGATGTGTATGATTTGTAGAATGTAACAACTCTATTATTGGTTGCAAGGCGCGGGGCCGATTTCGCGGGTTCCAGCGAGTTTCGCTTTGCGAATACAGTGCGCAGGTGAGTTATTCGGGAGAGAGATCGTCGACGGGCACATGTCTCTCCGTATTTGAGTTGCACTTGACCAATTGTACATTTATTTCCCTTTTTCTTTCACCCCACATCTCACACCTGTTCTAAAGAGACAATTTTGGCAAGTGCCTTGCACAACTCATGTCACGTCATACAGACAATGAGCAGGATTCTTGACTGCATCTATATCTTTAAGAACAAATAGTACATCTCGCTACTACACCTACTCTACCTATACGGATTTTGTTTATCCACTTTCAATGTCCTCTCATCAGTAACTATCATCTCATTTGCACACTTGAAGTCGCGTCATGGCCACCACCAGTACCCCTACCAAACCTCCTCAAATCCTCATCCTAGGCGCCGGCATCACAGCCCTCAGCACCGCCCTCTCCCTCCTAACCACTCCCTCAACCTCCCACTTCACCATAACCCTCATCGCAGCACACCTCCCCGGCGATCTGTCGCCAGAATACACGTCTCCGTGGGCAGGAGGCGATTGGCATTCTCATGCTTCGACGGCGGAGGAGGATGCTGATGTGAGAGGCTGGGATGCGAGGACGTATGAGGTGTGGATGGATATGCTATCCTCCCCAAAAACCAATGCAGAGACACAGATACAGACTCAGAAACCCAGGCCGCAGAAAGATGCGAAGGACCCGGCGACCAAAATGCAAGAGAGGGTAGAGAGTGAAAAGAGTGTGAATATCGGACTCCACCTCACCACCCTCCGCTACTTCTACGGCTCCCTCAACAACCCACGAACCCATCCCTCCGGCTCAGGAATCTGGTTCTCCCATCTCGTTCATGATTTCCAGATCTTAGATCTAGAAGAGGAGAGGAGGGAGGGGAGACCGGTGCCGAAGAATGCGGTGTTTGGATTTAGTTTTGCGACGGTGACGTTTGATCCGGTGGTGTACTTGGAGTATTTGCTTGGGAGGGTGAGGGCGCTTGGGGGAAGGGTTGTTAGGGGCTTGGTTGAGACGGGAGGGGGTTTGAAGGGGGTTTTGAGGGGGGTGAGGGAGGTTTTGAAAGGAGGGAGGAATGAGGGGGAGGATGATGTTTTTGCGGTTATTAATTGTGGTGGTCTCTCTGCTCGACATTTTCTGCCTTCGCTTGAAGCGGAGAAATTGTTTCCTATCAAGGGACAGACCGTGGTTGTCAAAGGACAGGCGATAGATGCGTACACGTATGTTTCTATTCCAGGTGTGTCGGATGATGAGATGTTATATGTTATTCCTAGGTCAGGGGATACTACGCTTCTGGGCGGGTGTAAGCAAGTTGGGAATTGGGACGAGAAGGTTGATGAGGGTCTTAATGAGAGAATTATGAGCAGAGTGAAGGGAGAGAGATTAGCAGAGGAGTTGTTGACGGGGGAAGATGGAGGATTTGAGGTCATGAGGCAGCAGGTTGGATTTAGGCCTGGAAGGAAGGGAGGGCCGAGGGTGGAGGTTGAGAGGGAGAAGATTGGTGGTGTTTGGGTGGTGCATAGTTACGGTCATGGGAGCGGGGGTTTTCAAGCGAGTATTGGTTGTGCCGAGAGGGTGGTTGAGTTGGTCGAGGGTCTGGTGTGAGGGCTTCGAAGCATGGGATGTCTGAGGGTAAGTATGTTGTTTTGTATATTTATGTCGCATTCCAAACCGTCGAAATCGGCAAGAGTGCTCCGCAAGTACAATATACATTCATCACTCAACGCGAGCGGGTGAGACAAGCGGACGTTATTTATCTTGATGGCTGGGCTTTCACACATTGCAACATCGTGTAGTTTTCTAATTGCCCTAACCCATTCTTCACGGACTTCCCCATATGTTCCCTTGATGCTTAGATCCAGATTACCACCACTAAAATCCATAATCAGCAGTAAGTGCTGTCACTCCAAATTTCACTGCCATTACAACTCTCATTTCCTTGGAGTCCTCTACACTGTTACACGCAATCTGTATCGTGCTCCTCATATGTCATGCTGCTTAAGTTTTCAACAATCGTGATTATCAGCGTGGATTGACGGTGCAGGTCCACTTATCACTGAAGAAGTCAAGGCCTTGGCAATTTTGTGATGCCAAAGTCTAGGACTTCAAGATTAATAAATTTCGGCACCTGTCTTTCCCGCGAAGATTGACGCAATGTCCTCTCCAAGTTCGATGGTCAATGTTTTCCTTGAAGGGGAGATCGCCATCTCGGCTGAGATGGCTTGGGAACTACTTAGGCTCTAGGCATCTCCGTCTGCCTCTACAAAGCAGTGTCGGAAAATTTGCGAAGCTCGTACCTGAGCAAACCGCAGGCATGGTCAACTTACTCAACTGATTGGACAGAAAGCCTCTGTCTTGTGCTTCCGAAACCGGTCAAAGCAAGTTCCGCAAACTTCTGACCCTCTCCACTTTGACGTTGAATCAAGGTCACGTTTGGTGTCATCTTCGAGTTCTGTTGTCAAACACGGATCATGTCGCTCAACATACTTTTGACTACAAGTACATAAGGATGGACGATCGGGATCCAGTTCTGGTTACGGAAATCACCCCCAGATCGACAGTTCCATTTAGTCTATTCGCGGATTCATCCTGTCCAGGATTCCGTGTTAAACATTGGGCTTTAGGCATTAATTGACACAGTGCTTACATAGCTATCATCCCATATCAACATTCTCGTATATTAGTATAATAATGTCCATTTGTCTCGCCAGTGTGAAGTGGCTTACAGCCAATGTTGATTCCTCTTCACCGGGAATGGTTGAATACTCCTGACTAGCTTCCTAAGCGAGGGGTTTGCTGAACGTCTTCCTATATGTGTACAACAGGAACTGTCTTACTCAATACAGAGTCGAAGCGTTGATCAAGCCAAGCTGGACAGAATCGGGAATGCGCCGAAAAGAAGTCAGTGCTAAGTCCGCACTCGAAAATGTTGTTGACCTATTTAGTCAATAAAGTTTGGTTTCGGGCTTCGACGTCTTTCATTTTAATCTCCTCGCGCGTTTCTATCTCGTCATTGGTGTGTTGTCGTTTGCATTCTTCTTGTCATTTCCTGATTCATCGCGAGAAAGTGCGAGTGCAACAATGCATTGGAAAAGCTTTCATGACCATCTCTAAGGTTCACTTTTCCAAAGGTGCAAGGTTTTGTAAAGTGAACGTGAAATCAATATCGCCTTATTCCTAGAGCATGCTTGCCCACTTCTTAACCCTGCGCGGACCTTCTTTGCCAAACCACTTGAACAGAATCGTGTGGCTCCAGAGGACTCTAATTTTTTTTTTTTTTTTTGGCACACTCGCGCTCTGCTAACACATTTTAATGATGTCATATCCTCCAAATCGTCGATCTATATTCACCTCTCCCGTGAATTATCTGCCAGCGAGTACGAGCCAACCTTCTGCCTAAACAACAACACCAAAACTCAGGGGTTTAGCCGAGCCTGCCAACCACACGACAGAGTATCTGCGCCGCTCTTCTGCAGGAACAAAATGAAGCCTACCTTTTCTGTAGCGGTGCATTCCGACATGCATCGGCGCCGATGGTCCAGATGGTGGACCACCAAATATGTCGCCCCCAATGACTGAAGTTTTTCAGATTCGAGGACCGTCGGACAATCATTATCCTGGGACCTTTTGCTTGCCACAGGTCCCAGTACCTGTCAACGTGAGTATGAAAGTTGGAGATCTGGCTACGATTCAGGTGAGCGGCTCACTAGATCCACCGATCCTCTACTCTGCTGCTCTGAAGGCTTATGAATGTGACCTCTGCTCCGCTCCATCCCCGGCAGCGCTGAACGACATGCCCCTGCGCTCAGCGGCTCACCATTCACCCCCACAGCATCAGTCTAGCATGCTTAACAGTCTCAGAACCTGCGAACACCTCAATTGGCTTGCTTGACACCACTGTCTCGGCTTCGAACGCCTCGAAATCCCTTGGAGCAAGCCCCCAAGCTGTCCGTTTTCTCACCATGTTTGCCATTCACTTGGCCCCTCTTCACTTGGTTCCTCCTGGTAATAGTTCTAGTTCTAGGTCTTTAAACCTCTTCAAGCTCTCAAATCGTAAAGTCGTAACCGTGTCTCGGCATCCCGCATGGTAAGAACTATATAAGCTCAACTCAACACCCCTAAGGATTTAATCCTTCCTTATGAAATAGACAAGAGACAAGAGGAGATTGCGATGGATCGGGCGGAGTGGTGAGGGCCCGAGTTTTGAACTTCTGCGAAGCAGTATTGTGATCTCGGAAAATCTTGAAATTATCTACACCGTCCTGCCAACAACTATTGTGTCGCTGAATGTCCCACGGCAATATTTTGCGTGCGCCGAGCTTAGGATTCCAACAGACAAAGCAGGGAATTCTTGCTCTCAACGGTTGTTCAGCTGTCAATGGGTCTTCACTCGACATTTCTAGCACAAATTTAGGCATCGTACCAATCAGAATTCGGTGTCCAGAATACTTTCAGCACCTCAAGTCATGCAGATTGATATTTAACGAAGTAGTATGGACTCAGAGTTTCGACAGCAGGGTTAGACATGCTCGCAAAAGTCTGGTCCCCACCTGTCTGGGAGCTGGATAGCGCGAAGTCGAAAGGCGAACTGCTTCTGTCGCGTTACCTCCCATTGAATACCTGCGCCTGGACGAGACATTGATTTAAGGCTCAGCATAGAGAAGGGGTATATCAAAACATCGATTGATTTTTGCTCTACGCTAAGTATCACATGAATCATGCACATGCAACAATTCTATCCATCCGTCGATCTGGATACCACCCATTCAGGTCAATCCAGCCATAAAGCCGGTCCAAAGACCGTGCTATCTAACACATAACCTCCCACAAGCTCTTCCCGCCCAATACCTTTTGTCAAACAAAGGCAACGCAACGCCCGCCCATCCATACTCCATGCTGAATGAGCTGACCAAGTCTCAAATATTCTAACATAACTCCTCCCAATGGTAGTAAACAAAGTGTCCTGGATGTCCAGTCTAAAAGTTGTAGCGTGTGCCTTGACGACCTGTGCCCTTTTCCTTCTTGCCTTTGGCTTCGCTTCTGGTTTGACGCTCCTCTTCGACGACCGGTGGAGGTGGTGCGGCTTTCTTTGCAGGCTTTCTTGCACGAGGCTGCTCTGAGTGCAGGTGCCCCAACTTGTTGATTGCTGTTCCGTTGTGCCAGGCTAGGCATCTGTGAGCGGTGTGGTCGACATTTTGATCCTTCTTGCGCGTTGACATGCGTTTTGGTCCGGCATCGACAGATTTTTCCTCGGACGGGTTGAGATATTCCTTGCGCTTGGCCATGTACTCGACGATCCTGTCCCGATAAATCTTGATTTCCTTGCTAAACTTCATCTCGTTCTTTCCACGAACGTCCAACCATTTGATCAATGCATCAACCTCCTCAGGTTCGTCGTAGTAGCCCCATTGATGGGCATTGAAAACAGTGCTTGAACCGTCCTCAAGCTTCTTTCGCTCTGGAACCGTCATGTTGAACTTGGCCCTGTACTCGTTCTGCCACTCTTCTGGCATATCGATAAAGCCCTCTCGTTCGATATCGTCCGGTCCTTGAACCCAGATACGTCCATTGGCATATCCAGCATCAGCAGTAGAGCTGTCTGGCATACCTGTATAAGGCATGCCGTTGCGCTCGAACCAGTAATAACGGTTCCAGAATCTGTCCTTGCCAAGTACAAGTGTTCTTGGACAATTGTTTTCCCGAAGATCGTTGTCCAGGATGGCGATTTCTTCTTCTTGTTTTTTGATCAGATCCTCTTTCTTTTGAATGTCCTTCAAGAGCTTGGTGAATTGTTTTGATTGTTTCGGAACCTTGGCCTCTGCTTCGGCCTTTTCTTTCTTTTCTTGCTCAGCATCGCGCTTGCGCTTTCTATCCGCAGCTCTGTCGAGACCGCGACGTAGAGAGCGGCCTGATTTTGGATCATCATCAGTGTCCATTACATCCTCCTCCACTGAATCTTGAACCTCTTCGACAGGCGGGGCATCCTGCATGCTGGTATCGCCGTTCATTTGAGCGTTCTCTGGAACTGGAGATGGCGGCATGTTTGCTGGAAGTAAAATCTTTCGTTCCTCGTTCAACAAACGAAGTTCCTCAGCCCTGTTCATTGTTAGACGATACTTAGATTTGATCACGTGACGACTTACAATTCCTTCCTCACTCGCTGGTGGGCAATTTTCTCCTTACGATAGCCTGTCATCTCCTCAGCACATTCCTCCATGTATGCTCGGATGGCTTTGGTTTCAGCTGTAAGCATGCAAACAATCTGGAGAGCCTGGATTCGAAGATTGACATCGAGTTTGGCGTACTGTAGGCGAGTGGTTTCTGGTGTTGGATCCATATTGAGAGGCGCGAGTTCCTTTAACAGTATTTCGCAAGTCTCGAAGTAGCGAGGGCTCTTCGACAGTTGATACAAGAGGCCCACCATAATAAACTGCCAGCCACCGTTCTTGAAGTCACGCTTTCTGAGACGATCCATCCAGCCAACTTCCAGTTGCATTTCAGCTGCTCGGTGGTTGAATTTGGGCTCGGGTGTTGATTCCTTCACTGGATCCGGTTCTGCCTTCAATGCCTCTGCCTCCGCCTTCGCCAGACTACTCCTGGTCGCGCGACCTCTGGGCTTTGGCTCTGGTTCCGGGGTTGGAGTTGGAGGTGCGCTGGCTTCTTCATCAGATTCCTCGTCCTCACTATCTTCATCCATATCGGGCAGTTGAACATGAACCTTTCCACCATCGGCCTCTGAACTGACAAGGATCTTCAAAGCTGCACAGTGAACCTCCACAAATAACTCACAATCGACATCTTCCGAAGTAAATTGCATGGCTTCAACAAAGTCGTCGAATGTAAAGGAATCCAGCTTGAAGACTTCACAGTAAACGTTCAAGGTGTCCCAGGTCTCTAGCAGTGGTCCGACCGATTTCATGAGAATACCATTTCCTTCGCCTTTGGTCGTGCCATCATCCAGGGGAGTGTCTTGAGAAAAGTACTTGAGTGCTGGCTTGATAGGAGGATTGTGGCGAAGAATGACTTGCAAGTCTTCGATTGGATATTTAATTGGTGGCGGTGGTGGCGGAGCTGGTGGTAATGATGCAAGTTGCTGAAATGTGAATGCCTGATTGTGGAATTGATGTTGATGAGGACCCGGATGTGGTGGTGGCCCGACAGCTTGGAATGTGTGAGATACGTAGGGAGGTTGAGGAGGATAATATGGGGGAGGATTCTGAGAATTTGGAATTGGAGCATAATTCAAGAACGTTTGCTGCTTACTCTTAGCCAGCTGCTGACCTTGCTGCTGCTTGCTCTTATGACTCTTCGGGGCAGGTTTCAACTGTGGAAGACGAGGTCCATTTCCTTGGAAGCTTCCGACCATTCCTTCGTAATCTGGGGCATGTTTTTGTTGGGCCTGCTTTTGCTTCCGCTCGGCAGCCTTGCTCTCATAGCGGAGATGGGGTGGAACTCGAGTGTCGATATGGTAGACAGCTGCTACGTCTGGCTTGACCAACCAGGGTGCACCGGTCCAGGCTTCTCGAGTAACTGTCTTCTTTATAAATGACCGTAGAACTTGCTTCGTGAAGATCTTGCGATCCCGGGTAATGTGCGCATCATCCACCACAGCCTCCTCTGTTGGGCGATTGTCGAGACTGACAAAGTATCTCGAAAAAGGCGGGTTCACAGTCCCATCTGGTAGTTGTTTTGGGCCAAAGCGTGTCTTGTCTCTCACAGTTCCCGTAAGTCGTTCGCCTGTCACCACATGTACAGTTACAGCCTCGCCTGGGTAGTAATCGGAGCGGAACTCGTCGAAAATTAGGTCGACAAGAGTATCGATTCGAGAGATGGTTTGGAATTGTACTCGTCGTAGAATTGGGTCCTTGAGTGCCTCTGGGAAAGCCTCTTCAACCTCTTGTGCGCCTGCGAGCTGGACAGTGTTAGTTGCGCCTGGCCGCAATATCCTTGGAAATTCCTTACCTCACTCTTCAACGCCTCGAAAAAGTTCAGTCCCGAGTGGCCGGTGATTTGACATATGAACCGACGCTGAATATTGTTAGAGGGCATCTGCGACGCGTCTAAGGCGCCTCATTACTAACCTGCTTGTAAAAGTCGATTCTGGAGGTACGTCAGCAAAGCCAGTTAACATGTTCAACCTGGTCACATACCTTGCCAGATATTGCTCGTAGTCCGTGAAAATCTCTCTTGTTTCCTTGATCATCCACACCTGTATCCCGTATCAGCTCTTGCGCCGCCTCCCGTATCAGTATCCGTACCTCGGTATCATCACTCTCAACCACCGGCGAGGATATGTATTGAACTGGTTTCCGCTTGAAGAGAACCTTTATATCTTAGCATATGTCTTTTGAGAAGCCGGAAGGAGAGAGTTTGTACCATGATCTCGGCTTATTGCGTTCAAAGAACGCTGACCGGGGTGGGGGAACCTGGGGTAAAGTGGAATGTCAGACTCGATGTACCCTTCCGCAGAACTTATATTTAGCTCTGTAGAGCTTTCTGGCCGTGGGAAATATGGTGGAAGTGAATGGTGGATTGAATCGAGAGTGGAAGTGAGTCGCAGGGGAGTGCCCAGGCTCGATTGCGTAGCCCTCGTGGCAGTGGGTTGTATATCAACTGGCACTTACAGATGGAGGCTCTCGACGCGTCTGTTGTCCTCGAAGCGACTTATGCGAGGCGCATGCAGTTCCGGGCCTCGGATGGTGGGATTGATGCTGGTTGCTGGTGGTTGTTCACGACGCGTTGGGTAGTGGGTTAAAGAAAGAAGAGGAAGAGTTTTGGACTTTGGCCATCGGGAAGGAGATGGATGCACGCTAGCAGGGTAGTACCGCAAGTGCGGGAGTGAACAAGCTGCGTTTAGCGAGCAGGACAACTCCCCCATCACTTTCTTACTTCGCCCGAAAGCCACGACAACGGGGATATCAGAGAAAGCTTTTCTTGCACTCGAGAAGTGCTCGATTAGCACTCTCGATAGAGTACTTATTCATATACTTTTGATTCACCGGACTGCTTATGAAAGACTTCCGAAAAAATAAACAACGGAGAGCCGCATTTTGGCAGATCAGCCTCGAATTTGAAATCAGGGGTATTCTTCGATTGGACAAAACAAAAAATGATTATGACGCGATATAATTATTTAAGGATCTTCCGAAGTATTGAATGATACGAGTAGTATGATCATAATGTTAATTGGTTGTGGTTCTGAAGTACTGCATGGTACTGTTTGATGGGTAGAGGGGGTCTTCGCATCTGTAAATAACAATTCAGGAGCTCTCGCCTAGGTCATAAAAGTAGTTTCGAGACCGAGCGCGATCATTCCTCATATTAATCCAACTTGTCTGGATAGACAGAGTTGATATGCTAGGAACTTGCCGACATCTGGAGACGTCCAGGCTGACGATGGTTGACTCTGGTGGAAGAGCACTTGCTGGCAAGTCGCTTGAGCAAATCGGGTCAAGCGCATCAACGTGACCGCCTTGCCGAACCACACCTACAACCATGCCTCGCTCCACAGATTTCCTTGCCTTACTTCACCGACTCTTCCATAAGCTCAAGGAACGCGAATTCCAGACGATCACATATCTCGCCCATAGGAATACGCAATGAACAATCAATGCTTTGTATCTCGATTCCTTCATTACCTCGCTTATTACGATTCAGGGGCTGCGCCAAGACTGACAACCTACCATGATTAAGCTTCATGACCTCCCGCGATTCCGAGCACACTCCCCATGCTCCAAAAGGTCCACGGATTCTTCTACAGATATCTCCCCAGATTAGAATGGATGATCAGCTGAACGTTCAAGAAGCCTTGAGGTGTATTCCTATTGATTTTCTGTTTGTTTACTTTCAATTCTGTCCGGATCGCTTAATGTCGCTTTTCGATGTTGATGATTCTTTTTGCTCACTTTTATCTGGGTCGTCGTACTTCGAATTAGCATATTGTTGCAAGCAAGTTGCTTCGAGTATAAAGCCGAGAGATGGATGGTTCAATTAATTCATTTGTCTCAATGACTGTGCAGGCTAGAGGCGCCAGCAGCTGACCTCATGTTCGACCTCGTCCAGGTTTTTCCTGGCAGTGATACGAACATCAACACCACAACACAACACATCTCGTCACACATGGACTACGCGACTTCTAGGCCTTGATACAGAGCTAGCATCAAACGACAACCGGCAAACAAGAAATTATCTTTGCTTGGACGGTGAATCCTGCCTGCCATAAATTCACGATGGTGAAAAGTTGGTGTTGTCACTTGTGACTCCACAGCCAACCAGCTCGGCTACTGTCAGACTCCTACGATGCGGCGAATGGTTCTACGAGACAGTGGCACGGTTTGTTTTCGATTTAGGAAAGCAGAGTTTCGAGATTTTTCGAAGCATCTTAGCAAGTACCTCCCCCCGAGAGAAGACGGTGGGTTGGCTTGGCTGTATTGGTAACAACGTGTAGCACACATCTTTTTGTCCTGAAGTTATGTGTGTCAGGATTTTTTTCGCTTGTTCATTTATACTGCAGAGTGTTAACCCGCTTATGAAATGATTGAGATTCCTAGACTCAAAAAAATTGGAGAAGCTCAGATTTGAAGACGCCGGGCGCACAAGCGAGCTTTCAGCTCCCTACCGAACATGCTCTGTCGCCAGTAAGGACCAGAACATTCGCAAACTATATATAGCAAAATTATTGTTAATCGATCGAAGAGTCAAAGTTAACCACCAGCTGACACTTGGACAGGGATCGAGTACGAGACTGAGAGGGTTTTCGTGAACAGGACAAAAACATGGCGTTGCAGTTGCTAGACTTCAGTTCACAGAGATATCGTTTTCACAGTCCCTCGATGGTTTTTGTAGGAAGATGGAAGTTGCTCTCAAGGTTTTGATCTCGACAGCAAAAACGTAGGTGACAACAGCTCCAAAAACGAATCTTCTGCAAGAGGTCTTCTTCAGTTATCTCACACGCTCCCTGCGATTGTATAGACTGTCAGACTGTCAAACTCATAGCGCCAGCGTCTACAAGGCGATGCCCGAGTTAGTGGAACTGTGATCTCCATTGGCATATTGAAGGTTCCTTAGTTGATTCGCTCGAGACGCGTTACCCTCTCGGCATATCGCGAGCTGGCTACTTATGTGCAATTCTAGGCCTCGAGCGAAGTGGCTCTTAATATTGACATGAAAACGCCAGAGTGCTGCAAATGCACCAAACTCGATCCAGCTTGTAGATTAGTACGGTATGATGACGGCCCGAACCTGCTTTGTAGCTCTCGTTCACTCGAAGTCCATCTCACCAAGCAGATCGCAGATCGGGACCGGTATTGGTGGACGAGAAAAACTCCCCAGGTCAGACAATGCCAGGACTTCAGGAACTTATGTGTTATAACCCTAATTTTCCCCCTGAAGACCCCTGAGGTAGCCTGAGAGGGAGAGAAGAGAGGAGGTAAAGTCGATCACATCATGGCTGGCGCTGAAATGTCCAGGGAAGATTCCGCCGAAAATCTGACCATGACTTCACAAGGCTCTTCAGCAGGACAGGGCAAATGAACCCCAGCCATAGAGCAACCGGAAGACACTTCATCCAGCTCAGCCTGATCCTTCCCGTCCTCGGATTGGTACATTTCCGTTCGCCCTGCTGAAACAAAGGGACACAAGCCTCACCCTGGTGTGCCCGTGTCAAGAAGCACGTGACCGGACCAACTCAACAAACATTCCGCCACATTTCGAAGCTTCCACGAACTGACACCCCAACGCAGACGCGATGCCATCTGCACAAGGAGCCGGAATTAGTTTCGTTTCCTCGTCGACGCGATGAGAGAACCAACATGTTTGAGCCCTACCAAACAATCGCGAAATGATTGGACGTCAAGTCGGCCGCTGGCTGAATAGGCGCGCGTGTTTTATTTTGATCGCCACACAGGAACAAAATCTATTTCGGATCCTTGCCCAGCCTCGCTTGTTTCAAGATTATTCATAGATTTTCCACTGCCGGTTGCGGGCACCCCAACTCAATTTCTTCTCTGCCACTTCAAGTTCTTTGTTGTCCCAGTAACATCACGATTTCGATGTCGCGACACCATAAACAAAGAAAGGAATCTCGCGAGGAGTTGACTCGTATGTAGGGGGTTTGTGGAGTGGCATCAATTCATGTCATCGCTGGGTGTGATTCGGGACGAGCTTACTCGCTGACAATCTTCTGCACCCCACCCTATTGATCCTTTGAAGTCTATTCATTTCTATGACAATTCCATATTCCACATCTAATCCTGGATGGTATAGGCAAATCAGCCGGCCGCTCTACAGGCCTATTCAGCGTTCAGTCATCGGGCCTCTCTACATCCGGCGATAAAGAAAGACCAGACCCCTGGAACAGCCACACCCAACAGCATCAGGCTGTGCAAGCGAGCGCTACCGCCCAGCCATTTGATGCAGCATTTCTCCAAAATACCCTGGGCCTGCGAACTTTTTATTTTGGATCTCACTGCCTTGTTGTTGGTGTGGTACCTGTCTTTCATTCCAGGACGTTATTCAGGTGTATAAAGGAAGTCCTTGACCCAAGAATAATCCCCTCATTCTCTCTCATATCCATTCACAATACGCCTTCGACTCCTACTACCTATACAGTCACGCTCTCAACTCAACGCTCATAATATCTGTCTATTGAAGCAAAAACTTCATTTCATTGTTATCAAGAATACTTTCTCATACACTCTCCACAACTATGTATTTCTCATCAACTCTCGTCACCCTTGCTGCCGTGGTAGCTACTGCTACCGCGCAGGAAGGTACTACGATCCAGGTGACAGTCGGCAAGGGTGGACTCGTCTACTCGCCAAACAACATAAGAGCCGAAGTTGGCACCAACATCGAGTTTTCTTTCTTCCCAAAGGTGCGTTGTATCCCCCCCAATAAAGCCTCTCCTTCAAAATCTAACATCTCTCAGAACCACACCGTAACACAAAGCTCCTTCGCAGACCCCTGCCACCCCCTCGAAAACGGCTTCTTCTCCTCCTTCGTCCCAACAGCCAACTCCCCCTCCGGAAGCACCTTCACCATAACCGTCAAAGACACCAAACCCATCTGGCTCTACTGCGGGCAAGGCAACCACTGTCAAACGGGCATGGTCGCAGCCATCAACGCACCCCAAACAGGCAACACATTCGAAGCCTTTGCTCTCCTCGCCAAGAATGCCACTGCATCAACCTCTCCACCCGGCGGAGCAGCAGGTGGTATCTTGAAGCTTGCTGATGGGACGGAGTCGTCGGCTTCTGCTTCTGGCTCGGGGTCTGGTGCCGCGACGGGGTTCAGCACTATTTCGACCACCAGGACGGTGCAGACTACGGTCACGGCGACGGTCACTGCTGTCGTGATTGGGGAGCAGAGTACTTATACTACGACTTATCCAAGTACTTATGGTACTACGTACACCACGGCTTCTGCAGCGTCAACAGTTGCCATTTCTGCAGTTGAGAGTAGTACTTCCGCTTCGGCTAGCCCAACCTCGACTGGTAATTCGGCAGCTGGACTTGCTGTTAATGGTGGGATGGCTGGTGCGGTTTTGCTTGCTGGTTTGGCTTTGTTCTAGTGGATTGCCGATGGACTGGCTTCTCTTTCAAAATATGGACTTTTGGTGCATCGGTTCTGGTGTTTGGTTGAACTTATGCATTTTGGGGGTTCAGACTCGGGAAATTAAAATTGTACCAGTAGCTAGACGTGTCGCAATATACCAATTTTTTACTTCATGCATCATGCTTCTCTTGACAGTGCTTCCGCCGACCAGTAAAGGTCAAATGATCAACTCACGCTCGTAGAATCGATCTGGTATCTCAAAATCTATGAATCTTCTTTAGATTGGTAGTTTAAAACGGTTCCAAAAGTGGTCATGCTGCTCGTCGATCTACGCTGTCACGCGAAAGATGTACGAATGCCACGCAATTGTTCTGTGGAGCTTACACAGTGCTGAGATATACTATCGAATGTAAAGGCTAACGATTCATCAACTTCGTAATCGACATTCTCCGCCTTGATGGGTAGAATTAGACTCGTCACACATTTCTGAATATTTCACTTTCTCGTCGACGCAAGAAGCCGCTGTCAAAACCGAGAGTCTTGCCATTCCTACCTGACGTCGCGGCAAACGTCCACTTACCATCGAATGACCTTTCGCTTACTTTCTTCAATACTAATTTCCCCCTCCGTTCCTGTAGGACAATCGTTGCTTCCATTCTCAGCCAAATTTAGAATATTTGAAGGACCAGTACTTCCAACTTATGATTATCATTGAACACTACATTCTTAATTGTGTCTTGTACTACAGAGGAGCATGGAGCTTTATATAGCGCCGTATGAAACTCTGAATGTGATTCGACGGGCAGGATCGCATTCACCTGTTGCCTTTTCGGTGGAGAGCAGCTGATATTTTCCAGTACTTTTGGCTTACCAGCCCTGAACAAAACTCTTTGGTTCACTTCAGAAGAATTCCTTGTGATATGCTTTCGCCAAAGTATGAAGAGGACGAAGGATGAAAATGCCACGTGCATGATCTTTGTCTAGCTGCCTCTATAGGTCGATGGCAAGCTTTTGATCATTCAGCACACAGCAAGACGAAAATGATTCGACCAAGTTCCATGGGATTGGAAGAGATGAAGATAGACAAGGTGCGAAGTACTACTTGATCAAGTGTTTCTCCGTTACAAGCAGTAACAGAGAGTTTCAAGTCTCAGACTTACCAACCCTTAGTTCATTTTCAGCCTAAAGTGCCAAATTAGTTTTAGACTTTTGTCAATCCACAAGTGATTACTGTGGGAAAAGTCAATCAAACTTGGAAATCCAGATTGAATTTCCAAGGACTTCAATAGTCTTCTCGAGCTCCAGCATATACTGCAGATGCGCAAAGAATTAACAGCATACATTCCCGACGAATCTCAAGGGACCCGGGATAAAAAAAAACACCTGTTCCATTTCTGGTCGTAGTCTCTTCTTCAGTATTGAAGTTCTCGTCACTGAGATAGTCGTAATATATAGCTACTGAGGTAGTATTTTTGGCTGATAAGAAATAGAGACGTAGCTCAGACGTAGCTCCGAGTGTTCTGACGTGACACTTGACCACTTCACTCGCGAAGGAACTCGGACATCCTAAGGAAAGCTATTCACCACAAGTAGACTAAGTGAGGTGCTCAAGAATTATTTCAGCAGCTATGAGGTGTTTCATCTGTTGCAATCGCGCAATCGACGAAATCTCCGTTCAGTCTCTTTTACTTGCGGAGCACCAGGTATCGATCGCGATATGCTGTTTTCTGCGTTCGTAATCTAAAAGTGAAGCCACAGTTGAGCAATTGTTAGCACAAGATGATCGGTATGTTGATATAGTGCCGCTGAGCTGAGTAGCAGAAGTTGATATTGTCGCAATGTTTTTGTCGGTGTCAGCTCTGTTCATTCTGTCGCTTAGGTTTTCCGTATCAACTGTACTTCTACCTATCAGAGAAACAAGAGGGCTCATAAATATGCCAACAGATCCCACCGCACTTCCAAGTCGAGGGAGAACATAGTTCGATCAAAGAAGATAAATATTTCTGACTTCGCGAACGTAGATCGGGAGTACGGAAAGTCCAGCCATAAGCGCGCGGTATTTAGTATGTGAAAACGATGGCGACACTCCCCAGAATATGAGACTATCAGGCAATCAATACTCTGAAGATCGACCGGAGTGTATGATATTGAAGGCAGAGAACTTTGTTATTCGGTGCTCGTGGCAGTATTTGAATGCAAGTTTGTGCCTTACAACTCCCACCTCTCCTTGTGGAAGGTCCTTCTGATATCGGCCGCAATCCCCTTAAATGCTCTCGTTTCTGCCCACGAAATTTTGTCCAACGACTAAACCGCAATCGCCTCCTCTTCCTTCAAAGATGTAAACCCTTCAAAGCTCCCTCTCGTTCTCCACCCTAGGCGTCTCCTCCCCACCATGCCCCTTCCCCTTCTTCCTCGGCAACAACGCCCAAAGAATCCCAATCGCCACAAGCAACGCCAAAATAACTGGCTGCAGTGTCCTCACCCCCTTAATCTGCGCAATAGCCCCTACCAAGAACGGGAAAATGGCGCCTCCACTCCCACCAAACGCAGTCCCAAACCCAATACAACCAACATGGAGATCCTTCGGCAGGAGTTTCGTCACCATGACGATGGCAGTGGGGAACATGGGGCCCATGAAGACGCCGAGGAGGGAGACGGCGATGGCTGAGACGATGAGGGATGGGACGAGCCAAAAGATGAGTTCGAGGCCGAAGGAGAGGCCGAGGTAGATTATTACGGAGGGGTACTCGCCCAGGCGGGAGGTTAGGTAGGGGAGCAGGAGGCGGCCAACCGTCATGCCGGCCCAGAAGGCGGTGGAGGTTGCGGAGGAGGCGAAGGGGTTGGCGCCGCGGACTTTGGTCATGAAGGTTATGATCCAGCCGCCGAGTGAGACTGTTGGTTGTTAGTGCCATGAGATCTCCGTGGGATTGGAAGAAGGATAAGGAAGGGGGACTTACCTTCAGCACCGACATAACCGAACACGAAGAAGCAGAACAGCCAGGTTACTTTCGACTTCAAGGCCTCACGTGTTCGTCCTGTCTTCGAGTCGGGATCGCGTGGGTTCTCAGCTTCGTACACTGCACCAGTCTGTTTCCAGAAAGTAAATGACGAAGTAGCAAATTCCAATGCTGAAGCGGCGATCTGTTTTCCGTAAGTCATATTTCCCTCCAATGCGATTCGGGTCAAGCGAGACTTACCATGATATAATAAAAGCCATACCAGCCCGCCCCGGTCTTCTCAATCAGCGCCGTAGCAATCAACGGCGAAACTGTCGCACCCAGCGAATACGAAGCTTGCAAAAAGCCCTGCACTTCGTTCGCATTCGCCATGTTGCCTATCCAGGCACACCAAGCAGCGTCAATGAGACCATTTCCGAAGCCAACGAAGATGAACATCACGACTAGGACGGGGTAAGGAGGATGAATGGAGACGACGACGTAGGCTACAATGTGACACAGTGGTCCCATGAAAGCTACACCGCGCTGTCCGAACCGGACGTGAACGAGATTGTTGGCGATTGAGGCGAGGGAGTAGCCGGCGAAGGGGGAGAGGAAGATGAGTGAGACGATGGTGTAGTTGAGATCGTAGTAGGGTTCTAGATGTGGGATTAAAGCCTGAGGTATTCTCGTCAACATCTTTATTCTGGCATTGCTATTGAGTGGTGAAGCTTACACCGTATGAACCATCATTCATGCCAACTACAAAGAAAGACCAGAATGTAGCGAAAACTCTCCATTTGTTGCCACCGGGAGAGTTCCATCGTTGCTTGATGTCGACAGCTCGGATGGAGGGACTGGAATCTTGTCTTATTTCTTCTAGATCTGTAATCCCTAGTTTCCTATCTGAAGGTGTTTGAGAGGGAGGATAGGATTGGAGTTCAATGCCATTATCATTGCCAGCAGCATTTGAAGCCTCGGCTTGGGTCATGGTGATGGTTGCCATGATGGCTGAACTGAAATTGAACCGATACAGAGAAGGATTGGATGGAATCAAGATTCACGATCCAAGAGATGAGAGACCAGACCTCTTATATCTCTCGCTCTTTTTCTCGCGCCATTAACTGTTTTCCCTTCCCCAGAATTGGATACTGAAAAGAGGAGAGAAGTGGGGGTGAGGCGGGAAAATCGCGCCGCTATTTGTGCTGACATGTGGGGATGATCATGATCGTCAAACATCTTCTTGGCATGAGTCAAATCCGAAGTTTTGCCGTCGTTTATCCGCATCGCGTTCCTGTGATGCTGGGATTTCTCAGCCCTGTAAGTCGGTGGAACTTTTAACCTTACGGAATTGGTCTGCTGCTCAAAGTCTTGGTGTTGGAATTGACTCTATCCGTATGTAAGCGACCAAGCAGATCTAGAAGGCCAGAGGAACTGTTTACGAAGAAAGACCCATCCAGACCACGTCTTACCATATAGAGTCAAGCGGCGGCTCGTCCCGCGTCGGACTCGAACCGAGTCGTCCAATGAGCAAATGCATGACGCACTCTCGTCCCAAAAATGCTCGCCGAAGCAAAAATAAGTTTCGTCCAACAGGAACTTTTTCATCCCGCCTCTTAAATTCCTGGGAGCACACCGCAACACAACTCAATCGTCCTATCCTTCTGGCCAGATCGACAATTGGAAATCGATGCCTCTGCAGCGCAGAATCGAGAGAGGCGCGCAGGATCTGGATCTGATTTCTTACCTTGGCTTATAATTCGCTTTTCTTTATTTTAATTGGGCATTCCTGAACCCCGCCTCTCCACCTTGATTTTGTGTCTGCAGCTTGTCTACATTATTCTCTACCTGCAGGTAGACTCTCAAGCATACCTACCATGGCAGCAGATTCCTCCGATACGCCCTGGGGCCTAAAATGGCGCTCCAACACCCTCTTCATCCTCTCGACCGTCACGATCGGCATGTTCACCGACCTCTTCCTCTACGGCCTAATCGTGCCCATCCTCCCCTTCATCCTCATCGACCGCATCCGCGTGCCCCACGACCAGGTCCAATACTATACTTCCCTGCTCCTCGCAGCCTATGCAGGGTCGCAAGTCCTCTTCTCGATGGTGGCGGGCGTCATTGCGGATAAGATGGCATCGAGACAGCCGCCTTTCTTGGTTGGGCTTGCGGCGCTGTTTGGAAGTACGGCGATGTTGTTTTTGGGAGAGACGATTTGGGTTCTGGTGTTGGCGCGTGTGCTGCAGGGGATAAGTGCCAGTGTGGTGTGGACGATTGGATTAGCGATGGTAATGGATACCGTGGGGAGTGGCAAGTTGGGTGTTACAATCGGCAGTATATTCAGCTTGATCAGTGTTGGGGAATTGATTGCTCCTGTGTTCGGAGGTCTGGTGTTTAAGAAAGCTGGGGCGGGAGCGGTTTTTGGCACGGCATTTGGACTGCTTGTTATTGACTTCTTGATGCGGTTGGTGGTTATTGAGAAGAAGGTTGCCGTTACATATGGAGTGGACTATTCGAGCGGGAGCGAAGATACGGATTCCGAAGATGGCGAGACATCACCTTTGCTCAGCAATGGGAATACCAAGGAGGAGGAGCTCGCAAAATGGAAAATACCCAAGGAGCAGCCTGCCTGGATCAAGAACTTCCCGATTCTATACTGCATGGGTAATTCGCGACTTCTAGTGGCACAACTGGTGGCGTTCACGCAAGCTACGCTCCTTGCTGTCTTCGACTCCACGATTGTCATCGAGTCCTGGGAACTCTTCGGCTTTGACTCGCTAAAAGCAGGCTTGCTATTCATACCTTTGATTCTCCCTCCCCTGGTATTCGGTCCCATCGCAGGCCGCGGCGTCGACCGCTATGGCGCCAGGATATTCGCTACCTTCGGCCTCCTCTACCTCTCCGTACCCCTCATCCTCCTCCGCATCCCACACGCTGGGGGCTCCCCCGAAATCACAAAGATGGCTACCATTTTGAGCTTCTGCGGACTCGGCCTGGCGACCTTATCGTCGCCTAGTATCGTGGAAGCGAGTTATGTGGTCGAGCAGTTCCATCTTGCGAATGAGGAGCTGTTTGGGGAGCAGGGTCCGTACGGGCAATTGTATGCTGTTAGTAGTATGGTGTTTAGCGCTGGGCTGACAGTTGGGCCGGTGGTGTCTGGAGGATTGCGGGATCGGATTGGGTATGGGAATATGAATGCTGTTGTTGCGGGATTGTGTGTTGTGGTTAGTGCGTTGAGTTGGGTGTATTTGGGCAGGATACCGAAGACGGTCAAGAGGGGAAGGGGGAGTGGAAGTTCGACTCCTAGGGTGAGTGATTAACATAGAACAGAATAGATCATAATGTTTATCGTTTGAATTGTGTACGGTTTCTATTTGACGACGACCACTGACTCTCCCAGTGATACGGTCGGAATTTACAGGCCTAAAAATTCACTTCTTACATCAGGCAAGTGCTGCGGGCGCAGGACTATAATTTTAATAGATGTGAAAGGGACCTTTCCTCCTAATGGTGGAAACAATGAGTCGACGATCAGCTTTACTGCCAGGTCATGGAAGCCACGGTGCTGTGCAACAATTTGGGATCTAGATATTTTGGCGTCTTTCCAAGAGGCCGACAAGTTATACTTGTTAAGTTCTACAGTAATCGGTTAAGTCTTGATATCCGACTTTCATTCCCCTGACCCATTGGAGTTCCACATTTCGCTGTTAGTAGCCCCTTCACCGTCACTTCCTACACTGCTTTCAAAAAGAAAAACCATCTCCCCGCCCATCAGCTCTTGCTGTACTCCATCTAGTAACTTAACGCGCAACCTTGCCTATACTTTTAAGTCCACCATGAAAAAGAATCCTACGTTCTGGCAAGGAGCTTTGTAAACTCAGCTGAGAAGTCCAATTCAGGCAAGCGCAGAATCGTCGTCGAACTCCAGACTTTTTCTGCATTCTTACCGGAATGGAGTTGAGTGGTTGAGTGGTTGGCGAAGAGAGAAGCAACGAGTCTTATAGGTTGGCGAGGAGTGAGCAACTGGGATCTTCGGATTTCGGTAGAGGTGAATGTGGAAATTCTCTTATAACCAGACTAATAGCTCCAGGGAAAGCTCTCTCCTGTTAAGTGAGCTTATCCAGCTGAGGATCTGATTTGGATAGCAGGCATGCTGTCAAGATAATATAATAAGTCAGCCCTCTCATCTCCTGCTTGGACAAGACTCAATTCTTGAACGACATTCGACCTGCGAGCCGGGATCTCGGGTGAAATATAACATTTGGCTTTCCTGTTGATTAAGACTTCGTCTTTGAAGTGTTGAGCAGCCATACGGCCGGAAGTCCGTCGTGCTCTTTGTGTTCTCAATGTCTCGTGATGTGGAGATTGGAGGTTTTCAGTGAGTGAGTAAATGATGCCTATCTACTGTATCTTACGGTACGGATGGCTCTGCGGCAGCTACGTGTTTAATGACTTGCAACTATTGAGCGAGTAAATACCAAAGAATAAAGACATATTCTTATAATCGTTGACTCTCTGACCTAGGTGGAATTCAAAACATGGAAGTTCGCGACCGGTACTCAACCACTTTCCTCGTCCGACTTATGGCCCTCTCACATCTCACCATTGGATCCTCGGCTCCCTAGGCTGGAGCTGCTTCACTCGTATATACCGCCAAATCAGGCCTCCCTCTTAAGTGTGTTTAAACGCTCAGTAACCTGACGAAGCCACTCATCAAGATCGCCTCCCCACACATCGCCCAACTTCTCCCCCTCTCTCTCAGCTCCTCTCTCCCTCTCCACCAATCTCACATACTCCCCATCCCTGAACGTGACTGGACATTCAACCGTCCTGAAACCCAGCATCAATTCCAGTCTCCTATTGGTTCTGGTACTAGTTCTAGCTCCTTGTCTGACGTCGGTCCTGAGCATGGTGGACTATGGAGGTAGGTGCCGAGAACTCAGGAAACATTCGACCTGTAAATCGGAAAGACTTCTTGTTCGCGTTCGCGTGGGTACAGAGATCAGGTTGGATAGTGGAAGTCTTGGTAGACGGATTGTTCCCATTTGGCGAGGCAGAGCCAGCAGAAGGAGTGGTTGCAGCGACCTATATTTGCATTTCCATTAGCCCAAGTTTCGAATGTTGAATCTTGAACTTGAATATTGGGGTCGGCTTCAAAGTGTTGGGAACACTCCAGATGGTGGTGAAGAGAGAGGAGAACGTACAAGTCATATGATGACACCCCTCCGTCTTCTCCACTGCCATATGACACTTGGGACAGGTTTTCGTATTTTCCCGTATATACCGCTCAGAAGCTAAGACTTCATCTCTCTGTCGTGATCTGCGTGCTTGAAGTTCTTCGAGTGTTTCGACGGGTTCGATAAGCTCCCTTGGTGCGAGAGGGAAGGGTGTGTAGCTGCACCGCACTCGTAGCAGAATATGCCGCCACAAAGACCTGGATGGAGTAAGAACATATCGTCAGTCTCGTGATCAATTATTCTGATAGACCAAAGGAAGAATGAATAGAAATCCAGTACATCTCTCTTTTGGAGGGGCGACGAGGTAATAGGTTGAGATGGAAAGAGAAATCAATTACATGTTATGGCGTGGCAAGCACCGCGTCGCTGATGCCCAATCTGACAATGTGGGCAGCGTTTGACCCTGCGAAAATATCCCTCAGAGGCTGCTTCCTCCTTGGAAAGTCGTGCCCTGGTTTCTTCGGGTGTCTCTTCGACGTCGGATTTGCAAGCGAGCTTGCGGAAACAAGAAGTAAGGAATGACTTCGTGTTGGATTTGGCTCTGATGCCACCGCGTAGGAAGGCTGGTTGATTCATCATCATAGTTGCGGCAAACATGATGAGCGATTTGTAGAGATTATGATAAGCTGATACGGATGGATGAAGAAAATGAACTGAATAAAGCAGATTTAAGTGATCGTGGCAGGTTTGTGGGTTGCTAGCTTTGGTAGTTTAGTAGGTTGGAAGGTTCGGTGTGCGGGCTGGTCTCTACCACGGCTTTGAGCTCACTGGTCTTAACTTTCAAAAATGGAGAAGTGATAATTGATTCTGTATGAAACTAAGCGCTGTAGACTAAGTCCTAGTCCTGGCCAACACAAAAAAAATGCGGTGTCTGTGACGACTTTTTGTGAGGTCGATGAGGTCTCAGCTGGTGAATTTGTGCTTGGAGATATAAGTCAGCCGGCGACCCTCGCCATACGACTACACTTTGCTCAGCAAGATCATCTAACACGACGATTCATGTAAGTGATTTGGGAGATTCCGCCCTATTTGCTTCGAGAATTATGATAATAGTTCCAGCAGAGTTTGCTGGGCAAGCTTGATTGTCACAGAACTTACTCTCCAAATTTCACAGGGATCTTACCGTCGACATGGGTCATCGAAGCGTCACCGTCCCAACAGATGAACCAATCTGCCTAGCAACAATGCTAGGCCTGCCTCTTGAGCAATACAGGCCCTACCCAACTATGTTGGACATCTATCGATCGCTCCCTGTTCTACCACCAGACCTTTTATTCCTCGGGAGTCCGAAAATGGAGACCCCCGGGTTTCGGTGGGCTCCAAGCACTTTCCTAGAACAAGATTCGCAAGACTTCAACGACAGTCCTGATGAAGATACTGCGTTACTAACGGAGGAAGGGACTCGCATCAAGAGAAGCTGTATCATATCCGAGAACGACCTGCACTTTCCTAATTTGGACCAAGACTATCTTGTGCGCGAGGGCGCAGACATCACATTCCTCTTCTACGATAATGAGGGGATACGTGGTGGGACATTTTCAGATGGGGCTATCATTTTGAATCATACGGGATCGATGTTCCAGTCATATATCCGTGCTGTGCTTGTTGTTGGGCTGAATCAGAAAGGGGCGTATATTTTTGTCGGTTTTAGAGACAGCTCATGGTGCGAAAGTGGGTTGGACAGGCTGAAGTGGGTAATGAGTTGGATACTGTTACGGAGGATCGGCACACTTTTGATGGGGACTTTCGACAAGAGGAATGTTTCTGTGTTGACTGAGGAAATAGGCTCAATGAGCCCCCACGGATCGTACGCATGTGGAGAAAGAGTCTGGACCAGCTCGCTCTAGCACCATTCTAAGTTGGACTCTGTTCTTGGTCGAAAGGGTTACTGAAACATATTTGAGACGGCTAGGAAGGAAAGAAAAGCAGCATGAACTCCTTCCTAGAATCTAGCAAATCTTTGCCCCTCATCAAGATATACGCACATGCGTGAGCAGACCGTGGATCTCACACGTTTCTCATCACTCCAGGATGGATTCTTTCCAGCTTGACTGACAACTCAGTCCACAGCCGCCTCTGAGTCTTCATTCCATCCTCGCTCGTCACGAATGTCGAAACTCTAGAACAAGAATCAGCATGATCATCTACAAAGTAACAGAAAACTTACTGTCCGATATGGCAGTCGTCTAGATACTGGCCATGCGTCTCATCCCCACCTTCCCCGCCGTGGACCAATGTTCTACCACCTTGTTCCGCCGTTCTGGACAGCAGATGCTTCAAGAAGAAAAGGAAAATTGAATACGGAAAGCTTGCTTCTCGCATGATAGCCGTGTCGACATAGCCGGGGTTGATGGTGGAGACAATGATGCGGCCTTCCTTGCTGGATTTCGAAATCTCACTGGCAAGCTCGCGAATACACAGCAGCTGTATCAACTTTGAGAGCGGATATCTAGATAATATAAGCTGAGTCGAACTCCTCGCACGCAATCTACATACCTATCATTCATCTTAGCACTCTTCCCATCCGCTAACCTCTCAAATATATTCTCCGCTTCCCGCTCCGGAAAATTCGCCTGCGCATGTGTAAACGATCCAGTGAAAGTCAGAACAGGCACCGTCCCAAACTTCACTGAGGTCTCCCTCAACTTCGGCACCAGCGACACGCCCAACAGTAGCGTACTGACAACATTGACCGTAGTGGTCAACTCATCCTCCTCCGCCATGGCAAACTCAAAGGGGAATACTCCCGCATTTCCCACCACAACATCCAGCCTGTCCAAGCTCTTCGCCCGCTTAGCAAACGCCAACACAGACTCATACTTTGCGAGATCCAATTCCCAGACCTCCACGACACCGAATCTCTTCTCAGACTCCTCAATGGATTTCTTTGCGGCGTCGCCTTTTGAGGTGCTTCGAACGGCGAGGATGACTTTCGCGGCATCGAGACGGACGAAGTGGCGTGCAGCTTCGAGACCCATGCCAATGTTGGAGCCGGTAACGATGATACTTTGAGAGGTGAACCTTTTTGTTGGGTAGGGGAGGGTGGTGAAGAGTTGGGATTTGATGAAGGAAGACATTTTGGTGAGGAGGTTGGGGAGATGGTTGGAAAGTCAACAAATTGCCGAATTTGGCACTGCCTTTTGACGATTTCGACCGACACAACAAATTATCGAGGCGTACGTCTAATGTTACGAACAAGCGGCAGAACAGTTACATCAAGTCCCTAGATCAAGAGCGAAATGACTTTATATATGCATTTTCTCCCGTATCATTCTTATCTTCAAAATCGGATGCACTCGACTCCTGGAATCCGATCACAGACAAAGACTGGATGTCATTGGCTGTGTCAGCAGCCACAGTGCCAATGGATTCATTTCTATCGGAACATCATTGTCCCTTCTGGTGTGGCTGAAAAGGCTAATGCAGGAACCTTGTTCCCCCCGGATTTTGAGATTCTCAATCCCCGAACGGATGGTGGACGATATCAAAACACCCGTCCCTCATGAATTACTTGTCGCTTGTTCGCGAGAGGTCTTTGTACGAAGGGCACATAAGTTGTGTTAGCCGAAGCTACTCACTCGGTCGTGGCTTGAACCGTGAGACCCCTCATAGACTTCCACTTCCCCACGCCGTCGCCAACGCCTCTTCCTAGCTTCAAGATTTCAAGGAACAGTCCCACGCCCAGGCGCGATTTACACATCGTGCCTCTCTCCCTTCATCCCGAGAGGCTGAAATATTTCCCTCTTGCGAACGAAAGAAGTAATGAGGCAGTGCAGCGTAACGGAAGTAAGTCTAGACTCGTCACGTGGCTTGGGCTAGATCTCTTGTCGTCATGATCTCCCGTCTCGATTTCCTGTTACAGCCACCGTCGTCATTGCTTAAGGGACCCAAGTAACCCAACGACGTCTGTTTGCTGTTGCCTCGGTGGGTAAAGGGAAGACCCTTATTTGGTAGGGTATGTAAGTGAGCGATTTCCTTTTCTCCATTCTCTTCTTCAGCATCAACATCAGCAATTCATCAACTTCATCTCATCCTTCAAATCAACAACCATCTACATATCCGCTCATCGAAACTTCATACAAACAAAATGTATATTCCATCAGCCCAACAGATTCTCACAACCGGTCTTGCCATGACCGGCTGCATGACCCTCAAGAGTACGTACCTCTCCTCTCCACCTCGCCCATCGATCCACTCTCTTCCCCAGTCTCCCGTTACAACATGCTAACAACCATCCAGAAGGCGACACAGTATCATCTGGCAAGGTCCTCGACTTCGCCGTAGAGAAATGCCTGGACTCCGACGGCAACCAGCGATGCACCAAGCCCTTCCTTGTCAGCAAGTCAACATGCTACAACATTGAGTGGAGCACTGAGGGCACCATCAGCCACACCACTGTTGAGGTCAAGGATGCTGCAAGTGGAGAGATGGTTTACTATCGTGATACCAACGGGGATTGGACTCCCGAGAAGGGCGAGGTACGTGCTTGACGTCTTGAGGAGGTGTATTGAAGTGAAATGAGCTTGTGCTGACAGACAAATAGTTGGTCTACCTCGACTTCAAGCCAAAGGTCTGGAAGACTGGCAACGATACCGTCGAGTACAAGGTCACTACCTGCAAGTAAAGTTCAAAACAACCGTCAAAATGGGTTAGGAAAAGGCAACGGGAAACGGGGTTAGAGAGCAGGTAGCGCTCAAGGATCATGGGATAATGTATAAATACGAAGGCATGCATCATGGCATTAATGAACTGTACTTATAGGATAACTTGTGTCAACATCAACAATTCGGCGTTTCTCTATACAATCTGGGAAATAGTTTTCACCCAATTCTCCTCCTTCGCGAACGCTTCCGCAACCCTCAGGATCCCATTCATCATCTCCTCAATTTCTACCCTCCGCAACTGCGCATCATCCCAAGTGGGATTCATCTTCAACGTCGTCTGGTCCATCATAATACAATTCCACAACACCCCACAATCCGTCCGACTCTCGACCTGCATATTAACCAATTTCTCCATATTCCACGACGGCGCAACCGGCAACCAATTGAAAATCTGTCTTCTAAACGCATCACCAAAGAAATCGCCCTCTCCAGGAACCGCCTCATTCATCGCTGCAACAAGCTGTCTCATCGGTGCATACGCATGCTTATTCAAGAACTTCTGCTCTTCCTGCAACCTCCTCATCATCTCTAGCACCGTCTCATCTTTACGTACCGGGATCCGAACAAGTGTTCCTTGCACAGCGGGTCCATCGACGTCCATAGCAGGCGGCATACGCTCGACCTGCCAGTCCAGCAAGAACGGCCACGATCTCCCTGCTTGCGATTGTCCGAACATGGCGAACTCCGCGCCGGTATACCGCGTCGTCACGACAGCCAAAGCAGCTTTCACGATCTGCGAGCCTTCGATGCCGTGCTTGACTTTCAGGGCTTGGATATCGCGCATTTGGCCGAATGCAGAGATACCTTTCACGCCTACGGGATCTGTGTCTAGGATTTTACGTGGTGGGCCCGGTTTACCGGTTGAGATATCGATCCAGCCTTCTGAGTTCCCTTTGAACCATTCTGGCGCGATCTGTTTCGGGAAGAGCGCTTCAGGGTAGCGAGAGATGTCGCGAAGACGCTTGGCTTGCCATGTTACGGATTGTTGCGCTAGTGCTGAGTCTTGGAGGAGGTACATGCTATCTGCCCAAGCTTTGTACGGGACGTGAGGTTTTAAGACAGTATTCGAGGAGACGAGGAGGGTGTCGAGATCTTCGAGGAAGATGGGCAAGGAGACGCCGTCGAAGACGGAGTGTTGGCCTTGGTAGACTAGGCCTGCGCAGTTCGAATCTGAGACGTGGGTGAGCACGAAGCGGAACATGGGGCCGGGGAAACAGGCGAAGTCGAGGTTGCGGTCGTTGTAGACGAGGGTGGGGAGGTCGGTGGCTTTGGCGATGGGAGGGACGGTTGTGAGGCAGTGGGACCACCAGGTTGGGCTGGGGCGGATGGTGGCGTGGAGGGGAGTGGAAGAGTCGAAGTAGAGGGCCATGGAGCGGAGCATGGGGTGGTGGGTTACGGCGCCGATGATGGCTGTCTCTAGTTCTTGGAGAGTTGTTCCTGGGCAGAGCCATGCGTGTCTGTGATTTGAGGTTTGCGGACGGCGGTATTTGAGGAATGTTTCTTGTGTGCCGTTCATGGGTATCACGTCTTGCACGTCGTTCCAGTCGAGGCCTAGAGGTGCCAGTGTCTCGTTACACAGCTGAATTGTCCTCTGATATCTCTCTTCGTCACCATGGACATGAGCGATGTCATTTACTCCGGGAGGACCGTCACGCTTTGGAACGATATCCGCGAAAGATGCCTTTGCTATCCCTCGCGAGGAAAGAAGTCGGGCTTGTTGCTCTATACTAGCATATTCGGCTAACTCGGACAAGCTGATCAACAGTCCTGATTCGCGTAGTAAAGCGGCTGAGAATCGGGCGAGGATCAACGAATCTGCCCAGTCGTGGACTGAAGTCTGAGGCGTAAGTGTACCGGCAGGAAGACTCAGCAACTTATGCCAGACTCGGCTGAGGATATCGAGTATGCTTTCGGCTTGTACGCTTCCGAGTATTTGTATTCGTTTTTCGCGAAGAATTTCACGCAATTTGTTCTTCTGTACTTTTCCGGATGCTGTTCGTGGGTAGTCATCCAGACCCAAATCTTCAAGCGTAAGAATCTCCTCCGGGACCCAAGCTGGCCCAAGATCTTTGACAAGCAGAGCTCTGAGCTGCGAGATATCAAGTTCCTGTCCCGGTCTCTTCTTGAGGATAGCAATTGGAATCTCGCCAGCAATCTCGTCAGGAACACCGACAACTTCAGCCGTCATGTCGAACCTCGCCAGGAAAATATCCTCGATAGAACTCGGCGAGATATTCTCTCCTCCACGAATAATCAAGTCTTTATACCTTCCCACAATCCTCACATCGCCATTCTCCTCCATAACGGCTTGATCGCCCGTCATGATCCACTTGCCGTGTTCATCAGTGTAAAAAGCGTCTTTGTTTACCTCACCCCTTGCAGTCCAGTACTCGCTTATAATCATGTCCCCACCACAATGCAATTCTCCCGGTACACCACGAGGGAGGATCTTTTTCGTCTCAGGGTCACAAACTCGCGATTTGCCACCGGGTACCACTGGTCCCGCAATACTTCGCTCCGGTGGAGTGAGAGGAATATCTCGAAAGCGAGGTGTATTAGCCGGACCCGTCTCCGTCATACCGAATCCCTCCGCCGGTCTTTCCACCCCGAGCTTTTCATACGCCACCTTCAGCGTCTCAGGTAAGATGGTAGTCGCGCCTAAGAGCATCCATTTCAGACATGTCGTATCTGTCTTCGCGAGGTCGGGATGTTCGACTAGTGCGTGCAGGAGGGCTGGCACGGCTGCAAGATCTGAGACGCGCTCGTGGCGGATGGCGGCGAGGGTGGATGAGGGTGTGAATGTTGAGGAGGGGTGCACGACTTGCAGGCCGGGGAGGTGGTAGGGAGAGCCGAAGACGAAGCCCATTACGTGGTGAGCGGGAGAGTGGAAACATGCGCTTCGGGGAGGGATGGCAGTGTCTGTGGGGGAGAGGTCGAGGAGTTCGTTTATGCAGTAGAGGATTGAGCGGTAGGTTTTGGCGGTCCAGGGACAGCCTTTTGGGAGGGAAGTTGTGCCGGATGTGGTGAAGACGAGGAGGACATCGGAGTCTTTTCTTTCTATGGCTGAGGGATTGAAGGATGAGGTTTCATGGTGGGTGTTGGCTACCACGAAATTTTCGAGATCTTGCCAGCCGTTTGGAATGTCCTCGTTCTCAATCTTGTCTTTGCCTTCTTGAGAGACTTCACCGCTGCCAGCAACTAATGCAATGGTTACACTCCCGAATGCTTCATGTCCCAGCACCTCCTGGAGTTGTCTCGCTACCACTCCATTTTCAACAACCACGACGGCAGGCTTCAACATCCCAAACAAATGTTTCGCTTCCTGTCCATGACCGCTAGACACAACTTTCGGGTTCAGCGGCGCAAAAGTGCAGTTTAGTTCTAGTGCAGCGTAGGAAAAGACATGGAATGCTGCACTGTTCGGGAGGAGAGCGATGATTGTTTGACGAGGAAGTATGCCAACATTATGGAGGGAGATCGCGAGGTTGTGGGAAGCGTGGGAGAGCTGGGCGAATGTCCAGGACAGGTACAGCGAGGCGGAGGGGTTTGGAAGTGGTATCGAGTTTCCATTTGTTCCGTTGGGTCTCTTAGAATCATCAATACCATTTTGGTGAGCTGTGAGACGGAGAAATTCGTCTTCTGGCGTATTGGACGATGAGGGAGGTAGGAGTTTGGAGAGATAATCAGGTGCTTGGTGCATGCATGTTAATGCTTTATTAGGAGCATTCTTGCGAAATGATTCTTGGAAGAGCTCAAATACCGATTTGTTTGGGACGGGGAGGGGTGAGCCGTGGGTTTCGGAGAGGAGGGGCAGTGCTGGCGTGGGTGTGATAGTGGAAGAAGGGTTTGAGTGAGGCATGTTCCTGTAATTTCTAGAGACCTGTAGATTGGGAGAAAGATGCAATCAAAAGACGAAATTCTGGTCTTTAGAGAGCAGCAAGATGGGGATGGGGACTTTAAGATGAAGATAGGGACAGTTCATGCTGCTCTCGAGGAATTATATGTCAAGCTTTGGGGCTTGAAGCTTATTCCTGTCAGCATGCCGTGAGAACTTAGGCATGTCTTCCGTGGTAATATATCATCAACTTGACTTCCCCACCATACGCCTCGGACGATGATCGGTATCACAGAACCGATGCGATGAGTAGTGACGATGCTGTATCACACCAAGAACCCGAGTGACTTGCCGTCGGAATACCAACCCGCTCAGCTATGCTGACTCACTTTGCATACTGTACGCGTATATGAGTATGAATCAAACTTCTCTTTTCCTTCAATCGGCAATGACGGGTATCCAAAGCTTGTCGATACCCAAGATCCCTGCCAAGAAATGATTGGTGTTGACAAGCTCGTGGTTATGCGACGGTTGTCAGATGTGGGGAGTGAGATGTCAGATGTGAGATTTAATGTCGGCTATCTGGATCCGTCTTATGCATTGAAAAGGTTACTTGTAGCTGCAACTTGGAGCTAAGACTATTGGACAAGCTGCGAGACTACTAGATATGCATGCTGTAGGGCTGAATCAGCTTCGTGCTCAGCCCCGAGTAGGTCACCAGGACCCAGACTTCGATGATATGGAACGGTGGATGAGCATACAATGGAGTACTTATACTGAGATTGGAAGAGAATGGTAGCAACTTGAAACGACGAGTTGCGTATGAAGAAGTTTTCTGAGCAATTTGGCTCGACTAATTCATGATTACGGAACATCAACACTTTAAGATCCCAGGCTGCGAGATGTTTTGATAGTCAGCTGAAGCTTACTAGAAGCTAACAGGCTACACACCGTACCATAACGCCACTCAAAGCTGTTCAGTAAACTTTCTGTTGTTCGGTACCAACGGATAGAATGAAGTCGGACACATGCATTCAATCACTGTCGAGTCTCGAAGCAACAGACACTATTGACGCAAGGTAGTAAATCAGGAACTTTTGATCATCGGCTACCAGTTTCGGAAATAATGTCCGTTCTCTACGCCGGATCACGTAGTCTCTGGTTCGAAGGATTCCCACAAACCATCCAGGCATATACACAACCAGTCGATTTTCTGCTCCTTAGATACTCGTCACATTTTCAACCCGATAGACTAGGAGATAGACTAGGAGATGGAAACATCCTAAAGTCTGATTCCAAAGGTATTCTTACACCTTGAGAAGGAAATATCTAATGTCTTTAGATATTCACAAGATACGCTCTAGTCTATCTGCCTCCTCATTCATATCACTCTCTCCACTTCTCCTCACACAAGAACCACATAGCCCAGAGAAAAAGTAGCGGTCTATTGCTCTCACTTCTGGAGGTGGTAGTCTGCAAGCGTCAAGCCAGAGGGATAGAAATGGTCCAAGTCATTCAGATCCGCCAAGGCTGCAAGTGTGTGCAAGTATCCATGTTGCTTGAATAACACGAGGAGCGTCCTACGAGCCCGGATGCTAAGGAACGATGTGTTCTATAAGCGATTGGCAGCGTGAGTTGCACTTTGTCCCAGGATACGCACCCATGGTACAAAAGCTGAGATTCACGATACTTGTACATTGTTTCTAGGAAGCTGCGGGGGAAGGGCTGCTACTTCGTTATTTTTAAAGTGGGGAGATCAGCAAAGTACCCTCATAGCGCCTCGGTAGCTCAACCACAAGCTCAAGATACTCATTAGCCGAATAATAAATGTATGGAATCTTGGTAATCAGAACGGCATCGGAAGGCCGTACATTCATATCAAGATGTAATTGAACAACAATCTTGATATTTTTCAGCATGGTCCCTCGGCATTACGTCAATGGCAAGCAATTTGAAAATTTTCAGAGTATATAATGGAGACCCTTGCCTGCATGGAAGAACATCTCGGATACTCAAAGCACCTGATCCTGCAAACGGTAGACGGTAGATTATAAACTTCAAAATGGCAGCCCTCCCGAAAACCTACAAAGCCTTCCGTCGCACCGTGGGCACCACACCCACCACACTCGAGCAAGTCACCGAAGAGATTCCAGCAACACTCGGTCCGAATGATGTACTCATCAAGATCCATGCAGTATCATTGAACTACCGAGACGTGGCAATGATGCACGGAAAGTACCTAGTTGAGGTCATTGATCGCGGAGTCCCCGCCAGTGATTGCGCGGCAGAAGTTGTGAAAGTTGGCTCCGGAATTCAGGACTTTAAAGTTGGAGATCGAGTTGCTCCAATCTTTGACAACAATTGTTTTGATGGCACCGAAGATAAAGCCAAAGTTCTGGGAGGTGATATCGATGGTGTTTTACGTGAATATGCCGTGTTTGACAGCAATGTGTTGTTCCACCTGCCGAAGCACCTTTCTTGGGAGGAGGTGAGTTGAAGAATTGTCTATGCCAAGACCCACTGCTAACTGTGCGCGTGTCTAGGCATCAACTATCACTTGCGCTGGTGTCACAGCATGGAATGCCCTGATTATGCCAAGGAATAAAGGCACTGCTCTTCTCCAAGGTGAATTTCGATCATATTGAGGACTAAATGGGGCACTGACTAGATGTCATCAGGTACGGGTGGTGTGAGCTCTTTCGCATTGTTAATCTGTCTGGCTGCGGGTATTAAGCCCATCATCACTTCTTCGTCGGACAAGAAGCTCGACCTGGCAAAAGCAGCAGGAGAACCAGGCCGAGTCGAGACCATCAACTACCGCACGTTTCCCAGATGGGAAGAAGAGGCTCTCAAGCTCACAAATGGCCGCGGGGTCGATGTTGTGGTTGACAATGTCGGACCAAGTCAAGCTGCCCAAAGCCTAACTGCTCTCGCAAGACGAGGAGTCCTTTCTTTGGTCGGGTTTCTAGGAGGGTTCAACGTCGACCAGACACCAGATATGTTCTCTCCTGCTTTGCAAAAGAGCTTGACTGTAAGGTATGTAAAATGCAAAATCCAGGCCTTGACGTAGCAAGTGTTGACATGATCGATCTCTAGGGGAATAAGGGTAGGATCCAAACAAGATCACCAGGATCTTTGTGATTTCTTGGAGGCGAAGAACGTCAGTTTGAAAGGGATTGTTGATCCTGGTATATTTTCGTTTGAAGACTCACAGACTGCATTTGACGCGCTGTACGATGGAACCAAGCATCAAGGGAAGATTGTCATCAGGATCTGAGTAGTGATAGGTCCTATTACATGAATTAGATGGACAGACTGTATAAATGATATGAGCAATGTCCTATTGATGTTTTCTGACGATAAGATATGGCACGTCTTAGTTAAAGAATATATAAATAGGTGCTGTTTTGCTGAACACGCTTAGGTATGTGTTGCATCAAGGTGTTGACTCTTTATGTGATACTGACTGTGCCTCCAGCACAAGAGTAGCCAGCTCCATTACATGACTTCATTGCGATGTTCCATTTCTGGTATCTTTGAAGCAGGACTTTGCCGAAACCTTATCTTGCATACACTCGTTGCTCATCATCGAAAAGCATATCGTGGAATACATGATCTCTCAGCAGATTCAATGCTATTTGAAATCTCCATTGCCATCTCGCACAAGCGGCGTAACCATTGTCCGCTAGTCTGCATTATTTTTGCTCTATCTCAAACGCATCGGAGAACGGGCGATCTTGTCGACCTAGCCTAGAGGACTAACAAAATTCCAAGGTCGTCTAAAGAAGAATTGTCCCGTTGTGGAGTACCATGGACACCATCAATGCTTCAAATGTGTCGAAGTATTCCTCCAAAGTGGAGGCTGCTTGCGGATATGTCTTGAGTCATGAGTGCTTTGACAGCTGGGAACTCTTACCGTCTTGATTATTGACCTGCGCATATAGGTTCACGCAAAGTGCGATTGCTGTTTACCAATTGTTCAAAATTCCTTCAAAATTCCTGCCAAGTAGCAAGTATATATAAAGGCAAGTGTGATGACATGCAGAAATCTCTTTCCATCACAGAAATTGTCTTCCCTTGCTTACAGTCTGATACCTTCAAGTGCTTCAAGAAGTTGCGAAGTCATTACCACAGCCATTTTTCATGTCCGTCATTACAAACGTTGCAGTGGTCGGGGTACGTACTATCCTAGTCCATCCTTCTTGTCTAGATGCTGATAATATTTAGGGCGCTGGGATTCTCGGGGCTCCTGTACTGAAAGCTATCATTGATTCGGGAAAATTCAACATCACAGTCATTACTCGTCCATCCTCAACATCGACATTCCCCTTTGGTATCAAAATCGTCAGGGTCGATCCCACATCCGTAGATGAACTCACCGCAGCTTTGAAGGGCCAAGATGCCGTCGTCTCAACCGTTGCTCGAGCCGGAGTACGGGGTCAGACTGTCCTTGTTGATGCTGCTATTGCAGCAGGGGTCAAACGCATTCTTCCATCCGAATATGCAGGCGATCTGAGCAACCCCAATGCAGCTACTTTACCACCTTTCGCCGATAAGATCCATGTGAGGAAGTACGTTGAGGCCAAGGTTGCTGCTGGGGCTGATATCACATACTCATTCCTTGTCTCCAGCATCTTTCTCGATTGGGGTCTCGATTATGAGATGCTTCTGGAGGTAAGCAACATGCAAAATCCCATTGCTCCTTTCGGGTTTCCTTCTCTTCATATATCATATCGATTCCGGAGTCTCGCATCAATCTTGGTACATGTACTGACTCCTTACTCATTCAGTGGAGATCTTCCAAGCCAACGCTATACAACGGCGGAGGATTTGAATTTAGTGCAACAACACTTGCTACTGTTGGAAAAGCAGTAGTGGGAGTCTTGAGCCATCCTGAGGAAACCAAGAATAGAGTCGTCCACGTCCATGACATAGCTATCTCTCAGAAGAAGCTGCTTGAGTTAGCGAGAAAGGTTGCACCTGAGAGGAACTGGTCACCAGTCATAGTCAACATGGATGAAAGGAAGAAATGGCTGAAGAGCAAAGCTGATGAGGGTGATTATACGTCTGGACCCGTGGTCTTTGGCTATCTCGGCTTGGCTGTATTTCAGGACGGATATGGAGGCCGCCTTCCAACGCTGGATAACGAACTCCTTGGTATCAAAGAAATGACGGACGCGGATGTCGAGGCACTTTGGAGAGAGAGGTTGGTACCAAACTAGTTACAAAGTCTCGTGATTTACACGTGATAGCGCAAATTCTCGAGATCAGATACGTATTTCGCAATTTAATACTTCATGAGGGGACAGAGGCCAGAGAACAGATAACAAAAAAGGCGACGCACTTGAAGAAGAAGTAGAGGCCGGAGGCCAGAGACTAAAAGATGCGCCCGCCAGTCAATGCATTGATATCCCAAGCCAAAGAATCCCAAACTAGAACGCCAGCTAAGCCACCGGTTGTGATCCAAGGCATCTTCCCAAACTCCGATCCAAATGGGTATCATGCAAATATGCTATGCGCGAAAGACGAAAGCAGAATCGACTCGTAGAAAACAAACTCCCCAAATTCCTGAATTGATGTACCCCGCCCAATGTAATGCAATAACCGACCACAAGCATTAAGTCTCATCTCCTGCCAAATCTGGTCTGTGATGCGTGTCCGTGCCCAATTAGTTGGCGTGGAAAGCAAGCAAGCTCGAAATTTTCGAATTGAATGGCACGTGAGGAAATTGATAGACAGAGGAAGAGACGAAAGAAGTAATCAATCCTAGATCTAATCATCCGTCATTAGCTGAATTCTGTCTGTAGGTGTGACATAAAGGCCGACCGGCTCTCAGAAGTAACAGCAGAATATCCAAAGCCTACTTACTTGCGTCGGCAGGTACTTTAATTCGATCCTCGATCGAGCCATGCGAACCAGGTCGACTGGGCGAAGTAGAAGGCTAGGCCAGCAATGAAAAGCCAGAATACCCATAGTACTGAGCGGCGGTTGTTGTCAAGCATACCTCCAATAGCAAAGCCGATGGCACTGGCAGATCCATGCTGGGCTTGGCCGGGGAAGCTGGAGGGGCCTTGTCCAGTGGGATTGGCAGGTTCGGCGCGGTTACTGTTGTTGGCGTTATTAACCCTCTTGGAATCGATGGGTTGGTATTGAGGGACTGATGATGAATTCAAGATGTATGGTGGAGGGGATTGATCCAGACATGATGTGGCATTGAGGTTGGTGTTGGAGTTGGAGTTGTCGTCGAAGGTGGAGGTGGAAAAAGCTTCAGCCTCCACGGTGGGCGCGGCGGATTTTGAAGCCATTGCGGGCTGCGCTAGCCAGGGGCTGGCTTCTTTTAACGAAGATCCCGTGCGTGACAGTTGATCTGTTGTTCTGACTGTGTCGGAGAGTTAATTGACAGGAATGCAGGTATTGTTGCTTCGAGGTTGTGGTGGTGTTGAAAGACGACAACAGACGCAGGATGCGGTTCATATTTTGGTTTTGTATCAACAAAGAAGAACTAGCGAGCGGCGGAGAACAGAAGAACCCCTGAACCCCACATCGGAGGCGGCGGTGGCTCGAGCGCCTGACAAGGGAGACTGGCAGACAGGACAGGACAGGACAGGACAGGACAGGACAAGACAGGGAGACGAGGGCTGAACACGTGCTGCACGTGGTACTAGAAAGTACTGTAACCACCTCCCACTTCAAGCTTACCTGCCGTCGACCAGACTTACTATTAGAAAATGAAGGGCAGTTATATCTTCAAACAAGATGCGGGAGCTATTCCATGGTTATTGTGGTCCAAGTCGAAAACATGGTGACGCCAGCCCTGCTTGATAGGTATCTCTTCCTTTTCCTGTTATTGCCTGTATCGCTCGTTGTAACCGGTGAGTCCTTGAATGTTGAACTTGAACCCAGCTTTTACGAAGAGGCAGCTTGTTTCCGAAAGCAAGGACGTATAGGTACGACTGGAGAGACGGCTTAGCGCTGCCGCGAGACTTTACTTATAGTTGATTCTCACCGCTTGAACTTTGCCCTTTCCCCCCCTACATCTCACTTCTTGTGCGAATACAAGGTATTCTTGGAAGTTTTCGCACCTGGTGATAAGACGCGGCCGCCCTTATCGAGTTGCCTCTCTTTCTCCAGTACTGTAGGCTTCGCTTCCTCCAGTTTACTCATAAGGCCTCCCTCAGGAAAAACTTGCCTGTAAAGACTATCGCCTATATCCACATTACCGAAAAAGATCAATTGATAGAGAGCTGAGTAATTAGAAAGGAATGCTTGAAGCCTTTATCTGAAGTTGAAAACCCCTTGATTTCGATTCGTGCTGTTGGGGACAACGGCGACAACGGCACGCAGGTACGAGTACCCCTGAAATTTCGCTGGCAGCTCGGCTGTGAGCCTGTGACAGCTTTGCCCCACCATTCTCTGCGCGTCTCCATGTCAGCATCATCAGCCTCTTGAACGATCAACAAAAACAGAGAAAGGATGACCGCCGACGAGATAAGTACACAGCTTTAAGTCGGCTTCGGGACATTTCGTTGTGATAAAGAAGGGCAACATCTCCGGTTCCCGATCCTTCCGATGGCCATCGATGTCTTGCAACATTTGGACCCATTTGAAATCGATATTCTTCACCAGAAAGGGGCATTCGAGCTTCCACCACAGGATGTACAAGATGAGCTGATCAATCTTTTCTTCGCCTGGATGGCTCCCATCGTACCCGTCATACAAGAAGCCGAATTCCGCCAAAGATACCGAGATCCACTCCGTCCACCCTCAATTCTACTACTGCAGTCGATCTTCGTTTCGGTGTCTAGGTTCAAACTCACAGCACTGTCTAAGTACGGGCAGGAAAGCCAGCACACTGACACGAAAACCTTTTTCAAAAGAGCCAAAGCGTTGTTTGATTCAGGGTACGAGCGGGATCAAGTGACGATTGTTCAGTCACTCATTTTGATGGGTTGGTATTGGCATGGCCCACAAGGTCAGACTTGTCAAAGTACTCCGAGGAATCTCGCTAACATGAGTAGATGTGACCGGAAACGGGCTGTTTTACTATAGCAGACTTGCAATAGCTATTGCTCAGGATTGTGACATGTTTCGAAGGTATGTTTTGTTCTATTACTACTACAAGCAAATCCTGATGGTCTAGTGCGGAGTTGACACACCTTACTCCACCCCAACGTCGCCTGTACAAACGCATCTGGTGGACACTTTTCACTCGAGACAGGTCCGTGACCGTCGCGTATGGTCGTCCCGTTAGCATTCGGCTCGATCAATCTAACGTGGATCCGATTACCGAAGATGACTTCGTGGAAGAGGGACATACGCCAAATCCACTACATGTCCAATTCTTCCTGCAGTATGTCGAGCTCACAAAGATCCTGCATATGTCGATAGTGAGACCCGTTGACCAGCGGGGATGGTCTCAAGCTGAGGCTATTCATTGTGAGTACGAGCTAAATAGGTGGTTGCTGAATCGCCCCGAGGTAATGAGATGGCAGCAGTCACGGCATGAGTTCTGGGCTAGTCTGCTACATTATGCCTACAAGTAAGGTCTGCGTCCTGAATACAATTTACAAAGTCTAACAATCCGCTCAGCACGATCCTGTGTCTCCTTCATGGTCCGCAACGTGTGAAGGCGGCGAAAGTCAATCCGTCTACTTCTCAGACAGTGTCATCTGAAGCCGTGTCGATGATATTATCCACAGCAGAATGCCTCATATCTTATAACCAAATTCAGTTCGCACCGCCGTCACTGTAGGTATCACCCATCATAACATCCTGAACCCTTTCTGCCATCATGTGCTAAAAAACGCGCGCAGCTTATACGCCATGATAACTGTCCTCGCAGTCATCAAAGAACAACTCAACACATCCTCCTCGAGTCCATCACTCGTTCTCCAAGTCCAACGAAAAGTGAGCACCTGCGTTCAAATCCTCGATGCACTTTCTCAAACCTGGCCTATCGCTAGCATGATGAGCGAAATCTCCGAACAGGTTTTCAGCGAGAAGAAATTCCGAGATATGTTCGAGGCTGCTACGAAGGAGCTCCAAGGTGATGACGAGGTTAAGGAAATGGCTTCCAAGAGGCAGTACAAGAGAGTGGTCCCGACGGCGAAACAATCGCGGCCAGAGATGATGCTGCCAAAAACAAGGGTTACTGTCAAAATGCTGCTGAATACTGCAGACGCCGGTGTAGCTGTCAGAACACACACTTCCAGGTTAAAATCTATATCCAGTGAGATTTCAGATAAGCAAAAGGCACCTGAGACGTCTGGCGCAGTTAGAGACACGGCAAGGCTTGATGTTAACGAAGACAAGTCTTCTGGTCGAAGGACCAAAATACCCCGCCATTCTTATACCTCGGGCGTCACTGCAGGAGAAAGACATGAATTTGGCTATAATTCTTCTGTACCACCTCTCTTCACTGAAAATTGTACCGCAACGCTACCTCCTATCAACGACTGGAGTGTCGAGCCAGTGACTGGGGAAGAAGAACAACCAGGAAAGGGTTCTATAGATTTCGATGAATGGTGAGTCTGTTGCGTATCCTCAAAAACTTTAGAGACATATACATACACTGTGCTCAATTTGTAGATCATGCTAACAACTTTGATCAGGGAATCCTTCCCAGAGCTTGAAGCTCATCTGATCAACGTCACGAGACTTGCGTCACAAACAACGCTCCCCAGCTACGATTGAGCCGGCTCGAAAAACTCTGACTCACCAACAATACCACAATCAAAGTTATTACGAAGTGGAAAGTTTCATCGATCGCTTCGTCACCACCTGCATTATCGAAGTCAAAACAGTCACGACACCTACCTTCGCCCGCTAAATCCGAGCCGAGCTTCTGGTCGGCAAAAGCTCTTGGCGCTGCTCAGACGGATGGACTTACTCTCCGCCCTTCCAATGACCAGGGATCTCGAAGGTTAACGAAGTATAGTAAGTCACAGGAATTTCTCAAGACACCAATGAGAACTTAGATGCGTCGCGTTATATCTGGTTTACATATATGCACTGCTGCGGTGCGGATACAGCTGGGAAGCTTATTTCCTGACATGCTTTATAAGTTCTGGAGCTGGACCTTTGAGCAGTCGAAAATGTCTCTAATGTCTCCAATATTTCCTATGACTTGAAGAATACAGCATTTGTGTTTTGGTCGACCTCGATGTCCAGGTGATCAAGGGATCCACTCTGATTACTGAGCATGAACGGAGCTGCATCCTGCTCAAGAACACCCAACCATTGATGCTCATACAAAGCACATCCACTCACCGCCGACCCGCTTCGCAATTACATTCTCCCACGAAACGCTACATACCAAAATGGATATTCAAACCCTCCTAAGCTCCGATAATTATCACACTCGCTTCTATCCATCCGCTGCCAGAACCTCAACCATACCGAAACCTTCATGCCGGCTACGCGCTGAAAATCGACCTAGGCACAGACCTTTCTTACACGATATCCAGCTCAATTCTCGATCACAGAGTTCTTGCTGTGCGTTCTTTGGGCGAGAACTGGAGTTATATGGGGTGGTTGTGAAGAGTGAGGAAGGGAGTGAAGTTGAACTCGAGGTAGAGGAACTTCCTCACAAGGTCAGAGATGTCACAGCAGGACGTAAAGAAGACAGCGCAATTGAGAATGGAGATAGTGGCGGAGCAGAGAGAAATGACGACGACCTCAGGCACGGGGAATTCGAAGGGACTAGAAGCCAGATCGAAGAACGTGATATTGGCTTTACAGCAATGTCCGACCTCGAGATCGTACCCACGTTCCCACTCACTCCACCATATGAGTACACGACCGAGAACGACCTCACCTCAAGATCAAGATCAAAATCAAGATCTACGCCAGATTCAAGGATCAAGAGCTTGGAGCTGGAAACTCCACCAAATACCAAAGCCACGGCAGACAACGACAACATGAACAACAACCCCAGGGAGAACGATGCCATCATCCTTCAGATTCCCGGCCCTCGCAAAAGGCAAAAGACTTCACCCACTTCCAAGCAACCAGCCCGCAGACCCTCCCATCCACACCTCTTCGACGAAGACGTGTTAGCAGTAAGTCATTCCTCACAACTCCCCTGTTCCCCACCCTCCCACGCCTAGCATGCCTCCTACTCTTCCCTCCCTTCCACGCCAATCATACTTCTTCTTCTTCTTCTTCTTCTTCTTCTTCTTCTTCTTCTTCTTCTTCTTCTTCTTCTTCTTCTTCTTCTTCTTCTTCTTCTTCTTCTTCTTCTTCTTCTTCTTCTTCTTCTTCTTCTTCTTCTCTCTTCACCCCCTTCTCCTTCCCCACACCTTCCATTCCCCTCAAAGTCCCAATTCCCAAAACAAGCAAAGCTTCCTCCAAAAGAAAAAGAAAAACTCGAATCCTCCCAAACCCATCTAACAACCTCTCACAGCGCCGCCGTCTCCAACTCCGCCGCTCCCAAGCAGCATATCGCGCCCGTCGTGAACTCGCCATCACATCTCTCCGTAACCAGGTCGAGTTCCTGGAAGCGACGCAGAAGGAGATGAGGGGGTTGTTGGTGGAGCTTTGGGGGGAGCTTGGGAGGAGGGGTGTGCTGCTTTCTGATTTTGGATGTGATGGGGAGAAGGGGGATGGTGGGAATGGTGTTGGTGTTGGTTTTGGTGGTAAGAGGGAGGGAGAGGGAGAGGGAGAGGGAGAGGAAGGGGAAGAGTGGGTGGGTAGGATAAGAAGGTTTTTGGATAGTGTGAAGGGTGATGTCACAGAGCGTAGCTGAGATGGCAAGAAATGAACAGAAGGAACGAGTAACGGACGCGAGTTACTAGGAAGTGATTTTGAATGCTCAGGGTTCAGCTGTACGATACCGCAACATAATGCGTGGATCAGTTCGTGATTGGTATCATAGATAGGTTTGGCAGAATGCAAATTTCGAGTCCAGATGTGCATCACAGTCACGCAAACAAAAGATCGAATTTTTTTGTTGACAAAGTGTTTATTCTTTCACACTCAACAACCGTGCACCTCTGCAACTACGAGCCATCAACTGGACCATCCTATGCCATTTCGGTCGATAAGATGAAGGATTACTCCTGCGAGCAGCCTGCTAGGATAAGCAAGCGCTCCAGGATATCAATCCTTGCTAGCCAAATCGGTTGATCTTAAGTCGTGATTGCGCAGGTGCATCTCACTCAGATCTCAGCTCCTTTGCTCCACCCTCCTCCCGCCACCGCCTCCACGAACAAACATTCTCTCCATCCAGCACCAGCAACCACTACCACTCTGGTCTCCCCACCTGTCACATCCCAGCCTCTGTATTGTATTTGAAAGGACCACGAGGCAAAGCCTAAGTTCGCGCTCATGCGCAGCAAAAATATCCAGTTTGCAGTCCTTTGACTTCAACAACTCCAAACGCCAGTCGCAGGAAGCAGAACGTGAAAAAAACGAACGATGATGGTAATATTACACATTTCATCTTTCCATGATCTTGTCTCCTCTTCCCGATCCATGCAAAGAAAAACACAAACAAAAAGAGAGGAACAACACCGATGTTAAGTCGTAACTCAATCTCATCGATGCACGAGAGATGAGCCGAGCATGTACAACGAACGAAATGAGCCGGTCAGCAGCCTGAGGTGAGCTGGGCTGGCTGGCTGTGAAACACAGACTTCGTGATTGGTGAGAAGGTTGCCGAACACGTGAGATTTACTCCTTGCCAAGCGCTTGGCTAAATTTGGAACTGTTCGTGTGGCCCTGTCGGAGCTGAGCAAACTCAGCGAGGGAATCGGCGATGCGGGTTGGTGCAGATCAGAGTAGCATCTCTGCATCCTCATCTTCGACAGATTCGACAGTAGCAAACTTCGAATTGTCGACAGCTCTAGTGACCTCTGGGACAGCAGCTGGCTCAACGACTGTTTCAGGGGGTGTTACTGGCGCGGCCTCATCGTCCTCGTCACTGCTGCTCTCCGCATTATCGAGCTTGTCCTTGAGAAAGTTGAAGAATGCCTGGATGCCTTTCTTGTCCTTTTTGGTCAACTTGGTCGCAGTCATCTTATCTGCAGTGCTCTGCGCGACCAGGGAGATCACGGCTGGTGGAGCTTCGGACTGTTCAAAACAAGACTCGTTAGCCAAATCTGACACTAGTTACGTCATGGAACCTAGAGTATGAAACCTACCAGAAGAGCGTTGACCAAGAGCCCCGTTTTATCTTCCATTGCGGGGTCGTTGGTATTAACGAGGAGAGATGCGAGGTTCAGCGCTGCTTGCTGCTCCTCCATCGTGCGCTGGTTCCATGGTTTGTCGGAGCCAGGTGCTGATGGTAAAGAAGGTGCCGGTGGGACTGCCTGGACAACTGGCTGAGGTCGGATGGGTTTGGAGCTGTAAAGTGATGGGACATATTTGCCACGCATCTGCTTGACCCTGGAAATGTGTTAGAGACGTTTAAGAAACAGGAGAGAGAGGACAAACCTGGAGATGAAATCGAGCTTGATACTCGTCTCTGGGAGCTTGTAAACGTGACCAAACTCTCTCAACTCGTAGAAGCCCTGCTCTTCCTCGGCCTCGCTGGCATCGTTCTCAATCTCAATGTGGCCATTGTTCTTGAAGCCGCGAGTGGCAGCTGGCTTTTGAACAGATGCACCCTTAATCTTTCGGAATCGATGCGCAGGGCCCAAACTAGCGGGAAGGACAGCTAGGAGATCGTCGACATGAGCCGGACATCGCCATTGACGACCAGCTCCAGGCTCTTTCGCAAGAGGAACATCAAGACAGTCCAGATGCCAATACAGGCCACAGAAACTGCATGGAATGATCATGCGATTAGGAGCCGAAGCCTCGCTATTACAGCGATGGCAAAGAATAATCTTGCCTTTGGCATCCTTCTTTCGGAAGTAGTCAGGCGCTTCTTCCCAGCCAGCTTTATTGTTCCTGTGGAGTGGTCAGCATTATTTCATTGCATCAAAGTCAACGTTGGGAGCTTACTTAGGCTTCGGTGGGATAATCTCCTCATACTCTCCATCTGCACCAGTCTTGACATCCACAAAGTACTCACGAATAGGTTCGGGCAGACGGAAGGATCTTGGGTTCTTATCCTCGAGCTCAGAGATCAACGGGCCCCACACACCGCCCGTGTCATCATCGAAGGGACCATTTTGCTTGAGCTGGCATGAATTGCAGTACCAATCGTCTGGGAGAGGTTGAGATCCCTCAACGATGAGAGGAGGATCAACACACTTGAAGTGGAATGATCTCGTACAACCATCGCAGCAGACCAGGTCACCATTACCTCCACATGCTGAACAGAAGTCATCGTTCTCGCCGTCCTGTATCATGGGTCAGCGATGCGAAGATGTAATTTAATTTGGAATGAAGGATGCGAAAGGGCCAGAAAAGGAAACGTGTGGCGGAGCTTCCTGAACGTGGACGTGCGTGGATGTGGGGGGTTGGCAAGGTTTGGCGCCGGTAAGGGCGGAATGCAGAGATTGCCGGCGGGCGTTTGCGTTTTTCAGGCCACCACAGCATCGTGAATCACACTCCTTGATCCGTCGAATCCAGCACCCAACAGCTCAAGATACCATCAAAGAGGTCTCGTAATGATGCCCACCAACATCTAGTGAAGAGACAGGTGGATGTAGAAGAAAAAGTGAGCTTACCTGTGTCATCGGGCCACCGTTGCTGATAGGGCTGCGCATATCCTTAGGAATGCCAGCAGACGTGCCAGTCTTTTTCTTCATCGGCCTGTAATTGAGATTTCGCATTAGCATAGTTCCGATATTAATATTTCTGATGAAATGAGGATGAGTGTAGAAAGGCTGAGTTCAAGCTCGGGCGCATTGTGCTTCGGATTGTGCGACAGCGATCACGATGATTGCCGACAACAAAAGTGAAAGGACAAAGACAGGACAGAATAAATAGCACAATTCTCAAGGGAATTCAAAGCTTCGAATGATGTGATGATGCAGCGACGTGAAAAATTGATGACTTACGATGTCTTGACACGTAGACCTGATCCTGTCTTCTGCTTCCTCGTTGATCGATTGGCTGCGGTCGGCGTGCCAGCACGAGATGATGGAAGGGAGTCTCCTGGTGGGAATGGTGGTTTGAAGGCCAGCTCGGTGGGTGAGCTGCCTTCATCTGAAGCATAACGAGAAGTCTGTCGGGTCTCGCGACTCCTATTAAGGAGGCGCACCTTGGGCAGCTTCTTCTGCTTTTTGGTCGGCTTGACGGCGATGGAATCACCACCATCGGATTGATTGCCCTCCTCCTCAGCGATATCAGTGACAGCCTTTGCAGTCTTCACCTCATGACGCTCATTACTCTCCGTATTTGGAGTTTTGCCCGTGATATCTCTGGCTTTCCGCTTCAAGCGGTTGCTGGCGTCGACCTCTTCCTGCGACACTTGAATCTGAGCCTGCTGAGCTTTTGCCGTATTCTTTATTCTAAATGTGGCAGGGAACTTCTTATTTGATGTAGTGGAAGAATTTGAGGATGAATGAACGAGTGCAGTGGGAGCCATGGATGATTTTGTGGGCGGCTCACTGGCGGTGGTGTTGGGAGCGGATGAGGCCGCAGGTGTGGATGAAGGGGGAGGATTGCTAGCGGATGAAGGACGAGCGACTGAAGCAGAGGCAGAGGCAGAGCCAGAGCCAGACGCAGGCGCAGGCGCAGAAGATGCAGGGGCCGTCGAAAAGGTAAAGGTTCGGGGACCCGCTTTTGCTGGCTGGCTGATTGGTCGGGCATGTCTGGCGGCCTCAGCCGAGAGGGCGACAGCTTGGAATCCCTCAGCAGAGGCGTAAGGAGACACAAAACGGGGTTTCTGCTGCACTTGACCAAATCCAAGCCCTAATACAGGCCCATATTTGGCAGCCAGATGACTAGGCACTGCTGAGATAGGGCCAGCCACCGGCATAGGAGCTGCGGCTGGAGCTTTGGCTGCCCCTGGGAGAGGTCGTGCTGGTGACAAAATTGTAACGCCTTCGATGATCTCTTCATTGACCGAGGACAAAGAAGAAGTTGTCGAATTAGATCGGGATCGCTTTCCACCAAGAGATGTCTTTGAGTCTCCATTCGCATCGGCTGCTGGCGATTGCCCAGGCGCTGGGGACTGTCCAACGCTTGAAGACGCTAATACTGCTGGAGACTGGCTTTTCGTTGCACCATTCAACGACGCATTCCCGTTGAGAAGAAGACCATTTGCAGGTTGGAAGCTATTACTTCGTTGCTTCTTGCTGACGTGCTCGTGATCTGGTTGAGGTGAAGCCGATACACCTATCGCTACCGAGGCGATAGATGAAGCCCTTGGTTGGGAGGAATCGGTGACTGTGCTTGGCTGGGATGGTGGAAATGACGTGTAAGGGGTTTGATAGACAGACTGATAGGTAGAAACTGGACCTTGCATGGGGTTCAGCGAGCCAAAGAGACCTGTAGGCCGTGGTGGCGCTGGATCTTCACCATTGAAATAGTATTCAGCGGTTCTACCTTTCTTGCCCTCCTTCTTTTTCCTTCTCATCTTGGTCTGAAACTCATCCATCTGGTCGAGAGTGGACCAACCATTGTAGACAGCGTCGAAGATACGAACCATTCGTGGGCTTGTTCTGCCTTCGTCATAAAGGGTCCGGAGAGCGTAGGCGGTGGGCCATTTGTGGCGATCGAGAGCCTCATTCACTGCATACTCAACAACCCTATCCGTAAACTCCATATTTATAACTGCAAGTCCATCGGGCCCAAGCGCAGGTTCCGGAGTCGCGGAGTCAGAAGGGTACCGAAGATAGCGAGATTGCGTTGGTTCTTGCGTGAATGCAGCCAGAGGAGATCGCAAGGCGAAAACTGATTGACCAGCACTCTGAGGTCCAACACTCGGTCGCGATACACTTTTCCGCCCACTGCCAGACGACATTGGAGTCTTCGGCAACACTTCCTCCTCCTCCTCGATTGTTTGTTTTGGTACGGATTGTTGTCGTGGTGGTGTTTCGATCGTCTCTGCGACTTCCTCTGCAATCTCTGCAATTTCTTCTGCTGGTGCAGGCTCGGGCGTCGCAACTTCAGGCGTGGAAACTGAACTGATGCTCTTCTTTGGCTTCTCTACGCTTGCCAGTGCCTTCAGAACTTTCGCACTTGGTCCAACTCCCAGTGGCATCATGTTCAGAACCACGCCATGACGTTCGTGGCCGGCCTCAGCATAAGAAGGACGAGGCGCGGCGGGCGCAGGCTCAACCCAGCGCTGCAAGAAGGTCTTTGGTTTATCATTCGGAGTATCGGTAGGAGGTTCGGAGGTTTCGATCGAGGGTGCTGGAACGGCTGGACTCGAGATGCGCGACCGCGTGGGCCGATTTGCACTCATGTTGTTGTCGTCGAGGCTCGACCTCCCTTCCTGTCAAGTCTTCGAGATTGCGACCGCTCGAGCAACGGCAGCGCAGACTATCGTCTTGTTAGCTCCAGTATTGAATGCTGGGATAGGAATGTAAGTACTTCTCTACACCCCAGCGGCGTGCACACGATATTTGATCGTGGTTGGGAGGGCGGAAGGCGCGTGTTGTTGTTGTCGATTTGGTGTGTACTGAGGTTCGAGGGAGCTCCTATTCTCCAAGCGGATTTCTCGCTTAAGCTTCCAGAGTGAAATCAGCTGCTCACCCACGGCAGGCGAGAAAGCAGCAACTCGACACCACTCGAAGATATGCACTTGTGCAACGTTATAAATCAGATGAGGGGTTTGCCGTGATAGTTAAGAACTCAGCGATGCGCAATATCGAGATCAGATGGCCTCAAGTGATGCGTGTCAAGAATGGTGTCGTGTTATGCGAAGGAGAAAAGTTGTTGTGTCGAGGCGAGCGAGGAAAGAGGATTTAGGGGAGGCGGGGCCAGTAAACGAGAGACCATGTCACGCCTAAATCAAGACCAAACTCGGCATTGCATCACCCCCAATCGCTTCTGTGTCATTCTATGTTGACTCCAGCGTGATAATACAGATCAGCATCTCCCTTACATGCAGGATGTCGACCTATTTCGCTGCTCTGAGTGGCGTTCCTTCTTGACTCACTAGAAATGCTGATTTCGCGCTACCCCTATTACGGCTGTGGGCGGCCAACAGAAGGAATTCACCATCTCCGAAGCATATCGGCTATATTGAATTGTTATTTGAGGACTTTCGTTACCGATACCGGGTCGTGATGGACAGATTCGGCCTTCGTTGAAGTAGACGAATATGATCTACTAGAAAGCTGTTGTGATATTGATCTTGCACTGAAATTCTCAGTGAGGATGTCATCGCTGGATCCGCCTCGAGCTATTGGTTATGACGCGCGAGAGGGCACACAAAATGAGACCAGCAGGGTGTTCACATCTCACAACTACACTGAATTGCGTTTTACATCTCCTTATCTTATGTTGACCCAGAGAACTACATGAATGTCCATCTGTCCGTCTCCGCGAGACTCTTGAATGCAGCCCCTTTTCTTATCCGAGATCTGCCGAGCTTGTTGGTCTTCGCACCTCGAGATCAGGCAACACAATACCGGGAAGGCTTCACCGTAGCATTATATCAAGTTTGTGTCGATACATTCCTATACAGAATCTTCTCGTTTTGCAATATATGCTGTTCGATCCAGCCGTTTTGTCTCGGTTTTCCTTCTCTGCAGGGCGAATTCGCCTCTCGAGCTCGCCTTTGTTGTGATGGCCATGAAGCGGTCATGAACCCGGCCCCATGACGCGTGGGAAAATCTCAACAGTCTCGCACCTGACCGCAGCGCCTGCGTGAGCAGAGAATAGACTGCCGTACCGGATCATTTGGATGTCTATATATGCTGCTCTCAGGTACGATGTATGGTGACCCCTATCCAAGCGAGAATTTCGAAAATGCCTTCTTGCCTTCGAAATATAATCAGACGAGAAAATACACTTGAACACCATGTCTGGTCGTCAGTTCTAAATATGAACATCTCATGATGATATTAATGACATATACGATGTCTAAAATGCCTATCAAGCACTGCTATCCTGCTTTCTGTTCATCTGGCCTTCAAGGTGGTAAAATCGAAGGTTTGAAGGATTCCAGGTGACCGAATAGACGATGACGAAATGCATTTTCGAGACCTTAAAAGGGAAGCAGAATCTCGTGAGCCAATACTTCTGCTGTAGAGAGGCGGAGACCATTTGTAGAATCTCAAAGGTCATCGCTCCTTCCGCAATCCAAGTGGCCATGGATACAGAGGAGCCTCAACTCTGGACCCGAATCAAATACTCGAACACTTCAAAACCTATTCCAAGATATGTCAAGCACCAGCACCGAAATACACCCATTTCTAGAACATGGCATCAACCCTCCACGACGGAGACGAAAGCCCCTCATGGAATTCAAAACAAGAATGGAAGCAGATAGAGACACCACTTTTGACTAGTCAGCTAGCACTCATATCACACTCCTGATCCCATTTTAAACCTAGATCCAATGCCACCGAAAGTGCTTCCCTCACCAGTCCTCAGATCCCAGAAGCACAATTCAGCTTTTCAAATATCTCAATGTCACTTCCAGAATCCTCACTTTGAATCTCAATCTTCCCAAATAAACTTCCAGAAGACTCCGAATCAGAACATCCAAAATCCCAGCCTACAACTTCCAATTTCTGACCTCCTTTCGCTAACCTTTTCAAATTCCCGTACATTATGAGCCAGACTCAAGGACCAAAGCATCAATCCCAGCGGGATAAAGATACAGGTACAAGGCGCTGACGATGGACGACGACGGCTATATCGAGACTTTGTGCCAGAATCCCAGACACCTATCTCCTACACGTCCACATCCACGTAAACCTTCCAACACCAAGATCTCAACTAGCAGTAACAGTATGCACCGGGTCGAAGACATCTTTCAGCCCGGCTCAAGGAATGGAAAAGCCTTTTTGGAATGCTGAGCGTGTAAATGAGAATTCGAAATACGTCCGATACCAGCATTTATATTTGAGCTGGGCTTAAATTCCCGTGAACTCTCAACAAAGCCGTAAAAGTTCGGGTTTTGGGTGGTATCTATGAAGTTACTCTTGCATATCCAGATTTTTATGCAAAAGGCTGTTCCGGCTGGGGATTTGTTGACGGCATGGAATGATTCGGCAGTAGTCTAGTCGGATTTTCAAGGAACTTCTACAATGGAAAAGATGCCGCATACACTGCGCAGAACGAAGGGTAAATACAGGGATAAAGCAGATCATTTGACAGACAGGCGTTTTCGTGATCTTACAAGAACAGTAGGTCGAGTGTGATTCTGCGCAGCACAATGTAAGATATTTTGGAATGCGTCTGGAAAGGAGACAGTCGGAAATGATTTGGGAGAATTAGGAAGGTGAAGTAAAGAACATTTGAAGAATTTTCCCTTAGTACATGGACTCGGGAAATACTCACAGAATGACGGCGCAGACGATGTTCGATTGTCGACCTAGGGTCCTGTAGTTGTTACCTACATCGAAAGACCATGCAGATATCCCATGCCCACCCATCCATACCTCCGTCCATGCCCAGTCCATCCCATACAACCCCAGCCCTCCATCAGAGCCCGTTATCCCCGTACCTCCGTCCATAGACATTCGCTCATGTCAAATCATGCAATCATTCCTTCCCAACCATTTACTCTTCATCACTGCTCTCCTCATCATCATCAGCTGCCGCAGCGGCCTTCTTAGCTGGCTTCTTCTTCTTGTTCTTGTTCTTGGCTTTGGCCTCCTTGGCTAGTGGCTGCTCGAGGATCTTGAGGACTTCTTCGTCTGTGATCTTCTTGTCGGTCTTGAACTTGGAGAGGTCTGGGGATGGTGGGGCCGCAATTCTTTGGAGACCGTTCTTGGTGATTGCTGGATTATGTTAGTTCGTATAAATTCCCAGAGGCTTGCTCAATGTCTGGATTTGTTGCAGACGATGACCAAAGTCGCTGAGGCCTAGGATCTATCGTTATGCCGAAGGAAAATAGGAAACATACCAATTGTGGTCAAAAGTCTACCGACAGCAGCACCATCCTTATCTCCAGCAACCTCGTATGCACGAAGAACATTTCCTCGTACACACTCAACTACACCAACCTTGGCATCTCTCTCATCCTCGAGTTGTCTCAAACTGAAGGGGAAGACACCAAATCTCTTGACAACCTCGTTAAGAACCTTCTTGGAACTAGGTCTCTTCAAGGCGTATGTGAGAGTGGTACGTCTGTGGAGTGTGGTTCTGTTCTCGAAGTTCTTGATCTTTCCGGTTCCGGCACTGACACCCATCTCAACACCCCAAACATCACCAACCTCAGGAATACCCTCGCCCTTGGTTCCGTCACCTGGAGAAAGAATGATCTTCTTCTTTCCCTCGATCTCGTTTCGCTCGAATTGCCAACTGGTGGTGTGCTCTACCAAATTGCAGTCGTAGCTCTTCACGACCTTCTCCAGCAGACTGGTGATCTTGGTCTGAGTTGGGGCCTTGACCTTGGCAGCCTTTGCCTTCTCCTCATCTGTGCCAGTAGCCAAAAGTCCGGGTGGAACCATCAATCGTAATAGAAGCTCGTTTGCCCAGTATGTAGCCAGTAGAAGATCTGCGTCCCGACCCTCGATCACATCCTTAGTGTCGGCAGATGGAATGATGATGGTATCGCAGACGATCGTTCCGAAGCCATCAATTTGTGCACCCAACTGAATCTTGATAGCCTCTCCCTCCTTCAAAGTGACAGCAGCTTCGGCCTCATCGGACTTGAGTGGGGTATATGGCGTGACAAAGGAAGATGGGGAGACGGTGGTAGGATGGGAAATGCCTGGATTCTGTCAGAAACTGTCGAAGTGTATATATATTTGGATACTCTACCCTTCGAGATCTTCTTTCCACGGTAAACCTTCGCGATCTCCTCATCCAAAAGCTTGTCACCCTGCTCGCAGATGGTGACGATCTTCTCTCCAGCAACGCAAAGAGCTGTAACAGCCTCCAAGACCTTCTGGGAGATGGCAGCAGCACTCTTGTATTTGGTAAGGGTATCGGGGTTGTTGAGGGTGTAATCTACATATGCAAGCATCAGTAAATAGTCATCAAGCTTCTTGGACTCGTCGTCTGTGCCGGTTCGAGAGCTGATAGCGGGGTAAATACAAAACACCCCTCCATGCCAGAAGAAGCGTGCGAAGCAACTCACCAATCTCCTCGGTTTCCTTCTTGTCTGCCATGATGATGGTTGATTTGAAAGTCTTTTGTTTGTAACTGAGAAGGGTTCGTGTATGGAATGAAGGAGTGTAAGAAGTTGTCGATTGTTTGGAAAAGGAGGGGTTAGACTGTGGGCAGGTTGAAATTAGCGAAGAAGATGTCCCTGGCGGCAGACTCGACTGAGCAGTCAGTCAGTCAGTCATTCTCGTTCCAATGGGCTTTGAGCTTCTCCCGTCCCGCCTTTCCTTGGCAGTTACGCTCCGCTCCTCTGTGGCGGACAGGGAGTGCCAAGTCCCTCATCGATTCCCGACACGTGACCGGTGCTTCTGCTCCGTGCTCCTTGCTCCTTGCTCCTGCTGCGCCCAGGCACAGCCAGCCAGGGGAGGCTCAAGCTCAGGCTCTTGTCGCGGTGCCAGGTGCGGTCAACATGGCGCGCTTCACCCAACTCTAAATCGAAACTCGACCCTCCCAACCTTCAATCCCATCTCCAGGGCTCTACCGCATCGCACCTCAACAGTGTAGTGTCGCGAAGCTGTCGCGAATGCATTCGCCATGGCTCCAGATCAACAGGCATCCTCAGACTCCCAGGCTACCGATGCCGTCGACGCTCATCCAACCCCTTCTTCTCCTCTAACCCATCGACCACGGACAAAAGAAGACTTCCAAAAGATCCTCCTCGAAAGCCATATCCATCATGATTTATTACATACTGCCGCGATACTAGAAACGCAGCAAAATCGGGAGGACGAATACAAATTCAGGAATCAACAGGCAGAGGATTACAAAAAGATTCGCGACGAGTACCGACAATATTTTACCCCTAGTCGACTCTACGGTCCTGGCTATGGTGGTTATGGGAATGGGAGGACAGATGGGCCGGCGCATGTGGTGTATCCTCACCAAAAGCCAAGATTGGGGCATAAGAAGGCCCCAAAGTTACGAATCAAGCGCAAAGATGCCGCAATGCAGGCAGAACAGGAGGAAGAGCTGGTGCCTATCAGGCTGGAAATTGACTGGGATAAGATCAAGCTTCGAGATACATTTACCTGGAACTATTACGACCGGATCATTACTCCCGAGATATTTGCAGCACAGATGGTCGAAGATTTTGGATTGACTCCTCCTGCACACGCCCCAGTTCTGGAGCAGGTCCAGACCCAATTGCGCGATCAACTGATCGATTTCTATCCTCAATTGTATGCTGGGGAAGAAGCGCTGGATCCAGAGCTCCCATACTCGGCTTATAAGAACGAGGAGATGAGAATCCTCATCAAGCTGAACATAACGATTGGTCCGCATACCTTGGAGGATAAATTTGAATGGGAGATCAACAATCCCTTGAACTCGCCAGAGGAGTTTGCGCAGAGTTTGGCGCGAGAATTATCCTTAGCAGGAGAGTTTACAACCGCAATTGCGCATTCGATACGGGAACAATGCCAGCTATTCACAAGGAGTTTGTACATTGTTGGGCATCCGTTTGATGGACGGCCGTTAGAAGATGCGGATTTGATCGCCGGGTTCCTCCCATCTCCATTGCCCTCAGTCTTCAGACCACAGCAGCAAGCGCGGGAATACACACCGTTCTTGTACGAGTTGACGGATGCAGATCTGGAGCGTGGTGAAGTAATATACTCACGAGAGCAGAGGCGACAGAAACGCTCTGTAAATAGAAGAGGTGGACCAACATTACCGGATTTGAAAGACAGGCAGCGGACTGTGCGAACATTAGTGGTATCTTCAGTCATCCCCGGGTCGGCTGAGAAGGTCGAGGACAGTAGATTGTACAAGAGAGTCGGAGGCGCCGGAGGGAAAGGGAAACGTCCTGGAGCTCGAGATGGCGACCTTACGGAAGAATCAGAAAGCGAAGACTCCAACCCCGAGTCTCCAGCAATGTCAAATCTGCAAACTGGAACGGCAAGGACCAGAAACATGCGTGGAGCTGCCACGGCTGCGCAACAAAGAATGGCGAATCTTGGAAGATCAGAGACTCCCGAAGCAGCAGTACTTCACCATCACGAAACGAGAACTTCTGCCAGGAGATTTGGTGGTCGTGATGCTCGTGAAGACAGTGAGCCCCTGTCCTTGATCGTCAAGCTTAAGCCTGGGCGTGAAAGAATGAGGAAGTGGTATCGCGAGATCACAAGACCTTCCAGCCGTCCTTCGACTTCTCAACCACCGGAGCCGCCTGCTCCTCGTGCTCCAGCGACGCCTGCTGCCCCCACTCCAGTCGTCCCACCTGGCTCTATGGGACCTCCTTCAACTCCTAATTCCCAGAGCCAGACTATCCAACCTCCGACCACTCCCGTGCCAGTCGGGCAAATCGGCCGAGTCGATGCACCACCCCCTCCTCCACCAGGACAACCTCCCCACGTTCCTGTGAGCAAGGTCCTTTCATATGTTTAAGTCTCAAGAACTTGCTATTACGAAAGAACTCTTTCAAGTGATTGCGGTCACAGTGTGACCAAATAAAAGTCAAAGATATCTCAACTACATATACTAACAAGCTTCAGCCTCCTCCTCCTTCGTGGCTTACAGCTGGTCTCAATGGCCTTCTCACACAGTACCCAGGCGACCGATTCGAGGGTGTGATGCGGTACACAGCTGTCAATACCGCAACAGAGATGCCTTGTCCCGCACCTGCCCCGGGCACATCACCGGACGATGTCAAGTGGATGTACCTCCCGCGCATACGATGCCACGACTGTCCAGGCAAGCTTTACACGCCTGGTCCAGAAACAACTGTTGGGAATTTCGAGGTCCATCTGAAGAATCGCCAACATCGAGAAAGGGTCGATGCAAGGATAGCAGGAGACAGGAACGCACCCTCAAGTGCTTCCAATGCTTGAGCATTTTGGGATACTAAACGGTGTATAATATCAAGAGAAAGGTACGGACAACACGGTGTTCTGGGAGTAAGATAGGAAGGGGAGTTGCAATTCCAATATGACAGGTCACGAATCGCGAATTGTGATTCGAAAAGCTGTACCAATACCAACCTTTAACACCTGTGGGAGCCTCAGTCGTTCTTTTTCCCTCTTTCTAGTTTATTTGTCACTCAGTGGTGATTCAATGCTTATCTTCGTCTTTATACATGCTGCATGCTGCGACGCGCATCACTTTCTGCAAAGTCTATTATCATCCATCATCCCCACAGATCCATGTACCACCCATCCCGTTCAGCAAGTCCTCCGAGACCCAAACAAATACGCGCCGCGGCCATTCTTTATTGTACCCTTGCATCCATCCTCACCCAACCCAAACTGGAGACGGGAATTCCGAACTTCTAGCGCCAAGAATGGGGTACCTACACAAACTGCCGGTCATGATAGGACAGCCCTGTTCATGTTGCGTCTGCGTCCCCTGCCCTCCCCTCCAAGGCCTCCACATCGAGATAACACGCACGAACGCTCATCATAGTTGGATCATACCCCTCTCTGTGCAACTCCATCGAGCCACCAGCCAGCCATCCAGCCACCAGATCTCTTATCCTCCCCTCCTTCCCCCTCTACTCCCTGTCGAAAACCTCCACTTCAGCTGTCCGTATGTATGGTGACGGCCTGGCTGGCGGGCAACGTACATATTATCAGCTTGGCAACGGCTACGTTACGGGCATATCCTCGCTATCTCGGGATTGGGCTGGGTTTTGATAACGATGTCGAGAGGAGGCGAAGATGGTTCGCTGATATGTTTTGCGTATATAGGTGAAGTGCCCTGTGGGAATCGAGGAGATGTCGTGTACCATTATCGATTCTTTGTTTCTCGGTCTTCGTGATTTGAGTCTTAGGACTTGTCAATTGGCTCGTGACTGTGTTTGAGCAATTGCAATGGCTTCTACAGATAACCACCATGGCGTGACGCCAGTTACTCAGTCGGAACAGCCATCTATCGATGAGAAATACCCGATTGATGAGAAACATGAGAAGAGTTCTTCGGATGGGGATGTCGATGTTGTGGTTGTTGAGGAGGGGGATGAGATTAGAGAGTCTGGTATGTGTTACTTGGACTAATCCTCGTTTCATTCAGATATTTGGGGACGGGGCTTGTGATGTGTAGCAAGTTGCTGACGTATCGCCAAGATTATACGTCGGAAGACTACAAGAAGCTGCTCAAGAAGATTGATAGATACCTCCTGCCGCTCATGTATGTACGTCCTGTCTTCTCGGGAATCACTTGCTGATGCTAGCAGGTGGGTGTGCTATGGTATCCAGCAAACGGACAAGACTTCCCTAGGAACGCAAGCCGTAAGCAAACTTTCTTTCCATCTGCAATCGTGAAAAGTAGCTAACACAGCTTGCAGCTCTTCGGCATTAGAGAAGATACAGGTCTTGTAGGACAGCAATACCAATGGCTGACTACCATGTATGTCATGATCACCCCATCCCATCCACTTTCCTTATTGGGGGAAGCAACTGACACTTCTTGTAAATAGGTTCTACATCGCCTATCTCTGCGGCGAACTGCCATCTAACTTCCTCCTTCAACGATGGGCCCTCGGCCGAACACTGAGCATTTACATGCTGTGCTGGGGTACGTCTCTGTCCTCTCCCTTTCACAATACATCCATGTCTCATCCCGTCCCAATCCAACCCCATCCCAACTCATCCCATCCCATCCCATCCATCCCCAAAACAAACAGACAACCCCACTAACCCTCCACCCTCCAGGAATCTGCGTGATCTCCATCTCCGCCGCCCACAATTGGACACATCTAATGGTCCTCCGCACCCTCCAAGGTTTCTTTGAATGCACAATCTCCCCGGGCTTCATCCTCGTAATCGGGACCTGGTACCGCACAGAAGAACATTCATCGCGGTCCCTCTTCTTCCAATCCGCCAATGCCGGGTTCGGCGTCATCGCTGATCTGGTGATGTACGGTATTGGTACGCATGCGGAGAAGTATGGGGGTCTTGCGGCGTGGAGGTGTATTTCGTTGTTTTTGGGGGCGTCAACGATTGTGGCTGCGCTGGTGTGTTTTTTGTTGTTGGGGAGTCCGAGGGAGGTTAGGTGGATGAATGAGGATGAGAAGAGGATGGCGTATGTGTTGCCCCTCTTGATTTCTTTTGCAGGTCTTGTTATGATGAGATGGGATGTGAAGGCTGACTTGTGAAAATACAGTGCTGCGAGAATTATCAGTAACAAAGCTGGCCGCGATGTTACGGGCACGAAGTGGAATTGGGATCAGGTCGTTGAGGCATTGAAAGATCCTGTCTTGTACTTCTCTACGCTCAACGCTTTCTTGAGCTCTGTTCCAAATGGGTATGTCCTTCTCCCAGTCGGAAGCGTACATCGGCTAATGGGTCTTGATAGCGGTATCACCACCTTTGGATCTCTGATGTACAAGTCCTTCGGCTTCACACAACTCCAAGTTCTCCTCGTTGGCATTCCTCGTTCCGGTAAGTCTCTTGCTTCCCATCACCTTATCTTTCTCGACTCGAACTAACAGAACACAGTCATGTCCCTCATCCTCTTCGTAATCGTCGGCTTCTACACCCGCAAAGTCCCCAACCGACGCATGTACATCATGGCCCTCGCCACCCTCCCCCCCTTCATCGGTCTGCTCGCTTTATCCCTCCTCCCCGACATCCCCTCCCTAAAATGGACAAAATGGGGCCTCTACTTCATGACGGTCCCAACCGTACTCTCCCTCTTCCTAGCCTGGACTTTGATCCCGTCCAACATCTCTGGTCGTACCAAGAAGACGATAATCTCATCTAGCACATTCTTAGGATACTGCGTGGGCAATATGTGCGGGAGTCAGATCTTCAGGACGAAGGATGCCCCGCAGTATATTCCTGGCACGATTGGAGCGAGTATTTGTTTGGGCATGGAGTTTGTGTGTATTTGTGCGTGGAGGGGTTGGTATATGTGGCAGAATAAGAAGAGGGAGAGGGCGGCGAGGGAGAGTGGGGTTAGTGTGGAGGAGATGGAGAGATTGGGGAGGGAGATGGGGGAGAGGGATGTGACGGATGTGAAGAATCCGTATTTCAGGTACTCATTGTGAGGGATGGTGTTCGTAGGTTGGGTGGGCCTTCCTGTTTCCATAGATAGATGAGAAGGATGCCAAGTGTCTGGATGAGACTTGCTACTTGGGTAGGAGGGAGATGTAGATTTTGATAGATGGCTTGCAGATAGACCTTTCGAATCGTTGGCTCCAGTTGCCTGTCTCGGGCATTGCTCGTGCGATCTGACGTTCTTGCATCTGCTTCTCTATTTTCTATCACCATTTTCAGAAGGCCCTCTGTTTCCATAGTCATGTAACGGCTTGAGAAGTATCATGGCAGGAACAATACCTTGGCTTGCGCCCCGAGATTGAATGTGGTACAATCTTACCGTGATGCTGGGAGTTTGGCAGCCATCCATTCTGCCGCCGAGCGCGCCATTTTCTTCTTGTCAAACTTTAATCCTCTTCCTGCTCTTCAGGGTTTCCACGTCAAAGGCGTCACAGTCACGGATCACTTCTCTTCAAAATTCCATAGGATAATATTTATTTCTATTTCAGAAGTTTACTCGTTACTTTCTCTTGCAACTTCCACGACTTGCCAATGAAATGGCTCATCATCATATTGGCGATGATGATGAAAGTCACTGTGCTCTTTCTCTCTGCCGCCATTCCCGTTGGCTTCCGTCATAAACCACCACCTCAAAATCGACGGTCTCACGCGGCGCCATCACTAGGTAGTGTTTGCATCCAGTGACATGCGGGAATTTGCAGATCTTTGGGACCGACGCGATGACGATCTCCTAGTCTAGCACTAACCCAAGGGTCTCCCACCCCATCTTATCAGATCTCCAGACAATAATCAGATTTATCTTCTTTCTCTCATACAATAAAGTCCCCCACCTAGTTTGTTCATCACATTATTCTAGCAAGGCTACATAAGTTCCATGGGTTAACGATAAGATGGATTTCAATCAAGGCGAACATAAAGTCGTTCAAATGGACACTTTGAACCACGGATCTGAGAGACAGGCTTCAGTGCAAAGCGGAAGCAGTACTGCACATGGCAGAAATGGACAGCTAAATCAGAAATATGTCGAGGATTTCGATGCCGCATCGATGTCCAGTCCTGGTGCCAGTACACCAGATGAAGATGCGCAAAATGGTGTGAAGAACATGGAAGCGGTGGCTATGACATGGACGAAATGGGGTCTGATATTTGCTTATATGAGGTATTTTGTACCTGACTGCAATGTTTATTACTTTTTCGCAGACTAATGAACCTCAGTATCTTCCTTATGGCATTTTCGACTTCTCTGGAAGGGCAGGTCGTTCAATCAGTATCTGTGTTTGCGACAAGTTCTTTTCAGACACATTCTCTGATTTCGACAGTCTATGTGGTGCAAGGAGTCGTAAACGGTAAATTCCTGCCTTCCACTCTCTTTTTCTTATAATTGCTGACAGGAGCAGCTGTGATCAAAACGCCCATGGCAAAAGTAGCAGATGTATTCGGCCGTCTCGAAGCATTCTCATTCAGCATCCTCCTCTACGTCCTCGGCTACATCCAAATGGCCGTCTCCAAGAACGTCGAGACTTTCGCAGCAGCACAGATCTTCTATTCGGCAGGTAGCACAGGGTTGCAAATCCTCCAGCAGATCTTCATTGCCGATACGAGCGACCTTTTGAACAGAGCGTTGTGGTCTAGCTTGCCGGATATTCCGTTTCTGATTACGGTCTGGATAGGGTCGCTGATTGGGAATGATATCTTGAAAACGACCACGTGGAGATGGGGATATGCGATCTGGTGCATCATTCTGCCGGTGATGTTCATGCCACTTGCCCTGTCGCTTTTCTTGAACAACCGAAAAGCAAAGAAACTTGGATTGACTACCGAATCTCAGTTCAAGGGTATGAGTCCATGGCAGATCACGAAGCATCTCTGGTTCGAGCTTGATCTGGGCGGGATACTCCTTTTGAGCGCAGCATTTGCACTCATTTTGATCTCTCTCACCATTGCATCAAGACAAGCATCTGGATGGGCATCTGGGAAGATCATCGCCATGCTTGTTATCGGCATAATCTGCTTCATTGTCTTCCCGTTCTGGGAGAATATCAAGAAGCTAGCTCCGCACCCATTGATCCCAATGCATCTTCTTAGGTCTCGCACTTTCAGCGCAGGTTGTGGTGTTGGGTTCTTCTACTTCTGTAAGTTGCGAATTCTGCATATTCGTATGAAATCCCGGTACTGACAATATCTAGTGGCATTCTACCTCTCGGTCCAACCATACTTCTACTCCTACCTCATCGTCGTGCAAGGCGAATCAGTCACATCCGCCGGCCGAATCGTTCAAAGTTTCTCCTTCTCCTCAACTGTCTCTTCAATCATCATCTCATTCTTCATAAAATACACCAAATACTACAAACCATACGTCGTCTTAGGAACATGCATCTACATCATGGGGATCGGCCTCATGATCAGGTACCGCACCATGGGCGTCTCGACCGGCGCACTCGTCGGCACACAGATCGCAGTCGGCATTGGCGGGGGCATGATTAACGTCCCAGCACAACTAGGTGTCCAAGCCAGTACCGATCATCAGCACGTCGCTGTCGCTACCGCTGTGTTCCTCACTTGTGTGGAACTGGGTGGGGCCGTCGGCTCAGCTATTTCTGGAGCGATCTGGAGCAAGAACATCCCCGTGAAGCTGAACCAGTATCTCCCTGAGGCGGCGAAGAGCAACGCAACTGATATCTACAATAATATCAATAACGCGGTCACCTATCCTGTGGGCTCGCCTGAGCGCGAGGCGATCAATAGAGCGTATCAGGAGACGATGCATACGTTGCTCATCATCGCAATTTGTGTTACTGTACCGATCTTCCTGTTGAGCTTGCTGATGAAGAATTATAATCTTGATAAGATGGAGCAGGGTGTCAAGGGACGAGTTATTGGTGGGACTATGAAGGAGGGGCAAGAAGTCGAAATCATCAGGGAGGAGCGGGGCGGTGGAAGAATGGGTTTGGGACAGTGGTTGCAGTTTCCGGGAATGAAGAAGCGCCCTGCGAGGGAATAGTCCTCGGCGTCTGTATCCTAGACTTAGCACCGAAGGTAGTAAGATTTGAGCTTTTAGGTGCCTTGGTCTCGTGGGATTGAATTCTGTGAACTAGTCTCTACTTTGAAAGTGACCTTGAGGATGCAAGAGATATGAGAAAGCGGCAATGTGCGGTGACAACTCACTTCACCTATGGGAACATACAGCCTGAGTATTTCGAACGAAACAGTTCTCTAAAATCGCTTTTCTAGAATAAGACACAAATAATATTAGTGTTGTGGTTGTTTATTATAAGCTCGCTTAACGTTTTACAACCATCTTCATGTTCGTGGGCAAGAAAACTGCAATACTCGCAGTAGTGTCAGGGAAATTCTTTTGCGAGCATGAACTTGAAGCAGAAATAGCTGATACTGTGTCGACCGTTCGGTTTAGTGCAATACAAAAGCTCAAGCAAATTATCATCGACGTTTGAACATGGTGGAAAGGCAATGATCGAGATACTTCGATCAATGAAAATACTTCTGTTGGTGGAATGGTGGAACTACAGGACGTCTTGAACTTTATAAAGTTCCTCAATTCACCATCAATTTGAGTCGCGCAGGAGTTTAATGTGGTGTCAACAACATCGATCGCCAGGAACTGCAAACACGAGGTCAATGTCAAACGAAAAGTCCCGGGCAGCATAACATTGATCAAGCGAGGTCGATGATAATAGGACATTCCGTAGGCCATATTGGTACTGTGATATCAGCTCAGGATTTTCTAGATCCTACGTGCTTGTTCAGGCAACGATTATCTTTGATATTTTAGCCGCTCATTCAGACATGCGATCTCGGACCACACTTCCGTTTTGGATAACAAACATTAGCCCTATCCGCTCCAAAGTTCTTTAATTCTTCTGTCCAATGCGTATCAAGTTAGAATCATAGAGCTGAAGCGCGAGGCAACATAAGCTTGACATAAATGCTTGGCTGACTGCTGTCTCTTGGCGCATCTGAAAACCAGCATTCGGATTTCGACCAAGCGAGGGTCGTGATCATTTGGAAAATTCCCGACGGACTTTAAGGACGTTCGGATTGGTGCAGGCAGGAGCTGCGAGGCACAGACAATAAGTTTGAGAGTAACAGGAGATCAATAATTACGCCTCCAGGCCTCCTATGAAATTGATGCACGTATGCATGAGGGAGTTTGTCCTGAGCGAAATCCAGATGGTAGACATGGGACAAGCACTCATCACCAATCGCGCATGAGACTCGCTCATGGTTCGGAAATTTGTATTGATCTATTGGTAATCCGCATACAAAACAATCTCTGAGGCTACAGATATGTTTGGGGAACTTCTCTGTGCCTTGATTTGGCTGAAGTAAAGTTGAAAGACCATGGCTTGAGTGGATGTTCCCTTATTTTGCTGGCCTTGACATGATCCGAGAAATGAACAAATAGAACGTGTAGACTTCTCAGGTCATTTGGATATTAAAAAAGTACAAGATTACCAGACTACTGTGACTTTTACGTGACATGCCTTCACCAAACTGAATTGACGGCGACAACAACTTGATGGCGGTGGTGCCGAGAGGGACTGCTTGAGAAGTCCGTATTTACTTAATAGAAAGATGGTGGACTGCAGACGAATTATTATCAGAAAATATTCTTCAAAAGTGCTTTTATGAACCTGATACTTGTGCATTAATTTGGAAAGGGTGAGGAAACAATCGAGAGGATACAAGCAAATCGTCCCGGTAAGATGCGTAATGCAGTACCATCACTGTGTCTCAAAAATAGGGAGATCACGAAGTGAATGATTGATGAAGATACGATTAAACCACAAGACTTAATAACTACCAGGAAACAAAAATAAGTGTCGCAATACAGAATTAACGAGAATTTCTCCAAGAGATATTTTCCTAGGTAAATATTGCTCCTAGCTTTAGCGAGGCGTCCACTGGGTCTGGCAAAACGTGAAGTAGGCGAGCCAGTGGCGCAGCTGGCCACCATTGCCATTTGCCCACTACTATCCACCACTAAACTCACCGGTACCACACCACCAGTATCTCGCTACTCGGCTCTTCTGCCCACAGAGATCATCCAAAAAAAAAATGCAAAAACGTGATGTCCCTCAGGCGCGAGTCGAACCTGTACAACTGTTAACAGCTGTCTGAGAGAAATTTTGTAGCCGAAGCTTTTATGGGATGAGGCACTTACGCGCGACATTCCGGTGAGACTGAACAATTACAGCCGGACGCCATAAACCAACTAGACGACCGAGGGTGAGCCAACTGAGCAAGTCAGAGGCTGATTTGTGGCAGTTTTCTGCTATTTCGTTACTAGTATCCAAGAGAAAAGTGCAAGATTCACCACGCCTTTGTGCGATGTGACTAAGTAGCAGGCACAGACCGCCACTTCCGAAGACCCCGAACCTCCACACTTCTTGATATCTCTACGATCCATGATTCCCACAACTCAAGCTGGAGCAACAAAGCTTCAACTTCAATGCAGCCGGTACCCCCTCGATCATCTAGTTGGTTTATGGCGTCCGGCTGTAATTGTTCAGTCTCACCGGAATGTCGCGCGTACCCCGCGTAACATTACCCCCTTTTCCTCCGGCATGTCTACTAAGACATCACAATCTTCCCAGCTGTCTCACGCCAGTATCATGCGATTTTCGTAGCTATAGATCGTCGCTTTCAGAGGACCTCACTGCATTGATTGCATGATTATTGAGATGTCTTACTTAAGCCTGGCACTTATGGAGATCGTGATCCTGTTCCCATCGTGTTATCGGACACGAAGAGCGGTCACCAAGGACAAAAGAGGCGAGCTATGCCATCTCAACAGCAGATGTCAATGCTCACCATTCTCATTCTCCCCTGTATTTGTTCATGTCTTATGTCACGTTCCTGGCGGTCCTTCAATTTGCATTCATAGTCCTTTATCAATTTTCTTCTTTTCTGAACAGTCAATCAATGACTTGACTCTAGTAGTGGCTCTCATTTCTTGCGTTGAATTTAGGTTTTCCCGCAATGCAGTTTTTCTCTGACGCCGTTTTCCCCCTCCATGAGAGCACGCCTATGGAAAATTACAAGGACCCTTAGCAAAGGTCCTCTCTTACCGGTAGTGATGGAAAGTCGATGGTAAGAAGTAAGAATAGACAGAGTGGCAAGGCTAAGGAAGTGGGTATGACTGAGGTGAAAGTATAAATGTTTTGCAGCCGTGTCTCTGTTATGATCGTATTGACGTTCTGTTGTGTTTGATGACGTTGTTAATGAGAAATGAGATTACACTTTCATGTCCCAGAATCAAGATGTGATGAACGCAGAATGAAGTCAAAGCTGTGTTTATATCAAGAAGCATAAGTTTGTGACGGTATCGAAGAGCAAGCCGTCATTTATTTGGGCACTGATTTAATGTGTACGTTTCGCCGGAACCTCAAGGCAGAAATGCTAACGCGACTAGATAACAACACATTTTGACTCCGAGACGTGAGCGCACGAACCCATCAATCGTTTCAATCTTGAGTCTTACCCTGATGACTGCGAAACATTCATTGATATATCCTGCTCAGCACTCCCGCTACCTGCCCCTCCTACCGACCGCAACGCCAAATCACCTTTCTTCTACATATCCATATCCATGCCTAGACTCACAACTCATCCTTCTCCATACCCTTCCCCTCCCCCTTCACCACCTCCCCCGTCCCCCTCAGACCCGTCCCATCCCTAATCCTCACCTCACTCTCCCTCCCCATATCGACCAATCCCCTCTTAACAATACTCGTAAGAATCTCGTATGCGACCTGCGCACCCGCTAACGCAGTCTGCTCTCCAACGCCATCATAAGCAGGCGCAACCTCCACAATATCCGCACCGACTACATTCAACCCCTCAATCCCCCTCAGAATCTTAATAAGCTCACGACTCGTCCAGCCGCCTGCTTCAGGAGTTCCAGTGCCCGGCGCGAGACCCGGGTCGAGAACGTCGATGTCGACGGAGAGGTAGACGGGCATCTCGGTACCGATGCGGTTTAGGATGGAGGAGATGACGCCTTTGGTTCCCAGATCATCGATATCATCTGAGGAGATACGGAGGAAACCTTGATTGGTATCATCTTCGAAGTCAGCCCAGTCGTCGCCTGAGAGACGAGTGCGGAGACCAGCGTGGACAGAGGAGCCGTTTAAGATGAGGCCTTCGTTGGAAGCAATCCAGAACATGCTGCCGTGGTTGAACTGTGCTTGGTCACTTGGCCATGGAGAAGGGTATTTAGCTGGGTGCCAGGTGTCGAGGTGGGCGTCGAAGTGGAGGACTGCGATGGGCCCGCCGTGGACTTTGTTAAGGCCGCGGAGGGCGGCGAGGGCGAGGGAGTGGTCGCCGCCGAGGGAGATGAGTTTGGGGTATTGGAGGGTTGAGGAGAGGGGAGTGCGGTGCCCGAGTTCGAGGTAGGCGGATGTCATTTGGGTGAGGGCCATGGCGTTGTCGAGGGGAGTGACGGGGATGTCGCCACAGTCGAGGATGGTGGCCCACGATGAGTAGGGGTTTATCGCTGCGCGGGCATTGAAACCTCGGAAAGAGGTTTGGCGGGAGGAAGCTGCCCGTATGGCACGAGGGCCGAAGCGAGCGCCTGTTGATGTCAGAAAACCCAAGGGAAATGGCAGGTCGAAATTATGGACGACGTACCTGGTCTGTAGCTGACAGCCGTATCGAAGGGAACTCCAATGATACCAATATCGAATTGCGTCTCTGGTTTGGTGAGACACTTGACATGCTCTAGATGTGCGAACGAGTTGACACCGTTGAAACCCCACTGTACATTTCATTAGTAACAACCATGTAGGAAGAAGCTTCTACGTAGAACAGGGGACGAATCCATGTGTAATTCAGTAGACACTGGCAAGCAAATTTTATGACCACTTGGTGACAGGGTGGATTTCAAGCTCAACCATGACATCGTTGAAAAGTTGAAGGTTCATCATTAGATCGACCGAGATCCAAGTGCAAGAAAGGTACAATAGTACCCAAACCTCTTGAGGCTTTCAAATCCAGAAGTCAAAGCAGTTTCCCACTCCCGCCAGCCGCGGGAACGAAGGAAACTTTATACTCCTCGCTACAACAGCTTCCCTGTACAATAATGCAGCTTTTTGAGACAGATCAACAAATACTCTGATGCTCGGAAGAACTCTCGGATCTTGAAAACGTAGATGTGCAGCTAGAGCGGAATTGCGAAGTCCTTCTTTACCAGACGACTTCCAATCTCACTCCCTCTATACCACAAGTTCAAAAATTGATAAACAAAAACAGTAATCGCACAAAAGCATGACACAATCGTAAAGAAAAAGCTCTCTCATCAAGAAAAATAACCAGAGTGGAATCACTAGATCCTTTTCAACTTTGCGCCTCCATTTCCCTCCCAGCCTGCAAGGCTCTCAAGATCCGACCCTTCTCACCCCACCTTCAACAAGCCAAAAAATCCTCAAAGTCTGCAAAATACCAACAAAAAATAAAATCGAAAAACTGAACTATCAATCCAGAAGATAAATATGATAGAAATAAACTGACCTCAAACCCCCATTTCCGCTCCAACTCCTCCGCCGAATCCTTCACAAACTCCCTCTCATGCAGCGGGATGTCTTTTTCCTCTGATCCGTGGTGATGGGGTTCATGTCCGCTCACCAAACCCAAACCCAATCCCGCGGCAAACAGTAAACTAGGGGCGAATTTCATCTTTTGCTCAGATATAAAAAGGAATAGAGAAGAAATCAAGAAGAAAAGTAAGTACAGAAAATGAAACGGTGAGAGTCTTGATATGAGCTGGAGATTCTGTTAGGAGAGAAGATGTTGAAGCGATTACGTTATCAGACCTTGGCTTATCACCAGTGTATCAACAGCCTATTGACTACCGAAAAAACATCACGGCTCTACTCTCTCCCACTCTTGACTCTCAAGCTCTTGAAGCGAACGCCTATCCCGAGATATGTACATCCCGAGTGCCGTTCCGAAGATGTTATCTAGGGATGCCCCGGATTGCTTTTAATAGCCGGCCCGTATAATGAGTAAGAGCCAGGATAGTCGCACTTCCTTTACTAAATCTTGACATCTTGTGCCACAGTACCTTATTGCTCGATATACGAAGGGAAGGACTTTCAAATTCTGACTTGACGGACTACATATAGAGCTAGCTTATTATAGGTCTCCTGTATACCTACCTAATTTACCTGTCTACCTACGTCCAAGAAGTGAAGAGAAGAGTAGAGAGTTCAGAAGTTGCTGGTCAGGCTATCAGAATCTCCAGCCAGGCAGAGGTGAGTGAGTAAAGTCCTGCGACGTGAATATGGCAACCAAGCAGAAAGGACCTAACTCAACATAAGACAGACGCGAACGTGCCGATCAAGTCAAACAGTACGCAGCTAGCTACTTGTTGACATTAGATTGTATATACCCCGTTTACTCAGACTCCAGAACGCAACATTCACCGCCAATGAAAGAGACGCCCGTAATGATTTCAGGACCAAGCGATCGAAAAGGCCCTCGCTACTAAGTAGATAAGTAGGACCTACCTTGAATTCAGCATCTCAAGGTCCATCCAGTCTAGCCTCAGGAAAGGGAGCCTGGAAGAGTGAGACAAATGCAGCTGATCGAAAAGCTCAAGAAAAGAACCCAGAATTGTAAAAAATCCTATTCTGCTCTGCACCCTGAAATTTGCATACCGGCCCAATTGCCTGCCTGCCTGCCTGCTGTGTCTTTCCCTCTCCCAAACACTCCCCAATGCAAATGTAACAGAAGGCCCGGGGTAACACGAAATAACAGAAAGGACGGGAAATAAAAAGATCAAAAATATGCCCCCAGACTCCCTGCTTCCTGTCTTTCTTACTCTCTTTATTTAAATCGAACTTGCCCCTTCCTGCACTCCCTCCATTCCCTCCCTACTTCGCCCGCCAGATTGTGCAATTGTACTACCTTCGCCCCTCGCCAGTCTGTTTGAAACCTCAACGGCGGAACCCCGGCCCATAATGTTGTAGGATTTCGGGAAAAAGATTCGGATTGTGAAGTAGAATTGGAATTGGATCGAATTGTGATGGTGGATTGCGTGTTGACAGATCGGTGGATTTCTAATTGGGATTGGATGAAGTGATATCGCTCGTCGAGGGCTGGGCTGGGCTGGATTTGATCGGACCGCACTACAAGATTAAACAAGACCGATGCTTCTTCTTTGGTGCTGGGGGCTCGAGAGCTGCAACGATTGCCTATGACATATTAGTATTTCCGCGCTCAGTTCTTCAATGGATTGCATACCTCATCAAAGACATCCTTCAGCTTGTACTGCGTCAAAGCACTACACTCCACGTATTTTACTGCACCCAATTCCTTTGCCATTCTCTCGCCATCCTCCTTCTTGACCGGACTCATCTTCTGCTTCCCCAGCTTTTCCCTGACACTAGGATCGTCTCTTAAATCGGTCTGTGTACCAACAATCAGGCAGGGGACACCGGGACAGTGGTGGTGAACCTCGGGAAACCATTTCTCCCGTACGTTCTCGAAGGATGCGGGTGAGGTGACGGAGAAGCAGACGAGGAAGACGTCAGTTTGGGGGTATGATAATGGACGTAGTCGATCGTAATCTTCCTGTCCGGCGGTATCGAAGAGGCCTAGAGTATATGGCTCATCACCAATCCTGTAACTGTATCAGAAATGCATGCTCAGGTGTTGGATTCGGGAGGGTCTGGGAAGGTCTGAAGACTGTAGAGAGTCTACTCACATTACAGTGACGGCATAATTATCGAAGACTGTGGGAACGTATTCGGAAGGGAATTTGTTTGTCGTGTAGCTGATGAGAAGGCAAGTCTTGCCCACGGCACCATCACCGACGACTACACATCTGCAGATTTGCCATTAGCATATATCCAGAATACCTCAAAAGCACCCGTATGATCGTGAAGTCATGCTGCGCACGTCCGGGGAACCGCAGATGGTGGGAGGTACACACTTTATTGTTGCGACGACCATTGTTCCGCTGTCTACCTTTCCTTCGTTCGATCACCGAGCTGAGACGACGACGCTGCACTGCCTGCGCAAACCGACTACAACCTACTACACTCTCGGAGGATACCTGCTCACTGACTGCGCACGGAAGAGGTCGACTCGGGGATCGGTGGGAGATCGTTCGGGAGATGGGCGACGCTGGATGTTACGACGACGGACGAGACGTTGATGGTTATGGCTATCCAAGCCGATAAGTAGCTGAGCTGACCCTTTTCGGGTTGGCCTGGTTTGACTGGGGCTGGTCTGGCACTGGCTGCAGGCAGTGGGAGTGGGAGTGGGAGTGCGGCTAAAATAGCAGCGAGTGAGCACAGCAGGAAGCAGTCTGGAAGCAGCAGACCGGATTGGGATTTCAGCGACCGTATTCAGCGAGCGGTGGAGGACAAGAAGGAACGGAATGTCGAGTGTAGGCAGGTCAGGAGGTGAGGTGAGGTGAGGTGAGGTGAGGTTGAAGATCGATCAGGATGTCGTTACAGTATGGTAGGGTAGGCTGTAGGGTACATACAGTATGTTGGTTGTTGATTGATTTGATTGTCGCAAGGATTGGACAGGAGAGGAGAGACGGCCCTGGGCAACGGATTGTTGTTTCCTGGAACCGAGTGGATTGAAAACGTGAAGAAGTGGATCGGGAATCCTGGATCAGACAGCAAATGATTCAGGAGGACGAAGGAGGAAATTGACGCAGCGATGTGCAGCGATATAGCGTGTGCAGTGTTCGTAATTGAGGCAGCCAGGCGACAATAGTCCGTATGGGATGGGGAGGGAGGCTGCGCCAGACACCTGAAGTGCAGGACCGGGCAGGCAGGGCAGGCAGGGCAGGGCAGGCCAAACTGAAGATTGAGATGAGATGGAACGGGGGAGGGAGTGCAAAGGTTCTTTGGCTTGCAGGTGCCGTGCAGAACAGTGCAGCTGGTACAGTTGGTGCAGATTGATGCAGCCGGTATGCAGAGTACAGGGCAGCTCGTGTGCAGGTTCCGGGATTAATTAGGTATTGACTGATCAGGCCAATTCAGGATCAAGGGATCCAGGGCTTGCAGCAGAAAGTCAGTCGTGAAACGAACGGCGACCGAGGGCTGCCTTGCCTTGTCTGCTTGGGGATATCCGAGATCAACAACGAAATGTCTGTATCCGAGGCAAATTAATAGAGGGAAGATTCAAGCAAAAATTGAAGATATGAGGTGAGACAAGGTGATCCGTTTGTTCGAGTTCCAGCTGCAATGTGATATCGATATTGATATCAAAGGCGGTGAGGTGAGTGAGGTAGGTAGGCAGTGACGATAATCCGGAGAGGAGGGCACGAAGAGGAATAGGTGGGGTTCAAGTTCAAGTTCAAGTCAAGGAAGGGGAGAAAAACATCGTTGGGAAACTTTATATCTACTTTGACTCCCCTTCTTGACGTTCCATAGTACTCAATCTCATTTCCCCTACAAGGACATTCCATCGCATCATCCTCCCTTGACCTTCAAGCCATCTTCAATCCCATCCAATCCATCCTCTTGTCCTTCCACACGGACATCCCAGCACAAACGCGTCGCTCGCGTGGCCAACACGCCAATGGCTATCACCAACCCAAGCCAACCCTAAAACGCCCTCGATTCTGGACTTCTACAAGCCCTCATCACATCCCACGTGCCATCCTATCCCAAAGAGACTCTCCAGCTCGGTCTCGGTCTAGACAAGCAGCACTTCAACAGTACTGGCAATGGCAGCAGACTCTCAAGCCTTCTCTGACGAGATCGACTCTCTGCTCGTCCGCTATCTCACCCTTCTGGACCAATACACCACTCTGCAAGGCTCTCTTGGCTCGCTGCAGTCTTCGGTATGGCCCTTTTCTCCGTGAACTTAATTCCATAATCTCCTATGCAGGAGAAGCTAGCTAGCAGCGCTCAACCTCCTTCATCCACCACTAGACATCTACTTGACGTATTGTTCCTGGGCTTACCTTTGTTCTGTCTCGTAGATCTACGCAGATATCGCTCGAGCCAACTTCCAAGCTGAGAGGGGCGTGAGTTATGGGAGGGAGGCTTATGATCGGAGAGCCATGACGCCGGGAAGGGTATGCAGAGTGACGGGAGATGCTGAAGATGGGACGGTGGGTTTTGAGGTTCAGAAGGTACGAGCAGTGGATTCTGCAGCGACAGAAGATGGTCCAGGGAACAAGGCAGAAGGCAAGGGTAAGGAAGGGCAAGATGGTAACGACTCAAACGAGATGGAAGATATCGCAGAAGGGATGGAGAAGGTCAACATTCAAACCGAGTCCTCTCAAGAAAAATCACCGGAAATCGACGACCCCTCACCTCCCAAATCCACCTCACCTTCGCAGAACAAACCCCTCGACCCGATTCGTATGTTTGGCTTTAGCATTCCCAGTGCTCTACGCTCCGCACAATCCTCTTCCATCCAGCTCGTTGAGACTTCTATTCCGCGCCTGGCGAGTATAAGTCTGCAAATGCGGGCACTAGAGATACAGATCCGACGAGCGAGGAAGTACAGGACGAAAGCCCTGGCTGCAGAGTCGAGCGCGGGGGGCATGAAAGCAGGGGCGAAGGAGGGAGTTGCTGTGTGAAGGCATCTGAAGATACTGTAATGTGGAATTGGACAAGAATAGACAACGCCGAGGCCGAGGAGCACAATTAGAAGCTGGACAGACACGAATAAAGGTTTGAAGGAGGTGGACTATCGAATCCGAGGTGCTTAACCACGACCTCCAGCGCCTACACCTTGAAAAGCAGACCCGACCACACAGCTACAGCCATTCAAGCACCCATCATCTCCCTTGAATATTGGACATGTTACCTTTCAAAACAAGTCAAATCAAACCAATCCCAAAACTCCTTCAACTTGAAGGACGGATTTGAGTACCAAAATATCAATATAATCCCCCTCACTACGTCTAGCCCGTCATCATTCCGTGCATTCCGAGTTCACTGAAGTCCCAGCAGGTGCTTCCTAGCCGCTTGACAAGTCAGTATGGTAAACTCTTTACTACGTGCGCGCATTTCACCGGCCCCTGCCCTACCACTCACCGCATACCAACACATCTCGTGTACACAGCATATCTACATACATGCGTCTCAGTTCGGCACACGCCGAGAAAAATCGGATGCTGTGCGACTGAGGCATATGCGGCTGCGGATCACCTGGGACACTGTGGCTTCATGTCGTACTTAGTGCACTGCACTGCTATGCGATTGCAGTGGGGTGCAAACACAACCTTGATGTGCGAAGGATGCTATGCGTATGCAAGCCGCGTGGCGTGGAATGGCGTGTCCCTGCATTGGGTTTTCAATTAAGCTGATACATGGCTAGTGACTTCAGTACTGCTTTACAGAATACAAATACTGGGAGTAATTCGGTAACTTGGAAAAGTACAGAGATGTGAATGTGAATGTGAATTTTCTATGGTCTCGCTTACTCAATTGTTGACAGACGGGACACAAGCAGAGAAATCTATGTATAGGTAAGACCAAGACGATGATGGGAACTTGGACTCGTGAAATGTAGAGATTTCTACTCTCAACATTCAATTCTCTTCAATGTGGCCAAGTAGCGATGTGATTCCTTGCCAATTACATATATTGCAGATTGTGATAGAAAATCAGGAGAATATGAGCCTGTTGGACTGGAATTACATTTGCAAGCTATGCATGCCATTTGTGCAGCCAGATAGAGCAATTATTCCACATCGTGCCATACATGTCTTAGCCATAACGCCCATCTTTTGACTCCGGCCATTGGTACCATCCATACATCTCAGATCAGAAGTGATGAGATTTCGCTTCGACCCCTTTCGCAACCATAACAAGCGAGCTCAGCCATACATGCCAAAATCAATAAGCGATACAGCACAGCACCGCACATTGCCGTATTCCGCACATCAATCGACCCTGTCCATGTACTCCACACACTTAATACTCAAAGTCATCATCAACCGCCGGCCCCTTACTCTTCGTCACACTCTCCTGCTTCCTATACATTTCAACCACCTGTCTCGAACTCGTCGCCATATCCGGCTTCTTATCATCCCTGACCTTAATAAACCTCGGAAACCGCAAACTAATGCCCTTCTCTCCCCCTCCCTCAAGGCTCTCCTTACATCCAGCCTTATACCTCGAACTGAGCGTCAAATCGGCAGTCTTAACCTCCCAGACGACTTTGGGCTCGAACCAGACGTCGGGTTGGTGCGCGCTGCCGGCTGAGTGTGAGTAGAAGGGTTTGGGACGGTCGATGATTAAGGGGGAGAGTTCGTCGTGGAGGGTGGAAAGGAGAGCTTCGGAGAAGCCGGTGCCGATGTTGCAGATGGTTTCGTAGGTGTCGGTAGTGGGGTTGTGGCAGGCGAGGAGGAAGGCGCCGAAGACGGAGGTGCGTTTGCCTTTGCCGTGGTAGGCGCCGAGGACGACGAGGTCGAGGGAGTCGCCTATGCCGGAGAGGTAGTCTTTCTTGATCTAGAAAGGAGTCAGTAGTGTTTCTCTGGATAATGAGTGATGAGGTAGAAGTGGATGGATATACCTTTAGCCAATTCCTACTTCGCTTGCTAGGTTCGTAGCCACTTTCCGATCCGTCCAACATCTTCACCATGAGACCCTCACAAGAAGCCTTCACACTCTCATCCAAGAACTGCTGGATCTCGTCGATCTCCTGTCCATCCATGCTGGTAGCGAACGTGAATTCTCCCTCTACAGGAATGAAGGATGCATGTAGAAGCTCCCGACGTTCACGGAGAGATTTTCCAACAACAGCATCACCATTCAGGAACAAGAGATCAAATGCAAAGACACAAACTTTAACTTTTACATCCTCGATCTTGACATCCTTCTTCTTGCGGGTCATGAGCTGTTGGAAAGGAAGAACTTTCTTCTCGATAAGATCCCAAGCCACAGTCTCACAGTCGAGCACGAAGCTCTTGGTATCTGGCTTGACCCAGGTGTTGAGCTTAGCGAGGATGTCGGGGTACTTCTTGGAGAGGTCCTCAGAGTTGCGAGAGAAAATTGCAGCGAGGCCACCACTTTCTGTCTTTGTGGCTGCTGAGGCAGGACCACGGTATTGTTGTGGAGAGTCCTTAGCAACGTAGTGGATCTGAGCTCTCTCACCATCGTACTTGTACTCGCAAGTAAAGGTTTGATTCTCGAATCGATCTAGTACTTCTGTGATGGCCTTGGTTGGTTTTGCTAACATGGGCTTGAGTGGTACACCTGGTTGAAGTTTGCAATTGTCTCGCAAGTTGAAGATGCCGTGTTCTAACATTGCTGGGATGATCACATCGTAACTTGGGAGCTCACTATAGGAGTCAGTAAATATAGACCTTTCCTCTGCAAATAAACAAACCTGTGGACAGCCTTCAATATTGCCTCTCCTTTAGCCAGTTGCTCTGTACTTGGCACCTTTCCAGATCCTTTTGCTTCAATCTCGTGGCAAACCATAGCTTGTGCCAGAGACACAAGGACGGTCTTTTCGGCAAGACCAAGACGTAATTTTCCCTCAAGAAATCTCACGATAAACTTTGCTTCACTTGCTCCACCCTTGTCCTTGTTGATATCGACCTTGCCAGACATATTGATGTCAGCGGCAGCGAGTAGCTTCTTAATCAAATCAACCTTCCGGCCCTGAGCTCCGTCTCCAGAAGTTGTAGCAACATCCATCAGTCCTTTGTGGACTGCTCGTATCGTCAAAGGTTTTGGCTTGAACATGACCGGTTGGTTAGCTCTACTCTTGACAGCAACCAAGCCGAGGTCACCAATTTGCTTCTGGTCCTCCTTGATGATTGCCAGACTCCGACCAGTACTACCACCAATGGCTTTCATAATCAGAGACTCGCCAATACCGAGCTCGATTCCAGCATAATCTGCAGCCAACTTATTAATCATGAGAAGAACAGTTGGTAGCATATCATCTGGAGTCAGTCTTAAAACTTGACGAAGAAAAAGAGAACAGTGTGCTGCTATGATCAATCGCTTCGTAGTCATCTCGATGAGGGAAAACGTGGTGCAAAGAGCTGCATAGGGTACTGGCTCTCCTGGCTTCCAGTCTGGAAATGGATCCTTCGCCTTGGCTTTGAGTGTTGTCTGTATCTTCTCGCGAGTTTTGGCTGCAACCTCGGGCTTTTCGTCCTCCTCGTCTTCTTCCATCTCTTCGTCGACCTCAGAAACAGAAGAAGCGTTGGATGCTCTTCTCTTCGAGCTTGAACTAACTTCCTCAACCTCATCATCGTCCTCTTCCTCCTTCTTGATGTCCTTTTTGCCCTTTTTTGCCGGTGGCGGCGTCGAAGCCTTCTTCGGGGCCACCTTCGCCTTTGCCTGTGGTTTGGCCTTTGGTTCTGCCTTGGGTTTCGGCGCTGGTTTATCTTCAACATCTTCCTCCTCTTCCTTGACCGCATTCGCACTGCGACGAGGTCGCTTTAAAACAGGCTCTTCATCCTCATCTTCCTCCTCCTCGACGACTTCCTTCTTGGCTTTCTCGCTCTTTTCTGACTTGACTGCTGCCGGAGGTGGTGATCTTGATCGCTTCTTCGTTTCTGTTAAGGACCAAGTCAGCGCAACTTATCTATCAAAGCAGTGCTTTAATACCTATTGCAGGCTTCACATTCTCCTTCGAATCAACAGCTTCCTCTTTCTTAGTTTCTTTCTTGGGTATAGGCTTGACTTCAGTGTCCGAGTCTTCGTCCTTCATCTCGGCATCCTCATTCTCCTTGGCTGCACTGGAACTAGGGGTGGCACTGGATGGTTTTGTAGAAAAGGAGAGCTTCGACTGCTTGGCTGGAGCATTTGTGCCATTGGGTTTCCCAAAGAACTTGCTGAGGACATGTATTAGCAGAAGCCTCTTCCTTTTCGGAAGTCTGACCCACCCCAAGGTGGTTTGGGAATCTTTAACATACCCCAGTGTTGCTTGCTTGGGAGGCATCTTGAATAACCTAAGAACCTGTTTCTGCGTAAAGAGCGTGCCGATCAATCTTCGAGAAGCCACAATTAAATATGAGAAGGTTGTGGTTGTAAAAGACCGATTTCATCGGATGATGACGATTGAAATAGAAATCAGCTTGCCTGCGACCTGAAGGCAACAGTCGCGCTTGCTGCTGAAAGAATCGCAGTTCTAGGCAGATCGGAGGGCCTGGCTCACTCTTCTGATTTCGCTTCCGTCGATTCTTGGTGAAGGTTGAGAAAATTGAAGAAGCGCAACCAAGAATCAAAATACCGAGTAGGAAGACGCGATACAAAGATGATGATGATGCCTCGTCGCGTCGGCGCGTTGAACCCGCGTTAATGGCTTCCAGCTCAGTTCCCTGGTCCACTAAAGTCCCGGGGGTTTGGATACTGCCACACCCTGAGGGGTGACTCAAAGCGGTGAGTCCTCAGAACCACCAGCATATCTCCCCCACCAAAAAGTCAAGAATTGTCAATTGAGAACAACAACACAACACAATTCCACAAACATGGCCGCAGTACAAGAGCTCGCAAGCCGAGTCAAGATGGATACCATTTACGTCGATACAGATGCCGGCAAAGACGACGAGACAGCAACTGGGGAGGAGTCAAAACCATACAAGTCGCTGGCATATGCCTACATTCAACAAGGTGGGAGTGAAGGAAAGACATACCAATCGCGCGCATCTGTGACTGGCCCAGTCAGCGCAGATGGAGATCCAGCAGAGAGACTCGTATGGAAAGAGCCTGCCAAAGCTGCCGTGAAGAAGGCAGCGGGCGCATTGGACGCACACAAGAAGAAGGTCCTAAAACAACAACAGCAAGCCGCCCAGGAGGAGGAGAAGGAAAAGGCACGCCTTAAGACCCTCGAAGATGCAAAGAAGATTGTCCTCACCGAATATTCCAGTCTGCCAAAGGCTGTTAAGATTACAATCGGCGACAAGAACGTTGAATTAGGCGAGGGAGATGTCAAGGGCACGCGAGTTAAGGTCTCCGGACGCATACACAGACTACGACAACAAAAACAAGCAACCTTCCTTACATTGATTGATGGATATGGCCATCTACAGTGTGTTATCTCTGGAAACCTGACGAAGACCTATGATGCTCTCACTTTTGCTCAAGGCACTTCCCTGACACTTTACGGTGAGATGCGAAAGGTTCTGGCCGGTCAAACTGCTCCCGATGATCGTGAGCTCCATGTCGACTACTACAAGGTTATTGGCGCAAGTCCTTCAGACGCAGATGCTATCACCAACAGAGTTTCGGCTCAACAGGATCCATGGGAGTCGGCAATGTTGGACAACCGTCACTTGGTCCTTCGTGGAGATACCGCATCTTCAGTCATGAAAGTCAGATCTGCTGTGGAATGGGCTTTCGCAAAGGCATATAAAGAGCTTCGCTTTACCAAGATCAGTCCACCGGCTTTTGTCCAAACCCAAGTTGAAGGTGGATCTACACTTTTCGAGCTGGACTATTACGGAGAGAAGACATACCTAACCCAATCCTCCCAATTGTACCTTGAGACCGGTATCCCCAGTCTTGGGAACGTCTACTGTATCGAGAAGTCATTCCGTGCTGAGAAGTCCTTGACTCGTCGTCATTTGTCCGAATATACCCACGTTGAAGCCGAGCTTGACTTCATTGACTTCGACGACCTGCTGGATCACTTGGAGGAGATGATTAGCAGAGTCATCACCACCATCCTGGAGGATAAGGAAATTGCCGGGTATATCAAGGAGCTCAACCCCGAATTCCAACCTCCCTCAAGACCATTCAAGAGAATGAGATACTCCGACGCAATCGACTGGCTGAACGCGCAGGATCCTCCTATCCTCAACGAAGAAGGCAACCCCCATGTTTTCGGAGACGACATAGCCGAGGCCGCTGAGCGAAGAATGACCGATATCATCAACCTCCCCATCCTCCTCACCCATTTCCCAGTCGAGATTAAGGCTTTCTACATGAAGAAGGATCCCCAGGACCCACGAGTCACGGAGAGTGTTGATGTGCTCATGCCAGGTGTTGGTGAGATTGTCGGTGGTTCGATGAGAATGGAGGGGTACCAGGAGTTGATGGATGCGTATAAGAGAGAGGGCATCTCGCCAAAGGAGTACTACTGGTACACCGAGCAGCGAAAGTAAGTTCTATCCCAAAATCCTTCTTTCAGAAGAATTCAATTGCTAACCGAACAACAGGTATGGTACTTCTCCTCACGGTGGTTACGGATTGGGTCTCGAGCGATTCATTGCATGGATTTGCAAGCAGCACTCTGTTCGTACTTGCTGTCTGTATCCTCGCTTCATGGGTCGCTGCAAGCCATAGACTGGTCGCACGTGTCGTTACCACTTGATCAGCCTCTGAACTTCTTTCTGGAGGACGAACAGTCAGTCAGTCACATAGATAGATTCGCTTTTACATCTCGGGATAGCGTCAATGATATCATCTCATGCTTTCTCTTTCACAAAGACGTCCCATCTCCCCTGTTCATTAATCCTCATCTGATTTCAAGGATAACTCGTCATCGTGAATAATCATCACAATTGAGACACATTCAAAGCATGCATGGCCATCCAGCCAAAGCCGCAGAAACGTCCTAGATCTATTTTCTTCCAACCATCCTGGCCGGCGCAGCACCCCGTGAATCATTGAATGGTATACGGAGTCTGGTCCGCACCGATTCGGTCCCGATGTGCTGGAATAAGGTCACTCTCCGCTCAGTCGAAGCTCTCTCGCTCTGTTGGACACATTTGAGAGAGAAAAGGGGCTGAGGCGAGGATGGAGTTTGGTGCCAAGAGCAGGGTAGGACAGGGGTATCGCGTCTGCGCGTCTGAGATAAAGCCCGAATGGAGATTGATCCACTCTGAGATTGGAGATGCTTTACAGGTTGTTGTGTCTGTGCAGAACAAACTGAATGGAAAGTGCTGCATGTTTCTTTGGGAGTTGATCTTGATGGGATCATAAGATTAGGCAGGCAGGTCAGAGGGGATAGAGAAGTTAAGCTTACCTTCGATGTCTATGAAACGTTCGAGAACAGACGGGATGATGGAAGGGATGGAAAGAAGGATAGAGGTTTGGGGTTTGAGAAGCCTGTAAGGTCAGGCGTTCATTTGATGCCTGCACTGGGGTCGGAGTTTTGGAGGCAGGCCAGGTCTTTGGTCTGGTAAGCGGAAACGTCAGCAGGGGTCAGGGGCTGGATGTTCAGATCGATGGGTGGATGGGTAAGGTAGGGAGCTTGAAACGTCGAACATTGAATGCGAAGCAGGAAGAAGGAGAGTTCATATGCTGTCTTTGTGCTTTGGTTGGACGTCTGGATCTTTCAAACATTAAACAGAATAACTTTATTTGAGTATGCCTTTGATCTTCATATGATTCGCGCGTGGAGTAAGAGGAGTGAGAGGAATAGGGGGTTTGGGAAGTGTAAGCGAGTGATTGAAGTTTATTGAGATAAATGGAAGGTTCTTCAAAAGTAAGTACTGCACTTTTGAAAGCCAAGTATTCAGATGACGGCGTTGCATGATACTGTGATGCTGTCAAGACGGGAATGGCTTTTCCGTCCGACTTGAGTGGTTTGGCTTGGTGTGTTGAGATGATGTCTAACTTGACGTTTTGTCTCGTGAGATGGGATGAGATGATACTGTGTGAGGTGAGGTGAGGTGAGTTCAGGTGAATCGTCAGGCGAGGCTAGTAGGCGATGCGTGAGGCACGGATGAGGAGTTCTTGAGTCAGGGGAATGCTACAGCTACAGACAGATACTTGGCTTTCATATGGTATGAATCTGTATTCATTATCATGTGAATCAATAGATCTTGGTATTTACAGTGAGGAGTCCACTTTGAAGCAAGGCAATTGCAAGTTCAAGTGATCTGATGCCCCAATATAAATATTTAATCACGCTGGTGGAGCCCTGTAATTGGTGCTATCTGTTCCTAAAACATAGCCGGTGCCCCTGTCTTGCAGAGAGGGCAGAAGCCATGATGGGTCAATGATTGAGCAATTATCCAGAGTCAGCATTCCTTTATACTCAAAGCTGTGTATTCGCGATGACACTTGTATATACTTTTACACTTTGTAGTAAGTTCAAAGTCCAATTGATGAGTTCAACATCTCGAGAGACCCGCTGATTGGACACGGTGCTATTTTAAAAACACTCCTGAGCCCATCCTCGCCCATCCCAGGCCCAGCATCCCTGCGCAACTAAGCGACAAGCAGCTAGCGCAGTCTCTCCTGGCACCTTCTGAAATTGCAGCTCCCTTTTTGGACAGCCGCCCTCACCCAATTCCGTATTGCTTCCCTTCCTCACTCTCAGACCAACTTTCTCCTTCTTCTCTTTCTTCCTGCTCCTCCTTCACCTCTTCCACCTCTTTTGCTTCATCCAGCTTCTTCCTTGGCTACTGTTTCCAGTAGTCAATCACACACTCATTAGCTGCTCTTCTTTGCTGCTGCTTTCCATTTCTTCTTCCCGCCAATTTACATATACTCTTTATTCAGGATCCCCCAGTCCACAACCACGCTCGCTCAATTCGGCACGTTCTCCCCTGTTCTTTGTTCGACCAAGCAGTTGCATCAAACCAAACCCTTCGTCAATCGAAATCCTCGTTGATTGAAGTCTGCGAAAGTCCAAAGTCCTCGAACTCCATTTCAGATACTGTCGCCGTGTTCTTCGCTTCCCATTTCGAGATACTTGTATACATACTACGGATACTTAATTTATACAAGCACTTGTCTATATCAAACATTCTGCCGGCTAACCACCTTCGATCCCTAATCAAACACACGAATCGAAACAGACGGAGACTTGTCTTGTTTGGAACGGATACTTGCACTTCACTGCAACCGATCGCTCGTTCTTTCACCCAGACCCGATTCACGACAAGTGCTCGTTGCCTTCAATACCACAACAAGTGCCTCCTTTGGCACTCTTAATCCTTCAAAACGGCTGTATTATCATCACTTGTGCGGGACAGCTCTGTCCTGCCACCTCATCTTCTCGGGATGCAGGAAATACAGACTCAGAATGCCCAGAATGGGCCAGGTACTGCAGCTGCCAGCAGATTCCCAGGCCACGCCTCGAAGCCTTCCAACAGTGATACCGGATTCTCTCACGGCGCCTACAGCTCCAACCAGTTTTCGATGGGCGGTTATGGCGACAGACATCCGCGAAGAGCGAACATCCCCTCCATCAACACCCAGCCCATGAACCAACAGGGTCAGAACGATATGGCTACTCCCGGTACCGCTTTCGATATGCAGTTCACTCCCTTGCTTCCTTCCCAGCTCCTCCTTGGATCCCCGTTCCAGCCAGGCACACCAGCTGCATTCCAGAGCCCCCAATTCCAGAATTACGCGAGCTTCCAACAACACAACCAGCAGCAACAACAGCAGCAGCAGGCACAACAACAGAACATGAGCCCACTCTCCCCTCAACTCTACCAGACCCTCGTTTCTCCTTCCACCTATGGCGCACCTCAATTCTACAACCCCCAGTCGCCAACGGGCGGATTCGCGAACTTGAACAACCAGATGGGCCAGATGCAAATCCAGCCATCTTCCCCAGTTCAAATGTCTCCTGGTTTGGTTTCAGGCACAAGCAGGACAGTGTACTTGGGTAACATTCCCCCGGAGACATCTGCAGAGGAGATTTTGGGACATGTCCGAAGTGGACAAATTGAGTCTGTTAGACTTCTGCCAGACAAGAACTGTGCTTTCATTTCATTCTTGGATGGGAGCTCTGCCACACATTTCCATTCCGATGCTATCTTGAAGAAGCTTTCCATTCGCGGTCAGGATATCAAGGTTGGATGGGGTAAACCTTCGCAGGTGCCGACTTCTGTCGCTCTGGCTGTTCAACAATCAGGCGCTTCCAGAAATGTGTACTTGGGCAACCTTGAAGAGACTGTTTCCGAGGATGAGCTTCGCGAAGACTTGAGCAAATTTGGACCGATCGACACAGTGAAGATTGTCCGTGAAAAGGCAATCGGCTTCGTTCACTTCCTGTCCATTGGTAACGCCATCAAGGCTGTGGCACAACTTCCACAAGAGCCAAAGTGGCAGTCACCACGCCGTGTGTACTACGGAAAGGATCGATGTGCGTACGTCTCCAAGACTCAACAACAGAATGCTGCTCAATACCTTGGTATTGCTCCTGGATACGCTCATGTGCTCAACGGAGCTGATCGTGACTTGATCTCCAACGCTCTGGCTCAACAATCAGTTGCCGCTGCCGCTGTCGCCACAACTGCTGGAGGAATCAACAATCTTGGAAACAGAACTGTTTACCTTGGAAACATCCACCCTGAGACCACCATTGAGGAGATTTGTAACGTTGTCCGTGGTGGACTTTTGCATCATATTCGATATATACCCGACAAGCACATCTGCTTTGTCACATTTATTGATCCTACTTCAGCAGCTTCTTTCTACGCTTTAAGCAATTTGCAAGGCCTAATGATTCACAACAGGAGATTGAAGATTGGATGGGGAAAACATTCTGGCGCGCTTCCAGCTGCTATTGCTCTCGCCGTTAGCGGAGGTGCTTCAAGAAACGTCTATGTTGGAAATCTGGATGAATCCTGGACCGAGGAGAGGCTGAGACAGGACTTCTCTGAGTATGGTGAAATTGAGCTGGTCAACACTCTTCGAGAGAAGAGCTGCGCATTTGTCAACTTCACCAATATCGCCAATGCCATCAAGGCCATTGAGGCCGTTCGTGGCAAGGATGATTACAGACGATTCAAGGTCAACTTTGGCAAGGATCGTTGTGGAAATCCACCTCGTCAAGTCCAGCAGTCTCAACAGTCCCCTCGCAATGATGGTGTGAACTCGCCTCCACCAAACAGCGGTGGCCTTCAGCCTAGCCAGAATGGTAGCTCGCCAACCAACTCACAAGCTCCTGGATCTGCCAATGGTAGCGCTACGTTCCCTGCTCAGACACCATCCACAATCCTCAACGCAGGAAGCAACAACCCATTGACGATGTACCTCAATCAAGTCTCGCAGCAAGCTCATCAACAGCAGCAGCAAAACCTTGACCCATACTCAGTAGCTCAGTTGCAACAGCAGCAACAACAGGTTCTCATTGCTCAACAGAACGCTCTATACGGCAATGGTTCCCAGAACCTCGATGCTCTTGACATCCCGAACAGCCAGGGTATGGGACACCAGCAATCTGCAAGCATTAACGGCTTCCAGAACGGTCAATCAGGTGCACCAACCATGAACGGTCTTCTGGCACCAGCTCGCAGTCAACACAACCGTGCTGTCAGTCTGCCAGTCTTTGCTCAGCAGGAGAACGGAAACCAGAATGGAGACCAACAACAGAGACGTGGACACCAATACCAAAGCTCCTTCTCCGGACTTGGTAACGGCAACGGGTTCTCGAACGGCTACGGACTTGCCATTCAAGACAACTCGGGCATGAACATGAATGGATTGAATGGTTGGGCAGAGGAAGAAATTGTCGGCAACTAGGCGGCTGACTGAGGGGATAGAGAGTAGTTAGGGGTTTTGGGGAGATTGGATACCTGCATGGATATTGTGTTGTAATACCTTCCTTCTTCACTGTGTCTGCTTATTTCGTTTCAACTTCATTCATCTGCGTTCGTTATTCTTCGTTTTTCTTTTGCAGAAGCTCTTATCTTTTTTGGACAGCAGCTATTCGTTCACTCGTTGCCCTCTTTTGGGGTCGTTTGTGGTTTTCTTGACTTTTTTGGTGTCCGATGGTGGAGACGAAAGGAGAAGGAAGAGATGAGATGACCAAGAAGAGAAAAAGCAAGAGAGAGAAAGTGGGAGTTGAGGGCAATGTGGTAGCCTGCGCCTGCAGTGGGAAGAGCGAGGCATCCACATGTGTATTTTTAGGACGAAAGTACTGCTGCTGGGTGATAAGGAGTCCGGTCCGACTGGTGAATATGCTCATGGCGATCTCTAGCTATCGATGGATGCATAGAATTTTTGAATGGGCACACTCGTTCATTTACCGGGACATTGTTTGTTCTACCTCTACTTATGTCATGTTGTGCCTGTAAAGTGATGTGATATGATGTAATGTAACATTGTTCTACTGAAATTGAAAGGTTGAACGAGTGGCTACTGACTGACTGTCGTGCATCTTGAGGGACAGACGAGATAGGAGCGAGCTTGAATAATGGATTCCTGGTGAAGGCGGTGAAGTGACTGACGTAGTCAGTCGGCTGAGCTTCTCTCATTTTTTGCGGAGTTTAGCCTGTGTTTTCAATTTTGGTCGTTCTGGATTGGACTGCATTGACTGGACTGGAGTGGTCTAGACTCTGTTTGTTGGGTTCGAGTGGAAGGAAGCCAGGATGGTTTGTGCCAGTGGTAAGATATTGTGTGTTGTGCTGTAGTCGTTGGAGATGGATGGATGAGTGGATGGAGGCGTGGGTGTGTGAGGAAGGAGTAATGGGGTAGGTAGTCTTTGCTGGACTTGGTTTCTAGGTCCTTGGAAGGAGAGGAGGACGAAGGGGAAGGAATTATGGTTGAGTCCAGTTGGGACGGTTATAGTCTGTGTGTGGTGGAGAGGAAACGGGGTTTAGGGAAAGAGGAGGGAAGTTGGAGGGGAGGACCCGGATTGGATTTATAATTATTTGAATCGCCAAGTCTTTACCTCGACCCCCCCCTTGCAATTCATAGCAACCTTACGCGGTATAGATATTCGGAAGTCGTCAGATGTATTTCGAAGCAAGGAGAAATGAGACGATTCAGTAGCTGTGTGTCCGGCTTGACCTGCCTTTGTTCACGGATGCAACAAGATGAGGTGATTTATAGTAAGCGATGTTTACGAATCGCCGCGAGTCTCGATCGTGGATAACACTCATTCCTTTCTACCCCTCTGCGGATGCGCAATGGAGTCTGATATACTTGCTGACATACAGTGGGACTTTTGAGAGTCGATTTCCAAGCAGAACTCACTGGCTACCCAATGGATTAGTGGTTCGGGTTGAAGATTTGGTTTGGAATGATGACTTTGATTCTGGAGGATGATGGAGGATCTTCGCGAGTAAGTCATTTCATTATAGTTACTTGTCTCCGATACTTATATAGCAAGGAGATAAAATTGATGAGATGATCGGTCGGTAAATTTCAAGATGATGCAAAGCCGCTTTTCCTTGAGGAAGTGTAAGTAGTGCTGCTCGATGAATTGGATGGCTAAGTGAAGTAATCGATGCTTTTGTCAGCAGAAACCAAACACTCCATCGAATCGCCGCCGCAAGTTCGTATAAGTGCACTACTCAGGAAAACAAAGTGGGATTATCAAGTAAGAATTGAGCCTTCTTGTGTGGAGTGTTACAATTTAGAGGAAGTCGGGGTAATTTAGAAATCGGCATCAGGACGTGCATTTGAAAGCAGTTTGTCTGGGGAGGACGGGACAAATCATGAATATAAAGATATCAAGTACTCTTCAAAAGGATTCAGTCCCTACAAACAGTACTTTTATTCAAACAAATCAGATACACTCAGCAAAGAAAATTCAGCACTACTTTACCTTATTCTCAAGAATGTCTCCTCAAGCCGAGACGCTCTCCCTCGCCGGCAAAACCGCCATCATCACAGGCTCCGGCCGCGAAACCGGCATAGGCGCCGCCATCGCCCGCGCGTTGGCTCGCAACGGCGCGAATGTAGCTATCCACTACGTCTCTGAGACTTCTCAAGCTAGAGCGGAGAAGGTGGCGGGGGATATTGAGAGGGAGTTTGGGACGAAGACGGTGGTTGTGAGGGGTGGGATGGAGAGTTTTGGGAATGCGGAGGAGATGATAAGGCGTGTTTTGGAGGGGTTGGGGGTGGGGAAGGTGGATATTCTCGGTATGTCAGAATTTACTTTGTGTTTCTTGGTGTTGTTTTTGGGTTAGTGGGAGGAAAGAATGAAGGTGATGGAGCTGACTTCATATTCTGATGTTTACTAGTCAATAATGCGGCCGCCCATCAACCCGCAACTCTACTCACGGTCAAGCAAAGCCAACTCGAATACGAATTCGGCGTGAATGTCTTTGGAGCGATTTATATGACGCAGGCTGTTGTTGGGTTGGGCAAGATGCCGCCCGGTGGGAGGATCATCAATATTGGGACGGTGGCATCGAAGTTATTGGTTGCGCCGGTGGTGTATTCTACGACGAAGGCGGCGATGGACGCATTGACTACGTTGTTTGCTGGAGAAGTGAGTCTTAGCTTTCCATGACCTTTTTCTTATCTTACATACTCTGTGTTTCTCGCCTGCACTTCGTGTACTCAACCGCAATAAGCGAATAGCTGACAAGGAGTTAAACTACAGCTCGGCAAAACCCACGGCATAACAGTCAACACTCTCGCCCCGGGTCCCATTCTCACAGATCTCTCGCGTGATGTACTGGTTAAGGCTGATGGGACTCCTACTGATATGCAGAATATGCTGTTTACGCAGACCAGAGCCGCGGCGAGACTTGGGGAGGTGGAGGATCTGGCTGATGCGACGCTTTTGTTGTGTTCGGAGAAGAGTCGTTGGATCACGGCGCAGTATATTTCCGTCAGTGGTGGGATCACTGGTGTGTAGATGGTCGTTTCTAGTGATCTGAGAGCGGGAAAAGGTAGATTCAGGCGTTGACAAGGCGATTCCCGAACTTTGAACGTTGAGGCGCATGTAAGTGGTTTTGTGGGAATCTTTGTCTGTCTTTCCTTGCTTCTTGTTATCGAACCAACCTAATATCCGTTCGGTGCTCAATATCATAGTGAGAATTGACTTGTTCAAATCAATTGCTGCTTCTCATTTGGGCTCCAAAGAAAAAGGATCGCGGAATTCCCGAGCAGTTCTTTATTGACATTGGTCTCGCCTAGCTTCATCCTTCGCCCGCGTGGTTGCCAAGGACCGGAGCGCAGCAAAAAGTCCGATCTGATAATTTGTGTCTTATCGATCAGGCAAAAAGGTCTTTCTCTTTAAGCGAAGCTCGATAAGGATTGCGTTGATAAGACCTGCAGAAACTTGGAAATTCCAGACCTTGCTTTTCTTCCTTTTCTTCCACGACATGGAATTTCGTAGTGAAACCGGTATCTGGTAAATTGGTTTTGTATCCGCAATATCAGACAGGCATCTTGCTTTTCACCAATTTCGATAATTTCCTTTCCCAACATTCCCATCCCGTCCCTTCACACGTCACTCCAAGTCACTGTGGCGTGAGCTTGGAGCTCCGTACGCTAGTCTCAGAGCTCTGTGTGGCGCAGATGGAACAGGGTTGTTGATTTGTTGGGAGGGCTCGGAGGAAGTGGGATAGCTCTCATTCGAGGATTGGCATGTGCCTCTGCCTGGGGTTGAAATGGTGCTGCATGATTTGTGACGCTGAATCCGAGGGTTACCAAGGAAGTTTCGATATGTGTGGGGAGGAGATGGGAGGGTTGATTGGAATGGCGGATGCTGGGGAGGTTCACTACTTTATGTATGTTTGAAGTTGTGGTGAGGAATGGGCTGGACTGGACTGACTGGACATGGACATGGACCTCGTGGTGGCTGCAGTGCATGGGGAGGCAGGAAGGTAGATAGTCTGACTGCTATTCTTCTTCGAACTTCCACTCTTTCTTGCCGTCCATCATTCTTCTCGTCCTCGAGATCCTCATTCAGACCTGGTTGTTGGAAGATCAATCCGGCCGTCTTATCAAAGCATCTCGTTTTGTGGCTTGTTTCGCCTCGCCGATCATCCCAGCCTTGTACAGCCCTGTTTCGGGATCATCCAAGGAAACAACGACACCTCAGAGCTCTGTCATTCTGTGTTGACATCACTGGTACTTACTCAGATGCGCTTGCCAACTGACGAGGAGAACCGTTTTGAGTTGAAATTACTGCATCGATCTGGTTGAGATATTGTCTGGCGGATTGCACTGTATTTGGCAGTAAGTTTAGATCTGGAGGGGTTGCACAGCTTGAGTTTGTGAGGGGTATGCAGCACACCCTCTTTGATCGTATGATAGCCGGCAACTCCAATGTCCCCATTCCGCTTTGGACAATGAAATTCTCCGGAAGTTGTTATTGGAATATCTGCTAATGAGACAATTTTCAGGGATGAGGCTTCCAGATCTTATCTGCTAATTAAAAGTGAAGAGCTCCTTCCGTTTATTGACTTTGGCTCCACGGCAAAAAGCTGAACTCGTCCAGAAGCTCTGCAGATATAGTTCGTAACGCAACACACCAAACGCGATTCAAAAAAGAATCCAGAGCAATTACCTATCGAATATTGCACCGTTAAAAACACATCAATCCCGCCATCATGGCTTCTAGAACAGTCTCCATATCCGTCAAGTACTCGAAGCCCGGAACACAGCCTCCGATTTACCTGGCGGGCAGCTTCTCAGACCCGGCATGGCAGCCGCAAGAAATGCAATATACCACGGACGAGAACAACGAGCATGAATTCTTCAAGGAAGTATATGTCGAGCAGGGAAAGGAATACCAATATAAGTTTCGGATTGGTCTGGGAGAGTGGTGGATAATGAATGAGGATTCTCCTACCGGTATGTGCCCGTGACTGCCTTTCCGAGCAAACGAGGCTGATAGCTTTGCCTTGTTTCCTACCGCGTTCGTTTCTTTCTCCTCGCGAAACATAAACTGACGTCTTCACGCAACCAGGAACCGACGACGCAGGAAACCGAAATAACGTCCTTTCTGTACCAGTTACGGACGATACGATTGTCACGAAACCTACCGAAGACACTCGTGAGGAGGACTCGACGGACGTGGATGAAGGCAAGCATACACAGCCATTGGTGACGAAAGAGACAACACCAGAGCCAGTTGGAAAGACAATGAACACAAAGGAGGCGACACCAGAGCCTATCGAGGAGGCAATGGGCACGAGAGAGACATCTGATGTTCTGTTCTCTGACGAGATCGTCAAGGATATCGGAGAACCAAAGGACATCAGCTTGCCAATTACCCCGGAACCACAAGAACCTCACTCTACGCCTGCTTTCGAGATGGAGAAGACAAAGGCTGAGATTGGGAAGGAGGATCTGGAAGATATAAAAGAGGAACCTACCAAAGTCGAGCTTGTCAAGGACCTGGAACATACGAAGGAGGATAAGACCGAGGTCGCAGACTCTACTGAGAGCATCGTACCTGTAGCAGCACCAAGTCCTGAGATCAGCCTGGAACAATCTCTCCCAACGCCTCCATTGGAGGTCGAGAAGTCCCATATCGAACACGTCGAGGAGAAGGAGGAGATCGCCGAACCCTCAGAGACTCCCATCGTTGTGGTAGAGAAGGTCAATGACATCCCCAGTCATGGTGACGACTTCGGACCTGATGCTACCCGTGAGCAGAAGGATGCACATAACCTGCGAGCTCAAGATGCAGAGCCGGATCATACAATCATCCGACAAGACTCAGGTACCCCAGAGCTCGCAGATGTTGCAGCTGAAGTTGCAGACGTTGCTAGGACTCTTGATCGAGATGCTCCTACGCCACCTATATCTGACGAAGAGGCTGGCCGCATTGGATATCGTCGAATGTCGAATACACCGATCCCTGAGGTTGCAGATACAGCTGCTGAAGTCGCTGATGTTGCTGCTACTCTTGATAAGCAGGATCTTGTGAGTTTTCTCGAGGCTGTAGTGGTGATGCTAGAATATTGGCTAATGTGCTTTTAGGGCGACCTTCTTGAAGCCCGTGGCTATTTTGAGATCATGAATGATGTGAGTCTTGATGTCGAAATCTCTTAAGACAGATTGCTTTCCGTCGTAAAGCTTCGGTACAAGCTGACTCGTTATAGGAGAGCATCGTATTTCCAGAAACTCCACCAGACGAGAAAGTTCCCTTGTTTCCTCACGAGAGTGGTGTGTCTCCTCCAAAGGAGAAGGACTCTCGTCGACACCGAGCCTCAGATACCCAACGCCGACCATCGAGAATGGAGGAGCCTACAGTCTTTGACCCCAATGATCCAACAGTCCAGCCGTTTCCCGAGGATCGAGAAGGAATCTTGCGTCAATTAGCCTTATTACAGCAACGTCTTCCACCCGATACTGCTGATTGTGTTGGTGGTGTTGATTCACCAATCGCTGAGGAGATCCACTGCCCAGGAAAGCCCATTTCACCTGGTATCCATGTTCCACTCCAAGATCAGTCTCCATCGCTCGATTCTATTACTGAGGAGAATGACGAAGACCAGGAGCTCCTCCCGAATGCTGAGGATGTCAACGGTGATGGATTGACAAGCTTGAGCAAAGTCGAGGAGGCTGATGAGACTAAGTCGAAGGATTCACAGGTCGAAGTCAACGGAGTCAAAGAGACAGTCGAGGAGACGAACGAGGAGCCAGTACAGGTGGAGGAGAAGATCTCTCCTGAACCTGCAATCTTGCTTCAAGGGGAAAACGCCAGGCCGGAGCCACAGATGAAAGAATCCAAGGAACTGATCCCAGCCGCTTCGATTCAAAGTCCTGAGCCAATTTTGACACATCCAATTGATGGTTCCTTGGATGGTGCCGAAGGACCCAAGGATGTTGAGCCCCAAACCGCCACTGAAGAAATCTCAAGTCAAAATGCTGAACCTGACCGGGAACACACAAGTGATGGTTCAACGGAGGGAGTTGCATTGCCAGTATCGCCCACCAGAATCCCTGCTACGCCATTTGTCGTAGGCAATCGTCAACTTGGGCATGACGAGGATGAGGTTCAAAGTATGACGGTCCCGTCTGGTCCTAGTATCGAGGTATTTCCAGCGACACCAAAAGGGTCCGCTGCAGACCAGAATCCTCTGGACACCGCGAAATCCTCGGCTATTGAGAACAACAACACTCAAATCAAGTCTCGAAAGCAGCCAGCGAAGACCATCCCAGATCGACCACTTACGCCCAGCTCAATGCGTGGAAAGGAACAGTCTAAGAATTTTCTCAAGGCATTCTGGAGAGTGGTATTTGTCGAGTGGATTGGTGGATTGATTGCTCGTCTTTGGTAAGTCTCATTGAGACCCGAGCTCGAGTGCTATTCAAAATGCTAAGTCGTCAATAGCAACGGTGGCAGAGGTCGCCAAACGTAAGATACTCACAGCTTATTAGATCCCCCGAAAACTCTTCCATCACACCTGGATTATGTTACGAGTACATTTCATATGTCAAATACCCCTGTCCACAATGCTGATAGCTGGTCAATCCGCAGGCTTCTGGCCGTTGGTGCACTCGCAGTGCTTGTGTCTGCACCCGCCATGTATCATTTCTTCTTGAATCGAATAGTTGGGTTCAAGTTGCGCATACCTTAGATACGAGAAGTTGATTTTATTGGCATGGCATTGCTTGCGTTTTCCCCTTGTTTTTCATTTTGATGATTCATGAAGGACTGGCTGATCGATGGACGGGTAATGAATGCTGGCTTGCTACTTGTGGAGAGAAAACCAGAGCTGAGAGGAGCCGAGCAAAGCAAAGCGAATCGAACATGCATGCACTGGGAGCAAGGCAGTCCTGTATTATATGAGCTTAGGGCTGAAGTCACCGAAAATCAATTGAGCTTCTGTATACAAATTCCTTACATTTCAAAGGGTGGTAGGTATAGCTTTCGCCAGACTCGTGAGGTCACGAATGCTGTTGGGGGACATCGTGAGATATGCCTGGCAGTGATTCTGTGCACCCCTTCACGCTTTCCGGGATAAACCAGCCAAATGTAGGGGAATAATAAACAGAACAATGTGTGTATTCGGCCAAGAAGATGTCATACATGAGTTCAAATTCAAAGTTAAGATTAATGTTACGAGAATTTAACCAGCAAATAAGGTTCGCCCTATCCTACATGTGGTAGAGTCCTAGTCTGGTGATGACACAGGGCACCTCCACAGCGGCCCGACGCCGCGTGTTGCACGTTGCACATCTGTGTGGCTTGAAGGTGAGGTGAAGCAACGATCAAGTGTGGTTCAACATCGCAACACCATGTCTTCTTCTCCTTCCCATTTCCAAAACTTCGCATTTTTGAACTTGAAATCCGCGGTACATGATGAATATGTCCTGCTTTCGTCAAGAGCAAGAAATGAAACTTCGGTGATCTGCGACACTACCTGAGCTACTGCGAGACTGTTGAAGGATAATAACGAGAGGGGAAAGGGAAGGGAATGAAGCAAAAGGAAACGATGTCTGCACGAAATACTCAACCTCGCACATCTCGGTCTCGATATAATGCCATTCCTCGACGGTCGAATTCCAGCTCGAGAGAACGATCGCGATCGCGCTCACCAATTGGATCTGAATCGAGTCTCTCGTCCAACCTCGAATACCACCACAATCACATTCACGACCTCACTCCCACTCCCAAATCTCGAAAGAAGCTCTCCCTCCCTCGTATCCCTCGCCTACGATTACGCTACCTCCTCAAAAAACCCCGCCGTCTCCTCCACCCCCTCCCCCTCCTCCTAATCATCAGTATATTCCTGCTCTGGCAGCTCCTCTTGAACTCCTCCTACGCGCTCTCCTCCGCGCCTCCATTCGATCTGCGCAAAAGCGAGAACGAAACAGTCTTCATAGCAGCTAACATCATCGATGGAAACCTAATATCTGGGTCTTGGGGCGAGAGTCTGATTGGGCTTGTGGAAGCGATTGGGACGGAGAGAGTATGGGTTAGTGTTTTCGGCGGCCCAAGGGACGCGCTGGATTTGTTGAGGGAGAAATTGGATGGGGTGGGGGTTGAGAGGGAGAGGGTTTGGATTGTGAGTGAGGAGGAGGAGCCGCTTGATGGTGGGAGGATACCTAGGACTGAGCTGCCGACTGGGGAGAGCAGGGTTAAGAGGATTGCGTGGTTGGCGGGGGTTAGGAATAGGGTTTTGGAACCGCTGTATGAAGACAATGGGAAAGAGAGGATAGGTGGTGGGGGAGGAGACATCAAACCTGATAAACTCCTCTTCCTGAACGATGTCTTCTTCGACCCGTCATCGGCACTCCGTCTGCTCTGGGGCACGAATCTCGATACTGAAGGCGTGGCGAGGTATAAAGCTGTTTGTGCGGTGGATTTCGTTGAGAGTTGGAAGTTCTATGATACGTTTGCGACGAGGGATGCGGAGGGTTACAGTATTGGGGTTCCGGTTTTCCCGTGGTTTGTCAATGAGGGGGAGGCGAGGAGTAGGAGGGATGTGCTTGAAGGGAGGGATGCGGTTAGGGTGAAGAGTTGTTGGGGTGGGATGGTGGCTTTTGATGGGAGGTACTTTCGGGGGAGGGGTGGTGAGAGGGAAGAGGGGATGAATGTTGATGGTGGGTATTTCAAATTTTTGCAGACAGTTTGCGATGTTTTGAAGAGAGACGTTGGAGGTGGAGGATCCAGATGCGATGCTTATGTACTCCCTCAACCCGAAAGAAGTGGACTCTGGACCCTGCATATATTCTTCATTTTCGTTCCTCTTCGAGCATGTTGTGGAGCATCTAACTGCCTGCCCCGCAGAATACATGCATGTATGCTTGGCATTGAGGGGTCATGCCTTTCAAGCGTGGCGTGGAAGTGGAGGTTGTGGATCGTACCCTGCAGATATACGAGTGTTGTGTATGATACCCCTGGGAGTACTGGAGAGGCGCAATTTCATGCCTGGGAGGCTCGATGTTGTGTTTTCAGTCCTGATCTCAACTTTCCTTTTCTCTTATTTTTCGTCTTCTCGCCGCATCTCGGGTTGAGTATCAGAGCATCATTACTGACTTTCTCTCATCACAGTCCATCCAACCGCCCAGAACGCCCCATCGGGCGAGAAAACAGAGAAAGCAAAGCTCAAAGCGAATAACGATGGCCTCGGCGTACCCAGTCTACCTTTGAGATTCAGAAGCGAGCCAGAGCCATTCTGGGATTCGAGCGAATGCTGTTTGATTCATGCTGATATCATGGCTTTGCCAGATCTTGCGTTGCCACCTTCAGCGACATCGTGGAAGAAGAATGAAGAGGATGAGTGGGATACAGGCATCTATATGAACCCTTACGTCCGGACTTCTTACTCCGCCAGCGCGCACCGGCATGTCTGGCTTGCGAAAAGATTTGAGAGGTTGTTTGTACCTGTCCAGAGAATGCTTAATTATTGGGCGGGGATGCCAAGGTGGAATTATAGGAGGACGGAGAGGGAGGGGAAGAAAGTGAAGGATCGCTTGTGGATTTCGGTGCATTCGAATTTGACAGAAGAGGAGGCGGTTAGGAGGGCGGAAGAGGGGTGGGCTTTTGATGATGAGGGGAGCGAAAAGAGCGGGGTGGAGAGGAGGGCAGCGGTGATGGGACGGGTTAATGGTGTTCTTGGAAAGAGAGAAGTACTAGGAAAGGTACGTGGGAAGGAGTATTGGGACAATGAGGGGTATTATGTCGATTATGAGAGAACAGCAAAGAGGGGTGGGTATTGTGGGGTTAGGCAGTTGCTTGTTATGAAGGAGGGGAAGGTGGAGGAGGGTCAGGGGAACTGGGATAATTTGCTTGATAGGGTACCGCCTATTGATATTTGACCAGTCCATTACGCGGGATAAGCATGGCGTTAAGGGCTGTGTGAGACGGACTTAGCACTTTGAGGCGTGGGTCTGCCTGGTGTTTACGTTCAAGGGCTCGCTTATGTTTTGCCACCAGATGAACAAAGTCAACAAAGGTCATCTCCTTGGCATACGTTTTTCTGCTGATATTATATCGCTCTAATGCTATCTACACAACGTTGGCCTTCTGATTGGGCCACTGATGTGCTACAGAGCTAGTCTCTATGTGGAAGTGAGGCTGAGATCAGGCTGCAGGCGAGCTAACTACCACTTCATCACTTCGCACTTTTGCCATCTTCTCATATCACCTCCTCTCATCGATAAAGCTCGATTATCAGTCCGGCGTCAATACATCAGCATGACATCTTCTTCCAAAACGATGCCTTCTTAACAATACTCTCCTCTTGGTCAGGATGAGATCCGTCTGATCAGGCTGTGGCCGGGGCCTGTCGATGCCGACGAAATTGAGCTCGAGATCTTCCATGCTACCAAAGCATCGAATCCGATATACGAAGCGCAGTCATACGCTTGGGGCCATCCCGAGCACACTGATTCTGCTCTCGTGAGACGGAAGACCACTCAACCCAAGGAACGGATTGCTCCTTTGTCCACGAAACGGAGAAAGCTGAACAAGGATGCTTCTTCAGTCCTTCAATTGCTCACAATCTCGCCGTTGCATTGCGACATCTTAGAAGTCCTGAAAAAGGGTGGATACTTTGGGTGGACGCCATCTGTATCAATCAAAGTGACGAAGAGGAAAAGAGTAGAGAGGTTCTCCAGATGGGTGCGGTGTACAGCAATGCGAAGGATGTCGTCGTTTGGCTTGGGTCGAGTGCGGACAGTAGTACCCTTGCGTTGAAGACCTTGGCTCGTTCAGGAGAACGCGTAGATTTCCATCGAGCAGAACGTAGACTCGAGTGTAGATCTGGAACATGGGCTGAAACGTTGAGCGACGATGATCAAGCTCTGCAAGCAGAATCGCCCTGCTGGATGGCTATTGGAAGTCTTCTTCGAAGGGAGTGGTTTGGGAGACTCTGTAAGTAGAATACCCCTAACAATTCGACTGGGATTCCCAAAAGCTTCATTGTTGATAACGAATTCTGTAGGGGTATTCCAAGAGATCGCATTGGCCGCATCCTCCGTTGTGGCTGTTGGAACCTGTTCTATCGACTGGGAGCTATTAAGAATAGGTGTGTGGTGGGCATGGATGATGATAGACGACCTGAATCGCCTACCAGAAACACCCAACATCGAAGATCCAGGAACTAATTGCATTCAAGGGCTCTTAAATGTCTCTGATAGAAACCAAACAGTCTGGAGAACCCTGATTGATATATTGATTCTGACTAGAATGGTTTCATGCTCAGATAAACGAGATCGACTCTTTGGAATTCGCGCTCTTTTGGCCGTCGACGATCGACATTTGATCGAACCTGACTATTCATTACAGACAGAAGAAGTTTATAAAGCCACTACAATAACACATATCACTAGTTGCAAGCGATTGGATATACTGAATTTGTGTGTGCTGCAAAATTCCTTGTCAGATTTCAAAGTGCCTTCCTGGGTTCCCGACTTTTCTGTCCAAGATTGACCAGAAGCCATATATGACACCGAGGCAGACGGCTTCGCCCTCGCCAATTATTCCATTGCGGATGAAAATGTTCTCACAGTTCATGGTGTGAAAGTGGCCGCCATTTCGAATGTTTTGGCTTCGAATGTTTTGAAGGAGAGCACGGATACGGAGCTCGTTGATGCTTGCCACACGTGGCGGCAGCATCTTCGTGTTTCAGATGCATATGTTTCTGGTGGGTCAATCGAAAATGCATTCATAGAAACCGTCATGTGCGGGAGAACACAGGAGACTGTACCAGAGAACTCTGGTACTTTCCCCACTACAGATACTTGTATGCACGTCCTGTTGGCTGATGGGGAATTTGAGGAAGTTAGAGATGGGGGCACGTCAGATGGACGAGACAGAGCGTTCGTGATGATAGAAATTCGGCGCGTGTCATACAGGCGTGCCTTCTTCAGCACCGCAGAAGTATATATTGGGACGTGTCCGGATTCTGCGCAATGTGGCGATATTGTGGTGGTTGTGTTAGGATTTCGAGCGCCACTCGTATTGCGTCCTCAAATAAGCGGCGAGGGTAGCTTTCAAATTGTTGGAGAATGCTACGTAAGTGCACAAGACTTCAAAATCACTATATCACCGCGACGGGGCTCATTGTGACTTCATGATATTTCTCAGTCCCATTCGTGGTGCCATCTAGTTGTGATGCACTGCGTTGTTTGAAAGCATTTGGCTGACTCTCGGTGCGGTATTTAGGTCCCAGGAATCATGAATGCAGAAGCACTTATTGGATCAATTCCTTCTGGATGGACCCAGAGGAAACTGCTTGACAGATCTAACTTGCTCATGATGATCTACGAGCATGGAAAGATCAAGACTCAGCAAGATCCAAGGATAGGTGACCTCCCACCAGGCTGGAGAAAAATGTTTGGGACGTTCGAGAATCCACTCGAGGCTGAGCCTGAAGATGAGAAGGAGTGGGCAATTCGGTGGTTCGAGAATTCGGAAACGGGTAAACGAACTTACTTGAATCCAGTCTTGACCCCCGAGCTGTTAAGAATTAGAGGTGTTGATATTCGGGCGCTCAAGCTTGTTTGAACTCGCGTCGATCTGCCAAATAGCGCTCCAAGGTGCTGGATTACGCTGGGATCGAACACGCTTCTTGTCCGGTATTTTTTTTTGGCTGTGTATCAAGGGGTAGATCAACTTTTGTTCCTGGCCGGAACGGCTTGAGGTATAAGGTCTGATAGAAGTACAAAATTTTGATGGGCTACAATAGTCCTCGTGACATCCTTCAAGTGCGAGATGCGCATATGAGATGTAGTGTGGTGGCGGGGTGGAGGGGCGATCTGCATTCTCATACTTCACGCAAGGCGTAATACCTTCGAACTTTACCTGTACTGTTCTGATATTTTCTCACTGCAACTATATTCTCCCTACTTTACATGTAACCGTCTCCCCGTCTCGATCTGTTGCACTTTCGTATACGAAGATTAGGTGTGAAAATGACAGGTACCCAAGTCTCCTGCCATCTCAGACTTGACGAGTTCGCGAGATCTGACTTATGAGAACCTCCAGGTGTATGCAGAACCTGTAGGCATTATTTCTTGGATGGCCACGCTTTCCTGGACCTTTACAGGTCGTGAGTCATTATCTCTGTTCAAGCGAAGTTATGAGGCTTCCAGAAACCGCTCCAGGAAAACCACGACAAAATGGCCGTATTGGAACGTCCAATATCGACTTAGCATTAATACAACAATCAAAGGATACATCTTCGACTCTCATCTCATCGCCGCTCGGTCATATAGCCAATGCGCTTTGTGAGCACACAGCGCAATTGTCGGTCCAAACAATCGGGACGACAAATTGGCCTCCCCGTCCATGTCTCTAAAGTTGGCCCTCTTCTCGGCGACAACAGGACATTCGGGTCGGCGAAGCAAGAAATTGCGGCCTGCGACTGGCTTTCTCCGTTGGGCTGAACCTGCCCAAGTGGAAAACAGGGCTGGAGCCAACAAAACCCCCAGTGATCCAACTTGTTTGGGGCCAGTCCCATGAAGAACCGAATATCCGGGACTGAATGATGGATTGTTTTATGATAGACATGCATGCTGGCCTTGATGTTGGAATTGGCAGCTGAAGAATTGGCTGCTTCGAAGCAGGTAAGCGCCGATCCTGAGTCCCTTGTCATGTTGGTATAATTGTAACGAGATTGCTGCATGATCTTTGGCGTTTTGGCGTCCCATGTAGGCCCGTTATTGTAACAGGTCGGGTGGTTGTTTTGCTTGCTTTTTCTTCAACGGCAGCTCTTGAGATGAAAGGAGGCTGGTGGAGGTGAAGGAGCGGCAGCGAAATAAGCAAGGGATGAGATCTGGGCGCAGACCCCTAAATGCTGTGGTACGTTCAACAACAGGTGTCAAAGTTCCGCTGCATAGTCTTGTCAATTTTTTTGAGGGTCAAACCCATCCCGCAGTTTGGACCACTGAGGCTGTTGCGGCGAGCCTCTCGGCGACTTCAGTGCTTCGAGACCGCAGCATGTACCGTGTCAGTGTTGAAGTACACTGATCGTACACCGCAACTGTTAGGGATTCACCTACAGTAAATCGACCGACTGCTGCCAGTATTACGGATCAGTGATCGTTGGCGAGGTTATGTTCGCATCAACACTTGAACTTCTGAGATACACGCACTGTACAAGAAAGGTCTTTGATTGTCATCTACAAATAAAACGGTTTTTAAATAACGAGCCAGCCGACCTGAATACTCCTTGAGGACCTTCAGACTCCTAATCCTGATAAGTTTTGCCCACCGACTCTGACTCCATATTGCCCAAACATTTACAAACTAGGGTATTGTGCGTCGAGTAATTCCAAAAAAAAAAGCCGTCCTGTGTGCCCCTTTCATCCCAACAAGTGATCATTTTCCATGCTTCATTGTCCCATTTGTATGCCATCACTTCATCTCATCAAGCCAAGACCGGACATCGTACAGGTATCGATGCCTCTAGCCAGAAGACTACATGACCTGTCTCTGTTTATGAGACGCAACTCAAAGTTTAGAACCATTTGAATGGCGATCATACTCGTGACTCCAATAAGATGGCTGCTGGCTCTCGAGCTTGACAACAGCCAGTTCTGGAGAAGGAGAGGTACTGAAACGAGTTGGTTCGTTCTTTGCTCTCGCCTTTTGGACGGCGGCGGCATGAAGAGCTGGTGTAGCAAACCATCCCTTTTTGAGAGGGGCTTCCGCCTTAGATAGGGTGATTGCTCGACGTGACTTCTCCTTTCCTGTACGCTAGGTTAGTAGAGAACTTTAAATTGACGAGAATGTGCGGGACGACTTACGAAGTTGTGCATCGTCTAAACCTCTCCCCTCGAGAACTTTTCGTGCCATCGCTTTGTGCTCTGGTAACACCCAGTCCCAATATAAAGCCCATTCTGGACTGTGCTCCCAGAGCTTGAAGGGAAAATCTCGGAATTGTGGATTGTGCCGCTGGCGCTTCCCGACCGGAACGATCTGCAGCTTCCCGTCACGACCACGAAGGAGTTCGCCGTCATCATCTAATCTTGGGTAGATGGCTTCACGGTACAGGCGACTGCAAAAGGCTTGTCCTGGTTCTCGACGCTCCCCAGGAAATTGGATGTCCCAGGCAGCGTACATTTCTGCGTATCTGAGACCTCGGTCTTCGCAGTGATACCAAAGCCAGTGGAACTGCTCTTGTGTATAGGGCTTGTTGGAATGAGGGCCAGTTGGCTTCCTCTTCTTTTTCTTTCCGATAGCCCGCTCCTCTCCTTCATTGGAGCTTTCGGACCTCGAAGACGGCGATGGGGATGCCATTGGACGACGCGAGGCAATGTTTAGGCGTGGATATGACCCACGACGGTCATGGATATCGTGGCGGCGATGAGGTGAGCGAGAGCTCGGACGATGGTGCTGCCTTGCTGAGGAACTCTCACTTGTTCTCCGAGCGATCTGTGCCAGACGGAGGCCTTGAGCTGGGCGATGAGGCAAATTGACGAGCCGACGTGGCTGCTGGACCAGCTGAATTGGTGGCAGCGTGGGCACATGTCTCTCGTGATACTCCCAGTTGGTACTCGAGGGAAGCTCACCATCAACTTCCATGGGCTGAGGAGCAGAGAAGGAAAAGCGGAAGTTATTCAGCGACTCGTAAACTTTCTGTTCAGCCGCGTCCCAATCCCCCTCGCTCTCTGATGGCGGCGGCGTAGGCAAGGGATTGAGGAGACTTGCTAAATCCATGGGATTGCGATTGCCAGGAGTATCTAGCTGGATCTCTACTGACATTGCCGGTGTTGACGAATACTGAGTGTCTATCATAATATGTCGTTTCAAGAACTCGATATACTGAAATGTTCGTTCCACAAATTAATCTTATGGATCGAGCCAGAAGTCTATGCGAGTCGCAAAGACCAACTGTGGAGGTGCGACGAAGGTTGCTGAAGAAAGTGACACCAACGAATAGGCAGTAGATACTGGCTATGTACATACGACTCGAAATGACAACTATCCAACAGACTGGGGCTATAGCCAACAGTTATACAGCTTTGGAGACTCAGATCCATACACCTGGGTCTGCCATAGCAGATAGAGCTGTTGGCGTCCTGACACGGAATGGTCTCGCTGGAGACACGGCGTCTGGAATGTGGACGCTACAGGCTTGCAGAGATTTGTGTGGATCAGATGGATGAGAAGTGACAGAATGTGGTGTGGAGGTATCAGAGGTGCGCATATCATAATCTTGGTCAAGTCCAAATTGTGAGATCTGACTCGGTCTATTCTACCAAGCTGTCGGGTTGCTGAACATAACAGTCCTCCAGCAACCCCGATGGGGCCTGTTCAGGAACCCAACCGGGGTTTGCCAACAACTCACTTGGCCTCAATCTGCGAGGCAGAACCAATGAGGTCAAGGATCATGGTACTCGACGCAAGCGGTAAGCCTGGCCCGAGCTCGACCTCAATACCTGTCATGAATTGACCGAAACTCCCACACCAATATGAGGCGCCCTGTTTCTCGCATGGCACTTGCGAAATGCTTTCTGTGTGAAGCATTTGCTTCCTGTCTATACATAAACATGTACACAATTTCAGACTCAAAATATGCGGAAACGACATCAGAAAATGAGCTTTCCATCGGGAAACAGAAAGACAAGAATACAAGCATTTGAGCAGTCCAAAGTATGGTGGTACGACAACGGCTGAACACTACGAGATCGAAGGGCCCCTCTCCGTCGATGATCGTGTGCGACCAAAAGACTGCTGTGCGACCCTTTGATTTCTCCGAACCTTGGCTTACCGAGCGCTCGATTGTTGGTCCAAAATTGGTTTTCTCGTCCCCTGTTGCAAGACCGACCATTTGGGATGAGAACTGGATTCGAATGCTCAGCCCATTGGCCCCTGGTGCATCAAAAACGATCTCGGGATTAACCCTCATTCTCCATCATGAGGATTTAGGACTGTGCCTATCAACTAGCTTGCTGATTACAAGCTGGGCTAGGAATCGATTTGTTGAATATTTTCGGGTGGATCGGATCTTCTTTCCGACTTGTTGATGATAGCTGCTCGGCGGTTTCGTTCAACGTACCTAAAATCTGGAGCTGCGCTTGATCAAACGAGGCCATGAGCGGTTAAACCACATTGCAGCAGTAGTTTGGCATTCGCAAGTCAAGGGCGGCTCCTTCAATCAGGGCCATGGCCCAAGTCTAGGTCTCAGCAAGCTTAAGAGCAAGCTTAAGCTTAGAACCCATGATTCGCGGTGTTTGTCGATGTATCATGACAGCCAACATCGCTAAGAGGCATCAGAACATTGCCAAGACACTCAGCCGTCTCGGAACACGGACGGCTTCCGGCCACGCACGGCAGTGTATTCTTTATCGTGCACCCTGCATCTGAGAGGTATAATCACTTGCATTGACATTTGGCACCAGTTGCGGCAAACGCTTGACAAGTGCCATTTAGTCTTCGTGGCGATATCCTAGAGGAGAATAAATAAACGACATTGGTCGCTTGCAGGAATCTTCATGACGAATAGATGTGGAGCAACGATTTCTGCTGAGAATCTCACGCCATATAGTAGTGAGGCGATCTCGATCTAAAGTCTCTGCTGAAGAAACCAACCTCGTAGGGCTCGTATCGTATGGCTTCTCGCTTATGGTGTCCAATCGGGGCGGTCCCACCACAGGACAAGCTTCAGAAACGGCGTTGTATCGAATACCAAGGCGTTAGGGCACATTCCTCGGGCCACTCTCAACACCGTGCTGAGAACGCCTCACAGACTATCAAGTGTAAAATGCGGGGTATTTTGTAACTCGAGTCTAGACTTTCAATAAACGACAGGTACATATGATGTATCGGATAGCAATGCTCTTTCCCGCATCGGAAAGTGGAATAGGTATTGCTGTCCCATGGCATTTCCTTGAGATTGTTGCAAAACCTGGAATCTAGAATACTGAAAAAGCAAAAATGATGACGAAAGATACAATAGATCTGCATGAAAAGTGCATGCCACTTTCAGAGAGATTCTGCTCCTGAGAGTTCTAAAGTTGATATGTCACATTGGCACAGCGGCACAATCTCCCCGGAATCTGACCTCGCTCTATTTTGCCCCTCAACTTGCGGCCTGGCATCTGCATGGAGCCTCTTGTGTCGATCTTTGCGCAATGTCTGAGTGAGGGGATGGATGGTTAGCTTGGCCTTTGACATCATGACTCGAGACTACACAATCGACTTGTTCTACACTAATCAGAGTCTCAGGTAGACCCACCGCCCATCAAACACCAGCCACCCGCCATCAGCACTTGTCCGCATCTCTTCACACCTGCACACAAGATAATGTCCCTGGCGATCCGTGGCTGCAAGTATTCGTGGAGGCCATCAGTGGCGATATCCCATTTTGGCGCGGTGCCCGCCTCCACTAGGGACCTGAACGATACTTACTTATTTTCTTTGCTTCAGCGAATGTGCGAAGGTATAAGCTTGACCACGATTGGAAGTGTCTCCGAAACCAGTCCATTGACTGGAGAGAATTTGAAGCTATTACCTTGGCTTGCGGCTAATTTCTCTGCGTTCGCTTGCATCAACCAACCAGATGCTGACATCGTCTTTCATCTCAGCCGTCGTCTCAACATGACAGCTCTTGTTTCTGCAAGACATGTCACTGACGCACCAGCACTGGAGATCTTTGCATATAGTGCTGTCAAATATAAGATGAGTGAGCATTACTAATTCTTGGAATTGAAGTTGATGCCAAACCAAAGACAGGAATTAAGCCCGCAACACAACAGGAATGGCGCCTCAGCTTAGAGCAATATCTGAACTCTGCGGAATCTACAATAGGCCAACATTGGGATTGGTCTGACATGAGATCCAGAATAAATCCTCAATTGTGAATGCCATGGTCTCCACATTCTGCATGCCATTGGATCTCAGATCGATCGGAATGTGAGGCAGATAAACGAATGACGGATTTTGAAGAATGTGCTTGATCTTCTCCGGTTGTGATAGAGACACGCCTGAGACAGTGACAATGCGGTGAATCTGCGAGACACATGTGCAGTCTTGGCCAACCTTCCGAAGTATGCTTTTTGATTCTGCCCACTCGGCTCAGCTTCCAGAAATGCTGCAGATATGGTATGAAATCTCGAAATTCTCCAAAGCAGTTTGTCTCGCGTTGGCCGGCCTCTGTGCAAAACTGAGAAGGGGGACCTTTGTCTAGTTGCGGAGTGGAGAGAAAGACACAGAGAAAGATAGGGAATCGATAGCTACAACTTGTCGCTTGCAATGGAATATGACACCCCCCTAACTGACGGAAACCATGGCTGTGGCGCTTCAGACCGCCACCTCAGGTCAAAATAAGCGAACAGACCACTTTAACTTCTGCCACTATTTCGCCACCAGACAATAGTCCATCAGAGACAAAAGTAAACAAAATTCCGAGACAAGGGGAAAGCGACATGTGAGAGCGCATCTCTCCAGTTGTTAGAATGATGGCGATCAGCATCCTGCAAAATGGAAACTTGACAGATATGAAAATAATGTGGTAGTAGTCCTTCGGAGCAAAGAGGCGTAAATTGCAGAACAGATAAGGGGCTCGGATGGCGCATCCTTCATGTGAACAGGGAATGCTTTTGCTGGGGATCACTATCCACGCCGAACCTACCGGTGGGACCAGATATACCATGTCCCGTCTATCTTATCGCCATCCACATGCTCCTCTCTTGCAACACTGTATTCGCGATGTGATTCGTTCGAGCATGTAATCAACATGGAGGTCTCGAGCTTCATGCGTGGCGGGTAGCTAGGTATTCGTTGGTGAATGCCGTGATTAAGAGCCTCTCATCAGCTGACAGTGAACTGTATCTTTGTTCGTTCAACAGATATCGTACAGTTGTTGTCATCGTGGACGGAAGTGGATGGTTCCGGCTTCAATATGGTTTGTTGTTGTTGTTGTTGAAGATGCTGGGTTTGCTGGTCCGTGTAAATTGCAAAGGCGGGGTCCTTCGCCTCAGCCTTGCAGGACCAGGCAACGAGCCCAAGCTCAGGCTATGAACTTTGATGTACACAAGGCTTCACGACAACATCAGAACAGAGAACATAACTTCGATACCTGAACGGCTTACCTATCTGATCGGCTTGGAAGGTAACGTTCCTGCTATGGTCCTTGTATTGGGGATCTACCTGACACTGTGACCAGAAACAACCCTGAGATGCGACGATGGCCACGCTGACTGAGTTCCACCTCTTTCCCGAACTACCGAGCGAATTGCGACTCAAGATATGGCATATTGTCCTGTCTAGCCCTCGAATTGTCGATATAAATTGCGAGAAAGGCGTCGTCAAGTCCAACCAACAGCAAACGCGCTTCATCAAAGCCTTCCTATCCAGTACCCCGATTCCGCCAACGCTCCACGTCTGCCGCGAGTCGCGGTACGAGGCGTTGTCCACCTACAAAACCTACTTCACAACCTTCAAATCCAATTATACACCTTTCCATACGACGCTGAAAGCCCCCAACTACATCTATATTGCATTCGGTCAGGATACAATCCGATGCAGTGACAATCTGCTGGAGTATATTGATAATATTGAGCTTGGAAGCATTGAGAAGATGATACTCGAGGTGGCAGATGCTTCATACTTTGGACACTTCAACATGGAGGTCGTCATGGGAATGGTGCGATTGAAGGAATTGGAACTAAATACTGCCGAGGGACTTCTTACAGATTGGAGAGGAGATAGCAAGGCGATACTCACCCGAGACTTTGAAGGTGCGAGGATGAACAACCCGGGCTGGGAGTGTCCTCGAGTTCTTATCACAAGCCGGAAGACTGGGGAGTTATTGAAGATATTGGAAGGTGGTCCTTTGATCCCAGGCTGGCAACCAGGGTGAGTTGCTTGGTTCCTACTTCAAGCGAGCTACTGCTAATCATGACAAGAGACCCGAACACGTTCCTGGACTGAGTCAGACGGGTTATGCAGATTTCTAGTATTACTGAAAGATCAGTGAATCTGCGGCTTTGAACACCTTAGGATATCACGATGTATCGGATGATGAGATCACTAAGTCAAAAGTCTGGGATGTCAGCTAGCAAACCGTGTACATACACAAGCTAAAGATATCCCTCCGTAAGCGATGGACAACAAGTGCTTCGTTTTGTTTCCAGCATTTCGCAAATCTTTGACTGCTTTCTAGTAAGTCATACTTGATACAGTATACTCTAGCAGGTTGTATTGCTCCTCCAACACCGGTCTCTATGCATTTGTTTCCTAACCAATTTACCCAAACCAAGGTCGTCGCCTCAATTCAACGCCAATTCTAGCACGAACGATTACGATGAAGTGTAATTGTGCTCCGTAACACTATCCAACCCAGGCGTGGAAGACCAAGATCCTGTACCTTCTGCGCTGGGGTATGAGTCGTCGTTCCGACCAGTACTCTCGATTAGTGTTCGGTACTTGCATTTCAGATTGACGTACTCTTTTTCCAGTTCGTTGTATTTCGATTTCAGTCCGCGAAGTTGATCCTCCAGCCACACTACATGAAGTTTCTGCCTTTCCCGAAAGGAGCGCTGAGACTCGCGGTTCTGACTTCGTCGTCTCTATGAACGAGTTTAGCCTTTGATTATGTTGTAGTACATGGCTACTTACGTTCAGCGCTGATTCACTCAAGCGCTTGCGCGAGTAAGGAGACTTTGTCACCGAGCCACGTGGGGAGTCTGCTGGCGATTGCGCGTAAGATAGCGATGGAGACGGCTGAACGTTCACTCTTGGACTTTTAGGCACCTGTTGTGCTGAACGAGGAATACTGTTTCCCATACTTTGGGCTGATGCCTCCCATACCGAGAGGGGAGCCTGGATGTATTAGTGTGGTTTCGCCAGTTGTGATTCAGTCTCGCGAGTACTCACCGAAGATCGTTCTTCTCGACATATCATGTCCGCCTCTGGCAACGTCCCCTTGAATTGCCATGCTTCGTAGTCGAACGGGACTATATTCTGGTAGGAGTTCGCCCACCTTACCATCGCGTCTGATTGGTTCTGGAAAGGCATATTGTCAGGATTATCGTGACTTTCTGGGCAGTGGTTCGTGATACATACCTTGAACTCGCCGGGTGAATGGACGTCTGAGCTGGACGATGAAGTTCCAGCCTGCCATATCTCATCGTTGTAGTCGAATGAAGATATGTCTTCGAGGTTGTGGTTGTAAGCCATGTTTGACATGGTTTTCAAGGTCTCAAGTTATGGTTTCGATTGATGGACGGATTCAAGACTAGTTGTGATATACAAAAGCTTCACGGACTAGGACCATAGAGCAGTAATAAATGCTTTTGTATATCGCAATCTACCAAGACAAGATCGTTCGTTTTAAGGTTTCATTCAACCGCAGCCCTCGGCCTTCGCGATGTACTTCAGCAATCTCTCTAAATGGACCAGTTTATGGGGAGCAACACACGTTCCGGAAAGAGAAGCTGTGTCGGAAGGGCTGAAAGCTAAGATGTTTAGGTGGTACAACACCTCTTCACCGTCTACGATTAATGCTATCCAATGCTGCTGCTGAGCATTATCTATCCGAGATGACATGATTTTCGGTTAGAGGTAAGTCTTTTGTCCTTTCTGGGAGACTGGATCGAGATCTTCCCTATTCAGCCCCAGCTAATGGGCGTTTACACGTGAAGCAGAAGCGCAGAATATGGGTACTGCTGTCGGTGTGAACTGGAATGCTAGGTATCCAATCAGAGACTGTCAGCCTACGAATGAAAAAGCTGCGCTGCGGGGGAGGAATGTGGGGAGCATCTGAGGTGTGCCCAAAAAGGACATCGCTCATCCTGGCCAAGGAGTTAGTCCGGATCGGGATGCTGCTCATCTTCGTCTCCAAGCCCAGATTGGAGCATGCTGATAGGCGTGTACATACGTATATGGTACTGTTCTTACTGTCAATCTGCATGACTGACGAGGCCTCAGCCGATTTGATTCCAAGTACACAGCTACCCCCATGATTTGAGCACAAAGTCCTGTTTCCAAATATGTAGCGTCGAGTTACGTCTGTTGACATGCATTGGTTTGAACGATCTTGTTCATTGATTATTCCCCAATGAAAACTTCGATATTGACGCTGGTCATTTGGAATACTGCATAGGTCGCTACAAACCCATCTGGAGCAACCTATCATTGATCACCTCATCCCAAAGAATCCTTCCCCCATTATCGCAGGCACTCTCAAGCCAGAGGTACTCCTCGATGTTTTCAACCACATTGTGCCATTCTGACAATTTCAGGGCTCCCGAAACTGCTTCTACATTTTGCACATACCACGCTCTATTCTCTGTATTAGACGCCGCAATCCCGCCCAGAACCAATATCCACAGCAAGGCCTTAGGGCACAGCTGCCAGCAAGGATCAAATTTCGACGTTTCCATGATGTTCTTTAACGCCGTCGCCAACTTTCCAAACACGCCCGTCAGAGGCGGCAATGGAAATGTAACAGCAACGCTGTAAATCATGACCGCATGGCGAATGGACTCATACAGACATTTGCTGCTCACTTCGCCAACACCAAGCTCTTCACCAGACGCAAGCGACATCATGTTATGTTGACTAGTATTCCGTCTGAGAACAAAGGCTGCCATATCTGTGATAGGCCTGACTCCTCTCGTAAGGCCATCGATGATCATGCTCACTTCCACCATACTTCGGATAACTCTGAGGGTGGATTCATTGATCCCGAAGGGATTCAAACTTTCAAAGGCCTGCCCTAACTTCCTCAAAGGGAGTCTCAGCATTCGGTCAATTTCCAATACAGGAAGGTCCTTGGCAGCGAGTAGAAGAGGAAAGTGTGGTTTGGAGATATTCTGGGTCGCTCCTAGAACATCCGAGCTGCAAGTTATTGAGTCAGTGCAAGTTTATTTTCGGGGTTTGTACATGAATGCAGGTCCATGCTTACAGAGATAGAGTCTCTGCCAGTCCTGGTAGCTCTACCTTCTCCAGGCCGCCGCGGCGAGCAACCAGAGATCGCATCGCCAATGTGTGTGCTTTCACGTGCGTGATACTGCCATATACATCAAGCCACTGGATACTTGCGAGTGGTGAGTTGAAAGGCGAGCGAACTTTCTCTTTCATGTGATTCGCGACAGTCTCAACCTCGTTCGTACTCAGAGCCAAGACTGCCAAAATCACATCATCTAGAGCTGTTCCATCGGGGTTCTTCATCTCTTCTTTTAGCAGTGTCATTGTCTGCACTTTATGGAAGAGGCGAAGAGGATTTTCAAGACTGATCCTTGGACTTCGAAGAACGTCCATGTGTACAATGGCTCCGAATGCGAGGGCATGCATCAGTATGGGCTTTTCCCATGCTTTACGGAACCATGCTGTTGGCATCTGAGTTTCAGGACCAAGACCTGGCCACAAAATTGCAACAGCTGGACTCAAAGTCAGCCCGCATCGGAAAGTAACAATAGGACTTCTTGACTTACAGTGATCAAACAGTTCTGGTATATTACTCTTGCCACCTACAGGATATATTCTGAACGGATCTACTCTTCCCGCCCCCAGAGGCGTTCTTGGGCTGCTAATAATGGACAAGGCTGGAGACGACAAACGACCAGCGAACCATCGCTCAAGAATATATTCATTGAGATTCGAAATTGAATCGCTTTCAGAAATGTTGCTAGAGGCTCTGGGAGACAACGATGGGTTAATTGACCACGAAGCGTCCGAGGCCAAGTCTTCGAGGTTATTCATCTCAGGTGATGGCTCTATGATGGCTGCATCAAGAAATGTATTATCGTTCGGCCTTGGACAGAGTTCTCTGACCATTCCATTTTTCTCTTGAGCCCTCTGCGATATCTGCTTACGACGGAAGCTCTTCATCGCCATAGATCGAATGACCTTCTTGTTCCGTTGCTTCTCGAGCTGGGAGGATGGATTCATGCTGACAAATTGCAGGTCCATTCCTCCCTTCATTACGTTCCTGCTCACCAGGAGACCAGATTCTGCGGGATTGTTGTCGGCCATCTCTTCCAACTGTAATATGCTCAAATTCCACGACAGTTGTCGAGAGTCAAAAGAGTGTCTTCATGCATCGATCCAATTGTAAAATTAACACAGAACTGAAGAAACGAGCATCTGCCTTGTGGTGCTGTCTGTGAGGCTCAACTTTTCCATCTCACTGAACCATCACGATTTTGCGATTACGGCGGGTGAATTGTCCCGCCCCTTCGGATTGGATGCGGGTGTTGTTGGTCAGCGTCCTCAGGTCGCCGAACAATATGCATGTCAGCGGTCATCAGTCCATTCTCAGGTGTACTCCGACGCGCCTGCATTTAACTCCCTGTGCGACATATATCGATCGGGATTGAGATGGCATGGCTTAGTCTGGATGTTGGTCCTGTTGCTCTGCAGCAGTAATGCAACAATAGTGCTCGATCATCTACCATTCACTTCACAGAAAGCTTATCCTTGCCCATATTTCGACATTCCATTAGATGGCATCAATGCAATATAGGTTCCGCAAGATAAGATAGAGTCTGCTGCCTTATGTCTAGTATTGGACACATTGTACACTTCGCGTACTTGTACGAGTTGTAAGGTGCAACAAGCTGAATGAAACCAACCACTTTTATTAGAGAACCTGAAAACCCCGCTTTCTTTGGAGAATTTCGTGGAAGGATTATCCCTCGGAAATGAGAGCCTTGTAAATTTTCATCGTCGTCGCTAATCATCACCTGGACCACGATGCGCCCAAGCAGTAGGGAGACTAGTTTCCTGGCACCATCATTCCACATTAAACATTATCAGTAATAAGGTCTGTTTTTGCTTTAGCTCCGTGACAAGCTCTGATCCTAGACTTAGAGCTGATTTTAGGCTGGACATACAGGTATCGTGCGGTGCTTTTGATGCTTCACACTTCATTTCTGTCGCTGATGCAATTGCAGCGACCAAGCAAAATTCCGGGTTCAACGACCGCAATAGCCTTCTCCTGTGCCAGGATATGAGTATTCTTGTGACTTCACAAGTGTCCATAGCAGGCGGGATAGTGCTAGGAATCCTAATCAGGGACTTTGAACGTCATGCCCCATTCGTTTTGTCTTCTGAAAGAGAAGCAATGGCCTTTTTTACGTTGAAGCTTTTAGGCTGCCATTTCTGTGGTAAGGTGGGGTGGTGAGCGCATCGTGTTTCTTTAAACAAAATCATCGATCCATCAGAGACATTGAACTGTATCTATTACTGGATGAGCAGTTCGAAGTCGCTAAAATCCAAGCGGTGTTTACTTTCGCGGCCAGCACTCGCATATTGCAGGTACCTCACACCTGGTCTCATTGCGCAAACAGCTTCATGACCACAAACTGAACTTGGGCATCAATCATCACCACTCATAATTTGCGAAATATTCTCTTTTTACTTACTATTTTGTTGCGTTTAGTTGATATCACCAAGAAACATATAGAAGGTGACTCTTCTTGTAGAATGCGAAGGTTGCTGCTTGAATATCGGACACCTCGGCGGAACTGAATTTTCACCAGCTCGGATGTCAGAGAAACGGAAGTTTCACCTTGCCAAGTACTAAAATAACATATTACATGGTTCAGCTTACGAAGTGCTTTCGAAAGTGCAAATATGGGTGGAAACTTGCGGGGAAACGCACCGTATGCTTGGAAAGTGGGATGGACGTTACAATCGAGACACAGACAGCATCTTGCAATTCCCTGTTCGTTTCACCCGATTTTTCTTGTCACCTTCCATGCCTTACGAGTTCTGACATGAGGGTAGATTTGGCTTCATTGCTTTCTCCATTTTCAGAGGCCGCGCAGATATATTCGAATTTCATGACCGGCCTCAACTGCCAGAAATCAAGAGCGGGGACGCCAAGGCAATGCCAGAAGGTTGGGACCATGGCGCCGGGATTGCCTATCGAAGCGACACTAAAGAGTCAGGTTCCCCTGGCGATCATGAATACAGAGACATCATTCGAGCAGACAATCAAATTTTCCACTTTTAATGATTTGGTTCAAGTCTGATTTTCTTCGTTGTCGTTTGTGGGCAGTTTGTTTATCGACCTGGTCCAAAACAAGGATCCCTCAACGGTAGCCGACCGGTCGATACCGTGGTATTTATCCCACTCATGACGGTCCAGTCAAGAGATAAGGAAAATGACTTCATTTTTGCGATTCTAGATGTAGTTATCGGACGTCTTCGGGTCGACGTGGATGGATACGAGCGGTGAACATGGGAAGCTAGAACTTTTTGGTACCGATATGTTGATATAAAAGCATCTTGTTGCCTCTCTTGTGTTGGAGTCACAAAACTTCCAAATCCCATTTCCATCAAAAGTCTCATAATGTTTATTCTCAAAACGCTCTCCATCTTTGGCCTGCTTGCCTCCTCGACAACGGCTGCTTTCACAGTCCCCAATGACGATCAAGATATGACTGGCTTGACGGTTAATTCTATCCCATACTCGACGCGAGTCAAATATATGCGGCTTGTAAGCTTTTTGCGACTCTATCGATGTACAGTTACTGACAGGTGACCAAGGCAAACGAAGCTCTCTATGAGCAGAGTGGACCTTGTCCCTTTGCAGCATATGGAACTATCATTGTCAATCACACAGCAGATGCAATAGTCTGCAAGGGTGCTAACTTCAGAACTGGAGATCCCACGTACGCTCGTTCTTGTCTTTTTTCCACAGGTAACCTTCCTTGCTGATACATCTGCAGTATTCACGGCGAGATCTCAGCAATCAATGCATGCACAGCTGTCTTCGCTGCCAAGAACATGACAGCTTCGCAAATTTACGCTGCTTGGGGAGAACTGTCTATCTACACGAATGCTGAATCGTGCCCCATGTGTGCCAGCGCTATTCGATGGTCCGGATTCAAGGGTACGTCTTCAGATTCACCGACTTGATTCCCAGTATAGGAATTGACATCCGCAGAATATATCTACGGAACCACGATCCAGCATAACTACAATGTCGGATGGGGTGTCATGACATTGTCGTCGTACGATGTCTTCCAACAGAGCAGACAGCTCCCGGGTTATCAGACTTCCATGCTCGGCCAGATCCTGACCAATGAGACGGACCCGCTGTTCTCGTGGCAGTACAATGAGGTGTGTTACGTCAGTCCCGGTGAAATATTGAGGCTGACATATTTTGACAGACTTACCCATGTCCAAATGGCTGCGTCAGAGAGTACAGCCCCTCGAGAGGATACAAAACTTGTTTCGCTCCTAATGCTACGGTCACAAAGCGAGAGACTGTTGACCACGGCGATCATTGGCACTAGGTGATTGGATACAAAGCTATCTTGAGGATGACTGGGTAGTGAATAATTTCCGAAAGCAAGTAGACTAAATAAAGAACGACTCTCACCAATCACTTGTTATGGTTCACTTGATCCGCCTTGCAAATGACCTTAGATCTGAACTTTGGAGTGATAGAGTGGAAGAGTGTGTCCAAGAATAGACGCCCTTTGGCGGGTAAGAAATGTAGTTTGAATCCTCACCATCAACAAGCGCTCTCAAATTAGTGACGAACAAAGAGGAGTCTACCACTTGATGAGTCGCGACTCCTCCATAGTCACCCGTGAGCCCTCTCTGTACAATCAAAAGTTATCTGCATTCACAGTAGAGCATTTAGATAAGCTCAGTTTCATTCACAGTCACAGGGAGTACTCGTGAAGGAGTACTTGAGGTGTCGAATACCCGGCTCCAGGTATATTTTGATTGAAAGACACCCCAACCTTGAAGAAATAACACAGCAAACTTCATCAACGAACTTGAAGAACGAGCAACCAAATAACTACAGTCATGCTATTCATTCCACAAGGTTTCATTGCCCCTCCAATTGCTGAGTTGGACGACACTGATAAGGATCTGGATGTGAATATCCTAGCAGGTGCGTGTGAAGCCCCAATGCACTAGATCTCCTTTGGGTCTAATGTATGATGTATAGTACTTCCTACAAAATGCAAGATAGCATCAGTTGTACACGGAGCAAGCTACTTTGCCCTGAGCCACAGAGTTGAAGCCATCCTGGGCGATGGTACAAAGAAGACATATTTCCTCAAGGTACAAGCAAACTTTATGCCTTCCTCAGGTGTCTTGACTGATCAGAATAGGTCTTGAAAGGAGATATAGGCAAAGATATGGCGAAAGGAGAGTTCGAAGGTCTCAAAGCACTGCATGCCATCATCCCTTCCAACACGCCCCAACCCATCGCCCACGGAACTTATGCGAAAGACCCTAACCGCCACTTCTTTCTTTGCGACTTCCACGAAATGAAAGATGATATGTCATCTACCGAGAGGTCTGTCGCCGCCGCCGCCGAGCTACATGAGAAGTCTGATTCTCTTACTGGCAAATTCGAGTTCCATTGCACTACGCATGCAGGAAACCACCCCATGCAGACTTTGTGGTGTGAGTCCTGGGAGGAGTTCTTCTCGAGGCAGTTACGCGAGGAAGTTGAGTAGGAGAAAAGTATTCAGGAACAGAATGATGAGGTGGATGAGCTTCTCGCTGTTCTGCTTGATAAAGTGATCAGGAACAGAATGATGAGGTGGATGAGCTTCTCGCTGTTCTGCTTGATAAAGTGATCCCGAGATTACTGAGACCCCTCCAGACTGGCGGCAGGTCCATCAAGCCTAGCCTGTGCCATGGCGATCTGTGGCATGGAAATGTGGGTGTGGATGTGGCGACTGATGAACCAAATCTGTACGATCCGTGTGCGAGATATGCACACAACGAGTGTGAGTGCTCTATCTACTCTTCTCGAGGCTCACTGACCGTCTCAGATGACATGTCTTCGTGGAGATCAGATCGTTATAGATTCAATCGCGAGCTCCGAGATGCGTACCACAAGCTAATCCCACCATAGAGCCGGTGGAGGATTATGATGACCGAATTGCTCTTTACGCTCTGTATGTATCTCGACCTTTCTGGAATGCTGGTGCTGACTTGAGCAGGAGAAACAACATCACTGTGTCTGCGCAGTGGCCCCATAAAAAGAGCACACGTAAGCTGTGAGTTGAAGCCCATCTTGGATGCTCATTGAAGTTGACTTGCTGACTTTGAAAGTGCAATTGAGGAGATGCGTCGCTTGGTAGCGAAGTAACCAAACGGTATCGATGGCTTCAAAGGATGAATACCTTGATAGAGGTATTGAAACAATTCCCGGGCTCGCTCACTGGAGTCGCAAAGTTCGGGGAAGTGATGAAGCTTGGAGCTTCTTTTTCGTGAACATCGTTGTCTTGAGAAGACTATATTCGATTCGACGTCCATCGTGATGCGCTTTGAAAATTCAAGTCATGATCCTCACTTCCTGCTCCTCTCAACCCCAGCGACCAACATCTTGATTCCTCTGATGCACCTATTCTCGTCCCTATTCTCCCAAGCCTCCGCCTGCTGTCCCCCAATAAAAGCATTATATCCACCCGTAATCCAGTCTTCCCAATAGTCCGCGTAAACCATAAATTCGGGCCAACCACCTTTTGGCCACCCTCCAGGACCATCACTCTCCATATCAACCAATTTCACACCTCGTTTACGCAGAAAGTCTCTCATCATACCGAACGATTTCTTCTTCCATGTTCGCTCATACTCATTGGGATGATAGGGCTCCTCTTTGCCGAAGCCAAGGAGAAGAGTAGGTTTGTGGATGAGATGAGATGGGAGGATGCTGAATGCGTGTTTTAGAGAGGTACAATATGACCAGGTCTGGTAGGGGAAGAGGAGGATGAAGGCGGAGTGTTTGGATATCTCAGTTCCCCAGTCGGAGGGGGATTTGAGATCTGGTGCCGTGTTTGTCTCATCTGCCTTGGGGCTGGAAGACGAGTCTGCTGGAGAGAGGTTGTAGGATGCGATATCGATGATGTGAATCTCATAGTGGGGGACCCTTGCAGCGAAGTAGTCATGCTTCGCAAATTCTGCGATGGCGGTGCTGAGGACATTCAGGGGACGTGGAAGATCAGTGTTATGGATGAGCGCGATGCTCTTGGCTGGCCTCTCGACTGTTGCCATATCCGCCTTCTAAAGTCGACAGATTGAATGTTCTCTGTTTAAAAGACTAGATAGATATTCCTTCACCAGGCCTGTCTGAATTGCAGTGGCGATATGGAAGATGAGTCAAATAAGAGGCAAATAGGTCTCGTATTGGACTGCTGAGTCACCTCGAGGTGCGCATAACACGAAAAGCTGGCAACAAGCCATCTCAACTTGGAAACAAGAGACATCAAATATGTTAGGAGCTATGCTTCCTCCAAATTTGAGGTTGTTCGAGAGGTTGCAGTTCGCAGTGCCACCAGGTGCGGGGTGATAGCGGGATAGATTTGGAGGACCTCGTGCTTTGAGATGCTTTTGACTCGGTACATTGAGGCATGCCCACCACGAAACCTAATCTTCACAATTTTCCTGGAAAGAATTGTCAAAGGCCGACTTATTGAACGAAAAGTTCCTACTCTAAGATGGAAGAGCATTGCATGATATGACAGTTTATGCATTACGCCCACAGACCAAATTTCGAATCTTCCGAGACTTCGGGACCGCATCTAGCGACTTCAAATCAGAAAGACTGTATTTGTCCAGCTCGCCTAGCAGGATATTCCCCAATCTGACTAAGTACTTCTCCCCTGAAATTGAGAGTCGGAAGGACTTCTGTGTGGGTTCTAGCAAGACATCGATAGGTGATTTTCCTTTGATGATTATGCGTGGATCGGCCCCGATCTCGTGAAGGAAGGAGAAGAACGAACACATCCGTCTGAAATGGCCGCAGTCAAAAATGTCCTCATGTCCACAGATGTGAGAGAAATTACTCATAGTGCGATATCCACAGACCTCATGTAGGATAGTAGGCGCGCTGTCTTTGTGTGCGTTGATGTCTGCGCCGGCGGCAATGAGGCAGCGTACTGTGTCCAGCTGAATTTCGTTCTGCCCTCCATATTCGTACGAAAACGCCAATGAGTTGGTGCGGGTTTGGGTCAGGCTTTCTCTGAGCAGGACATTCTTTGCTGACGGATCTTCAGCATCGAAATGCCGCTTGATGAAGAGCTCTGCGAAGCCAGTCCAGTTTTGAAGGAGACCCGTCGAGACGAAACCCCCTACTGCTCTATATTTTGTCAAGATCCTGTTGATTGCATCCCTACCAGCTCCTTTGTCAATGAGAAATTTTATCGTTGCAAAGAACTCCGGATTTGACAATTTTTCGATGCCCCACTTATCGAGAAGCACTTCGATGGTGGTCTGGATCTGAGGGTATTCTTTTTCGAGGCCAGATTTCTTGAAATTGAGAGGGATCTCTAATTCAGCTTTCTGTCCTAGCAAGAACATGAGTCCATCAATAGGAGAGAGCTTTCCATCCTCGTTCCATCCCTCGATCGCTGAAAGGTAGGTCAGAAGCGGCGTAGTGAGCACAGGGCGCGCTGCTGGGTGTTCTCTGTTGCGGGAAATGAAGTTGATACCGGCGCCTAGATCGAGACATCGTTGTATCATGGCTGTCGCTCCGTGCTTGGCCATTGCAATCGCCGCTGCATAGATGGGAAGGTGTACAGGTTGTCGAAATGGATATGGCGTTTGCATCTGGAAAGGATTGCAGTGCTCTGTGCCATGAATACTGGCACCTCGCTCCGTCAATACATCGAAAATTGACATCTTGTTCTCTGCAATGGCAGTCGACAAGGCGGTTACGATGATGTGATGCTGCTTGGGACCGTATACCCTTTCATGCTTATTGACGTCGATACCGTGATCGAGAAGTGCCTTCACAAGCTCGGGCGATCCTCCTGTCCGGATGACAGAGGGAAGAGAGAGTTCGATGGTCTTGAGTGACGCGAATCCTGCTTTCAGGAATGAGAAAAGAACCGCTTCCTTGACAGGTGAACACAACTTCCTGGAGAAACGAGGACCGAGTGTGACATTGGAATGGTCGAAGGTGGCTCCCATCTCAACCAGTAGGTCGAATGCCTCAACATGCCCTCTTTCCGCAGCTAGTTTGAGAGTCGAACAGCAATTGTATCGTGCATCAATTAAGCTCACGTGGGCACCATACGAAGTGGCTAACCGTATAGTGTGGGTGTTTCCGGTTTTGCAAGCCCGTCGCATGGCCTGCTCTAAGAAGTCTTGGGAACCATACAGTACTGGCTGGAGACGGTTGTGAAGACATCTGCTGCATTGCATCAAGCGGCTGAGTGCTCTGGTTTTTGTTTTCAGGTTGTCCAAGATGAGATCCAGGAGTTCTGGTATCAAAAGCTCCAGTGATGAAGACATCAACTTGGCTGGCTGGATATATTGGATCTGGCAATGTTGAGAAGAGTCGGGAGGCTGCAGGCTATGAGAGGATTATGGTCTCGGGCTCAAAGACATATAACGTTCCTGTAGCTTGCTTACTTTCAGTGGGCTCTGGACTCGCGGGAAAAGCTTCGAAGGGTTGAGTCACAATTGTGACTACTTCCTGGCATCCTGCAGTCATGCTGCGCCACGGGCCCTCAGAGGCTAGGTCAGAATATCGATCGAGACAGAAGATCACAAATTTCATCGAATGAAAAAAGCAGAAAAATAAAATCTAGGATGAAAGGAGGAGTAAGTGTCCATCATCAGCTGCAGGATATGAATGAGCCTGTGAGTGCTCGTGCCGAAGACCACCGAGGTTGGCCAAATGGGAAAGGTAAGTCACATGACGGTCACATCACAATACCTCCAAGCGGCCTGCCTGATTACCTTCTAGGTAGGAGCTTTTAATAGCACTTGATAAGATGTGTCCTGATGCGAAACATGTGTACTGAAGACTAAGTTGATTGAACGTATTCAAAGAGTAGCTTCCCCCAAGAATTCCTTGTTGTTTTCCTACCTACCCCAAACTCAACGGACCAATACAAACGCCACTTGTTCCTGAGAAGAGGGAAATAGGCAACTCTCATAGCCCAGAATCAATTTGATCTACAACAGTCGTGTTCGTGTAAGCGGCCCAGTCTCTGCAGGTCTGTGCCATAATAGACGGAATTGGAAGATTGGCAATATCAGCAGGACGTTCTAGAACTGTGATATAAAGACCAGCCGAGACGTGCCAGGCGATGTGACAGTGGAACGGCCAAGCACCCGGATTATCCTGATCGATCTGAATAACAAGGTATCCACCAGCGCGCACCATTTGCGTATCGCGACGCTGTGGGTTCGCAGCATTGATGATGGTTGTTCCGTCCCATGTTCCGGTTCCCTCGGCCAAAACCCAAAAATTGTGGCCGTGGAGATGCATAGGATGTGCTGCAAAGCCTGGATTCTGGACGTGGATGCGGACCGTAGCATTGGAACCGAAATTGTAGCTATTCCAGTTGGTCGGGTAGGAATTGTTGCCCATCTTGGAAAGGAGCAGGACGGGCTGGTTGTAATTGACTCGGAATGATGATCCGTCCATGGTCCATAGCCAGTGTCCCGTGGCATTCTGACCGAAATTGATGGCCACATTGCGGGTTGTAGATGGAACTGCGGCTGGTGTAATGGGGTACCATGGTTTTGTGAGAGCCAAATTATCCTAATGAAATATTAGCGAGGAGTTCTGTTTTTAGAACGGCTAAGTTGACTTACATTGGCGCATTGATTAGCGACTGCGGTTGTGAACTCTGGCCATGGACTTGTGTTCGGCATCGCTGCCGCAGCATCCTGCGTTTTGTAATATACCATGGCTTTCGCGACCTGTTGATTGAATAGTGAACATGCGGCTATGTAGGATCGCATTACAACCGGAGCGGGTGTTCCCGCCTAAAGGATGATCTCCGAGTTAGTATTATAGTTGACGCAAACATTGGGAACGCAAGGGGACCGGCCGAAAATGGGATGGGTGATTGAAACTCAGAAAATGATCCGAGATAGAAGGAAACAGCTCCGAGAACTTACCAAGCCTGTTACCAGAACATCCGTCCTTTGGCCGACGCCCAAAGTAACAACTAAATAAATTAGCAAGGATCCTGCAAAGGGAGAGATTAACTACTACGAACCTTTGGTATCGTACGGCAGGATGGGAACAAAGTCGTTGGCAATGACCTTCATCGTGTGCCCGTCGATTGAGAACATCAGCGTTGCTTCGGCACCAGCATTGATCAGGCGAAGCCGGTGAACCTTGCCTGGGTAGAATCTGAATTTGGAGGTAGCAGCATTACTAAAGCATTGACGTGTGTCGCCAGCAGCCTTTTTTGTGCAGTCGAAGTTATTCCTTCCGTTGATGAGGTTGTTGTCCGAAAGTTGGATCTGGTAGCTGTTGTCAATTCATAACTCGTTGCCAGGTGTGGATACAACCTACGACTTTGTTGATATCGGTTGACATGGTGTCCTTCACGATCTCGAAGTATTCTCGGTGATAGTGGTCGCTCAGAATAATTGGCCCTACATCTACAAGAATTGTTAGGTTCGGTGTAACAACACCGTATGGTGCTGTCGCTCACCTGTGTCATATGCGACAGTGCTGGGTCCATGGATGATGAGTGGGCCAACTACGCCCCCAGCATACTGGCCCGAATAGTGAGAATGGTACCAGGTGGTACCATAAAGGTCAGCGAGGAATGAGTAGGTGAAGCTGCCTCCTGGGACAATCGGACATTGTTGGACTCCTGGAACACCATCCATCCATCTGATGATGATTTTAGCTCGGTTGTCAAGATATGAAGGGCACCTACTGCATGTCTTTCTGCAGAATACCATGCCAATGGAGAGCGGTCCCTTCCTCCGGAGCAGTGATCTGATTGTGGACTGTGACTTGGATTGTGTCACCCCTGCGCGAGATGTGAGCGTGGCTGATACATGGAAATCTACGTACCAGTTTGCTTCGATCAACGGACCAGGAAATTGATTATTGACCAGCATCACATCTTTGTAGTACCCATCAGGCGCTGCCCAGCCTCTGGTGATGGTGAAGTCATAAGCACGGATGACTCTGCGCACAGTCAGTACGACGCCATTGCATGGGACACAGGCGATCATACCCAGTGTGCGGGGGATCTGGGTCAAGTCAGCAGACATTAAGCAGATGAGAGCATCGACTTACCGGCTGAAAGAATGTTGTTTAGTAAACGATGTTAGTTAAACGCAATTTTTCAGGTACTCACTGTCTGGAATGATGTTAGCATGATTAGGGAGGGGTATAGCGGAGGTAGACCTTAACTTACATACGTTGGTATTGTTTGCGGTTTTCCCACCCCAAGGAAAGCCTTGAGGAAGAGGCTGAACATTGGTCAGAGCTGCTCAAGATATTCTGGGGCATTCCGCCATGGCTGCAGGCAAGTGTGATGTGATTCATGCACCACAAACAGATAAAAAACAGGAAAGCAGCTAGCCATTCTAACAGTGTATGGTGGTGGCGTATAACAAAACCATACAGATAGGATGAGACATGAAGTACCATGACAGCTCAGAAAATTGAGAGGCTAGTACTGACTGTGACGGGGTTTGTGGTGAGGAGATATTGAGGCGGTAGTTCCGGGTAGCTTGCTAGAGATGAAGTCAATTTTAAGTTTCTCAGAACGAAGGCTGAAGCATTACCTTGACCCGCTACGAGAGAGCCCAGCAACAGGGCAATGAACGCAGCGTATTGCATGGTTAATGAGGCCATTGATCCAAATTAATATGGGAAAAGGCAGAAGTTTTCGCTCGTTGTTGGATTTGGGTGAGAGAGATTGAGGGGTTATCTGCCACTTATCATCTTCTGAGGAGGACAAGAAAACGGCACCTCCACAACTTTTCAAGCCTAGCTATCAAGCTACCCATGGTGCTTCTCGTATAATAAGAATTCATGACATGAAGATCTTGTTCCCAAACAGGACTTCGGATTCCTTGAAGGGCCGAGGGGTAGAACTCCAGCCGTGTCCCGCCCAGATACCAAAGTTTAGTCTATAGGCGGGAACTTTAAGCTTGCTTGCATGTACTGCTGCACGCATGGACAGACTTGATCGCGAAGACGGGCAGAATATCCGTTCCTGCTTGACTCCACGACTGGAGCTGTCTCTCGAGAGACATGGATAGGATGATCATGCATGTTGTTCTGCAACTAGCTCGATCTTGGGAGTGGGAAGTTCAGAATCCAAACCATCCCAGAATTTCAGCATAGACGTTCAAGGGTACGTTATGCAAACGCCACGACGAGTGAGAGGCAAGTGAGCAGCCGCTTGACCGCCACTTGACGCGGGAAGGAGCTTGGCAGAGCCCAGGAGAGAGTACAGGACTTGCACATTTCCCACGCAACTTCTTCCACATACACATTTTTGATACTTGGGATAGCGTTCTGATAGATATCGACAACGAAGTGGGCTGGATGAAGGTATGAGATGTTGTGAATTGGAATGAATGGTGCATTTTGACCTGAGATCTGAATAACTTGTGGTGTGATCCACGAAGACTTTTGGGGTCATTCCTCCGAAAAGAGCAAGTCTAAAAGAAGGTCCATCGATTCGTTCGAACGCGAGGATTCGTTTCTCCGGACCATAAGAAATGGTATGTTCATGGCTTAGAGCTCGAGCACAAACCTGGCTATCCTTGGGGGTATGGTTTTCAGGCCATAGAGCAAGCTGACGAGCCCCTAACCACAGATGGCCCACACCACAAAACGACCAACCTGACTCGAACGGCACATGAGAGAATACAAGGAGTGAATAGAGGGCACATTCGTCTGCCCGAAAGGGCAAGGGGCGAGGCTCCAGAACCAACCACCGTCTTTGTCTTTGACGCAAAGTTCCGGACCTTTCAGCACAAAGAGAACTCCAGAAGCGAGACCGATCGAGTATCGAAAATTGCAGTATCATCAATTCAGGGCCGGTCTATAGAGCGGCAGAGACTATACGCGTTACGGTGCAGCACAACGAGTACTGGGTAATGGCGCAGCCTTCTGACTGGACAGGTATGCGAAGGAAGAATGGTGTCCCCAGGCCCGTGTAAGGTGTCTCGTCAGGCTGATAATCGTAATCCTCTCCATTCTGACAGCGATGTCTTCTTGAGTGGTCCAGATCACATCTCGCGAGCTTGCGGATGAACACGAGGATGAGGCTTCCATGATCCCTTCACATCTCGCATATGGGCATGTATGTAGCCCTGTCTGATATCCCGTGCTGACAGACGGCTGATGGACAGTGGAATAGATTGAGTTTCCCCACGTGGAATGTGAGGATGCAGGTCATGGATGAAGAAGAGGTGTGGTGGAATATATTTAGCTTTCTGGTTCTTGGCGGCCTTTCCTTTTCAGGCCCCACGCTTTGGCCACCTGGAGCCCAGTGCACAGAGTGGGATCCCCTTTCTCTCAATCTCATCCCATCGTCAACAAGCAACTTCATCTGATAGGAAGACTACATCAACGATGGATACCACCACGAAATCCACTACAATGATCCACAGCGGCAGCGGACATCTTCCGGGAGGATCCGTCTGAAGGATTTATTGTCCGACTACTAGTCCTCGTTCCTCGTCCAAACACATGAGGTCACCGACTCGCCGTTCAAACGAACGCTTTCCCTCACTCGTCGCGGAGCTTGAAGATCCCCATGTCAATATCAAAAGCGTGGATCCAATCCCAGGGGTTTCCAGCATTCACAACCCGACTTGGGGGCGTTTGGTCCTTTGCTGTACAACTTCTGATTTTGCCTAAAGTCGACATGCCGGTCATTCAACGGTACCGAGCAGATCCCTGAGTCCCGGCGTCCAAGAAGATCATTAGCTTGCCGTCCCGTCCCTGAGTTGAAGTTTGGTAACGGTCTTACTTCTTTCAGGTCATGAGGGCTATTTCTACATCGTCAAAGCTCGGATTGTGGAGAAGACAGGAAGCCCTTTCCAGAACTTCCCCTGCAATGGCTGGGAGAGGTGGTTGCGACTGGAAGGATAACAACCATTAGGATTGATAACTGCAAACGCGATTGTTCCCACCAGGAACACGAGAGGAGAGCGAATCAATCTCAAGCTCGAGGCTGGGATCACCAGAATGATCTGTGCCAGTCCTGCCTGCAGGAAGGACGCTTATCTTCATCGGCTAGTTGAACCCGAGATATTTCTTGCTTCGTGAGGCTTTTCAAATTATACCCATCGTGAGGTGGTGTGCTTCTGAGTTCATTCGAGTCGCATTCCCTCGACTTCTGGTTGGTTGTACGTGGCATCGGTAGACCGAGAAGGTAGACGGACTGCAAGTGCATGTATAGACGAGCCATTCAACAACACGGCAAGTTCTGGGCGTTAAGCTCAAGCTTTCTCAGCTCTCACTTAGTACTCAGAAGCCATTTTTGCTTCGTTTGTAGAGACAAGCTAGGCTCTCACTCTTGTTACGTCTTTGCTCCGCCTCATTTGATATTACCCGGGGGACGATTTTATCCAGAGCATATCAGTATCCATTGCGAAAAGTTTCTGAAAGAGTGCAGCCTTTTCGTCATCAGAGCCTCTTTGAGCTGTTTTCAATGCAAAGGCATACATGAGACTATTGGAAGGGATTCCATATTTAGATTCTGTGAGATGGCAAAGACCTGTATCTGCCGATGCTTCTCCATTATCAGGTCTTCAAGCTTCGTTCCATCTCAAGACTCATGGCAGATTTGTGCACACTGCAGGAAATGGTGGGCACTAGCAAAGAGGCATTGTCGTGACATCCCGTCTTGTAGCACGTCGTCACTTGTGCCAGATGGTTGCCACGACTGCTAGTGACATCTTTGGCGCTGATGGCTTGATTATCGTCTGCTCAGAACGTCTCGTGGAACTTGCGGTGAACCTGGCTGTCAGGAATTGGTATCGAGCTTGCCCCTCAACCAACAATGTCTTCAAGCTGCCATTCATCCCGTTTGAATAGGATTTCTCTTGTCATCTGATACTTCTCTGCAGCCACAGCTCGTTTAGAATCCCTCCAATCCCTCAGCTGAGTCTATAGGCTCATTCAGATCAAGATGTGGGCGCTTGAACCGGAATTTGCTCTGCTCCGATCTGCTTTTCCTCATCCTGTATTGTACGCGAAGCCACCATCACGATCATCGCGAAGGATGTGTAGCGCTTCTTCCTGGCTCAAAGAGTACAGCACAGCTGAGCTTTAATGCTTTAAGTGCCGTTCCAGGTGTCGGAGCCAGCTTGGGTCCGTCAAACCCGATTGTCTTCGGATGACTTGAAGGATGAATCATCAGGCATGGTCAGCAGGAGCAGACATCTCCTGATTGTCCCGGTGTAACAAGAAAGTACTTGTTCAGCCTTCTGTAGATCGGCAGATTCTGTTACAGTACTTTAAGATCATGGTTTGTTTCCGCAGACCCAAAAGGAGCTACCTGGTTCAGCGACCTTTCAGGAAAGATGTCTGTGAACCCACCGCCAGGTGCGCTCCTTTACACTTGGCAAAATTGCCACTGCCAGGATATGTAGACACGCCTTCAAGGGCGATACTTTTGCGAGAGTCGAAGTGTGAATCAGGGTCCAGCTTCGCACGAATGGCATCATGTGCTGAGAGAAAAGAAGTGCTCACTCTCGCTTACAGCAATGTGACAGTGTTGATCGAATACACCAAAAGAATGCGCTCTATTCTATTCTCAGTACAATGTCTCCAGACCTTCGTTATGCTGGCATGAATGCAAATCCGACAGAAAGTATTGTCGAAAGTCTTCATCACACACTTCACAGTCTTTCGAATCACAGTTCCAGTGATCAAGACTCATGTGATATACACAATATCTTTCTCAGCCATTCGCTCGCTTTCCAGTGACTTCAACGCTATAGCGTCGCACAGATGATCAGGCCGGCATCGCTTGTAGTCGTTCTCAATAGTTGTGAAGCTCTCGTTCAATAGAGAAAGCGAGAAAAGCAGCAGGACACAAGGTATGTGCTTGGGTGTTTTCCAGATGCTGTAGTCTCCCTCTTCTAGAGAAAGATCTAGACCTCTCTCAATTCGTCTAGCATTATATCCAATGAGAATTCTGTATCCATTTGAATCACTGGCTTTTTAGACCTGCTGTGCGGCGGACAGAATGCGAGTTGCGTCATCTGGACATGGCGGGGATGAAGATAAGCGAGCAAGAGGGGCTGGTTGATGCTCCTTCCCTCAGCAGAATCACTGTAAGGAAAGAACGAAGCCTTCGACGTTCATCAATAATGTCTTTCTTCGGCGAAGCTTCGTCTTTTTCTCAAATATCACCAACATCAAAATCAATCCATACAGTCGCTACCAGCATCCATAACATTGCACCAACAAGTCCCTCGCTTCGTTGCAGCACCAAATCTACTGCGACAAATTTGTTCAGTGCTCACCTATCTCGAATTCTCATCACAAATCTCTTACCGTACTTAAACGCCTACTAGAAGCCCAAGTTTCAACGATTCGCTTGGCCAGAAATTCTGTTCCTGGTTTAAGAAGCGTAAGACGAAGCGCGACTCTAAGGCAAGCGAAGCGATATACACAATGAAGTTCGGGAACAGCTCGATAACTTTGACTCCGACTCCAAAAGCCAGCGACCTGTCTTTAGATTCGGTCCAAACTTTGCCAAACCCGAACTAGGTGCCACCCGAAACAGCTTTTCACGTAGAGGTACAAAGCAATTGCAGAACGGTACACAATGACCGCCGACGAAAAGAAGTTTCCTGATCGTCCAGAATTGCTTCCTGTCGATAAGAAATTCCCGGCCACGGCTGACGAAGAGGTGTGCCCCATAAATCAGAACCTGGCGTCGCCTACAGATGTCACAGGAGTCGTCAATGACACAAGTACATCGGATGACGACCAGACGGAATCGCGACGTCCAGTACTGAGGATCACCAATCCTGATGTGAATCCAGGCGGACAGAACCAGGTGCAAGATCCCGTAGCACATAAACAGTATCCGGCGGAAATCAGAAAAAGTACTGAGAGGCCACAAGAGGCCGGGACTGGTAAGGCGTTATCGATACACGGGATTTCAACACCACTCAAGGAATCAATGAGGGAAGGGAAGGACTTTTTGGTCTCATCAACCATCGATGTGAACAATACTGCCGGGGAGCTCCCATGCTGTCAATGGTGCCCTGACCCTACAAGGTCAAAACTGCCAGCCGAAGGTGAGCTTCAAGTGTACAGCTTGAGTCACTGGACCGTCACGACCCAAGAAGTTATGGAAGATGAAGATGAAGCCGAGGAGAAAGCCGAGGAGAACGATAGACGTGAACAGGCCATAATTGAAGGGCAAGTATACTTACATCGACAAGCACTTAACGAACGTTCCGGTGGGGGCCCAAGCAACTTTCAGGACGACGGTACGGCAGAGGAAGTTCCGCACTGGGGACTTCAATATCCAGATCCTCCAGCAAGTCAGCCGACAGCTCCACCACGAAGTCAAGAGATCGGCCAAGAACATTCAGAAGTGGTAAACCATTTTCAAGCTCTGTCACAACTTCCAGGGACGAATCTGGCACAACCAGAAGTTGCAATCCAACCAACAGCTCCACCACAAAATCAGGAGATCGGCTCAGGGCAATCAGAAGTTGCAGCTCAATCTCCAGCTCCATCACAATTTCCGCAGATAAATTCGACAAGACCCGAAGCTGCGGCCCAACCCCCGACTCCACCTCAAACTCAGGAGGCAAACTCGGAACGACCAGGAGTTGAAACTCAGGCACCAGTTTTGGCAAGAAAGGTCATCACTTTTGGGAATACACCATCACCACGTCGAAGTCGCGAAGTAGATCGAGAAGGTTCGGATAAAGCCTCTGAGGATCCCCCAGCCTATAGCGTCGAGTTATCAGGATGCAAGGAAATCAGTAAACGTCTCATTTCTGAAGGTGAGCGGGAGGAAACAGATTACAGGGCGCGTCGACCTGCCGTAAAAGACTTGAAGCCAGGAAACGAGCGAGCGACAGCCAATGGCCGTCCTATCGTAGGACTTGGGGCAGGGCAGATAATAAAGAGCAAACCCAGACGCGGCTCCATCGTCAGCCGGGAAGTGATGCCAGAAGAGGTGGTGGTGAATTCTGATCTCGAGAATGACGAGCACATCACAAGGCCTCTAGCAGCATACAACGTCGATGGCGTACACTCCAGTGGCCCGCGTGAGGAGGTTGACGGAAACCAAACGCACGTGGAGTATGAGGAGGATGTAGGAAATTCAGCTGGCAGTGCAACGCTTGAGGAAGCTGACCAGAACCCTCCTCTAGTGGAGCATCAGCAGGATATCGGAATCGCCGCTAGCAGTGGACCGCTGGACGAAGCTGGGGAGGATCGCCCACACGTGGAGCATGAGGAAAATATCGGAAACGCAGCTGGCAGTGAAACACTCGAAGAAGCTGAGGAGGGGAACCGCCTGCACGTGGAGCACGAGGAGACCGTCGGAAATACAGCTGGCAACGAACCGCATGAGGAAGCTGAGGATAACCGCCTGCACGTTGAGCATGAGGAAAACGTTAGAATTGTGGATGGCAATGAGAATGTGCAGGATACCGAGGCTCGCTTCGTGGGAAAGGCTAAGAAGTTATTCAGGGTCGATAAATGGAAGAAACCACGAAAAGAGAAAATTGACTAAGTAGAATGCAAGGTGCAGCGCAGATATAGACATGTATCCTAAGCGAGCGAGCGGCTACAGTATTTAAGTACAGCGAGCAAAGTATTACTCACACTGAAAGGTACACGTTCTGACACACGGATCTGAACTCTTGGATTACTATTTTGAATTGCTAAGACGAAGGCACTTGACCGAGATCCAATCATGCCTCTTGCTCCTGCATCCCATTCTTGACACCACTCATTTCCCCGGATCAGGTCCGCAGACCAGATTCCTCGACTTCCAAAGACGCTGGAATAACTACAGCCAACGAGTAGACCAGTGCCACTTATGACTTCAAGGTAGCACGTAGGCTGAACCAGTACCGTGTAGTCATGACAGCCTCACAGCCTCATCTTATCCATCCACATACTTCTCCCACTTATGACATCTTTGCCTCCATGCAGCATCTTAGACCTCAGCTTAGCTTAGCTCAGCCTGGCGTAGCTAAGCTATTGTAGTAAATAAATACCCGCACCCCATGTCCAGTGTCCACTTGAACCCAAGAACTGCCAGCGAGGCATAGCGGCTGAACCGAATTCCCGGGTTTGGGGGTCTGCGAGGCGGCCAGTGAGGTGATGACAACATCCCATTCTTGTGATTTTGTGCATACATAGGCTCCCAAGTGGAGGGAGGGTAGCTTGATGTAGGGATAGTTTGAGAGTACGGGAGGATGCTTTTTCTCGAAAACGAAGTGTCGGGTAGGGTAGGATGATTCGCAAGCAAGTAACCCACAGGGTGGAAGTCTTGGGAGAATGATGTGATGCACTGGCATGGACTAGCTTGAAAGGGCGAATGAAATGGGAAATTTGGGAGCTTGAGTATGCTTCATCCCATTCTTGCTTTGCCAATTTTCAAAATATAGGATAGTAAATATCGAAGGGAGACGAGAAAACTCAAATAATGCTTTGCAAACCCAATCAAGCGAAGCAAATGCTGCAAAATTCAAGAGACGAACAGGAAACCATTCCGCAGCAACGAGCTATATAGATCAACGAGTATAGGTGGACTTTGAAAATGGGATGAGATGATGAGGTGAGGCGATGTCTGGGCTAACATGTACTGGTAAGGTTTGTACCTAAGTCACACCATCCCATTCTTGAGGATGTGGTCGAGCCTTTTTCTTTGCTTTTCTTTTCTTCCCTAAGCTTTGTTTCTGGAGTACTTAAGGACGGGCCATCCGTTGTCTCCCCCTCTCTTCCATCTTCTGGGCACAGTGCTCAGTTTACTGCAACTGGCGACACATGAACACTCCCGCTGGACCTGGTCAACTGGACTGAGCTGGACTTGAGGTTGAAGTCACACTGATGTTTCACGTGATGCCTTCAGGAACAGAACGGAATTTCCGCGCTTGGCATCTGCGAGCTCCGCCATCGCTCTGCAGTACCGCGCAGTGAGCTCCTCCAAACGAGTTCCTATCTCGTTCGAGTCAAACGAATGAACGAACGAACGAAACGGCCGTGGATAGTACGTGGCCGTGGATCGTCAAATAGTCATGTAACGTCCCACGACACCAAACGCACCACAACGGCCGTCACATCACACCGATACATCTGCATCCTCGCAGCAACACAACAAGTTTTTTGCCCTTTTGGAGCATTTAAGAAGAGGGGAAGATTAAACCAGCCCAGCCACTTGATTGACAGGAGCACGACGGGACACACGACTCGCCAAACTCGCAAAAAGCGGTCTCGCGTTCTCCTCCCTGAATAGGTAGTGCGTTGAATTGAACCCCGACACGACGCGATGCGATGACCCCGCCCTAGCCCCTCGGCTGCCGACCGACGCAACCGACGCGAGCGACGGAAGTTCACCGATATCTCTATCTATCTGTAGGGGACGGAAGTTGACCGACAGATGGCTGGGGAATGGCCGACTATCGGGGGCAGGAGAGGAGGGACGAAGAGGGAAAGCCTCCCCGATGAGAGTTGGACATACTCCCCGAGATTTAAAGTCGATGTTGGATTCGAGGTCTGTAATTTCCCCAGCAAATGGACCACGGTAGGTCTGACCAAGTTGGTATTCCAACTTCTTGCGAAGAATTCGAGGAAGGGAGATATAACTACATTTTTGTTGGACTTCATCCTCGAACAGACAAAAGGATTCTGTACCGTGGATTGGAACTGGACTCGGCCAACTACATTTCCTCCCAGGTATTTCTCCGCACCAGTCAATCAGTCAGTCAGTCGGCAAGCCGCGGCCTAGTCTCAACACAAATCTACTCCATGCAGTAGGTTTAGCGAGCTCCTTTCCTTCTTCTTTCGTTCGCTGCGTTCAACCTTGTGTTGTCATCATGCACGCCCTTCGAGAAAGATGCCAGCCAAAGATGCACTGGTGCAGGCTTGGAAAACAAGCCAATTGATAATATTTCCGCCAGCCCTTTGCTTGGCCTTGGCTTCCAACGCCCGTCCCGTTTTCTGGAAGGATTTAAGATTTTGATTATTTCCGTGCGTGTGCGCCTTCTTCTAGGCTTCCAGTTCCACTGGCACTGTAATAAACTTCTGGAAGATCTGCATGGCTGGCTGGCTGGATGGCTGGCTTCCCTCTTCCGGAAGACTGGATGACTGGATGTTTCGTTCTGGACATCCGAATCAGAAATTCCGAGTTGGCTGGCTAGCTGCCCTGTACAGTACAGGATCGGATAACTTGCTTCGGGTGACGGGTCATTGATGTATCGAGCCGCCACTATGCTCCTGCACCGTTGGATTTTAATGTTTCGCAGTGACAACTGCAAGAACTGTGACTCGAGGATAAATAGGGAGGGGATACAAGCAGCGATGGTCAACTACTGCTGTGCTCCTAATAATGCTACGGTAGAGGTCGAACTTCTCATGCTCATGCAGTAGACCGGCAATCGGCTAGATAGCCTAGAACAATAATCAAATATTTTGAACCAATTTGACCTGACTCCTACTTTGTCATTTCCCTCATTTCTCCACGAGCAGCTAGCTTTCTTGAGATTTGAAGAAGATTAGCAACGGGAAGTAAATCAGTCAGAGAGTTTCAAACTAGATGACTCAGTGGAGTGAGAGTCGAAATGCAACAACGATAATGCCGTCCATGCAACTCGCACGATCTCGGCCGAGTTTTAGTCCGTCACTTCGAGATGTCAAGATAGCCAAGGGTCGTCAAGTTCGGATGATGGCGATGGCGATTGCGATACAAGCCTCGCAGCTTGCTCATATCTTAGTTTTATGCAACCTTGCAGGTTCATGCTGGTCGACATGCACCACATACATGATAGTGATTTGAACTCCAGAGATAGGATGGGTACGGAGGTAAGCATAATTCGAAGACTGGCGATTCATTTGAATCTGGCAGGGAGGAGAGGAGGAGACACACAGGGCAACCAACAGGCAAAGGAAAGGAATTGCCGGCCGGCTGTCGGCCATCCCTATCAGTTGTATCGCGGGTCGGAGTAGCTGTCGGAGTGAACGCTACTCGATGCCTATCAGTGCCACTTACTCGCCGCTGGACACCGCTCATTGGACACTTCCAGCGTTCAAATACGACGCACATTCGCCTAAGAAGTGCCTCCCGTAGGCGAGTGTGCAGAACGCCGACGGGCTTCTCTCCGATAGCAGGAGCAGGGTATGGCGAGTAGTAGGGAGGCAGGTAGGCTTGGTGAAGAAATTGTATTATTAATATTATGTTGGAGAAAGACGGTAGCGTTGCACCCTGCAGAAGATGTGCATTGTGCTGTGCTGCGAACAACTGGAGTGTGCATGGCCATGCTAATCTAGAGGCCTTCTAGAGACAGACCAGAGCACTGTTAGAGCGCTGGCCAGCCTGTAAGGTGCTGTGCCGGACCCGAGGTTTAGGCCGCGATAAGCAGTTGCAGCCGCTGGAGATTGATTGCACGATAAGGGAGAGGCGATGGCGCTCGCCGTTACTTCGGGCAGGAGACTTTAGTGTTGGTGTTAGGGGTTGGTTAGGGAGGGGTATTCATGCTGACCAGTCAGTGAGGGGCTCGCCAGGAGGACCACAGAGTCAGGTTCCCTTGTGGTGGGCACTCGATGGCGTCCGTTTAGCGTTGTGTGGTGGGGGATGGAGGGGTAAAATGCCTGGCTTGGGTCGGCTGTTGGTGTTTGCAAGGTACGTGAAATATGGCTCTTTGTGGGGGCACATCCTGGAATCGTCCTGGCCATCCTCGCTATCCCACGAGGCGGCCACGGCGAACTGGCCTATGAAGGACCCTGAATCTCCTCTCTCCCTGCCCGGCGGGGAACGAATTGGATTTGGGATGATGGAAAGCTTGCTGTTGTTGGGCATGCTGCCCAATCATGCTCTGTTTGTTGTTGACCACTGCGTGAAGACGTGCCGAGTTAGGAAGTTCAGAAGAGGTTATCGAGAGCGGTTGAGTTAGACTTGCTGGGTAGGTCCTGGATAGATAGATAGATATGGACGCAGGTAGGACAGTTAGCTGTATTTGTGACTACTACCCGGAACGGAGTTGAACGCCGTGAGCGCCTTTCCAACGGCCGGCCTGCACTGCGCTCCCTCCCATGACGCCTCATGACAGGTGCCCGGGCCAGAGAACGGGTCCTGTCATGGATGTACACGCCCGATCATCGGTGGCTGGCAGGCAAGCTCCAAGCTAGGTGGAAATTGTTCCGCATTGTTGAAGTAAGTTAAGTCAAGTTGAGTGACTCGCTTTCGTAGATATACTTGTGCCCCTCCAACTTTCTTTCGACCCCTCTTTCCCCCATTCCTAATCTTCACTTCAAACAGAAAGGCAGTCAGATTGACATACTGATTGAAAGTCGCAACTGCTTCAACCTCTTCTCTCACTCCCAGCATATCTCTATAAGAGCTTCTCTCACAATGGCTCCAACAAACACCAGATCGTCGTCTATCTCCTCGGCGTCAACAACAAGCTCCAAGAATTCAGACAACTCGATCAAGAAGAAATTCGGATGCAGTTTTCCGAACTGCGGAAAGTCATTCTCCAGATCTGAGCATCTCCACCGTCATGCTCTAAACCACAAAGATGGCAACAATACATGTCAAAGATGTAGCGCGCATTTCCGTCGTCGTGACCTGCTTGGTAAGTGTGACTCTTGAGATAACCCGAATTCTGGGTATTTCCCGTCAGACCCCAATCTAATTCCCGTCTCAGACAGACACATGGCTCGCCACAAGGAAAAGGACGACGAAGCTGGAGGAGAAGGCTTGGGAGTTTTGGCAACCAGAAAGAGACTTTGGAGGGACTCGGATGGAAATATCGTCAACGCCAGAAGACCTTCATACACCCAATCTCAGGACGGATCTAAGAGACGCCAATTGAGTCAGAGCAGCAGTCGAAAGGATTCCACCGCCAGCTCATCCAGCTCTTTCAGCGACGAGGACTACAAGCTACCTCAATCCAAAGGAAAATCCACACTTCTCACACCAACAGTACCAATGTCGAGAACAGGCTCGGCACAGTCCTCCACAATTGTAGTTGACACCAACACCTCAGGATACGTCAGGAAGACAGAAGAGGAAGTCGACCAGCCATCCTGGCTCCGCATGTCTACTCTCCCATCCCCACCAATCTCCGAACCACAATCAGCTGGGCAGAGCCCCAGTCCCGAACTAGAGGAACTCGACACGCTATACGAAGATTCGTGGCCAGTGATGCACGAGGGACTTCCAGAGATTGTCAACAACAGTCCGGTTATGGGACGCCAGTCCGAATATCCTGCTAGTCCAACGTGGGGACCGCAACCATTTCAAACATTCATGGGAGCTATGGCGGAGCTGCCATACGACGACATTTTCAAGCCCGAGACGGGACTATATGATTGGCAGGCTTGGAACAGCCAAGTGCTGATGTCCAGGTGTCGGGAAGAGAAGTTCGAGCCGTTTGAGAAGCGGGGTGAGAGGGAGTGGAGTTCTTCATACCCAGCACAAGAGGGGGCTTTTAGAAGGACGTTTGGTCTGGGTACATGTTAGGTTGCCTATTTTGGCAAGGTTGGCAGAGGCGTATTGGTTAGAGTCATCAGATAGAGCATCTAGAATCAATCAAACATTGAAGCCAAAGATTCCAAATCCCAGTTTGCATACTCATCTATCTGTGAATCCTGCTTGAATTGACTTAATTCTGATTTCTGAATTATTGGCGTCACCGAGAGGCCTGGAATCCAGGATCACCGTTGAAGACCTGAGATTGCCAATTGCCGTCGCCGACGGCGCATGCGGCGTATCGACCTGCCATCAAATTATCGACTCGAGACGACACGAGTCTCGTCCACTGCAGCTGAGTCTTGAGTCGCGCCGTCATCGCCGTAGTCGGCATCAAGGGTCCTGGATAACCTCCACAAAAGTCCCCAAGAAGGGCACTCCGTTCGGTGGCTAACTAGCCCAGACGGCAAGATAAGCAAGACAGGGAAACAAGCACGTAAGAACCCGGCTGAAGCTTTGGGGCCCGTTTGGTTCCCAACGATCGAAACGTTGCCCGTGCACTTGCTCGCTACCCCACTTGGCTTGGAAGAGGATCAGAATGGGGCGATAGGTTAATTAGCCGGCGAGGGGGAGGCAGGGTTTTGGTCGTCGCTCGTGGAGGCTTGGACCAGGATATCGAAGACGGAGACAGGAAATGTGGGGTTGAGTATGTCTTGAATCAAATCCCGGCCTTCAGATAGGGTCTCTAAACTATCGGACCGGCGTTCTCGATAGCGTTTGGAAATACCAAGTAGCCACTGATTAGATTGTATTGACGATCATTTGTCGCTCAGCTCACCATTGATTGTAACGTTCTCTGTTATCAGTACCGGTAGGTGATTAGCCTTTTTGCAACTAGGCTTTGTGGTTGGAAGAATATAGGAGGTGACTGCTACAACAGTGAAGTTTGCACGCTGGATTACTTGCTTGGTTGCTCAAGATGGTTCTTTGATATGTTCTACAGGTAGCCGAAAATTGCCTCATCTTCATTGCAACCGCCGAGCTAGAATTGGTCTCTGTTTACTTTCAATCCTTACCCGACGGAGCCTTTTCAATAGTGAAGTAGATGCAATATGCAAAGAAAGTTCCTCCATTTTTCCTTTGCTCCTCTGTCAACTATGATCTATTGAGTAGGGGCATGGTAGTTTCTCACCAGTTGATGTCCGAGCCAGCTAGCGTTGGACTCACATCGCAGTAATCAATTGTCTTCAACGACATCAGCAAGGTAACAACACTTCACCATCGAATCGCCAACTCAAGTCAAAACGGAAGAAACAAAACAGGGTCGTATCTTACCTGTCCATAATACTGTTTGCAGTCAACATAGCTTTTCGAGAATTGGTAATTCCAACGCGCCGGACACTCCAGCCCAACCGGATTTTTAGAGCTCTTGTCATTGTTGGAAGTTATAATGATCTTCCCACTCCCACCAGGGGTGTCATAGGTCTTCTGGAAAAACTCAACTGCATTTGGAAACTCTTCTGTCTTCTGACCAACTATCAGCGACATGTCTCTCGCTTCCGTGCAGAACTTGTCAATCGCCCAAAGACCATCGTTTCTGCTGAAGGAGCTGCCGAATTGATAGAATCCACCAGGTAAGTACGGATTACCTCCCGGTCCGCATTGATCCCAAGCTTTAAGAGACTTCGGATCATCTGGGTCGACACGGACTGGTAGGACGGGCAAAACCTCGCTTGGCGCTGGAGCTGGAGACCCTGCGGGTGGTACCCACGCTGGCGGTGTCGGGTTGATCGAAACGGCCCTCTCGGCGGCCTTGATACTCGGGATCGTGCAAGGCACATCGACCGTGATGGATTCTTCTGAAGTACTGGATGGTTCCGAGGGTGTGTTTGTGAGATCAGGTTCAGGAGGACTTGTAGCTTCGGGTGTTGCAACGCCATCAGACCCTATCTTGAGGGTTGGAAGACCAGGTGGAGGAGGAATGTAAACGCCGACCAGCACAACAGGCGGAATAACCAAAAGCATATTGTAATCGGTAGGGCACGGGGGATCAACCGAGACCGTGGTGGTCGGACAACCCTGGCATGCTGCCGCGCTTAGTGTTGGATCACAGTACCAGAGAGGTAGAACAGTGCTTGTCCCATCGATGACTTGAGTTATGACGGAGTTCCCCTGGAAATCAAGTTATTAGCTTGATCATAGTGTTGTAATGATTTCAATGAAGTATTTCAATGAAGGAATACTTGCAGTAAGTTCCGGATATGAAAGATACCAGGTCGAGAAAGCTCCAGTAGCGGCTGCAGTTTGAGTCGCAACGACTACAGAAGTAACCGGGGGTGGCGCACGTCTAAGTATCTGGCTACGATTAGCATCACATCGGAAAGATATGAGAGAAACGTTTACAGCATTTGTCTGTGTCTGGCGAGCCTGCCGAATGTCCAAACTGTTGACTTGCCAAATGAGGGTAAGCATTAGGCTAAGCGAAGACATTTTGGACTGGCAGAAGCACTTCATGATTGTTGAGTATTGCAGCTCTTTCCGAAAAGCAAAAATAAGAGAAGGGGAAAATTGCATTAAATGATATTTACTTTAAGAACGTGTCCAGGATACCTTCGCTCTTATAAATACATATCTGTCAACCAATAGTTCTTACAGGGTCACTACAAAAGAAGGACCACCCGTGTTCTGTTCAAAATAACTCCATGACCTCATATCATTAAGCTGTTCGGGGAAACTGACTTATTTACAACAACTTGTAAGTGCTATTTACAGAGATACAGAGGAATCGGAACCATGTTGAGTGTAATAATCGGTCGATTGGCAGCCATTACAAAATGCGAAGTCGAGTCATCTGTCGCTGAAATAGATATATACTTCTGACCCAACAACTACATCTTGCGTGATCATTATGCAGTACTAGAATAGAGAAGTTGGAAGTACTCGAGTCTCTTCAAAGGATGATAGGGTAGGTTCTCCACGGTATGTGCGGGTGACCTCAAACGGGGCCGGGCCGCAGCATTGGTAGGCCTTCGGCCCCCCACCATGAGGCTGAGCGATTCTTACATACCAACGAGATGTATTACGAGGTGACGACTACCAAACTTTGGTATCGATGCGAATAAAACTGAAACTCCTCTATTTGAGTCTCGGTGCAAGCGCGAAAAGCCAGATGTTCTTTCGCTAGGCTAAGTCTACAGTTGGATTCTTGATGTATGTTGTTGGTTGCAGAGTAACTACATCAAGGATCCTACGTCGTCAACGGAAGTGCATCCAACAGATGTGTATATATAGACATGATGCTTGGAAAGGAAGTCTCGTAGACTGGAAGGTATACTTCAAGCCAGAAGTACTTGCAACCGTGACCGTCTTCCGTACCGACTTTAAACTTCTTCCAAAATATCAAACTATCCCACGGGCAGAACGTATCCAGAATCTTACCATGCACATCTTCAAATCATTTCTTTTCATCTCGATAGCGACTGCTTTTGTTCTTCCAGCAGTGGAACGATCAAGTTCCCTTATCAAAACTTGGCATCCAGTCCAGCTATCCCGACTAGAATCTCAAAATGCTGGTCATCCCGGGTTCTCCAACATTGTTATCCGTGACAGTGTTCTGGCAGATGATATTGACCTAGTACTTAGTGATCAGGTAAATCATCCACTTCTCCCAGGCTGCAGCGGCTTCTGACATGTTATCCACGGCTAGACATCCCAACTCAACGTTCGCGCCGAAGAGACCGCCGCTCCGCCTGGCAGTGTATGGCAACCACTTCCAGACTCACAATGGGATGACTGGCATCGGTAATTGTCGCTTCAGAATAGCAAGGAACACTCTGACAACACAAACAGTGATGTAGTTGTCCGGGCATGGAAGAATGCAATACAACTTGCGAAAGATGCCTCGGCTTCCCTCAAAGATATCATGCCAGATTCCGCAAAATACAATGCATTCTGGGACCAGAACCAGGAGAAATGTAAGAAGCTCAAGGATGGAAAAACTCTTAGTGCGGCTGGAAAAGCTATGAGAAACTTGTGCTACAGGCACTTCATTGCGCAGAACAATCTCGCATATGGCCAGTACTTTGGCGCCGATCCCGAAAATATACAATTGAGTAAAGCCCATCCTGTGTATCTTTCCTGACCACCAGGCTGACTTCCTTTCTACAAGTTCAGGAAAATTTCGTTAGAATTGTGGACCTGACTGGTAAACTTGATGCAACCGATCGGGACAATCAGCTGCTGTATCTCACGTGGGGTCCGACAATCACACACATGGACGGCAACAAGAATCAATGCGGGGTGATTCCAGGAGCAGAAACACAAGGTAAATCTAATACCATGTTAGCTATTCTGGGCACATGGTACTGACACTACGCAAGCAATAGTGATCTCGGCCGCGGTAGTAAAAGAGCTCCAAGGAAGTGCTGTGCCAATGGAAGCTCAGGTTATTCATTTCTGCCCAGCCTTTTTTGACGTTAAAAAACTGGACCGCATGGAACTACAAGAAGCAAAGATTTTGGCAGCAAAAGACGCTGAAAAGGCAAAAATCTGCAGACTGGACAAGCTGGACTCTACTGCCAGAGCTTTGTTACACGAGATGACGCAGTGAGTCCGAAGTCCAAGATCAACCGGCTCATCACTAATTGAAGAAGTCTCCACTGGGTCCTCAACACAAATGGACAAAAGTCCAAGCCTGTGCCTGATATCTATGGTTGGTACAATAATATTATCAGTAGCGTGGACACGGCAGCTGGGCATAGTGCTCAACAGCCGAAGACCAAGGCATTCGCTTCCCAAAACGCAGACAACTATGCTTGGATGGCTGTAAGTGAGGAGCAGACAATAAGCAAACCAACTAACAAATACACAGGTATACAACCACTTCAATTCACTTGATGCATGTAAAGGTGTTAAGTACACGGGCGTCAACCACGCAGACAGCACTTGCAATACTGACGTATGGCCGCAAGACACGGAAAAGCCCGTGAAGACGACATGGAATAGTTATCCAGGTAAATCGCAGCGAATTAAAACAAATCAGCGCAGGACTGACCTGATATTTTCTAGGAGCAGTATGATGGAATGTGAGGCTCTAAGCATGGTTGTTTGTTGGGTTCCCTGTGAAGCAGGACCATATGGTGCATTCCATGATTTAAAGTACTAATCGTCTTTCAAATTGAATCAACAAGACACCTGCCTCGAAAATAGAACGTTTGCCATCACCGTGAGGCCCGTGATAAGTTGGCACGTGTCAGGGGGACCTGAATCAGGACTCATAGACGTTGCCATTGCGGCGGTAGAAAAAACTTTTTGTAGCGTGCTCCCGCACCTCGAGCTCAACACCTGAGCCGAGTGCCACTGATAACTTCTCGTGAATGTATTGGTGAAGATTAGGGCGCTTTGGTCTGAAATTCTGAACCATTTCTAGACGAGGAGAAGATCCGATCCCGCAAATATAAACCTGTTTGAGCTTCGGAAAGCTCCACTCTAGCAAGCCTGGCAGGAGATGGTCTACAAACCTATCGTCCATAGGCCGTCCATATTGAGCAGGCTGTACACGACAGCGACCTATCCCGCTTTGAGTAGGCTCCATGCCTTGTTCAATTGTCAGGCACTCAAGTGTGAGGCGGGTGGAAAGAATGAATGATGCCCATTCTTGATACCTTGCTTCATCGAGAGCCGGCGACCACCTCCTATCCCTGTTGTCGTCATTGCCAACACTTCGGAGACAGAGAGATTTCAGTCTAGAACACCGGCCTTCAAGGCGCCTCAGGTGGGTTCTCATATTCCCGGGATGTCTGACAATGGAGTTACCATCGTCGTCCTCCGATTCTGGGATCTGTGATAAGTCTGCCATCAGTTCAAAGTCCACCCCTTCCTTGAATTGCCCCAGATCCTGCAAATTATTCAATTCCAAAGACACGAGGTGTTCGGCTTGCGTTGGGCAAAGCAGAGCTCGGACGAAGGCGAAAGACATCTGGCCGGTAAGCCGTATGTGCTCGGCAGCTGGGAATAGAGCAGGTGGAGGATCGCGTTCGCGCTGCCAAGCCATCGATGCAAAATCAAGATACTTGACAGACGTGAGGCACTCCAGAGCTGCCCATATCGGTTGATCGCTGACAGGCTGATCATTGCTTGGGTTGCATCGGGAGAAATAGGTCCATGTAAATTGATTTACACGGGGTCCATACTCCGGTCGCAGCTCCAATGAGCGAAGAAACATGTCCTGTCTTTTGAGACAGTGCTGAACTTCGTCACAAATTTTCAGGTTCGAATCTGGATTTTCTGCCAGTGCCAAAGTACCATACGATGTCGGAAAGAGCCCAACGAGATTATGGGTGCTTATGTCGACGTGGTAGTATAGGGCGTCAATCGCTATGTCATGCAAAACCTTGCAAGTACGTGCTAGAAAGCATCAGTTAGTACTCCCTACATGACGCATATTTTCAGCGAACCAAGTGATGAAAGCTCATAAGCTCCACAACTGCGCATGACCAGTGCTTGCAGCTCCGGCACGAGGCTTAGAAAGTTTGAAGCTGACATGTCGATATGTGACCCGTGCGAAATCTATGTCAGTGCTCAAGAATGGCTTCCTGGAGATGAGTTTCTGCGTGTCAAATGGACAGATGATGAGAACACGTCGATATACTGAAGTCCAACAATACGCGATGTGCACACGTGATTAGATAGGAAGGTCGGATATAAACACCCTACCTACTCAGGTACAACTGGTACTTACGAGGTATATATTCAGACACCGAGAGCCTAGATCTACCAAGAAGACCTTCTCCAGATACATTCACCACTAAACCAACCAACATAAGAGGCTGCATGATTCCATTGTGGGGTTGACTTATTGATGCACAGGCAAGTAAAGATAGGCTCGGCATTGCTGGTCTGGTCTCTGAGTTGACATCAATGGGCATCACTTACACAATGATTTGTCTCTCTGAAAGTGATCTCTATCTTCTCCTTGGACGTGAGAGCTTTCTAATTGTATAAGAATACCATTCTAGTTTCCCCAAGACATGTTGATATATATATCCGGCAACAACCACAGATTTGGTTCTCCAATTCCGGCGTCACAGGTTATTCCACGAGCTCCCTTAGATATCGGGCTTGCTCTTTGTGATCATTGCCCTCTAGAGTATATGTATTGCAAGCTGTGTGTGTATGCAAGAGCTCGAGACTGAGCGTTGAAGAGAAGGCACTGGCTCGCGGTAATTACTACTGGTCCATCGTTTCTGTCGACATTTTGGACTCTATTATATGTGAACTCAAAGGCAGACGCACAATCGCATGTGAGCCGCCGGACGAAACCGCTAGAGATCATGCCAGGAAGTTCTCATGGTAGCAAGTGTAAAGTGATGGGGATTGATTCAAGAGAGAGGTCGAGGCTGCGGTAGTTCGAGGTGTCGACTTCGTTCTTCGTGCTGTCATAGTCGGAAGAGTGTGCTAATCTGAACGCGGCCATATTTCGGAAGGTCATTGTGTCGCGTTGAACAGATTCGAAAGCCTAGAGCTTTGGTCATGGCGGAATGAAGTCTGTAGATGCGAGAGCTGAAGTTGGACTCCAGCCTCAGTCTAATGATGACTAAGCTTTCTATCAAGCCAATGAACTGTTCAGGGGACATGGTGCCAATATCTTCGCTCCCTCAATACTTCTCTCCTTCAACATCAAACAAGCAGTTTGAGCTTCCTCACCTCGACAATTAATTGAGTTTACACGCCTCTACGTGCAAGCCCAAGAATTCACAGCGCGTCCATTTGACTCCTTCCATTTCTTGTACTCTTGTACTCAGGGTCATGGAACGGTGAAATCGAGGATTTCCGCAGTATCATGTCTATGTACACATTTCTTTTTCTATTATCTCGCCCATTCCCATTGCGAACGTATGTGAGCCCAATGCATCGAGTCTTGCACAAGCGTGGCTGAAGTCCGACCCCCATCCCAAGTTGACGTTCGATGTGGACTCTTCGCAGCCAAATACTTGTACACCTCTGTCATTCCTCGCTACATCCAAACAGCCACTCAGTACTCGTCGAGAGTCGTGGTTCTGTGTTCCGAAGGCTGAGTTCCCAATCCGCAATGCTCTACACCCTGGTCATTCCTCATGATTCTTTCCATCCCTCTTCATTCACCACATATTTTCCCTATGTTCAACCCTCACAGCATTCTCTTCTCGCCACCTTCAACTTCACATTAGTCTCAAGATCCAGACTCTGGGAGAAAGTCAACTGACACAGGACGACCAGCATGATCGTATGTCAACCCAGGGACCCCACTTTCAGTCTCCTTCCTGCCCAATGGTGCACCATTCCCTGAACAGCTTTGACCAGTCTTCTTCCTATACATCGCTTGTTGAGATTCCTCAGGAATATACGTTTCGGGTCGTTGTGGGCCGCATGATTGCCAATTCCCTGCTCTGGGTGGAGGTGGTACCATTTCGGCTTTCATACGGGTCATGCAAGATCCCATCTCGAATGTTAATTGGCAAGGCAGACAAAGGAAGCTGTCCTGGGCTGTTTGAAGTCGAGCCGAGGATTGGGATGAGTAAATACTGAACAGCAAGATGAGAAACCGCTTTTGGGGATCGCAGGGGCTTTAATTGGAAGTCATCGTGGCAAATCAACAACACGAAAAAAACTTTCGGGGTCGAGGGGCATCGAGAGTCTAGATTTTCTCCTCGACTGTGACGGGGTGGCAGTGTGGGGTTCGGAAACGGGTAGATGGAGAGATCGGCACTAGAAGGGTCTGGGGAAGGTCGGACCCCCGGATCTTGAGTCAAAATCGCGCGATTATTGTTGAAGGGTCCAATGAGCATTCATTGATGGAATTAATCGTTTGGGACTAATGACAAGCTTCTTACGCGGCGTGTTCTCGCTTTTGGTGATGGATAGGCCACGGCTTTCGCTACTTTTCGAAGAGGCGAAAATGGAACGATACATGCGGAGCACGGAAGACTTTGGGCCCGAAAGACGAATCAACAGAGCCATACTTCTTTGTACTTGGAGTCAATGACATTCATTGAGTCAAGTACGTCTGATAATTGCTTAGTCGGTCATGGATAAGTTCGTCGAAAGGATGCGAGCCTTCGGATTGCGGACATTGGACGGTAAACAACAAGGAAGATAGTTATCGGCAATCAAGTGGTCTCTGACTTCGGGACGTGTGTTGCCTCAACAGCTGCAACCGGATTCGAACCTTACTGAACCTACGGAATTCACGTTCAAGTCTTTTTCTCCCGGATTTTCTGCGGTCATCAAGTGGTTAAGCTTGCAGACAAGGGAAGCAACCCTCCCGGTTCATGTCGTTCGAGCGAATACATAATCCAGGACGACGCCCATTGCTGAACTCAATCTCTCGCACGCAAGGGATATTTGACACCCTAAGAATCGGAGTTTGCCGCAGATTTCATGATTGATGTCTTCTACGAATGCAATCCTGGAGATTTGAGAGACGACTTCTCAAAAGTTATTGCTAAAATTCACAAATTCTGCTGTGGAGCGGAGCAAAAGGGCTATATAATCTGCCAACTACCCTGTACTGATGAGGTCCAGCTCTCCAGTCAAAGCTATCTATCCCTATGATATCAAATTCAAGCGATTGACTCGCCATCCGCAATCTTTGTCTCTAATTCCATCTCCGCCGCTGCCTCATGGCCTCTCTGCCACAACTCCTCCATCAAGGCAAAGAGCGGGACACGAGTATAATTGATCATTGAGGCGACATGAGCAGCGCCGACGACCGAGGCGCTGATCTTCTTCGTCATCACCTTCGACTCCAACTCCTCTTTCGCAGATAGCGTAGGTAGCCCATACCTCTCCAACAAGCCCGCCACGAAACCCCTCACCTCAGCACCAAAAAGCCTTGGGTTCACCTCTCTCGAGATCTGTGTATCCAAAAACGACTCGCGAATCGAGACCGTCTTTTCTATGTCCTTCAGCTCCAGGATCGGACAAACACGACTTGCAATCTCTTGATGATACGTGCTCATCAGAGCTCGGAATAATGGACTATTGCGCCTGTGCCTCGTGGCGATAAGGCAGGTTGCCATGGCCAATTGCTTGGGGAGCTCGAGTTGTAGATGTATGGATCTGATCAATGGCGAATTCTTCAGCAGGTTCAGGAGACGAGTTACAGCTCTCGAGTGTGAGCTTCCAGCTGCCATCTCGTCTTTGTTCTCATCGCCAAGGCCAGGCATAGGAAGAGTGACTTTCAGATGTTTGATGAACTTGAATCCAAATCCTGGATCCTTGATGACCTCGTCAAAATACCAAATCTCACTTGCCAGGATGCGGATCGAGAATCTCGCATGGCCATAGAACTCCTTCACGTATTCTTCGTACACCTGACGACAGGTTGTCAGGAGTGCGAAAGCTGGCTCGACTCCGTCGGTGCGTACGTGGCACTCATTCAGAGAGTACCCATGGTTCCTGCGGGCGAAAGAGTAGTAGGAGTCGAAGGCGTGAGGGTTGTCGGTAGAACGGACTTCGTTCCAGGCCATATCTATCGCTGCCTCACGCTGACATCTCCGATGTCTCTCGTACCAGAGGGGATCTTCGAAGTTGGCGACGAGGTAGCTGTAGATGTTGACACGGACTTCGATGGGGGCGTTTAAGAACGGGGAGTGGTTTTCATCTCTGGCGGATGTTTGTTCTGGGGTGGGCTTTTCGCTGGTGGGAGGAGACATTTTAAGGCTTCGAGGAAGTAGCTTCTAGATGTACTCGAAGCCCGAGAAGTATTGATGCCTGTTACAAGAGAACAGATGGTCTTTGCCTGTCGGGAGCAATGGACTTCAGAAATTGTGAGTTTAGAAATTGAGAGGAGATTGGGGAAGGATTGTGGGAAGGTACGAAGCGTAGGAAATAAAGATTTTTTTTATCACCTATCCAAAATATTCACACAATCGACCGTCTGTGGAACTAAACACCGACGCTGCGGTTCCCTTATTTACTGTATCTCGGTTACGCCGTCCTCGCTAGCCAGGCTCGAGAGCACTCGCTCCAGCGTGCAGCAGTCACTTGCACTCACTAAACCCACCAAAATCCACTCCAGCTGGAACTATCCACCTTCCACAGGTCCAAACCAAACAATCAGAAACAAAGACCCATCAAAATCACAAAACAAGAGTATATCATCAGATGAAACAACCCGAGAACCCAGAAATAGCCACCTCGATGGCCCCCAAACCCAAATAAAGCCGTCCCAATCTCACGTAAAAGGAGGGCCCAGGGGCTCACCAATCATCCGAAATACTGCCTCGCTTGTGTCTTGCAGGGGGGTTTTCAGGCTGTGAGGGCACTAGTTGGTTGGTGCGTGTACGCTGCAAGGCTGAGTAGTGCCAAGCGTGGGAAACCTCGCACCCAATCTTGATGGATTGATGCGCAGCAGGAATACAAATCCTACGATGGTTAGGCAGGTACTACAGTGCAGCCGGTTTCGATTGGATCGACGTCTATTCTTGGGATGATGTTATTTGCGGGAGGGATTCTGCCTTGTGGATGGGACGAGAGGGAGGGGAGGGGGTATATAGGGCCGGTGGAGGACGTTTGGATGGAGATTGTTTGAAGGCATTCACAACTCACTTCTCAATTACGCTCTAGCACCGAGTCCGCTCCGATTGTCACTTCTATCATCGATCCACTTTACCGGGTTGTCAGCAAACACACAGACAAGCAAGATGTTCTCAACAACCTACGACGAGAAAGCTGCCTACGAGCAACGCTACCACTCGCACTCTCACCCCCTTCGCGCCAACCCAAACTCCTACTCGCATTCACACAGCAGAAATACCTCCTCCACATCCACAACCAGCACATCCTCCTCCTCCACATCCAACAAATACGACAGCGAAGCTCCTCCTCCATACACATACATATTCTACAATTCCATCGGCGAGAAGCCATTACCACCTCTCCCATCTTCCGCAGCTGAATATGAATGGAGAGGATCGAGCGTAGAGGATAGGGAGGGTGAGAACGCAAGGAAGGTCAGATTTGTGCTGGAGAAGCCGTTGCCGCCTTTGCCTGTTGAGGGGCAAGTGAGTGAGGGGGACAGTGATGGGGAGGGAGGGGTACAGGATCAGGATAGGAAGAGGAGGAGGAGTAGTGCGAGTGAGAGGTCGGCGAGGATGGGGGAGTGTGCGTGGTGGACTAAGGAAGTTGGAGAGAGTGGGAGTGAGGGGGAGGGGTTCGAGAGGGAGTTGGCCATGAAAGGGTGGTTGGGCTGAGGATGACTAGGGGTTTGCATTTTAGCAATGTCTTGGGATTGGATGGCATAGAACGGAAAGGAGAGGGGCTATAGATCCGGGAGCTACAAAGCTGGCGTTTGGTTTTAGGGTCTGGACAGGACAAAGGATATGGAGATGGTTGGGGAGGAGTTAGGAAGGATACCCAGCGAGGACGTACTCGTCAACGAACAGGATTGTATATTTCCATCCTGATATTACGGCAATGTACCAACATACATACAATCGATACGTGCCGACGCGTAATTACATGAACGCCTTGACTCTAATCCCCTTCGTCCCCGGCTGCTGAATCGGCAAGAACGCATCACTCTCAATCTCCACATCCCTCAATCCCGTCTCAAACAACTCAAAAACCCCGACATCATCCTCCCCTCTACACTCCCTACTCCCCCACATCCTCCAAATCGCCGCCAACCCCAAATACATCTCCGCATGCGCCAGATTGATTCCCAAACACTGTCTACTCCCGCCAGTAAAACTGACCATATACCTATCCAGCAGTCTATTCTTACCATCTAGCCAGCGCTCCGGCGAGAACTTCTTAGAATCAGGGAAGATGTCCTCGTTGTGGTGGATCTGCACGCTCGTGAGCCCAACGGGTGTGCCAGGTGGGATCGTCCATGTTTTGCCCGTGGCGGAGTCGGTGAAGAGCATGGCGTTGTCGGGGTCGATGCGTGCGAGGCGACAGCTGACGCCGTAGGTGAGGCGGAGGCCTTCTTTGATGACTGCTGTGAGGTACGGGAGTTGTTCGAGGACTGGGAGGGGGAGAGTGCCTATCATGTCGAGGTTTGGGATTGCTGTTTTAAGTTCGGCTTTGACTTTGGAGAGTGTGTCGGGTTGCTGGATTAGCCAGTACATGACTACTTCGAGAACCCAGGCCGTGGTGAGTGTGCCGGCCATGGTGAGGACTTGGGCGTCGTCGGAGAGGCGGGCGACGGTTTTCTCTTGGGGTGGGAGTTTGGAGGACAGGATGGAGTGGAAGATGGTGGGGATTTCGGAGTCGTCTGGGGAGATGGCGGCGCCGGCTTGGATGTCTTTTATTTGGGCGAGGTTGTCCTGTCAAGGGGTCAGGAAATTTTATATGTGCTGGAAAGATGGTAAAGTACTCGTTTCTGAGCCATAAATGAGGCCATTGCTGGATGAAGTGATGCTGCTGCCCACATGGGGAGAGCTTGCATCAGATTGTTTACCCATGGAGCATGCTTCATGAAACTACCGGCTGTAGACCCAAAGAACGATGCATCACGGTACGATGGATCGAAATCTTCTGCTTCTACAAGTACAGTCCCCGTCAGCGTCTGCAGTGTCGAGAAAACTGCAAGTGTTCTTACCGAGTCGATTATCACATCTCCCGAAACAATACTGCATCACGATGTCTACTTCGGTCAGTAAAGCTCCCAAATTGCCTAGCACTGCGAGTGAGTTTACCATTTGTATAAGCAGAAAACGCCCAACTCGCCATCAGAACCTCATCCTTGTCTCTAAATTCTTTCAGCCTCCCAAGCAAAAGATCGACCTTCTCCTGAATGACCGGCTGCAGCCTCCGCACACTTTGCATACTAAAGTACGGCGCCAAAGCCGCCTTCCTCAATTTATGTAAATCATGCTGAGGTGTCGCGAAGGTGCTGCTATCCATTCCAAAGCTCTTGGTGAACCAGTCATACTTGTCTCTTCGTTGCCCTGAGGCGGACGAGGCATAGACTGTGTCGTAGAAGTCGGGATCGGAGACGTGGATCTCCCATGGTGAGATACGGATTATGGGGCCGTATTTTTTGTGCAGTTCGATTATTTTGAAAGTGTACTTTCCTCCTAAGATGAGGTCGTAGTAGGCTTCGTATCTGAGGTGTTGTTAGAAGTTGAGACGGGAGGAGAGCGGGGTAAGGTACAATCTGGTAATGGCAGCGAGCTTTGGGCCCGGTATGTGTGCAATTGGACTTAGGTAAAGACGATAATAAATGCCATAGATATTGTAGAGTAGCAGTGCTACGGGGATCAGTAGCAGTAGTCCCATCTTAAGATGTCGCCTTTTGCACGAAACAGCAGTGCTCAACAGAGGAAACACTTCCAAAAGCTTCAGGAAGAAAGCCTTCCCAGAAAGAGGGGAAGCCACCAAAGCTCAAAAGATAAGAGAAAGCCATCATTTTCATTTCTTGCAGGTGTGTAGCTTCCATCTCTTCTACAGGGGTAAACAAATGCAGGTGCTAGGATCTCTGCATCCGGATGTGGCCCGCAGCTTCGCGGACCTTGGTATTGGTCTGTTCTGACCCGAAGAGTGGACTTGATGAGCATCATGAAGTCGTATCTGGTCAGTTTCTGGGAAGTGTGGGTTACGTATCTGCATAAGGTTTTGGGGGTTGGAGACGGTGAAGGTTGAAGTGGAGGTTTGGAAGGAGGATTGCACAAGACTGGTTAGCGAGTGGGTTGAGGGACCATGGGACGGACCGCCCGTGGCGCAGACTGACAGCGGGATATTTTGCGTGGGGATGTTGGTGTCATCAGTTCTTCACATGCCTGTCATCACTTGCCAATTCGGAGCTCAAAGTTGGAGTCACGACTTTGAGTATCAGTCAATCTATGAAGAAAAAAGCCACAATATTTACCCTAGGTAGAATTCTCTCAAGGTGACGACTTGGTTGCCCTGTTTGTACTGCAAGCGTTCATCGCCCATGGTCGTCATCGCCGATTCATTTGTGGGGGTACCCAAAAACGACGCACCTGGGCGTTTTCACAGCTGCTTCGACGGCAGCCATCTGGATATCTCTGGGATCCAAATCAGCGTATCAACTTTTAATTGCTTGATCCCTCAGTGTAAGTTAGCATCTGTCGACGTTAGTGTCAATTACGCCGCTGGGTATCATGAAATGCTAGGAGATCATTGCACCCCTCCCAGACAGGCCAAGTACTATATTGAAAGCTTTTTTGCCATTCAGACGACCCAAGGGACTTAGCCCAGGAAGCCGAGGTTATGACAAGCAATTCCTCTCATCTCAGATTCGGAGCGGATAAAGCCACTGCCGATGTATCAGAAGCTCGCTTGTGTTCGAAACGACGAGGTTGGATCGTCTTCTTGATCAGCGCAGGGGCTGAGAGTCTGGATCGGAATCATCGGATGCACGATTCGAGGACAGGAAAGTGAGATTGAAGGGCGGGATGAGGGGTTGTGTTGCGTTTTGTTGTGGTGGAGAATTAGGCTCTTCATCACAATGTCTGGAAAAGAGAAATAACACTTTGGATTCATTTTTAAGCGCGATGAAAGGATAAGATATTTTCAGTAAGTTAGAAATTCATTCTTGGTATAACCCTAGACATGGATATTAAGTATAATCTCATCTGCTTGAACCCCCTTCACTTCCTCTAGATGTCTGAAAACACTTCCCTCACATCACATCGCCTTCCCTACTCCAGGCGTTCCGATAGTGCTCCTTCCTGAACTCTTGTCACTTCCTATCCTCGAGATTTGGCTTCCTCTATTGTTACTCAGGAACTTGCTCAGACCCTGCACATATCCGACTTCTCCTTCCATGCTCTGAATCTGTCTCGGTCCAGGCCTCGTCGGCAATCCCTGTTTTGGGTTTCCGGGTAGGCCAAATGTCTTGCGGTTCTCATTGCTGTTGTAGTTTCTTGAATTCGTATCTGGTTGATTTGATTGTAGCGACGTCCGCTCTGCCTGTCGTGCTGCAAACCATTCCGCTGTATTGCGGACAGGGTTCACGGTTGGTGGAAGTTCCATGTTGTTGTATTTTTTCACGGATGATGGTCCAGCATTGCTGAGACCTCGTTGCTGTGGTGGTGGTGATCTGAGAGGTGGTGATGCGAACGGAGAAGGTGATGGGACATCGTCGGTCCAGACAGATGCCTTGCTTTCTCGATAATTTTGATCTGCGATGGAATGGCGTGGAAGCATATCCGGCTTCTTTGGGGTCAAAGGACTGCGTGGTATACGTGATGCGGGTGGTATGCGCTTACTGTTGCCGATGGTGATAAGTTTGGCGACTTTGGGGCTCCAGATCGCCGTGGGGATATTTGATTCTCGTGGACTCTTCGATTTGGGAGTCTTTTGTTTTGGACTTTTTGAACTGGTGTTGGCGGGCGTCATCGTTGGTGTCTGTATTGGACTTGGTGGTGCCCTTCGTGTTGGGATGCTTTGAAGTGGCGATTTAAGCTGCCCTCCAAGAGGGGATGGGGTCTTCTCATCTGGTAACTTGATAGGTCCAAATGGTGAGACTGTGTCTTGGACTTTGAGCCACGAGCCTAGCGTCGGAGCCAATGTTGGCGCCTTTGGGGGTTTGGATGGATTCCATGGTACCGTTGTTGTCTTCACAGCTCCATCGTCAGCTGCTTTATCGGTGACCCTTGGGAACAAAGAGAAGGTTGCGGAGGCATTGGTGGGAGGGCCGTTTCTTGTCTCGTTGAACTTGGTCGATGCATTGGAAGCTGCAATAGTGGTTCCGACTTGATCGGAGATAGGAAATTTGGGGTCTGAAGAGTACTCGTTATCGGGTGACTTCTTCCCACGTGATTTGCGTTTTGCAATTCTCTTGTGACGAATGACTAGGAAGTAGATGAGAATGGTTATGAGAGTTGAGGCAATAATACTGCCGACAATAGCGAGTGCGGCTTGAGTGGCGGTCACTGCTGCTGTCTGTGATTGTTTCACTTGGTCTCCTGCTTGTGATGCAAAAGAAGCTGCCGCGGCCTAGAATGGTCAGACTGGTTCATCGGATGAATATTTGGAATCACTTACAGTAATCCCTGAGATTGATGCTTGGGCACCCTGAGTAGCCTTTGCAGCTGCAGCTAGGAAGGATGAACCAGCGGCGGCAGCAGAACCTAAAGCATGAATCAGTTTCTTTTCAAGATGTTTTGACATCATCGAAGTTTCGAATCATCCTCCAAATGTTGTTTTTGATTCCAGACGGAGACATGCGATAACATACCTGTTGCGGCTGCAACAGCAGCTCCAGCCTGTAAAACTGCTCTGGAAGCATCTGCCTGTAATTACACAAACATTAGAAACATTCTTCTTGAACCTCGTCTCTCTTCCCTCCATCCTCAAGCGTACCTGTGCTGATGAAGCGTTGGCTTGCGCTGTCATCATTGATCCGTTTGCCCTTCCTACCGCTGCATCTGCCGAAGACTTTGCGCTTGCTATCGCTTGATCTGCGGATTGTATGGCGCTCGAGACGCTTCTGGAAGCTGCGGCAATGGACTGGGAAGCTTGATTCGAGAACTGTTGTATGGCTTGCGAGGCGGATTGTGATGCTTGCTGCGCAGCTTGCGAAGCGTCTCGACTCGCCTGTTGTATTGACTGGGAAGCTTGTTGTGTTGCCTGTTGGATAGATTGTGATGCCGACTGATTTGCTTGACGAATAGCCTCAGAGGCACTCCGGCTTGCTTCACCACAATCCCCATTATTCTGAGGCTCTGGTATAGGACTCCGAAGTCGAAGTTCTGGAGGGGGTGTAATCAGTGCGCTTTGCGCTTCTGTCATTTGAACTGTGAGCTGCATTGTTGAAGTCAAAGTTGGCTCCAATCGCATGGAAATGCTCGATGAGCTGGGTCCCCTTGGCAAATCCATTTGACTTTGGGGATATGAAAGAGAAGATGGGCCCTCTTCCAGCGAGGAGTCGAGACGCATGAGGCCAGCCTTGAGTCAGGTCAAAGACATATTAAAAGAAGTATTAGAAATAGAAAAGAACGTGAACCGGCGTCATGGCCTGCAGAGCATCGCAAGGAATGAAGAGATGGTTAGAGACATGTGGAAAAAGAAAACCGCGAAGGATCGAAAGAATCCACAAAACGAGGGAGACCCAAGGGATGGGATGAGATCTGAAGTCTATCGCGGACCGTACTACCGCCGTTTCCCTCCACCGACCGAGGGTTACATTCGCTCGTTGTACCCAGAATCGTGAAGTTTTGCTATGGCATTGCCGGACCTGGACACCTGATGCACCATGAACATGCATGCTTTGGCGATCATACGGACCACCAAGTCTGAATATGCACTCGCCAACCGTCAAGATAACGTTTTGGGCCGCGGGAGACCCAGAGAGGCCAATGTTGGTGGAGTTTGGTTGTGTTGTGAGTTTCAAGAACTCGCGATCCGAGCTCCGAATTCATGCGTTGGCAGCCCGTTTGGTACACTTGTCACTCCGTCACTCTTTTCTGACAGCTGTGAAGCCGTCCATCGGACGACAACATCAGACGGGTATCTGCACAGTCCAAGCTTTCGCAGGTTCTGAAGGGCTTGATGGATATGGACATATGTATAATGAAAGGGGTACATTGGTACCAGGTTGATGATATCGTGAGGTTGTTGAAAGCGAGGGAGCTTGGGCGTCGTCTGAGAAAGGTTTCCTCGCTAACATTAGTGTGTTCACTAGCAATATTTAGGCTCTGTCACAGCCGAAGGGCCCTGAAGACTGGGAAAACAAGAAAGCTTCGCAGCGAAAACGAATCGAACTTCTCAATATCACCATGCTAGATGTTATACACAGCAAGAAGAGCCATATCATAGCAAGTGTACGCTAGGCATAGTTCTTGCGAGGAAGTTCAACACACGTTTCACCGACCGTACAAAGCGTCTTAGTTCAGCCGGGATTCTGAGTTAAGCATTGCCCTACGACACCCTGGGAGCACAGGCTTCAGCCCTCTGATGCACCAATGGAACCATGACAGAAGCCTGTTGAAGATGTCACTGAAGTGCTCGGACTGTATGACACAATCAAGTCTATTGATCCCATCGCTATTGGATTATCGTCTGTTTATATATGAAGAACTCCAATCCCCAAGACGCCGTCAAATGCTCACGAAACTCCAAGCCACCTTACTCATTCAATGCCGTCCATTACCACACATTGCTACCAGCGGTGCGACCCATAAACAGTTTCCCTCCCAGTTTATCTGCAGTGCAATTATCCTTTGCTTCCGGTTCTAAAGCAACTCCAGCGTCGCATTGTGTATCTCCTCGACAGAAACGGTTCACGCAGCTCCGCCCCAAAGGAGATGTGAGATGTGCAACTCCTATACCATGCATTCCCTAGAGAACACTCATGCCCTCATGCTCCCATTCATCCTCCAAACTCTTCAGCCTTGCCAGGAAGGCCTTCCAACTCTCTGGTGACGTGTCTGATTCAAATTCAATTGTGATGTTCTCGCTGCGTCCATCATTTACTCTGCCTCCCATAGCATCCGGGGTTTCAACACCGCATTTCTTGATGTCCAGCGTTTGTCCAAAGGCTGCATCGAGTTGGTTGGCCGCGTGTGTGAGGTGATGCAATGATTTGAAAGCCTGTTTACCCGGTCAGTGAATCGTTCATCCAGACAATGGCTTTAGAGTTCAGGAACAAAACTTACGAATCTGCGACTCTGGCAGTCACCTCTTGCTTCTTGATCCTTCAAAACGCTGACCCGCAGGTGCCACAATGGCTCGTCCTTGGTCTCTGTATTGTTTTTCGGCTGCCATAAGCAATGTTTGTCCTCCAGTTGGACCTTCTCTCCGTTTCCGTGAAGGTCGCATGAGCTGCAGGCGCTGAGTGTCATGACTCCGAAGTATCCTTTCATTGACGTGAGGTACTTTCTGTTGGAACTGATCGGCTCGGATGTGTTGATAACGAAATGTAATGTTTTGATGTTTCGAACAATATCGTGTGTGAGAACTAGATGTGGGTTCTCTTTTGCTTGTGGTTTGTGCGTGAAGTATCCTGGATATCGTATTGAATTTGATCCTGTGGGAATAAGAGACATGGTCGTGAGAAGCCCCCTTCTTTATGTACTGTCACGATCGAAGTACAACACGGTAGATAGTGCATTCCGTATGGCGCAGCATCACCGTAACTGTGGCGTGCACTCTAAAGTGACCTGGCTAAGATGCGCCTTTTTGTCGTAGTGGTGTCACTCCAGCAGTATTGAACCGTATCATGAAATCGTGGGATGCAGAGATCAGATGTTGGATTGAAGTCAAGATTGTCACGCCACTTTCCTTTTCCAGCGCTCCGTCCACTGACAAGTCTGCATTCATAGTGCTGTGGGCCTCCCCGTTCCTGGCAGCTGAACCATGGCATCGCCGTCCCCCGGGCCCAAAATTTTGGCGGGTGGCTTGGGTGCCGTCGGCAGACGATGAGATACATTTTGTCACACCACTTTATGATTTTACCACCATCCCTGTTCTGATCGCACAGGCAATAACGGCTCGGCTTACAAAGTAAACACCATTCGCTCTCGTACAAACCGACGTACCGATAGAAGATACCAAAGTGGCCTGATGTGCGGCCCGATGTGATCTGAATGGCTTTAGAATGGCGCATTCGTCCAGAGTCTGTTTCTCAATCCGTCCAGTATCTTCCAAAGTCTGTCCAAAGCTGTCGGTGCAAACGGATCGAGTCACATGTATTCTTAACAGATTTTCTTCGTGCCTGATAGCATTGTCTATCAAGCCATTCCTTCCCAATCCAATACTGCTCACGAGGTGCCAAGTGAGAGAGCCTTTTCGTTCGAGTGCATGTCTCATTGTTTACAGAAGTCTGCAGTGAAGCCTGTACCAGAGTGTTGACTGACAATAATTGTCGTATTCTCTTTTATTAAAACTCGCTTTTGCTTTATACGTGTTTGTAATACCTACTATGATCGTCAACTTCGCACCATTTCATCTGTTGCTAGGCAGATTTCGTCCGCTTGTCACGAAGTGAGGGTCGTCTACAATGCTTCGTTTGCAATATGGTACATTTGTCTGTAATCGTGTTACTACCACGAGATATCTGTCAGTCTGCTACTCACAGATGCAACTTATCTTCCATGTCTTGTGATTCAAACGAGAACTGTGCTGACAGGCAAGAATGTAAGGAGATTTTGGCCAAGAGGAAGGGAAGCTGTGCTTTTTTATTCGTGAGATTTGGTCCGGAGGAACATTGCAGAATGTTGAGGCTAAAGTTGACCGACAATTTTACATTGGCACCTTGCCAGGCACTAAGACGAGAAAAGGTTTTGTGAAATGGAGTCTAGGGATTGAAATCATGACGGTGAAAAGATTGAGATCTAGTGACCCCGCTTTAACCCCACCACGGCTTCAACTCAAAGCGAAATATCCTCAACCGCGAAAAAGAAAGCTTCCAAAATACGCACGACTTCCGACAAACGCAAAATCTGAAAATAGCAGTAGCTCTAAGGGCCAATATCCTGTTCCGGAACTCCAAAAAGAACAAAAGAGAAAGGTTTGTATGATCACTACGAGGGTCGAACTCGCGACCTTGGCGTTATTAGCACCACGCTCTAACCAACTGAGCTAAGCGATCCGGATGAGGTGTTTTAAACAGCAAGTTACTGCTATTCGATGCCACGTTTGTGCTTATTTGGTTACTTGCAGGGAATTGTCAAATGTCGAGAAGCTCTTCTGATTGTGTGAGTCAATGTGCCGAGGAAGCCCTAAGTTTAGCGAGATGACTCTCTCCACTCCGCCTGCTGCTTCACCTGAATTTTGAGTCTTGACTGGATCTTGGTCCTGACTCATTGAATTGGATCAAGGACATTGTACGTTGCAGCTTAGTTTGCGGTGATGTATTTTGTTTCGAACATCAATAAGTATGTTGACCTGAAGTTGGGTGTGTTTACTTGAACTCGCTTACTGCCCCTGGATGCTTCTTCACCCGTGAGACAACACTCAGAGTTGACATTACTGTCTGACTAAATGTTTCATATTTTGAAATAAGATTTAATGATTGAGTTGGAATGTTTTCACTTTGATGGTCAGAGGGCTTGTCTCGACTTTGCTGATGAGTAAAGGATCAGAGTATGTGATTTGAGTCTTGCCATCCGATGAATTCATGAAAGTCCACCAGGCACATTCAAACACCCCATAGCAGATGAGAATCCAAAACTTCCAGAGATTATGTCTGAATAACGACTTCCAACAGTGCCATCGATCGTACTACACATGATTGACTCCCTCTAGATAGCTAACTCTCAAAGTCTATAAAAGGACCCAGAGTTTCCCAAATATATCTTCCAAACCACAAAAACAACACTCCGAGACGACCAAGCCCAAGCCCCTCTTCTAATCCAGACTTTCATTAACCACACAACCTCAGAACAGCGGCCTCGCAAAACCCCATCCCACCTCAAACAAAATGATCCGCCTCCCCAACAAGACATGGGTCTTTGCAGGTCCAGCATCCAACAACGGCCAACCAGCAACCAACACAAATGTCAACTATCCCGTTGTCCAGCCTCCTCCTCGAACACCCCTCCCAAGCGGTCGGCCAGGCTCTAGTCTACCATCCGGGTTCGTGCCTGGATTTGATCATAGTTGCTATATGGTACGGTATAATCAGTTTATGGATCCTCAGTTCTTCTATAAAAGGTGAGGGAAGCCGGAGAGTTTGCGGGTACAGTGTGCCCCGAGATGATGTGTGTGACTAAGACGGCAGGTGTTTTGCAAGCGTGGCGTGGTGAGGTAGATTCAAATGGATTTTGTTCAATCACGATTGTGACCTTTAACTTGTTCTGATTTGGGGTTGGATCTGAGTGTGTATGACAGCAATCTCTCAGCCGCAGGCGAAGCAAGACATGACAGCGATCCCAGGAAGAGGACATACCCGATCATGTATTCTCGATGATATGCGTAACAGGTACTCAGAAATCATATCCCAGAAACTAACGCAAAGGTATCGACTCTGCAACTTGACTCCGAGGTTGTGATTTCAGACACTCTCTCCAAAACCAGTTAACCTTCGATTTATCGCTTCGCCACAATACTTCGAGTTTCCCTCTCGCGTCACGTCTCCATGTGAATACCAATAGCCCAAAAGCGATTCCGATGAATAGGCCAATGAAGCTGACGGTGAGACCGATGATATCTGCTGTGCTGAAGCTGCTGCCTGATACTGACGGTGGTGATTTTGATGCTGTGGGTGTTGTTGATGACGTAGTGGGGAGAGGACGTCGAAGTCGATATTAAAGTTGAAGCTAAAGCTTCCGTATCAGCAAGTATAAATCAACGGGCACATAGACCCAGAGACACCAACCACCACCCCCAGTCCCAGTCCCATTCTCTACCTCCAGCCTCCCAAACCCAGCAGGCTTCAGACTCTCGGGAACAGTAAGACCATCCGCCTCGCAGAGAGTAAGATGTGTATCCCAAAAGATCTGCTGCTCATCCTGCCCACAATTCCCAGGTGTGCCTGACACACAGACTAGTACTTGGTCGTAGAAAAGGTGAACTTGGGTGTCTATTCATGGTGGAACTAGAGCGCTAGAATCAATCGTTTGGCCGCATATGCATCCCCTGTAGTAGCCGCCTTGATTGCCGTTGTTGCATGGGTGATGTAGTCTGCTTCGTCTAGGATGCAGACGCGTGAGCAGGCTGAGTAGAGGCAGGGGTAGAGGGCGCCGATTGTGGTACAGATGGTGGTGGTCATACTTGGTTGGATTCTGTGGTGAGGGTTTGAAAAGGGGAGGATATTGTACTTTGGAGATTCAAAAAGGAGGTAAGAAACATGCCGAAATTTTTTATATTTGCTTGTTTTGCCTTCAGCTATGGCTTGCATTCAGCTGTAGCGAGTTGACTACTTGTGGATATTGCAAGTTACACAAGGCTGTGAGATAGTACAGGTGCTGTGGCTGGAGCTGAAGAATTTGCCGCCACCATGCAGATTAACACGACCTGAACATGCTTCTGATGCGAGAAGAAATCAAGCCAGGTCTTAAGGCGCAGTTAAAAAGAGAGATAGAAATCAGCAAAGCTTTGATTTCATTCATGACTTCATACCTCACAGATTAGCCTTTGCACCAATCTGGCCAACCAAAAACTCCTCAATGTAGCGATTGACATCCGCAGGCTTCTCCCAGAGAGCCCAGTGACTAGCATTGACCTCACCCCTCGTCAAACTTCTAAACCACTTCTCCATACCCTGACTCATCGCAGGAGGCAATGCAGCATCTCTCGTACCAGCAATAAACAGCGTCGGCATGTCGAACTTGAAGCCTTCCATCTTCTCCGCCATCTCTTTCTCGTCCTCAAAGTTGAGCTCCTGAGTTCGGTACCAATTCAATGGGCCATGCATGCCGCTGATAGCGTAGCGCTTGACGTAGAAGTCCACTTCTTCTTTGGTGAGGAGTGGTGTGGGTCCGATATCTGGGAGGGTACTGAAGTGCACGCCGTTGGAAGTTGAGAAGCCTGGCTCGCCTTTGGAGGTGCGACCACCGTACATGGCGTTGAGGAACTGGCGAAGCTTCTCTTCACCGACAATCTCGGCTTCGACTTCTGGGCCGCGAAGGTGGAGCTGGTACTTGAAGTTTGGGAGGACGGTGGAGTCGAGGAACTCTTTTCTGGGTGGTCCGAAGGGTGTGCAAACGCTGATGATGGCTGAGATGAGCTTGGGATAGTGGAGGGCGAAGCGGTAGACGACAGCTCCTCCCCAGTCGTGTCCTCCGAGAATGATGCTCGAGAGACCCATTTGCTGGGCGAGCGTAGCCATATCATCGGAGGCTCGTTTGTAGGTGTAGAATGATGGAGACTCTGGGGCATCTGTGCCAGCGTATCCCATCATATCAAGCGCCACAACTCGGAGACCTAGAGAGACGAGATGAGGAATTTGATATCTCCATCCGAAAGAAATATCTGGCCAGCCATGGACAAGAAAAATGGTGTTCAGAACTTTGCCCTTGGGCTCAGCGAGAATGTAACTGTAGTTGATGCCATTGAGATTGGCCGTCTGGTATTGGACTCGAGAGTCGTCGGGAGAGAGTTTATCAACCATGTTGAGGTATTGGTTCAGTTGATGTTATTGGTGCAAGGCTGAGAATTGAAGCGGGGGTTGCTGGCAGCTTTATATCTTCTGCAAGGCTGAGTCCTTGGCTCTGCCGTACCTCGGCGACTTTGAGATGCATGATGACCCGCAGCCAAGTGGGACATGGGCAATCCACCATATTTGCTCTGTAACCACATCCTATGGTTTTCATTTGCATGACAAGTGCGAGCGATTCAGACATTGGTCCGGCGGGTCTGGCAGGTTCTTAAGCTTGGAAGACGTGTCAATAATGGCGGATCCTGTGTCTATTTCGGTCAGTCGCATCACGTGAAATTCAACTATTCACTCTAGCGCAAGCCCTTTTGATGTGCCGACGGTCTGGTCGGCAGCAGTAGTAGCCACTTAGCAGTTGAAACGAACTTTGCGCTAGGTTAGAGCCCATATATGTACAAGAAAGTTGCGGGTCATCAATTGTGCCCATCGGACGAATTCCTGACACTACTGAGCGGAGCAAAAACATCCATGGAGTTTCTGATCAGAGTGTGTCCTTGCTGAAATCAGTAAATCACCGTATCCTCGTCGTTCTCAACGACCACTTCGCCGTTATGCTCCTCTTGAGCCTGCTTCTCCGTCTCATTCTGCTCTGACTGGGGTATTTGTACAGGGGAATTAGTAGTATCAGCAACTTTGGAAACGGACGGAGACTCGGCTTGAGGCTCACCCACCGTCTCCTTAGACGTGCTGTTAGATCTTTCTTCCTTCTCTGTTCTTCCAGGTCGGTTTGGATGCCGTAAATCGAACTGTGACGTTTCTCTCTCGATCGTGGCTTCGGCTTCCCTGATCTGGCTCTTGATTCGTTCTTCGTCGCGAGGTAGTAATTCCCAAGGTTTATAGTACTGTACTACAAGTCAGCAATGAGCTCATCTTACAGCATGGTTGCGTCGGTATGTAGGTTACCTACGATTTTCGGTTCTGATTTCGTACACAGGAAATGTGCCATAGCGAGAAGGTTGGAATGTCGTGTTTGCATCTGTCAATCGTTAGGCCGGATCCATATTCTCCAATGATATCCTACTGACCTCTGCTTCGTCGTATATGACTTGCTCTGCCCTCCGAATAGCCTTCAAATCTGCCAACTTCTCTCTCCTGCGGGCTTCGTCTGCTTCCTTCTGTTGCTTGACTTTCTCATGCTGGCGCTTTTCAATCTCGAGCCTTCGTTTCTGCTGTCCATTAGGCGTACTCTGGCTCAGTGTGCTGAGGAGTCCACCGAATAACCTCTGTCCACGCTTCTTCTCTTCTTGGACACTGCTCTTGCGTTTGTTTTGCGCCCCATCTTCCAGTTTGCCTTCCGGCCTGGACTTGGGCGACTCGATGGGCTGTGGTGAATCGCGTAGATTAGGAGGAGAGCGACTGCTTGCATCGACAGAGAGCCGCGGACGTTTTGATGTCGAGTCCGAGGCTGATGATTGTCGTCGCTTCAAGGGAGCTGTTGGAGCTTCAGCCTCGGGGACAACGACTGCTGAAGCGATTGGGCTGCGCAGATAATCAGCATAGGCACAAAAACACGAACGGATGAATCTTACCCATCATCATGGGCCATATTCAATCCTCTGCTTAACAATACTTTTCGACTGTGAGCGTTATCCAGAGATTTGAGGAAAGGCTGAGCAACCTCAATCTGGAGTATGTTGCACTTGTCCCAGTCCGTACTAGTTGTGGTCTGTGCTTAGCAAGCAATTCTGGAATCTCAAAGTGGCGGACGTTTGTTATGAAAGCCTCAACAATCTCAGCCTCGTCACTTCTGCAACCAAACTCCAAAATACGCTTGAAGCTTGTCTCAAGCTGAAGAGATATTCGTCAAACACTTCAAGTCTAAAGACAATTGCCTAGAACTTTGTCATGTCTCGCCATCATCCGTAAGTCTCCCTGCCTTGCCCCTCCAAAATTTGTCCCTTCCCCACCTGCCCTCCTTCCTCCTCTTGAAAAGGGTTCAAGTATGCTGACTATCTACACAGCGATCTCGTTATGTGCCGCAAGCAATCTGGTATCGCCATCGGCCGCCTCTGCGACAAATGTGACGGTAAATGCCCGGTCTGCGATTCGTACGTCCGACCGACAACCCTCGTACGGATCTGCGACGAATGCAGTTTTGGCAACTACCAAAACAAGTGTGTGGTGTGCGGTGGAGAGGTACGTATCCTATAGAGGAACGTATACACTTTAGAAAATACTGACATTGTATCAGGGCATTTCAGACGCTTTCTACTGCTTCGAGTGTACTCGACTAGAAAAAGACCGAGACGGCTGTCCGAAGATTATCAACTTAGGATCCTCGAGGACGGATCTATTCTATCAGAAAAAGAATTTTAGGAATCACTAGCAGGAGTGGGTGGGGGAGAAGGGGATTGCGACGGTGCTCTGGGGTCCTGGACGGTACGCCTCCAACTAGAACGGGAAAGTTTTGTTTGTCTGCATAGCGAGGAGTTTGGAATTGTGCAAAAGGGATATCATGGATGGAGGCGCCAACGAAAATCAAAATGAATGCTTCTTGATGTTAGTATCGCGAGTTGCTTGAAGTATTGATGTTTGTTGCGGTTAAAGCTAATCCTCAGAATTTGATCATCCCGTCAAACTAACTACTGCCCGTTTGTGACGACGGTCCTAATTTTTCATTATGCTACGTCTTGATTTCAACTTCCTGCGGTCCTGTCTCTTATTATACCCTCCAACATTGGCTCTTCTTGCCTCGGACATCCTCAAAAATGTTCAGGATAGACGGCATCAAAACTGCTCTCCGAGCGCCATTCGTTCCTAAACTCACCACCAACCAATCCGACGACCTACTCTCGCATATTGCCCACAAACGAGCCTCAATCTTCGAGCTCGAACGCCATATCAACGTCGCACGAACAAATCTCCTCACCATCTCTCGCTGCGTGAAAGGCATGATCCCAGCATCCTCCACCACTTCCAAAATCTACTCAGGCAGATTCGGCATCTTCGATCTACCACGAGCCATAGCCGATCTCGAGGAAAACTGTAGTCAGATTACACTCGATCAGCAGGATTTACTTCGGCAGAAGCAGGTCAAGCGAACCACTGCGTTCCCGGGCCATCTGGTTGAGAGGCCGATTGTTATACCCGATTCCGAGAGGACTATATTACCACCGAGATCGTTGAACCGTGCTTATGTGCTGCGTTGAGGATGAGCGTCAAGGGGACTTACCATTTGCCGAAGGTCAAGAAGCAGGAAATGAGGATCGAATTGGACAGGTTGAAGGCAGATGTCAAGGGTTGGGGGCGTTATATATGTACATATGTTGTCCTCGGAGGCCGATTTACAAGAACAAGCACAGACGACGCCAGCGCTCTCGACTTCTACCTCCTTCTCCAGCCAGCCGACACTCGCTCATTCGGATGAAGGGGGCTATTTTCAGTTTCAGAGTTCGAAGAGGGGAATATGGGGTCTGCAAGAATACGACAACGCTGTTCACATCAAGAGGAAGGCTGTACCGGTCCAGGAAATCGTCTCGAGAACTTTGCAGAAGGCGGATCTATCTCTTGCTGAAGATGATGGGAAGGAGCTAATTTTTTTTCAACAAGCAGCCAGCCAGGCTGCGATGGCTCCTTCACTGTGGCATGACAATCAAGATGAGAACGCGACTGAGAAATATAGAAGTGCGTGGAGATCACAACCCGACGTTTCAGCGCCTCGGCCATCGTCAGGATCAATCGGCAGGCCTTCTGCTCAGCCTAAAATGTCACGTATTTTGGCGAGAGATTCTTCGGAGACGCTACAGGAGATATGCGGGGTGGTAATTTCTCCGTCTGGATTTAGTTGATGTGTGATTGTGTTGATCAGAACCTTTTTGTAATGGGATTCGTTATACTCTTAGCGTGGAGTTGGGCAGATTTGGTGGATTTCAGTGGCGGTTTTTGGGGAAACACCTAGATTTGCGAAGTGTCATTGCATTTTCTGTGTCTGCAGTTAATGCAACTGGTAAAGTCGAGTCGGTCATGCTCATTCTCTCAAAATTAAAAAATTAAAAACCCCTCCAATCTTTCCTATGTGCCGTGGGTACAAGTAGCTGATAGCTAGGCCTTTGAATTGATACCAACTAAAGATTGTTGGAGCTTGGCATCTGCGAAGTGACTTCAGCACTTGAAGAAACTCATCTCCTAGCAGGGCCCTATGATCTGACTTGGCAGCTGCTCAAGCAAATAATTGAGCAATCCGCTCCTCGTGGTCATCAGCATCCATATCCATATCCTCCCACTCGCCCCCATTGAGATCTTCTTCCGTACCCATATGACCGGCTTCAAACCCAAGAAGATCGTCATCCATGCTATCGTAATCATCATAGTACAGATGATCACTATTATACGCATCCTCATCATCCATATCCTCATCACTATCCTCATCCCCACTCCCATCAGTCTCCCACTCCTCGCCCAGCAAATCCCTCAACTCCTCCTCCCCAAGATCCAACAACTTAATATCCTCCGCCCCAAACTTCCTCTTCCACCCTTCATCCCTAGGATCTTCGTCCGCCATCGGCCACGGACACTTGCCTAGCACGTACAGCTCCAGCAACTTCGCATCCTTGATCTTCCCCCTCCCTGGATGAGACACCACAGTTTGCCAATACATGTCGTAAATGCGTCCTCCTTCCACTTCCGGGACATACAGCTCGAACTTCTCCAGCGCCATATGATCGCGCAGGTCAGTCAGTACATCCTTCCACGTGCGTTCTTCAGGCGTACATCCCGCTTCACCGATATGCAAATACCGGAGAGTACGTTTATGCGCGAAGAGGAACCTGCCGAGGTCTTCTTCGGTAGAGTCGCATCCCGAGAGGCGTAGGCTATGGAGGTGCGGGTATTCAATGCGGTAGAAGGTATCTTCGAAACCTAGGAGACACTCGTCCGTTTCGTCGTCGGCTTCTTCGTAAGAGAAGTCGAGGGAGATGATGTTTTGGAAACAGCCCATCAGTTCTGCCATTTTGTGGCCCATTTCAGGATCGTAGTGCATGGGGTGGCCGGCGCCTACGACGGCCATACGGAGATCGGTGATGTGTGAGAGATGATCTCTGAGTTGGGGCGATGGTTGTAGGGCAGAAAGGCGGCCGTTTTCTGGAATTGCGTTGGTGAACTCATCTTCTGGTCTGAAATAGTCGATGGGGAAGCAGTCGAGATCGAGCTTCTGTATGTTTTCACACTTCATAGCGGATGTAAGGATGTCTGAATATCTCTGGATGGAGATCCTTGAGTCGAGGAAGTGGCTCGCATTCTCGTCCTCGAAATCGAATTCTGCTTCCATTTCGGCCCATGCGATACAGAATGGATTCTCTATGTCTCGTAGCGGACAGTTGAGAGAATTGATCTTCAAGACCTCCAGGTTCGGTAGCAGAGGGAGGCACTGGTCCAGGATTTCTGCTTTACAGTGCTCTCTCATTCGGGTTTCATCGAAGATGTTATCTACAAGCTTCCATACCTTGGATAGCTGGCCACCAGTGGCGTATTTCAGACGTTGTTCTTGGCGACCGATAGCATTTGCCAGTTGTACTCTGTCCACGTCCCCAGCGAAGAACTCAATGTATCGAATGCCTTTCGCAATTTCCGGCTTCGTGACGACTTGATAAAGCCTATCCATGTCGTCCAAATGTGGGCGAACAGTAAAACCATCCCTGAAAAATGATGGAGCACCAGCAGCAGCCCATGATTCAGAGATCATGCGGATACTTGGGATATCGCGCGTAGGTAGATATTCTACTATTTGCAGCTTCAACTCCTGAGGGAGGTTCAGGAAGGCATTTGTCTTGTTGGATTCCTTGTCTGGCTCTGGAGTGGCGTCTTCAGCTGCGCTTGCTCGTGACTTTGGTCTGGATCTTCCAAAATGCTTTACACTTGATTTTGGGCGAGGGGGAGCTATCACAGGCATGGAGCCTGAAGTTCTAGATGGCGGCATTGTTAAGGCGTTGTGGAGTTGACTCGTGGCGCGAATGGATGCCGACGAACACTCAGTGGGACAGTGCTGCAAGCTCGAAGTACCGATGGATATATAAGGAGTATATCGGACTGAAGAATACACCAGATTATTGGCCGTGGCTGAATGATGAACCCGTACCAGTATCCAAGTCCAGCGAGTATGCTGCTGCTTAGATACTGCGAAAGTTAAACGCTGGTTGCTGTGACGAAATTTGAAGATGAATTTGCGTTGGCGCCAGAAAAGGTTTCAAGGTCAGCTGACCTCGCCAACGAACCAAGTGGAAACATCGTCACCTTGCCGTCAACTTCGACTCCCGGATTTATATCTTCATTCGCTTCCGGACTTGATGGTAAATGAGTGCGCATCCGATTGCGAGCTTTAAATGAGGTTGAAGCTAGTCATCCCATGCACTTTGTCCCGACTCCTCGTCGGATCTCGCATCAACCCCCCCACTCTCACTGTCAACTTGACCTCAAGCCATTGCTTTCTATCAGCCTATCATACCATATCTCCGAACGGATAAGATGATACGGGATCTCTTGGCCCTTGGCTTACCGCATTCTACTTTCTCAATGTACACGCCTAACTGCGACAATCTCACCAGGAAGCTGCCTCTGCCACCATTACTTTAGCCTCAGAATTCACTTCTCGACGATAGATGTTCCCATTTCTGACTCTGATCTTGTGTCAGACAAAAGCACTCAGACTAGAAGACAGCTTTGGAAAGATAACCGGAGTCTTCATATATTTCTCTAGATCTTCCCTTTTATCAAGGCATCGAAAGTGCAAAAGGAAAGTGTAGTCGAAAGTGGGAGATACCGAAGACGAGAAGCATATGCAAGGCAATGCATTGATATGGAGCTATTGGCTCTTGGGTATGAAGATAGTGTCTCCTTGAATCTTGGCTGGCTTGAGCGATTTTCTTAGCCATGATCCCCAAGTTCCCATTCTTGACGTCCCCTGTTTGTTCGCCGCTCGATAGAAGTATATATATCTCGTCCCATGTCCTTGTTTTTCCACATCCACATTTCACATTTGGTTTTACTCAGCAGTCTATCATCATGCTTTCCTGTTTCTTGGGTGGCGCCGTTCTGGCACTCGGTACGCTTGCATCGGCATCTCGCTTTGATTCTGGGCTCGAGTGGATCTCTACCAACTCCTCTTTGCCCAAGGTCGTGTAAGTTAACTCGAACCGCTTCAAAGCCCTGCTGACTGTCTCAGAATATACAGCGCTGGTGGTACAATCTTATCAGCTTCGAACTACAGCCGGATCGACAACATCAATTATGGTTCGGGTGTTAGTCCAACTCCAGCAGACCTCATTGGAAATGCCACCGAAATACTGAATGTAGCACAACTTGCTATCGTTAGATTTGCCACTTCGGGAGGAAGCTCTGGAGCAAATTCATCACTCTTCCTCAACATTACTCAGTACGCCAATCGGCAGTTGTGTGCTGAGGATTCTGATATCGCTGGTGCAATCATGTTCCATGGGACTAATACGCTGGAAGAGACGGTATGTACTCTCCCGAAAGAGGGATATTATCAAAAAAGATGCTAAGCGCAAGACAACTAGGCTTTTGGCGTTGACATGACATTCAATTGCTCGAAGCCGTTCATCGCAACCGGGTCGATGAGGCCAAACACCTACATGTCACCGGACGGGCCATCGAACTTCTATCAAGCTGTTGCTGCTGCTGCTTCGCCATCATCTCGTGACCGTGGCGGTCTAATTGCTTTCAATGACAGGTGCGTATTCTGTTTTGAAGCCCTTCTGCAGGATCATAGCATTGAGGTGTCTCTGCTCGCCAAACCTCTGTTCCGCATCGAATTTTAACAAACCGCGACCAGAATAACGTCGATTTACTACTCGACGAAATTGAATGCAAACACTCCAGATACCTTCAAAGCTCTCGAACAAGGCAATCTCGGTGCTTTCCTCGCAGGTCAACCGTATTACTTCTTCGGGCCTTCATATCCCACAGGACGTCCGTACTTCGACGTGAGAAATACTACTGTGCTCCCCTCTGTCATTATCCTCTATGGTCACCGTGAGTCTTAATGATAGAATCCTGGAAACAAGATATGCTGACCAAATCAGAGGGTTTTGACGATTCATTGCTGTATGCAGCTGTTGCAAATGGAGCGAAGTAAGTTTTCTTCAAGAGTCGAAATTCGCAGTAGATACAAAGTGCTAATTGCTCCTCTCAGGGGCTTGATCATCATGGGTGCAGGCGCAGCTCAACTGAGGCCTAGTACTCAAGCAGTCGCTGCCGAGCTGTTCAGGAAAGGCATCCCAGTCGTCGCAGTCGCTCGACCAGCTTCTGGTACAGGAGTGCCAAGGCCTCAATCTGGATCTGTGTGAGTAGCTTTCCTTACCCTCGCGCTGTGCTAGGGAGAAGCTGATGGTATCCCTAGCTTCTTCGCTAGCTATATTGGTGCTGAGCAAGCACGTATTGTGCTACAGCTTGGTATCAATGCGGGGTATGATATGGATCAGATTCGAGACCTATTCGAGAGCCCTCTGAGGAATGCCATCTATGAGCCCTATGCGAATCAAGAGATCTACTTCTAGAGCTAGAGTGCATGAGCACTTTTGGCATAGTTCATGACATTATAATAAGTAGAAAGGCAAGGGTGGTTTGGTGACTTGGCCAGACCAAGTGGGCATGGCATGCTCAGTCAACGCCAGGAAGTACATGAACTATCATCATATCCAGCATAATCAAAGATTTTAGCTTGTCACATGTATGCTTTTAACCTGTCCGTGTGGCCATGTTTCTGCACGCCGAAGCACGTCTTGTACCTCATCTACCATGCACTACACAGGATATATATCTCACGCGATCTGCCCCGCATGGCCAACGGAGCAGATGAGGCGGACACAGAGCAAGCATTTCCCAGATGTTATCGACGTTACTCTAGGATGAGTTGTTCATTTTACTGCGTGCGGTTCGAAGGTTGTACAGCATAAAATCTTGTTGCTGAGTTTCTGGAAGTCTGTCGAGTGTGCGCATGACCAGCATGAGTAGTGCATGTGGTAGGGGCAGTGGACACCTTCTTCCTCCATCAACACCTTTCGGCGAAGAGTTTGACGAGAATGTAGGATGACACATCATCATTTGATAGATTCTGGATGAAATATTGCCATCCCTCTTGGCACTTTTTTCGTCGGAACTTTGTCCTAATCCGCTCTTTGCAGGGTAGGTAACCATGGTCTCCAACCATATCCCAAGACCTTAAGGGGGCACTGAATTTTCTTGGAATCAAATTGTACCTCTGGATAATTACCGTCAATGTTCTTTGAATTTATAAATTTGACCTTGCACGACCGCAACAAGTCGTTGACGCTGTAGTCTGGCGCTCACGTACCTTGCTTTGGGGACATAGCACCATATGACCATTCTCGGCAGTCATACCTAGGTTCGATGAATGATCACTTCACCCAGAGTGTCAGAATCCACGTACACCATTACCCAGACTGGTACAATAATTTGCTTGAGGCCAATGTTGTACATCCATCTGCAATGTGATACAGATCAGCATTCACGTCTGTACTTGTTAGACTAGATCAAAGCCGCAAGAATTGTTCTAACAAATTACTCGACCCGACTCAGAGTCCCAGGAGAGAAGATGATTAATTTTTCCGGATTTCTTTCCCCTAAAAAGAGAGTCATGATCAGCCATCCATACCAAGCCAATCTTCCCAAGGAGAAGTGGGATCGGCTCTTCTGTACGAAGCACTCAACGTCGCTACTGAATGCCACCAGATCGTGGGGAAATTTGCTTCTTGTGCTTCTTCGTTCCCTCAAAGCTTGACCATTGTTACCAAGCCCCCATCATGTTCGTGAATCGTGACAAGAAGTCTTATCGCAAATCTTCGCCGAATCCTCGGGTTCTGTGTCCCCAGATGATATTGCTTGTGTTATGAGTAAGACATTTGCTTTGGCTGCCAAGTGGCTGCCAAGATGGGATTTGTTTCAACTGAGAGACAGAAATGTGGATCGGTGTTTGGACGGCATGGGACACCTCCGTCCGTAGTCTCAGCCAAGAGGACATGGGGAAGAAGTGTCTAGCTTCGGTAATCGAGATGCCATGGAATACCGAGTGCTCCACGATTTTGCCTCAAATGTTTCGATGGCGTTGAGGAGAGATTGGCGGCGATGACGAGCTTGTTTGATAGAAAACAATTGTCCATTTGTTCATTTGGTTGGGAACATGTGATTGAAAGCACTGCACAAATGCAGAATTGAAGATGGGCTTGAACTTTTTGTATTGTCTTGTCAAGAATCTAAACTCATCTATGGAAGCCCTGAAGATTGGTATGAACATTCATTCTCACAGCACCGTGACTTCCGCTATGGTCAATAATACATCCCCATCCAAATCCAAACTAAGCCCATCCTCCGAATCAATATCAACGCCACGCTTCATTACATTTTTTGTTCGCCGCAACCTCGCTGTTGCTATCCCCGAGTCAGCGCTTGGCCGATAGCCTTGTGCCAGATATCTAGATACCGCTTTGATCGCCGAGAGATCGGATCTTGAGGAGAGTGACGGCTGGTGCATCGCGTTTCTCGCCAGCTGGTGCAGCGGTAGCGGGGGTGGCAGCAACACCAGAGTCGACACCGGGCTTGACGATGATACCGACACCAGATCCACCCTCACCAGTACCGAGTTCGACACCAGGGCTGGTCTTCAAGGCACCGGTTGCGAAGTTGAGAGCGGCGTTGAAGCCAGCGAGATCGCGCTTCTCGATGGGAGAGTCCTCCTCACGCTTCTCTACACCTCTATCAGCATTGTTTGGTTCTCTAGGCTCGACGACCTTCCGCCCAATGCCGAAGGCGCCAGAGGGAAGAGAAGATGGGACAGGAGACGGAGACGCACTGGCTTCTGGGGCGACGGGTGTGGTCGCTGGAGAAACAATCTCGGCTGCTGGAGTTTGCTCACCGGCTCTTTGTAGGCCTGCGGCGGCACCTTCGACGCCTGCTGAGGCTCCGGCGAGGGTGTTCAGAAGAGCCTCTGCGTTTTCTTCGCCGCCGAATGAAATCTCACCATCACCGACCACCAAGGCGGGAGAGTATGCGCCAAGGTTGATATTGAGGGGGAGGGCGGCGATGGAGGTTGCGGCAAGAAGAGCCAAGTATGCGGAGAGATACTGCATGGTGGGCGAAATGTGGTTGGGGTAAGGCTTGGTGATGTGATATATCTCTTGGTATGGCGTGAGGATGGCGTAAGTTGGAATAAGTTTGTCTTGGAAGATGGAAAAGATTACTGAATTAAAATTTGACAGCAGCGTAAGGAAGACTTGCTTCTTTGGATGTGTGAGAAATGAATGTGAGCGCAGCTGGAGAAGAAATCGAGAAATTGTGGACAACCTCACACTCTTATACTTTCAGACTTGAGAGCAATCGTCACTCCCAACTTCAGACGGTGACGGGCCAGAACGATAGGGACGGTACATTAACCCAGACTACCCAGTGACTCGTCCGAAAATAGAGGATGCAGCGTCGTGGTAGGAAAAGAGACGAAACGTCCTTCTCACGGGATCTACACTATCACCAGTCTCGTCCAGGGCAAGAAGCGAGAAAAAGTCAAGGCATAAGAACCACAAGACTACCAAATGGGAAAGGTGGTGCAAGAGCCAAGATGCCCAGCTTTTCATCCAAATGCTGGGCGCTGTCAGCCCTGGTCTAAAAGTTTGCTGAAGACCTGAAACGTCGTCTATTCAGTCTTTTTGGGGCCCTGCGCGACAGCGCGACAGCTTGGCAAGTCTGAACAGCACGGAAGGTTTCGCCTCATCTGTTCACGACCGCGTCGCCTGCCCCAGTTTGAGAATTAAGAGTTCGGATGCAAATGTAACCTGAGCTATTTGCAGGCCACTCTGTCAAGGCGTATCGAGATGCCAGTCTATCAAAGACGCTTGTCACGTTTAAGCTTGATGCACTGAAGAGTTCGCAAAGAAGAAAGCAGGAGCCCGCCCAACGGGTTCTCGGTGGTCAAAGGTGCTTGAAATCCTGGAACTCGATATAGGAATACTTTTTTTGAAAGGAGAATGGAAGACAGTGCATGTTCGCTCGTCGAAGAGGATGGTTAATCGTTATGTTTGGCGACTGAGATCGAGAAGAAAAGGGGACAGGCTCTCGCTGACTAATCGAACTTCTGACTCAGCAGCCCCTTTAACGAGACATCGGACAAAAGCCAGGCTATCTAATAGGCGGAAAGTAGATCCACCGTCTTCTCACACCGGGGTAAAGAAGCGAAGCTTTTTGATTGCTCCAAGTCTCAACGCGGGGTACATTCAGCTGCGCTGTCCATCTTGCCAACGTGATTAGATGAGAAAGCGAAAGCTAGATCGAATTGCGTTTCCCAAAGGTTGCTAAGCGAGAGCTGCAGAAATATATGTTTCAGTAACACTACCAAGACGGTATTTCATGAAGATGCGTTGAGTAAGTGTTGCTCTGCTCTCCCGTTTGGTGGGATAATACCGATTCTGACAATCGCCAAGTACCATGGACCAAACTTGATAATTGCCACGCACCTGACCAGCCCGATATCTGCAGCCATCCCGTTGACCACAGCAATCGGAAAGTCAATTTTCCGATCTCTAACTTGCAGATAACTTGCAAAGATTACACGATAAAGATGTAGCTCGGTAGATCATACCTCAAAAAGCTCACATTGGCGGATGGAAATGATCAGCTGACATCGATTAATACTGCTTCGGACAGCCCCCACGCTGCTCCTGTACGAGCTGGAGATTCACTAGTACTTCGTACTCGGCTGTCCAGGCGTCTAAACTGCGGAGAAGAACTTTCTAGTCTATGGGGAAATGTAGGAAAGGATGCAACTAAAGAGCGCAGCATCAACGAAGGACACATGCACCTCAGTCCAGGAACCAACGGTGGGCTTGCCCACTTGGACCAGCTAGAAGAATCGAGCCTCAATGTCTGAATGCGTCTTATATGACGTTTTAGCTATAGCTGCTATAGACACAAGTGTTGAGACCAACTCAACGTTTGTTGACGCTTCGACGTATCAGTAAAATTGATGGAACCGAGTTGCAGTCCAGGTGTTTGAAAGAAAAATGAAGATTTCAGTACACTGAGAATTCCTTGCAGCAATCTTCTTCTATTTGTTAAACTTCTTTGCAAGCCTATTGGCAGTTTCGCTTACAGTATAAAAGATTTAAAGGATTACCGAATGCGGCAACACTCATGACATTGCACACTTGGCATCCCGCCGCCGAGCCTCCAAAAGCGTCTGAGATTAAGTAGGCCTTCCTCTACAGGACGGTCAATTAATTTCCCGTTTATCATCACAGTACTGTCAGGTGGACCGAAACATCAGAAACCAGAGATGAGGGGATCGCGGAGGATATGTTGAATGTTTCCCGGAGATGTCAAAGAGTGATTCTCGAGATACTTAAAAGAAACCTCATCCGCCATGTAAGAAACTTTTCCTGATCATCCTTCACCATCGTTCATTCTTTATACAATCTTGCATCTTCTTCCAGTTACATACACAATTCTACAAATCATCTCAAGCTAGTCTTTTGAGTTTCACACAAATTCTATCTACATTACCAGTTTTCGCATCAACCTCTCACCAAACTCAAAATGAAGTCTCAAATCCTCGTCGCTGCTCTTGGACTGATCTCCTCTGCCACTGCCGCCCCTTCTACTTCCATTGAAGCTCGCGTTGCAGGAGCTCCCGTTGGCTATGGAGCAGGAACTACAGGAGGTGCAGGAGGAACTACCACCACTGTCACAACTTGCGCCGCTCTCATCACCGCTACCGACAAGAAGTCCGCAGTGAAGAGAATCGTTTACATCGATGGTCTACTCTCTGGATGTGGAATCGTCGATGTCGGCAGTAACGTTTCCATCTTCGGAAAGGGAACCAAGTCTGGTGTTACCAACGGTGGTTTCCGGGTTCGCAAGAACACCAATGTCATCTTCCAGAACTTGTCTCTCGGCCCTGCACCACCTAAGGGTGACGTTCTGGCCATTGACGAATCCACAAAGATCTGGATCGACCACAACAGCTTCGTCTCCAAAGGTCTTGTTGGGGGCAAGGATGATTATGATGGTTCGTGCAGATTGCCATCTCCATCCTCTGACGATGCTGACTTCCACATCAGGACTCTTAGATGTTACACACGCCTCTGATGGTGTCACCATCTCCTGGAACAAATTCCAAGGACACTGGAAGGGATCTCTTGTCGGCCATTCCGACAACAATGCTGCGGAGGATACTGGCAAGCTCCATGTTACCTACCACCACAACCAGTTCTCCGAGGTCAACTCCCGTCTCCCATCAGTCCGATTCGGAACTGCTCACGTGTACAACTCCCACTACCTGGGTACCGAGACTTCTGGCATCAACTCTCGCATGGGTGCGCAAGTATACGTTGAGGCTAACGTTTTCGACAACACCAAACTCGCCATGGTCACTGATCTCGATTCTGATCTCCCCGGATCCATTTGCGATGTCAACAACATCCTGACTGGCACATCCACCACCCGAATCACCCAAGTATGCACACTCAAGGTCCCATACTCCTACACCGCTGAGAAGGCAAGCACTGTTGCTGCCTCTGTCGCTGCCGGCGCTGGTGTTGGAAAGGTCTCCCCATAGATGGAGAGTCCTTAGTCCGCATTGAGATGGGGTTGACGGGGAAAAGCATTCATTCGAGAGAGGTTGAAAGAGACCTATCGCTGGTTCTTGTATATACATTTTTCTATTCTTTTCACTTGCATATATCTCAGGTAGCACATATTCATATTAAGCATTCAAGCAAAATCTAGCTTCAAGATCTATCCTCCAATACTCGTTCTCACCGACTAGAAATTCCCAACCAGAGTCCAGTTCGGATCCATCCGAGGATACCGGAAACAAAAGACCACCATGTTCGATATAGATTGCATATAGATTGTTTCCAAGAACTTGTAAGTGTGTAAACCGGGCTACACCCTCCCTGTCAGATACCGACCCGACTACTGGTTCCCAACTGGATTCGTGATCCGCTGCCGAGGGAAACAAAATTAGGGGTCGTGCTTGGCGAGCGCCAAGCGAGGATCCTAGGTAAACCCCTGAATCGGAAGTAAACAAAACCCACCAATACCGCAACTACCAGTAAGTTCGACTTGTCGGTGAGTGTAAGCGCTTTGGGGCCGTTCTGGAAATGCGCGAGATGTTCTTTTGGTTGCGAAGTACATAGTATTTCTTTCCTAAGGCGGTGAGAGTGACAATTGAGATTATTCAGGCTCCTCTTGCCCGCCATCTTCATTACTGGAGCATGTTTGGTACTTCTCTGAATTGTCTAAGGACGTCGAATTATATATCAATATTGCAGGACAGATTCAACTGGAATAGCCAAGCGCCAAAAAAATGGACATGGCAAAAGAACAATGAAATCTTTTGAAATCGAGCCAAAATAGTCTCCTTACTAACTTTCGTTATAGAAGAGACGGAAAAAATACTGAATGATCCAGGGCAAAAATTGTCAAAGAATTTTACTCGCTTATACAAACTTCTTGACAAACCAAACATGACTCAACCTCGCCGCTTCATCCTCTCCTCCACCACTCTTCCCAACCATCTCAAACCCTGCCTTCTCGTACGTCCTCTGCCCCTCCAAACTAGCAACCACATACACACCCTCCACCCCCTCCTGTTCCCTCCCCATCTCCCCTATCTCCCCCATCCCAAACTCCACCAGTCTACCCGCCAATCCCCTCCTCTGCCACCCCTCATCCGTCGCCAAGCCCCACAACTCCCAAAACCTCGCCTCATAGCCCCCCAAAAACCTCTCATTCAAAACCCTATACTCCATCCTCATCTTGAGAATCGCTTCTTTCGAACGACTAGTCTTAGATCCATCAATCTCTTTCTTGAGATCCTGGATTTGTTCTTCGTCGGATCGGAGATCTAGGGGTTGTGGGGGACAGAACATTATCCAGGATATGATGGTGTGGGGATGAGAGGGTTGGATGAGTTTCCAGCCGATGTTGCCGGGGGTGGAGAGTTTGGAGAGCATTAGGCTGCCGTTTAGGCCGGTGGTGATGAATTGTTCTTCTGTGATGGGGGTGGTGGTGGTTGTGCGGAAGTCTCTGTTGTGCGTCGTGGTTAGTGGGGAGAATGCACATGGTCAAATGGAAGAAGAAGGCTGGAATGCGAGTCCAGTCGTTGTGTAGAGAGGTGCTTCGATGTGTGAAAGACTCGAGTAGCTTCAATGGCCAAAGAGCATTGTATGGGGTTCTATTGAGCCCTGCAGAGGTAATTATCGGAGTACTAACTAGTAGTTTATGCGCAGGATTTCGCGAGCGTCGGAGGGGAAGGAGAGGGGAAGAATGGTGAATTCTTCCGATGCGGACATTTTGCTCAGAAAGGAGCTCTCTGTCTCAGAAATTGACTCCAAACAAGGTGCTTGATGAAGCGTCGAACAGTAGTTACACTTCTAGGTTGAGAAAGATAATTGGCCTTGCTTAAAGTCGATTCAAATATCGAGGTACTGGAGAGAGCTCTATTTTCCTCTTGAAATCATAGACCGGTGCGTATTGCGGTATCGGTTATGAAAGAAGGTATTAGGTGTTGAAAACGTAAACTACGATTGCAGATCAACAATAAATAGACGATGGTTGGTCTCAGGGAATGCACCCGTTATCGTACAGTGCACATTTATCTCGCTGCCTGAATCCCGCGATCGTGGTGGGGTTCTTGATTGGACGAGATTGTTGAGTCTGGAAGGTGCGGGACTTTGTTATCTTTTGATACTTGCTCTATTTTTCCGAATCCTTGGGGCAGGGCTTTTGCCCAACCAAAGTTTTCATTCTCACAGAGAGGTCTTCTGCAAGGTAAAATAGGAGGTAAAGGACTCTTTCTGCGTGAAGCGAACTGGAAAAATTTCGTGAGCGAAATGGACTCACCAGATTATCTATGACATGAAATAGGAATGTTACGATACTGGATCGTACGCAGCGCTCTGAAGATATCTTCTTTCGGATCATCGTAAACAATCACATGTCCTGTTGAGTCGGACCTGCCTATCTAGGCAAGATCCGAACATTATGATATCTACGAACAATCTGACGTACAACTTCTCATCAATATTCATCCGAACCACATGTCTCGCATCTCGGAAAATCATGACTTGTTATTTCGCTATCTCAACAGGGTATCTAAACAAACACAAACAAACGCCCCCCAATGTCCTCACCCCAACCACCGACATTCAAAATCCCCTCGCTGGGACGACCAGCTGCAATTGCCCGGGCCACCGGGGTTGCTCCTTCTCTCTAAATGCCTTTAATTCGGCAACTACATCCCGCAGGACCTTCTCCTTCTCCTTTCCCTTCCTCTCCTTTTTTTCTTTCTCCTCCTTCTCCTTCCTCCCCGAAGACTCCCCAGCCTCTTCTTCCCCAAAGAACGAGAAGTCCCCCAAACTTCTCTCCAAGAACGTATCTGCGTCCTTATCTCCAGAGACGGAAGAGGAAGGACCACCTTTTCCGTCGTCGTGGATGAACTCCAGTCGCAGCAGGCGCAACCCAGAGAGCAGGACTGGGGAACGGCGGTGTTGGATTGTAGTGGATCGGACCCTCTCAATGTCCTGGTGCTGTTTTGTGACTTTGCGGATGAGGGCGATGAGGTGGTCGATCAGGATCCCGTATGATTTGGTTGGGATGTGGGTGAGGATGAGATGCGTGATGCGGTGATTTTGGAGCGGGTGGTATGATACGTTGGGATCCCAGGCGTAGCCCTCCGCGAATATCTCTGCTTCTTTGATATAGGCTTCGTGGTAGTGTGTGACAGAGCCCAAGGTCAGGGTGGGAACGTAGGTGACGAAGGAATGGTGTACGCGGATCCGCTCTAGTTGAGAGGGAGGCATGAGGACAGGACCGTTGGCGTGGTACATGGTGGCGTGCTCGACCTGCATCATTCTTAGGTCGACGTCGCTTTGCATAGCTCCGAGATCAAGGACTTGTAGACGGTTTGTGGTAATAAGGAGCAATCTTGTGCCGACGGATGTGAGCCTGTTGCTTGAAATGTAGAGATGAGTGAGGCCGGTATGGGAATATAGGGGGTTGGAGACATCATCATCGGCACTGAGCATAGCTTCGATGAAGGGAGTTGTGCTGTCTGGTCGGCGCGCTGGCATATCGTCCTGAGCATCACCACGAATCGTGTACTCTGGTGGGTGGTCAAAGAATACTGCATCAGCGACAGATAAGGGTAATGGTTCAGGACGGGAGATTGCGGGCTTGATGCAGTGTAGGATCAGGGCATCGAGAGCATTATCTGTCAGGAGGTTATTGCTGACATCTAGACTCCAGAGACGCAAGCCAAGGGCGAGAACGAAACGGGGCAGCTTTGTGAGGCGCATTTTGCTCATTTTCAGAACGCGCAGGTTGCTGAATTCGTAATTGTTGAGGGATGCGATCGCTGCTGGAGCATGGTATGTAGCCGAGATGTCAAGGTACATCAAGTTGGCGAACATGTCGGCTTCAAGGATGGCGCTCATGTCAAGGAGCACGGATGATGAAACACTGAGTAGCAACGGCTTTATGCTATACTGAGGGCAGGTATTGTCGTAGTAGTAGGCATTACTGTAGTTCTGGATATCATCGAGAACCACGAACTTCAGATTCTTGAAGTAGACCAAAACGTTGAGGATGTAGTTGCAGTTGAAGTAGCGCTCATTTGGGACAAAATCGTTGATCCAATAGCCATTTTCTTTCAATCTGAGGAGTGGACGGAAATCTAGGACCTGAACGAGCTCAGTGAAGCGTTCTCCATGCTTCTGAGAGATGAATTTGATGGCCTTGTCTAAGTTGGCGGTTAGTCTTGACACGTCTAGGCATGTCGGATCAGATCACTTACTGTAAGGAGTACGCGACTTGTGGATGGTCTTAATTGGGTTTGCCCACAGATATCCGCCGAAGACTCGGAAGAACGCGCTGTTGACGCGTGATAGGGAGCTGAGAGTGCTGCCCTCGAGGTAGGGAGCCAGGGCTGCAATGCCGGCCTCGTACGCTTTGTCCTTAGATTGATAGGCTGGGAGCGACATTGTGTGAAGCTGTAGCGACTTGTGGAGCACGTTATGGTATCAAGGTGGTTTTTGTTGATCGTCTGTGCTTTGCCGTGTTGTTGTTTACTCGAATGACGTGAGGAGCAAAGTCGCTTAGGTTGCTCGTAATTTCTCCACTCTAGTCAGGCTCGAACAACACTCAACGTGCCCTGGAACCCTCAATGAAAATTGCACTCGACGGTTATGGAGCTATCGATTATTTGGCTATCGAATGATAGTGAAGGGCACTCCCTACCGGTTTTCGCCTTTTTCTTCCTTCGTTGCCTTTGGGTCACCCGGCGGTGTATCGACAACATCCTTTTGGCACAGGCAAGTAGATTACTGGCCGTCGCCTTCGTACGAGGATCCTGATGCTACACTGCTTAGGGGCCTGGTATATCTCCACCGTCCAGGATGATGATGAAAAACACAGCGTGGACTTTGTCTAATGGTGACGATTGTTCGCTTGTGATTGCTGGGTCTTGAAGCGCCAGCTATGGCCTGGCATTCAACCTTTTGGCTCCTTGTATGTAATCAGCTTGGGCACATAACAAGAATACATGTCTGAGCCCTCGTCAGATCGAGGTCTCCCAACTTTCTGGAGCAACTTGCTCTGGAGCCCCAGCTAGGTCACGAGACCTGCCACCATGGGCGATCAGAATCAAACAGAGCACAATTGGACTCTCCGTGGACTGACTCGAATGATCGATGAGAAGTCTTCTCGAATACGTAATGATATTGCCGGACCAGACTCCGGAAGTCAAAGAAAGGTAGAGAAGGTTGGGAAGACAAACCGACAGAGTCTCTGTCACTCTGATCCTCGCCAAGCCCAAGGCTGGAGAATGCTCTTCCTGCCTCCTCCGAAAATCAAAGACCACTCACCAAGGTCTCAAACTATCGAACTCTAAAAGACCTACAGATCAAAGAATGATCCTGTCATGAAGAATTCCAATCGAAACTCAAATCTCGCAATCACACTTCACTTCCTCCGCCAATGTCTCGACGTCACCAAATCCCGCTTTCTCCGGATGCCGGGTACGATTCCAAGACACTGAGACGCTCGAGGATCCTCGCATCATTGCTGATACGGTACAAAAATCTTGGGCGATTGATATATATGCCAAGATTGATTGTGAAGGCAAGGCAACAGCTTTTGGGGAAGATTAGATGGACAGAGAAGGGAAAGATACGAGGCTTTCAATCGTTGGTGGCTATGCTCGGCTCGGATCACCAGACGAGCCAAGATCCGTGATGGTAGCAGGGTGGATGCGACATGCGCCAATCGGGAATGGGTACGATACAGCGCTGCTTTTGAGTTCAAACGACATCTCTTCGTTGCGATGGGAGAGAGGTGGGATGGATTCATCGACGGTCGATCCGTAACTTCTGCGACGGGTTGGAAGCTTCTCTTTTAAGATGGCCTTGCTGATGGGAAACGGTGATGCTGGTATTGCATCTGGGAGCAAAACACGACGGTGATTGTTACGACAGCACGAATGGATACGTCTCCTATCATAGAAGGAGCCGGTATAATGGATGCAGTAGCCTCTGGATTTGGAAGCCTCTATCGACTACCTGCATAACATGTGGATGCAATCACCATCGATGTCACCTGCCGACTGATATCGCCAATTGAACGGATGCAACTCAAAAGCCACTTGAATTTTGTCGTCGGACCATCGCAATGCTCACCACAAGAAACTCAATGCAACGAGAGATTGCGTCGCAGAATGATACATTGCTATCTGTGCGATATGGGGATAATGAATTCGACCCATCACAATTCCTCGAATCGTGTGACCCTGCTCGAGTAGGAATTTTGTGCTTTTCCCCCTTTCAGGCCGACAACCAATCTCGCTGGACTAGGCATCTGCCCTCTCGAAAAGACAGTGTTCTTTTGGAGGGCAACTTCCAATTTCATATAGGGAAGTCGTCGTAGAAGAGTCCTCGATCAGCTAGACCGGACAACAGAGTTTGTGCGATGAGTAATACTCTGTTGCGTTGACGAGCGTCGGGTTTCGCTGCCTGAAGAGTCAGGGTCAGATGGTGAACTGAGGGCAAAGCGTCAAGCTTGAAGTCAACGACAGAAGTGGGATTTGTACCTACAACAATGACGACTGTGCAATGATAGCAATCGCTGCTGGTACTCGCCATACAGACCTGTATCCTTCAGTCCATCATGCCCTGACCTCAATTCGAGGTGTTGATACGAGGCCACCTCTCTCTGACTTGACCGAGTCCCCCTTGTGCCCATTTCACTTTCTACGGAGGGATGCTGTCGAAGGCACTGCCATGACTCTGCGACTTCGAATGGAAGTATCGGTACCTCTCGCCTGTGGCAGACGGTGAACCGGTCCAGATGCTCTTTGCTTCCCCACCCTCAAAGCTCTACTTCTGGTCGAGGTCTGAGCCAGACACGGCAAGATCGACATCACCGGCATTCGCTCACGTGGCACGCCCTCCATGACCGAAACGCCCTTCGACGGCTGAGCGTCAAGTTGGCTGTTCCATGGTCAGCACCAGGGGCAGGCAACGTGTCGCGCTAGGTCCCGCTCCATCAACCAAGCCAGGCCGTCTTCGACATTGTGGTGTCGTTTCCTCTTAGGTCCAAATTGCACATTCCGATCGAGTTTGGGGGTATGGCACGATGAGCCGCGTGTGCCTCCTGACTAGCGATTGACTGCCGGAAGCGGGAGATCATTTGCTACGCTACGAGCGTCAATGTTGTCAAAGCAAGAACGGTGAAATGGCTCTTGGTCTCGAGGATGGGCTTAGATCAGGGACATATGGCGGTACTCGGTGACGGAAGTCTCCATTCTGAGATTGCAGGCAATAGAGACTGTGCTTGCCTTGCTTCGTTCTCCTTGTTTGGGAGTGACGGGTGCTTGTTGTGTGTGCTTGGTGTCGAGCAACAGTGGAACTTCAGGAGTATTGCCATGACCTCTGTTTGAGGAGGAAGGAACATCAGAAAGTGCAAATTCCCTTCAGGACGATCAAAGAGTTTCTTGAAAAATCGGTGAATGGATGGGAAACGAGTTCCTACCCTTGATACCCTGTGGCTGTGGTTTGGGAGAGCTTGGGGTCCACTCGCTTGCATCTCAGGGGGAAAACAATTTACTGCCAAATCAGACATGGCTTTCTTGCTCAGATCGTCGTCCAGATTGGGTATCTTGAGGTCTGACAGGAGAACTGGGCTGCTATACCTTGTACCCTGGGAGGAGATCGCCGTCAGTGATGATTATAATGTTGGAGTTGGAGCCTCGTGTAGTGGAAGGCCTAGCATACATACAAACGGCGTTACGAGATTGGAGAACTTACGGCACTTTCCCTCTTCCCTTGCAGTCTCGTGTTTGCTGGGGATCATCTAGAAGGAGGTCTGAATTGTGTAATCTCGCCTCCTCCCTCACGTTGGCGCTGCATTGAGAGGCTGCCGCGGGGTCGATCCTGTTCATGAGCCTTCTCGTTCCTGACATATAATGTGGAAGCCATGTTTTCATCTACTGCAGGGTGCCGCATGTTACTGTGGACGGCTTGTTATATCCTGGCCGTTACAAGTTGTAATGTGGTTGGTGAATTAACGAGGAAGTGGTTGTGACAAGACGAGACGGCGGACGGCCACGAGATGTTGGTCTTCGAGAAGCCACGAACTAAGCGATCTGCCAAGCAGCCACGGAGGCTTCCTCCGCTACAATCATCCACCAATTCAAAGCTAGGATGCTATCGTGGCTCTGTATGGCAGTTGGGATGGTCAGGAGGCCATAGGTTGCTGACAAACCGTTCGATGGGTTGTCATCGACTAACGCGTTGCTGACATCTCGTCGTTCGATGTAAGGGATAACCTTCTAGAAGACTCACCGTGCAGTTCGTTACACAAGGGTTCCTGCAGCATGCTTCATGCAATCTTTTGATGCGTCCTGCACCTCACCTGCATGCTTTGATTGTTGGTTTTTCTACAACAGCCTTCTAGGCCTATCGAGGGGTCATGTGCGTGCTGTTTCCTTGCCTCCGCTAGGTTTTGCTTGTGCAGACGGTCTGCTGCAGATGTCAGTGTGTCAGGGCTTAATTTGGAGTCAGAGATTTCCCAATGGAGCCATTTCTATGACCACTTTCTTCATACCTTGGTGTCCAAACTTGGCTTTTTATCCCGGAGTCAGCCGATCCCAACTCCTGTCCCAGGCACATACATGTCACTGTGTACCAGACTCCCTTTTACTATTGCTTGGAAAGATTTGGAATTGGCATCAATTAAGAGCTTTTATTTTTTGTTTGAATTGCTTCGGTGCTTATTCTGATAGTCTGTTTGAAGCGAGTGATGCAAACAAACTGAGTATGCCCATGGCAACGCAAACTAGAAGTACATGTGATAGCTCTATCCCACCAGATACAGGCCCCTCTCAAAAACAGGAGTAGCAGAAGACAAGGAGCTTCAACTCTTTTCGCATTCCATTTCGTACAGCCCTTTCAAGACAACAGCGCAAGATAACAATATTACACACTATGCACGATATGCGACGCAGACTAGGTGGTCCTACAAATGAGATACAGAGAGCTGAGACACTTCTCAAAGAACGATTGTGATAGTAGTCTTGAAAGCTTTCAAAAAAGGGGTTGCAATAGTAATTGCGGAAAACATCAAACATCAAACATGCGTCCTCAGCACAGATCCCAAATAAAGTCCATCGAGAGAAGGTAAGGGCTGGCCAAAGGAGGCTCGCGTCCATGAGCGTTGGAGCGATGAAAGTTCAAAGGAAAACAAAATTCACACTTCTGACATTTCCAAATCCATACAAGTCCCCATCATCCATGAGGCATCATTCATAAAAATATTTCATCTCTTTCGTCCCATCAGATTGCACATGCAGCCATGAAGCCATGGCTTCGGGGTATATCCAGTCATCGGTCGGGGTTCAAAATACACTGTGGCCAGTGCCCTATAAGCGAGTTCTCGCCATACGTTGCACACTCCGTTTCTCGGTCTTGACGAACGACGGCGTGGACGCTTTGCGAGGTTTGTCATCCATTGCCATCCACACAGCAAGGGCTTCGGGGAAGAACGGTGTGCGGTTCCCCTTTTGTGGGAAGGCATGAAGCCTCATGTGTGTCTTGTAGTTGTCTTTTCTTGATATCGAGAACAGTTTCGGGCAGAACTCGCACTTCTCCTTGACGTCGTCGTGAGTCCTCTGATGTCTCTTCAGGTGCTCCTGTCTCGCGAATTTTCTTGAGCAGCCCTCCCAGTCGCAGGGAAAGGATGCCTTTGGGTTTATGCCGATGCTATTCGAGATGGTCTCGAAAGGACGGCTGCCGCCCTTGGAACGTTTACGAACAAGTCGAAGCTTCTTGGACTGGTTTTCAACTTTGAGATCGTTCCGCAAGTCATCCAATGAATTGTTTCCGTGCGAGTGAGAAAAGCGTTGGTGATGGGATGGACTCCGGGAAGGTGTTGAGTGTGCTGATCTGTGGTGGGGTACAAGGTATCTCATGCTTGTAGGTGATGACTCGTCAACCGAGAACCCAGTCTCGAAATCTGAAGAGGCGCAGTCATAGTCCATGTTGAAGTGTAAAGACTTGACTGGGTGCATTGGTGATTGTAGACCGTATGCATTAAATGTTGTCTGCGATGGCACGACGCAGTTCTCGAGAATTGGCGCCGATGAACTCATCTCAGAGACAGGCGAGTAGAGGTCATCGTGAATGAGAGCTGGAGTACTCATCGGGAGACCATGGCTGGAATGGAAGGAGCTGGCCATTGATTGATCCAGGTATGGTCCATAGCTGAAGCTCGACATGACTTGATTAGGCGTCGAAGTGGAGTTTGGTGTTCCTGGGAAAGCGGATTGAGGCTCGTGAAACAGCGATACCATATTCTGTGTCATGGTTGTGGCTGCGGAGAAGCCATTCAAGGCTGCATACCGATCAGGAGAAGATGATGGAGTCGGTACTGAGTAGACTGAGTTCTCGTACTTCACAGAATTTGGAGATCCTCGGCGAGGTGTTGACATTGGCGTGTAAACAGTCGAGGAATCCCAAGTTGCTGAAGACCCATCCGAGAATGATGAGTCTGCTGAGTGGTTGGAGGAGAAACAATCTCCTCCCATTGAATTGAGATATTGTACGTTGGAATGGTCGAACATGTTGAGCAAAGCTTTGATTGAGAGCAGGGTGATGTGAAGGAGTAAAGCTATGAGCATGGTCAGCATTCCCTTCCCTGTTGGTGTATGTGTGTACTAACATCTTGCTGTGTATTCCGCAAGGAGTGATGATTATCTGAAAGGACTGTGTGAAGCTATGCAGACTGGAATGAGTGACTGTCTGTTGAGAATGTTGAAGTGTAAGAAGGGAGAAGTCCCATTTATCACTTGAAGAAGTTGGGACTTCTGAGGCTGATGACGACCCGAGATACTAGTCTAGAGGGTAATATCGATGAGGCCAGGAAGTGAGCTGGTTAGACAAACTCACCTCACTATTGAGAGTCGAGGGGTAACGCTGATATCTGTGAATCGCGTTCAAAGTCGCGTTCTTGCTTGGGTAAGCAAGGTGTCGTGGAGGAATGTCGCCAATATATCTCAACAGTCGAAATTGTTGTGGGTAAACAACCCCTGTTAGACCGTCCGACTTCTTCAGAGCGTTATCCCTCCTTCTGCAATAGGATAACACCAGGCAAGTTCAAAGAGCAAGGGCTTCAGGTTATCGATTGCGGAAGAATACTGACGCTGCTGAGACGACTTAGGGGCGATTGTGAGTGCTCGGATCAATCGACCTTGCTTTGCAGGAAGATAATCAGAACCCCTTGGGAAGGGCGGCGGTGCCTGTTCTTAATGAAAGTCAAGACATCTCTCCTGCAGGAGATGGCTGATTGGACTTAACCTCGATGGGCGATAGAACTCCTGGAGCAGGCTGGATCAGCCTCAAGGACAAAATGTGGGGATGGGTCGTAGTGTGAGATCGAAGACATAGGAATAAAAGAGGTGTCACTATCTCACATTGTGCATCAGTTCCTGCAGGACATAGATCTAGACAAGATATCTCTAGCGTGGCGAAATGCCTGTCGTTGAGACACCCCATAGCAAAACGTTAGTTGATGCATCCTCGGTTGTGTGAAGAGCGAATGGAGAGAAGGTGTGGCAGGCAAGTTCCAAACATACACGGAGATCTGGTCAACAGCGCGCATTCCAGCGGCACGGGATTTTCCAAATCGTAAACCAGGCCCTGGAATGACTGGCGACTGTGGGAATGCCTGCCCCCACGTCTGGAGCATACAAAGTGAAAGAAAGCATGGGTCGACGACATAAGCATACGCGTAAATCAGCCAATCTAGTAGCGTCTCTCAGGCAGACTAGGCAGGGAGGACTCTGGTGCTAGGCCAACTGAAAGGGGAAGTATGGAAGAACTCCAGCATCGAATGCGAGAAAAAGCTCATTGGTAGCCGGATGACAATGGGTAGGGACAGCCACCAACAACAACGCGAACTGAACAAAGAGGATTGGCATAGCGTCAGGGATACTACAATGATCTTCGCTATTGAGACTAGATCGATGCCATGGCGCAATAGGTCGTATTTCGCATTCTCAGATGTTGAGGAAAACGCCACAAGCTGAGATTTGGTTTAGGAATTTAGCGTTAGACGATAGACGATGAGGGGCGCCATCCGATCGAGGTGGTCTTTTAAGCTTAATGGCACCCTACAGTACAACCATTCGATGTCACGCTGACTAGATCTGACTGAGGGTCCCCTTGGTCTGACGACTACGGCAACTCAGATCGGTCCAGCTCAGATCTTGGTAACCACTTTATTTCATTGTACGAAGAAACGCACGAACGGGTCGATAGAGAAAACCCCAGGGGAAAAAAAGGTCCGGCTCGCCAGTGGCCGAATTTAGGTGAGAGTGGATGCAGGTAACATATGATCATATTTTTAGACAACTTGACAGAACTTCATCAGCCAATGATTCGGTATCAATTAACGAAAAAGCCACAAACCCAGGCCCACCAACGAAGTGTATGAACCGTATCGATAAAAAGCTCGTCATGCTAGGGTATCTCCTCGTCTTCTTTCGGAATCCTTGTGCTCGATCCTTGTCTTTGCTTGTCTTTGCCGTGTCTATCTTGACTCTTTACCACCACCACCACAACATTCGAGTACGGGAGCTGCGGAGAAGGTGGTGGTGATGGGTGATGATGATGGGTGGTGGGTGAAGGTCCAGTTTTTGTGTAACATCAGGTCCTCAGCAGCGGCCATTGGATGAAAGGCTAATGAAGACGAATGAGGACTCGACTCTTTCTTCCTAGCATAATTTAGTGTCGTAGATCGAGGGACCACCAGGACTCGGGCCGGCCACTTCGGCATGGTGGGAACGCCACGGGCAAGCCCTGATGAGCCTGTCACAGGGGTTACGAACATCACCGCACTACCGCACGCACTCCCGCACGCACCGCTTCCTGATGGCGTCCATGATCCCTTAAAGCCCGCATACCATTCCTCCCCTTTTGGCTGCCCTCTGACTTTCCGACCTCTCCCTGCACTGTGCTGTACTCCGTACTTCTTGATAAGTACTGAGCACATCACATCACATCACATTGAGGGTTTATCTATCTAAATCTCGGCTGGACCACAGCTTCGGGTCTAATCCCCGCCGCCAGAATGCATCAGACAGCAGCAGCAAGCAGCAGCGAGTTGCCAGCCCAACTGTAGTTAATTCCATTTCTAGCCATGCCTTGTCATACTTTACTGCGTCGTTCTTTGCTGTTCTGACTCTTTCTTGAAAGTTTGAGAATTCTTGTCTCCAGCGTTGTCTCCACCTTTGCCCATAGTCAGTAGTAGTCGCGGTCTCTACCTCATCAGTTTTCACCCCGGCAACATACTCGCCCAGAATGAGAGATCTACTCATCGTAACACTAGTCCGTTCCTCCCATGTCTTAGTTGGCTGGAATGGCTGCCCTAGTGAGTTGACAGATGGGCTGACGAAGGTGGGCTGTAACAATGGGTAACTCGCTTCCCCACAAAGATGCCCCGAATCCTTGCTCTATCATTCTGAGCTCGATGTGCCGCGATGCAAATCTTCCCGACGCCACGAAAACGAAATTTCAAATCCAACTAGCTGTATCTGGTTTGCCTTAAGACAGATGTTCTGCTATCACTTACTGCCAGAGCAGCATTTTCCCGTTGGCATCAGGCCACTTTTCGAAGACCATCACAAAGCCCCTCCCTTATGGTCTGAATTGCTGGTATCCAATCCCAATTGTTCCAACTCTTTCAACACAGGCTTGAAAACTGACTTGCAGAACTTGGCAGACCACTTTTCTTGAAGAAATCAGCCAATATGCAGCACTTGCGGTCCCCGAACCCTGTTCTCTGTGAGAAAGCTTTTGGGCAGACCATTCAGGATTGCAACCACAATCGCCAGCGGTGGTGAGCGTTATCTTTGGTTTAAGTTTCTGCTTCCCCGGTCATTCTCTTCTAGCTCCTTGGGCCATCGTGTTGAATCATAGCAGCAAAGTGCTGCTGTGTAACGCGTGGTTTTTTTCAATGGAGGTGGCAACCGCGCAGAGTGCCATCCCCGTGAAGGGAGAAGTCTGTCAATCATCGAATAGCATCGAGAAGGTATGGCACTCTTGCTCCCTCTTGAGAGTTCTGCATGAAAGTATTGGTATCGAGTCGGCGACAGCCTCCGACCTTTTCAGCGGGTAAAAGCCATGCTCTGTGGGGGGACACGCCGATAGTTCGGGATAGTGATCGAACATGGAATGATACCATGGCGTAGTGGCAACATAGAATAGGAGAAACTGAAGTATAAAGCACTTTGGAAAGAAGAAACTTACCCCGAGCAAGACAATTTCTGTGACAAGTTTCGCACTTCTCGCTTCATACAATATCAATATTTTCAACCCCAACACCTGGAGAAACTGTACATACCCACTCATCGATACCTTCCACCATCCAAAACGATGTGCCAGCAAATAATTCCCAAATGCTGGTCCTGTGGAGCTACTGGAGCTGCAACAAAGATCATCAGATGCCAGTATTACCCAAACTGCGGGCATGCAATAGAGGGAGTGAGCCCAACTCGGGGAGGAGTGTATCCTGTGGAAGAGCCTACGCTCAAAGACTGCTGCTGAACGCGGAGTTGGCAACCAAACCCCTGCTCTGAGTATGGACATTTCCTTTTCATCGAAAAGACATCCACCTGCGGACCATGAGCTAACATCAAATGTCACAGGAAGGCTACGGAGGTATCTCCGACATACGAAACCACAGCCCACCCGCACCAAACACAAACCAGTGCAACAACATAGCTTCATGAAACCCGTTTGACATCGTTCTCCGACTTTCAATTTCGTCGATTTCCTTCTTGTCAACAGTAGTCGAAGTCGACGCAACACTCGACGTCAACTTCAAAGCCACATCTGCAACCAGGGACCTCACCGCAGCATCTCTTTCCACCTACCCGGTTCAACTCTCATACCCACGAACCATCACTGCCCAACTTTCATCTCTCACGCCTCGGACCGTTCTGTGCATACCTGCGTGTCGAAGAATGCCTAACCAACAAAATCTTCGCGATGTCTTGACGTTCCAACAAGCACGCATATGGTGTGTGACACGAAGTCGTACAAAAGTCCCTTAGTGCGGCGCTGGCCATGGGGACGGCAGGATCTCAGCGTGACGATGGGGGCAACTCAGCAGCTCGAATTGCGGGGGACGCGTTTTTTTCTCGCCTTTCTTTTCCTTTTTCTTCTTGGTGTTCTTCTTCTTCTGGACCAGTTCTCTTCATGCAACTCGCAGTTGTTGGGTGATTCAATCTGGATGGATGGTAATTGGACGACGATGTGACGACTCCATGATCCCAATACTGTGATGGCTACGCTCTGATGTCTCTCTTTTTGACTGAAAACTTCGTGAGAAAAGGGGCTCAGGAATGTAACTAAGTGTCTCATTCTTGATGAATATAAAGCAAGTATTCTCTCTCGACTTTGCCACTTGGAATTGGAAGACACACTTGCTACGACTGCCAGCAATTCAACAGATTTTTTCCCGTTTTGCACAGCCTTCACTCGACGATGTTGTGATCTGGAATTTAGATTGCCGGAGAGCCTTGAATCCTTGACCATAAACCATGATGTTCTGAGTGAGCACCAAATGAACCGGGCGCAAATCAGTCGTGTCGGTCACCAGGTAATGCTCCCTTTCTCGTCTCTCTTTCGAGGTTAGGCACGACTCCACCAACATCTGCTCAGCATCAATCCCAAGCACGTCGCTGTTTCAGAAAAATCCTCGAATCCTGAATGTTCAGAATTGGAAAAGCCCAACGCACCCACCATGCAGACGTAGAAGCTGCTGCCTTTGAAGGAGAACCCCTTCCTTCTCGAACGCGTGACACAACACACAGCACAGTGCGCCAATACAGCCATCTCCTCCTACACCACCACCACAGATCCTCGGCAAGAATGGCAGCAATTCGCGAAACTGTACCTTGCTAATACAGAAATGACAGGGGCATCGAATCGAATCTGACTTCCCCATCCCGTCAGGTCACCACACCGTCTGCAAGTCCCACGTCTTTTTCCCTGGCAGAACCGAGCTTTCTGCAGATGCAAAGCTAATGAATGGATTGGGCGATGCATGGGTAGTACCTTTAGCGGCCGCTCTCAAGTGCTTTTCTCTCACCGGCACTTCATGCGGAACCCCCACGTCTGGCTGGCTTTCAACGCTGGCTGTGTGTGCAGCGTGCAGCAACATGGGAAAAGGGGCGAGGGATAGACTGGCAGGCATGCCGGCAACTGGCAGTGTTGCACATGCAGGAGTGTAGGATGGAAGAGTGATCCGTCCATTGGAGGCGATGCTGGGGACACAGGAAAGAGAGCTCGAAACGAGAGACGCAAATAGACGCCAACATGCTGCTACTACTGCTATGGAGGTGTCGTACACACCCTCCATTTCTTCATTCACAAGGCGCGACCATGATGAGATGGCATGGCATAGCATAGTATGTTGAATGCATGGCACTGTACGGTGATGTGGTAGGTCATTTCGCGAACTCACGATGTTCGCTCAACGGCATTGGACTAGTAGCGCGCCGTACATTTTTCTCTCCCACGACCCTGATCCCTCCCCACCCCCGTCTTTAAAAAGTGACGAAGCGAGGTGTAAAAGTGACTTCATAAACAACGCAAGGCTCGATCCTTCACCTTCACCTACTATCAAAACCTCCCAAGCCGGAAGTTTCCTTAAGTAAAGAGCCCAAGCCGGAAGTTTCCTTAAGTAAAGAGCTCAGCTCGTTCCTCCAGCAAATGAGGATTGAGAAACAGGCTACCCCAGATCAACAAAACCAACAACAGGAAATATTCATCAAGCCATCGGTCGTACAAAGCCACCAACAAACTGGTTCCCGCTAATCACACGCTACCCCACGAAAAGGCAAGCGAGTCGAAATCATGAAATGTAGTTTTTGGTTTGTGGTTCTTTTTTAAGGATTGAAGTAGCAAGCCTCCGAACATGACGGGAGTGACATGCCCTGCCTCTTGGCTCTCCACCTGACATCCTGGAGTTAAGACTTGGGCACTCCCACACGCCTTCCGCATCCGGAGGTGTGCGTCTGGCCAGCGGCCGCCAACAATCACTGGATTGGTTGGACGGTCCCGAATACCTGGTACTGAGCTAGATTAGCTAGATTTCATCGAGACAGGAATCCGGTTGAGGTTGCTATGGTGCGTCAGGTGTGGAGCAAGGGTATGGGCAAGGGCACGATGAAATGCATGTGGATGAAGAAATTGGGGAGTGAAAAGGCGGGATGGATATTCGTGTAGAGTAGAAACACGACGTTGAACTAGAAGTGAAGAAGTGAAGAAGTAATTGTTTTGGCCTGCTGCAGATGATGATTATTCGACATGCTGTATAGCTTTCGCCAGGCAGGGGTGGCTTGCCCAACCCCGGGATGTATCCTATACCATTACATGCTGCACGCGATGTTCTTTCCTTGATCGTAGGAATTCTTGAGCAACAACTGTCACCACGCTGATTCCCACTACGGCCGAACACGGGGGCAGGATTCCCATGCTCGCGGGTGCATTGGTTCGGAGCTGGCTTCCGTTCCTTGAACTATTGGTGGAGACAGCATCGTTGGTTGACATCCTGCCTGTTGAACATTCGAAGTCGATCTCAGGATATCGGGCCGTGCTTAAGGTTGTAGATGAGATCCGATCTTGCCGTGGCCCGACATGTGCCGATGCGGACCCATGTTGCAGCAACCCCCAGAGGCCGGTCGGTGTGACGGCACTGGAATAGATGCAGATTCTTGACCGTTCCTATGCAGTGCTACCAAGATCTAGACTCCCATCATCCATCACCGCATCGTCTTCGTTGTCGAAGGATTCCTGGATCTCCTGCTCCGTGGCTTCCATGCCTTCTGAGCTCATGAGCTTGTTGTTCTTGTCTTCGGCTAGAGCACTCATGCATCAGTATCGATCTGTCAAGCCTCATCATCAGAAATAGAAAAAAAAAAAGATACTTACTTCCTGGTTCGACCAACAGATTCTCCTGCACCTCACAGTCGGTCAACACGCTGTCCTCCCCAATCTCTGCCCGCTTGCCCAAAATACACCCTGTCAGCTTGCAACCCTTTCCAACGACGACGCCATCCATGAGCAAGCATCTGGTGAGCTTTGCACCTTGCTTAATTTGGCAATTGGCTCCAATGACGGATTCCTTGATCGAGCATTTCTCTTCTACCATCACATTTTCTGCCAGCAGACAGTCTGGTCGGGTGACGGTTGTTCTAGATGCAATGCCTTCGGGATATGCCACCTTTGCCTGGTGTGCGAAAGGTGAAGAAGCTTCACGGCCGACAGCCTCGATTGACTCGAGTTTGGCCAGTTGGAGAGACACGGATAGGAGCAGAGGGGCGGTGTCGACTCGCCGGATCAGGCTGGTATTTTTAGGGTGAATGTATGCTAAAATCGGAGGAATGACGAGCTTCTGCTTCGCGTCATGCTCCTCTCTGGAATCGAGCGGTGAAGTCCATGTTGTGCTGAGGCTAGCAAAGTCGATGTTATCATGCTCTGGACTATTTTCGAGTAGGTTGTCATCAGAAATTTCGAGACGAGAAGGGGAGAAGATCTTTGTGAGACCAAGCTTCTCTCCTAGACCATCTTGCCAGCCAGCTTTCGCCCACCATCCGATCACATCTTCCCCAATACTATCCATATGCTCATTACTATTGATCATATCCATCACCCAAGCAGGGAAAACGTATATGTGAGCATCTCGGTGCGAGCTCAGCATACGGATCCGAGAATGCGCCCGTATCAGGCTATGTCTAATCGGCAGACTCTTCTTGTCCTCGGTGATATCGTTCAATGTATCTGTGGGGACAGAATACACCAATTTGGAGACATGCTTGAGGAGAGAAGTCTTCGAGGGAGGTACAGGACCCGCTTCGATGGGTGAGGTTGCAATGAAATCCGTTTCCTCGCCCTTGATCACGGTCTCCCCTTTGGTCTCATACCAAACTCCTAGACCACCCCTTCGGCCTCCCTTCTCGCCCCCAATGGCCATCCTGGGCCCAGTGAATTCATGTCCACCTCCAGTTGCCCCACCAAGGCCGGCTTCTTTCACCATCCATGACTCCAGTAATGATTCTCCCCCAAGCTCACATATCAAATCACATGGTAGAACAATAAAGTCGCCTTGAACGACGGCACGGACTTCGGGTAAGCGAAATATCTCGGCTGTTCCGGTATTTTGGTCAAGATCCTTGGGAGCTAACAAATCTGGCTTGGGTAGTGGAAGACTGGTGAGGTGCGGATTTGTGTTAAGAGCAGTTGTGATAGCTGGAGCCGACGAAGGTGGGGCAATCAGAGTAATGTCTGGGAAACGTAAGTATTTGTATAATATCGGCTATGTTCGCGTTATCTAGACTGAGGTCGCGTCCAGACGTGTTAAATTGCTATGTACGACAATTGAAACATAGCTATTGAATGGAGTGAGTGAGCTATTGGAATAACAGCCCCACGTGATAAATGACGAGTTTGAGACATCGCAGGTGGGGATCGACAAATGAAGTAACGCGTAATAAGAACAATCCTTTTCAGAATCGACGTGCAGAAATTGACTCACTTGTTATTCCCATACGATAGCAGAAATCAATGGGATACCACACCATGGGCCGATTTGCAATCGGTATAAGAGCCTTCGGATTCTCATCTGGGTTTGCTGTGAAGGTTGGAAATGAAGAACCAGGACCGCAGAGGATGATGGCTTGAAAGCCAGGGGCTGGCATGGCTAGGGCGTGTGGCATGATGGGCGGCCAATTCAGGCTTTCGTTGTGTCTAGCCTGGCAGTCGTCGACTTCAATGTATCTAGTCACCCAGGTGGGCTGCAAAGATAGGGTTTTGATGCCGTTTACCTGGCAAGTATCGACGTGAGTGTATATGAAAACGGTACGTGGCAACGGTCCTGAAGTTTAACAAGGGCTGGAGAGGTGTTGTGGAATGATTTGTGCCGATATGTGTGGTGATGATGGAATATCAAATATATCGCGACTGGTGGTGACAAAAAAGTATTGTTAGTCATCCTGAATTGGCGGCTCATTTATCACGTGAAAGCAGGGGGCAGACTCGCGGGACTCGTCGCGCCAACGGTGAAAGTCAACAAGCCGAGGATGTGATGCTCCCAGCCTCATTATTTCTCCGTTGCGCTTATCCCCTCAGTATCCAGCCCCTCTCTCCCCAGAGTGCCGGCAGCATCAAGATTACAATGAGCAATTCCATCGCGAACTCAACATTCCACAAAGTCTAAATGTCGTACTCATACGATCGCTCAGGGCGCAGGTCCCAACCCTCATCACAGCGCGGCGCGTTCACCTACTGGCTTCCCCTCGCCTTCACCGTCACTGTTGCGACCATTGGACTGGCTGCTTGGGTGTGGAGTGAGCGCAACGACGACGATGATGAATACCCTCGCCCTCCAGGCCCCCCAGGAGACAATGACAGCGTCTACAATCGACCGGGCTACAGAGCAGATGGGAGTGTAATAATTGGTCCGCCATCATACGCGGATGTCAGACCAGGTGAAGTGGCATATGGGACTGCGCCAGGACCAAGGCCAGAAGAGAGTCAGAGCTATATGGCGCGGATGTCCGGCGCGCTGAGACGAACACCAAGTCCGCAGCAGGTCTTCGACAGTGCCAGTCGCAGTGTGGTCGGTGGAATTGGCGCAGTCGGTGCCGTGGTTGGGAGCGCCTTAGGAAGCATCAGGGAAGAGGATAGGAATGCATTCAGAGATCACAATGCTTGGAGTGAGGAGGCCGAGGCGCGAAGCATACCCGCACAAGCTCCAATCGATATGCGCTCGTCGGAGAATATACCAGGCGTTGCGCCTTCGCAGAGAATGCCTGTGAATAATGGGAAGAGGAAGACAGTTGCCATTGTTGTTTCTGCAGATTCACATTCTGACGACTTTGATGACGATGATAACTCATTCCACGAACATGCTGTAAGTAATCCTGCATGACTCTGTAATAACACTTCTAATAACGACAGTCTATCCTATCACATCTACCCCGAAATACCGATTTCTCTAAGATCCGTCTCTTCGTCCTCATATATGCCCCCGGATTGAAAGAACATCCACTCGATGCAGGAGCTGCCAGACCTCCAGGATCGCTAAGTTCTTCATTTTCCAATATTGGTCATGAGCAAGCACATACACCTGGCGAGGAGGCAGAGAAGCAACTGTGAGGCACCCTGTATTCCAGCTCATGGCTCATGCTAATACACACAGATCCTCGAGTTCCGTATCTCCAGCATTCAATGCGGTATACTCCCAAGCACTTGCTCTTGTGGAGAAAGAGACCATGGTTCTTCCTTTCACAACTCCTACTGGGCATGTCCACATTCTTCGCCATCTTGGTCCCGAGATTGTCTATCTCCAAGAGTCCCTCGCAGGTAATAATGGAGAAGTTATCACACATCTACAAACGTGGCTACGGAGGGATGTTGTCTTGATTGTGGGTGCTGATGGTGGTCATGGTGGACTTGCAGACAGTGAGAGCGAGGCGGAACATGTGGAGAAGAAAGAACACTGGTGGGAAAGAGAAGATCGCGTTGGCAGAGGTAGAGGAGTTGTAGTTGTAGAGGGACTGAGAGTTGGCGATGATTGGGCCAGACGTGTTGAAAATAGGGAATAAGTTGTAATTGCGCACGGTATCTATGATGATATTTTCGAATGGCTTGGAGGACTTGTATGATTTTGATGCACTGATTGACAAACCTTTCTGAATATATGAGCTTACGTTTTACGCAAAGAACTGTTGCCGAGGTCGAATTTGAGGCTGTGTTATATTGATGGTGCAGCTTGAATTCAACCTTAGGGAGGCGAGGCTGACTTGAGACCCAAAAGGGAAATATACGTGACTTGATACGACAATACATCACCCAGTTTTCATATGGCTTGCCCCTATCATTTCACGACCCGCCCAATTCAACATGGCGGCTATCAAGCTTCGCCACGATGTCTGATCCTTCAACGCATCTTCTGCACATCAAATCTCGAACGGTTCGATGCTTCTGTGCCTGGCTGAATGCATGATACAGCTTGGCAACCAGCAATGCCTCAGGGGTATCCAGTGCAATGTGAGATACAAAGATAACGTCAGTTTGGATAATATATAAATACCATATGCCCAGCTCGCGAATGTTTTGAGAACGCCATCATCAAAGTGTTGTATTTGTTCCCGCTTGACCCCTAGAACGACTCATCTACTCCCCACTTTCATAAAAACAGAACAGCAATCCAGCACGAACAACAAGACCCAACAATGAGCTTTTCTGAATTCTTCTCTGGATTTTTTTCGGGCCTTGGAAGATTCCTCCACGATTTCTGTAGGAACTGCAATCCAGGAGCTTGTATGCTGTGCGGAGCTTGCTCATGCTAGAGCCGAAATCACCACGTGAGCACACTTACTTTGGTCATTTCTCGAACCCCGCCAAACCCCACCACGACGACTTGCTTCCCCAGCTCACACCCAGCAGCACATCACAATGTCGCACGCCCGCATAGAAGAAGTATCTGACAGCGACCCGTCAGAGGGCGATATCTCTGACGTCTCAGACGACTTCGACGAGCGGGAGATCATACGAGCTCGACCTTCCGCAGTACCAAAACCCCAAGTTGCTCCATCTCTCATCAATCCCTCGAATATCCCCTCCTCGGCAGGCCCACGAACGCATACCGCCCCAGATGGAACGCAATTCGTACAAGCAGAGGATCAGTCCAAGTATGCGAGCTTCGAATGTCTATATCCTGTGTACTTCGATGTGAGCAGGAGTCGGCGCGAAGGCAGGATGGTGGGCAAGGAATTGGCGGTTGAGAATCCTCTCGCGCGGGAAATCGTCAATGCGTGTGGACGATTGGGACTGGAGACATTGTTTGAGCCGACGAAGATACATCCTAAGGATTGGTCCAATCCGGGACGAGTTAAGATCAAGCTGAAGGGTGGAAGGAATACCAGTATCAAGAACAGTACGCCAGAACTGCTACCCAAAAGGAGAGATTGCATGCTGACATATGCTAGAACACCATCTCTATACTCTTGTCTCCGCCCATCTGAAAGCCAATCCTTCGACCCAAGCTACTGCCTCTCTAGTTCGCGTCCCAGGCGTCCCGCCTCCTGATGCGTCAAAAGCATATCCACAACCCGCTGTTCCTAAAGGCTGGAAGATGAATACTCTGTTGCCGCATTACTCGCCAGCTTTGACAGGTGGAGGAGTCAGTGACAACTTCTTTAAAGACATGATGGCGGAAATGCAAGGTGCAGGTGGTGCTGGAGGAGCTGGAGGAGCTGGAGGAATGCCAGGTATGCCAGATCTGTCTGCTATGCAGGCTATGATGGGCGGTGGAGGTGGAAGTGCTACGCCACCACAAGGTGCGATAGAGGGGAAGAAGAAGGATAAGAAAAAGAAGAAGTGAGAGGTTGCCATATAGTACGGGTTAAGATCTTTAAGCTCATCATGGGACTGAGCATTCGAAATGCAAGGTGCTACTGGGCAGTTGTCATACGAGAGAGTTATGGTCATATAGCTGCATAGCGGGCGTTGGCTGAGCTAGGTAATCCAAAAGATAATTTCCACAAGAACGGCTCGTTCATCTTCTTTGGAGTGCTATCTGTCACGGAATGCTTTCCAAGAAAGTTCTTCACTTCACACAGCCTCCGTTTCCGTTTCTTTCACGCTTTCTCGGATTCTAGAATCCTTGTAGTATTCGAGTTCTTGCACAATTTGCCACCGAACGGCAAGTTGCAGCTATCCAGCGAGGCTGCAGCAGATCCGACGAGTCAGAATTTCCTCTATTCGGGACAGGCTGTAGCGTTTCAAGCATACTGAAAAATCCAATTGTTGGAGTATCTTTGTGCGTTTGGAAGTTGTGCATGAGTTGAAGCAGCCTGAATATACGACAGATTGTTGAAGATATTAGAGTTCCTTGTTTCTTGAGCTCCTTGGCTCTTGTCCTCGGCCGTAATAGACTGTGGCGCTTTCGCCAGTGTTTCCAACTTTGTGAGGACGGTGGGGCGGAGAAAGGCATCTGGTTATGGTTCTTATGGTATCTGGTACGTTTGCTTCCATATAGTCCCAGGTTAAGCTAGTCAACACAAGTATTTGCTTGTTGCTGGTGTGGAAGTAGCCTTCTTCACCGCAACAAGTTCAGAAGACTACGTCATCTCTCTTCTTAAGTGCATTATTTGGAGGCCTACAAGTTCTTTTGCACTGGTACAACCTCACTGTTACTTGGCTTACACTTAACGTTTCACATAGCATATGGCTTTTCATCAGTATCAAGCCTCTCTCGATATCTTCTGGAGCTTCAGCAGATTCACCGACCTCTGAGCTGTAATTCAAGTGATCAGATTCATTTTCAAGTCTTTCGGTGTCTGGCGCTACAGCTGATTGTCTTCGGGTGAAGCTATAGTACTGGTACTAGATCGATGGTTTCGACGATATAATCTCGGTCGCGCGCCTCAGATTCCTCCGATCATCAACAACACCTCTCCGCCTTCGACGCACCAATTCAGGCACCACTTCGACGCTCCCATCTATCGTCTGCCTTTTATCTGTTTTCTCATTCCTAGTCGACTGTGAGTCGTCAAGATTGCCTATGCTTTTGCTGCAGGCTTTCGATCTCGATCTTACACAGCAAGTACTTTGAGCATCAAGCACCATCTGTAAGTTATCTTGATATCCTTCACCTTTGGATTTTTTCACTCGTCGATCTCGACCTTCGCTGAATCGAGAGTGAATACTTCACGGACTAGTCTTCTACTAGCTCCTTCTCTGATCTTCACTTTCCACCCTCAGCCTATATTTCTTGTCCTTAATCTGCGCCACCTCTCTCGCGCTCTATTTTACAACTATCTTTTCTCCATCAACCTGGCACTTTCTTCTGACATACAAAGCTGATCTTGCAGCAACAGGAGATCATTAACATCTTGTCGTAAGTCGCCTGATTATCAACGGATACATGTTCAATATCGATCTATTGGGACTGAACTTTCCAAGCCCAATCTATGGTTTGCTCATATTAACAAGTCAATCCGGATACTAATCATTGATGTCACAATAGGGCAGATTGCTTGCGCGCTCATCATGCCTTCCATACCTGGCACTCTCTATGTCATTAGAGACGATGGAGAGTTTGAGATCACCCACGATCGTACGTTCGCTTTCCTGCCGATCATCTATTCTTTGCTCGCAACGTATCACAGCTGTGCTACATCAAGCTTTTTCAGCCTGCAGAAGTCCTTCCCCGAGAACTCTAGAGCCACCTGCATGAATATATGTGTGACTGCTGACTTTTTACTGCTTACAGTACGACCAGGCTCAGGAAGTTGTTCACCTCTCAAGCGTCCTCGAGCAGAATCTATCGCTTCATCTTGCACCCTACAAAACTCAACTCCAGCTTCATCAGAACCCGACCTGCAAATCATCGAACCTACTGCGTCTAAGCCTAACACTCGTCCCAAACCCGAGGTACAAATCATTGATCCACCACCCGGACCAACAGCACAACCCCGCAAGAATCTGGATGTCCCTGCTCCAAAGCGAACCAAGTCGAACACATCGAACTTATCAGACACCAAGCCAACTCAAACACACCAGTATCTACCTGCTCAAGCCACAGCTCTTGACGTTGACGGTTTCGAAGATTTGAAGTATGGACCAGGAGGCATTATCAATCTCGATGATCTGGAAGAAAGATTTGAGGCCGAATTCTACGGCGCAGCTTCCCAAATCCAAGCACGAGCTCCACCAGTCGCAGCAAGAAATCTCCCAATCTGCTTTCCCCAAGAAGAGCTCACGTCCTTCGATGTCCGAGGAGTGCATATTAAGAAAGGCAAGACCGTCGAGTTCCTCAATGGGACCTTCTTAAAGGTTGCCAAGATCATCAAGAATACTTATACTGAGGAAGTGGTACTTCGAGGATGGATGTTGAAGAGATGCTCTCACATGAAGGGAATCTTACCAAAGAAGCTGAACGAAGTTTGCTTCGTCCTTGAAGTTGAACTCGACGATCCGAGACCAGTCATGGAGCAGGCCATGGTCAAAGTTGGATTGGATGGTGTAGTAAAAATTCGCCATGTTGTGTCTACCAATTATCCCCACCCTCACCTGGGTTTCCCGAGAGTCGGTCTACCTTACGACACAAAGAAAGACAACATGGAGTACGTCAAGGATTACGAGCGGCTTGTCGTCCGATGGAAGTTCATCACTTGTTACGACAACGCAATTGAACATGCCAGAACGTCGACCCTCAAATATCCCATCAACATCCGCAAGACGATCTTGGTTGGTCTTACCGAGAAGGATTGTACACCTGGATGTTTCATGGATCCTGCTCTGCTGAGACACGAATGGCGTGGAGAAACAATCATCGGTGGATCTGGACGCATGGAAGCACCAGTATTTGTCCCTCCTCAAATTCAAGAATCATCTGATCACGCATACGAGTGCCACCAGTGTGGTAAGGGTTTTAACAGAGCCGAGAAGCTACTAGAACACTTCCAAAATACACACGAGCGTCAATCTCGTCGACAACCTTCACATCCTCGACAACGTCAAGCCCGACAACCTTCAGTCATTGAAATCCTAGAAGACGATGACGACGATGGAACCCCACAAAGACGAAGAGCCTCTAGGGAGCAAATCGAGGACATTCGTGTCAGACTAAGCTCGGTTCTGAGTCTGGATGGGGAGAAGATCAACGATAATAATAAGGTGCAGGTGATTCGGGGGAACGGAAGGGGAATTGACGTCGACCTTACCTCACCTAGGCATGCTGGTAGAAGAAGTAATCCTCGACCTGAGAGACGAGCGCATGGACGAATTGAAGCGGTACTACAGGGCCAGAATAATAGAAGTGCACGAAAGGATTGCTCAAGTTACACGTACGGAGATGCTTGTAAGTTTTCTGCCGTTCCATCGATTGGCTCTCATTCCCAGTCACTGACCCATTCCAGTCTGCGGAGCTGGAGGAACGACTCGAGGTGCTGCAGCTGCAGCTCTTCAAGTTCTCTGGGGTTTGGACCTAGAGAAGAACGCCGGAAAGACCTGGAGAGCCAATTTCCCAAATGCCACGCATTATGAGATGTGGGCACACGATTTGGTTGCGTCAATCAATGCCAACCGAAATCTTGTTGTTGATATACTCCACCTCTCACCCCCTTGCCAAGTCTTCTCGCCTGTCCATACGATAGTCGGTAAGAACGATCAGCAAAACTTCGACTCGTTATTCGCTTGCTGTGCCCTCGTTCATTCGGCTCGACCACGTATCATCACCCTCGAGCAGACTTTTGGTATCTTGCACCCCAAGTTCGAAGCTGCTTTCAATAGCTTGATTCAAATCTTCACGAGTTATGGATATTCTGTCTCATACCAGATCGTCCAGTTCCAGAACTACGGTCTGGCGCAGACTCGCCGTCGCTTGATCATTGTTGCTGCGTGGTGAGTTCAGGTGCATCTATGAGCGAATTGGGACTAATCACACACTTCTAGCCCGGGTGAAACTCTTCCTGAAGTTCCCGAATATACCCACTCTGAAGCTTCAAGGACTCTCAAGCCCCTCACCAGCGTCCGAAGCGTCCTAAACACGATCCCATGCAGTTGCCCGAATCACAACATCCAAGAAGAATACGCTAAAGGCACAACCAGGCCCGCTTGGGATGCATCAAGAGCTATCCCGACCATCACCTGCGATGGTGGAACTCGTTGTCATCCCGATGGAGAGCGAGGATTCACCCACAGAGAGTTGGCTGCACTCCAATCATTTCCCAACCACCATGTATTCCATGGAGGCTATATCAAGAAGCAGATTGGCAATGCTGTCCCGCCTCTCATTGCGGAGATCTTGTTTAAGGCCATTGTCAAGCATCTGAAGAAGGTTGACAGGGCTGAGCAAGAGAAACTCGCACAGGTCATCGACTAAAAGTCTTGGACCTTAGGCAGTAAAGAAGTGAGAAATCAGATCATCTATCGGCGACAACATTTTGAAAGTGATTGTGGCATTAGCTGGTATGGTGTGTGGAAGTATTTGGTCATTGCTTCCAGGCGACGATGGGGTTCTCGGCTGATCGCCTCATCATCTTCTTTTATCTGCATTGCTTCTTTTTCTTGCGCTGCCTTTTGAGCCGATTGTACTTTACGCGTTGGGGTTTCAGGGTTGTTTGTCTGCGATGATGCATGGGTGGATGGATCCTTGGAAGCGTATTAATGAGCTTCCGCATTGTATAGTAAAAAAAAATTGCACTAGGCTGCATATGAAGGATGACATCTTTCCTGCCTGATTGCACACATCTCACGTTTAATTTTGCTTGTAGAATGAATACTCCGAATCCTGAACTTGAGAAGCAGAGAGTCCTAACCAAAAATATCCAGTAATCGGAGTCCAAGTATACATGCACAAAATGAGGCATTGTGCAGCTCCAAAGGCGACTTCAATGTCGCAATGGACATCTCATAACACTCAAGTGAGGTGTACCAGAAGCTAAGACTTGGTACATAAAAAGTCCGCCGCAGATTAGATATCAACCTCCCTCCCACAATCATAGCCAGATGCGGGTCTCAATCAGCCTGTATGCTCAAAAACTGCGATTCCGTTCGAGCAGTAAGTTCAGCCCAAGCCAGAAGTTACTTCATATCCTTCACGAGAGCGAAATTCGAATCTTCACTCTACCAGTACGGAACGTAGTCTCTCTCGCTTCTCACAACCATCGCCTCAGCATCTCTCTCCAGCTGACCAAAATCTCTCTTGTACGATTCCTCCTCGGATTTGACACGGTAAGAGTCGTGGCTGTGACATTGTCGGATATCGTGCAACAGCCTGGCTCTCAACTGGTAGTGCAACCATGGCGCTAGTTTGACAACTTCCTCAGGATACGGCTCCAAGTTGGCATATGAGGGGTCGTTGAGGTCGAGAAGGTGGGTGAGGACGGTGAGAGCTCGATTGCGGTTGGCTAGGCACTCAGCAGGACGCATGGCAGGCTCAATGAAGTAGTATAGCTTGAGCCAGGTCTTCAGCATTTCCGGCCCATCGTACTGTCCACAACGACAGCAAAAAGGTTGCACGTAAAGTGCTCGGAATGGCCAAGTACAAATTGGCAAGCCGACTTGCTCCATTCTCCGGATGGCCTGTTGGATGGAGATGGATCGAGCCTGCCTTCACATCTTGCACAACAAACAATCCACGTACAGCACTCGGTATGCTCGAGGTTCTGAGCTGTATAATACAGTCAGACTTGATACGCGCAGGTGTCTCGTATTGGGTGCTCGAGGTTGAGGGCGTGGTGGCTGCCATGGTGTTCGAGCTGGTGATGATGTGAAAGTAGGTTGATACATTATAAAACTTGAAGATGCGACCGCTGATAAAGAAATAGTATCTGTGGAGCACTGTAAGTATATGTGCCTGATTTCTCGAGTCGTAGTGAATGGTGTCGCATGTTGGACTTCTCGAAGGTGAGGAGAAGCACTGATGTTCTCGCTTAGAATTGCAATTGTTGACATTCTGGATTGGCTGCCGACCCGCAAATACATTCGAAAAGCTTGGTACGGTAGATTGTTCTAGGCTAAAATGGATTTGTCTAGATCTAATCTACAGGTTTATAATATATAGAGCTGTTTTTCAGAAGTTGTGAAACCAACTTGCGACATACATTGTGGATTATTTCAATGTCTTTTCCCCGTTATGGCTATCTGCCCTGAGCCTGAGCCTACGCCTAAGGCCCATGTCAACCCCGCCAACCAAGCAGCTCATCAGTAATCTTCATAGCGTCGGTTGCACCAATACCAACCCAGTTCAAAAGTTCGTTCAACCCCTCTTGCAAGTTCTTCCTCAGAGTATAGATTTCATCCTGAGTCAACGTGCGTCGCCATCCTAGTTTCTCCTCTCTCTCGTCAAGGTACCGTTTGTACTGCTTTGCTTCAATTCTGGTGATGTCCGCGGGATCTCCGAAGCATCGACGAACCATCCGATGGTAGCGTCCTCGAAGGCAATCACGGAGGCCAGGGAACTCGCGTCTGATATCTGCGGGCCTCCCGGTCCAGCCCTCGTCCTTGATGCGGCGATCGCAAGCATTGGGTTCCAGCTAAATCAAGCTTCATCAGCATTATTACCGAACTTAGTGTTACTGTTAGGTTCCAGAACGAGACGAGTAAAATGAGCTGTAAAAAGGGCACCCACCAAGTCGCACAGGACTAGAGACTCTCAATCCGTCCCTCGTACCCAACTTCCCTGGTTCAATCTGCACATAGAGCTTCAAACAAGCATTGAGAGTGTCTCTGTACTTCTTCTCGCCATACCGCAGCGAGAGACGAATTTTCTACAATCTCCTATGAACCGGGAAGTACTCTCCACCAGTACCATATCCCAATTGCTCCAGTCTCGCAATCCACGAATTGATATTTTTTTTTGTTTCGGGTTCACAGACAGGTGTGTTCATCGTGTGCCAGAATGCCTCGTTCAACATGAGTCCGAAGTCTTCCTGCTCTGTTTCTGGAATTCGGGATTGTCCCTTTTCGCAAGTGGGGCAACAGCAAGAGATGCCCCAGTCCCCAGACAAGGCGAGGGCTCGGAAGGAGTAGTCGTAGAGCCAGTTATCGAGGACATAGTCGAATGTGATTTCGCCATTCACGGGGATATCCTTTAGCGCTAGCACCATGATTTTGCCATCTTCGACGACGGGACGAGCGTTTGGCTCGCATGAGTGCTGTATCATAGATAGGACAGGGTCCACAAACCATCCTGGGGAAACCAGGGAGCCAATGTGCGGTGGCTGGTTTGGGACCTTCAAGATCGGGATCTGTAATATCCTTCGACTTTCTTCGAGCTCTACGGGGCAGTCAGCAAGAGTTATACAGCAACAATGTGGGAAGTCCACTACTCCACGTCTCATACGAGCTTATTCATAGATCTGATCAGTAGTGAAAGAAGTGCCCGTCGACTCCTTGACAAGCGTTGCAATCTTTTGATATCTGTGCTCGGTAGAGTGGGGTAGTTGCCTCGTGTACGTTCCAAGAGAGATGTTTAAACGGATCATCTTTGAGACGCCTCTCCTGCCGTTCTTCCAACAACACCAAGAATCTAATCGTCATCCGGACGCGGTTGTTAAAGACATCCAATTGAAAATACTGCTCTTCATCTTCCTCCTCGTCGATATCTTCGTCGTCTGTGTCGTCATCATCTGTGAGTTCTTCGCTTCCTGTGTCATCTCTCATTTCAGCTCTTTCCTGAAGCGCCTTGGCTCTGCCGGCTTTCAGGATCGCGCATTCCCGCTTGTGGTGTTTACGCCAAGCTTTTCTCTGGCATACCTACCACACGTCAGTCAGAACACAGATGTTTGTCCTTGCAAGTTAAACAAAAGGTTCCTTGACATTCATCGGAGCGTACTCTGTCACAGTAATACACCATACCACATGCTTCACATGCCTTCAATGCTTCATCAACCTCAGGAGGATTCCCCGACCCAGAAGCACCTGAATTCTGGGGAGCTGACGCCTCCGTTGCTGTCTGTCTAACATTCGCTCTCCATCTGACTATCGTCGAGATCTGCAATCCCTCGGCTGTCTTATAGCTTGTATTGAAACAGAAGTCGCAAGCTCTCGTGATGCCCTTATCGTCGTCACCGATCTGCCGCAAATTAACACCCATCGTGTCCGGAGTGAGATTGAAATACGCACGATTGCCAACAGGTTTCCTGTGGATTCAAAGATCGAGATTTCTTCAAGATACCTGGAGATGCTTCGGTCCATGAAGATTCCTGTTCTTTCGGGGTGATGGGATGATTGAAAGGCCACAAAGTCGAATGGGTTCTTCAACCACTTGGGTCGATGTGTGCTGGAAAAGGTGCAGACATTGGGAGCGATCTCAGAATTGTTGTGTAGTCTGGATTTTGGTTCTGAGAGGAGGGCCGGGAGCCTCTCTGATGAAGAAGTGTGAAAAAGCTACCATACTTACAACTCATTTGGCAACTTTTGTTTGTCTTGTGCCCCGACTTGCCGACTCGCATGATCTGATAGTGAAAAACTCAAAGAAGCCATGTCACGTTCAAATAGCTGACTTGGATACCCACACACTGCCTCGTATTTTGACAAAGATTTGGCAGTGAGTCAATCTTCCAGCACATTCTTGCGCTCGCGTAATCCATGCGACCAACTCGCCTTGTTTGTGTTTCATCCTCATCTTGCCTGCCTCAAGATCTTCTTTCAAGCTTGGAATTAACGCTTTATAATGTACTTACTACAATTTATGACATAGAGTCTTATTCAAAGAAAAGATTTATGTATTGCGGGAACGTAACGTATCCTTGGTCTATCGAGATTTGTATCGCCGAATGGCAGCAGTTTATGCGGCGCCTGATATATTTACGTCTCCAATCAATCAGAAGCGCTCAGGTCCAAATCTTCTAGAGTAAGTCCTTAGCCTCCAAGGCGTCCAAACCAGCCCACTTCAGCAGCTCATTCATGTTTTTGACGAACTTGGTCCGAGCAGCCTCACTCCGACGCAGGGGAAAATGCTTGTAAAGCTTGTTCTTTGCAGATGCCTGAACGTGCAAGTTGAACTCAGCACTTTGTCTCTCCGCAAAATCCTTCTCGAAGTTCGCAACCATCGAGTCAGATCCAAAGCATTGAGCAATATCCCTAGCCAGCATATCTCTCAAATTGAACTTTACCTGGATCGCAACTTCCTTAACCTTCATTGGCAGCTCGCTCAACTTGGATGTACCTGGGGCCTGGAAGTTGAGGAAGGACTGAAGGACGTAGAGGATCTCGATACGGGATTGCATGGAGTTCGGTGGGTATTGGGCAGGCTCGATCTGGTAGCGTATTTTGAGGGCGAGTCTGAGGCATTCGGATGCATTCATCTTGGCGAAGTACCCACGGAGGAGTTGTTGGTGTAGCTCGCGCATAGGATCAGCTCCCCATCCGAAGCCAGCATCTCGCTTTGGCTTGGATGGCGCGCTTGACCTCGCCCAAACGGTTGGGGTATTGTGCCAGGTCGATGTTCTTCAGGGCCCGAACTTGATCACGGAGAGGGCCTTGAGGACCAAAATCGCCTTTCTGGCAGAGAAGGCAGTTGCGATCGATCACCCAGTATGTCTTCAAGTCCGACTTCCGGGTCTGGTAGTCACGGATCTCGGGGGCGTAGCACATAGTTATCTCTTCACCGGCAGCGATATCTCGAGTAGCTCTGATGCGGAGTTCGGCACTCTCATGAACGGTTTTGGCAGATGGCATGCATTCGTGGGACAAGTAAGCCAGGAACGGTTCGAGGCAGGTTCCGACGACAAACTCGGTTGGGACCTTTGGATCGTGCATACGGCAGCCTTTGATGAGAGGGACGGAAAGAACGGACTGATTGTTGTGCATCTGTGTTTTGTCAGCTAGTGCTTGGAACATGATGGAGGTTGGGCAGGTATACCATGGAGAACAAATCAATGATGTTGTCCTCACTAACCTCGGTCTCCACGAAGGCTTTCACGACCTCAGCAATAGCGTTGGCGACGCTGCCGAATAGGTTCATGGCCATCTTAGACTCTCTGTTGGTAGGCAATCCGAGGATTTCGTTCCACTCTGGTTGAGATAATTTGCCATTCTCACGGCACTAGAGAAGGCGAACGAGGAATCGAGTCTTCTTCTTCTCCACGCATCCTCCTCCGACTATGCGCATCTTGGCCAAGGTTTCACTCGAACTTGTGATGGTCCTTCCAGGCCCCCTTTTGGCATTGCTAGGCTGATTTATTAGAAAGAGAAGGGACGAAGAGAGGTGCATGAGGACGTACCTTGCTGCAGTAGTACGGCGTCTTGCAGTTACCGCATGCCAAGAACTTGACTTCTGCATCTGCAATGAGCTTTGGAAGGGTGGTTGATGTGACTCGATGTCTAGACGACATATCCTGGAGCTTGGTGACCATACAGTTATCGCAAGTGTACTTGAGCGTATCGTCATCATCAGCGTAGAGGGAAATTAGCTACTGTGTGGTGTACAATGTGGAGCTGAGCAGAGCACCTACGATATTGAGAAGTGGCTTGCTGGAGGCAGATGAGACCACCTTTCTTGACATCCTCCCTAACGATAAGGCGCTTGCCAGAAGTCTCCTCAGGCTCCAAGCCATCAGCATATGTAATACGACCGGGAATAGGAGGGTCTCGAGGTCCTTTGGTCATGGTAATGTTGGAGTCTTCGTCTTGGACAATGATCAGGTTGAACTTGTGCTCCATACCCGCGAAAGGGGTTCCGTCAAGGAGAGATGATGCCATGATTGATGCCTGTGGTAGGAGATCGAAGCCGAGGTATAGTTGAAAAGTTTTTGGGGACGAGGGGAAGCTTCGTTGACGAGAGAATATACTCGAGCTTGCTGCCTGAGCAGATACCTCTCCAAAAGAGACCAGGCTCGACGTCAATATCAACAATTGAAGGTGAAGTCAGGTGAATACACATTAAAAATTGGATAAGGTGCGTGAATAGCGCGTATTTCGAGCTCGAACTTGATTTCAATACCAATGAGAACTGAAAACACCATCGCCAGGAACAAAATCGCACCCAAATTTGTTCCATCTAACATTCCACCGCCTGATAGCGCAGTATATATCGACAAAAGCATTCGTGTGTTTCATGACCATACCTTGCACTCCAATAGCCATGAAAACGACTCTAGCATGCACGCAATTCTATGTTCTCTTAAATGTCTTGAAATGCCCAAAAAGTCTTACCATCATAACTCGTACTCTTATGCAGTTATTCAATACTGCGCGATCAAGAACTTGTCTTCTTCTCCCACCTACACACACCCATTAGCTCTATTTGATGCTGACTTATGCTCTTCTGTATCCAAGAGTGGCAGAAAAGAGTACTCACAGATCTAAGAATAATTTCCACAGAATACTGAACAGCAGTCCTTGCAAACCGTTGCACAAGATTCTGGTCTTGAGCCCACGGCCAAGTAACCCCGTGACTCCATCTTGTAGAACTACCAGTCTCGCTGCCTCGGCTACAGTCTATCAATACAGTGCTCGCGAAGCGATCGGAAAGAACCAGAGTAGACTTACTGTACGAAACCTGTGTATCATTAACCTGTCGATATGTCTTGACAACTCTCAAAGAATTCGACACAGAATCCGACACAACCGAAGCCACGAAGCCGATGAAAGCGAGACGCAGAAGCCAGACGATGATGGAGTGCTTTGGTGGTGCTGGGATAGTCTCGGAGAGGAAGTTGTAAGTAGCAAACCAGGGATAATGACCAACGAAAGTTGCGGCGGCAGTGGCGAATGCACCCCACCATAGGCTACCGATTCCGTTCGTCTTGATGCGTTGATGGAGGAGCGTGGTGCCGCGGGACCCTTGGACTTGGAGAGTGGTCTTGAGGGTGTCGATTGGGGTGAGGATCATGCGGAAGGATGCGGCGCAGAGAGATGCGAAGATGGTTTTGATGGGTGATGGGAGGTCTTTCAGGTAGGAGTTGGATTGGAGTAGAGCAAGGATTCCGGCGTTGGCTGCTGTGTCTCCGAATCGAGATACGGGACCTGGGTTGTGTCAGTCTTCTAGCATCCCTGGAGCTGATATGATTGAATAAGTACCTTGGATAAGAGCAGCGCCCATGCCCTGATAATACCGAATGAATCCTCCATCAGCATGCAATGTTCTAGTTGCAGCCGAGAAAGAAGTTCCGAAGCGGTATTGATAATTCATGATAGTGCGGAGTGGCTGCAAAGGCGTCAGAGAAATCCCATCTTGAGCAAGAATTCCGAGAAAATATTACCATCAGAAGCAACACCTGTAAGACCATAGCGGCAGCACCGCTCAAGCCTCCTCCAAGAGCTCGCTTGAGTGCACCTTTCAAGTCGAACTGAACACATTGTTAGCGGGTCCATTTAGCATGAGACTGAGGAGAGACGCACCTCAACATCGCCACCAGCATCAATCCACCCTTTGATGAAAAGAGCAAGAAAAAGAGCCCCAATCACAATTGAGAAACCCCTCCAAACCCACCAACTCGTCGGTCTGCCTCCTTTCTCAGCCTCATCGTCCACATCAGGCTGCTGATCAGATTGATGATCGCCAAGCAGTGCCGTCCGTTCTGTATTCTGCTCTCGAACAAGTGTCTGCTCTTCTGTGTCTCTTTCGCTTGGTTGAGCCATGATTGCTAGATCGTGGTTAAGAAGTGTTTGGGTGAGTTATTGATAGATGCTGCCCCATCTTTGGATGATATTGAGAGTGGTGATGAAGTGGATTTGTAATTAGGTCCGGGATGTCATGCTTGTTTTGCCGAGAGCCGGGTGGAGTGGAGCGGATGTCACGTGTGGGAGCGGTTGGCTCAGGGGCTCGCTTACTTCCACTGCTGTTTGGATTGAGGGAGAGGAGAGGGGGATGATGGGTTGGTGAAGGAGATCAGTGAGGCTTATAAACGGAGTTGGGTGCATGAAGTAGAAATTCATCATTGTGGGCTCGACGTCTGTAACTCTGCCGTGAGAGGCGCACATATCGGCGAAAAACATGAAAGTACGCTTATGTAGGTGACGTTATTGTCTGAGTTTTCTCATAGGCATAATATGGATGGCTGAGGAGTTCACAGAGCTCTTAAATGGAAGCCCAACGCTGCATACGAGGCCACGAATTGGCCCTGCCTGCGACCAAGGTTCCTTCAATGACTAGATGACGCCCCATCCATCGCGTTCTCTCACCATTCCGTCCAAGAACCCTAGTGGTACACGCCCCAGTGCTCCTCCAAGGTGAAGTAGCGCTCGAGCATAATCATATAGTTGGGCTTTGAAAGCGGGTACGTGTAATCCAGCTTCTCCATAACATGCCGTTTTCCACCAGCCAAGCCTGACAAGCGTCGTTCCGGAGGTTCCCAGAAGGTCATATTTAGAGCATCTTGCAAAGTCTTGACCTTTGAAGATGCCGAAAGAGAGATTCTTTCCTCTTCGGCCTCGAAACTTGCACATTCACATGGTGCATTGGGTGCGTAGTATCTGGCAGCCATGGTCTGTGGTGCTCGCCTGAATCTGAACACCACATGGTCTTGCAAGTCGGGCAGAACTGCAAACGGGTTGTTGTAATGGTACAGACCTTCGCGGCACTGTGCCAGACGATGTAGTTTTTTGGTGGAAAAGAGCTGGAGTAGGCTGTTGTGTGGATGATCATGATGAGGATAATGGATCAAATATGGATGCATCAGACAGAGACGGTCACTGGCCCAGTTGATATAAAACCGGGGCGATACGGCGGGCACCTCTGATCGGGGATAGGCGGGAGTACCAGGTAGAAGAGAGTACCAGCGGAGACCTTCTTTTCTGGCTTCCTGCGATGTGTGAAGCAGAGCGGGAGGGAGACAGCTACTGCGATAAACTGGGGCTTTGACGGGCTCGAACTGTCTTCTGAACTGATTCAAGATTGGCGAGCGCGTCCTGAGGGGATTGCTACCCTGTACACCATCTCGGGCCCAAAGATCAACGTTTCGTATGTCGAAGCAGATGTACTTCCAGACCATTTGTCGGATTTCGAATGGAAGCCTGGGAAACCTTTCAAATCTAATCTTACCAGGCTCCTTGGATGCCTCGCCAGAAGATGAGGGCATTTCGAGATTCCCCGTCATCTCTGGGGACATAGATGCCTAGTGTAATGAACTCGATGGAGGTCTGAAGAAGATGGTACCATGGGCTGGATATCGCAGGAAAGTTTGAAGCAGATTAACTGTGGGGTTTGAAGTGCTGTCGGCGACACCAGAGGCGCGTTCGAGGTTCTTGAGTAGGACGGACGAGAATGAAGCCTAAAAGGTATTCAAGAAACTGTCGTCAGGTAGGGTAGGAATTTGCTAGACCATTTCGGGCCGTGGAAGCGAGCCTTTAGGTGCGGGTGCCTTGGGAAGTAGAGGGGTCTTGCTTGGCACGACAAGCGACCAGAGAGATCAGTAATTCTGTAGCAAATGCTTGGGCCTTCCAACATGTGGACTTCTCGGTGCCATTGGGGTCAACTTGAATCGTCTCTGGGAAAGTTCATGGGATGTGGGGTAACAGGAAGGAGGCTGAAAGCAAAATGATCCTATCGTCCTCCCACATACGTTAGTGAGTAACTCTACCAGGACCAGCGAAGGACAGGCGGAGGAAGCACACATTCAGCCAAATAATCAGAATGATGTTTCAACAAGAATTCACAAGAAGAATGCTTCACATCCAAAGCTGGGTACTTTGCTGAGACAATGACCCATCAACAGAACCCAAAATCGAGAATGTCCTTGAGAGTCAAAGTTGAATCTTGGCAAATACATGAAAACGTGATGGAACACAACAAACCAGAGGAGCGAGCCACCTGCGGACCAGGGGATCCGTCAAAACTCCCTGATTTGCTCGCCGGCGGATGCTTGCCTCTCAAGCGGTACGCCTCATCACCTCTCTGGTCCGCCGCTCAGTTTAAGCGGAGCTACGCAGAGTCCTTGCACAGTCTGCTTGCCGAGTAGCAACCAGCCTGGCAGGCGGCAGGGCACAAGACAGAGTAGCTGATAGGATGCTCAGGGCTGGGAGAGCCAGCGGTTGCCAACCGAAGCCGCGAGGCACTCACAGCAATGCATTGCACTGCAGCTGGGTACATAGTTGGGCAAAAGAAAGAGATGGAAGATAGGCGCAGGCAGTCTGACTCTCCGAGCACGAGCATGAAAGTGGTAGGGTATGTAGTGGTGGGAGGAGCTGAAGCTGAAGCTGAAAGAGCTTTCTTTTGTTGGCTGCCCAAACACATCTCAGACCTCTACTCTCCCCACTACAAACAGAGCACACGAAGACAACAACAAATCTGAGGAGATCAGGAGAGAAGAGGATAAGAGTGGAAGAATCCCAAGGTCGATCCATCTCTGAAGTCCATTTTAAGCTCCGGGCTATTTTAGGTTCGACCCACAGGCGCGTCACCCCCGCAGATCTGCTAGAAAACACGCGACAGGGTATCGAACCCGGAAATTTCAGCTGTTTAGTGATCCAATTCTAGCTTCGCTGTCACGTCACTTCAATCAATTTACCACCACAACAGTCGTTCGAACGATGACCACAATGAGCCTTCTGGCGCAATCGCCGCCTATGCCAACTATTATGAACTTCGTACAACGATATCGAGTTCTGCGAGACCACCAGGATAGCAGTGATGAACTGATCAAGGTATGCTTGGAAGGTCCCAATAGATCAAGGTCTCTTGTGGATTGTGTCTGACCTCGACTTGCAGGATCTTATGCTCTACGCTGAAGGCGTCGAAACACAATATAGAGAGGAGAATGCCCGCTTAACACAAGAGTTGAACGATGCACAATTAGATCTGGAGGATGCGAGGCGCTCGAGAAGAGATTTGCAACAGCAGTTGAACCATGCACAACAGCGTATGGGACAGTTCAGTTTCGATTGTGATAACCTGAGGGTACGAGGCATCTACGGAGCGGGTATGATGCTTGCTGATAACTGCAGAATCGGAATCCATACATCATGGTACTGATTGATGGAGATGGCATGATTGTAAGCGTCTCCATTTTCAACACCAATACCCACTAACGTGTCTACAGTTCAACGAAAATCTCGTTAGACAAGGCATCGAAGGGGGAAAGCAAGCGGCAACTCTTCTGCGGAATACCATTCTCGACAATTGCCACGATCTCACTGATCAAATCGAAGTTATGGCCAAAGTTTGTGCGAATATTACTGGACTCTCCAAAGCAATGCGACGAGATGGATCTTTAGACAATCCGGACGATCTCAGAGACTTTACATTAGGATTTACACAAGGAAAAGCTTCATTTGACTTCATTGATGTCGGGCATGGGAAGGAGAGGGCAGATTCAAAAATTAAAGGTATACAAATCATCTGCGAGAGGCCGGCCATGGCGAGATCAGGACTGACTCCAGCAGAATGTATGCGTTGGCATCTACGAAATCATAATTGCAAACAGATTCTTCTCGGTATTTCACACGATGCTGGTTATGCACCATTTCTCGATGAGGTAATTACGAAAGACGATCGAAGCAGAATCACCATAATCGAAGGCCCACCAATTGTCCGCGAACTCGCAGCGACCAACCTCCATATTCTTACCCTCAACGATATATTCCGAGCTGAAAAATTGATCGATCGTTTGCCTGCCAATGATGCTCCCTCGACTTGGGCTGGAGTGACATCGATTGCCCCTCCGGTTCCTACTCCTTCCCCAGTCTCAGTAAAAAATGGTAGCATAACTACAATCTCGGTGAAGAAGCCTACGCCTACACCTTCGAATGCGAAGCCAGCTTGGAATCCCACTCCTCGTGGGCTTGATCCCCCCATTACAGTCAATGCCGCTGTTTTGGATCGTATCAAGCGCCGAACTACAAACAACAAGTTATGCAACAACCACTACCTTCGCGGTCCTTGTGCCAAAGGCGACGAGTGCTGCTTCGAACACCAGTATAAAGCCACAGAAGAAGATTTGAAGGCCATTGCGTACCTTACTCGACTGAATCCATGTTTGAATGGCCAGGACTGCGAGTTGGAATTTTGTATTTACGGACATCATTGTCCGAGTGTCTCGTTTCCCAGTGGTAGTAAAGAACCTGTCTGTACTGCTTTCGGATGTCGGTTCCAGAAGGAAGATCACCCACCCAATACAACAATCAAACACCCGAGAAAGGAGAGATGGGAGAAAGAGTATCAATATTAGGGTGACGGAAAGATGAACTTGCTGTGGGAGGCAATTTGTTATAAAAAGATATCTGGCTGATGTTATTTGGCTCTCGGGAAGGAATGGACGAGAATGTTTAATTCGGATGGTGTGCAAAATTCGTACATTTATTCGTTTGGCCTGGCTATTTACTGAGCACAGAAGACATATTCAACTACTGGGCGCATACTGAGGAGAGCTGGGGTGTTTAAGCTGTCAACCATACAACAACTTCGCTCTGCACAATTAATCAATCCCCCTTTCTGACTTTCTCGGTTACGCCGTGCTTCTCTATGCTTGCTTAGAATCCCTCTACTTCACTCTGTATCCTTTATGTCTTCTGTCTTTCCCTGTACTGCTTCCTGTCGTTCTCATCCTGTTCGTTCTTGCTTCACCAGCACCGTTTTGGGCCGACTTACCAAAATGCAACACGTACCTTCCACTTCTCACGTTTGCCATTCCGCTCTGCCATCATACCTTCCCTCACAGCCCTCTCCTGCCTTTCTCAACACCCATCTCGTTCACACTAACTTCCCACCTACTTCAGCCCCTCATCTCCCACTTCTGCCCTCTTCCACCCACCTAACCTCATCACCAACCCACCCACCACACAGCCCATCCTTCCCCCCCTCAATTACCACCCCCTATCATCCCCTCTCAGCAGCCACACCAGCTACTCAGCGTCGCTTCTACACCCTGCACTGCTATGAACTGTACTCGAATTTGGGGGTTTTAAGTCCGAGGGCTTCCATTCCCTCTGCCAGCTGATGAAGGAGACGCTGCTCTCGCAGTCCTGAAGCTCCTCCCTTGACTGAGTCAACCCGGATCGCTGTAAGCGTAGTTCAGCAAGTGACAATGGACCGCGATATTTTTATGGCGCTGTTGAGAGTTTTCTTCTGCGACTTTGTTGGGCTGTTGATACGGCTTGCGGAACTCGTGTTTTTATATTTTGTTTGAGTTGAGATATATATCGTGTCGGAGACTTGCAATCCATGTACTGGACAAGAACGTATGGAGAGGGTTTTAATGCTGTAGAGGTTGGAGATCGTAAGTCGGTCCCCTCCATATGTCATTTGGATTTCCACCGACGTTGACAGTGCTGCCAGCTTCGACGGTCCTGAAACGAACATCGTTCGCCGCGGTCATGCACTTGGAGCCTTGGCTATCGCCAGCATTTCGACTTCGGCTTCTGGACACAAGAGACGTAAGGGTTGCAGCAGCTTGATTGATCGCGGGATTCGTCGATGAAATATTCAGAAATAAGTGTCGGGTGTATTGTTTGTCGAGACAACGTTTTGCTATTGCTTTACCTACTGGTCTGCCTATTTGCTCTGCTGTTTTCTATACGACCTCAATTTGCCTTCTAGATTTCTTTCTGATATCTTGGAGAGTTCCAAAACATGCGTCGCAAGCCTCGCTGGCCAGCTGGGTCCCGACCTTGTCTTTAGAGCATGCGTTGTGCCTCTCTATTGCAATTTCTGGCTTGCTTTCCTGGTTGTCATTGCTCTTACCGCACCAGAGCTTAATAGATTGAACGCCTCCTCGCCAGTTGTCATTACTTTGACAAGCCGACAGAAGTTGTCATATACGTGGAAGGATATGACTTACCTATCTAACAGAGTCTAGTTAAGCTGCGCTACATTAGATGGCGCCTAAGAATTAAAGTTGTTGGTTCACTGCTAAATACACCACCGGATTGAGGCAGAACTCCTGCAGTCCATCCCCGATATGATTGTCCAGCGGCATTTCGTGATACTGGGTGGCTGCTCTTACTGATGAGAAGCCTAATGTAAAACATCATTTCATGAGAAGACTGACTTGATTGGTCATAAGAGTCTGAGCAAGAGGGAAGAAATATAAAACGGTAAAGGTTACGAAGGCACACCGCACTACTATACGACTTGGTGCACCGTACACCATCCATCAATTTGAGTTGAGCAGTTGTCCTCTGCGACACCGGACTGCCCGCGCGCCCGTGATTGGAGAGTCAAAATCAGCCCGAAATCCAAGGCCGACAGCTGTAATATCAAGGCGGACTCCAAGTGGCTCACCGAACGGAGATGACAAGACAGGAATCTGGCTTCTGTTTCCATCTGTGACATCTTCTTTCAAAACTCGTCGGCTTCGAGCAGCAGCTACAGATAGCCTCTCTTCTTGTGAACTTTAAACCTACACAAATAATGCGTCTGCTCCACTACGACGGTGATGGGAACCTCAGCCTGACTGAGTTCTTCGAGAGCGATCGACCAAAGTATGCTATACTTTCACACAGGTGGGAAACGGAGGAATACACTTTCAATGATCTTTGAGAAGGAGTCGGTTGGGATAAGGCTGGCAATGAGAAAGTCCGGCGCTGCGAAGTCCAAGCCAGGAAAGATGGCTTGGAATACTTCTGGGTAGATACGTGCTGTATCGACAAATCGAGCAGCGCTGACCTTTCCTAGGCTATCAACTCTATGTACGAATGGTACAAGCAGTCTACATTTTGTTACGCGGATCTTTCAGACGTCAATGTGGAATTTTTTTAGCGAGGACTGTCGAGCAAGTCTGTGGTTCAAACGTGGTTGGACTTTGCAAGAGCTGATTGCACCGGAAACGGTTCATGTCTTCGATATGGCCTGGGATGAATTCGGGAGCAGAACGGATCTTTGTGAAGTGATTGCCAGCACTACATCGATCTCTAAGAATGTCTTGCGATACCCAAGTAGGCTTCCTTCCTATTCAGTTGCTCAACGTATGTCCTGGGCAGCAGACCGAGAGACTACACGAGAAGAAGACGCAGCTTATTCGCTTCTTGGAATTTTTCAAACTCATATGGCCCTTTTTTATGGCGAACGGATGGGAGAATTTACCCGCCTGCAAGAGGAGATCATAAAAAGGTCCACAGACGACTCTATTCTTGCATGGGGACTCGATACTCAGCCTTCCAATACTATGGATATCCCTGAATATGTAGCTAAGGGGTCTAAAAGGCCCTGGACCATCTGCGGTCTCCTCGCAGCATCGCCCGCAGACTTCAAGAACTGTGGCATGGTCAGGTACGATGTGAATCCAAGCTCAGCATACACAATGTCAAACTTCGGGCTAGAAATTCAACTCTCATGTGCTTCTGATGGCAACCGTTCGGTGCAGAATACGGGCGAGCAAGTCGCAGACGAAAGTGAACAAGGCTTAACCACCCACACGAGCGGGATTGGCTTGCTTCGGTGTGCGGGCAGCAAGGGTACTGAACTCTTCGGAATCCATTTGTCGAATTTCCGAGATGGCAACCGTTGTGATCGTCTTTTGTCGCCGTCCGAAGCTGCAACGGTGCTAGTAAATGCATGAGTAGCCTCCCGAGCAGTAATGCAGAGCATTACCATCAATCATGGTCGCGATTGGGGCATTGAACAAAGACTACGATATTTCGATTCAAGACAAAACGCGCACATCATTCTTGATAACAGGCATCGCCTCCCTCTTCAGATATCAGAAGTCTGTTCGTAAAGCCTCAAACCTCTAAGGAAGGAAAATGATCACACGTGGGATCCGGCGTCACAAAGCATTGCAGCCCAGCTCCGGCTCTACGCATCTGTCGAACTCTTCACCATAGAATATCAAGTACGCCCATCTCAATCATCTGACTTTCGTATTGTTGCTGCTAAGTTTTTCGTCTTGTTTTGGTGCGGGAAAACATTGGTCAGGACCACCCCACCATTCTCCTCGACCGACAACCATGAATTAGAGAAGCAACTACAGCAGTACAATTTGGGGCAATTTCAAAGGAGATGGGCTTATGAGAGAGGCGATTTGTCCATAGAAAGGTTTGAAGCGATGGCTGAAAGTGTCACTGCCACGAACACTATCGACAAGACGAACTTTGGAGTGACCGTAGGTGTCAAAAAAAAAGACATTTTGGATAGTTCCTTCTATACCTTGATCTTGGACTACAAGAGCTTGTTCCAACTGTAACTGGTGGAGATGAACCGATCAGTGCGGAACAAAGTCATATAGTTGATTGATGACATTATTGCGGAAGACGGGCTCAAAACTAGTCGTAACGACTCAAACCCCACAGAAGCGTTGCTGTAGCTGTACTGGTCGTTTGGGGTTAGTTCTCGACGCCTTCTAAATGTCCTGCCACGAATCCATTACATAGGCGTCACCTTCGTCGCATCCGAACGCCCCAATATTTCACTCCTGTAGCAAAATAGAAAAGGAGAATATTACGATACCGAGTGATTTAGGAAATCGAATGGTAAACTTATGCTGCGCAGCCATTTTGATTTGAGAGGCTATCAAGAAATAGGCTGTTGCTTAATAACACACCTCACGCTCCACGGGTTCATCGTAAGTGTCTGATTGTGGAACTCACTAAGTTGGTTCCGCACACTCGAATACTGTCTAAGTGTCTCTTGCCGCTAAGGTTCTTTGGATCATGTCTTTTGATCCAAAGAAAGGGTTCAAATGGCGGATGATTAGTCGGGAGATGAAGGAATCCGAGTTTAATAATCTGCAAGCATAAGACCAGAACCTCTGGGCCAGCAATCCCATATTTGAGTAAAGTCCTCGGTCTCACCCGTGCGTACTTCTTGAAGGCTCTATCTGCAAGTTCCAACACACCAAGGACAGATTCTGAATGTCAGCTAAGTCGGTCAATAAGTTTAAGAGTCCCACTCTGGGGTCAACAGCACGTGCTGGTATGATACAGCCTGTTTATCCTTGTTAATATCGACATTTCACAGACGTTGATCAAGTCATCAGGTGGGAGCCGCACGCATCATTGTTATGTTATCGACTTACAAATATGTGGATGCTTGCTTTACGATACATTGTCGGCTTCATTGGCTGTCGAGCCCCCAGCTAAACGAAAGCGACTGTCAGATTCGGTCCCGGCGGTCACACAGCAACAGTATAAAACAGATCACATAAACACTAAATCAATATCGGTACTCAAAGGTCATTGTGGTAGCCTCCTGTGTCCGACAAGCGTAAATCCATGAGCAATATCTCGTTTCAAACCTCAAATCTGCAGCTGCACTTTACCACCAAAACTTCGCCTACCCTGAAGCCCACATAGCACCTCTCAACTAAATTCAACACTGAACATTGAAATATACATCATGTCTCTCGACGAGCAATACACCGCCATTCACAACTGGATCAAAGCCCGCCCCATCTCAGAGAGTTCCGCAATCCTCAAAGCCAAAGCCGACATCGTTGCATCCTTCGATACTAAAACCGCGATCCAAGTCGGCTCTACCCTCCCCTCATTCACTCTCCCCTCCGCAACCGGCACGCAAATCAGCAGCGCCTCTCTCCTATCAAAAGGTCCCCTCCTCATCACCTTCTACCGCGGCTCCTGGTGTCCATTCTGCAACCTCGCTCTCCGCTCCTTCCAATCCATCCTCCCAAAAATGCAATCGAATGGCGTAACATTCATCGCCATCTCCCCCGAACTACCCGATACGTCACTCTCCACAGTCGAGAAACAGCAATTGGAGTTCACGGTGCTGAGTGATGTGGGGAACGCGTTTGCGGAGCAGTTGGGGATTTTGTATCGGCAGCCGGAGGAGCTGAGAGGGGTGTTTGAGGGGTTGGGGACGGATTTGAGGCGGAGGAATGGCGATGATTCGTTTGTGCTGCCGGTTCCGTTGACGATATTGGTGGATGGTAGGGGGGTGGTGAGGAATGTGCATGTTGAACCGGATTATTTTGTTAGGTTGGATCCGGAAGTTACCTTGGGGTGGATTGAGGAATTATGAGCGACCTGTTGGCCCTTATGTTCTTGTTCCACTTGGTGGAGTAAAAAATGACTGCGGTATGCACTTGAAGATTCTTGAGAGGGAGGCTTGTGGTGGGGGAAAAAAAATGATGCTTTTGGATTTTCCGTTCTGATGTTGCTGCTCTAGGCTCTTGTACTATGGCAATCATCTCATTATTTTTCATATTCTATCATCAGCAGTGACTTCAGCTATGCACTCTGATGCATTCAGAATGTGGCAATCTGAATTTTCGTCCTTTGTTTTTGTTGCCAAAGCGAAGCGAGAAGCTTGTCCTTCCCTCCCCGGCATTCTTTACTCATTCTCATTCCCCATCTAGATTTCAAAGCCGCTAAAAGTATGGAAGATCAGTTGTTTCTTTTGTTATCGAGCCACGACTTAGGAAGACACCTAGGATTTCAACGCCAATACTAAATGCATGGAATTGCTGAATGATAGCACTCGTCGGTAATGAATCCCAAAAAAAACCTTTGCGAATATACTTCACTGAAACATCTCTTGGATACAGTTCGGTAATTACAATAGAAGCGAGATATTCATACCATCTGTGCGAGAGAGCTTCCTGGGAAGCTGAGACGGTTGGTACATATCATTGGAGCACATGGTATGAATGAATGCGTGAATTAAAGGGGTGGTGCGAGTTGAAAGACCAGCGAGTTTGTGCCAGGGAGCCGCCAATACCCCTAGGTGATGCAATCTGGAGGTGTAGTTGACTATAGGAGATCCAGATCAACAGTGAAAAGAGAGAGGGACGATGTGATAATGCAGGCGGCGGTATGCCATTGACGAATCGCCATTCAGTAAGTTCGAACTGTGAATCTGGTTCCTCCTCAACTGGTGGAACGCATTGCATTCACGCACCCCAAGCTACTAAAGCAGCGCAAGAAAGCAAGTTCTCCTTCCTTAGAACGCAACTATTCATCAAATCGCATTTCATGAAATTGGTTCCCAGAGCCTCTCTCTACTCACGACTTCTCCTCCTGCACATCCCCCTTAACACTAAAATCCTCCCTCTTCGGCCTAACCCCAAAAATCGTACTGCCAACCCTAACCTCCCCACTCCCCGCCCTACACGCCTCCTCAAAATCCTCGCTCATTCCCATACTACACTCCAATCCTCCTTCCCCTCCTTCCCCTCCTTCCCCTCCTTCCCCTCCCGCTCCCCTATGCACACTCAACAATCCCTCCTCAACCAACTCCTTCTCCAACCTATCCCTCTCCTCCTTCAAGCAAACGAAATCCTCATTCTCTTCCCCCTCCCCGGCAGCTTTACTCCGTGCGATAGCACCGATAGTCATGAGGCCGAGGAGGTGTAATTGTGGACAGGTCTCGAGGATGTGTTTTGCCAACGCGGTTGTTTCGGGGCCTGGGGTGACGCCGGATTTGGAGGATTCGCCGGAGGTGTTGACTTGGATGTGGATGTTGAGGGGGGTGGGTGGGGTGGGGGAGAGGGATGCGCGACCGGCGTTTAGTTGGGTGGCTTTCTTTGAGGAGTCGACGGAGGAGACGAGGTGCAGGTTGGGGAGGGTGGAGGTTAGGGGTTTGCATTTGTCTGTGGGGATGGGGGTGGTTAGTGGGTTTGTGACGTAGGTAGAGCGTGAGATGAGGAGAGATGAGATTGTACAATTGAGAGGCTCAGATCAGGAGATGAAGGAAGGAATAGGCTAGAATTGGAGACAGAGCGATGCAGATAATGGGTTGACTGGACCGAATGAGTGGGATTGTAATCTGATCGAAATAGTGACTTGACTATGCTCAGTAGAACCAGGAGTTTGTAGCTGGTCTGAAAGAGACAGTCGAAATAGCGAACTCTATACATTTGAGTAGAAGAGAACGACAAATTAAACAAAAGAACAAGAAGAGTGCGAGATAGGTTCAAGCCGCACGAGAAGAAGAGGATTAGAAAGATGCCAAGTTGACTGGCAAGTCCAGTACTCAATTTGGATACTGAATATGGCTTGTTGGACCCTGTTAAGAGCCACCTGGCTCTCAATGCCGCGGTGCACAAATGGGTTCGGAGGCCGACGAACTCTGGTACGAGAAGAATGGACATAGGTCCAAGTCGGCCAGGTGCAGCAGTGTCTAGATCTAGGCAGTGTAAAAAGAACTTATGATCTCTTCCACGCTGCCCAAAAAGACCACAGAGGTCGTTTGAGCCAGTGAATCAATTACTGAAATGAAAATGGGAGGAGGAATTCAAAGCCCGCATAGCCAACAGCAACCACTACCATTTCCCGACGAATCGCAACACTTCCGACTTGCATCAATACCAGAGCTGCATCAAACCCAACGTTTCACCCCGCATTCAATCAAATACCTGAGCGGAAGCTAGGAGATAAAATGACGGGTATGACAGGCACGCAGGTCAGCCATACAAAAAGCTTGGATGCCTTAAGTCCGAAATAAATGAGGAGACGAGCCAAGGCACTTCTCCGATGCTGGGATGCACATCGCTCTTAAGAAGCAGGCTTTGAGGAATTGAATTGGCAGAGACTTAAGTCCGAGATTTGAGATGTGCAACAAAATGCCCTTCCACTTGACTTGCAGAAGGTTTGTGACAACTGGAGGGGATGTTGCGGACAGTAGTCAGGAGGCTTCTCCACGTGATCGGGATTCACAAAACTCAACAATGACAGAGGCAAAGAGTATCGAGAACTTTCGCAATAAAAGCAAGAACATGCAGTGAATATGCTGATGTGAGGAAGAGAGGAGAGAACAATTGAGACTTACTAGATTGTAGTCCACCTATGAAATGCCATTTTATATCTTTCGGCAAAACCTCCGCCTTCTCCATCAACTCTTGTGCATAATTCTCGCCGAAATGGCGTTGGCCTGCTTGGTATAAGGCTAGGATATCGGTAGCTGGCTTTAGTTTTGAGACTGCTACTAGACGGACCTAAACACTCACCATTAGTATCTCAACGTCGCCTGTATATTCTCGTTCTGGGAAGGGAATCGAGAGTGGAAATGATAAAGAGTGGGGTCACATGACGTACATTCCTCCCAGCGCTCGCCTTGGCCACGCGGCTCTGCACACTCTGCAGAGCTTCTACTAGACTCTTTGCGCGCGAGGCGTCTATTTTCATGTTGACTTCTCCTGGGTTGGCTTGCTCGCTCATGTTGTTGTCGCGTGCTTGCGTTGCGTGTGTTGCTTGCGGCTCTTCACCAGATCAAGTCAAGCTGAGTGGTGATGATGATGAACCCTCGAACTGCAAAGTGGAGCGGAGCGCACACTAGCAGCGGCTCGTTAGGTAAATCTGGGCGAGCGGAACGGAAAGGCTGAGCTGGTGCTGGCGCGGCGGACTCCCGCTAGGGGGAAAAAATTGATGGGACAAGATGGAAATAGGAACACGAATGGTAGGTATGGCGGCCCGGAACAGGTTCGGGTCGGCAGACGGCTTCTGATAGAATTTTCCAAGTTCGAGTTGAGCAAGCTCTTCGTCTTGCATGGATGGATACGAAGTTATTTTTGTTATGGGATGGGATGTTGGGGAAGATGGTCTAGATGGCAAGGAAAACTGGGATGCTGCATGCTTGTTGAATGGTGGCAATAGTTCGGAGTATTCCCAGTTGGGATGAGAGAGCTTGCAGAAGCTGGATTTTGGACCTGGACTGCAGGACAACATGGCAAGAAATTGGGCTGGAAATGAGGTCGGAGGCGCTTTTACCCTTGACTTTGAGGATATTTTGAGAGGCCGCAGTATTGAATTTTGAAAATAGGTAGCCATGGCCAGGTCTCTTCCAAGGACATGTTCAAGGTCAAATGCGGTACAGCTCAGCCCAGTTGGACAGTACCTGATAGGACGAAGTACAATCCAGTAGAAAAAGAATCACTTTGCAGTATCACCAACTCGGCACCGGCATTCCAAGATTGTTTCAACACCCCGTCAAATTGTTTCTCTCGTTTTAATACAGTAGCATTATCAATTATCATCTCACCAGGTCCTCGTCTCCATCTCTCGCCATTGCTTGTCCTCCTGCCTGTCTCACGACCCTCCTCGATCTGAAACTCGTGCGATCAAACTCTTCCGGGCTTCGCGGCCTCTCACAGGCCACCATTCTCGCCCGTCTCTCGCCTGGGTTTCGCCTTTCAGCCCGACTGACGTACCCTGCAGGCGCCGTTCAGCTTATCCCTGCCGATCTCAGGGGGTCAGTGGGGCCCCTGCAAAAGAAATCAAGGGGGAAGGAATTCAACGACGACCACGGCCGATTATTCTGTCTTGTGCATCACGAACCTTCTCTTCTTCCCTCTTCCTTACCACTCTCGTTTCCTTATTGTATTTCTGTCATCTGTATGTCTTTGCAGATTCCGGAAAGAGAAGTAATTTGCCTCTCTTTGTTCAATTTACTTCGGTACTTGGTCTGAAAGTGCATTGGCTTGTACTGGACTGAGGGGAAATACGAGAAAACGACATCATACCCACGCCCCATTGACGGACGAGCAACAATAGAACAAAACGACAAATAGACGCTTGACGCGGATCCTATTTCTCTTGACGAATACGATACGAATCGATACTCGAACCTACATACTTCAAAACCAGCAATTGACCAGTATCTCGATCATTGTCTGAGTGGCATTCCACAACCCCGCCCTACATACATTTACAATCTTCGACGTAGCCTTCACGCCAACCTCCACCCTCCTAGGACCAGAAGGGTCCAAAATTTTGGTCAATCCATCTGCAAGTCTCTTAGAGACTCCATAACATACAACCCACCTCTATGTCCTTACGAAGTCCCCGATCCCCCACCGATTTCTCCCGTCGAGGATTCCAGCCACTTCCGACAGCCAACAACCCCAACATGGGCACCTCCTACGACACCGAGGGCGGCATCCCTCTCACCAATGTCCAAACACGCTCTTCCTCGACTGGAGCCAGGAAGCAGGGTGAAGGCGTAATGAACGACACCGACCTCAGCAACCAAACTACATTCAAGGATGACGAGAAGAAAGGCCTGTTCCACCGCGGTGGACGACGCAAGGTCAAGAAAATCGATAGTAAACCCAAGCGTGTGGGTACAGATGGAGAGGAGGTAGCTCTCACGGGGCTGGGAAGGGTATACAGCAAGATTGTGAACTTCTCGGTGGTTACCAGATACTTGATGTATGTGGCGCCAATCGCAGCGTTGATTGCGATTCCTATCGTCATTTTCGCCATTACGGACAGAGATGCTCGGTTTGCGGGCACGGGAGTCAAGGTCTGGCTGTTCTGGCTCTGGATTGAAATTATCTGGCTCAGTATATGGGTTTCGAAACTCGTCTCGAAGGCTGTACCAGCCATTTACATGTTCCTCAGCGGTGTGGTTTCCTCTGGAACGAGAAAATACGCTACCATTCTGCGAGCTGTCGAGATTCCTCTCTCGTTGGTAGGATGGTCCGTCACTTCACTCGTCACTTTTACAGCTTTGACATCGTCACATCTGAACCCTGGACCGCAGAAGGGATGGATCGATGTCATGAAGAAATTGCTGGCTCCAGCACTCATCGCCAGTATTCTTTTCCTGGTCGAGAAGATGCTCATCCAGCTGATTAGTATCAACTATCACAAGCGTTCATTCGATGGCAGAATCAAGGACTCGAAGAGAAATATTCATCTTCTTGGTATGCTGTACGATGCTAGCAGGACGCTCTTCCCTGTCTACTGTCCTGAGTTCATCGAGGAGGATTATATCATCAATGATAGTATTGAAGCCATGCTGGCCAAGGCCACAGGTCAGAAGCCAAGGCATTCGCGATCTGGATCTGCTACGCCAATGAGAATTATTGGGAATATTGGTCGTGTTGGAGATAAGGTCACTTCGGTGTTTGGCAACATTGCTTCGGAAATCACTGGCAAGCAAGTCTTCAACCCAACCTCATCTCATTCCATTATCATTGAAGCTCTGGAGAAGACCCGCTCTTCTGAAGCTCTCGCCAAGAGATTGTGGATGTCTTTTGTGGTAGAAGGAAAAGAGTCTTTGTTTGCCGAGGATGTTGAAGAGGTTCTTGGCCCGGGAAGAAAAGAAGAAGCTGATGAGATCTTCGGTGCTTTGGACAATGATGGAAATGGAGATATCTCCTTGGAGGAAATGATCATGAAGGTCGTTGAGATTGGTAGAGATCGCAAGGCTATCAACGCCAGCATGAGGGATGTTGGACAAGCTATTGGCGTTCTGGATTCAGTTCTTGTCACTATTCTCTGTGTTATAATCATCTTCATCTTCGGTAAGTCTCCTTGCCCTGCTTCTGATGATAAGTATCTAATGGTCAACAGTTGCTTTCCAGAACACGTCCTTCGTCACCACCCTTGCAACAGCAGGTACTACGCTACTCTCACTGTCGTTCGTCTTTGCAGCAACTACCCAGGAGTTTCTCGGTTCTTGCATTTTCCTGTTCGTCAAGCACCCTTACGACGTTGGTGACAGAGTAGACATCGACAAGATCTATCTGGTAGTCGAGCAAATCTCCTTGCTCTACACAGTCTTCAAACGAATCGACACTATGAAAATGGTCCAAGTACCCAATATCATCCTCAATAATCTATGGATTGAAAATGTCACCCGCTCCAAGGCCATGAAAGAACAACTCGAGATGTTCATCTCTTTCGACACCACTCTCGAAGACATTGAGCTTCTCCGCGCCGAAATGGAAGCCTTCGTTCGCGCCCCAGATAACTCCCGCGACTTCCAACCAGACATCATTCTCGAAGCCACCGGCATCGGCAACATGGACAAGCTCCAACTCAAGGTCGAAATCAGACACAAATCCAACTGGGCAAACGAAACTATCCGCGCCTCCCGCCGCTCCAAATTCATGTGTGCACTCGTCCTCGCTCTCCGCAAGATCCCCATCTACGCTCCAGGAGGCGGCGGCGAACCTCTCGGTGGCCCAACAAACCCCGGATACAGCGTCGCCGTTCCAGATGACTGGGCCGCCGAAGCCAGAGAGAAAGCCAAAGCCGCAAAGGAAGAGAAACGATTCCTCCCAACCCCCAAGAAAGACGACACGGCTTCCTCCAGCAGCGTCGACCACCTCGGCCTCGGCACCGCCACGGAAGAAGGCGCCGCCGACGCTCTCAACCGTCGCAAACCCACTGAGGACCCATCCGCTGGCTGGGTCGCTGCGCGGGGTGATGAGGACGACGCGTTCAATGAGAAATTGGAGAAGAAACGGAGTAATGACATCGATAACTTGAAAGAGACGCTTCTCAAGCGCGCCAGTACGAGGGGGAGACGTAGACCCGGCGAGCATTTGCCGCCGTCGCCGGGCCTGTATAGTACGCCTAGTCTGAATCTTCAGGCGCCTAGTCCGCGGAATACGCAGGGGTTTGGGATGAGGGATGTTGTTGATGAAGAGGCGGAGTTGGAGATGGGGTATAATGGTGCTGGGTATGGGGCTAGTCAAGGCCAGAGCCAGGGGATGTATGGTGCACAGGGAGGTTATGCTGCGCAGGGCCAAGGACTGGGCCAGCAGGGTGGTGCGGGATACTCTATGTTTCCTGCGTCGAGTCCAAGTCAAGGACAACAGCAGCAGCAAAGACCGGGACAGCAGGTTGCGCCGCCGCCGAATGCGGGGGCGTCAAGTAGTCAGCAGCAGCAACAACAACAGGGCCGGAGTAGGAGGTTGAGCTTGGAATTTAAGGGACCGGAAGGCTCATCGTCTTGATTTTTCGAGATGACTGGGGAAAGGATCAAGAAAGGTGGCGGATGATACCCAGCAGAATCGAAATGAGAAATACTCCATTGGATCTAAGGGATAGCATTAGATGAGGCTGCATAATTAGATTAGCGTCTAGATTGGGCCTCCGGTCGCGATGATGAAATGACTTAGATATCAGTCATTTCAAGAATGATTTGAACTCTACAACTACTGTGGACTTCTACACTGGAATATAGACCAACAGAGAATAGAATGATTGAATGTACAAATTCTTGCAGAGTACTAATTGAAATGTGAAAGATACTCGAGACTTGAAACTTCAGATCTGTTTCCCATTGCGTCTTCTCAGAATCCTTAGCTGGGTGTAGTGAATATCGAAAAAGTGAGTAAACGAAGAAGTGAGCAATCACTGCCTCGTCCCTCCATGTCTTATTGATCAGAGATTGTGCTGAGCGGTCGATGGACAGGAAGCGAGGAGTATAAAGGCTCACCAATCCATCACAAGGGCAATGCAAGAATTTCCAAAGACAGCGACCAAAGGCCCAATGGCTTCGGCTTGCTGTGGATGAGACACAGGATACGGAGATGGTGTTGGCGTGTCGCGGGGGGTTTTCCCCTTTGGGATTTTGTTCGAGCAAACAAGGAGAGGATTGTATTTTGGTGTTCATCGGTTATGAGCAAAAGAGATATGGACGTGTGTGAGATATGTAGAGACAGACTTCGCGTTCCCTGCCGTCAAGGTAGGTAATGTTGTTTTTAAGGCGCTTTCCATGGAAAGTAGGTAATCAGCACGTCAGAGACATGAGCTTCAGTGGTGGATCCATGTAGGATTGATAGATTGTACTGCTTGAATTATGGGCATCCGTACCAAGCGTTTTGTCAACTATTTTTCTCTACAAAGAGGGTTTAACAGCATAGCTGCGTGGCTATCACACCTCCAGCGTTTCTGCTGTAGGAATTGGAGTCTTTGTCGATGCTTCGGTGAGAGGTGGAAGTATCTTATACCTCCTGCAGTGAAATTTCAGCTTATGGTAGGAGGCGTTTTAGCATGGAGATGAATGAATTTTACTTATGACTCACTGTGATTCACCTGTCACTCAGCCTGGATCGTGTGCTTCATTGCCATGCACGAAATGACAAACAGTACGGAAGGATTCGAGGCTGGATTTCAGCGGTGCAATTGTCATTAGTAAGAAACTTGAGGAGGGGTATAAAACCCTTGTAGCAATCTCCTGGGGGGCAGACATGGAGGAGCCGCCAGATATCTTTCCTGGTCCATGGGATGTTATTCGGTGCGTCACTTGCTTAGTGGTAGGAAGTGAGGGTCGAAGATTGGAGGTATTTGATGGGAAGTGTGGATTGAGGCCAAGTAGAAGAAAAAGAGGGAAAGAGAAGGAGTCAGGTTTGTAAAGGTTGTGAGTACTGGAAATGGTTTAGGGGTTTGATTTTGCAACGGAGATCGACAGTGGAAGTACAGATGACAATGGATGTTGTCTCTCGCATCACCCACTGAATATGTACCTAGAGAGAGACGAAAGAACCTCGAATAAAAAGTAATTAATGTTGTTGCATTTCTCAGCCCCATCCTTGCGACACGTAAATCCTGTCCGTCGCACTGTGGACCACAGCCACTGCCACAGTCACCCTTGAGATAGTTGGAGGTGTCTCTTCACAGTCTGGGTCTTGTTTTGCAGCAGTGAGAGCAAGTTATATATATCCACTTACTTCTCAAGTTCCCTCATAGTTTGTATTCACTGCCTGAGATTGGCAGAGGAGCATGATTTTTGCTCGCACTTACGAGCTTCGACTTCTCTCAGATTCGGGAAGTAGAAAGAATATTTCTCCAAATTCATTACAATCAAGGTCGCAAGAAGAGCCAGAGGAGTGAGCTATATAACCTCACTTCACGTCTGCTTAATTGAGATCAACGAGCTGCCACTTTCGATCTCAACGAAGCCAAGACAGTTGCAGCTTTGTCATATGAAGGGTTGGGGTCCTTGTCTGTGCTGTCTGTGGACTTTAATATGCAGTTTCCAGTGGGCGTGATTTAAAGCATACAAGATAATATCCTTGGTAAAAATGCTTTGACCGTCTCTGGAGCGCAGTGTAGCCTTGTCGTTGTCGAATACTCTTCACTATCATGTCGTCGCGATGATCATTATCTCTTCCAACCACCTGGTGGTACATTAAGGACTAGGAAGAACCGCTTTGAGCTGGTTACTTGATGCGTTCTTCAAACATCTTATGCATTTTACTATGGGATGTACCCACTTCATATTATCCAGAAAAAAGCCAAGCTCTCCTCGCCAGCACTTTTGGGCTTCCAACTCCAATGACACTTTGCGTGGAGAGGCTTTCTCGAAACGTCTTGCCTGCTGGTTTTTATGTATTCCTGAAGGTGACTAGAGGAAGTTTAGCTTTGGATTGTATCAAAAGCCGCACTTCGTCGATGATATTGACAGATGGTAGGAGGGTGAAGCTTCAGTCCGCTTGGGATGATATATATAAAAGCCTATGAGAAGCAGAGGGGAATTGTTCTTCGACATGGTTTGAGCCTACTATCTGGAGAAGATCATATCCAGGAGATTGGACCCCTTGGCCAGAATATTTGGGATAGTTTTTGATTACGTGGGTGGCGAAACGAGGCGGAGGAAGGTGGCGTGGGAATGGAAGCCCTGGTTGTGATTCATGAGGGTTGGGGTTCCGCTTAGCGAGTAGGAAGGTGGAGATTTGTTGTTATTTTTGTTTCAAACTGTCAACACCACATTCAATTCTCATGTCTGTGCCGCGTTTGAACAGTTCTGAGAAAAATTGGAATAGTCGAAGTACAATCCCAAAAATATTTTGAAGAAATTGAGCAGCCCATTTATATTGTAAGGCTCTCACCTCACATTTCGCTTATACTTTCCCCTGTTCCTGCAACTTGAGAGCACTCTGCTCAAAAGCAGCCACCATTCCGCTGTACAGTGTATCAAGCTCTGCCTTACAGGTCCTAGTCCCCGTATATCTCTTCCCCAACTAGAAAGGAAAAAGCAGCGGACGCAGCTCCACCGCCAGATCCCGAAGAGGAACAAACTCTGCTGAGAATTCGTCCAATATACGTGGAAAACCTTTCGGACTCAAAACTTTTATTTTCGAATTCGAAACAGAACAAATTCCTTCTAGCACCAATTCCGCAGGCGAGAATCCTTCGGCATACCGCCAGTATGTCCTGAATATCGTCTTACACACAGTAAAGTCCTGCCAATCTTCATACCTACCAGCATTCAGAGAACCTCTCTCGCCCCATACGCTGCAGCAAACTCGGGACATTCCTCCGGATGCTCATAAAACCTCCCACCCAGCCTTTCAATAACCTCACACCTCTCATCCATACTCCTTGCTCTCTTCACCACTTCTCTCCCGACAGCGAGAGCCCTGCCATCCTTCCGCCCCCAAGAAATAATCCACACGCCATTTCCATCACTCGGCCAGCCAACTCTCACCTCCTTCGCCTCATCTCCCTCCATGTCACTCCTCTCAATCAAAGCCTCAACCCAATGCCTCATACTAGGCCACAGTCTCGCACCCAATAGCCTCATCTTATCACAGAAGGCATCTTCTTCACCTTGATCGAGTGATCTAGGGATGTCCTGGGGAAGGAGAGTAGGCAAGCCAAGGAAGTCGAGCTCCGTATTGGAGCAGTCCAATTGTAACATGCCGCCTGTAGAGGGGAACCCAAAAACGCCATCCAGGGTATTGTTTTGCATTCGCGAGATGTGTGGGTATGTTAGAGTTGGGCAGCTGGCTCGCTCCGAGCGACTTGGCTCGGGAACCTTTCGTGGGAGATTGAACATCCTCTCTAGAATCTGTTCGAGTATTCTTGACATGGTAGTGTCATGTGATACGAAAGGTTGTGGTTTTATGGCTGATGTGGAAGTTGATAGGTGCTTGTTGGGGGTTGAGGTATTGGTCATGAAGGAGAGATTGTTGGCGCCTAAATGCTTGGCCATTGCTTTCGTTAAGGATTGTTTAGGAAGTCGTCCATACGATTGCGTATGTTCCAGGCAATGATAATTCATGACAGGAATCTCCACGATGACTTGTAGGTCTTACTAAACAGTCGTGAATTTGGGAGGACAAAATTAAAAGCGCTTGGGAGACTTCCCGAAGTTGCTCACGTGCCACTGTCATTGAGAACTTTCTCGGCGACACACTTCTGAAGTAGAAACTGTCTGAAGTAGAAACCGAAAAAATTGGTATAGGGAGGAAGTTCGAGGGTACAGATTATTCGATTCTGCTCTTATCTCCGAGTCCAACCAGTGGTAACAAATCCCCTCATACCAGACACCCCACCAACCCTGAAAATCCCAAGATTACTGGACCAACCCAAATCCCTTGCTCTAGTCTCATGGCCGCACTGCTTGAGCTCGTAGTCGCTGCTGATTCCGTTCCTGTAGGCGTCTGTGACGTTGTTTGTGTCCCGCTCGAAGTGGAAGCCGCGCTCGTCGTCGTGGCCGCCCTTGACGACGATGATGTGGAACTGACTCCGATAGTTGCTAGAGATGAAGGCAAAGTGAATGACGAGGCCGGGAAAGTGTTCGTGATAACAGCTGGCGTAAGTGACGTGCCGCCGATGGTCGCCAAAGACGGAGGTAGAGAGAAGGGGGAGGCTGAGAAAGTGTTTGTGATGATGGCTGGTGTGAGGGATTCTTGGGCTGCAACAGTGTGCAGAGAAGTGGCGCAGCTGAGTGCGAGGATGAACTGAAGTGGCTTGAGAAACATTTTGATGATAGTTTGTGGGTACTGGAGGCCTGCTCGTATGAAGTTGTTAAGCTTTGAAAATGTATGCAGAGAATCTGGGGATGAAAGAGAGTTCGAGGTTGATGATCGATGCTGCCCCTCGTAAAGAGCCGAGCCCGCCTTTCCCGATACGGCACTCGCCACCAATGCCGGACCGCCAAGACTCGTGTTCAGGGGTAAATGGCCCCTATTCGGTCATCGCTAGGGAGAGAATACGAGGAGATTGAAATTCATAGGGTGAGAGCTAAATTCGTTAGAGGATCTAAGCGCATTGTGATATTCAAATTATGAAATGTTATACATCATGTCGACCTGTCGCGATATGTTCCGTAAAATTAGGAAAGGTTGGAAATGAAGCCGGAGAGAGGCTTTGTTTAGGGTACGCTATGGTTAGCGAAGAAACTTGTTGACAAAGGCTAAACCATGAATTTAATTCACTCTCCCGCAATAGGAAGCGAGAATCGACACATCAATAACACCGAATTCGAAGTGGACTTAAGTACTAGTACGAACCACCTTCACCTTCACCAACGCTAAAGGCAAGAGAATTGCGCGGTCTCGAGGCTAAATAGTTCCAAAAAGAAATCCATCTGAAGGATACATCAGAGCGAGCATCTGCCGTCACGGATGCCAACTCACCTGATTCTCCCGATATAGCAGGCGGACTCAATTCTTCAATTCTAGGAGAGTCAGTCCAAAGCTCGATCGTGAACACGTCGAGGATGATCTTACCGGGAGCGAGTAGTAGATGCTACTACAGCGATTCCCATTTCCGTCCGTATACATCACATGTTTATCATCCTTGAAGATGTTGAAGCCGTGGAAACCATTGCTGCCAGTCCTGCATGGTGTCGACAGTCAGTGCAAGCTTCCATGCCGGAGAGAATTTGGCAAAAGTCGACACTTACCCCACTTGTGTGTAATCCTTCAGATTCTGAGCGTCGGACCTGATACTCCATGTGAAAGTCGTCCCGGTTCCAGGGAAGGTGCACTTCTGACTTCCTCCTTCCCAGTGCTGGACTCCACCGTTGGTGGGTAGACATTGATTGCCTGGGCCCGGATTGAAGTTGCAATTGCTGTCGTTGGCGCAGTACTAGGCGATGATTAAATCGGGGTTGGTTCAGGCAGAAGTAGAGAAACCTACGAGTACCACGGAGTATATATCCCCACAATTCACGAGATGTACACCTTCTCCTCTCTTGGAAAGTATTTTGATAGATTCATCTGGAGTTGCTGCGGGGGTCGCAAGAGCGGAACCGAAAAGAGCTGCAAGTAATGCGAACTTGAGAGACATCATCGATTCGGAATTGAAAAGCTGGGTCAAGCAGAGTCTTCCAGGGCGAAGTTGTGGAATATAGATGGAGTTGCCCTCTATAAGCTGTCGGAACTATGTGGCAAGTTATACTTGTAGTGTAGAAATTCAGTCATCGACCGAGCGATAGTTGATTAGATCTAGTACATTAGCATTGTGCAACAAAGCTGCACGAAGCTGCTTACATTGTGTTTACTTTGCTTTATCAGCCTGTATGCAGCTAGCCACGGTGATGCAAAAAAGAATATTTCGATCCGAGTACCAAATTTCCATGCTGAAGATGGTGCTCCCAACGGACTTGACCGTTAGATTCCGCACCGACAGTTGCCAACAGCCAGTTGGAAATTTCGTTTACAAGAATGAAATAATCTTTTGCATTACAACTCTATTATCTAAAGCTACTTCGTCTCTTTTAAGATATTCAAGATTTTAGCTTCACTAGGAGTATCGGTACTCAGGAATCAAAACCCCGTGGTAACACCAGCAGGTCATTCAGACCTCGAATTGCCACGGACAGCTGCGGGGTAAATCTCGTTCGCAGCACCTCGTACCGAAAGTAACATCAATCATATTCTGACGCTGACTTCCAGATGATACCCCGATTACCAAGAACCCGCCACCCTGTATATCCTAGGTCTCTTGGCGAAGGTGCCGAATTATGCTAAATGTCTTCCGCGCCGGCCATCACCCGGTCAGAACACCAAGATTGGGAAAATGATGCTTCAAGTTAAGCGAATTAGTTTGGTGGAACAACTGTCGGCCGCCAGATTAATGAGGCGCTTCTCAATCTCGTTGTGTATTGAAGCCATGTTGAGAAAGCAGATTGCATGCAGAAGGGACATACAGCCTGTTTATGCTCGTTTGCAGATGCTGGACATATGGGTGCGACCTGAGTTCTCACGAGGATATCACAAAGCGGGAAGGGACTTATGACTGCGAACTTTGATCTAGATTGCGGCCTTTGGCCTGGTAAGTGCATTATAGGAGTGCGCGGAGTGGAGCGTAGTTGGGCCAGTAAGTCTATACGAGCGCTTCTGCTTTTCCTCGCTCGGTATGCAAGTAGCGACGAGCAAGCTTAAGATTCGAGACAGTAAAAGAGCAAAGAGATTTTGAGAGATTCTCATGATGTACAACAAGTAGTTCAGAGCCGTCAACTTGGATGCTTTCTTCTTGGCCCACAAAATGGATCAATGTAGCGTAGTTCATACCTGAAAGTGACGAGGGCCTGTGCTCAGGCTTGAGGCTTCCCACGTTGAATCAAAGTCTTTCTGATGTTTCAGCCTATTGCCATGTTCGCCCTTCAATATCTCCTTCTGAAAAGTTTGTACAGACAAGTAAAACATTGATCCCGATCATGGGGAAACTGGCAGTCATGAGTCTAGAGTCACTACCTGTCTTCTTCATGTCGTCAGTCGTGCTGAACCAAGCCACCCAATGCGGGGTAGAATACAAGGGGCATTCATTCCAGTTCACAAAATCTCTAATTATCATCAACCCGAGTTGCAAATCATTCAAGTCAGATCAAAGCGGGATAATTGTTCAAATCAGTGTTGCTTGGCTTGATTGTTGTTCGAACTTCGCGAGACAGCCAATGAGCATTCCGCCTGGAGCATACGTACTTGTCGACAGACTTACCTAATCACTGGGCAGTACCAGCATCCACTTCCAGGTTGACGAAGAGGGCGGAAATATTCAATGGAAGAAGCGTTGAGAATCTTGGGATTATTGAGGAAGTATTCTGATGATTCAATAACTTGGAACTGAAAGCGTTCACATCAAACCAAGAATTCGATCTGCTTTAAGCCCGGGAGAAAAGATTTTGAACCGTACCCTCGAGTCTCTACGAGCATCGCCATCACTTGTTCTTGGACTCGTTAGATGTGATGACAAAAACCGTAATTATAAGTTTATTTCCACATCTGCTCGTGTTTCTTCCCCACAAAGCGTGGTTGATCTGAATTTTGATTGGACGCAGTACAGCTGTGTTTACTCTTGACGTAGTGTTTGCGCCCGGCACAGCAAGAAGCGAAGGCACAGCCAAGCTAGGGAAATGAGGAGACACGTACTCCTACAAGATGTATTGCGCGGCTTTCTGATTTCATTCTGGCTCCAATGTACCGTTTTGCTGAGACACGGATGCAAGTAAATATTTGGCTATAAAATCATGTAGCTCTGCAGAGTCAGTGTCGTCATTGGAGTAGTACTGAGCGTTGAGCGATGTGCTGTGCCGCACAAAATTGGGATCAGACATTGAAGGGTTCTCTTCTTCCATTTCATGCTTCATGTCCAGCATTTTACATCAAGAGATATCAAGCTCAGCCATTTTTCAGATTAATCAGTGCCTTTCATTCCTGCTTAATCTTTTCCTGTATCAACACCTAAAAGCGACAGCTATGCAAACCTTATTAACAAACGTTCTCCTCTTGTTCGTTACTACAGCCTTGAGTTACCTTGTCCCAAATCCTAGCGGTAAACACAATGTCACAGTAACTCTTGGGACCCTGACGGACTACAATCGCGATGGCCGGACTTTGATGCTATCAGTATTCCAACCTACAAAGCGTTCATCCACTGTACCCATCCCTTATATGCCCAACAGGACCGCTGATTTTCAGGGTCCCTTTCTCCAACAACTTTTCGGTGTACCTATCGATCTCTCACCCCTCTTTCGGGAAGCTCAACTGCCAGTGTGTCCTAACTATCGCCGCACCGGCAACTGCTCACTCTCAGACGATGAAACTCCAATCCTGCTCTTTTCTCCTGGCTACAGCATTCCCCGCACATATTACAATCACATCGTTTCCTCCATCGCTAGCGAGGGATTCATAGTCATTAGTATCGATCACCCGGGTGATGCAAACATCATCACCTATCCAGATGGTCACACAGTCATTAACAACGATACCGTACAGAGCCTGGACAGTATCAGGGCACAAATACCGCATGTCGTCGCTGACGTATCCTTCATCATCGACCAGCTCAGCAATGCTACTGCAATAGCCGAGATACTTCCTCATCGCGGCCCACGGGCGTTTCCAACGGATCGCGTCGCTATGCTAGGACATTCTCTGGGTGGCCTGGCTGCTGTGATCGCAGCTGGTCAAGACTGCCGAATTCGCGGCGCCATCAATTGGGACGCCACTTTTCTCGAACTGCAAACAGATCCAACACAGCCAGTATTACTCATGAGCCATGGACATGCTGATGACACCTGGCCGGAGGCGTGGCCATTCCTCAAGGGACCGAAGCTGTGGGTTGATGTTGCAAACACGACGCATTTGAGTTTCTCGGATGGAGCTACGCTGTTTGAAGCAAGCGGGCAAGATCCTACGGCCTTAGGCGAGTTGCTGGGCACGATTCCCTCGACTCGGATGGTGAAGATTCTGGTGGCATATTCGACTGCTTGGATGAATAGTGTGTTTGCGGGGAAGATCGGAGGCCCGTTGCTGGATGGGCAGGAGCCAGAGAGGTTTCCAGAAGCTTCAATTGTGCTGAAGGACAACTTTTGAAGTTGTGTGAGAGAGACCGATCATGGCAGATTTGCATGATTGCTCTCTAAATTGGTGGCGGTCAAGTTTGTTTTGACCTCGCTTAACGCGTGTTTCCAACAGGACAAAGTTTGGAAACAAAGTATTGTAATTAAAGCAATGCCTGGATTCGAACCGATGATCGTCTCCGAAACACTTCAAGCCACAGATCTATTCACGTACATCAGCATTTTAAGCACAAACAATGCCCATTTTCTCTGGGAGCTAAATTGCCGTCGAAGTTAACAATCGCCTACAAAATGGGGATCGTCAAACGTAGTTTTTATTGTGCGATCTCAAACGTCGCTTTGACTGTATTGAAATGAGCATTATGTATCCCACAGACGTAGAATAACAATATGTTTTGGAAATAAGTTCGACGCAAGAAAGGAGAGGGGCACATCGTCAGCTGACGTGCCAAGCTGCGGTCCACTTTCTCGCGATTGTGACGTCGTGTGCCACGTCCAAGTTTTGACCTTGATGTAGGTCTTGGGACCACCAGGATCCTCATGTTATGCGGGGAACACACAGTACAACTGAACGGTAGGAATGGAAATTCGGTTTCCTTCTTTCTTTTCCGTCTTCTACACGTTATCAATGGTGCAACCCATTGTTTCTTCACCTTTTCAATTCTTTCTCCGCGTTGCTCACAGCTAGGTATTTTCGATCGCCAAACAAGCTTCAGAGAACTACAGCATGTCTTCCTCAGCAGATTTTGACGAAGATGCTTCTCGCAGGAACTACAAAGCCCCATACTCCAAAGACCGACCAATTCCTACGATCCAAAGATACCGAGAACATCGCCATGAGGTCGAGGACCAGCAAAACAATGCAGAGGAGGCACAGCGCGGACAAGAAGACGATTCGAGGACGAAGCGCGTCTTTAATTCCGTGAAGGCAATTGCCAAGGACGAAGACAAAAAACATCCATCGGGTGATCCTTATCCAACAGGAAATCGACATACAACAGACACGGAAGTTAAGGACCATAAACAGGAAGATGGCGTACCACTTGTACCGAGATCGAATAACGACGGGGCTGCGGATACATACGAAGAGAATCAGGATGAAAATGGGAAGAAGAATGGAGACAAAAAGGGCAACAAGAAAAGTGACAAAAAGGAGAAAGAAGTCTCTGCGACTGAGAAGGCCTCCGGCCAGACAGATGCAAAGCAGAAACGGAAGGAGATGAAGCACAACAAACGAGATGATGGTGGAAGAGAAGTCACAGATCCAGTCACACATCTCCCATTGATTATTCGAGATTCGACGGACAAAGACCTGAAGCGTGCACCAGAGAATGTTGAGGCGCCTAGAAATCAGAAAAAGACAGCCACGGGGTTGAGTGGTGCCTCGAAGTCTGAAAGTCAATTGAATCTGGAAAAGGACGAGCTTCAAGACGGATTTGATGGTATGCAAAAGGTCTTCCCGCCACCTTCATTCAATGATACGAATGCCGAGTTGATACGAACGTACCAATTCGCGTTCAGCATTGGTGTCGGCGTGATAGTAGTCCTCGCTTCGTCGGTAGTCTTCACTGTTCTATTCTTGACGTCTGAATCTGCCCATAGCTCGTCTGAAAGAGGTTCGACATTCAGCTGGACAGAACGGCAAGAGAAAAGTCCTCGGAAGGTCTTCATACCACTGGCTATCTCCATCGTCGTGGCAGTGGGAGCAGGCCTGGCAACAATACTCGGAATCCGGGGCTGGCTAGCCAACAAGGTCAAAGAGATATGGGAGGACGAGGTATGGGATGCGGCAAGAGACGATGAATTCAAACTCAACAACACGAGTGGGAAACTGCCAGAGTCGGTTGCATGGATGAATAGTCTTCTGAGCTCTGTCTGGCCTCTGATCAATCCCGACTTGTTCGCAAGCGTGGTTGACATGCTAGAGGATGTTATGCAAGCCTCACTCCCAAGAGTGGTAAGGATGGTCAGTATTGATGACATAGGTCAAGGTAGCGAGGCCGTCCGTATTCTTGGAATCAGATGGCTACCCACCGGTGCCGCTGGTCAGACTGTTGATGATGATGGCAACCTGAAAAAAGCCAATAACGACGAGAAGAATGACCGTACAACTCCTGGCGATAACCAGCAAGACAGCTCAGGTGAAGATGATGACGACGGCGATGAGAAGCCCCCTTCTGATGAAGAGCGCAAGGCGGCTCAAGATGAAAAGCAAAAAGAGGAAGACAAGCAGGCGATCAGAGAAGGAATGGAAGCCGAACAGGGAGATTTTGTCAACATGGAGTTGGCTTTTGCCTACAGGGCGAGATCATCCGGCAAGTCATTGAAGAGCAAGGTCAAGAACGCCCACTTGTATCTCAAATTCTACCTACCGGGTGGAATATTCGTCCCTGTGTGGGTCGAGTTACGAGGAATCATTGGTACGGTCAGGCTTAGGATGCAACTCACACCTGATCCACCTTTCTTCAGCCTCTGCACTTTGACATTTCTTGGTCAGCCGCGAGCTGATCTCTCGTGTGTCCCTTTATCGAAGCACTTGCCCAACCTCATGAACGTTCCTCTGATATCATCATTCGTCCAATCATCCATCGATGCTGCTCTTGCCGAATACGTTGCACCCAGGAGCCTGACGCTGGACTTGAAAGACATGCTAGTCGGCGACGACTTCAAGAAGGACACCGTCAGTCGTGGTGTCATCTTTGTACTCATTAAGAAGGCAAGCGGTTTCAAGGAAGGCGACGGTAGTATTGGGCCCCTCAAAGGATCGAGTGACTCGTACGTTACTTGCTCTTGGGCAAAATTTGGCAAGACGATGTCATCGACACGAATTATCAAAGAAGATCAGGAGCCTTGTTGGCACGAATGGGCGTATGTGCTCGTCTCACCACAGGAGATTGATGCCGAGGAGAAGCTCCGTATTCAACTTTGGGATAGCGACAAATGGACTGCTGATGACGACTTAGGACGGGTAGAAGTTGACCTGAAGGAACTAATGCACTCCCCGAAGACCAAAAACAAAATCGACGACAGGGAGGACCGCCTCAAAGGACAAGATCCCGACGAGAATTTTCCCGGGACACTCTCTTGGTCTGTTGGCTATTTCACGAAGACAGCAATAACGACGGACCAACTTGAGAAGCAGACAATCGACAAGCAAATCAAGTCGAAGGAGGAGTTGAAGCAACATGTGTCTGAGATGGCGGAGAGAAAACTCCGAGAAGCTACAGCCCATGATGAGTCCAGAGAAATCAACCAGCAAAAGGCCCAGGACTACAAGGAGAAAGAGGACGCAATGATTTGCTCCGCACCTCCGGATCCTGGTCACCCTAGCGGAATTCTTTCCATCCAGATACACAATATCACGGGCCTTGAAGTCGAATCTTTGCAAAAAGACAGCAAAGGACCCGGCGAAGAAAAGGAGAGTGAGGACGAAGATGGGATGGATTTGCCAAGCAGTTATTGCAGCATCATCCTGAACCACAAGAAGATTTACGTGACGCGAACGAAGCCGAAAAATGCCAAGCCGTTCTTTAACGCGGGTACTGAAAGATTCGTCCGTGACTGGAGAACTGCTGAAGTCATGATAAGCGTTCGAGACAGCAGAGAACGTGAGAACGATGCTCTGCTTGGAATTGTGTACCTACCACTCGAGAAGGTATTCAAGAACCGAAGTCAAGTTATGGATTTGTACCCACTCGTGGGCGGTGTCGGGTACGGACGGGCTCGCATATCGATGGTATTCAGAAGCGTTGAACTGCAGTTGCCAAAAGAGCTTCTAGGTTGGGACCTCGGTACTCTGGAAATCAAATCACCTATCAAGCCCATCAACCTCCCAAACGATATCAGCTCACACAGGATCAAACTACATTCCAATATCGCCAAGTTGAAGATGGTGTCCGAGGATGGTGAATGGAACTACAAACGTTCGAAAAAGTCGAATTTCCTTGCTTGCACTAAGAGATATGCCACTGCTCTTGTTGTTGAGTTCCGGAAATCTCAGATTGGGACGGATTCCACGGCAGCATTTGCCGTACTCTGGCTCAGAGACATTCCGGATGATGAAGAAAAGACTTTCGAAATATCAGTCTGGAAAGGAGGAAAGGAGAACTTCAAGAAGGCTACGACATGTGCCGGCTATGAGGGGTTGGATGGAGAGAAAGCGCTCGGGGAAATTGAAGTGACACTCAAGTTCTGGAACGGATTGTCAGGATATCACAAGAGCCATGCGCAAAGCGACAAGAATGGAGACATGCGCAACGTGATGGAAGTTCTCGACACTGTCAACGACGAGATCCAGACCAGCGGGGATAGTGGTTCGGGCAGTGACAGTGACTCTGATTCTTCCGACGATGACACGAGCAAGCATCTCAAAACACATGCGAACCAAGACAGTTCCGGCGAGGACTCGGATGGAGGCAGCGGTGTTATCAACAAAATCAAAGGACGGGCATCTGATTTTTTTGGCGAAAACGACTCGGAGGATGGCAAGAGAGGGGTTCGAGCCCAGATGAACGACTACAAAGCTCATCACAAACATCTACACAAGAAACATCGAGGTGTTATGCAGTGGAAAGCTGCAAGGACAGCTGATTGGGCATTGGATAAGGTTCGCAACGGGAAGAGCAAAGTGAAGGGTGCTTTTGAGCACGAAGAAAAAGGCGGTGGAATTGAAACTGAGGTTTGAGGCTTTGGATGCTAAGCACATGATATACCCCACAGTCTGCTGTTTTTTGCTCGGCTGGTCTGCTGCAATGCGAGTCAGGCCATCCGTTTGGAATGCGAATTGAATACTACAATGAAGCTCATCGATGTTGAACTTTGTTGCCAAGCCATAGCCAAGTCTTTCGCGATCTCGTGTATGCATCTTCAAGTGCAGGTCTGGAGAAGTATGCCCCTGCATGTCTATGCTACCTTCCAAATGAAGCACGATGACCTTCAAATTCACGATAACGCGAGTGATACATGTCTTCTCGAGTGTGATTTGCCATGGCATCTACAGGAATATGATTAGTCTTCTATTCCAGTCTTTACAAAATCTCTCAGAATGCGCAAAGCCGGGCCCTTCGGACGGTATTTGCTCACATGGCAGACCCCCATTCTTGCTCTCGTTGTGCATTCACACGAAGCGAAGATATATAAGGCTCGTATACCTTCAGAGTGGAGAATTAAGGTTCGGACCTTACATGAAGACCTTCCTAAATCTTTCTGGAAGCTCTGCAACCTCTCTTGCTATCTCTGGCACATACTGACTTCAAGACTGCGAAATCTTGTTGTACTTGGAAGCAGATCGTCGCCAAGAAATACTCTCGGACGATATGCCTCTTCTGGCATCCCACTCGAGTCTCTGAGTCGATGCCACGATCGAACCCAGAACATTGGCACTGAACCTTGCTCAGCATAGCAGCGACTATAAACTCTCAGCGAAGTATCAAGATGGTGATTCTCGTGGCAGTCCTGTTAGCATCGCTAGAGCTGGAGAATTCAGCGATTGTCCAAGATGCGTTTCACTTGGTTCATTCTTGGCTTGTCTTTTGCAAGCAGCACCATCGCATCTCACAAACATATCTTGAGAAGAGATGACGATGCTGCTCCTACAGAAGCGGATATCAAGACGGCTGAGGCCCCTAAGCGATTCATCGTCGAGTTTGCCGAAGTGAGCTTTTTACACTCTCCAAACACAAACAACCCAGCACTAACGTTCTACCAGGGAACGGATGCTGAAGCAGCAGCCAAAGAACTAGCCGCCAGTCCCGATACGATAGTACTGAAGGTATTCAACAGCGGGGTTTTCAATGGCGCTGCTGTGCTAGCCGGGAAAGAGAACTTAGACTCTCTTCGCGCATTCGCGCCGGTGACGCAAGCATGGCAGTCGAAGAAGATCATGCTGGCCCCTAGCATAGGTCTCAAATCGTTCAGCAAAGATGCTACTGCTATGAACTACTCTATCCATGGTATGACCGGTGTTGACAAGTTGCATGAAGCTGGAATCCTGGGAAAGGGCGTTACTGTCGCTGTTGTTGACACGGGGATTGATTACATGCATTCTGCTGTAAGTGTTCTGTATCTTTGGTGACATTAGTAGCTGATAATGGTAGCTTGGAGGTGGCTACGGTCATGGCTTCAAGGTGGCTGGCGGGTACGACCTGGTGGGTGATGGAGGTAAGTCATTTTCCTAAATCACTTTGGTGATTGAAGCTCATCAGTCTCGCAGCATGGCCAAACGAGCCTTCGAAGACCCCTGATTCAGATCCGATGGATAATCTTGGGCATGGAACACACGTTTCCGGAACGATTGCTGGAAAGACAGACTTGTAGGTCAAAGAGCTGCCCGCTGATCTCGCACTTGGATACTACTGACACCGGTGATTTAGATTTACCGGAGTGGCTCCCGAGGCAACTTTGTTGGGCTACAAGGTATTCAGTACGGTCGATAACACAGATGAAGACACTCTGATTGATGCATTTCTAATGGCATATGAAGCTGGCGCTGACATTATAACATCGTCGATCGGTGGAGTTAGCGGCTGGACGGACGGAGCTTGGGCACTCGTTGCGTCTAGACTCGTCGACCAAGGAGTCGTTGTCACCATCTCTGCTGGAAACGACGGCCAAGCAGGAGCATTCGCTGCGAGCAGTGGGTCATCCGGAGAACATGTCCTTGCTATCGCCTCTGTCGAAGCTGATGTCATTGCCTCACCATCGTTCCTCGGTAATTTCAATCTAGATGGATCTTCCAACACGACGTATATGGCATACAGAGCTCCCGTTGACTGGTACCCATCTGATGTCAAGGACTGGCCAATATACCCGTTGACCCTCGACACCAGTATCGCTGATGATGGGTGTAACCCTCTTCCGGCCGGCACACCAGACCTGTCAAACAAAGTCGTCTTGGTTCGTCGCGGAGGCTGCAACTTCTCACAGAAGCAGCAAAACATCGCAGCGTTCGGCGCTTCGACCATCCTGGCATACAAAAACGAGTCGCCTCTGGTCATACCCGGTCAAACAGATGAAACCCCTCTAATCGCCTCAATCACCGCTGAGGCTGGTGTAGCGATGATCGAGACAATTAAAGCGGGTGGTAATGTCACGGTCGACTTTACCGTCTATCCCATCCAAAATTTGGTCGGCGTCGAAAACGGCCTTAGTGGTGGCGTTGCCAGCTACTTCACATCTATCGGAGCTACTAACGACTTGTCAATAAAACCAGATGTCGCTGCCCCAGGGGGACAAATCTTCAGCTCGTACGCCGGAGGAGGCTGGGCTATCCTCAGTGGGACCTCGATGGCTTGCCCATACGTTGCTGGCGTTGCCGCACTGTACACCAGTAAGCATGGGGGTCGACGTGTCCACGGTCCAGGGTTCGCTAAGGATTTGGCCATGAGAATCATCTCCTCTGGCGAATCCATCCGTTGGGACGATGGCCAAGAACAAAATACGGATTATGGTTTCTATGCCTCTGTTGCACAAGTTGGGACTGGACTGCTCAACGCCACCAAGATCCTCAACTACGATACCAGTCTTTCGTTCTCCAAGTTCGCGCTGAATGATACGCATTACTTTAGCCGCTACCACAGCGTGGATATCACCAATGCGGGCACAAAACCCATCACGTACACTTTCGAAGCCCAGGACGCAGGTGGCATCGAAACATACAATACTGATCCAACAGTCTGGGGAACGCCACGAATCGCATGGCTGGAAGATTTGATCTTCTCCCCTAAGAAGATGGTTCCGAGCATTTCTTTCCCCACCGGCACATTCACAGTCCAGCCGGGCCAAACCAAAGCCGCGAAATTCTCATTCGCATACCCACCTGGACTGGACGCTACCAAAATCCCCATGTACAGTGGCAAAGTCTTGGTCAAAGGCAGCAACGGAGAAGTTCTCAGCGTCCCATACTTAGGTCTCGGAGCAGACCTCCACAGAGACCTGGGTATGAAGCAGATGTTCTCCTACTCGATTGGCTTCCCGCGTATCATATCGACCCGAGCCGCTATCCCATTCAGCGAGAAATCCAACTTCACATTCGATCTCAGCGTCGAGAAGCAAGATTTCCCAAATTTGTACGCTCGAATCGATTACGCTACGACCGAATTACGCTGGGATATCTTCGAACTCAGCTGGAAAGAGCGAGATTGGAGATATCCGCCTGTTGTCGGGCAAGCAGGATATATTGGATCTGCAACCAGTTGGTCTCAAGCTGGGTTCAAGACGATCTTTGATCCTAGTGTTGATGATGCTGATGATCTTGTTGCTATGCCATTGAGAGATCTCCATCGGGATATCTCCGGTGCGTATGGGACGGAGTTGTGGTGGTTCGGAAGATTGGCCAATGGCACGCAGATTGCTCCTGGGAAGTATAAGATGCGGTTTGCTGCCCTGGTGCCATTTGGGAATCCAACTGCTTCTGATAATTGGGACGTTTTCCCAACTCGGGAGTTCGAGGTATTGAAGTTATGAAACGGATTGAGAGCTTTGGCGAGGTAAGTGCGGGGTACACAATACATTTTGTCCGCAGCTGAATTTTGACTGTGGGTAGAGTTTACTTTGGGTGCATGACCATACAGACGCAAGATATGCTGGACCGGATTCAATCACAATTTTACCGCATTTCGTGTTTTTTTTATATCTCGAGTATACTTGCTTATTCCTACGCTTTATTGCTTTTCATGTTTACGTGCTCGCTAGTGAAATTGCAGATGTGGATATTCAGACGTCAGTGCATTTTGATTCATAGTCACAACCTCGAATCAGAAGCTGAAGCTTGGATCTTTTCATTGTGTCTATGAGTCGCTCGTTATATCTTGCATACCAGCACCTAGAAGCCATCTATATTCATCTTGGGTACCACAACAAGCCACGAATGCTGCCAAGTTATAGACTTCCTCTCCAGAAGTTAGTCGGAATTTGTAAGCCATAATGAGGATGTGGGTCAAGTAGAAGTCGTTCCAGGTATCGTCCTCCTCATATAATATTACTGGTTCGTCGGAATCCAAGTCGAAGCAACGGGAACCCAACTCATGGTGTGGGCTGAGAGGTTCTTGGAAGTTGTTGAGAGCGTAGCAAACGAATCTGTCGAGTTGAGAAGCACCGGGCCTCGACTCGCGTTTATGGAACCAAGTTAGAGGAGACTTGTCTCGGTGGTTCTCTGCCCTGGGGTCGATATCTGGTTCGGTGAAGTCCTGCTCGGACCCGGTAGGAGATCTGCCTCGTGGAGTGGGCTCAGGGACTTCGGGAAGTGGCAGTTGTTCTATTGGCTCGGCAGGTCGTGTCGCGGGGTGCTCGAGTTGATCGTGTTGTTCGCGTTGTTGGCGGATGGCCAGTCGCCTGAGATGAGATTGGTGGGATTGTCGAGCCATGAAGGAATCCGAGTTCTGGGAACAAGATATGCAGTACGTAGACAAAAGCAGTAAGTTATGTGTACTTGATGGGTTTGAATGTAATGGTAGCTTGGGAGAAGATCAAGCATTGTTAAGCTTTATGGTGGGAAGGTGCGAACAAGTTATGTTCCGCCCAGGTAATAGCTTCGAGCTGCACGTAATCCCCTTAAGCCGTGTTTCGATATCTAAAATGGGTTCAAACAGAGAAACTAGGAGTAATCGAATCAGATGAATTAGTGTGTGTTGCCTTCACTCACCTGTCTCGTTTGCCAGACGATCCGAGGCAGCATTGCAGACATTGCAGTAACGCGAACCACCACATTGTGAAAAGGGAAGATGAATGGAATTGAATCTCCAAGACGATTGTATTCAAAGAGGACAGACTATACACAAGTTGGGCCATGGGGGGGGGGGGGGGGGGGGGGTTTTTTT